>Ga0185299_10000031_pt1 | contig 448942 bp, 395 predicted proteins | sample PaiPotPPA55metaG_FD_128002 | JGI IMG/M metagenome (GOLD analysis project Ga0185299, IMG submission 128002) | Iron sulfur acid spring bacterial and archeal communities from Banff, Canada, to study Microbial Dark Matter (Phase II) - Paint Pots PPA... ...
CATGCCATAGCCGCAGGATTGGGTGTTGCCCTCGTGCCGGAGCAATTAAAAAAGCTCGAGCACGAGAATGTCGTGTTCCGGCCGCTCAATCCCACCGTGGCGACGGAAGGCTGTGTCGCATGGAGAAGCGAGAATCCATCGGTTGCTCTGCTAGCCTACGTAAAGATCGTCGAACAAGTGGGGCGCAGCATTCGTTGACCAGTGAATTGGATTGCCAATTCGAGTTCGCGATTTCGTACAAGGGATTCAGCAACACATGTAAGATAGTAATGAATGTTGCACCCGGGCCAGAAACACGCCCCTCGCTCGAAGGATTCGATCCACCGTGATCCGAGAGAGGTTCGATCAGCCCAACCGGCACAGCCGGGGTTTGTGTTCGGAGAGCGACCTTTCTTTGAACCGGTGGACGACGAAGCGTTGCGTGACTGGGAAAGCGAAGGCGGCGCTGTGCCTGCCAGTTCATTTCCAACGCCATCGTAATCTAGTTCTGGATTGCTGTTTCGAGTTGTAAACTGAGCTAAGTCAGCGATGTGCCTCGCGTCCGGGCGCCGATTACGCATTTCCTTAGCGTACGCAACATTAAGGTCGACTCTGACAATAAGCGGTGAGCGCGATGGGCCGAGATGCCTTTAACTCAATCTAGAAAGGTAAATATTATGAATACATTAATAAGATGGAATCAGCTTAGAGAGATGGATGATGCGCAAAATCGCCTCAATCGTTTCTTGGGCGGATTTCCGAACAGAATGGGCGGTGGGGAGACTCACAACCTGACAGTCGCAGATTGGTCGCCGGAGGTTGATATCAGTGAAGATGATCGCGGATATCTCCTTAAAGCTGACCTGCCCGAGATGAAGAAGGATGACGTGAGAGTAACAGTTGAAGACGGCATCCTCTGCGTTTCCGGAGAACGCAAAAGCGAGAAGGAAGATCAGAAACGAAAATTCCATCGCATCGAGCGCTCCTTTGGTAATTTCCGACGCAGCTTCACGCTGCCCGAAGATACCGATAGCACAAAGGTGACGGCGGAGTTTCGCGACGGAGTGCTGAAAGTGCACCTCCCGACGACGACGAAAGCCAGATCAAAAGCTCTCGAAGTTAAAGTACTATAATGAATAACCACTGACGGCGAGCGTGCGGAAAATTCCGTGCGTTCGCCTCACCAGTGTAAGGCGGCTCACTTAGTCGCCTCTCGCTTGTGAACCGGCATCGGTCGTTAAGTCCATGGAACAGATAAATCCTAACGATTACGAGCCAACCGATTTCAAAGCCCGCACAGTCAAGGACATCATAAAGCCTGCCAAGAGCATTTCTGATAAGGTTTCTGTAAAGGCGGCTTTAGACGAAATGCAGGCGCGGAGAATCGATTCGTTACCTGTAACCGATCAACGCGGCGAATTTTTAGGTACCGTGTCGAAAAACACAATGAACCGGAACGTGGGTGGTTTGGGACACGACCCTAAAACAGAACCGCTAGAAGCACACATCGAAAAAAACAGTGCCTATTGCCTCGAAGACCAGACGATTGAGGAAGCGGAGCGAATAATACTCAACGCAAAGGTCGGCGAAGTTCCCGTAGTAACCGGTGAAAAATTGCTGGTAGGAGCAATAAATATTGAAGCGATTGCATGGCAGAAGGATGACGGAAGAAACGCTAGAAGTTCCTAAGAAATCCCGCGCCTGAGGGGGCCACAATCGGGTATGCGATAGCCCATACTCCACCAACAAGGCCCTCAACGCGAAGATCACTACCGAGAGTCTAACCTGTACCATTGGCCGCTTTTACCGAGCGTCGCAGCTTCGGAAGCGAGTCGCGAAATTGTGTGGGAGAACGGCCCACGATTCGCTTAAACGCGCGATTGAAATTGGTCATGGATTGAAATCCGCATGCGAAAGCAGCCTCGCTAATTCGCGAATTGGGATTGAGTAAGAGCGTCTTTGATTTCTCCACTCGAACTCTCGAGAGGTAGTCGATGAAATTCATCCCGGTTGCTTTCTTGAACATCTTGCAAAAGTAATGCCTGCTGATGTTAGCCGCGTGGGCTACCCGTCCGAGCGACAGTGGCTCCGCCTGATGCTTCTCGATGAATTGCCGCGTTCGCGCCATGTTCGCGGACTCTTCCTTCTCGCGGCCTACTACCAGCTGATTCGACAAGATCGAAAGGTGTTGCGCAAAAATACTCAGGAGTCGCAACATCGCGCGATATCGGTCCGGCGATAAGACGCACGTCCGAAAATAAGCCCTTTCCAGTTGCTTCCAATCTGTCTTGTAGCCCCACGCTCGAAGCTGCCGCGTAATGGTTGCGAAGTGTTTCTTAGTCGGATTCTTGAGCATCACTTCGCCTGTTTCGAGAAAACCAAGAATGTGGTCGCCTACATACACGGGCACAGCACTTTCGGAAAGTCCGGCAAACCAGGTAACGGTGCGCGTTGTCGAGTCCGAATCTCGAGATGCGTCAGTTTGTGCCCTTAAGCACGCGGCGCGAGCCTTGTTGAAACGAGCCAGGATTGACGCAAGCGAGTCGCGATCCTCTTTCCCGTGGTGCGCTGGCGACCACGAACTGTGTCCTCGGATATTAAGCGGCAAACCCATGGCCTCGCTGAACGCCCGTTCGTAATCTTTAAAAATCTGCGAGCGCGAAAGATGTCGCATCACTTCCTGATCAGAGGATCGGGATCCATTTTGTTTGCTTGTCATACCTTGCGAAGTGGTACGTCTAGTCGCGCTCGAGTTGCACATCAACGCGCGCATAACTAGAGCGAGAAACCTGTCAGCGACAGTTGTCCTGATCGAACGTCTTCCGAGAAGTGTCCGGCGCCGAACGTCTGCTGCTTAACATCGCGGGCCTGATTTGTGGATGAAGCGCGAAGCTGTCGGAAAAGCGCCGCTCGACATTTTGACCGTCTATGTCGCTTGAAATAAATCGCGCTGCTTTGTGCGAGTGTTGAATCACCACATTCCATTGGTGCGGCGATTTATTCGCGAAATTTGCTCGAGGCCCGTCGAACAGGGACGTTGTGAGCTAGTTGTTTGCGTTGCTTCGGAGAAGTCCCTCCCGACCGCAGCCAATCGCGTTTTGGAATCGAGCCGCTCTTACCGAAGTCATGTTTGCGTCTTTGTTTGGGCATGTCCGAAGGTCGATTTCGCACAGGGCTTAGAGTTGGTGCAGAGGGAAGGGGCCGCACCCGCGGTCGATTGACGCTGCAAAGTTAGGAAGCAATATACAGTACACAAGCAAATCGCCTAATACTGGCTCGTCACCTCGGAGCCTGCAGGGTCCGAACTCCCGCCGTCGCGGAATCATTTACGGCTTTTCTGCACTCGAATCTGATCTCTGACTTCTGTTATCTGACCTCTGACTACCTGGGTCGAGCCGTTGAAGGCGAGGGGTCCGAACCTTTTTAATATTCGGCCAAATCTGACCTGTGACTTCCGGCTTCTGACGTGTGAAAACAGGGTTCCGGACCCGTTCATCTCTTTAGCATTTTTACTATTACAACGATCAGCAGAACGATCAAAAGAACGCCGACCATTACCAAAACCCACATTTGGACAACCGAACATCATCATTCATCACCTACCGTCCGGCCGCGCCACATCAGGAAGATCGTCGGATAGATCAGCAATTCCAGAAATGTGGACGTAATCACACCTCCGATCATCGGAGTTGCAATTCGCTTCATCACGTCAGCGCCTGTTTGCGTCACTGGCGACCACATGATCGGCAACAGTCCGAATAAAATTGCGCAAGCTGTCATGACTTTTGGCCGGAGACGTTGCACCGCGCCTTCGTGAATGGCCGCGCGAAGATCGACCACTGATTTCATTCGCCCTTCGGCGCGGAATTTTTCCCACGCATGATCCAAATAGAACAGCATGACGACGCCGGTTTCAGCATCGAGGCCGGCCAGCGCGAGCAATCCGACCCATACCGCAACGCTCATGTGATAACCGAGCAGCCAAAGCAACCAAAACGCTCCGATAAGTGAGAACGGCACGGCCAGTAAGACGATGCAGGTCTTCGCTACCGACCGTGTGTTGAAGTAAATGAGAATGAAAATGATCGACAGCGTCAGCGGAACGACAACCTTCAAACGCTCTTCGGCTTGCTTGATATATTGGAACTGGCCCGCCCATTCCGTGTAATAACCAGCCGGAAATTTCACGCGCTCCGCGATACGTTTCGCCGCTTTACGCACATAGCCGTCGATGTTGCTCGTCGCAGGATCGATCAGAACGAAACCGACGAGTTGTCCGTTCTCATTACGAATGCTCGGCGGTCCAGTGCGATATTTGATGTCCGCCACGAGTGAAATCGGAATCTGCGCACCGGTCGGAGTCGGAATCAGCACACGCTTCAATGAATCGAGGTCCTGCCGGAAATCCGGCGCATATCGCGCTCTGACCGGATAACGCTCACGTGCTTCTACCGTTGTCGTGATTGTCTTGCCGCCAATTGCCGTCTCGACAACGTCATTCACATCGCCGGCAGTTAATCCGTAACGCGCCGCCGCTTGGCGTTTCACATCGAAATCCAGGAAATAGCCGCCTACCGTTCGTTCGGCAAACGCGCTGCGAGTGTCGGGAAGATCCACAATCGCCTTCTCAATCTGAACGGCAAGATTTTCGATGCCTTGTAAATCCGGGCCGAAGACTTTTATCCCCAAAGCGCTGCGAAACCCTGTCGTCAGCATTTCCGTGCGCGTTTGGATCGGCATCCAGAAGATGTTCGCCATTCCTGGAGTCCGAAGATTCATGTTCAGTTCATCGAGAAACTTTTCCCAAGTCATGCCGCGCGGCCATTGGTAGAACGGCTTCAGCGAGACAATTGTTTCGAACATGGAAAGCGGCGCGGGATCAGTTGAGGTGTCGGCTTGGCCGGCTTTGCCGAAAACGGTCGTCACTTCAGGAAACTTTTTCAGTTGTCGATCTTGTATTTGAAGGATCTTGGTCGCTTCCGTGATCGACATTCCGGGCACCGCCGTTGGCATGTAGAGCAAAGTTCCTTCGTTCAACGGCGGCATGAATTCCTTGCCAAGTCTCGCGAACGGAAAAATTGTCAGCAGCAGAAGCAACAATGCTCCGAGCAAGACGAGCCCGCGAAAACGCAGGACAAAATTCAAGGCCGGCTCATAAATCGAAATTAAAAATCGATTCACCGGATTTTTCGTTTCCGGTGCAATTTTCCCTCGGATCAACAACGTCATCAGGACCGGAGCGAGCGTGATCGCGAGTATCGCCGCAAAAAACATCGAGAATGTCTTGGTGAAGGCTAGGGGCTTGAACAAGCGACCTTCCTGCGCGGTGAGCGAAAACACCGGCAGAAAACTCACCGTGATGACAAGGAGCGAGAAAAACAGCGGACGGCCTACGGTTTTAGCCGCTGCAATGATCGCTTCGATCCGTTCGCTATTGTTTGGTTCGCGGCCGTGTTCTTCTCGAAACTGCTCCAGAGATTTGTGAGCGTTCTCGACCATGATGATGGCCGCGTCGATCATTGCGCCAATTGCGATCGCGATTCCGCCGAGCGACATGATGTTGCTCGTTAGATGCGAGTAAAACATCGGTATGAAAGACGCAAGGATGGCGATGGGTAACGTGATGATCGCGACCAACGCCGAGCGGACGTGCCAGAGAAAGACGAGACAGACGAGGGCAACGACGATGCATTCTTCGATCAGTTTCTCGCGCAACGTCGCGATTGAACGATTGATCAATTCGCTGCGATCGTATGTCGGAACGATTCGCACACCGGCCGGCAGCGACGACTTGATGCTATCGATCTTGCGTTTGACGCCGTCGATGACGTTGAGCGCATTTTCGCCGTAACGCATCACTACGATTCCGCCGACTACTTCCCCTGTTCCATCCAGCTCGGCGACGCCGCGTCTCAGCGCACCGCCAAGATGAACTTGGCCGATATTCTTTACGTAAACCGGCGTGCCGTTTTCAACTTTGAGGACGACGTTCTCGATATCGGCGATGCTTTTGAAATAGCCGCGGCCACGCACGAAATATTCCGTGCTCGCGACTTCAAACGTTTTGCCGCCAACGTCGCCATTGCTCGATTTCACACGTGTGACGATTTCACTCAGCGGGATGCTGTGCGCGAGCAACGCGTTCGGATCGAGATCGATCTGGTACTCCTTCACGAAACCCCCGACCGGGGCGACTTCGGAAACGCCTTTCACCGATTCGAGCGCATAACGCAGATTCCAGTCTTGAATCGATCGCAGCTGCGACAGATCGAGCTTCCCGGAATCATCAACGAGCGCGTACTCATAAACCCAACCCACGCCGGTCGCGTCCGGACCGATGGCCGGGTTCACGCCTTCGGGAAGCGAACCGCGAATCGAGTTAAGATATTCGATAACCCGCGAACGCGCCCAATAGATGTCGGTGCCGTCTTGAAAAATTACATAGACGAACGATTTACCGAACATCGATTCGCCCCGGACAAACTTAACTTTCGGCGCGGCGATGAAAGCCGTCGAAATCGGATAAGTCACCTGATCCTCGACAAGATCGGGAGATCGTCCCTCCCAATCGGTATAAACGATTACCTGGACATCGCTTAGATCGGGAATCGCATCGAGCGGAGTTTGCTTCAACGCGTAGATGCCGGCACCGATCGCAAAAAGCGTGAAGACAAATACGAGGAAACGATTCCTCACACTTGCGGCAATAATGCGTTCGATCATTTTCTGTTTGTTAGCGACCCGCCGTCGAAGGCTCGAAATCGTTCAATGCGCCCTGCACTTTGGATTCGGCGTCTATGAGAAAGTTCGCGCTCGCGATCACGCGTTCGCCTTCCGCGAGACCGCTCTTTACTTCGTAGTGATCGCCGATTTGCTCCCCCAATCCGACGACACGCGCTTCGAGCTTGCCGCCGCCTTTGTCGACAAAGGCGATTTCACGCGAACCTGTTGGCATGACCGCGCTGGCAGGGACGACGAGCCCTTCGCCCATGTCCATGCCAAGCTCGACGTTGGCATACATCCCCGGCTGCAATTTGAAATCTGGATTCGGGATATCGATGCGCACCTTCGCGGTCCGCTTGGTTTGATCGAGGAACGGGCTGATGACCGCTACTTGCCCTTCGAATTTATCGTTCGGATATGAGCTGCTCGTTACCATCACCGACTGGCCCGTTTTCAGCATCGACAACTCGCTTTCGTAAAATTCCGCCGAAACCCAAACGACCGATAGATCGGCGATATCGATGAGGTGATCGCCGACTTTCACGTTCACGCCTTGATGCGCGGGAACTTCCTGGACGACGCCACGGAACGGCGAGCGAAGCGTCAACGTTTCCTCCGGTTGTCGCTTCCGTTCGATCTCAGCGATTTGTTCGTCGGTGATGTTCCATTGCCGCAAACGCGATTCTGCAGAAGCGATCAATCGCTCAGGTGTCGCGCGCGCATCCTTCGACTTTGCTTCGTCGCGCATGCGCACAAGCATCACCAGTTCGCGCTCAGTCGTGAACAAGTCCGGGCTGTAGATCGACATCAGGGGCGCGTCTTTTTCGACAACTTGTCCCGCGGACGGGACAAACAGTTCTTTCACATAGCCATCGACGCGCGCAACGAACGCCCAGTGTCTCTGCATATCGGTTTCCACCGTTCCGACCGCGCGAATCGTGTGATGCAACGGCGCGCGCTTCACTGTCGCGTAGCTGACGCCGATTTGTTGCTGCCGCTCGACCGGGACGACAAATTCGTGCGATGGCGCACCGCTCGTCTGCTTGCCGCTTTGCATTCCGGGCATTCCCGGCATTCCGGCCATGCCTTGCATTCCGCCGCCGTCCGAAAACTCGGACGCTGACGGTGAAGCCGTTTTCTTCATCACCGATACAAGATCCATCCCACAGATCGGACATTTGCCCGGCGCTTCCGCATGCACCGATGGGTGCATCGTGCAGGTGTAATAATCGACATCCGGTGGCTTCGTCGTCTGGTTCGATTTTGAGCACGCGGGGCCGATCAAGAGCACCGTGAGCACGAACAGTTTCAGCGTGATCGATTTCATTTTGTTTCCTTCGTTTTCGTTGAGGGAAAAAGATTGAGATCAGCGCCGACCACCGCTTCGAGTTCAGCGAGCGCCGCGTAATAATCAGCGACGTGTTGTTGCGCCATGGCTTCCAAATCGCGCAAGTTTCGTTGCGCGGTGATCCATTCAAGAAAACTGGTTTTGCCGGTTTCGTAGGCGAACTGATTCGCTTCAAACGCCTGGCGCGCTTGCGGAACAAGTTTGTCCCGGAACAGTTCAACGTGATGCTTTGCCGTGTGGACTTTTTGCAGCGCATCGCGCAGCAATCCGAGTGACTCGGTATTTACTTGATCGAACCCGTGTTGAGCGGCTGCAAAATTCTCCTTCGCTTCACGCAACGCGGCGGAGTATTTGCCGGGATTTACCCACGGCACTGTGAACGAAACTCCAGCATCAAGTTCGCTGGCCGCTTGTCCCGCATCGTTGTAGCGCTGCGCCTCGACTTTGATCGCGGGATCGGGAATCCAGTTTCGATGCGAGAGATCGACTCGCGACTTTTCCATGTCGACCTTCGCTTGTGCGATTTTGATTTCGGGTCGGTTCACGAGCATAAGCGCGCGCGCCTCGTCCATCGAAATGTCTGATGACATGATTCGTGTCTCTTGCGGCTGCCCAACCGGCGCAAAGGCGTCGCGATTCATCAGCACGTTGAGCTGCGATTGTTCCGCGGAAATGTTCCGCAAGATGTCCTGCTCGGATTCGAGTAGCTTGCTCGCTTCGACCTCGCCCACGAGCGGCTCGGCCGCATTTGCCTTGCCGGTTTCGTAGCGAGAGCGGCTTACTTCGGCGATCTGGCGTAGCGAGACAATGTTCTTTCGATTGAGTTCCAGTTGCGCGTAGGCATTGACCAATCGGAAATAGGACGCGCGCGTCTTTGCCAGAACATCCAATTGTTCCCGGCGGGCTCGCTCAAAAGCGTCGACCGCATCCGCCGCGGCAATTCGCGCGCGGACGAGGTTCTTTCCAGTAAGCGGAATGATTTGTTCGACCGACGCCATTTGGTCAGTGAAAGAATTCGGCACAACATCGACAAAACGCGCCGCGCGCGAGCTGCCACTGATTCTGAGATCATCCCATGCACCTTCTTGGGTGACGCGCGTTTTCGCGGCGCCCCATTTCTTAAGTTCCTGCTGAATTGCTGGATTATTCGCCAGCACGATGCTCGTCACTTCGCTCAACGAAACGCGAGCGTGTTGCGGTTGCGGTCCGGTGTCGCCGGATTCAGCGCGAATGATTGAAGTAAAAGCTAAATATAAAAGTAATCGGTAAAGTGTTTTCATTGATCCAAGAGCTGAATTGAAGTGCAGGCGTGCCGGTAAACGGGCACACCTCCGGCCTCAGGCTCTTTGGATCAGATGAGGCGAATGCAGATCAGCGCCAGAGGAGGAGGCGAATGCCGGCTGCCCTCTGCGCTGAAAACGATGTGCGACTCTCTCGCACATTGAAAAAGTAATCCAACGCCAACTACTCCCGGCGCGGCTACGATGTTGTGTTGATCAGAGTTCAAGTTCGTGAGCGGTTGAACCGGCGATCCCGTGCGTTCATGCGAGGTCAGGCAGCAAGTCTTGTTTGCGCAACAACCCGGCTGACACACCTTGTCGCTGGGCGTATTCGTCACGAAGCATGGAGTGGCCGGCAATCGCACTGTCGCTGCGAAAAGCGCGAGTCCGACTGCAACAGATATGGCGATTTTGCTCACCGTTACCCTACCGGATAGCATAATTAGCGCCGCTGGTCGAATGTTCGCGATTCTATGCGGCCATTCTAGCCACTTTTTCGCCCGGGTTCGCCGTAATTGAGATTTGCCTAACGAGTGAGAATACTAAATGTAATACAAAAAACCTCGGAGCCTACGGGGTCCGGACTCCCGCCGTGGCGGGATCATTTGCGGCTAGCTACCGCCGCGAAACGCGCCCGATTTCCTTGGCGCGCCGTAGCCTTGCGCGAAGGCGGCTCCTGGGTCGGGCCCTTGAAGGCGAGGGGCTATTCTATATGAATATAGAATAGCAGTCGCCAAAACGGCTGATGTTAAAAAGGTATCAAACGACCCTCCGTAACCCCGTTTTCAGAAGTCGGAAGTCAGAGGTCAGATTTGGCTAGGTGTTGGATGCGTCTGAAGTGGCCCGCACCCACAATGCTGATCCAAGAACCGCGATCTACGGCCGGCTCACAAACGAACAACAGGATTTAAATACAAAACAGCGCAAGATTCTCATCCCTCTGGACGTATTTTGCACTAGAATGGAGCCCGAATTTCTGAGTTGTTGTTGCCGAAGCGATTCATGAAGGACCTGCTGCTGGATATTCGCTACGCGCTCCGCGTGCTGTGGAAGTCTCCAGCATTCACGCTCGTAGCTTTGATCACTCTGATGTTGGGCATTGGGGCAAACGTCGTCGTTTTCGGACTGGTCAACGCTGTTCTGCTACGCCCGCTCGACGTGAGCGATCCGAAAAATCTCTACCAACTTCGGCTCGGCTCGTGGACGAACTGGAAGCTACTGACAACTTCCTACCCTGCGTTTGAAGATTATCAGCGGCGAAACACGACGTTCAGCGGGCTCGCGGGGTTCGACGGATACTGTTCGGCGACGCTGCATTCGGACAACATTGCGAGAAGTGTCTCGGGCTATGCCGTTACTGGCAACTACTTCGATATGCTTGGCGTGCAGCCGCAGGTAGGACGTTTGATCCGCGCGGAAGACGAGCGTGGCACAAACTCAGCGCCTTATATTGTGCTGAGCGATAGTCTTTGGCGAAGCGCATTCAACGCTGATCTGCGTGTAATCGGGAAGACCGTCCGGCTGAACAAAGATCCATTCACGGTGTTGGGCGTTGCGCCGCCTCAGTTTCACGGGACGGACAAATTCGATTGGCCGGACTACTTCATACCAACCGTCAACTACTTCGATTCGGATGAGCTGCGCAATCGGACAGGCCACCCTTTAACTGTGCTGGGCCGACTGAAGCCGGGCGTGACGCCTCAGCAGGCAGCGGAAAATCTGACTTCAATCGCGGCACAACTGGCGAAGGAGTATCCACAAACTGATACTGGGTTGCCACTGCGGTTGGTTCGTCCAGGACTCTACGCAGACACCGGTGACGTAATTCGCAGTTCTCTTTGTAGTGTGACAGCTCTCGCAGTGCTGGTGCTGGTAGCAGCGTGCGCGAACCTCGCCACCCTGTTTGCGGCGCGCGCAGCTGATCGCAGCCGTGAACTCGCGGTCCGCGTAGCCCTGGGAGCAAGTCGCTGGCGCCTCGCGCGGCAACTGTTGACTGAGGCGTCGATTGTGTCGCTCCTGGGCGGAGCCGCCGCACTGCTGATTGCGACCATGCTGCTGCGTGTGCTGGATCGGGGCTCATTGCCGGGCTTCCTTAGAAACTCGGGCTTTTTTTCCTTAGTAGTGAGTGTGGACGCGCGTGTCTATTTGGTAGCGCTGGCCTTAACCATGTTAAGCGGATTGCTATTTGGGATGATTCCAGCGTTGCAGGTCAGGCGAAGCAGTCCACTGCATGCGATGAAAAGCGGGGCGGTGGATTCAATGCCTCTGCGTCGCTTTACGTCGCGCGACTTGCTGTTAGGCGCTCAAATTAGCATTTGCACCTTAATGGTCACCAGCTCCATCGTCGCAGTGCGCGGCATGGTGCGTATGCTGCACACTCCGCTCGGGTTCCAGCCGCACGGCGCGATGCTGACTGAGATCGATCTAAGCGAAGTAGAACCGCAAGGCCACGCGCCGCTCGAGAAAAAGAAGGCAATGATCGACGCTTTGCGAAGCATTCCTGGTGTGACGGCGGCGGGCGCGGTGAGCAAAGCACCGTTTACGGGCGGCCTTCGTGGTATTCCCGTTTTTACTCCAGGGACGACAGAGTTCACGCTCAACAATTCTGTGCTGATGCCGTTAGGTTTGACGATCTCACCAGGCTATTTCGAGGCTGCGCGCACTCGGCTGCTGAGTGGTCGCGACGTTTCATGGCGCGATACCATTCAGACGCCATATGTCGCGATCGTGAACGAGACCTTCGCACGAAAAATGTGGGGCGAGATTCCCGCAATTGGACAACGATTTATTTTTCTGGACCACTTGAGAGAAGTGGTTGGCGTGGTCAAGGACGGGAAATACCTCGAGATACAAGAGTCTCCTCAGTCGGTTGTCTATTTGCCGCTGTCGCAAAATGAGCAGTCCAACACAGTTTTCGCAGTGCGATCGTATCGCCCGGCGAACGAGATGGCGCCTGCGATCGAACGCGCTTTGAACGCCATCGAGCCGAACGCGCCCATCATCGTGCAAGGTTGGTGGGATGCGCTAGCGGACCAGCTATTCCCAGCGCGGGCGGCGACAATCGCGCTCGGTGCCATGGGCCTGCTGGCCGCAATGCTTGCGCTAACAGGAATCTTAGGCATGGCAGCCTACAACGTGAGCCGCCGAATGAAGGAGATTGGTATTCGCATGGCGTTAGGCGCACGCGAGAGACACGTCATTCATACTGCGGTGGGGCGGCCATTCGTGCTACTTGGCATGGGTTCGTTCATGGGACTTGTCTGGGGTATCTTTGTCAGCCGCTTACTTGGCCAGATTGTATATCAGGCGAATCCTCGCGATCCCATCGTCGTCGTCGCCGTCGTGCTAACGATGGCACTCCTCGGCCTCGCCGCGTCGGCGATTCCAGTTTTGCGCGCTCTTGCTGTTGATCCTTCAAAACTCTTGCGAGCAGAATGAAGCATTCGCGCCTAACGAATCAGTTTTCGTAATACAGAAATTCCCCGGAGCCTACGGGGCTCGAACCCGTAATAAATTGCCTCTTTGATAGGTAATTTGCAAAATCTCTCTTGCAAAAATGCGCAAGGTTGCGCAATATCTGTGTCATGAAATGTCATGAAGACCATGGCTAACCGAAGACCAATCATTGTGAAGGCTGGAAACGCGGCTGTGAAGATCTATTCCGGCAAGTCTCGCGGTTATGATTTGTTCACCGTCGTTCATTATATAGGTGGCAACCGGAAACGTGAAACCTTCGGCAACCTCGCCAAAGCCAAAGATCGGGCGCGCGAAGTTGCCCGAGCCATAATCAACGGTCGGACCGCCGTTCTTGAACTGACGAACGCGGATCGCGAAGGATACGTTGGGGCGAGTGAGCTTTTGCGGCCGATTGGGATTCCGTTGCATAGCGCGATCGAAGAGTACGTCGCAGCCAGGTCGCACTTGGACGGCGAGTCGCTTCTATCGGCAGTAAAGGAACATACGCGGCGCCGCCATCACATTGTGGACAAACGTGTTCCTGAGATCGTGGAAGAATTCCTGGCATCCAAACAGCGCGACGGCCTGAGTCTGCGCTACATCCAAAGCCTCCGAAGCCATCTCAACCGATTCGCTTCTGCATTTCAAACAAACATTGGATCAGTCGCCGCCAGATTCATCGAAGAATGGTTAGTCGCACAGAAAATCGGCGCCCGTGCGCGCAATAATATGAGGATGTCGATTATTACGTTCTTTCACTTTGCGCGGTCTAGGGGGTATCTGCCCAAGGGGCAGGCAACTGAAGCGGAAGAAGTTGCCAAAGCAAGAGATCGAGGGGGAAAGATCGGAATCTTGACCCCGAAACAGTTGGCGAATTTGATTGGGAGCGGAGACGAAGAGGCGAGGCTTTATTTCGCGCTCGGCGCTTTCACCGGGCTGCGATCGGCTGAGCTCATTCGGTTGGAATGGGAAGATGTAAATTTTCCTCGCGGGCACATTCAGGTGGGAAAAGCCAAGGCCAAAACTGCAACACGCCGGCTTGTTCCAATTCAGCCAAATCTGATGCAATGGCTTTCGCCCTGTCGCGGGCGCGCTGGGCTCGTTTTCGCGAGCGAGCATGCGGCTTCACGCTCAATCTCGCAGGCGAAAGATATTGTCGGGGATTGGCCACCGAATGCGCTACGTCATTCTTATGCGACTTACCGGTTGGCACAGTGCCATGCTGCGGCGCGCGTTGCACTGGAAATGGGTAACTCCCCGCAAATGCTTTTCCGCAACTATCGTGAGCTGGCTGATGAACACGATGCCGCTGCTTGGTTTAGCATCGTTCCGCCCCAAAGAGTATCTAACGTGGTACGAATGCGCCGTGCCGCTGCGCTATGAGACGACATGCGGGCGGAAAGGCGAGCGCGAGGCGTACAGCTCTCCATTCACTTGCTGTCACTCCGGGAATTCGGATTGAAGGGGGATTTCACAAACCGACTCCAATAGTACGCGCGCTGGGACCACATTTATTCCGAGCATTGAGTTGCAAAGCGACTTGGATGTTGCAGCGCCGATTACGCGGGACGCGCTTTGCTAAAATGAGTGCGAGTGAGCGTGAGGCTCATGTCCTAAAAATCTCGACTGAGATAGCAAACAAGGTTGAAGCGCGAATGATCGCGTCCGGGCCCTGCTACCACCCGCAGCAGCTTCAGGCTCTTCGGCTGTGGGACACCTTAAAGCGCCGCGCCCAGGATCGCAGGTTTCTTAATATCTTTGGTCGAACCCTTCAATCGACGCCGAACCCAATCCTGAACAAAACCGAGATAGTAATTGTGTACCTTTGGGCGTGTCGTTTCCGTTTTTCACCCGCTGAGGTCGTAGAGTTCCGTCGTTTAAGCGATGAGCGACAAAGCCAGATTATTTCGGGAATCGTGGGCAAAAGAATTTCGTTGGATGGGTACCGAAAAGCCCGGCGCCGGATCGGCAAGGGCAAAGCTTCCAATTGCGTCTCCTTAAGCGACGAGCGCGCTCGGCAGATTATTTCTGGGTTTTTAAAAAACAACTAGACCTCTCGGCACCAGCTTGCGGTCGCGTCGGGCGATGCCAACTGCGCGGGTGGCCACGGTTTCGCTGGTTTGTGTCCACGACGTGGATCTTTGCAGTACGTAGCATCGGTGCGCAGAAATGCGCGATCGATCGGACAACGAACTAATAACTAAGCGCGAAACGGCAGCTTGGCTAAAGGTCTGTCCGCGAACGATCGACTACTGGACGGCCGGCGCTAGGCCGCGATTAGCTTATGTGAAGCTTGGCAAGGCGAAGCGCTTTCTTGCGGCAGATATTATCCGCTTCATCGAGAATCATAGGGTTCGTGGCTGCCTAGTGTAAGCCTGCACAGCAGAAGCGGTGGAAAGTGCCAAACGCGCCAGACTTAGGAATCCCAAATCAGCGATTTCAAAACATCGCTTTACGCTTCAAAAAAAAGCGATTTTACGAGAGGAAAGTGCGCGTTTTCCAAGAAATCGAGGTGAACGCGACTGGCGAATAGAAAACCACTTGTTCTAGCACAAATTCTAGTACGAAATTAGTTAGTAGAGCGTCTCGTTCGCAATGATGCCTGGGGATATTCCCAAATAAACCCCCAGGCGATCTCACGCGGGTTTTCATAGGTAAAGTGCCCGTTTCCACCGATCTCACTTGGTCCCAAAACGTTCTAAAAAATTCCGCGAGTGGATAAAATCGGTGGATAAAATTAGCGCACAGGTTTCAGCCCGTAGGCTCCGCTCCTGTAAAGCCGATCGAGAAGAAGTTTCTAGACAAATTCGAGACAACTTCTTCCCGCCGAGCTCGCCATGTTTGGCGTAATCTTTGAGACCGCATCGGGGAGGAAAAAAGAGATTTTCCCAGGGTTCGAACCCCCTAGGCTCCAAGGTAAAGAGGCACAACACTTTATCTCATCCGTGTCTATGTTTGTGGACTAATCCGACCTCGACTGGGTTGGCTGATCTAAAACGTGCGCGATCGATGAGACTACTAGTTGAGTGTAGGTGAAGAGAGGGCTCGAGCCCTGTAGGCTCCGACGTAACTGGAGCCTTTTTGTTGCACAATTAATATTCGCGGCGTGCGCCTTCTTGTGGTGCAATCTGTCGATCGCAATGATTTTCCCGACTGCGGTCTCATGAATTTGAGCAGCTTCTTCGCCGAACTGAAGCGGCGCAACGTTTACAAAGTTGCGGTCGCTTACGCAGTAGTTAGCTGGCTGATCATTCAGATAGCTACGCAAGTCTTTCCTTTTTTCGAAGTCCCTAATTGGGCGGTGCGCCTGGTTGTTTTACTGCTTATCCTTGGTTTCCCTGCGGCATTAATTTTCTCGTGGGCGTTTGAAATCACGCCGGAAGGGATAAAGCGCGAATCGGAGGTCGGATCTGGCACGTCGATCAGCAAAAAGACAGGACGCAAGATTGTCGGTCTTACCGTTGCATTAGCGGCCGTCGCTGCAGCGATGCTCATGTTTCAACTCCTGCGTCCAAAAGCAGCTACTACCTCAATCTCAAAGGTAGAACCTACGGTAGTTAATATTCCCGCAAAGAGCATCGCTGTTCTCCCTTTCGAAAACCTCAGCCGTGATCCTGATAACGCTTATTTCGTCGATGGCATCCAGGATGAAATCCTCACGCGGCTTTCAAAAATCAGCGCCCTGAAGGTCATTTCGCGCACCTCGACCATGCGTTACGCCAGCCACCCGCCCAACCTGCGGGAGATCGCGCAGCAGCTGGGCGTCGCCAACATTCTCGAAGGCAGCGCGCAGAGAGCAGGCGGTGACGTGCGCGTTAATGTCCAGTTGATCGAAGCAGCGAGCGATTCGCATCTGTGGGCCGAAACTTACGACCGCGAGGTAAAGAACATTTTTTCAGTGGAGAGCGAGGTAGCGCAAAACGTTGCCGACGCTCTTCGCGCGCAGTTGTTACCGGCCGAAACTGCGCGAATCGCAAATGTGCCGACGAAAAATCCTGAGGCTTATGATCTGTTTCTAAAGGCTGAGTATTTCGGCAATCAAATCTTATCCGCTACGACGAAGGATCCTGCGGAAACGGCACGAAATGCTGCCCGCTTCTATGAGAAAGCCGTCGGCGTGGATCCTATCTTTGCTCTGGCCTATGCCCGGCTGTCCTATCTGAAGGCGAGAACTTACTGGTATAACACCGATCCCGGTCAGCAAGCGATCGATGCTGCGACGAAAGCTGCAGAGCGTGCTTTAGAGCTGCAACCCGAATTGCCGGAGGCGCACTTGTCGATGGGTTACGTCCATTACTGGGGTCGTCGCGATTACGAGTCCGCGCTCGCCGAATTCGACAAGGCGCGCAAAACTCTACCCAATAGCGCAAACGTGCTGACGGCGATCGCCTTTGTTCATCGTCGGCAGGGTAAAATGGAGCAGGCCCTCGACGAGCTGCAACAGAGCGCTGCACTGAGTCCGCGCGACAATCTGTTGGCACGGGAGGTCGGCTCTACCTTGTGTTACATGCGCCGATACACCGAAGCTAATTCGGCCTACGATCGAGCCCTGGCCATGGTTCCAGACGACTTCGAAACGCAAGTCGCGCGAGTCCAGATGTTGCAGACGAGCGGCGACTTCGATGCCGCCAGCAAGGCACTAGCGACGATCCCGGCGGACATTGATCCTGCGGGGTCGGTTTCATTCGCGCGATGCCAGCTTGCACTCGTTAGGCATCAATCCGATGCAGCGCTGGCGGCGCTGGAGCATGCACCGGCATGGGTGCTCAATGGCTGGCCAAGTACTCGCGAACCGGTGGCGTTGTTGCGCGCGCAAGCATTGGCGCAGAAAGGTGAAGCAGGAAGGGCGCGTGCCGCCTTCCTTGAAGCTCAACAAGCGTTAGAGCCCTTGCTCGATGAGCCGCGCGCGCAGGCCGAGGCGCAGAGTTATCTCGCGCTGATTTATGCTGGATTAGGACAGAAGGAAGCCGCTTTAGAATCAGGACGGCGTGCCACTGAGACCTTACCTTATTCGCGCGACGACATGAACGGCGGCTTCTATCTCACGCAGCTCGCCATGGTCGAGGCACAAGTTGGCGAGAAACAATCAGCGCTTAATCACATCGAACAGTTACTAGCTATTCCAGCTGGCCATGTCGTATCCCGAGCTTCGTTACGTCTCGATCCGGTGTGGGATCCGCTGCGCAGCGATCATCGTTTCCGGAAACTTTGCGAAGAGACACTGAAATGAAGATCCACAATTTCTTCGCCGAACTGAAGCGGCGCAACGTCCTGCGTTCCGGGGCATTTTACGCGGCGAGTGCATGGCTGTTGGTGCAGGTCGCGACCCAGGTGTTTCCGTTTTTTCATATCGCCGAGTGGGTGGTGCGCTGGATCGTAGTCGCGGCGGCGATCGGGTTTCCATTCGCGATGCTATTTTCTTGGTTCTACGAATGGACGCCGCATGGTGTCGTGCGCGAGAGCGAGATTTCCCCTAACGAATCTGACACTCTTCACACCGGCAAAAAGCTCGATCGCTGGATCATCGCGATTCTGGTGCTGGCGATCGTGCTGTTGCTGACCGACAAGCTCGTCCTGCGCCGGGACGAAAAGCCTGCCGATGTTGCGCCCGGTGCGTCGGCGATTCCCGGCAGGTCCATCGCGGTGTTGCCGTTCGAGAACCTCAGCGAAGATAAAGCGAACGCTTACTTCGCGGAAGGCATTCAGGACGAGATTCTGACGCGCTTATCCAAGATCGCTGATCTGAAAGTGATCTCGCGCACTTCGACCCAGCATTACAAGAGCGCGCCGGAAAACCTGCCCGAAATCGCCAGGCAACTTGGAGTCGCCCACATCCTGGAAGGAAGCGTGCAGAAGAGCGGCGACGCCGTACGCGTGAACGTCCAGCTAATCAAAGCGACCAATGATTCCCATCTTTGGGCCGATACCTTTGATCGAAAGCTAACTGACATCTTTTCAGTCGAGAGTGAGGTTGCCAAGGCCATTGCCGACCAATTGCGAGCGCACCTCACCGGTCGGGAAGAGCAAGTCATCGCCGCCCAACCGACGGACAATGTTGAGGCTTACGATGCCTACCTGCGCGGACTAGCGTTTACACTGAAAAGTGGCAACACAGCCGCCAACTCCCTTGGCGCGCAGAAATATCTCAGAGAAGCGGTGCGGTTAGACCCGAAGTTCGCACTTAGTTGGGCTCTGCTATCATTCGTGGAAGCGCGCGGCTACCGCACAGCGACTCTTCAACCAACGGTCGCCCTCCTTGAAGACACGCGGCAGGCAGCCGAAACCGCGCTGACTCTTCAGCCCAATCTTGGCGAAGCTATATTGGCCAAGGGATCTTATCACTACTTCTGCTTAAAGGATTACGACACGGCGGTACGTTACTTTGAGCAAGCACGTCAGCTTCTGCCGAATAGTAGCCGGATTCCCGAATTGCTGGCTTATGTCTCGCGGAGGAGAGGTCAATGGGACAGGAGCGACTCATATTTCAACGAAGCCGAGCGGCTCGACCCGCGTAACGCTTACCTGCTCAGCCAGCACGCACAAACCTACATTATGCTTCGTCGTTTTCCTGAAGCGCTGCGAAAGGTTAATCAGGTTTTAGATATTACGCCGGACGACGTCGATACCCTCGTGCAAAAGGCGTTGATTGCACAAGCCGAGGGTGACCTGCCGCGGGCTGCTGCACTTCTTGCTCCGCTGCACCCGGACCCCAACTACGGCCTGTTGGAAACACGAATTTATCAAGCCATCCTGGAACGCCATCCCGCACAAATAATCCCTCGGGTGAAGGAAGTATTAGCCAAGCCTGATCCAGCGTTGGGTTACTTCAATGGCGAACTGCGGTTTTGGTTAGGCTGGGCGCAAGAAGTCGCCGATGACCCCGCCTCGGCACAGGAAACTTGGCGACAGGCGCGCAGCGAACTGGAGTCTTTTCTTAAAGAACAGCCAGAAAATTTTGTCCTCATTGACGATCTCGCGCTGACCAACATGGGCCTTGGAGACAAAGTCGCCGCATTCAAACTAATCGAGAGGGCCATGGCGCTGACCCCGATCGAGAAGGACGCGATAGCTGGTCCCGGTTCCCTCGAGATCCTTGCGCGGGTAGCGGCACGCATGGGGGAACCCACTCGGGCCATCGGCGCGTTACAGAAACTACTCTCGATGCCGGGCGGTGGGGCACTGATTCTTGGCGTGCCGCTTACTCCTGCGCTGCTCCGGCGCGATCCCATGTTCGATCCGCTGCGGAGTGATCCGCGCTTCCAAAAGCTATGCGAAGAGAAGAACCGATGAGTGCGCAAAACTTCTCTGCGTTTAAGGAGCGCAACTCTACTCAGCGTAAAAGCATCATTTCATTCCGCACGAGTTCATACTCGCGGTGGCAATGAGCGCCTGCGGATGCGGTTAAGTGGCAAATATGAACCCACTCATTGAGTCAAATGACAAAATGGGTCTGGAGGGGGTTCGTCCCGGGAGAAATCAGTATTTTCGGTTGCCATTTCTGCTGAAAATGAGCTGTAAGTGACAAAAGGGGAGTGAACGGGCTAGGCTCCAAGGTAAAGAGGCACAACACTTTATCTCATTCGTGTTTCTGCTTGGGGACTGGATCCGACTTCGACCAGGTTCGCCGATCTGAAACGTGCGCGACCGATGCTACCAGTCGAGCGCAGGCGAAGAAAGGGTTCGAGCCCTGTAGGCTCCGAGGTAACTGGGCGTTTGTGTTGCGCAGTTAATGTTCGCGGAGTGCGCCTTCTTGTGGTGCAATCTCTCACTCGCAATCATTTTCCCTATTGCGATCTCATGGATTTGAGCAACTTCTTCGCCGAGTTGAAGCGGCGCAACGTTTACAAGGTTGCGGTCGCGTATGCGGTCGTTGGTTGGCTGTTAGTTCAAGTTGCCACGCAGGTTTTTCCGTTCTTCGAAATCCCAAATTGGGCGGTGCGCCTCATTGTGCTCTTAATAGTAATAGGCTTTCCGGTCGCACTTGTGATCGCTTGGGCGTTTGAACTAACCCCCGAAGGAATCAAGCGAACGGAAGATGTCGATCCTATCGTCGCGGCGCGCGCTCCAACGAAGCACACCTGGATTTATGTCGTTGTCGTCGGTGCCGCATTGTCGGCCGCATTGTTTTTTCTCGGTCGCTGCACGGCCGGAAACAAAAGCGCTGTGACATCGGGTAACGAGTTGCCTGCCAAATCCATTGCGGTCTTGCCGTTCGAAAACCTGAGCGACGACAAGAACGCGGCTTACTTCGCGGACGGGATTCAGGACGAAATCCTGACCAAGCTCGCGAGCATCGCCGATTTGAAAGTGATCTCGCGCACGTCGACCGCGAAATACAAAAGCAAGCCGGAAGATCTAAAGACCGTTTCGCAACAGCTCGGGGTGGCGAACGTTCTCGAAGGCAGCGTGCAGAAAGCCGCCGATAAGGTGCGCGTTAACGTGCAGCTCATCGATGCCCGTGCCGATTCCCATCTCTGGGCCAAAACCTACGACCGCGACATGAAAGATGTCTTCGCGATCCAGAGCGAAGTCGCGCAGGAGATCGCCGATTCCCTTAAGGCAAAGCTTTCGCCGGCCGAAGTAAGCACGGTGGCATCGGCGCCGACGCGAGACACCGCCGCTTATGATCTCTTTCTCAAAGGGGAATTCGAATATCGCTTTGCGAGTGCGTCGCTGCGTCCAGAAAGATATGACCAGGCCGCGGCGTGGTATGAGCAGGCGATTGCACGCGATCCAAACTTCGCCATCGCAATCGCTCATCTTGTCATCTGCAGGCTGAATCGGCATTGGTTTGTAGAGAATCTAACTGGTGCTCAGCTAGCCGAAATCAAAGATATGGTAGAGCACGCAGTAAGTCTCGCACCGCGCGCGGCAGATGCTCAGGTCGCCCTCGGGTTGTATCACTATTTCGGGTTTCGCCAGTATCAACAGGCGCTGGCGGCATTTGCTCGCGCCTTGGAACTGCAACCGAATAGTGCCTCCGCGCTGGAATATTCCGGTTACGTTCATCGGCGGCTGGGCGAATGGAAACTGTGCGTGGCGGAGCTGACGAAAGCGCTCGAGCTAGATCCGCGAAACGCCGACGCCGCAGGTAATCTCGGGCAGACCTACGCCCTAATGCGGCAGTGGACCGAAGCGGAGCACGGTTCTCGCAACGCTCTCGCGATCGATCCTCATGACGTTATCGGCATGCGCGCACTGCTATTAACACTAACGAACTCAAGCGGCGACCTTGGCAATGCCTTGCAGTTACTAAAGAGTTTTCCGCCTGACGAAAAGATCGTCACGACCTCGATCTCCGGCACAGTTGCAAGTGTCGCTGGTGAACGCGCCTACACTTTCGTCTTGGCGCGGGATTTTGATGCTGCTTTGAAGGTGTGGGACGGTCCGGCGACCAGCGAGATTGATTTGCGCGCGCGACTCGCCGCTCGAGCTACCGTTCGTGTAATCGCGGGTGACCTGGCAGCCGCGAAGGCAGACGGTGAGAAAGCCAGAGAAGTGCTGGAAAAGCGCGTCCGCGACCGACCTGCCGAACTGATCTCGCTCCGCCAGCTGAGCTGGGTTTACGTCGCCGTCGGTCAGAACACCGATGCTCTTCGTATCGCTCAGCAGCTCTCGGTATTATTGCCACCCGAGAAGGACGCCTTACTCGGTGCTGGTACTCTGGCTGGGCTGGCCGAGATCAAAGCCCGCGTCGGCGCGCCTTCGGACGCGGTGTCGATTCTTCGCCGGCTGCTCTCGATGCCGGCGGGCGAGAGCGTCTCGATCGCCCGTTTGAAGATCGATCCGGTTTGGGATCCGATCCGAAATGATCCCGGCTTCCAACAACTGCTTGCTGGAAAGGAACTGATCGGCCCTGACAAGTAAGGCGCAAAGTCTGTGAAATCTGCGCAACTCTTGCGCCCAGCTGAAACGACGCAAACGCTATGACAACATTAGTGACAAAAGGGTACCAAATGAAGGGTCCGTAACCCTGCAAAAAACAGCAAATCGCGTCCGGTTTTGCACGGCGTGGACCTCGAATGTCAAAAAGGTGGTGGATCGGGTTCGTCCCAGGAGAAATCAGACTTTCCGATTGCCGATTTTGCTGGAAATAAGCCTTAAGTGACAAAAGGGGAGTGAACGGGCTAGGCTCCAAGGTAAAGAGGCACAACACTTTATCTCATTCTTGTTTATGGTTGGGGATGAATCCGACTTCGACTAGGTTCGCCGATCTGAAACGGGCAAGACCGATGTGACCAGTCGAGCGCAGGCGAAGAAAGGGTTCGAGCGCCGTAGGCTCCCTACCTTTCCTAAGTGTAAGTGTGGTGCGTCTACGGCTATCCTCCTAAATAACCCGAATTTGAAGCGCACTGCGCGTTAACCGTGCGATTACCGCCTGGAAACGGAAATGTCGAAAATCCAACAAAGCGAGTGCGTCAAAGCGCCACAAGTAAGCCCATGAACAAGCAAGCAAAAATAAAGACTGTCACACTTATTAAGAACCACGATACGCTTGGAAACAATCGCCGACGGTTGAGTAACAAACAAAAATACGTGAAGCCAAGAAGCAGCATCGCTGATACCCGATCCAGCGCTGGACTAGAAGCTGTCAGCTTACCTTGCGATCCGAAATGAAGCAACCATTCGAGCGCTGCGATAAAAAGAGTAATGCAGGCAACAAGGAAGACTAATTTCGCTTTATCGTTCAAACCGTAAGGCCTTGTTTGATACAAATTCACACCGTTTACTAAGAACACGATGAGAATAGCGCATGCAGTTACAACTGCGATCAGCGACGCCGTCCTGTTGTTGAGTCGCAGCGCCCAATGGGCCAGCAACGCAAGCAAAACACCGGCCCAAACCACGTTTGCGCTAAGATAAATATGCTTTTCCGTGAGGCGTAACTCCTCTCCACTTTGCCTAATGCGATTAGTGAAACGAGGGAACGTGTAGAGTGCGATAATCAGAATGATAACCCCGTAGGGCTCTGGTAAAAGAAACAAAGCGAGTATTGAAAGAAAGCAGATGAGGCCTCGAAGCAGCAATAAGCGTAGAGTCAGGCTAAACATTTTCTCCGTCAATGAATCGGACATACGCAATGCTCAAAACGGTCGAAATTCTTTTTCCCAAAGGACGAGCCATTTTCCTGAAGACCCGCAAACGTTTTCGCCATAAAACATAACTACGGCACTGACCATCATTGTCACTATGCGCTCGACCTTCAGAGCCTCTTTTCCTAAATTATCCGCCAACCGACAGAGCAAAACAAATGCTATAGAAACGTAAGCGGACATCAACTGAATTAACAATCGGAGTGTTAAAGTTTTAGCTCGCGCCATCGTGGAATTCAAAGAACTATTAAGGCTGACGCCAATACTAAGATCACTGCGGAATGTGGACATCGAATCTGTAAGCTCCGCTTCTGTCGCCTCCAAACCTGCCTACGCCGCCGCCAATACTAAAAGGACCGCCAGCGCCAATACCATTTCCGAACCACCAGTCACGCCGGAGCCAAAATTCTGGAGAGACACGCTGACGTCATCGAATGGTCCATTGCTGTGGTTCTGAGCTGCTGACGGCGTGTCAAACGTGCTCACTGCGCTTGTCAGTTCTTCCTCTACCGTCAATTCATGAAGGCGAATTTTGATTAGCAAAGTGTTTCCTTATTGTTGTATATGCACTATAACCTCTCCGCAAAGATCGCACCCTCCTGATCCTCCGCTCCCAGATACACCACCGCCCGTTCCGAAAGAAAAGCTGCCGCTTCCGCCGGAGAATTGTCCGCCACCCAAGCCTCCGTAGCCTCCCAGGACGCCTCCCGGCCCAAAAGGCTGCAAAGACACGTTGACGTCATCGAATGGTCCATTGCCGTGGCTCTGAGCTGCTGACGGTGTGTCAAACGTGCTCGCTGCGCTTGTTAGTTCTTCCTCTACCTGGGCAGCCTCAATATCCATCGCGCCCATAAGAGCTGCGAGCCCGGCATCCATAGGATTCCCCGAAATGAGAAGGCCGAGAGCCGCATCAACATCCGCGCTTGCAACAGGTGTGGTGTTATCCGGATTTTTACCCGCATTGAAGAGCGAGTTTATAACAGCGACTATGTTAGATGGTGAGTGGAAAGCCTGCTGTGCCGATTGTGAGTTAAAATCCGTAGTCGACGCCAAAATGTTTTTATAGCCGTAGTTAAAGCGAGCACCACCATCTAATATTCCCAAGGTACCAGCTCCAACGTCCGGTAGACCGACGACGAACTCGGAAGTCGAAATTCCCACGCCAAATGTGACAAGACCTGCCGGAATTTCGATAAAACTTTCAATTAGGCTCATGGCACCGAAACCAAATTGCATCACAGATTGACCCGGAGTGAGTCCGAAAGGATCCGTAAAGCCAATTGGGTTATTTCCACAGTAGCGGTAAAGATTAGCTGAATCGCCCGCAAAACTCAAAGGATCAGCCTGTAAAAATCGTCCCGTGTCAGGAGAGTAAAATCTGTTTCGCAAATCGTAGAGGGCGATCTCCGCGTACCATTGCTCCCCAGTGAAAAGATGGCGGACGCCATAGGCGGAAATGTGATTGTTTTGGTCGCCGTTAACAAACGGTGTGCCCTGTAAGTCGTAGCGATACCATTCAAGCAAATTCCCAGAGTTATCCGCCAGATGCGATGTTGACCCTGCCGCATCTTGATAATAGTACTTATTCGTCACGAGGTTTTTGACGAGCCCAACCCCTTCCAAATATGCATTCGATGGCGTTCCCGAGCCCGATGAATATTCGGCGATCAGCTTCCAATCGTCGTAAATGTTGTAAATCGGCCCAGCTGCGCCGACTGTTCGACTCACCTGTCGGTTCAATCCGTCATATGTGAATCTGTCGGTCGTTCCCCCTTTTGCTGCCGCTAGTAATCGGCTTTGCGCGTCGTAGGAGTAGGTCGATCCGTCAAATCCAACCGTTATATTCCCTTTGATGTCGTAGCTCGCCGACGCACCGTTTCGCGTATGATATTGATTCAACGAGTTGTTATCAACCGCGTAGGTGTCAGTAGGACCGTAAGCAGAGAAACTCGTCCGGTTTCCGTTCGCATCATAGTTGATTGTCTGAGAGCCCGACGACACCGTGTCAGGATTGGCTACGTTCAATAGTACGGAGATCGATTGATCGTTTAGGTCGTTGCCGAACACATCGCCAGTTCCACCATCGCGTTTCGTCCATTTGCGGTTCCCAATGGAATCATAGGCGTAATCGAACGTGCGCGTCGTCCCGGTGAGCACGTGCGATATGTGCGTCACCCGATCAAGCGAGTCATACGTAAAGCTACTGGTGGTCGGATTGTCGGGCGCTCGGGACGTCAGATTGCCATTGGGGTCGTAACCATAGGTTGCTACTGGGTTGTTCCCATTGAGTAATTTCCAGAGCTGATTTCGACCAGTGTAGCTGTAGGTAAACGAGTAGCCGCTATTCGGGTACTGGATCGTGGCTTTGTTGCAGTCAGAATCGTATGTATAGGTGACAGTTCGCGGTGTGTTATCGGTATAGGTCGTCGTTTCCGAATTGAGCAGGCCATCGTTGAAAAACTGGCGCGAAATCGTCGCATTCGTATTTCCGATGCCGATTAACCGACAAGCGGCGTCGTAGGTCTTGTGGACTGCGGGCGTCAGATTTCCATCATCCCAGCTCGTATCGGTGAGCCGGTTTAGATTGTCGTAGGTAATTGTTTCGTGTTTCGACTCGCGATTTGTAAATGTGTCCAAACGGCCGTCAGTGTCGTAGTGCCAAACCTCATTGCGCTGGGCATTCCACGAATCGGGTGGGTAATTCAGTCCTGTCTTGCGGCCCATCAGATCATAACTGTAGGTATAGAAGTAGCTACTGTTCGTCGCGACTAGTCGCGGATCCTGCATACTATGACGCAAGCCCGACGTGTAATAGGTGTACTTTGTCACTGCATCGGGATCGGGAGTCTGTTTAATTGTCTGCTGCAGTAGTCGGTTCACTCCATCGTAGCTATCGTACGTAGTGACCTGACCATTGGCGCGCGTGACACTCGCCTTCCGGCCTGCGGCATCATATTTGACAACCGTGACATTGCCCTGAGCATCCGTTGTCGACATAGGGCGATTCCGTTCATCATAACGCGTGGTACTGCTAAGGCCGGCGTATAGTTGGCCCGGTTGTTCATTAGGCAATGTTAAGGATATGCGATTGCCGTTGTTGTCGTACGCGAAGCTCGTTGTCGCAGCGTCTGATGTGCCGTCGCCGGCGACGACGGAAATCTTCAGCTTATTCGAATCGTAAGCATTACTGATCTTTTTTCCACTGGGAGACACGGTATGCGTAATGTTTGAATCGGTATGCGTGTAATCATCACCAGTCGCGCTGATGTCATAGTAGGAATTAGCAGTCAACAAAGTATTATGACCGGACGTTGTCAAGCTCCGGATACGGTTATAATTATCGTACGTAAAGCTTGTGATATGACTGAGCTCATCCGTCACACTCGCAAGTGTACCGACGGGTTGATTGTAAGCGTTGGCAATGCTATGGCGTTGTCCATCGATCGGATCGGTAGGATGAGTCGTCGTGAGAAGTTGCCCCCGCGAATTGTACGTAAAACTAGTTGTATGATTGATATCTCCAGGTCCTGAACCAAGCGCGTCCGTTACTCCAGACACTCGATCCAATGAATCGTATTGGTACCAGAACGATGGATTTCCGGTGGTATGATATGGGTCGAGGTATGTCTGCTTTAAACCACGAGCATCGTAATTAAAGCTTTCAGTGCCGCCAGTTTTCATCAAGTGTGTGAGGGCTTGACCAAAGGAATTATAGCTAAAGCCTTCGGTACCACCGTCCGGATAGTTAACCTCTATGATTCGTTTATTTGCATCGCGCAGAAAAACTGTCGCGTTGCCGCCCTCGTCAGTAATGCTGTAAACGTAATATGGATTGTTTGCGTCACGATTATTTGGATCAGGGCAAGTCGCTGAGCCGTATGTGTAGGTCACCGTACCGCGCGGCGTTCCTGTCGGCGTGTCATTCGGCGTGAGTGGATATGTGATTTGAACCGGTTTCCCTGTCAAAACGGTGTTTGTCCAGTTTGTTGTATTGCCATTCCTATCGATAAAGAGGTTGATGTAGTAATACGTCGTGTCCACATACTGCGATGCCATCGCTCCTTTGAAATCGCCTGCGTAAGGAACAAAAAACGCGCCGACCAAGAATTTACGGCTTCTTCCATCACCGGTCGTCTCTTGGCGGTTGTATGTGCCGCTGGAAGGAATCGAAAGAGTTGAAACTGCCGGCCCTACATTTGTGCCATCAAAATAGTTTTCACTCAGAATTTCCCCTGCAACAACGTTCGACCCATTCGGAACATACTTATACGCGATTCGGACCATCGGGCCCATGTACATCGGATCATAGCAAGTACTGAGGAGGGGCCGGCCGTCGCCGGTAATGTTGTCGTTTTGATAGCTGTAGGTGGCGGTCAGGGTCGGATCGGCGTAATATACGACGCTTGTCAGCGACGTATATATCGTGCCATGCGGAGATACGTACGCGGTATAGTTGTATTGAACACTGCGGCCGTCACTGCCCGTCACGTGATCGATGACGACGTCGTTTACGGCTCCTTGAGACGAGGACGTAATCGTTCGATAAAACATCTTAATCCATCGTCCTGCAGGTTCGGTTACTGTAACAGGGCTGTTCGTTGGAGATCCGGTTATTGTCGTAGTCTGTCCGTAGGGATCGGTAATGCTTTGCAAAGTGAAGCTGAACGTATACGTGGTTCCGTTATTCGTGCGCTGGGCGGTGAAGTACACTCGGCCTCCATCGTTGAGTATCAGATAGCAGCGACCGGCACTGTTCGTATCCCAAATTACCTGCAGTCGATCACGCACACCCATCACATGAGCATATGGATCTCCCCACGGATTAGTGCGCTCGGGATCCGTACTAAAGAGGACGCGACTACCATTCGGATAATTCACGGCGTAATTGTAGGTTGTTCCAGAAGACGTGTTGACAGTATCGATGCTCCACTGATAAGAGTGCAGCCAACTGCCGGCTGTTCCAAAATCAACCTTGACCGCGGTATTGTAACGGCTTGTTGATGTTCGCGCGAAGGTAAGCGGATATGCGCCAACTCCTCCCGCCACAACGAGATCCGTAACTGTACGCCGAGCCGTGGTGGTGTATGGCGAGTAGTCGCACCCTGTTGTTATCTCGCCTTGAAATTCGCCTGCGACTCCAGTGGGGTTATCGTTTCCAACTTGGGCAAATGCGACAGGCGTGATCAGCGCAAAAAGCAGCGTTAATCCAATGGCGAATCTTTGGGACTTTTTCATTGGTCAGATATTTGGGTTGGCTACCGTTAAGACGCGGGGATTGTTTTGCGGATTCGTTGAGTCAAGGACCCAAAATTGCAATCCAACTTCATGGGCTCCGTCCTGGACGCTCACCTGGTAACGCCCCGGACTGAATCCCGCTTGAAACCGAAAACTGATGGTTCCATCGCCGGCGACAGATACTGCGTTGCCTGCGCTAGAAACAAATCCACCATCCAACGCTTCTATCCGCAGTGTGCGACCAGCTTTCTGAATCGAGAAATAAACTTGCACGTCGACAGACTCGTTTGGCTGGAGCCCAACTAGCTCGAATACGCGCCCATTGCTGCTAACCGTTATAAACCGACCGGTGTTGAAGGTTATAGTAGCGCTCGGGTCATCGTCTGATTTCTGTGCACGCAGTTGACAAATTCCGGCGCAAACGCACATGGCAATTGCGGAACAAATTGGAAATAATTTCTTCATAGGCACCTTTCGTTGAATTTTTGCAAATGGGCGTGTTTCATACGCCCCCAACGTGCCGGCCGCCGCGCGTGGCGCGCAACAGGCTTGGCCTGTGGCAAAAAACACTACATCGCTGCGTGCCGATTCGAAGCCCCGAAACGTTGCTGTAGCGCCTCGAATAAAGGCGACCTATCAAAATTTATCGCTGCGACTGAGATCTACAGGATGCTCGCCGTCCACTGCGCTGCGCGCTGATACAGTTCGGCGGCATTTTTGATCCCCAGCTTTTCCTTGATCCTTGCCCGGTAGCTATCCACCGTGGTGGCTCCGAGATTGAGCCGCTCGGCAATTTCGCGCGAGTTAAGGCCGCGACCGACGAGCTGAAAGACTTCGATCTCACGGTCAGACAGCAAGTCCACCCCCGATGGTCGTACCGCCTTGTCGGCGTGCCCCAGCCTTTCCAGGATCTCCCGGTTGATGCGCTTGCTCACATAGATCCGCCCCTCCATCACGTCGCTGATTGCTTCAACAACTTCAGAGGGTGCTTCTTCCTTGGAAATATAACCTTTCGCGCCGGCTCGCAGGACCCGTTCGGCGTAAAGCTTTTCCGCGTGCATCGAGAGAACGAGCACCGGAAGTTTAATGTGCCGCGATTTCAACTCCTTGATCAATTCGAGTCCGCTCGATCCCGGTAACGTGATATCGACGATCGCCGTGTCCGGAAGCGCCTGCTCGATCAGAGTCATCGCCTCCTTGATGTTATCGACCTGACCGCACACAGTCATGCCGAGTTCCTTCTCGATGAGTTGCACTAGCATGGCGCGAAAGACTGGGTGGTCCTCTATGATGAGAATCGACTTTTTCTTAACTGTCGGCGGTTCGGTCATGATGCAGCTGGACGGTTGGGTATTTCGCAAGACACAATCGTTCCTTCGCTCGGGTTTGAATCGATTTTCAGTTCCCCCCCGACGGCCCGGGCCCGGTATTTCATCGAATGCAAGCCCATGCTTCGCGCCCCGTCTGGTGGCAGAGCCATGCCTTTCCCGTCGTCAGCAACGGCAAGGTGCAGTGAGTCTCCGCTACTGCTTAAGACAATCGTGACTTTCCTGGCGCCTCCGTGCTTCGCAGCATTGTTCACAGCTTCCTGGGCAATTCGGTAAAGGTGCATCCCATCTTCCGCGTTCGCGAGGTGGGTGTCACCCGTTTCGTGAAGGGAGACCGACATGCCGCGCTGGCTTGTTGTGGTCCGGGCCAGATCCTCAAGAGCGATCGAAAGACCGACCCCATCCATCTGCACCGGGAAGATACCCCGGGTCAAATCCCGCGAGAGCGAGATGGCCTCTCCCACCATCTCGCGGATCCGCTCAGCCTTTGCCACTTCCGGTTGTTCGCGCTGCCGCAGGTCGTCCGCCAAAAAGGTTGCAGCGTATCCAATCGCCGCGAGTTGCGGACCCAGGCTGTCGTGCAGATCTCGCCCGATGCGCTGCTGCTCCTGCTCGCTCGTCCAAAGGATCTCCCTCTCCAACTCCTGCGTATGTTCGAGCGCCTCGATTCGCGACCGGTCGAGCTGTCGTCGGGCCTTCACCGCGTCCGCAGCAACAACGAGGACCACAAAATAAAATAGCCAGCCAATCACTGCCAGTGGAAATCCCCAGCCGGTCTGATATGAATTGCTCCCGATCTGCCCGACCCACGACGTAACTGTGCATAGAAAGACAAAGGCGAATCCAAGGCGCCGATCCGTCTTCCAGGTGACCATGACGATGGGCAGCGCATAGAGAACGAAGAAGCTCCACTTCCATCCAGTCGAATAGTCAATCCACCCTATCAGGCCGACGAGGACCAGTGCCTCGGGCAAGACGAGCCACTTCGGCTGACCTCGAAGCCTTTCAAGAGAGGGCATGACTGGAAAAATAAGCTCGCTCACCGGAGACAACCTGTTTCCGTTTCATTTGCGCTTGGAAAAAGGCTTCGTTTTGAAATGATCTTATCTTGGAGAACATCCCGCCCATGAAAGGAGCTATTGACGAGTGAAGAATCGAGTCAAAAAAGCTGCTGCTGTTGCTGTCGCATCGGTCGTGCACGTTTCAGATCGGCGTTTAGCTTCGGCTACTGAGGGGTGGGGTGGGTTTAGAGCGACCAGCTGCTGGTGCAAGAGACTCATCCAACAATAACGCCCTCTTCCGCCGGATCAACAACGGTGATGTCTGTGACAACATCCAAGGGTCCACCCCAATCTACTTGCAAATAAAACTCGACGCCGCCACCGCCACCTTGATCTGGGTGCGGGCGGATATTCTTAACGTATATAGTGGCGTCGCCGCGAGTTCGTTGGATTGCATCCAAAGTTTCAAACTGTTGCGGGACTACGGTCCCCTCGCTCGCAGCGATGTGAATTACGGATTTATCATCGATCACACCACCCCAGTTAAAGTTCTTCCAGCCGGATACTGAACGCTTCCACAATACCCTTATAGTACGGCTCATAAATTTATTTTCCTTTCCGATGACCCGCAGGTCTGCTTCGCAGCACTGCTAGCCCTCGTCGCGTCCAGTCGACGCTTGTCAGTCGTTTTACATCGACCCATTGCAACGGACTACAGAAACAGTTGCGGAACAGTTAAGATCTAGCTGTTTCGCTTATGTAGGCAGATCCATGATGTCTCTTTCCAACTGAGTACTATGCCGTGTGTGAAATGTGTGTGTGATTTTTTATTGAGCGGCACGTAAACAAACGTCGAAAGTTGGCGCAACCTCCTCTGGGGTCAGGCCATTCATTAAAAGTTATCTACCCCGGGGGCCGAGACCGCCCACGAATTGCGCGGACTCATCGCGGTGACGCCAGCGCAGGAATTGGATAGAACTCGACAGTCTCTTCACCGCGCTTTGGCGGGATCTCATCTGGAACCCGAGTCATTACTTCAAACAGCGCTCTTAATCGCAAACATCGATGCGACCGCAACGACAATTGGTTTCACAACGGCAACTATCTAGGGTTCGGGGCCGCAGTGATTTGACTGCAATCACTAAGAAGACCGGTGCCTAAATGATCCGGAAGTCACATTCGCGAGCCTTCCAGAGAACGTAGTGAGGGTTACTTTTGTAGACATTTCCTAAAGCTTAGGTAATCACTTTCAATTTTCCGCTTGTGACGGCAACGCCACCGTGTGGCATAAGTAAAAACATAGGTCTCCGAATTGCCCAATATTCGTACAGCTAGTTCTGTCCGGGCAGCCAGCGCCCTCGCCAGGACGTATCCGTGCAAATGAGCTATTGACTGCTGCAAAAATCTCTTGCGCTTGTTTGTTGAAAGGAATCTCAGCTACCGTTCTCTTGCCCTGGATGATTTTGAATTCCCAGTGAGACGGATTCCTTTCGGCACTTTGAAGGAACTGCTGGATCAGACGCGCATGTTGTTCTTGTGCTTGTTCAATTTGAATCCTGAGGTCATTCAATTGGCCGGAGGATTTCTTAAGTGCCTCAAATTCCTTTTTGGCATCATCTAGTTTATCCCTCATTGACTTGTACTCCTTTCGTTCCGTGATTTTCTACCCGACATGGGTTGCACCTATCGAGAGAAACAGTTGAGAAACAGTTTCGATTGGGTGTCGGAAGCGTTTACAAAATTCGAACCATAGATGGCTTTCTAGGGAATCCGAAAGGAATGCGAACTTGCGACTGTCAGTCGAAACACTTTAGGTTTTGCTCGCAGGCCGCTATCCAACGAGGCAAACGGTAAGCGAGGGGACACTGGCTCCAATAGCTCGACCGCTGAAAATCAACAACTTACAAATTCCGTCCCCAAGCATTCCGACTTAATTGGCTAGTTCCCGCACGCCGTCTTGCAAGCATCAAAATTCGCACGTGCCGTTTGCAGGCATGTGCGAAGCTCTTCAGGTTCTCTTGGCGGGTTATTGCACGCGGCCACATCCGCTTTAAGCTGTTGGTTACAAACCTCCACACATGAGGAGGTAGCGTAAACCGCAACCACAAACGAGGCGAATAGTAGTGTTATAACGACTTCGCGAATTTTCATTTTCTGTTATCTCCTTTGGGTATCGACTTAACGCTTTAGTTAAAAAGGTATCGACTGTTCATGCAAGTCTTCAGGAGTACACGTCGGTCCCAATTGACCCGATCTAAGTTAATTCGAGAAAAGATGTTATCATCGTGCCGCGTCTGAAAATCTATAACGGGTTCCGCCAAATTAATTGCCCGCTGACAGGTGTAATTTCGGCGCAGAAATATTACACGACCTACCACGCGATACGTTCGCACGAACATTCAAAATGGTATGGAAACAACGTTTTGGGATGGTGCGTACAAACAGGCAAGGAGCAAGTGACACGAAATAGATTGAAAATGCATTCAGCGCAGGTCACAATTTCGAACCTTCAAAAAATATGAAATCAATTCTGGCGGCTCTTCTCATCACCACGAGCATTTTTGGGCAGAACATCAACGCAATTTCCGAAGGGCCGGTTTACGATCGCGAAGGTCGAATGGTTGCCTATCACTATGTCGATGGAACCCAAGAATCGTATGCATACGATGACGCATGGCGGATGATCAGATTTACCAACCGGGCGGGCGGGATGACCACATTCGTTTACACCAAGAATGGTTCGATGACGACGATAATGCCCGATGGGACAACGCGGAATTAATTCTGGATCAGTTGTCGCTCCACATTTGGCTCAAAATTATCCTCATTTAGGCTTGCGTTTTTCGATCTAGATTTCCTGTCGGAGATCTTCGGTTCCAGTGACTGACCGTCACTTGTCACGAAATCACGCGGTCGCTCCCCGCACGGCGCCTGTTACTACCAAACAAGCGACGAAGTAAACCCAAAAAAAGATCGCCGCCTCCACAAAAAACCCTGAGGGGTCATCTTGAGAGGCGGCGTTTAGTTCCCCCCAGAACTAAGGAACATCGTAAACGTCAAGGACAGCACTCCGCAAGCTTTTTGATTCGGTCCCTTGTGCGATCTCCCCGGACGCCTCTGGGCTGTCTTTTTGGTCGAGCCGAAGCCTCAGAAACTAATTCGTGCCTTTTTAGCTCTTACCTAAAACTTGGCCGCCCAAATCCCGTATTAGATTGTTGAAGGCGAGCGGCTGTTTCCCCATGAAAATCAATGGTTCCTCGAGCGCTCCCGTAGCTGTTCTTCGAAAACTTCATTCCAAAAACGCCGTAGCTCTTATTGAGGTGGCGTTTGATATTACGGCCGTACAGCGAATCCCCAGAAAATCGATATTCACGCCTGTTCCCTCCCGCACTGCCTTCACTCAGTTCTGACGTTTATTGCGAGGCGCTGACCGAACTCGGTAGCGCCATGCTTGATGACGATTCCAGGGTCTGCGATGACCGCCCTGAAATTTTGCTTGATGCCGGGTACACTTATTTTGGGCAGTTTGTCGCACATGATGTGACGAAAGACGTCAGCTCGATTGAGGAAGCGTCGACAAGACCACCTGAAGAACTTGAGAATCTGCAAACGCCGCGGCTCGATCTCGATGTATCGTATGGGGGTGGACCATCCCGCTGCCCGGAATTGTACGAATCCGACGGGATGCGACTAAAGGTTGGTGGATCGAGCCCTGCTGCAAAGGCGTTTGATATTTGTGTCGGTAAACGAGGAGAAAGAGTTCTCGCTGACGATCGAGGGGCTGAGAATTTAATTTTGCGACAGATGACAAGTGTCTTCGCACGCTTGCATAATCTCGCGGTAAAGCAATTTGAACAAAACTGGCCTAACGAAGTGATCATATTTGAGCGGGCCCGGCAGCATATGCAGCGGCAGTTTCAATATCTCGTTGTTCACGACTATCTGCGCAACGTATTGGAGCCTAGTATTTACAGAAAAGTCTTCGCAGTTAAGAAACCGAGGATGAGATGGAACTCATTTTCAATTCCTATTGAATTTTCTGCCGCGGCGATGCGTTTCGGTCATGCCATGGTCCGTCCAAACTATCTCTTCGCCTTTGGTCAAGAAATGCAGCTACAGAATATATTTGGGCGAAACGGAGACCTTGGTTATCTAAACGATCAACTGAAGATTGAGTGGGGATTTTTCTTCCAAGGCGCGGGCCCGGTAAGCGCGCTCACAAGTCGGCCAATCGATACTCGACTTGCCTCCGGATTCCACCAGCTACCGCAGGATTTGATTGGCGCTCCGAATGCGGTTTGCCCACATATGAGAGAGGGAGGCAATTTCTCTCAGCTACCTGTCCGGACATTGCTGCGCGGCGCCGCGCTGCGATTAGCTTGCGGACAAACTGCCGCTGCTGCGTTTGGCGAACCGGTCCTAACTGAAGAGGAGATAGTCAGTAATCCCTACAATGAAGTGACTAACCAAGGGAGAATCCTTCTCCAGGCCAATCTTACCGTCGAAACGCCACTTTGGTACTATATCTTGAAGGAATCCGAGATACTTCAAAACGGAAATACGCTCGGTCCGACGGGCAGCCATTTGATCGCCGAAACGATCTACGCCGCACTCTTGTCGGATCCGGGATCATATCTCAATCAGAGCGACAAATCGCCCCCAGTCTGGAAAGAGCTCGGCGACGAGCGAATTTACTCCCTTGGCGAGCTGTTTCGGCTAGCGCCGTTACTTTAGCGAAGTCTCCAAAAGCTTATTGTGCACTAACGGAAGGGCGCCCGGGCCGTACGGCACCCAGGTTCCAATCCAATACTTAAAGACATCGAGATGCTCTGGCTCGGTTCCTTCGGGAGGGAGAATAAAAACTACGAGCCTGTCACGTTCTTGTGTGCTAGGCCCAATACAAATGACTTCGATGTCATCAGGGACATTGATTTCCCCTATCTTTCCCAGAAGCCTATGCGCTGCTCGGCGATCTTTTAAGGCGGAAGAGCGCACATCTGGATCAATGACTACTTGCTTTAGGAACTCCGTTGCCGCGTCTTTTCTATCTTTCTTTGACTTCCAATTTCTAATTGTCTCTGTTTGCATATATTTAATGTTATTGCACCGCTGAAGGTTCGGCCGGTGATCGCCGTCCGAGAGTAGCTACATGTGCAGCTAATCCGGAAATAATTTCGTGAAACTCGAGTGTTCCAGCAATAGTATCGAAACGCGGATCCAAGCGTGCAGAGCGATAATCAATCCATCCTGCCGCGATACTTCCTTTCAGATAAGTCAGGGCGGCAGCTGTGTTTCCTCGAATGGATTCGTCGGCAGCCAGGCGATAAAGTACCTCAGGATTATGTGGCGAACGATCTAATTCACTCTGGTCCCTCATGATGCATTCCGTTACGAGCTTATTCGCGGATTTGAGATCGGTGCCTAGGGTGTTTAATCTTGCTAAGGCAGACCCGCTGCTAACTGCCCCGTATTGTTCGGAGCCCACACCGTTTGGGTTGCTTTGATTAAGCTCGGTGTATAAGCGCGCAGCTGTGTGGAAATCACGAGCGAAGAATTCAAGCTCGGCTTGGAAAGGTTTTGTGGTGTGAAATGCTTCATACTCCTTCGCATGTTTTTCGAATAGGAGGCGGGACTCTTGAAAATTTCCTCGTATTAGCGAAAGATGGCAAAGGCCCAGCCAACCATCTGGAAGATCCGGCCTCAGGCTTGCAGAAAGTTCATAGGCTTTGCTCGCTTCGTCATCTCTCCCCAAAAGTACCCATGCATCGCCTAGGAGTGCGTCATAATCAGCTGGCTGCATCTCGCTGACCTTCGCTTTCTCAAACCAGTCGATTGCCTTGTCTGGGCGACCGAGTTCCAGCCACGCAAAAGCAATTTGCCCAAGCGCTCGCTCACTTGAATCGCCGGCTTCTAGAGCCGCCAGGCCGTGTTCTAGCGCTGTGGCAAAATGACCAGTCGAAATGTCAAGCGCGCACAATGCGCGATGTGCACTCGGATCGTTGGGGGAAATGCTGAGCGCCTCATTTGCCGCTTGGTATGCGCGGTCTGTATAAAGGTGGTCCGCTTCGACAAAGTTACGACCCATATAGGCTAGCGCTAAATATGATCGAGCCAATGCGGATCTTGGTGCGCGTTCAAGAGCGCTCTTGAAACAACTGATGGCACGATCCATATCAGGAACGGTTCGTCGCTCAAGAAGTGCTACGCCAGCGTTGACATAATCGTGCGCACCTCGGTCTACCATCGCCGGATCCGCCTGCCTATTAACATTCTTCGATGGCTTATCGAGGAGTTCGTAAATAATAGCGCCGAGATTCTTTTCGGTTACTACCTGTCTAGTCAAATCGACGTTAGGTATCTCGAAAACCCAATGTTGCAGAATGTCGACACCGTTTTCCTTAACGACTCGCAGCGAGAGCCGAGTTGTGACTCCAACTCTGCGAAACATGCCCGTCAAGACAGCACGAGAGTTGGTCTGCTCAGCGGCAGATATTATTTCCGCCAGATTTCCGGTGCCGGTCCATTTTGCACCGGGGACCGTGATCGTCGTAACTTTGCTAGGTCCTACGGATGCCATACCATCTGTGACCTCAGTCGCCACCGCTTGAGTTACGTTAGGGTCCGGCTTACCGCTATCGAGATCAAGGAATGGCAAGATTGCGAGTGAGTTATTGCCAATCGCTTCCCGACGTAATGTTCTACTTAGTCGCGAATTATCTATCTGCCAAGCAACGGCTCCAATTCCCAGTGCTACCGACCCAACAATGATAGCGGCTAGGAGTCGATTTCGCATCGACCACCGCCAAATACGCATTGGTGGCGAAATCTGTCGCGCAATTATAGGTCGATTCTCCAGCCAGCGCTCAATATCGGTTGCGAGATCACCCGCGGAGCGATATCTGGCTTCGGGTGCTCTCTCTAAGCATTTCGCACAGATCGTTTCGAGATCTCGATCAAGCCGCGGTGAGATTACTCGCAGCCTCGGCGCGGGCCGCTCGGCGGCCTGCTGAATAACACTGATCGCATGTTCGCCTAAGAACGGAGGTCGCCCGGCAAGCAATTCGAATAGAATGGCTCCAAGACTGTAGATGTCCGCCGCAGCCGTCAAAGGCACCGTGCGGGCTTGCGCTTGTTCCGGTGCGATGTATCCGGGGGTTCCGAAAATAGTCAGAGTGCGCGTTAAATCGCTGTTTCGATCGAGCCATTTTGCGAGACCAAAGTCACTCACCATTGGCTCCGCTTGGCCGTCTAAGAGAATATTGCCGGGTTTTAAATCACGATGGAGTAAGCCTCGGCTGTGAGCATAGTCGATAGCACGTGCGACCTTGGCTATTAAGTTAGCCGATTTGCGCGGGGTCTTTCGTAGTTCCGCCCTGGCGGTTAGCAGACTGCCACCGGCAGAAAACTTCATGCTAAAATATGGCAAGGCATCATCGGTCAAGCCGACATCATAGACCGGCAAAATATTGGGATGATCAAGACTTGCTGCTGCCTCGGCCTCGCGTTGGAATCGACCGAGCGTTTCAATGGAATCATTGGCACGGTCTGAACGGCGATGGGGACGGCTGGCGCGGTGCGTTAGGGGTAGAAAAGAAAATCACTACTAACATTTGGTTGGTTTTAAGTGCAGGCGAGCAGTTTGGAGAAGCTGGTGCTAAAACTAACAATCTTTTCGCGGTTAGTAGTCTTCGCTTCGGAACCGCTGACAACGCTCAATTTGCCCCTCAATGAACTTTCAACGGTGAGATTCGAATAACATCATACCAAATATGCCTGCTGGAACCATATCTCCTACCCAAACTCAGAAACAGAATACGCAGGACGTAACGGAGGAAGTGACCGAGCGCACAAAACGCCGGATACTACGCCTCCAGCAAAGAACACTTCTTAGTGACTGCAGTTTGATGTTGCGATACGCACTCGATGAAAGCTGTCAGCTTTCAGCAGATCTCATGAAAGACGTCACCGCGGTGGATGCCCTGCTGAAAAGCAAAGGCAGAGACCCTCTCAGCGATATCCCGCCGGATCTTGTAAGCGAACCCCCAGCGACGACAGACAGCATAGACACAATTCTCATGCGCGTGCATAACACGCTCTCGGATCTAGTCGCACCGGCCACGGCGCTCTCCTTACGTGAGACTGATCCAGAGCTCGTTTGGTTCGGTATGCCTAGTATCGTTCAGTGGGCGATCTGCGGAGCGGCTATCTTTTTGGTCTGGTTTCTCATTTGCGTTCCCAAACCGGAGTTGAAGAAGCCAAAAGAAGATGCTGTGGGGCCGCCCGCGCTAACCACCGCATCTCCCACACCATCTACACCATCGCCCTCTCCTAAAAATCCATGAATCTCGCTACTTTTCTATACGACTATATAAGCGACGCAAAGTACGCCCCACTCGCTGGTGCAGGATTAGGAGCGTGCTTCTATATTCTGATGAAGCTCCAGCCATATTTGGAAAACCGCTCCTTTGATCCGAAATACAGGGGCGCTTATATCACGCGCTTTGTTATCGGCATGGTTGCGGGCGTTATTCTTGCCTATGTCTGGGCGTATCTTTTCAATGCACAGCAGGCGAGCTCGGATAAGTTTTCACTGCGTTCGTTCACGCCGGGCATCGTGGGTATTCTTGGCGGTTTTTCAGCCGAAGCGGTAGAGCAGATTCTTCAGCGCATCGTAGAAGTGCTTTTAAGCTTGGTACGAGGAGACAACAGCGGCCAGGTCCAGGCCAAATTGACCGCGCAACAAACAGCTAAGTTCGCTGACGTGCGCGATCAACTGGACGTGCTCGACAAGGCGAAGAACGATCCAGCCCAATTTCAAAAGCAAATGGACGCAGTAAAAGCACTTTTAAAAACAACCTAACAACTACAATTCAGGTAGCCTAGATCAAGAATGGTCCTCATGGGCCTACACCAATTCCGGTGAAAGCGGCAAAAGAACCGAGGTAAGTGTAACCCTAGGCTTAGGTGAATGATTCAACCGCAAGTGGAGAGATGCCTATGAACGGGTCAAACAAACCGCCACTGTCTTCAACCCAAGCGTTTTCGATCGGCGCCCTCGGAGGCGTAGCACCAGTGCTGGTGCGGGGTGCCGTCTATCTATTTTCTCACGATGGGCAGATGCCTCCGCTAGCGAATGGCCAGGTTGTTGGCTATCTCTTTGCGTTAGTGATTTTTCTTATATTTGGCGGCGTCGTGGCTATCGCACTCGATGATTCGCGAACGATCAAAAGCACTTTTCTAATAGGGGTGAGTTTGCCTTCTCTATTTCAGGTTAGCGGATTGCAAGCTGACACGAAGAAGACGGCGGATATCTCTCGACCATTTTACGTAGCGTTCATTGCATCCGCCCAGGCTGGACAGCAGGAAAGTGCAGCGAGAGGAGAAAGTGCAGTCCAAAGAGTTTCTGAGGATGCGCTCGCTTCGCGTCGGAAATTGGAGGTTTCGACCCCCAACGCGGATATTTCAAAAAACGTAACGGCAACTTTTCTCGATAACTCGGGAAACCGCATTTCCTCCACTGTGGTCCAGCCTGGTTTTGCGGCGGTGAACGTTCCGGCCCAAGCCGCAGCGGTGCAGTTCGAGAAAAACGGCTCGATCAGTGATTCCCATCCACTGACTAATAACCCCGTTCAGACGGCCGAAGTTAAGATCGAGCAGAAACCGGTAAGCGCTTTTGTTCAGGCGATCGGTCTTAGCCGCGAAGCCAAGCCTTCGATCGACTTTGCGAAACTGGCTGATGCGCAAAAGTTGCCGGTTAGTACCTATGGCTGGTGTTACTTGGGCGATCGTAGCAGCGACGGCTGGCGTACGCGTTACGTAGATTTTCCGGGTCAGGGGATACCGCAAAAAGGAGATATCGTTACGGTCAACTTTCCCCTGAACGTACGGCCGAGCATGGGAAGCAGTGATATTGTTGGCGTCGCCCATGTCGGCCAGCGACTTCGCATCGACGACGTCAAGAATCAGGAAAGTCTCTATTGGGCCGCGGTCTCAGTAGTGGAATAAAACTGTGCCATCACCAAAAATCTCGGCGGCAAACACTTACTTTGAATCGAAGGGTGTTTTTCGATTCTCCGGCTAGCAACAAAGCAAGATGAAGAAGCGATCAAAACGCGCGACCAAAGCCATGCAAACAAACTCAATTAACGGCGGAAGCGGCACGCCGCCCACTTTTCAAGTCACCGGAAAGATGTCTACGTTCGGCGGTCCGGACGATCACGGTATGAGTCCAACAGAGGGACTTGCTCTTTTCGAGCCCGTGGATGCGAGCGACCCTCGGTACTCCTATCTGTTTCTGCCCGCACCACCGCCCGGCACGAGCGGGCTGGGACGCAGGCTTGATCCCTCGAAGTTTTATCTTGCTTGCAGATGGGTCTATAGCGAGACGCCAAGAGATTTTCTGCGCAACAACCTTGCGACGATCTTAAATCCCCAAAATGGTCGCTCGGTCTCTGCTCGACCTGTTGATTGGGGACCAAATCCGGACACAAATCGCGTGGCTGATTTGTCGCCGGGCGTTGCTGGCGCGCTCGGGCTCAATACTGACGATTTTGTAACCGTTTCGATTTATCAAAGCAGCCCTGCACTTTCTGCGGCGGTCGCGGGTGACGGACACGGGAGCAGCAACCCGCGGCCCAAACCTGCGATTAAAGAGTTTATTGGAAGTCCAAACCATTCGTCGCGCAACGGTGCGAACATCGAGATGGTGGTGCTTCATTGTACCGAAGCGACGTTGCAAGGTACACTCGCGGAGTTCCAAAATGGCGATCCATCGGGACGCCAGGTTTCGGCACACTATGTGATCGATAGAAACGGCGACATTTACCAGATGGTGCGCGACAGCGACCGGGCGAACCATTGTCGCGGCGCCAACCAGAACTCGATTGGCATCGAACACGTTGGTCTGCCTAACGATACGCTCACGAATTTGCAGGCAAAATCTTCCGCGACATTGATCGCGTGGTTGCTCGAACAGTACGACATTCCCGCCAACGCGGTTTACGGTCACGACTTCGCGCCAGATTACAATTTACCAGGGGGCACGAGTTGTCCGGATAAGCTCTTCGGGCCGGTGCATAGCCAGGCGACGATCGCCACTTGGGTAAACAACAACGTGCTAACAACGTAGACCCGCAAATGGGCGCCGAAGCCGCAATGCACAGGATTTGCTGGCTAATACGTTGGATAACCGACGAAATTGTCGGCTTATCCATTTGGCTTTTAGCCAGCCTGCTCATAGCCAGTGTTGCAACGGCAATTGCCGAAGCCCAGCGCACCTCGCAGGAACTAAGCCCAACCGAAAAATGGGTTCTGGAGCAGATGACCGCTGGTGAAGGAGAAGAGATTGACCTGAGCAAGCAATTCCCTGAGGAAAAGAACCGAACGCTCAGTGCCCGTTTTTTGGAGGACTTGGTGACGGGCAGGTTAACCACTATCAAGCTGCGTCACAACAGCGTTCGAATTCGTGAGGCCATCATTGACCAGCCCGTCAACCTCCGCAATGCGCAAACCCCTTTTGAGCTTTGGCTGCATCATTGTCACTTCAAGAGCAATGTGGATTGCCAGCACGCAACTTTCGCCAGCGCACTTTTATTCGACGATAGCACTTTTGATGCAGCGGCCAACTTCAACGGGATGAAAACAGGAGGGTCCGTTTTTCTCAACAATGCGGTTTTCGAAGGCCCGGTGGACTTTATTTTGGCAGACATCGGCGGCAATTTCCACGCGATTGGGGCAAAGTTTCTAAATCAAAAAGAGGAAGTGAAGTTTGGCGCTATGAAAGTGCGAGCTTACGGTTTTTTCAACAACGCGGTTTTCAACGGGCGCGCGAACTTTAGGTACGCAGAGTTTGCGGGGCTCGTTCTGTCTAATGTCAGTTGGCCGAAGATCGCCGGCCAAATCCAATTTCAAGGAATCACGTACAAATTCATTCGTGCAGTTGATGGCAACGAACCCCAGTCGCACAAAGCGCTCATAAAGTTGGCTAACCAATCGACTGAGACAGGTGATGTGTATAGCAATTTAGAACAGTTTTTTCTGCGCCAGGGTTATCGTGAGGATGCCGATCGCGCTTTCATCGCGGGAAAGCGTCGTGAACGAAAAGAAAGCCTTCACGGCTTGGGCTGGTTTGCCAGTTGGTCGCTGGATTGCCTCGTTGGCTATGGTCGCCATCCAGCATACGCGGCTGGTTACTGTGTAATAATTATCGTGATCGGTTGCGTGCTTTTTTCCGGTAAGAAGATGGAGTTGCAAGAAAAGCAGAAAGAGGGAGATCCAGTCCGAGTTTACAATCGCTTTTGGTATAGTCTTAGCCTCTTCCTTCCGTTGGTGGATCTACAAGCTCACACGGTTTGGAAGCCGAAGAACTCGCACTGGATTCTGCGAAATTACACCAGGGTTCACACCCTTCTGGGTTGGATTCTGATTCCCTTTGTTCTCGCCGCGCTAACAGGTCTCATTAAGTAAAAACCTTCTCCGATCGAGTTTTACGCGCCTGCACAGAAGCCTTAGAAACCGTTGGCGCCGAAATCACCGGAATCGGAAGTTGCGCAGTTGATTTCAGTGTGGCGACTCGAGTTTTTGTAAGCTCAATTTTATTTGTTTGGATCCGACTTTTCGTTCAACGGACTATCAATCCGCCGTTTGGCGCAGAGCGATTGGTGCGCCAGATCAACCGCGCCGCAACGTCCGACATTAAAGAGATTCTCTTAAGTGGGGTGGTCCGTTTTCCGTCGTGCAAGTCTGGCGTGTCTACGGCGGGTTTCGCTGGCACAAGGCTGCCAATTTGCCGAATTGTGCTAGGATTTGTACTAGTCCTGCAGTTTCGTAAACCGTAGGGTCACGGGTTCGAATCCCGTCGTCGGCTCCACTCTGAAACAGCGACTAAAGAGGGCGCTGGCAATTCAGCACCGGGTGTTCAAATCGGCTCAGGGCTGTTCAACCGTGCTCACCGGAGACGTCCGCAGATTGTCCGAAAAATGAGTCCCCCGTAAGACTTGAGGTTGCTGGTCCTAAATACCGCGATATGTTCCTTTGATCATATATTCCAATTTGCCATCGGTGTCGGACCTTCAGACAGTGCCTGGAATGGAAGAAGCGGCGAAAAATCAGGAGATTGAACGCCTATTGCAAGGTCGGCGAATTTGTATCATCGAAAACCCGACTAATCAGACATTTGTATGTGTGTACTCGTCAGAGAGTTTACGCGACGGGTTTCACTGTTTTTCATACCTGCTGCCGCTGGATCAAAAAGGCGATTTTCTCTCTCACGTTGCGTGGGACCTTCGGAATCACAATTTTCGACCAAGCGTTCAATGGGAGGAGCGCAACGTCAATGGTAAGCACATACGCGGGGTGTACTACATGCAGCGCGGTAACGAGTCTGGAGCCGAGGCTCTTGTCCGCCTGCGATTTTATTGGAAAAATTATCCAGAGGAGATTGAGATCGCCGAGGAATTCCGCCTGTTTTGGAACCTGTTTCACGATAAAACCCGTCAAATCTTACTGCATTGTGACGCGGATGGAACCGAGCACACTGTGGTCCGCATCAATGAATCGCGTGTCGAGGTGCAGCTAAAATTTCTTGTCGATTTCTTACGTGCAAAACAAATGCACCTTGGACTCCAGTGGGAGGGTAACTATTGGAGCAAACATACACTTGGGGAGTTAGGAATTGTAGCTGGGCAGCAAGAAAACAATGGCGACCTCTTTCGTTGGTGGTTCACGGTAAAAGATAATGAATATTTGAGTGATGGATACAAAAGTATCTCGCGCCTGCTCGGTAAGGCGATCATACCGTGCCCTGGTGAAGTAACACATCGCGATCCCTACACGAGCGATGACACTACACATCCGAGATTCATTGTCGGCATCGCTGCCAACGGACAAGAGATCACTGATGCCTGGGATGAAGCGCGAGGTCACGCTAATGCGCTAACACCAGTCTTTTTCCGGCGCGCTGTTTTGGGTAAGTACTTTGCCGAGCCAGAACGATATGAGATCAGCGACGGCGAACTTCGGTGCCCAGGCTTTTGGGGTCTGCGCATGGACAACGACCACCCGCACCATCTCGTGGCATGGCTGAAGGATTTAGGACAGAGTTTGCCAACTGCCGAGCGGGAGCATTGGCGAAGTTACAACATTGCTCCAGACGGCGTTCCGAGTAAGATGTTTTACACGCGACAAATTCGAGGATGGTTTGCCGACCCGACGATGCCAGACCTTCGTTTGAAGATGCTGTATTCCCGGACCAATGAAGCTTGGTCAAAACATTACGGTTGGCCGCTGTGGTGTGAACCTGAACCAGAAGATCGCTACGTCTTTCAACAGCTACACGTTTGCTTGGACGAAAACCAGGCCGAGTTCGACCAACAGAATGGATTGCTTGCCAAGGTAGTGGTGGACTTCCTGAATGTGACTGAAATCACGAACGCTTTGAAGATGAAGGAGCCACCCGACGGAGGATTGAACCGTTTGGAGCTATTTCTGATTGATATGGGCTTCACGGAAACGAAACAACGAATTGAGCCACTGAGAGTTATTCAACGACTACGTTCTGCAGGCGCGGCGCACGTCAAAGGAAGTAACTACACGGCGGCTTTGGAACGCGGTGGCCTTACAGGGCTTTCGTTGGTCGATGCTTCCCTTAAGGTCTTTCAGGGGTCCGTCAATTTTATCGAGTGGATACGACGCGAGGTACTCAAAATTGAGGATACAGGGCCGCCATCTATCGATTAGTGATGTCACGATTCGGCAATGAAGACCTACGTAGTGCTAGCGGAGAGGATACCGGAGAACAATGTGACTATCGACTGCCGCAGACCGCTAAAATTATACCGCTATGCGAACGCGCGGTGGCTGGAGCGCTCGCTAAAGCTCGGAGAGTTTCGATTACGCCCCGCCACAGATTACAATGATTTAATCACTGATGTAGCGCGAAACGACGACGAGCTTGTTCGCCTTCAATCGACGGAAGGAAGGTACGTTAAGATAACACACGTCGAGACCGGACAGAACATCGTACCAATTGGAGCGGTTACCTATCGCTCTGAAATCCATACAAATTACCTCGTTTTATGTTTTTCCAGCGTTTGGGACTGCCACCTTTTCGATGAGTTTTCCGATGCCAACAGCTGCCTTATTATTCATAAAGTAGACGAGTTCTGTGAACGGATTCATGCAGCGGCGGAGACTCACCTTTCTGGATGGGTGGGAATTGATGGAGCCGCCACCTACGATGGGCAAAGCCCTTTGGGCGCTGTCTTTTCGAAACCATTGCACTTCTTACGCCAGCAGGAATGGCGGTTTGCATGGATGCCCTGCGTGCCGACCAGAGATCTTCAACCTAAGTTCCTTAACATTGGAAATATCGAATCTCTCGCAGAGCTTCGACCGAAGGGTTAGCACCGACCAACGAACACACATTTATCGGACCATCCATGGCTGACCAACGCCAAATAGATATGTGGCGCAGTGCCTACAAAAACTACTCAAGTGACCAGTTGATTGCGGTTATGCATTCGAAGGTTCCTTACTGCGAGGAGCACATTGCGGCAAAGCAGTGCCTCGCTGAGATTGAGGAATCTAAACGGTATGAACGCAGAATCTTAGATATTGGGCGCGAATCGAATTACGCATTTTGGAATGCGCTCCTAATGCTCGACGGCATCATCATCAGCGTTTTTTCCGCAGTCGCCGGTTTTTAGCCAGGCCGCGAAGGCCTTGATTTTTTTAATCGTCGCTATTTCGATGCTCTCTGCTGTACTGTTGATTCTCAATTTTCGTAGTCTCCGCAATAAATACAGGCTTATAGGTCAGACACTCGCTCAAGGGGTTGAAAATCTGTCAGCTCAGCAACGTGAACAGCAGATTGCTGTGTCCCACCGGGAATATCTATGGTGCAATTACCGCGAAGCTGCCACGCATTACATACTTGGCGTTCAGGGTATCCTGATTCTCATCCTTATCTTAACGAGATCGTGACTGCCGGACAAAGGCCTTAACGGTCGTTTATCGGTTCATGTCGCGATGAATCCTGGGTCAACGTCGATGAATCATTGGATGTGCAAGAGATTTTATGCTCTGGAATTTCGCTTCACCTTCGCATAAATTCCGAAAATCATGCCACTTACAATTGAGCAGGTTCGCCGATTAATCATGCGGGCAGTCGGCCACGCGCGTGATGATTATGTTCGCGAGAATGAGGCAAACTTGCGATCTGCGTTGAAGCTTTATGAATCGAGAAAATCGCCTCGACATCAGCAACTTGCTTGGGATGAAGTGAAGGAATACGCCTGGAGATTAGAAAAGCGACTCGATGTGCTCGAAGCGGCTAAAGAGCTTACACACAGAAGTTGAAGAGTCAGGGCAGGAGAAGGACCCTCCCCCTAGGTAGATAACTTTTAAGCGAAGGACCCCTAGCGCGCGGCTGAGCCAACTTTTGTGGTGTTTCTACGCGCAGGATTTATTGCGCCGCATATTAATTAATTGGTCGTCTGGCATCGCAAAAAGGATCGCGTGAATAAAAAATGCGGTAAGGAATCTCCCGGGCGGCCGAAACGAAAAGAGATCGGGGTTTTTTTCTCGCAGCGCGTTTTTCTCTTTCCGCTCACGCTATCTTTGCCATGTCACGATCGGAAAAATGGTATGGAACAAGCTTTTTGGGCGGCATGTAAATAAACGACGAACGTTGCGCAACCACGCCCGGTGGCGGTTCGCGTAAAAGTTATCTACCTCAGGGGGGTGCAAGACTTTCCCCGGATTGTCTCGCGGCAGTCGATCCGCGAGCGGAGTACCAAAACTCGGTAACAAATTCCCTTATTGCGGCGACCCGGAAGGACTCGGCTTCGTTTCTTCTTTTTTAGTCGCATGACCGCTGAGTTCCTCAGTCTCCGGTTTCTTCTGACCGGCCCGTTCATATGGCGATTCCATTGGTGAAGTCTGTGTGGTATTGTTGGCGCGGGGCGACTGGCTAGGCTGAGGAGACTCTTTCTTATGCGCTGAAGAGTCGGCCTTGTTCTGAGCTTTGCCGTCATTAACCGGTACCACGGGCGCAACCGACGAGCTTGCACTACCCGATGACTGCCCGGTCGCCGATTTCTTTTTCTTTGACCTCGCGACTGGGCTTGGTTCCTCTCTATAGGTCGATTCGGCCCGATACGACGAGGAACTCATACTTTCCCGCCCTGCCCTATCATATCCTTCCCGTCCTGCACGGTCTTCTTGCGCTGGCGCGCTCGCTTCGAACACGCCAAGAAGGAACAACGTGCTCAATGCTATCAATGAGTTTGTCGAATAATTTGCGTTCATACTGCTGGATTCTTATTTGAGTTTGAATTTGCTGGAGAAAATGTTGACCGGGATCTGATGATATCAACGACAAGCTGCACGAGTAGGACTGCGCAAACTAGCAGGAAGTCGGTCCACAGGAGCCTCGTTTCGCGGACAAACACCACGCTTGTAATTAACACAAGGACGATTGTTACAAAAGTGAATATGACATCCAACTTGTGCTCGGCATGCGCGAGATCGCGTTCAAAACGTAAGAGCAGCCAATGAGAGAACTTGACTAAAACAAAGATAACAATCGCGAGAATCATGTCGATCGCGATGCGACCGGGAAGTGTCAAGCTATACAGTGGCTCGTTCGCAATCGTATTCGCGGCGCAAGCGTGCAGGAAAACACCGGGAACTGCGCCTGTCACGCCCGGCACGTTAAACAAGTCGCCAGCTTCCGGTTGAGCGTCTCCCAAGAGAATCATACGATTCTTAATTTTGTCCTTCAGTTCGCGAAAAGATTCAGGATTCAAAGTCGGAAGAACATCTTCGCGAATCCGCTGGAGCGGCGCGAAATCGATTACGGATTCCGCTGTCCACAGATCCGGTGCCAACTGAACGATCCACGTTGATCCCACCGCCCAACTCCAAAGAGAATTCTCTCTGCTAGCTAAACTCACATCTTCGCCTGCGAGTGCTGCACTCATACTCGGAAGCGGAGCGCGCCCCTTTTTGACGGCGATCCAATGTGTGGCGAGGCCATGGTCGACCGTCCGGCTTGTAATTGCGGCGGCAAGGCGCATGTATCGATCATCACCAAGCCACTTGTAAGGGTCCTTATAGGTCCGGTATACACCTAACAAAATTGGGATGCCTTTTTCGTCCGAAAGCTTCAGGCACCAGTTAAAAAAATCTGCATCGTCCGGGTGCATAAACTGCCCGCCCTTTGGCGAGAAATCCAAGTCGACTCCTACGGATCGGGCACCCAGATCAGCAAAAACCTCAACTAACTGCTTTAAAGGAGCACGAGGAGTAGCAACGCCGCTGCGGCCATTCCGTTCCCATGGCTCTCTCTTGATCTTCGCTAAATCGACGACGAGGACATCAGGCCGGATTGTCGTTCCACCGGCGACGATCCTCCGTTGGAGAAGTTCATACGTTTTTCTCTCTACGTGTTTAGCTACTTGGGTGTTCTCAGAAAGCGTTTTCAGTACAACAAGGGCAGCTATTATCGCAAATGACCAAACCAGACTAGAGCGCCTGCTTGGATTAATCGAGGCGTTTTGGGCCAAGGGGGGCATATGAACCTACACTATGTCTGTTTATTGAATCAAATTGTGTAAGAAAAGAAATCTTTTTGTTATTACAAGTTGCTTTACGAAATGGGAGCAGCACAAACCGATGCCGTAAAATCTCACCGCCGAAAATATCTGCTCGCAGAACGGCATTCTCGTTTCCCGCCGCAAAAAGCTCCCAAAAAATTGCGCGACTGGATAAAATCGGTGGATAAAATTGAGGGGCAGATTCGACTCCCGTACGCGCTGCCAAGCAGATTGCCGCTCGACGAGTTCAATAAGTGATCTGAGACGTTTCTCAGTTGGGAAAAAGTATCTGTCCCGACCTCTCCTTTCCTCGCGAGAGATCAATTGTATCCAGGAGTTTCTCCCTATTTTAAGAAGATCTTCGACGGCTTCGGGACTAAGTCCTTCGATTAAGGCACCTAGTTCTCGGTTGCCTGTTGCGTCAGCTCGCTCTCGGATCTCGAAACTTAAGGTTCCGACGCTCAATTTGGAAGATTGCGAAATTATGGTGGGCATTTGCGAAGCCACTGCGATAATCGGATGCCGAAGGTACATAAAAAGAGACAGGCACAGCAGGGGCCATGCGAATGCTTTGGTCAGCGCAACAATTCGGTCGATGTACCTGATTAGATTTGAAACGTTATTATCCTTCACGGGCCGTTGAACGATTAACTCAACAGTACGCGACTTCGATTTGGATCTGTCTGGGGATTCGGTGCTCATGCACGCGATGCTGCCATCGGAACCAGACGCCAGTCGCGTATAAAATGCGGCCATTCAGCCTGCCCGCCGTACCAGGCGAAAACTTTTGGAGTTTAAATGCGGCCCTAGTTCACTCCCATCGCGCGTCAGCCGCTGGCAAATTCCCGGCTTACCCTTCGAACCTCCGGCAAAGGGTCGGAGCGGCAAATTTGCTCCCACTCCAGCAATATGTTCGGCAGCGCCTTCCCATTTTTCGCAAAAAGATGAGAAAGGCCTGCGGCTAACTTGGCGGAGACGGCCCGATGCGCCGGCCGATCTTCTAGCGGAATCTCGGGTTTAAGTTCTCCCTTCAACACATCCTGATCCGTGCCTAGGATTGGGCTCGTTTCGGGAATCAGGTATTCTAGCGACAGGAGTAACAACTCCACCTGCTCGGCGCTCAGTGAATTTGGCGCGTGTCTCGTAATCTCCGCGAGACCAGCGACCGCTGACACGAGTGCAGGCTTACTTCGATGAAATACCTTTTGAACCAGCAAGTCGAACAGTAAAGGAGGCGGAGCAACGAGGTTTCGTGTAAGTGAGAAGCATACCCACGACTGTAAAGCAAAAATCGCATACTTGGCTTTCTGCTCAACGTGTGATGCTAATGATTTCTCTAGCTCAGCTACAACTTGGTGAAGGTCGGCGGGCGATATGAACAGGGTCGCTGGAAGAATGCGGGTAATATCTACCCCGCCATCCCGAATCTTCTGCAGAACCTCTTTGGCCAACAACGCGCCCGTTGGATCTTTATCAACGCTGATTCGAGGAAGAACTGCTCGCCCCAGAGCATCATTCATTTTCTGAAACCGCTGCTCAACTTGCGCTTTGAATTCATAGTCGAGCGACTTGTCAGCTAAGAGGTAGTTCTCTGTATCCCACCACTTATCCAATTTTCCTAGGAGTTCTGACGCCTGCTCAGTGGACCAATCAATGTACAAGTCGGCGTATTCGGCTAGCGCAAGAAGTGGCAGGGTTGATTCGATAACAGCCTCGAAATAGCTATCAGCTTCCGATCCGAGCGGGTGCGTGAATTTTAGGCCCGTTCCCTCTTTGGTTGCCAGATTAGGAACGTTTCGTGCCAGCAACGCTTCGGCGAGCCGTTGCTTCGCCAAGCCGCGCTGCGGCTCGGGCAGGAAAATGACTGAAAAATCGGTAAATCCGGTTTCAACTGGCAGGTGTGTTTGCTCATCAAGTTTCCCCCAAATATGACGCGTAAATGCCTCTGTTTCTTCCTGGGTCAGTAAGGACATGTCTCTTAGTGCTTCCAAGCGTTTTATTGCTCGGCTGCGCGAATCCTTGGTGCCATCGCGGACAATCCGGATGAGATTTCCAATCACGGAGTCCCAAGAAGCTCGATCAAGCACGCTTAAGCCATCCAGGTGACGCCGTGCTTCAATAAACCCCATAGGCTCGGGCCAGCGAGTCACATCGAAAACACTGAAGCCACCCTCCCCGGGTATTGGCAAATTCAATAGATCGTTAAGATTGGCGACAAGTATCGCGTCGGGCAGGGCTTGGATCACACGGGCAAATAATTGTCCGAGCGCAGCGCCTAAAGTGAGATCACTTTGCACGAGGGGCAAACGGTACATTTGAAGTGCAAGCTCAAATACGTCATTCTTCTGCGTGTCGTCTAGGCGAAAACAAAGGCGTGAAAGCAACTCAACTAAAGGTTCGATAAGCCGATAACCAAGGGATCCCTTAGCTTCTCGCCAATCCCTCCAGCGTTCTGCAAGCGATCGGGTTAGGCTGGGCTTAATTATTGCATAAAGGTTTTGCGCTTGATCTACACTCAATCCCGCTATCGAAGCTCGCGTGAACTTGTCCTTGAGGTCGTCAAGCCCACCTGCCCTAATGCGAGTTGAGAGCGCCCATAACGGTGCATGGATGTCGATCCAATCCGCGGCCTTTCTAGCCGCCTCACAATAGTTCGTGAGTGAACCCACACGCATAGGAACACCGCCTTGCTCGTAAAGCCTTAGGAGAGCAAAGGCAGGCAAGCGATCGAAAAAAGCTGGCTCGGATCGCCAATGCCGTATTGTTGTCTGCCAATTGGGCTCGAAGGTTGAACGGACTTCGATCAGCGGTGGATCGGTGGGTGGAACAGCCCCTACCGCCAATTCGAGCATCTGAAATTCTGCCCATGGATTTCCGCCGTGGACTTCCAATCGTTTCCAGCGATCTAGATATTGTTGACTTTGTGAACGACCGCGCACAAAATCGATGGCAGTCTTGATCGCATTTAGGAGAGACATGATCCAGCCCTCTTGCGAAAGCGTCTGATAATCCACTCTAAAAGGCTGAAGTCGGGATCGAACTTTCGCCAATGCAGTTTCAGCTATTTGCTCAGCTTCCGCCAGTGTGCCCATTTCTGCTAAAATGGCCGCGCGGCGCGCTTCCCACATCGGTAGCTCTGGTTTACTCGGCCATTGCTGTAAGCACGATGATAGCTGCTCCTTATCGAGGCGAAATAAGGCAAACATGCACCTTTCATGGTGCCAATGCGCTTCCCATTCCGAGCTTTGCAGAATAACCGGTTGGATTAGGTCGATCCATTTCGTGAATCGGTCTGCAGCTTGATCCTCCCTGGCTTCACGCGCGAGCGCGAAGACTAAACTGACCCAATAATCTCGAATTTGACCCCAAGGTAGATCTGCAAATTGAGCCTTATCCGGGGAGATGCTTGTGTTATTCGCCGGCCTGCCAGTCAAGAGCGGGTGATATTTTTCAACTACTGCCGCTAGCTTTTCTACCCAATCCAAGAAAAGAGGCATCATGACCACTTCAAGGCGCCAGTTTAGTTCGTACCAGAGAAATAAATCCTCAGGTGCCGGCAAAGTTTCGATTTTCGTGAGTATTTGGAGCAACCACCGCTTGGTGAAGCGCCAGATCGTTTCGCGATTTTCGAACGGTGCTATCACCCAGCCTGGGTAAGCGTTGCGTTCAGCCGTCCAATCTTCTCGCAACTTTGTGAGAATCGGTGTGTCCAGTGGTCTCGGTTCAGGCAATTGCCGCGCAATCTGAAGCAGGCGTGGTGATGGGATCGGAATTGGTGGAACACCTGGACTAAACTCTTCAAACGCTCTATTATATTCGTTAGGCCAGCGGCTGATGTCAGGTGGTTCGCCGCGTTCCAAGTTCCGAAGGAACCATTCAAGGATAATCGCGTGCCGAGCTTCTGAATTCGGGAAATCCCGATTCGAAACAACAGGCGACAAGTCGATCGGAATAATTCTCTTGCGATCAAGCACTAAGCGCTCGGAGGACGATAGGTTTAGAGCGCCGCATAGATAGATGACCGGCGTTGCTTCCCGAGATTGTCCCGAACCCAACCTATCCAATTAAGAAAATTCGGATCATCACCTGAGAAACCAATTAAGCAAAGCGTGCTTTCCATTATTGATTGCTGAACAAGATTCACGAAGGCAGGAAAGCATGCCGGATATGTTCGATAGTCCTCTTCTGTGATAATGAATGGCCTATTTGAAGGCAGGCTCCCGTGTAGCTTAACGATGCGTGGCTGGCTCCGACCCGGGATATCGGCCGTAGCTTGGATCAGCTCGTACCTCCGTTCGAAAACCGTCGCTCGTGTTCGTTCAAGCAACGTATCGTAATTCGTAGTGAAAATGTCTGACCAGGGCAGACGCAGGAGAAGGGTGTGCAACAAGCCGGGCACGTAAAGGTGATCAGGGACACAACTTTGAATCAGTTCCTCCAACGCTCCCCGACCAAATGCTGCTTCATATTCACCCGCGATTCTTGGCATGTTCAGCTGCCGGCGGGATCTACTAGTCTCTGATGCGCGGCGAATTCCTTCGCTCGGGTAGAGGTCGGCAAACATACGTTCCGCGAGGTCAGTCCAGAGAACGCAAGGTGGCGAGGCAGTCGAAACTTTTCGAGCGTTGCGGCTGAATCCCGCGCCGACCATGACTGCCGCGTGCCCAATGTTGCGATCGGCCCACAATTGATCGCGCAGTCTTTCGATATGAACTTGGTCTTGAAATTCTGACATGGAGGAAAACCGGTAAATGCTACCCTTGGAAGGGTGGCAGCCTTGCGCCGAAATTCGCTGAGATCAAATTCACATTCAGAGACATATCTGCAAAAGATCAGTCCATTTCTCCGGCTCAACAACCAAGCTGAAGGGCGGCGAAGTTTTATGTGTCGATCTTTAAAAATCCAAAGATCCTAAAATTATTCGCTAAGGAGATGAGGCAGCGCAAAAGACGGGGCGGCCGAAGGGAAGCGTCATGACGGTGGAGTTTACGCTAGATGGCGTTCAGTTCGCCGCGCCAAACGGCGGGCCGCAATTCAAGTGCGCCGAAGCGATCTCGTTTAACGTGAACTGCGAGACCCAGGATGAGATCGATTATTTCTGGGAGAAACTTTCCGCCGCTGGCGGATCGACCGGGCCGTGCGGCTCACTTGAGATAACAACCGCTGCTAAATCGCACACGCTACCCGGCTTCGGCCGCGCCTTGTTCAGCTAGCTTTGTACACCGATTTTGCACACCCACGGAGATTTTTGGGACCATTTCGGCAAACGTAAGCTTGGGCGAATTCGCCGATTTTTCCTCTGTATAACAGGTGAGATCAAGTGAGATACACATGAGCGAGAATGCTCTGCAATCTGCAAACGAGACGCTCCACCAGACAATTTCCAATTGGCGATTGCTAAAGTTTTCGCGAACTGTCCTGGATGCGACTGCAATCGGGGATGTTCGCTCTAGCACAAATCCTAGCACAGTTCTCCCCTCAGCGGCCGGTTTCGAGCGTAAGCTCCTCAGATTCGCCCAGACTTACACTTCGAGGCTCGACAAAATTCCGAAAACGGACCAATCCCCCATTAAGGAATCTCTTTGATGCCGTGCCTTCCGGCGGGGTTGAACCAACTTCCGTTGTTTGTGTACGCATGAGGTTTTAAAAAACATCCCACACATATTTTCCACACAGATTTCACACGCGGCACGGCTCTCGCTGGGAAAAACAGAATGGATTTACCGGATTATTTTGATTCCCAAGCTCAGGCGGCTGCAATGCTCAATCTCAGCATTTATGATGTGAAGGCAGCAAAAGCAGAAGGATGTCCTGCATTCCACGGTGGTCGGATTCGGAGGAAGGAATTTCAATCTTGGTTAAAGATTTATCGTCCTTATCTCTGCGAGGATGATGATTATGATCAGGATGACCGGCCGTTTATAGGGGCGCCCGTCGATTGGAAATACAAGAGATGTCGACGGGACATGCTGGGTAGCTTGATGGAATATCTTGAAACGGCCCTGAAGGAAAAGCAGATCACCTCCGAACAATTTTGTGCGATTGGGGAGAAAACCGTTCCGCTAGTGGTTGAATTGGGTCAAATTTGGAAAGTCGAATTCAATGAAAAGCAACGAGCGGGTTTAGAGAGGAAGTTGGCGCGAGTAAAAGAAAAGGTTTCGCGAAAGGCCGGGCTGCTGGGTTGTGTGGAAAATAGCGTCAGCGCGCTCAACGATGCCTCATCAAGCGTAACGAGCCGGATCGAGCCAAATGTGTCATGAATTCGTCATGAAAATGGGGCTTTCCTAATTTTTACCTACGGAGCCTACGGGGCTCGAACCCGCAACCTCCGCCGTGACAGGGCGGCGCTCTAACCAATTGAGCTAAGGCTCCTCGCGAGACGCAGACTGTAGCGGCGGCGGTCGGTAGCCGCAAGCTACGGCAATGCTTCATATCGCGCTGTCTTGCTTGCGGACGGGTGCGTCTGCGAAATCCCAAATCCCAAGCTCCAAATCCCAAACAAATTCCAAAACCTCAAACCTGTAAGTTGCTACGCTGGGTCGCGCATTGTTTGGAACTTGTTCGTCTTGGAAGCTCTTTGGGACGTGGGATTTGGCATTTGGAATTTTCCGCGACCTTGGGAGTCGTGGCTGGTTGAACATTTAGGGCGTCCGCGGCGTCGAACATTGCGAAGATTTGACGACAAAGTTATAATTGTCGGAGATTGGGAGGGGACGGGGTTTTACGATGAGTGAAGAACGCAGCAAAGACTTCGAAAGCTACGACGAGCCAGCGTCGAACCTCCCCTTGCTCGATAAACTGGACCGCGTGATTGCCTCTGTGCCGCCAGGCGATCCGCTCCGGCGGGACCTGCTCGATCTTCGCCCGCAGGTGTTCGATCAATCGCAAATGATTGGCGAGGCGCGGCAGATGATCGAAAAACTCGAAGAGGTGATAAAGAAAGTCACTTCACCGGCGAACCGGATCGGCACGTTTTTGGGCGCCACTTCGAAAGATACGGCGCACATCGTTGTTGGTGGTGCGGATTATTATTGCAACGTCGATCCGCGCATTCCGCTTGCGAAGTTGAAAAAGGGCACGCGAGTTTTGGTGAATGAAGCGTTCGTCATCGTTGGCGATCTCGGTTTTGAAACAGCCGGGCCGGTGACGAAAGTCACGGAGGTGCTTGGTAAAGATCGGTTACGCGTCGGTTCCGAGCATGGAACGCAATCGATGGTCCTGCAACGGTCGGCTGATTTGGCCGGTTCGACTTTGAAATCGGGCGACGAAGTGCGCGTCGATTCGAATTACCGGATGGCGCTCGAAATGTTATCGAGCATCAAATCGCAGGAGCATTATCTCGACGTCGTTCCCGAGCTGCCGTGGGAAAAAGTTGGCGGCCAGGAAGACGCGCTTCAGGCGATCAAGGACGCGATCGAGCTCCCATTGTTGCATGTCGATCTTTTCAAAAAATTTCAGCACGCGACGCCGAAAGGATTTCTGCTTTATGGGCCGCCGGGTTGCGGCAAGACGCTGATTGGCAAAGCAACCGCCTACAATCTGACCAAGCAGCTTCGCGAAAAGACGGGTGTGGAAATGAAGGAATATTTCATGCACGTCAAGGGCCCTGAGATTCTGAACATGTGGGTGGGCGAATCGGAGCGCATGGTCCGCGAGATTTTTGCAACTGCTCGCGAGAAACGTCGCGAAGGTTACATGCCGTTCCTGTTCATTGACGAGGCCGAATCGATTCTCGGAACCCGCCGCGCGTCGCGCTACTCGAACATTCTTTCCACGCTGGTCCCAATGTTCTGCTCGGAAATGGACGGGATCGATTCGTTGAACGACGTCGTCATTATTCTGGCGTCGAATCGCGCCGACTTGATCGACCCCGCGATCCTTCGCCCGGGCCGGATCGATCGCAAAATCAAAGTGAACCGTCCGAATCGCGACGGTGCGCGCGATATCTACCGAATTTACCTGACGCCAGACTTGCCTTATGACGGCGCGCTGTCCAAAGAAGCCGCGCATATTGGCGAAGCGGTCGACAAATTAGTCGAGCGCTTTGTCGATTGGCAGTTCACTCGCCGCGAGGAGAACAAGTTCCTCGAAGTTACGCTCCGAAGCGGCCGCAAGGAAATTCTATATCGGAGCGACCTCATCAGCGGCGCGATCATCGCTTCGATCGTGGAGCGTGCCAAGGCGATGGCGATCAAACGTGCGATTGCCACGAATCAGGAGGAGGGGATTCGTGAGATGGATTTGCAGCTCGCCTTCAACGCTGAGTACGAGGAGAACGATATCTTTCCGACGACCGATATCACGGAAGATTGGCTGAAGCTGATCGATTACGATCCGGAAAACGTGGTCAAGATCGCGCCGGTCAAACCGATCCGGAACTCAGCCGATCAAACAGGTTCCGGGATCATTTAAACTGTAGGGGAAGCTGTTAGCTTCCCGATTACCATGGCGGAGCCACCTCGATTCTCGGAAAGCCTTGCCGGTCAACAATGGGAATGGCAGCGAGGCTGTTTTGATCGTTTGTTGCGCTCGGACGAAGATTTGGGAAACAAATGGATTTACGTGCAGGAGAATCCAGTTCGGGCGGGACTGATTCAACGGGCCGAAGATTGGCCGTTCTATCTGGATTCAATTAGTGACGAGAAGCGGACAGCTTCTCCTACAAAATCAGGACCAGCATGAACCGCGTCTTTGGTCTCGAGACGGAATACGGCATCACCGTCAACGGCGCCGAAACGGTCGATGTGGTGGCGGAGTCGATCGAGCTGGTGCGGCACTACACCGACCACGGCGCTCACATGAAATGGGACTACGAGCTTGAAGATCCGCATCTCGACGCTCGTGGATTTCGGGCAAAGGCACTGATGCAGGATACGGACGAATCGGCTTACTACGAGATCGACAAGAACCGCCCGCTCAGCTTCGAGGAAATCAAAAGCGACCTCGTTCTCTCGAACGGCGCCCGTTTTTACAACGATCACGCGCACCCTGAATATTCAACGCCGGAATGCACAACGATTCGACAAATCGTAGCTCAGGACAAGGCCGGCGAACGCATTTTGGCCGAATGCGCCCGTCGCAGGAATTTGAAACTGCCGGACGGACAACAGGTTCGGCTTTATAAAAACAACACCGACTTCTTCGGCCACAGCTACGGCTGCCACGACAATTACCTGATGAAGCGCGAGGTCCCGTGGGACCGGATTGTCGGCGCGATTCTGCCGTTCTTGATCACGCGACAAATATTCGCCGGCGCGGGCAAAATGGGCATCGAAGCTGAAAGCGCTTCCGGGCAGCCGGGCGTTTATCAAATTTCGCAGCGCGCAGACTTCTTCAGCGTTGTAGTGAGCATCGACACCATGAACCGCCGCCCGCTCATCAACACGCGCGACGAACCGCACGTAGATGCAAGCCGATATCGCCGGTTTCACGTAATCCTCGGCGATTCGAACATGAGCGAATGGGCGACTGCGCTCAAGATCGGAACGACCGCGCTGGTTCTCGATTTGATCGAACGCGGTCAGGCGCCGCAGCTCGAGATCGCGCAACCGATCGACGCCAACAAATCGATCAGCCGCGACCAAAATTACGATTGGATCATCGAGCTCAAAGATGGCCGCAAGATTTCCGCGATCGAAGTGCAACGAATTTATCTCCGCGCGGCGTCGAAGGTAGAGACGGATGTAACGAATGAAGATCGGCAATGGATTTTGCAGGAATGGGAAAATGTTTTGAACGATCTCGAGCGCGACGTGATGGCGACACGCGACCGGGTGGATTGGGCATCCAAGAAATTTTTGCTTAACGCGTTACAGGAAGAGGAAAAACTTTCCTGGACCGATCCGTGGCTGCAATCGATCGATCTCGAGTATCACAATATTGATCTTGAATCGGGCTTGTATTACGAGCTGGCGCGCCAGGGATCGGTCCGCCGTTTCGTGAAAGAGGACGAGATCAAGACCGCGATCTTCACTCCGCCCGAGACGACCCGGGCATTTTTCCGCGGACGCTCAGTCGCGCGGTTCAACGATCAAATCGCGTCGATTCAGTGGGACGAGCTTGTGTTTGCGAATGGCGTGCTGTCCCGTCGCGTCGGATTACCGGAAGCATTCGCCGACGCACGTCTCGAAGCGCTCAATCAAGCCGCGCGCAACGGCAAAGATTTCTCCGAATTCATGCGCGCCCTCAGCGCGATCGATTAGCGTTGATTTGCCGCGGAGCGGCGTCCCAGCTTATCTCTTTCCGCTAGACCGGTTACGGAGGTGTCAATGAGAGCGACGAAAATTTATGTGACCTTTATGCTAGTGTTTCTGTCTTTTTGCATGAGCAGCATTTTCGGTGCGGACGGTTTTGAATCCGTTCGTTGTGGATCCGACATTCCAAAAGCCCTTCTCGGGCGCAAGACGTCGAACGAGACAATTGTTGTCCTTGAACAGAGGCACAAGGACCTGGGACTTCAACATTTAGGGGCTTCAGAGATCTCAGATCGCTTAAACTTAATAACCTGGCGAATTTGTGGAGACGAGTATGTCGTTCTCGAAGACGGCGACGCTGTGAAAGATGTTCTCAAATTCCCGAAACATTCAAAGGATTCACCTCAGTTCATTGGTTCGTGTCAATTAAACGGCCACGATCTCCCGGGCACGGCGATTGGCGTGCTGAAGAATGAAAATGGCGCTGAAGTGCCTCCAGCAGTGATCGCATGGAAGATTGACGAGAAGCAGGCGAAATTCGTCACCCTTCAGATCGAAGGACTTCGTTGCTCCCGTGATGGAATAATTACGGCCGACGGTGGGCGTTGAACCGTCACCTCAACGGCAAAGATTTTTCCAAATTCATGCGCGCGGTTAGCGCAATCGACTGAATGCTGTAGACGCAGCCGTGTCGTCTGCAATCAAGCGGGCGACACGCCCGCCACGACAGTGTCCTCACGACCAGGTAATCAGGCGCAGTTCGTGCGCTTGCATCATATTGGGATGGGTCGGAACAACCCGGACACTGAATCCGTAAGCGCCGCTTTCCGACGCGGGCACTGATCCCTGATAAACGTAACTGCCGTCGCCGTTGCGCCCGCTCGGATTCAAAACCGTAACCAAAGGATTCTTAATTCCGCCGTTGTCGGCCTCGCCGTGATAGGCTTCGACCCTAACATGACTTGGATCGACATCGCCCAGGTTCACGTGCGCGCTGACCTGAAGCGATTCGCCGACCAGAATGTTTTGCCGGTCTTTGTTGCCGACCTGGACATCGTAGATTCGGACTTGCGGCCAAACTTTACGCATGTGCGATTTCCACTGGCTTAGGTGCGTTGCCGGTTCGCAGCCATTCTGTGAGAAATTTTCGTGGGATCGCGCGGCCGGAATGTAAAGCCGCTCGGTGTATTCCTTCACCATCCGCTGGGTATTGAAGATCGGCGTAACGCTGCGGATCGATTCCCGCATTAGTTGCAGCCAGGCGAGCGGCAGTGTGCCGTCGGGCTTGGCGTAATAAAGCGGGATGATCTGGTTCTCGAGCAGTTGGTAAAGGCTGTTTGAATCGACTTCACTTTGGAATTCAACCGTTCCGTCGTTGATTTCAGGCGCGATCGCCCATCCGTTGTTTCCGTTGAACGCTTCGAGCCACCAGCCATCGAGCACGCTGAGATTGATTCCGCCGTTCGGGCAACATTTCATTCCGCTGGTGCCGCTGGCTTCCATCGGCCGCAAGGGCGTGTTTAGCCAAAGATCAACACCCTGCACCAATCGGCGCGCAATGTAGCTGTCGTAATCTTCCAGGAACACGACACGGTTTTCGAATCCCGCTTCGCGGCTGAATTTATAGACTTGCTGGATCAAAGCCCGGCCGCCTTCGTCGCGCGGATGCGCTTTGCCGGCGAAAATGAATTGCACCGGACGCGTCGTATCGTTGAGCAAACGTTTCAGACGTTCCTTGTCGCTGAACAACAGCGCGCCGCGTTTGTAAGTCGCAAAGCGTCGCGCAAAACCGATCGTCAGCACTTCCGGATCAAGGATCCGGTTCACGTTACGAATCGCTTCGGGCGAATCGCCGATGCGTTGGCGTCGCAAGCGCACCCGTTCACGAACAAACTCGACGAGGCGATGTTTCAATTTCTGGTGCGCTTCCCAGAGCTGCGCATCTGGAATGTCTATGACGCGCAGCCAGAAATCCGGCTCGGTAATGCGTTCCTCCCATTCGCCAAGATATTTTCGATAGAGCGCGGAGAACTCCGGCGCCATCCAGGTTTTTGTGTGAATACCGTTCGTCACACTGGCGATCGGCACCTCGTGGGCAGGCACGCCGTTCCAGACGTCACGCCAAAGCGAACGACTGACGTCCCCGTGCAATTTGCTCACACCGTTTGAATGACGGCTCATTCGGAGCGCGAGGATTGTCATGCTGAACGGATCCGACCGATCGACCCGCGTTTGGCCGAACGAGAAAAGCTCGTCGAACGGAAGGCCGATTTCCTTGGCGAAGTCGCCAAAGTATTTCCGCATCATGTCGCGCGGGAACGAATCGTTACCCGCCGGGACCGGCGTGTGGGTCGTAAAAACATTCGCGGCAGCCACGATTTGGAGCGCGGAATAGAAATCCAGTTTCTTGTCGACAACTCTTCGACGAGTCCGTTCGAGCGCTAGAAACGCCGAATGGCCTTCGTTCATGTGAAAAACCTCCGGCTCGATCCCGAGCGCATTGAGCGTCCGCACGCCGCCGATTCCGAGCACGATCTCCTGACGCATTCGCATTTCCTGATCGCCGCCATAGAGCTCGGCAGTGATGAGACGATCTTCGGCGTTGTTTTCCGGCGTGTCGGTGTCGAGAAGAAACAGGCTGATCCGCCCGACTTGAAGCTGCCAGACTTTCGCAAAGACCTCGCGGTCGAGGATTCGAACGGAAATCACCAAGTTGGTTCCGTCGCGTTGCACCTCGCGAATCGGCAGATGATGAAAATTTTGATTGAGACTGATCGCTTGTTGCGCGCCGTCCTTGTCGATCTCCTGCCGGAAATAGCCGTGGCGATAAAGCAGTCCAACCGCGACGAAGTTTAAATCGAGATCGCTGGCAGACTTGCAATGATCGCCGGCCAGAATGCCAAGGCCGCCGGAATAATTAGGAATCGATTCGTGAAAACCGAACTCGGCCGAAAAATACGCAATCGGTTTCTTGATGGCGGCGCCGGGTCCAGTTTTGCCGTAGGTATCCTGGCGGGCGAGATAGTTCCGGAACGCGTCATGAACCTGCTTGAGTTCCCGGAGAAAGGTCTTGTCCTGGGCCAGCTCTTCCAACCGCGCCTGACGCGAAAGCTGGAGCATCCTCACCGGATTGTGGTTCGTCCGGTCCCAAAGATCGGGATCGAGATGGCGGAAAAGACGCCGGGCTGAGGGTTCCCAAGTCCACCAAAGGTTGAACGTGATCTCTCGCAGTGGCTCGAGCGCCGCCGGAAGAGTGGGAATTACATTATAGATCTGAAGCGTCGGCATGGGCAGCGGCGAAATGGCAAATTGGCGAAAAATCGTCGAGCGGCAAGTTTCTCCGCTGCATAACTCGCGCCAGATTCTGGCGTAGATCCCGCCTTCGTCCCCGCAACCGGGACTACGGCGCGGCAAGCGGCCGCCGGCGCGGAGCGAGATAGAGCCCAACCAGAAATCCGGTGACCACGCCGCAAAGATGTGCCGATGTACTGACCTGCGGGGTGGAAATATCGAAGGCGGTCTGAATTACGATGATCATCAGAATGTTGAGTAGTTGACGTTTGGCCCCCAAAACGTGGCGATGACGAAGGAGAAATCCCGCCCACGCGCCGACGATCCCCATCACGCTCCCGGATGCGCCGACCAATTCCGCCGGGTGCACGATTCTTAGCAAGGTGAGCAGGACTACGCCGGCGGTGGATCCGATCCCGGAGACCAAGTAAGCGATCGCAAATCGGATGGAGCCGATTGTTCGTTCGAGTGGCGGCCCAAGCACATACAGCGCAAATAGATTAAAGATGAGATGAGCCCAGCCGTAGTGAAGAAATAACGCGGTAAGCAAGCGCCAAAATTCGCCGTCAGCGATAACTTCGGCGTAATCCAAAGCACCGAGTCGACGCATGACGATGGGATAGTCGAAAGCGTTCCTGCGTAGCTCGATATAAAAAACGGCGAGATTGGCGAGAATCAAAAGAAACACGACGGGGGATTCTTTAAATCTCCGGTAAAGATCGTACGTCCACGAGTTCTGGGGCCGAACTGCTGAATGACCATGCCAGCGCGACGCGAGCGTTTGGAAGACTCTGAGCTGTTCGCGCACCTGGGCAGTGGGATGCAGCCACTGAAGGAAGGTCGCTAATCGCAGCGCCGATTCATATCGGCCTTGTTCGGCCAACTGCGATGCTTTGCGCAGCCCGACCGCCGGCAAGAATAAGAGAACGAACCAGGCGCCGCCACCGATGTAGCCGGCTACTGCCGGCTTCAAAAACCAGGCGACTCCAGTGATCGCCAGGACAAGGACCGCGGCCACGCGCCAGCCCCGAAACATCCCGCCCGGTCGCCATGCCCGCGCCAGGACGAGGAAGGGCGAGACGACAGCCACAAAAAGAAAAATGTGATTCAGGTCCACGAGCGGATAAAAAGTTAAGAGAGTTACATCGTTACAAGGCTGATGTCATTCGGCTTCACTGGCTTTTTCACCTTGTAACTTGTGTAACGCCTTTGACATTCGAGCATGCAAATCACCGCCACCGATTATCTGGATGTCGTTTCTTCTTGGTGTTTTTGGTCCGAGCCAACCTGGGCTGGATTAAAAAAGCGTTACGACGGTCGTGTTGCTTTCCAGTGGAAGATCGCGCTGATGGACCCGAGCGGTTTGCCCACATCGCGCGAGCAGGAGCAATGGTTCTATCGCCGCAGCGGAATGTTGATGCGATCTCCGTTCATGCTGAACACGGACTGGTACGACGCGAGCTTGAAGGAATGGCTGGCGGCAAACGCTGTTGCTGAAGCGGCAAAGGATTTCGGAATCAGCGACGATCGTGTTCGGCTTGCGCTAAGTTACGCGGCACTGCGAGAGGGAAAAAAGGTGAGTGATTGGGACGTTTGCGCTGAAATTGCCGCAACCGCGGCCAAGCTCGACAAATCAAAGTTGCTGGACGCTGCACGATCGCCTGCGTTAGAGAAGCGTCTGCGAGAATCGACGGCTGAATTCCACGCCATGCAGGTCACGCAGCGGCCGACGTTTGTGATCGATACGGCAATCGGCGATCGCGCAATTTTTTCCGGCGTCGTGCGGTTCGAACCGATTGTCGCAACGATCGACAGCATGCTCGACGACGCGCATTTTTACACAACCCACAAAGCCCACTTCGGCGATCCGCCGGCTAAATGATTTGCAAATGAGGAATCGCGGTGTGGTGCGATTGGAACCATTGGTCGCCGCGTGATTTTGTCGGCATCTGTCCTGCTTCACGGGTTCGGTCAAAGTAAACGAGATTCGTCTTGCCAGCGTCCAAATGTTGCCTACATCTTCCCTTCGGCTCGCGATTAATGGCGCGGGCACTTTGCGGCGGTCCTCGCAGCCGCGGCAAAGCAGAGTGTATCGGCATATCGCGAAAGTGGATGTCGATGAAATGCGAAAGGATAAAAATACCGGCGAAATGGCGCACTCCCATCTCGCGGGCAAGGAGATTAGAGTAATCTGCAACCTCAATTTCGTGTAAACGGCCGCATTCGCGCTCGCGAAGTCCGGGTCATTTTGGGAGCAAGTGGCCAACAGCTTGGCGTCATGAAATTGTCGGACGCCTTGCGGGAAGCGACGAACCGGGGGCTCGATCTTGTCGAAGTTGCGCCGAATGCCAATCCGCCGGTCTGTAAAATCGTTGCGCTTGGAAAATTCCGTTACGACCTTTCCAAGCACGACAAAGATAAAAAGGCGGGCGGCGCGAGACTAAAGGAGATCAAGTTTCGCGTGAACATCGACGAGCACGATTACCTGACCAAGGTCCGCCACGGCGAAGAATTTCTCGAGCGCGGAAACAAGGTGCGCGTGCAGCTGCAATTTCGTGGCCGCGAAATGGCGCACCAGGAATTCGGGATGCAGCTGGTGGAACGGGTGCGTGATGATCTTTCCGGAATGTCGCAGGTGGAAATGGAACCCAAGATTACCGGCCGCAACATCACCATGACGTTGACGCCGTTGCCGGCGAATCGCCGCAAACGGCGTTTTTTGCCGCCGCCGAAAGAAGCAACCGCGGCGGCCGAATCTCCAAACGGCAGCAAATCCTGAGCGCCGTCTCGGTTAACGACCCTGGCTTATGGTTTCTTCGGCGGAGCTGGCACCGGCGTACTCGGCATCGCATTTTGCGATTGGATCTTTTGCAATCGGGCTTTTCGGTCGAGCGCTTCTTTGTTCTTGCCGTTTATCTTTAGGGCCGCGTCGTTTTCAGCCATCGCATTTTGCAGATCACCGTGGGTTTCGTAGATGTAGGCCCGATAGTTGTGATACTTGATGTCGCCGGGACTGAGCTTGCTCGCCTCACCATAGTCGGCCAGAGCCTTGTCGTAATCATTGATCCTCATCTCAATCGCAGCGCGTTGCTCGTATGCGCGCGGATCGGGTTTAATTTTGATCGACTCGTTCAAATCGTTCATCGCATCCTGAAACCTATTGTCGTTGGCATAGGCGTAGGCACGCTGTTGATACGCCAGGGCGAGACTCGCCGTGAATTTGCGATCTATCTCACTGGCTTTGTGAAATCGCTCGACCGCTTTGTCCCAATTTTGGTCCTTGGCAGCTTGCGATCCTTCCCGTGCGATCTTGGCAGCTTCCGGGTTTCCTTCCTGTTGGGCGGCTGGCGCAATCGACAAGCCCAATGTGATTACGAGACAGACAACGAACAGTGTTTTCATGGTTAGCGAGGTTGACGGTTAGATTGACCAAACAATTCAAAATTGGCCATCACAATTGTTGCCGCTTTTCCTTCAGGTCTGCTCCGGAGTCGGCGCCTGTTCGATGTCGATCTTTGGTTCCGGCTCGGCTGCGGCCTGAGCCGGGCCCGGCTCGTCCAGGCGGGTGATGCGCACAGTCCGCCCCGTTTTCTCGTCAATCTGGACCACCGCGCCGTGCAGGCGAACCTCCCCGGCCGCGACCGGAAATGCGGCCGGTAAATTGGAAACGAAACGATTCATGATTGGTTCGACCGCCCGCCCGAGAATCGAATTCACCGGGCCGCACATCCCCACGTCGCACAAGAACGCCGTGCCGCCGGGAAGAATTTGTTCGTCCGCGGTTTGCACGTGAGTGTGAGTTCCAAGCACTGCCGAAACTTTGCCGTCGAGGAAATGGCCCATCGCAATTTTCTCGCTCGTAGTTTCACCGTGAACATCGACGATGATGTTTGGAGTTTCCTCGCGCATCTTGGCCACAGTCGCCTCCATCGCATGAAATGGATTGTCCAGGATCGGCTGCATGAACGTGCGGCACTGCACGTTGACCACGCCAATTCTCCCTTTTGCCGTTTCCAGCACGATCGATCCGTTTCCCGGCGCGCCGGAAGGATAATTGACCGGCCGCAACAGCCGCGGTTCGGTGCCGATAAACGTTAGAATATCTTTCTGGTCCCACACGTGATCGCCGGTTGTCACCACGGCCACGCCGGCGCGCAGAAGATCGATCGTGATTTTGCCGGTAATGCCACGGCCGCCGGCCGCGTTTTCACCATTTACCACAATAAAATCGAGCCCGTGCTGCTCCTTTAATTCCGGAAGCCGGGTGATGACCGCGTTGCGGCCTGGCTCGCCCACGATATCTCCGAGAAAAAGTACCGTTAGCATTGAACAGGATCGTATTGAACAAGTTCAAAACGTCGATGCTATTTCGTCCACCGATCATTTTTTGTTCGTTGTTTTCTTTTCTGTTGTCGATCCCCGGCACCGCCGGCGCGGCCGACAACATTGGCATTCTCGGCAGCAAACCGAAATGGGAGGTGCTCGAGAACTATCAACGCACCATTACCCACGACGAATTCGCGCATCTAATTAATGATGTTTATTGCACGCACGGAATCCCCGATGATCTCATCAAGATCGACAGCGATTCCGCGCAGATCGTGTCGAGTCGGGATTCGGGCAAGGTTTTCACTCTCCAGTTCGCGCCCGATGAAAATTCGGAAGCGCGCGTCCCGCGACTCTGGCGACCTGCGAAATCTTTGCCGCCCACAAAACCTAACAAGCCGCTCGCCGGAGTGCGGATCGCGCTTGATCCCGGTCATCTCGGCGGACGCTGGGCGAAAATGGAGGAGCGCTGGTTCCGGGTTGGCGACACCACGCCAGTGACCGAAGGCGACCTGACCTTGCGCGTGTCGCGATTGCTCGCCACGCGACTAAAAAAACTTGGCGCGACAGTGTTGTTCGTTCGCAACAGCACTCAACCGGTCACTTCCAAACGGCCACACGATTTTGTCGATCTCGCCAAAAAGATCCTGATTAAGAACGGCGTTCCGCGACCGCGTGACGAGGTGCTAAACCCGGTGGACCCGGCGAAAGAAGGAACGATCCGCTGGCAAAGTGAAATGCTGTTTTATCGCTACAGCGAGATCCGGCGCCGGGCGGTGCTGGTGAACACAAAGCTGCATCCCGATCTCATTCTGTGTCTTCATTTCAATGCGGAAGGGTGGGGCGATCCCGCGAATCCAGCGTTGATCGACAACAATCATTTTCATTTGCTGGTGAATGGTTCGTACTTGCAGGACGAGCTGGACCTCGACGACGAGCGCTTCGAGATGATCCGGCGTTTGCTCAGCCGCGCTTACGATGAAGAGCTGCCGATCGCCGATACGGTTGCGGTGTCGATGGCCAAGGCGACAGGCCTGCCAGCTTATCAATATCCGACCACACTGACGACGACGAAAGTCGGATCGAGCGGTTATGTTTATGCGCGCAATCTTCTCGCCACCCGGATTTACCGCTGTCCGGTGGTTTACTGCGAACCGTACGTCATGAACAGCAAGGATGACTATGCGCGCATCGAAGCGGGCGATTATGACGGCACGAAGGAAATCAACGGTGTCGAACGCAAAAGCATTTTCCGCGAATACGCCGACAGCGTGGCGGAGGGATTGGCGGACTATTATCGCGAAGCGCGAAAATGATCCTCTTCTGTAGCGGCGGCCGTGTCGGCTGCAACCGAGTCGAATAAATTGCAGGCGACACGCCTGCCTCTACAACTTCTCCACCGCGGGTTGAATGTCATCCATCGTCACGTCTTCGGACAACTGCGCGGAGCCGATTTTTGGGATCACAACGAACCGGATCTGACCGCGCATGAATTTCTTATCGAACTTGAGGGCTTCGACAATTTTCTCGCGTGAAAGATCTTTCGGAAGCTGAGTCGGCAATCCAAATTTGCGCAGAAGATCGACAATTCGTTTGCGTTCCTGCTTTGGAAGATCGGCCTTTTTCATTGAGATTTCACACGCCGCGACGATGCCGAGGCTGACCGCTTCGCCGTGCGCGATTCCGCGATAGTCGGCCGCGCGTTCAATCGCGTGCCCCACGGTGTGGCCGAAATTGAGCAGTGCGCGCTCGCCTTGCCGCTCGTGCTCGTCTTTTTCGACGATGCGCGATTTGATTTCGACGTTGCGCCGAATTAGTTCCTCCAGACTTGACGGCTTAAAGCCGTCAAGTTTCGGGCTCGCCAACTCTTCTAGGTCGCAGAACATTTTCGGGTCTGCGATGGTCGCGTGTTTGATGATTTCGGCGAAGCCCTGATTGATCTCGCGCTGGGGCAACGTTTTCAGAACGTCAACATCGTCGATCACGAGACGCGGCGGGTGAAAAGCTCCGATAAGATTTTTCCCGGCGCGCGCGTTGACGCCTGTCTTTCCACCGATCGAGCTGTCGACCATCGCCAAAAGCGTCGTTGGGATTTGCACATGCCGTATCCCGCGCGCAAAAATCGCGGCCACAAAACCGGAAAGATCTCCAACGACCCCGCCGCCAAGGCCAACCACAAATGATTGCCGGCCCAGGCCCGCGCCCAGCATCTGTTCACAGATCTCACTGGCTTGTTCGAGGGTTTTGGACTCCTCGCCGCCCGGAATTGTAATCAGTTTCGGTTCGTAATCTGCCGATCTAAGATTTTTCGCGAGGCCTCCGGCAAACAGCGGCCCAACGTTCGTATCCGAAATGATCGCGCACCGTTCGGGCGGCAATTGTTCTGCTCTGAATATCTCGCCCGCGCGCACCAACAAATCCGAGGCGATCAGCACACGATACCGGTGTTTGGCGGACTGAATCTCAATCGAAGTCACGGGAGAACGGTATTGGCTTTTGTTGGTTGGAAAAAGCAAAACTGCTTGCCGGAGAGGACCCTCGGAGCCGCGCCCGCGAACGCATTCGGAGTTGACGAAACCCCTTACATCCTGTGTAAGTACTTCATGCCCGACGAGTCATCGCCTCCGCCGCCTGTCTCCGATTCTCCGAAATCAACTGGGCTTCCATCCAACGTGGCGGCCGCGCTTGCCTGCATTCCGCTCATAGGCGGTATCGTCTTTTACTATTTGGAAAAGAACGACCAGTTTGTTCGTTTTTATGCCATGCAGTCGATCATTTTGGGTGGCATCTATCTTCTATGCTGGATTGTGTACTCAATTCTGTTTGGCATTCTAAGTTCTATCCCCGCGATTGGTTTCTTTTTTGGAATTATATTGACTGTCACATGGGCTCTCATTCGCGTGGCTGTTATCGTTCTCTGGATCATCGCTACCGTGAAAGCATTCACCCGTGTGCGATGGGACATACCCTACATTGGCCCGATCGCCCGCAAGCAAGTCGGCGAAACGTAAGAAGGTAGGGGCGGTTCACGGAACCGCCCGCGGGCGATTCAGGTCAATCGCCGCTACTTAAAATCTTCACCACGACTTCGGTCAAGATCAGTTCGTGATCGAGTTGAGTCGTGACTAATTGAAGGTTTGCCGCGAGGCAGGCTTTCATGCCAGAGATCAACTGATCCGTTTCAAAACGGTGCGCGTTTTGGGCAGCGATCCCGAGTGCGAAAGCGTTGACTGTGCCGTCCTTCTTACGCGGCAGATGCGTCGTCGCATCGGTCGGGAGCCGGTTAATCGCAGAGATGAACGGGAACGGCGCGTGCGGCCGCGAAAGCCGATGGCGTCCCATCAAATCTTTCGCCAGGAGCAAATTCCGAACAGTTGGAAGAATTGCGACCAGAAGAATACCAATCGCGCTCTCGCCCTGATCAAGTAATTGCCGCACGAGTTCGAGTGCGCGCTCGAGATCCCGCTCGGCCAGAGCATTGCTCAAATCAAAAATTACGCCCTCGCGGGTGAGCGGCACCATCTCGCGGACAAGTTCAATATTCACCGCGCGCTCTTTGCCCAGATAGATATCGAGCTTTTCCAACTCGCTCTCGATTTCGCGGGTGTCGCCGCCGGTGAGCAAAACGAAAAGCTCCAGCGCGTCGTCATCGAATTGCAGTTTTCGCTTCTTCGCTCTCGCCTGGACGATCTCGGTAGCTTCTTCCTCCCATCCACCACGGCTGGAATCGAGCTTGTCGAAAACCTGCAGCTCCGCACGCTTGACCAACGATTTGTAAAACGAACGCCGTTTGTCCACCTCGATTGCGCTGATCAAAAAGTTGATTTCCGATCCAAATCCTTCGTCAATCGTTTCGGTCAGTTCCTCCAGCGCGGTTTGCACAGAGGCTGAGCGTGCTTTCTGATCGTCCCCGAGGAAATTCGCATTCTTGAGCCATACGATCTTCTCGCCTCCGAAAAACGGAAACGTTCGCAGCGCTTCGATTGTCGATCTTATCCGTGTGGCGGCCTGGTCAGCGTTGTCTGCGGCCCCGTCAATTATTTCGAGTCCGAAGTCCCCCGCATCTGCCGGTTTCAATTTCTCGGCCAGCTCTGCCGCGACACGTTTAACCTCGACGTCATCCGAACCGACAACGGCGTGAATTTTGGCAGGCGCTGCGACCTTGGTCTTTGCTTTCGGCACGAATGGAGTTTGGCGGCTTTATTTTTGCAAGGCAAGCGGTCGCCGCTGCGACCTTGGTAAGTGTTGTAGCCACGTCCCTGTGGGCCGTCTTCGCGAAAGCAGCAAAAGAACGTCGCACAGCAACGTGGCTACAAATTGCTGACTTGTTGCAGAGAAGTTCCGAAATCTTTGAAGGCGTAATCTCGAAACTTCTCGTCCAGCGCCCCAATGGTTGCGAAATTCGCGGGATAAAACTGGGCCAGAGCGGTTTCGAAAGGTTGATGTCGTGCGAGCGCATCCAGCAATTTCAGGAAGCTAGGCTTGTCGGTAGTGTCGAGAAAGCGCACGAGACGTTCCGATTCGTTGTAAAACGTGTGCACCTGGTCCGACGGGGGATGAGTCATTGCAACCAGAACCGGCAACGGAATCAGATCGCCGGGCGCAATCGAATCTGAGTGCGGTTTGCTGATGTAACCGCGCGCGCGCTGGTAACTCGCATGCGCATCTTTGGAAATGAATTGCGCAAGTCCTTCATCGAGCCAGCAGGGAATCCCGTCCGTGTAGAACCGATGGAGAACGAGGTGGACAATTTCGTGGCCGAGCGAGTTGTCGCTAAATTTGTATGCCGGATTGCGTTGAATGAAGAGGCTGCCGGCCGAGTGAATACCCCCGGTCCATTGTTCCAAATGCCCGAACACCTGAAATTGCTGCCATTCTTCGGGACGCTCGAAAATGTAAATGTGCGATTTGATGTCAGTGGTGAGCTGCTCGCGTTCCAGTTCCTTGGCAATCACGCGGTAATGGAACTCGGCTTCGACGGAAACCGGTGTGGCGACGTAGCCGTGAACGAAGTGGTAGATGAAATGCTCGGTCTCAGCGTGCTTCCATTGCTCCGGATGAATGGCGAGCGCTTTTTCACCGAGTGGGTTCGGATCCCGCTGGCTTAGCTGCGAAAATTCAACTTCCGTAAGAGCACTAAGTCCGACCACCGTCGAATCCTGCGCGGTCGCGCTCGACAGCATCGACATCGTAGCAGCGAGCGTGATAATCGATAAGCAGCGCATCGCGGCTAATGGAGCTAATTTCGTGCGAGAAGATGGTGGAACGCGATCTCCGAGCGCGTTGTTATTTCGGGCGGCAAAGCCGCATTAATTTTAACATCGCCATCGGACAGGCCGATCCACCTACACCCTTGACCGCCGCCGTCCTGCGTTGCGCGTATATTTCACAGGGCGGCGCTTCGGTTCGATCTTCGTCAAGCCGGTCCCGCTTTTCACTTCCATGATTTGATCGCGCAAAAGGGCGGCACGCTCGAATTCGAGATTGGCTGACGCTTGCTGCATCTCTTCTTCGAGTTCGCGCAACAACTCAGTCAGATCGAAATCGCCGCCAACTTCGCGGATCACCGACGATTCGATTTCTCTGCCGCGCAAAATCGTGTGCAAGCTTTCCTGGACCGCTCGGCGAACGGTTTGCGGCGTGATCCCATGTTTTTCGTTGTATTCGATTTGCTTGGCGCGCCGATACTCTGAGATCGAAATCAGCGCCTCCATGCTTCGAGTCACAACGTCGGCAAACAGAACGACCTCGCCATTGACGTGACGCGCGGCGCGACCAGCGGTTTGGATCAGCGATGTCTGACTCCGCAAGAATCCTTCCTTGTCGGCATCAAGAATACAAACGAGCGAAACCTCCGGAAGATCGAGGCCTTCGCGAAGCAGATTGATCCCGACCAGAATGTCGAACTCGGCGGCGCGGAGGCCGCGCAAGATCTCAACGCGCTCGATCGTGTCGATGTCGCTGTGGAGATAGCGAACCTTCAGGCCGACGTCGCGGAGGTAATCGGCAAGATCTTCCGCGGTGCGTTTCGTTAACGTTGTAATCAAAACGCGTTCGCCGCGCTCAACACGCTGACGGCAAAGCTCGATCGTGTCGTCGATCTGGTTCTTAAGCGGCTTGATCGTGATTTTCGGATCGAGCAGGCCAGTGGGTCGAATGATTTGTTCGACAACCAGTGGCGCGCCGGGCGTGCGGTCATCAAATTTTTCAGGCGGATCGTCGGTCCGCGAAATGTGGACCTCACCCTTCGGTGAACGTTTTTTCCCGGGCAAGACAAACGGGACGAGCTCCTGATCGCCGATGCGCTGACGGCGATGCGGTGCGTAGCCTTTGTTTCCAACCACGCTGTTTTGGATTTCGAACTCAGCCGGGGTCGCGCTGACATAGACCAGCTGGTTCGTTGCCTTCATGAATTCGTCAAAGTTCAGCGGACGATTGTCGAGCGCGCTCGGAAGGCGAAATCCGTAATCAACCAGCACGCTCTTGCGCGACCGATCTCCTTCGTACATCCCGCCGATTTGCGGGATCGTGGCGTGCGATTCGTCGATCACGACCAGATAATCTTTCGGGAAGAAATCGAGGATCGTGTAGGGTTTGGAGCCCGGCGGCCGGCCGGAAAGGTGGCGGGAATAGTTTTCAATCCCGTTGCAGAAACCCATTTCCTGCAACATCTCGAGGTCGTACTCGGTACGAATGCGCAACCGTTGGGCTTCGAGAAGTTTGTTCTTCGATTCGAGAACTTTGATCCGGTCTTCCAGTTCTGCGCGGATTGTTTGAAGCGCGCGGTTTAACTTGTCCGCCGGCGTGACGAACTGTTTTGCCGGATAAAACACAATCAGATTGAGCGATTCGCGCGCATGCCCGGTTAGCGGATCGAACCGGGTAATTGCATCAATCTGGTCGCCGAAAAATTCAAGACGGACTGCATCTTCGTCAGCGGTAGCGGGATAGACTTCGACCACATCGCCGCGCACTCGGAATTTGCCGCGCGAGAAGTTGATGTCGTTGCGTTCGTAGAGCATGTCGACCAGGCGTCCGAGCACTGCTTCCCGCGATACATGTTGGCCTCGCTTTACGTTCAGCAACATTCGTTCGTAATCTTCCGGCGAAGTAACGCCGTAGATGCAAGACACACTGGCGACAACAATTGTGTCTCGACGAGAAAGCAGCGAGCTGGTCGCCGAAAGCCGCAATCGTTCAATCTCTTCGTTGATCGACGAATCCTTTTCGATGTAGGTGTCGGAGCGCGGAATGTAAGCCTCCGGCTGGTAGTAATCGAAATAGCTGACGAAATATTCGACCGCGTTTTTGGGGAAGAACTGCTTGAACTCGGAATACAGCTGCGCCGCAAGCGTTTTATTATGAGAAATCACCAGGGTCGGCCGGTCCAGCTGGCGCATCACATTCGCAATCGTGAATGTTTTGCCCGAACCGGTGACGCCGAGCAGGGTCTGGTGGCGATTTCCGGCTTCGATCGACTTAATCAGCTTGGCAATGGCCTGGCCCTGGTCGCCGCGCGGTTTGTAGTTCGATTCGAGCTGAAAAGCCATCCGACAATCTAACATCGACGGCTTCGATTCGAAAGCGCGGCGGATTGTTGCGCTGTTCTGGCGGAACTGCTGCAGCCCGGCTAAGATCGCATCATGCCAGCGAACCCTGAGCCGCCGGCCCAGATGGAGATCGGCCACGTTCTCTTTATAGATACCGTCGGCTATTCGAAACTGTTGCTCGACGAACAGCGGGAAATACAGGACCGGCTCAACCAAATCGTCCGCGGCACCGAACAATTCCGAATCGCCGATACCGCGGGTAAGCTCGTGCGATTACCAGCCGGCGACGGAATGGCGCTGGTTTTTTTCAACAGCCCGGAAGCGCCGCTGAAGTGCGCGATTGAAATCAGCAGGGCCCTGAAGGATTTGGAGATTCCATTGCGGATGGGAATTCACAGCGGCCCGGTAAACATCGTGAAAGACGTAGACGAGCGCACGAACGTTGCCGGGGCCGGAATCAATATGGCGCAGCGCATTATGGATTGCGCGGATTCCGGCCAGATTTTGTTGTCAAAACGCGTGGCCGAAGACCTGGCCCAATCTCGGGAATGGCAGCCCTACTTGCACGATCTCGGGCAGTGCGCAGTGAAACACGGCGTCACGATCGAGGTTTTCAATTTCTACGATGATGACATCGGAAACCGGAACACTCCGGAAAAGCTGAAACAGGCGCAAAAGGGCGGCGGGAAACCGGGCCCCTCAATATTTCAATGGAGAAATGCAGTTATCGTCGCCGCAGTTTTATTGATCGGACTAATGATTTATGAGACACGTGTCAATCGGTCAGGTATTCCGGAAAAGAGCATCGCGGTGCTCCCGTTCGAAAATTTTAGCGACGACAAAGCGAATGGCTATTTCGCCGACGGCATTCAGGACGATATCCTGACGGCGTTGGCCAAGATTCGTGATTTGCGCGTGATCAGCCGCACCTCGGTCGAGAAATATCGCGGCAGCAAGGAATCTCGTAACCTGCGCGATATCGCCAGAGCACTTGGAGTCGGCAACGTGCTCGAAGGCAGCGTTCGCCGGGTTGGCCAGCAAATCGTCATGAATATTCAGCTGATCGACGCCTTGCAAGATCGACATCGGTGGGCCAAACGCTATGAGCTCACCTTGCGGGATTCGTTAGGTATTGACGGCCAGATTGCCCAGGAGATTGCCTCGGCGCTGGGCGCGAAAGTGACGCCTGACGAAACTCAGCGCGTTATCAATAAGCCAACTGAGAATACCCAAGCTTACGATCTTTACCTCCAGGCAAAGGAATTCGAATTCAAACCCGACACGTTCCTGCAGGATTACCGGACCGCCGAGCAACTTTACCTTCAGGCGGTTACGCTCGATCCGAAGTTTGCGCTCGCTCACGCCCGTCTCGCCATGACGCGCGCGCGCATCTATCATTTTTTCGAACCGACTGAGACATGGAGCAAGACCGCGCGCGCCGAAGCTTTGCTTGCCTTGCAACTGCAACCGAACCTTGGCGAGGCCCACCACGCGCTCGGACTCTGTTATTATTGGTTCGATCGGGATTACGTGAAAGCGTTGCAGGAATTCCAGATCGCACATACGCTTTTGCCTAACGACAGCTCGGTTCCCTGGGACATGGCTGCGATTAAGCGCCGGCAGGGCAACTGGCAGGAAGCCATTGCTGATTATCGCCAGATCTCAATGCTTGATCCCCAGAATGCGAATGTCGTCCGCGACCTCTTGTACGTTTATTGCGCGATACGGGACTGGTCCAACGCTCAGGCGACTGGAGAACGACTTCTCGCGCTAACGCCAGATTCCTTGAACGCGAAAGTGCAGATCGGTTATGTCGAATTTTGGTCCAGAGGCAGCACTACGCGGCTCAAAAGCGAAATGGCGACGATCCCGCAAGGTAAAGACCCGGATGGCGGGGTCAGCGCGTGCCGAATGGATACGAGTTTGATCGATCGCGACGTCGCAGCCGCGACACAGATCCTCCAAGCCTCTCCGCTCGATTCTTTTTCGTACTATAACGGCGTCGACACACCCCGAAGTTTTTTCGCTGGCGAGATTGCGCTGCTTCATGGAGACGAAATGAGCGCCCGAAGAGAGTTCCAGCACGCCCGCGACGTCTTTGCCGCAGCGGCTAAGGAAGCACCTGACGTTCCTGAGCGTCACGCTTTTCTTGGGTTGGCTTGTGCTCTGCTCGGCGAAAAGGAGCGGGCCGTCATCGAAGGAAAGCGTGCGGTGGAACTACGTCCGGAATCGAAAGACGCGTTGGACGGTACGATTATGAGTGCCGTTCTGGCGATGATTTACGCTCGCACTGGCGAAAGCGCCAAGGCCCTCGATCTTCTCGAACATTTGATGTCTATTCCCGGAGCAGTAGATACCGCCAACTACAGCATCACCGTGAATGATCTGAAATACCGCTGGGAATGGGACCCGATCCGGAGCGATCCGCGTTTTCTGAAACTGATCGAACAGGCGCCGCAGTGAATCCAGGGAGATTTTTCGCCGAACTTAAGCGGAGAAAAGTTTACGCGATAGCGATTGGCTACCTCGTCGGCGGATGGGCGCTCGCTCAGGGTATCGCCCAGGTCTTGCCGGTGTTTGACGTTCCGAACTGGCTTATTCGGCTCCTGGTTGTCCTGATCATCGTCGGATTTCCAGTCGCTCTTACGCTTTCGTGGTTTTTCGATCTCACTCGCTACGGGATTGTTCGCACGCCGAACCTGAAAGACATCGACACTGCGCTGGCTCCCGGTTCCAGCGAGAATTCCATCGCGGTCTTGCCATTCGCCGATCTGAGCCCAAATCGCGATCACGATTATTTCAGCGATGGAATTGCCGATGAGATTTTGACCGCGCTTTCCAAGATCGACAATTTGCGGGTCGCCGCGCGTCGCTCATCGTTCTGGTTTAAAGATCAAAAGGCCGATCTGCGCGAGGTGGCGAGTAAACTCAATGTTGCACACGTTTTGGAAGGCTCGGTCCGTCGTGATGAGAATCGTGTTCGGGTGACGGCGGAGCTGATTGATGCGCGGAGAGGTTTCACGATTTGGTCCGATACGTTCGAACGAGAGATGCAAAATATCTTTGCGCTTCAGGACGAAATCACCCGCGCGATCGTCGACAAGCTGAAACTGAAGCTGGCGATTTCGCCACCGGCACCGGCGCGCCGTCTTGATGCTTACGATTCCTATTTGCAGGGTCTCTTCTATTCAGACAAGAGCACTGAGGAGGCGTTGCGGAAAAGTCTGGGATACTTTGAGGACGCGTTGCAGAAGGATCCGCGTTTCGGCCGGGCCTGGACGGGAATCGCGAAATCGTGGCTCTGGCTGGCTGACGCTTATGTCGCACCACTGGAGGCGTATTCCAAAATGCGCGATGCCGCGCTCAACGCGCTGAAAATCGACAAAAGCGACGCGGAAGCGCATGTCTATCTTGGGGAAGCGAAACGCATTCTCGACTGGAACATGGACGGCGCGGCGCGCGAATTTTATCGGGCGATTGAGCTCGATCCGAAATCCACTCCGACCAACTACTTCCTGGCTGCCTTCCTTTCCGCCCGCGGCGATCGTGACGAAGCGCTCAAGTATTTGCAGCGCACTTCGACTATCGATCCGGCTTCGCTGTGGGTCGCCAATTCCGCGTGCGAGCTTTATCGTTATTTTGGTTTGTACGATGAAGCGCTGGTCGCCGGCGAGCGTGCGCTGCAACTCGACCCCACCTTTATTTACGGGGAGCCGTTGCTGGCTGCTCTCTACCGCGAAATGGGTTTCTTCGACGAAGCGATTGCGCTCTACGAAAAAGCGCTGGGGATCAGTGGCCGGCCGGCCTTTGGCCACGCTATCACTTACGCGCGAATGAATCGGCCGGAGCAAGCCCGCGAGATGCTGGCGAAGGCAATCGCTGCTCGCGGGGGTTACACACCGGGCGACGCGACTGCGCACGTCTACGTTGCCCTTGGCGCGTACGACGATGCGATGCGCGAACTGGAAATCGCCGCCAATGAGCGCTCTTCATCGCTTCATTTCATTGGTATTGCCCCGGAATTTGCACCACTTCGTCCGGATAAACGTTTTGTATCGCTGGTGGAAAGAATAGGGCTCGAACCGAAAAAAGTTTTCGCGGTCAACCCGCCGCACTGATTACTGGAAAATCACGTCCTGCCCATGGCCGTGCGAACGGACGCCGTAGTTATGCAGATCGCGGGTAGCGAGCTGCATTCCGAAAATCAGCACGGCAATTAAACCGAAGTACAAGATCGACATCGTCCACCGTTGAGCGGTTGTAACTTCGAAGTAGCGGCGTTCTTCCTCGGTTCGTTTGCGAAACAATGAGATGATTCGCGGCAAAGATGCGATCACCATCAGCCAGACGATGAAGTTCTGCGGATATTTCCACCCATACCAAAGCAGCACTGCAAATCCCGGTAGCCAAAGCCATCGGGAGAGGGCAGTCACGATCCGTCCACCATCCAGCATTCCAACCGGAGTGAGGTTGAAGAGATTCAGAAGATAGCCGAACCAGGCGAGCGCGAAGAAAATCGGGACATCGAAAGTTTCTCCGGCCGCGTTGCAGGCAAACGCGCCTAACGAACCCAGCATTGGGCCGCCGATACCGACGCATGCCTCCATCCAGGCGTTACGGGGAGCTTCTTTGAGCGCGATGAACGCCCCCATGAATGGAATGAAAATCGGTGCGCTGACTTTAAGTCCAAATTTTCTCGCGACAATCAAGTGCCCGCATTCGTGAACGAACAGGAGCAAGACAAAACCGACGGCAAACTTCCAGCCCCACATCTTGGTGTAGATCCAGACCATCAGCAGCATCGTGCCGCCGGACTTGAGCAGAAGAGGCAGGAACTTGAGCGCCGGCAGAATGACAAACTTCAGCTTCGCAAAAAACTTGGCGACGACGACAAGGGCGACGCCTATTGGGCCGAGCGCCTTCTTGACCCGAGCCTGCCAACTTTGCTGCGACGGATGCGCGGCGTCAGTTTCGACGGCCGTGCCTTCGGGTGCTCCATTCATTTCGTAACTTTCAACGATTTTGCCCTCATCTCAATCCTCTCCGTCAGGCAGAAGAAGTTGCGAACCGGCAGGTGACGGTTTTTTTTGTGAGCGAAGTCAGACCGATGGATTGCGCAATTCGTTGAATGCTCCGCCCAGATTCGCGAGAACGTTGTTGGCGAGAAGCGATTCCTCGCTTTCGCCTTTTCGAAAGATCGATAATTCAGCGGCGCGTCCACACGCCCAGGCAGCGACCCGGCCGGAATCGTAGAGAGACAGCTCTCGTCCCGCCATTCCGGCACAAACGCCGGTAAGGACATCGCCCATTCCGCCGCTGGCCATTCCGGGATTGCCGGTAGTGTTATAACTGATTGGCTTGCCGCGCTCGCAAACGATGGTGCGGCTTCCCTTCAATAGCAGCGTGATCGGGAACCGGTCGCAGAAGTTTCGCGCAATCCCAGCCCGCGCCATTTTGCCAACGTCCATCAATCGTTGCATTTCTCCTGGATGGGGCGTGAGCAAGCGCGGCCCGCGGCAACTGCGAAGGATGTCGATCTTATCGGCGACAATGTTCAATCCGTCGGCATCAACGATCATTGGCTGCTGCGCGTTCTCGATCAGGTTCAAAATCTCCAACGCGCGTCCCTTTCCCAAGCCCGGACCGAGAGCCCAAACGTCAACTTTTTCCTCGAGCAGATCGCGATATTTGCGAACTGGTTTCACCATCGCCTCGATCGGCGCCATACTCGCAACGATTTCGTAGATTTCCTCCGGCACAAAAACGTCCACCAGGCCGGCGCCGGCGCGGAGCGCGCCCTCCGTTGTCATAATCGCGGCTCCGACGAATCCTTTCGATCCCGCGACAACTCCGATTCGGCCGAACTGGTTTTTGTAAGCGCTGAATTTTCGGCGTGAGAGAATCGGGCCGAACGAATGAGGAGTGGCCACAAGTTCGTTGGGCGTGGTCGCGTCCGGCCAGAGGCCAGGCAGCGGGACAACTTCAATGCGACCGACGAAATCGAGTGCCGAATCGACGATCAGTCCGTGTTTGGCGAACCCGATCGCGACCGTGAAATCAGCCACGACGGAATCTTCCGGATCATTTTCGCCCGAATCGGCGTCGAGGCCGGTGGGAAGATCCACCGCAAAGACAAACGCGTTTTCCTCGCGACGCAGCTGGTTGATCTCGCGCGCGGCGGAGCGGATCGGCTCGCGAAGAAACGATTTCGCACCTGTGCCAAGCAAACCGTCCAAAATGATCGTGTACGGCGCGCGATCGATTGTGTCAGCGGGCTTGGCCGCCGACTCGCATAAGGCTTTCAGTTTCTTCTGGGTGAGCTCGCCGCAATTTTCTTCCAGAAACGGCATGCGGATATCGATTTTCCAGCCGATTCGCTGCAATTGCTCTGCTGCGACCAACGCATCGCCGCCGTTGTTGCCTTTGCCGGTAAAAACGAGACAGGTTCCCGGGTTCGGAAAAAATTGCCTGACGATGCGCGCGATTCCGGCACCCGCCTGATCCATCAACGCTTCGACACTAGTTCCGCGCCCGAAGACCGCTTGTTCAGCGGCCTGCATTTGCGCTGAGCTCAGAACGGGCGATTCCAACTCAATCTTCCGCCTGTGAGGCGGATTTCTTTTTTCTGGTGGAGCTTTTGGTGCTCGACGCCGTGTCGGAGGATTTCTTGCTTTTCGATTTCGACGATGCCGATTTCGAACTCTTCGAGCTCCGCTTGTGCCTTGAACGCGACAAATCCGGGTCGCGATAATGTGTCTGATCGATGAACGGTTGAAGCGGGACCGTCTCCGGCTCCAACGTCGCGTCGGAAGAACTGGAGACGATTCTCGTGGCGCCGGGGATGTGCGCTACCGAAGCACGGTTTTGGATTCCATGCGCAATTTCCAGAGCGAGTTTTTGCCGATATGCGGAATCTTGCGCGTATTGGGCTTCAGCCGGATTGGTCAGGAACCCGCATTCCACCAGGACGGAGGGAATCCTCGTGTTTCGCAAAACGAAAAAGCCGCGGCGTCGGACACCACGATTGGCCGACGGCGCGCCGCCCGCGACATAGTAATGAATCGCCGATGCGAGGGCCAAACTTTGCGAGCTGTAAAAGTAAGTTTCGATACCGCTCGCGCTACGCCGCGGCGTGGCATTGAAGTGGATGCAGACGAAAATCGCGTCGCGGTAGCCGTTGGCAATGGCGACGCGAGTACCCAACGGAATAAAGACGTCCCGGTCTCTCGTCATCACGACGCGGTACCCGTACTGTTGGAGCACCGATCTGAGGCGCAGAGCAACATCGAGGTTCATTGTCTTCTCGTCCACGCGCTGGCCCGCAATTCCGCCGCGATCGAATCCGCCGTGGCCGGCGTCAATGATGACGGTGGTTGAAGGACGGCTTCCTTCCGGTGCAACAGCGGTGCGAGAACGCGCCACCGGAGTCGGAGTCGGCGTTGATCCCGGTGCATTGACGCGGTGTTCCCGAGCTGACAGCGTGCTGGGAGCGGGGAGAGCGCGGGCCGTTGGAACGTTCCACGCCCCGGCTAGCGCCAAGATCAAAATGAAAATGTATTTGCGCATGTCTAGTCTTCGTTCGGCGCCTTGGGCGGGCGCGCGGAAAGCTGAGTATTCCGCGTCGCCTGGGTCACCGATGCATTAATCATTCCACCGGCAACTCTTATCACACCATCATTGGAATGGACAAGACGCGGCCGGCTTTTGGTTTCGGCGAAGCTGGCCCGGGAAACAAGCTCACCGTTCAGGCCAATCCGCGCATAGGACCACATTCGAGGGGCCGCGCAATAAAGAACATGAAGCTGATTGGAATGATCGAATTCGGCCTGCGGTTGATCGAAGGCGATGATTTGGCCTAGCGAGTAAGTGGCATAAACCATCCCGCTGTCCTTGTCCTCGACACGGACATAAAGCGACGTGTGGTCGGAGAAGCGGTTCGTCATCAGCGAGTAAGTACGAGCGCTTCCAGAAGCGTGGCCCTCCTGCGGAACGCCAACCGTTTTCTGCCAAATCGGACGGGCATCGGTGACTTCAAAAACCCTTGTGGCGGAATAAAAGAATTTGTTCACGTCGCCAAAATAAATGTGGGCGCGGACACGGTAGGTGCCGAAATCGTGCAGTCCATACAACGGCGCGAGATTAATTTTGCGGGTGACCCGCTCCCCGGCGCCGACGCTGAGCGACTCGGTAGTGGCCTTTGAAATTTGCGGGACCGATCGGCCTTCGTTGCCACTGACTTCAAAGCCGAACCACGGTTGGCTGGCATTGTCGCGAAGATCGACATCGCGACCGGCCAGGTTTGTGATGGTAAGGTTCGCGACCACCGGCTCGTAGGCTATGTATTGGAGTCGTGGAAATTTCAATTCGACCTGAATTTGCGCGAATGCGCTGCCGGTGACGAACCCCAGACCAACCAGCGCCCAGCGCAACTTCATGAAAACGTAAACTACCGTAAAGCCGCGCAGTTGCATAGAAAAGTGCTAGGCCGACTGGCGCTGCGACTTGTGCTCTTCGTTCTCGCGATTCACCACGTCGACCAGAATTTCGTTCCAGGGGGCGCTGATAGTCTCCAACGGCGACCGGACACTGCGCTCGTAGGCGAACTCGACGTATCTCCACGTCACCATTTCGAACAAAGCGTCGCGGCCGCGGCCAGCGGTTGTTTCGGCGTGCACGATCTTGCCGTGACACAAAAATACCAGTCCGCTCTTTCCGTCCTTGACCATTTGCACGGCTCCATTGCGGCGGCTGAGACAGCACATTTGCAAGACGTCGACGACGTGAAAAAGATCGGTCGCATCGTTCGGTGTCTGCTCCGCGCGCTCGATCGCTCCCAATAAATCGTCGCCCGAGATTGGCTCTGGGAAGACCTTGGTCTCAGCGATTTCGAGCCGTCGTTCGTCAGCGGCGTAACTTGGGAAGAACAAAACCTTGAGACCGGCGCAGATCTCGCTCAGCGCGGCACCGAGGGCGAGACCATTGATTCCTTCCGCATCGAGTTGGGTCAAAAGCAGATCGCAGCGCTGATGGCGTCTGCTCCAATCCATCGCCCCGGCGTCGCTTGAAACCAGGTTGCAATAATGACGGGTGTAATTTTTCACCATTTTCACCAGCGCCTCACCCAGTTCGGGGTCGTGGTGCACGATGAGCAATTGCATTACTGGGGCGGAGCGGTGTTGGGCGCAGGAAACAGCGTCAACAACTTGGTTGGGTCGGCGCGTTTGTCCTGCAGCTGATCATTATAATAAACGCGAACGATGTAACCAAGATATTTGCGCAAGCCGGATTCGGACGGCGGAGTTGCCTTCATCGGCTTGCCTTTCTTCGCCGGATTGATCGCGGCGGCGGCGGCGGCCAGGTCCGCATCGGCGGTTTTCGCTTTTGATTTCGGCCGGATGTAGGTCACTGCCAGGGTTTCAGCGGCGCTGTCCGCCCAATCGTGGTTCGGGGTCAACCATTCGTAACTGACGTCGGCGTCGGTCAATTTAACGTCGTTGTCGCCCGCCGTGTCGTAAAAGAAAACCTGGATCTTCACTTTCGTGTGATCGATTACTGCGCTCGGGCGTTTCTTTACGGTGATGCGCAACATTAGGTTCGTCTCGGAGTCCGGGTCCGGCGTCTCCGACGCGTTAATGTCACTGATGCCGAGCGTCGATCCCGGCGGTATTCCTTCCACCGTGCCACGCGAAGCGGCAACGTCGAGCTTGGCCATCGCGGTGGGCGCCGGCGCAGCGGCAGAGGTCGACGTCGACGTTGGAACTCCGGTTCTCAGTTTCATGTCCGCGACGTCGTAGAGCTGACCAGCTGACGGGCCAAGGTCCTGCACCCGCCTCCAGGTCTCAGCGGATTTGTCGAAATTCTGGATGGACTCGTAAATCATCGCCATCTCGGCGAGCACTTCCGCGTTTTTTGGGTCGCGCTGTGCCGCGTCCTGCAAGCGGGCCAGCGCATTCACAGTATCGCCACTCTCGCGCGCGCCTTGAGCTTGTTTGGTCAGCCGATCGATTTCGGAAGAAACGGTGGTTGGCGGAGTGAGCGCGGCGGCGGGCGAAGTTACGGGCAAGGCCACGGGCGGCGCAGATGGCGCGGCTGACGGAAGCGCCGCGGGAGCTTCGCGTGGCGCGACGCTGACCTGGGCTGGGCGCATGCGTCCGATGTAGTGGATCCCGACGGTCCCAATTTCCGCAGCGGCAAAAAGAATCACCAGACCGAGACCGATGTTAAAGCTCTTGTCAGTCCGCGACCCGGAAACGAATGAAAGGGACGCCATGGGTAGTCGTTTCCTCTAAACCGCGTGGCCGCCCTGTCAAGCCGGAGGGGTCGTATCTGAATATTCAACATTCGCCTGGCTGCCGGGACGGGCATTACCGGGAGATTTCGCCCTGGCTAAGGAGTAGGAAACCGGCCCCGCTCAAAACCGAGATCGCACATTCATTGTCGTCCACGTGGACCGCGAGCGCGGCCTGGCCGCGTGGGCGCATGAGCAGGGGATAAGTGAAATGGACATTTACTTCGGCCATGAACAATGCAGCGAAAAGTTTCGACAACTCCGTTGCCACTTCGTGCATTTCCACGACCACGACGTGACAGGTGCCGAACGCGATATTGTTTTGCTTGAACAATTCTTCGACGCCGTCTGGATCGCTCACCACGAGTCTGGCGATCGCCGAATCGGTCGATTCCGAAACGCTCAGGGCAATCGCGTGATAATCGTGAGCGTTCAGCAACTTCAGGATATCGAGCATGGCGCCGACCTTGTTCGGCAGGAAAACGGAAAACTGCTTTACGAGTGGTCCGTCGCGTTTCGAGGTGGTCTTGGGAAGGTCGAGTGCCATACGGGTGGGTCGAGCAACTGTAGGGGAAGCAGTCTTGCTTCCCTCAGACGGTGTCCCCTACAGAATTCGAACCTGGAGTATCTCATCGCCGTGCTTTCGATGGCAAACAATAAAGTCAGAGCTCGCCACGGGACGAGTCCGTCCGATTGGCGGACCAGACTGGCACTTTGCGGATTTCGGATTGCGGAATGGGGAAAGAAAGCGTTCCGTAGCCGTGAGAACATGGAGCCGGAAAACGAATTGATCGTGCAACGTCGCGAAAAGCTGGAGGCGCTTCGCGAAAAAGGCGTCGAGCCTTTTGGCCAGGCGTTTGAGACCTCGGGCTCCGTCGCTGAAGTCCGGCAGATATTCAAGGAAGGCGAAACGTTGCGTGCCGCGGGCCGAATCACTGCTCACCGCGACATGGGCAAAAGCCACTTCGTCGATCTTCGGGACGCGAGTGGACGAATCCAGATTTATTTTCACGAGAAAGAAGTCGGCGCCGAGGCGATGGAGATTTTCAAACTGCTCGACTTGGGCGACTTCATTGGTGTCGAAGGCACGTGCTTTCTCACGAAAACCGGTGAGTCGACATTAAAAGCGCACAAATTCGAAGTGCTGGCCAAATCTCTCCGGCCGCCACCGGAAAAATGGCATGGCTTGCAGGATGTCGAAGCGCGTTACCGGCAGCGATATGTCGATCTTGTCGCGAACGAGCAATCGCGAGAGACGTTTCAAAAACGAATCCTGATGATGCGGGAGATCCGGCGGTTTCTGGAAGACCGCGGTTTTCTCGAAGTGGAAACGCCGATGCTGCAATCGGTGGCCGGCGGCGCGGCGGCCCAGCCCTTCGGCACGCATCACAAGGCGCTCGATCTCGATCTCTACTTGCGGATCGCGCCGGAACTTTATCTCAAGCGTTTGTTGGTCGGCGGGTTTAACAAGGTTTTTGAATTGAATCGCAACTTCCGGAATGAGGGAATTTCCCGAAAGCACAATCCGGAATTCACCATGCTCGAAATCTATTGGGCCTACGCCAACTTCGAAAAAATGGCGGACCTGGTCGAGGAATTGATCTGCAAGCTTGCGGAAAAAGTTTGCGGATCATTGAAAATCGAGCATCGCGATGCAGACGGGAGAGTGACGCGCACAATCGATCTCAAGCGGCCGTGGCGGCGCGCGCGTTATGTTGATCTGGTGCGTGAAGCCGCGGGCAAGGAATGGTTCGAGCTTTCCAGCGAGCAACGCCGCGCGCGCGCGATGAAGGATTTGAAACTCGAAATCTTACCGCAGCTGGCCGATTTCGAAGTGACTCAGCATGTCTTTGAAAAACTGGTGGAAGAAAAAACGTTTGATCCGCTGTTTGTCACGCATTGTCCGAAGGAGCTCGTGCCGCTGGCGAAGCAGAACGCGGCTGATCCGGGACTGGTCGATGTTTACGAACTGATCATCAATGGCGTGGAAATGTCCCCGGGTTACACCGAGCTCAATGACCCGGACGTCCAGCGCAAACGTTTGCTCGAGCAAGCCGGCGAGGAGACCCAGAAGATCGACGAGGATTTTTTGCTCGCGCTCGAACACGGAATGCCGCCCGCGGGCGGTCTTGGTTTGGGAATCGACCGGTTGGCGATGATGTTCACCGGCGCGGAATCGATCCGCGATGTCGTGTTGTTCCCGCTTCTAAAACCGAAACGCGATCAGTGACTTGATGGAGTCGGTGAAGCGGTTGGGGACGGACTCGGCGAAGGCGAAGTATCCGCTTTTGTGCGTGATGATTCCTTCTTCTTCGTTTTGGATTCGTCCTCAGTGGCCGGACTGAAAACCAGACGTTTGGCTTTGAAGCGCGGGTCGCTTTCGTCAAGGACTTCTGCTTCGGCGTTTGCCTTATCGCCAACATCTTGGATCGAGGTCACGCCGGAATGGAGCAAGCTGCCTTGAAATTTTGGATCCGTACCGCTGGTTGGAAGTTTGTCGGTGGACTCGACCTGCAACACCTTTTCCCGTCGGCGCTGCTTGGCCGTCAGCTGACCTTCGTCCCTGGACATTGACCCGGCGCCAAGACTGTTATTGGTCTTTAAGCGGGTCAGTGAGTCGTCGGTATCGCTGCTAGTGCCAGCGTCCGATGTGCTCGGTTTTTGCGCGCCAGAACGGTCACTCGTGCCCGTGCCGGGAGCTGCAGAAAAGGGGTCCGTCGTCGAAGGAGTGCCGGGCCCCGTGTTATAAGGGTTGAGGTTTTGCTGCGACCAAGCGGACGCAGAAAAACTGATACCGAGCACAGTGACAAAAGCGAACGGGAGGATCGGCAGTTTCAACACGTAAACCGATTACAACAAGACGCGGTTTAAATCAAAGCATTTTGGTGTCAGACAATTGCTCGCAGCTTCCGGAAGACCTAAGGTCGCTTCTGTCTACACTGCGTGGTCAGCTGCCTGCTTGCACGGGTGTGCTTCACTTCCGCATTCGAGCTGAATAGTGACGTGTCCAATCCGGAAGTTTTCCTGAAGGTCGTCGCAGACTCGAGCCAACAATTCGTCATCGATGTTTCCATCCGGTTTGACGAGATGCACCGTGAGTGCTGTTTCTGTGGTGCTCATGGCCCAAATATGCAAATCGTGGACCTTGGAGACTCCGGGCAACTGCGCCAAATAGCGCTCAACTTTCTCCGTTTCGATATTTCTTGGGACTGCCTGCAGGGCAAGATTGGTGGATTCGCGTAGCAAGTCCCAGGTGCCCCAAATTATCACCGCGGAGATCAACAAGCTCATTACGGGATCGATCCAGTGCCATCCAGTCCAAAGAATGGCAAAACCGGCGATCACGACACCGGCAGAAATTGCAGCGTCAGCGGCCATGTGCAAAAACGCGCCGCGGATATTGAGATCGCGATCACGGCCGGACCTGAACATGAGCGCGGTGCCGGTATTGATCGCAATACCGAGCAATGAAACCCAAATGATGGTCGTGGCAGCGACATCAGCGGGCGCTTTAAATCGGCGTAGTGCCTCCCAAACGATGGCGCCGACCGATACCAGCAAAAAGATTGCGTTGAACAACGCAGCGAGAATCGAGCTACCCCGAAGGCCATAAGTTCGTCGCTTCGTCGGCAGGCTCTTGGACATTGCGCTGGCGGCCCAGGCCAGCAACAAACCCAGAACGTCGCTCAAATTATGACCAGCGTCGGCTAGCAGGGCGAGAGAGTGCCCGATGAAGCCGAAAATAACCTCAAACAAAACGTACGCGGTATTGAGCGCGATACCGACGGCAAACGCAGTGTTGAAATTTCGCGGCGAAGTCGAGTGAGAATGGGAATGATCGTGGGCCATGACGTTATCGTTCCAATATAATCACTAAAATTCCGAGCACGCAGAAGACGGCGCTGACAATCACCGGCTCGTACCTCTCCAACATCTTAAATCGCAAGTGTTGCAGGCCAAGCATCGTGAGCCAGGTGAATGTGATCATGCCAGCGACGGTGGCAACGGCGAGCACGGCGCTCAATAATGCGAAACCGAGCCAGCCATATTTCGCTCCCGTCAGGAAGACTGGCAGGAACGCTTCACAAGGCGAGAATGTCAGCAAAGCCAGCAAACCGAGTATCGCGGTCCAGTCGGACCTTTGTCGGGACCAATCTTGTTCGATCTCGCGTTCTTCTTCCTCGATGGTTTCGTCGACTTGATCGCGATGCTCTTGGTGGCTGTGGTCGCGCGCATGGGTGTGTCCATGTCCGTGATGATGCGAATGGCTTCCGAACAAATGAACGTGCCTGTGTCCGCCTCTGATTTGCCGAACAAGATAAAAGAGTCCGAGCGCGATCAACGCGCCGCCGGCCAGGTAGGGAAACGCATTGCCAATCCGGCTGTTAATTGCCATGCCGCCCCAGACCACCAACACCCCCAGTGCCGTGGTGAATAGAACGTGTCCCGCTCCGGCGAAACCGGTGATCGTCAGCGTTTTGGTTTTGTTCCAGTGCTGGGCACGGGCCGCCACTACGAATGGCAGCCAGTGGGTCGGGATAACAGCGTGAAGAAATCCGACGGCAAATCCCGTGGTCAGGAGGGTTATGAAAACGACGTCATTCACCTCAAGGCGAGTTCCTTATTTGGATAGAATAAGGCGGCGGCGCCAGAGGCCAATAAATGAAATCAAAATCAAAAGCGCGCCGAACGTGCAAACGATGGCCGCGCCCGACGGCAAGTCCCACCAGTAGGAAAGAAACAAACCCGCGACTCCGCCTAACAGCGCAACGACCCAGCCAATAAGCAATCGACTACCAATTCGCTGAGCGAGGTTGATTCCGCAGACCGCTGGCACAATCAGATAACTAAAAACAAGCAGCACGCCGGCGATGCGCACAAAACTAGTCACGACCAGGCCAAAGACCGCGTAGAAAATAAAATCCCACCATCGCACTCGCAATCCTTTCTGGTACGCGCCATCGCGATCGAACGAAACCAGCAGAAAGTTTCTCCGGAAGGCGAAGTGAAAGATGCCAACGGCTGCGAAGAGCGCGAATCGCTCCCAAACTTCACGCGGTGTGACGAGGAGAATGTTGCCAACGAGCATGTTCTTGATTTCCTCATCGCCTTCAGCCGCCCGGCTTAACAGCAAAACGGCCGCTGCGGCCGCAACGACGTAGGAAATTCCGATAACGGCCTCCTGTGGGATCGGACTTTTGCGCTTGCCGGTTACCGAAAAGATCGACGCGCCGATCAAAGTAAAAAGCAGCGCGATGCCAAAGGCGGTCCAGCTTTCAAGGTCGAGATGCAACAGAACGGCCAGGCAAATTCCGAGGGACGCCATCTGCGCCATCGCGATGTCGATGAAAATGATTCCGCGTTGGACGACATGAAGCCCAAGATAAACGAGCAACCATGGCAACAGAACGCAGGCGACGATCGGCCAAAACATTACCTCCCACATATTATTTGAGCGCGGCGGCAAGTCGCGAAATCAGTGTCTCGATCAGTTTCACGTACGTTTCGGTCCCCGGAATCCCGCCCGGAAATTGTGAAAATTCCACTACCTTCGCGCCCGTAGCGCTGGCAACTTTCTCCGCAATCCGGCGATCATGATACGGTTCGACGATTACCGCTTTGACGTGTTGCGCTTTCATTTGCGCAATTACTTCGGTCAAATGCGACGGCGACGGCGGGATTCCCGGTTTGGGTTCCAGGAAGATGTCGATGTTAATTCCGAACCGGTGAGCGAAGTAGGGCCATGAATCGTGATACGCAACGACGTGTTGATCCTTGAATGGCAACATTGCCGCGCCCCATGCCTGTAGCTTCGAATTAATTGTCTCTTCAAACTTTTTGTAATTGCTCTCGTAGAATGCGGCATTCGCCGAATCGAGCGCGGCGAATGATTGCGCAATGTGCTGCGCAATCGCTTTGGCAATGATCGGGTCGACGGTGAAATGGGGATTGCCGAGCGCATGCACGTCGCCCGCCGCGCGCGTTACGTTGGTCGGCACATTCATCAGCCGAATTCCCTGCGACGCTTGCACGCGCCCGGGTTTGCCGATTTCAATTTTCGGATTGCGCGCATTTTGTAAGAGCGGCGGCAACCAGCCGATCTCGAGCTCAGCGCCGCCATCGATCAACACGTCGGCGTTGCGCAGTGAAACAACGAAACTGGGACGCGCGTCGACGAAGTGCGGGTCCTCCGTCGGTTTCGCCAGCACGATGATGTCGATCTTATCGCCGCCAACTTCGCGCGCCAGCGAGCCGAAATCAGGCAGCGTGGCGACAACGTTCAACTTCGCCTGCGCTACGAAAGCGCATGAGAAGGCCGCAAAGGAAGTGAGAAGGATTTTTTTCATAGTTCTAAGTCAGTGTTCGCTATGTGCGCGATTTGTCATTCCGAGCAGAGCGAGGAATGGAGCGAGTGGGACAAGCGACATGGACGGCGAAGCCGCGAGGGTAGCGGCGAGTGAGTCGGGAGACGAGCGAGTTCAACCTCACGGTCGAAGCTTGGGTCACACAAATTACCCGGTCTGATCAACCGGCCTGTGAGAGGTCCTTCACTTCGTTCAGGATGACAAGGCATAAGGGTTAGAATTTGTGGGCGCCGTGCGAGCCGAGGATGAATTCGAACTGGAGGAAGACCGAGTCGACGTCACGACCGGCCAGGAAAAAAGTGTCGTCGAGAAAGTCGTGATTGTATTGCAAACGGATCTTGGAAAATTCGGTCGGATACCAGGTCAGGTTCCCACTGATCCGCGAACGCGATTGGCGGTCGATGTCGTCGGTAAATTTCGAATCCTGCGCATCGTAGTAATCGCCGCGAATTCCCGCGACCCAGCCTTTTTTGAATCCCCAGAGCACCTGCGAGTAAAGTCCCCAGTCATGAAACGTTTCTGCGACCGGAAAGGATTCGTCGATGCCGCGGCCGGCTTCGAACCGACGATACATGAACTCGGTTTGCCATTTCACGAACGGAAATCCGCCCTCGGCTTTCTCGCTCTTCCATTTGTAGAGAAAGTCTCCGCCATAAATCTGGGTTCGCGAATTTCCACCGGTTTCGTTTGAGCCAAATGCGCCGGACACTCCGGCGAGCACTACTTGAGTGGGACTAAGGTCAACCGAGTTTTCCCAGCGGGGAATCCAGACAAAATCCTCGAGACCGCGGATCTCGCGATCGGTCGTCCGTCGACCGAAGAAAATCCCGCCATCGCCCGGATTGCGGAACGAATACCCCGTTCCGCCGCGACCATTTTGCACGCCGAGAATCAACTGAGAATACCAGGGCACGGGCACGATCCAGGAGATTTGCGTGCCAACACCGCGGAGCCCGTCCGGACCGAGGAAACGTCCGGCGACGATCGGGTAATCAGCGAAGTCCCAGGTGTGCGGATGCGTCGGGTTGATTCGGCCGAACGCGGCGAAGAATTGTCCGCCCTTTAATTGCAGATTGAATGGCAAACTCGTGGTTTGCAGAAACGCTTCTTCTACCTCGACGTCGGTGTTGTTGTCGTTGTCGAGCTTGAAAACAATGTTGGCGAACCCTTCGAAGTAGGGATCCACCGCGCCGTCAAACGCGAGTTCGATGTTGCGAGCATTGAAACCGCGTTGCATCGGGTCGTGATCACCAACCTCAATGCGATTGAGATCGCGCGCGCTCGAACCGGCGAGCGCAAATAAGCCGTCGAACGAAATGTTCATGTAATTTCTGCCGCTGCTGATTCCAATCGGCTGGGTCAGCGACGCCCCGGTGCCGGTGGTAGAGATTGTTTCAGTTGGCGCGGACGAAACGACGGATGTGTCGGTTGTCGGAAAACCTCCGACTGGGGTGCCGTTTGCATTCACGTCGGGATTCTGCGCAGCCGACGGTGCGCTGGTTGTTCCGGACGATACAACCGATGTGTCTTCGGTCGCGAAACGTGACGGTGCACTGGCGGCCGGCGGTGGTGAAGTTGCCGCGACAACTGGCGATGGTTGTGGATTCGGGGACGACGAAGGCGCGTTTCCATTAGCCTTCTCAATCGCAGTTTGTTGATCTTTCACCTGTTGTTGCAACGCCTTCACCGTGTCGGTGAGCGCTTGCACCTGTTCGCGCAAATTTTCCACATCAGGTGAAGTGGCAGGCGGGGACGCGGCGTCCTGCGCGCGCAAATCAATCACCAGAAGAACTGCCAACGCGAGAGCGGTCAAATTTTTCATGTAGGCTCTTGTCTTACGTCAATCCGGTACGAGACGAATACGCGGTAGACCTTTGCCACACAAAGCGGCGCTCGCAATGGCGTCGCTCACCAACAGCCGACCAACGTTAGAAACGCGACAAGGTTTCGTGATCCCCAACGCAGCGCTGTGTCTCGATTGTGACGTGGACTAACTCTTCGTGCTCTTGAAGCAATTCGCGATACGCATTCGAACTCTTCGGTTCGTGGGCAACGATGGAAACAATGGCTGCGAATTTTCCGGTGCTGACCTGCCAAACATGGAGATCTGTGACAATCGAATCACCGTCACTTTCCACTGCGCGCCGGATTTCGTCAGGCAAATCGGAAGAGAGCGGTGTCCGATCGACCAGAATGCCGCTGGTATCTCGCAATAATTGGTAAGCCCACGAAAATACAACGCCGCTTCCAACGAGACCGACGACGGGATCGAGCCAACCCCAGCCAAAAAATTTCCCCGAAGTCAGCGCGACAATGGCGAGGAACGTTGTGAACGCATCAGCAAGGACGTGTAAATAAGCTGCGCGCAGATTCAAATCGTGATGATGATGAGCTTGTCCGTGATGATCGTGTCCCGAATGATGATGATCGTCTTTCAGAAGAAGAGCGCAGACGAGATTTACGGTCAGCGCCAGGCAAGCGATTCCGATTGCCTCGTTGAAATGGATCACAAGAGGAACAAACAGACGGTGAACGGATTCGCCGGCCATGAGCAACGCGACGACTGAGAGCACTACCGCGCTGGCAAATCCGCCGAGCACGCCAATTTTGCCTGTTCCGAAACTGTATTGCTCGCTCGTTGAGTGTCGGCGCGTGAAGTAATAAGCGATCGCAGTGATGAGGAAAGCGGTCACATGCGTGCTCATATGCCAGCCGTCGGCCAGCAAGGCCATCGAATGAGAAAGCAAACCGGCGGTGATCTCGACGATCATCATGACGCCGGTGATGGCGATCACGATGTGCGTGCGGCGCTCGCCTTTCGTGAAATCGCTTACGAAATCGTGGGGATGGCGGAAACGAGAGTGATCCGCGCGATGCATGCCGATGCAAAATAGCCTGATTCCAAAAAAATCAGGTCAAAAATCGTAGGCCACCGTTCCGTAGAATCCGCGGCGTGGGCCGAATTGCGGGGCGAAGACGCCGATACCGCTCCCGTCACGTAATTCGTAAACTTCGTCGAACAAATTTGTAATATCGAACCGGATTTTGAAGCTGCCGGGGACCTTCGGAATTTTGAAATTACGTTGTAGCGACAAATTGACGGTGGTGTAATCGGGCACGCTTTTGGTGTTGACGAAGCCTCGTCTAAGCCCGCTTCCATAAAGCAGATCGGCCGCCGCCTTCCAGTCGTTCCAAGTGTAAGAAGCACCGGTCGAAGCGGTGACACGCTGATCGTGGTCGAGAAAAATCCAATGCTTTTTGACGAAGGCGTAATCTTCCGGACTGAAGAGAAACTGGGAAGAACTCCAGTGCGTACCGCGAGCCCATCCCCATGCCAAATTTCCGTAAGCGGAGAATGGACCATGATCGTAGTTAGTGGTGAATTCGCCGCCATAAATTCGGCCGCGTTTGTAGTTGAAGGACGATTCAATGAGCGCCGCTCCAAATTGGCCTTCGTCGAGCGTCGAGTGTGAGCTCTTGTAAAAAGCGTCGAGGCCAACATTCCATCCTTCCATGATTTTTTGGGTCACGCCGGCGTCAAAATAATTGGCGCGCTCGGCGCTGATCGGCGAGTCCTTGGTAATGGCTGATTCGTTGCTCGTGCCAGCGAACTTGGAGATTGTGCTTTGTGGCACAGCCTCCAAAGGCGGCGGCGTGAAATAGCGCGCATAACCGACATGTAGCGCAGTCGAATCCCATGGCTTGTAAACGACGTTGAGGCGCGGGCTGAGTTGGTTCTCGTCCGAAAACGCGTTCACGAAATCCAGGCGTCCGCCAAAGTTTACTGTGAGTTGTTCGAGCGGTTTCCATTCGTCTTGCAAATAGAAGCCGTAGAAGTAGCCGTACTTGTTGTGATTATCTTCGATGCGCTGCGGGGTGTGTTTGGTTTGAGTGCCATTGGCATCCACCGGAAAGACTAGCGTGCTTGTATCGACGGTCGCGTATTGTTCGGTGAAAATGAGACCACCGCGAAGCGTGTGCTCATCGTTGAGCTTATAGCTCGAATCGAATTCGCCACCGTTTGAAAGAATGTCCCGATCGACGCGCGAGGCAACGCCGTTAAACATGAGGTCGCCCACATTGTCGGGACGAAAAAGGATGGAGCTGTAGCGATTGAAGATCGACGCCTGGAAATTGAAATCGCCTGCGTTCTTTTGATAGGTCAGGATTTCGTAGGCGTTATCTTCCGCTTGGTTTTCATCGAGCTTTGCCGAATTGAAATGGGTCCGGCCCATGTCGTTAAACACTGGCATCTGCCCCGGATTATTTGGGATTTGAAAATCGTTGTGATTGTCGCCAGCCAGCAAGGTGTAACGGCTGGTGTCGTCGACGATGTAAGACAGGTAAGCGAATTGTTTCCATTGATCGGTGTCGTCATGGATGGGGCTGTTGCTGGACGTAGGATTTTCGATTCCGATTCCGTCATGCAAATAACTTTGCGTGACATAGTAGCTGAGCTTACCGGTAACGCCCCCGCGCTCCAGGCTTTCCATGAATGTATCGAAACTTCCAACGTAGATGGAAGCTTCGCTGTTGATGAAAGCGGCGCCGGTCTTAGTGTGAATGTCAATGACACCGGTTTCGCGAAACCCAAACTGGGCCGGAAGCGCGCCGGTCATAAGTGAGATGTTATCGGCAAAGCGCGTTGCCAACTCCGGGCCGAAACCGGGAATGCTTTCCGGCAGAAGCACATCGTCGATCCGGTACTGCAAATTGGCGTGCTCGCCGCGCACGTGGAGCTGACCGAATGAATCCTGTGCCACGCCAGGAAAACGCAAAATCGTTTGATTGAACGGCGCGTTCTCGCCTTGCGCCTGCGAATCTAGCCGGTCCGGACCGATGGTGTAACGCGTTGCGCCGAGACTCGGCACGATCGCTTCGCGCGAAATGTCGAGTTCCTGGCTGGTTACGGTGACTTGATTGGCAGTGGCCGTTGCCGGTGAAGGCGAAGTTGATGGCGACGCCGTCGGTGAAGCTGCGGTAGTTGTTGACGAAGTTGAAGCTGGCGAGGCCGCAGGTTTCGAAACGGCCTCCTGTGCGGTGACGATCCTGGTAATCAGGAGGATCGCACCAAATGCGATAGGAAATTTATTCATGAAGTTGTTGTCGATCTAATTGCGAAAGTTACTGGTTTGGTCAGGACGTTGCCGACTTAGGCAAAGCCGTTTGGAATCGCATCTGCACAAATGCGAACCGCGAATCAGGCGAAGTAGCCTAACGAGTTATCTCCGCGCGAAAATCGCGGTTGATTTGTGCGGCGCTATGCCGGCGGCGCGTGCTCGAACACAGCGGCGAGCAGAAATAACGACTCAACCCACTGTGGCTTCAGTTCTGGAATTTTGAGTGCTACGACTGGCGCAGGCGTGATGATCAATGCCGCGGGCGGTGAGTCATTTAGATTGCCCGAAGCGATCATTGTCACCGCGCAAGTGTGCCCGGCGCGATTAGCATCGGAATGAACGCGTTCGTGCAATTGCGGCGACGCGCTGAGCGTTAGCGCCCAAAGAAAAGCCGCGGAAGCGAGGATCGCGACAGAAGCACGCGTCATCGTGCTAGTCTTCATTAGAGCCGAGCTTCTACCTCGCTAACGAATTGCGCAATAGTTTTTTGGAGAGTGGTTCACCAAAAACAAAACAGCCCCAAACATGTCGGGGCTGCTCCGTGTTGTTGTTCTCTGCGATTACTCTTTATCGACGCGGTCGCCCAGATGAAGGCGGTGAGTGAGATCCCATCGAGAGGCTCCGAGTTCAACCACTATGGTTACGGCTTCCGAAGACCGATTGGATGCGGGAAAAGCGCTCGAACTCGATCAGTAATTTAACTTGGATGTTCGGTGAACCACTGAAGCGCAATCCTGGCCACCTGCCGTGAGTTCTTCAGTTTCAATTTCTCTTTGATATTGGTGCGATGAGTTTCGACTGTCTTCGGGCTTACGTTCAGCGCTTTGGAGATTTCGCGAACGTCACGCCCCTTTCCGATCAGCTCGAAAATTTCCAGCTCGCGATCCGTGAGCAGATTGACCAGGTCGTGACTTGAAACCAGTTGATCGTCCACGCTGTTTTGTTGCAATTGCGCGGCAATGCCAGGGCTGAGGTAGCGTTGGCCGTCCAGGGTGTGCTGGAGTGCCGTCACAATGTTATCGATGGCATCCTGTTTGGCGATGTAACCAGTCGCTCCGGCTCGTAGTGCGCGGGTCGCGTACAATGCCTCTTCGTGCATCGAAAGAATCAGGACCGGAGTACTTGGAAACTCGCTCCGTATTGTTTTTGTTAATTCGATCCCGCTCGCGCCGGGCAGGCCGATGTCGGCCACTACAAGGTGCGGCTTAAGTTCGCGGATTGCAGCCATTGCATCAACCGCGGTGCTGGCTTCACCGCAAACCATAAAGCCCGGTTTCGAATCGATGAGACGGACCAGTCCTTTGCGCAGAACGGGGTGGTCATCGACCAGAAAGACACGCTTTTTAGTATCAGACATTAGAAGCGTATTTTTCTATCCCGCCTGGCCTTCGACCCACTGTGCGGCGAACCGGTTAACTTCACGCGCGTTTTTCAGGTTCAATTTCTCCTTGATGTGCGCGCGATGGGTCTCAACGGTTTTTCTGCTGATGTGCAATGCGTCCGAGATCTCATGCACATCGCGACCCTTTCCGATCAATTCCAGAATTTCCAGCTCGCGATCGCTTAGCTTGTCCGTCGGGTTGGTTTGAGTGCTCCCGCTGGCAAAGTTGGTAATCAATTTCGCGGACATCTGGCTGCTCAAATATGGCCGGCCGGCCAGCACTTCACGGATCGCGCCGATCACATTTTCGAGCGCTTCTTGTTTCATGACGTATCCCTGCGCACCGGCCCGGAGTGCGCGTAGCGCATACAGCGATTCATCGTGCATCGACAAAATCAACACCGGCAACTTCTCGAACTCCGCCCGAATGTTCTTGATCAACTCGATGCCGTTGGCGCCGGGCAGACTCAGATCGACAATGACCAAGTCGGGTTTCAGTTGCCGGATCCGAGCCATGCCCTCGGCTGCATCGCCGGCTTCGCCGCAAATGGCGAAGGCGTCGTTCGAACTGTTGATCAACTGTTCGAGCCCTTTTCGAAATAGGGGATGGTCGTCCACGATGACGATGCGCTTCGGCCTGGCCGGCGCGGGCTTTGGTTTTTCTTTTGTCGCCAGGCTGGTTTTCATTTTGCCAATGGCAGATAAAGGGCGAGGCGCGTCCCGCCACGTCGCGGAGATTCCAATTCCACGCGCGCCCCGATCGATTGCGCCCGATATTGCATGATGTGGATACCGAGACCGCCGCGGCCGTTCGCGGCCTTTCCATTGAAACCAATTCCGTTGTCAGTGACGCTAAAAACGAATTCGCGTTTTCTTCGGCACGCTTCCAGAATAATTTCTGTCGCGCGCGCGTGTTTGTTGGCGTTGATCACGCCTTCGCGCAGAATTCGAAAGATCTCCCCGGCAACCCGGTCATCCTCCAGCTCCAGCTCGCCGTCGGAGCGGAATCGACACGGCGTCTTCCAGATTTTTCGCTCGGCCAGATCACGGAGCGCGTCTTCGAATCCGGCCGCGTCAATTTGCTCCTTGTGCAAATCGTGCGCGATGTTGCGTGCGTCCATCACCGAATTGTTGATGAGCCGGGCAATCTTTTCCAATTCCGCGGGATCGGCCACCCGGTGGTCGCTTAACCGAAGCGCTGTCGCCCGGGCCATGAATGCGATTGCGGTCAGCTGTTGGCAAAGACCGTCGTGCAATTCCTGACCGAGCCGTTCCTGCTCCCGGTCGCTGATTTCCAGAATCTGGCCTTCGAGACCTTTGCGGCGGCTGATTTCCGTCTCGAGCTCGGCGTTGGCCTCGCGTAACGCGCGGGTCCGCTGCTGAACAACTTTTTCCAGCATCTGTTTCGATCTTTGCAGTCCAAGCTCGGCTTGCTTGCGCGGAGTAATGTCCGTATTCGATTCCAGAACAAAGGAACGCTTACCACATTCATCGCGATCGACCACCCAATGACTCATCACAAAAATTTTCGTTCTGTCCTTGCGCCTGTGAATGAGTTCTCCGCTCCAGCGACTATCGCGCTCAAGTTTTTTGAAGGCTTGCCGGAGTGATTCGGAATGCTCGGTCCGTAACAATTTGTGAGTGACCTGTCCAAAAGCTTCCGCCGGTGAATAGCCATAGAGCTCTTGCGCGCCGCGATTCCAGTAGGTAACGCGGTCTTCGTGGTCGCGGATCAGAATCGCTTCATTCGTCAGATCCAGCAGGCGCGCCTGTTCGGTCAAAAGCCGCTCAGTTTTCTTTTGTTTGGTAATGTCTCGCGCGATTTTTGAGACGCCGATAATTTTGCCGTCGCGGTCTTTGATTGGTGAAATGGTCAGCGCGACATCTAGCAACGTGCCATCCTTACGAGAGCGAATTGTCTCATAGTGGTCGATCGACCGTCCGCTGCGAATCTTCCTGAGAATCTCGCTCTCCTCACTTTGGCGCTCCGGTGGAATCAGCATGAGTATCGAGTTGCCGATAATCTCTTTCGCTTTGTAACCAAAAATGCGTTCCGCGCTCTGGTTCCAATCGGTGACAACGCCGTTGATATCTTTCGCGGCAATCGCATCATGCGACGATTGAACGATTGCAGCCAGTCGCAGCGCCGCAGCTTCGGCGCGCTTCCGTTCGGTGATGTCGATCAACATATTGACACCGCCGACAATTCGGCCCGTAACGTCGCGCAGCGGCGTTGGATAAGGGATGAAGCAAATTCGTGAACCATCCGGGCGTTCCGCGATTGCCTCTGCGTCCCGAATGACCTGACCTGTTTTGATCGCGATCGCCATCGGGCATTCCTCGTGTGGCATGCGGCGGCCGTCCGGGTAATAGAGTTTCCAAGTCACGCACCACTTGTCGCTTCCGAGTTTCGGAACGCGCCCAGACAACTCGATGCAGGCCTGATTAAAATGGGTCAGCCGCCCCTCGGCATCGGTGGTATAAACCGCCGCCGGCAGCGCATTGATCATTTCGCGAAATCTCTGCTCCGTATCGTGAGGTGCTTCCTCGCTGCGTTTGAGATCTCTGATCTCCCTGCGTCGCGATAAATTATTTTTAAGGCGACGCCTGGCGCTTCGATTACTTGCATTCGCGCCGTTCGAACCGTTGCCCTGCCTGTTATGGGTTCCGTTTCGTTGCCCTTTCGGCTTTTTGCCAGCCGTAATTTTCGTTTTGTTCATAACCTGGAACAAATCGCCCGAAGCTGATCTTACTCGTAAAAGACTCCCCTCGAAAGCTAAAAAAGACTGCCGGTCGCAAGCGTAGCCAGCAATCTTATTTCCCTTCGATGCTGCTTTTGAAACGGAAGCCGATTCATCGAATAAAAGCTTTTGCCGCGACGTCTGAGTTTGCCCATTCGCGAGGCTGCTCCGGAAAGTCTTAGACCTCAGACATGAATTGATTAGCTATTAAATGGAACAGACGTACATGAGAGGCGGCGGTCCCCTGATGCGCAAGCTTGCAAAGCTGATTGAAACTGAACTGGAGAAACAGGAGATCTGCGCCGTTTACAATTCGCACCTCGGGCGAGTGTGGCCTCAGACTATGAGCGTAGCCAAGCGAATGCAACAGATCAAGCACTTTGCCAGGCAGCGTGGACTCGCGGTCACATTTTACGATATCGGGTTGTGCGCGATTTTCGAGAAAGCGAAAGCTCCCGCGCGGAGCGCGAGAAGGGTATTGGTGCTCGACGGCGATGGCCAGGTAGACGGCGATGGCTATGTCGACGGCGCAAAGCTCTCGCGAAAGCGGCGCAGCTAGTAACCGGGGTTAAGGGCTTTTCGCGGGCGAAGGATTTTGCGATCGTCGAATCCGAGATTGTGCCCACCCCTCTGTGTCTGTTGGCCGCGCGGTCTAGCCAACTACCAGAGCCGCTTGCGGCGGTTGAGGTCCTTCCACGCTATTTCCGAAGGCTTTATTTGAATGGATTGATAAATCGGATCTGATTTGAGCTGCGAGTCGCTCACGCGGATGTGTTGAGTGCGCGTGGTATCGATGACGTCCCAATATTGGGAGCCGGACGCTCTCGCGATGATGAGCGGTTTGCGCCAACCGATCTCATCTATAATGAGACCGCCGCTCTCATTCGGAATGGTTAGAACAAATTGGTTGGGATTGTCGGCTCGTTTCAAATGGTAGCCGCCAGCAATCTCCTTCGACTCACGGCCGAAGAAATTCGAATCGCATGAGCAAAGCAAAACAATCACTGTCAGGAATACGACGGGACAGAATCGGCCGATGCCATTGTTAAGCGAAGTGCGCGCGCGTGCTGCCACGCTATATTTTCGCTTACCAAGCGCTGGGCAGCCGTCCCGTTTCCCGGACGAAGCCGAACATCCACCTCAATCCGCCCGCATTTTCAAAGGCCATCAGCGTCCTCAAAAGCGAAGTAAGAGTGCGTTAGCTTCGAGGATCATCACGGCGCGTCTGACAAGAGCTAGATACGAACGAACCAATCAGTGACGGTGCGCTTACGCGCAAACCCGATGGCGTGTCCAAGCCTCCGAACTGCCGGCGCGACGCGACGTCCGCTCCTTGCGCCGGGAAAACTCGGGTTCGGTGTCGACGTTCGGCTTTTACAGCAACGAATACGGCGTTCGGACGTCGATCAAATTCTGATTTAGGCAGCGCGGACTCTTGAGTGATAGATGCCGCGCCGAAATCCATTCGGCGGCGGGCGCAAACAAGCAAGGTATCGCGTGTCGAACGCGCACAGCGCTGCTTCCACCGTTTTGCCGATTCCAACGATGCCTTCTTCTACATTCGGACCGAGAACAGCGATCCAGAGCTGCCCGCGAAACAGCAACTCTGGCCGGCGCGCAGCAGACGGGCTGCCCGGGTGGGCGGCGCAATAAAGTTCCATCCGCTCCATCGCTGCCGACGTTGGGTTGCCCATGAAATGCCCTATTCGCTTGGAACCGTCGCTCGTTTTCATTCCACCCTTAAGAACGTGCAGATCGGGCCCGTTGGATGTGCCTTTTAGGTGCAAACTTGCTGTCAGGTTTTCACCTATACCCTGATCTACCGTTCATCTGATTGCGCGCGAAAGCCGGATCGGGTCATCATCCCCGCCGTGTCCCTGCTACTTTCTCCTATCGAACTGTCCGGCTCCGAAAAACTCGAGATTCTGCAACGACTCGATCGCTTTCGAAAATGGCAGTCCCTCGAGGAGAAGCGCTACTGTCTCGCTTGCGGCCACATCCTTAATGGCCACGGCATTCAGGTAGTGGGCGGCACGCGCGGCACTGGGCCGTTGCGATTGATTTGCCCGACGGAGCGTTGTCACGCGATCCCGATGGACTGGGTAATTCCGAGCGATCAAGTCCTCGCCAGAATGTCGATGATGGAAGTGGAAGAGTCATCGCCGCGACCCAAAACGATTGTGCATTCGCGAGAAAAGTTGACCGCGCGGCTGCGCAAGTTCGCGATGCAATTTCGGCCTGCGGCCTAAAATTCGTCAGGATCAACGCAGCTGCGAATCGTCGATCAGCACAGACCTGCGTCATTGCCGTACGTCCCAAGTCCTACTGGTCTAAGGGTTTGACCTATCACGCAACCGGTATGTCCCCCGATTGCGAATTGCGCGCTAAGTCCCCATCGTTGGTGAGTTGTGCAAATGAGCGTGAAGACACGGAACGAAAACAACTCGTAGGAAAAAATTTATGTTTAATCCAACTTTGCAGTACACGACAGGCTTGTCGATTTCGGACGAAGCACTGATGGAAGCGATTACCGCGCATCGTCCGGAGGCGTTGACGGAGTTCTATTCACGTCACGGTGGCCGGTTGAAATCGGTGATCGGCAATGTCGTGCACGAAGAAGGGGATGCCGACGACGTGTTGCAGGACATTCTCTTGCAGATCTGGCACGAAGCCGATCACTACTCGCCAAAAGCGGGCAAATTACTTGGTTGGGTCGTAACGCTTGCCCGCCGCCGCGCCATTGATCGGCTTCGTCGCAAGCAAGCTTATTGCCGGGCCAAGGAACGTTACCAGGAACAGTTGAACGAACAGCCTGCATCGACGGAAAACCATTCGTCGAACGACGAGATTTCGCGCGCCGATTTACGCCACTTCCTGCATCGGCGGCTGAACGTGTTGCCGCATCACCAACGGGAAGCGCTTGAGCTGGCATTTTTTGCCGGAATGAGCCATCGCGAAATCGCCGCGGTCACACGCGCGCCACTCGGGACGGTCAAGACCCGGCTCGAACTTGGTCTCCAGAAGTTGACTCAGTCGCTGAAGCCTTTGCGACACAAAATCTAATTTCAGGGCGCCGGGAGCTCCGTCAAAAACACGGCCTCAGGGAAATGGAGCTCCCGGCAGGGCTTTTAAAAAATCGCTGATCGGTTGTCGATCTCTAATTCGGAAAAAACGCTCCCGGCCAAGTCTGGCACTGAAATTCGGCGCTAATGTGTTAGCTTTATCATAATGGAAACGCCCCAAATCACTGCTTACCTGAAAACCCAATGCGGCTGGAGCGCCGGAGTTCGCGCTGTGCTGGCCAAGTACAATTTGCCCTACACCGAGAAGGACATCATTCAGAACCCCGCGTTTCGCTGGGAGATGGAAACGAAAAGCGGCCAGCCGCTTTCGCCCTGCGTTGAAATCAACGGTCACATGCTGGCCGATGTCAGCGGCGAGGAAGTCGAGAAATACGTGATCGACAATAAACTGGTGCAGGCGAGCGCGGCGCAAACCGACGTTCCGTTGAATGCCCCGTGCCCAAGTGAGCAACACGAAGGCACCGTTAAGCTGAATTTCTGATTTTGTAACGGCGGTCTACCGCCGGCGATGATCGACGATCAGAGATCGCCGCTACAGCTATTCTTCCGATTCCGTCTCCGGATCGGGCTTGAGGCCTTCTTCCTCCATCTTTCGGAGGACGTCGGTCATATCGTCGACTTCGTCCCAAACTTCCTGGCTCACGTAAATTGGCGCCTTTTGCTGAGTAGCGAGCGCAATGCAGTCACTCGGCCGGGCGTCGAGCTCGACAATTTTCTTCTGATGCAGCTCGTTTTCCGCGCGAATGATCGCCCGCGCATAATAGGTCGCGTTTTTCAGGTCGTTGATGATCACCCGCTCAACTTTAGCGCCGAGCGCGGTCATGAGATGCGCCATCAAATCGTGCGTCAACGGCCGCTCCTTGGTGATGTCGCGCATAAACATGGTGATCGCGCTACCAACGGTTTGATCGACGTAAATGATGAAGACCTTGTCGTTGTTCCCAATGAAAACCGCGCAACCGCCGCTCGTCGGCAATACTGCGCGCACTTGCACCTCGATCACCGTTTTGTTCATCCCGGCGAACGTTATCCGCACGGAGAGGAAAAACAAGGGAGGCCGGATCGCGCGATAACGCCGGACAAAGATTTTTATCACGCAGGCTTGAATGTTGGCCGCGGTGATTGATTATGCGCATTACCTCTGATTTCGTCGCGCGAGCAAAATGAAGAACGAGTGGGACATTGACGCAGCGATCGCGACTTACAATGTGGATGCCTGGGGCGGGGGATATTTCACAGTCAATTCCGAAGGCAGCGTTGTGGCCAAACCGCTTCAGGAAAACGGCGGCAGCATCAACATTCTTGAAGTCGTAAACGAAGCCCGCGCGAGGGGATTGAGTTTCCCGCTCGTGATCCGGTTCCAGGATCTGCTTCGTCACCGGGTGGAATCAGTGAACCGCGTGTTTCAAGACGCAATCACCGAGTTCGGCTACCGCGGAGCTTACCGCGGCGTTTTTCCGATCAAGGTGAATCAGTTGCGCGAGGTGATCGAGGAGATCGTCGACGCTGGCCAACAGTTTCATTTCGGTTTGGAAGCGGGCAGCAAACCCGAATTGGTTGCGGCGCTGGCGATGCACAAGGACCCGGAGAGCCTGATCGTCTGCAACGGCTACAAAGATCCGGCGTTTATCCGGATCGCGCTCCTCGGCCGCAAACTCGGCAAGCTGGTGGTCATCGTCGTTGAGAAAATCGAGGAGCTCGAGGCAACGATTCGCGCTTCGAAGGAGGTCGGCGTCGAGCCGGTCATCGGCATTCGGGTTCGCTTGCACAGCAAAGGTTCGGGCAAATGGTCGCCCAGCGCCGGTGAGAACGCGAAGTTCGGTCTCGATACGACCGGTCTCATTACTGCGAGTGAAATGTTGAAGGCCGCCGGACTCGCCCACGCTCTCAAGTTGATTCATTTTCATGTCGGCTCGCAGGTGCCCGACATTTCGACGATCAAGCGCGCCGTGCGCGAAGCGGCGCGCTATTACGCGAAGATGGCGAAGCTTGGCCACGAGCTGGGTTATCTCGACGTCGGCGGCGGTCTCGGCGTCGATTACGACGGCTCGCGCAGCGATTTCGACAGTTCCGCCAACTACTCGCTTGAGGAATACGCCAACGACGTCGTCTGGAACATCATGGATGTGTGCGATTCGGAAAATGTTCCGCATCCCTCGATCGTGAGCGAAGGTGGACGGGCGGTGGTCGCGCACCATTCGGTGCTGGTGATGGAAGCGTTCAGCTCAATCGAGAAGACAGTGCCGAAATTGCGAATCGAAGCCGGCGAAAAGGATCACAAGCTCGTAGGCGACATCCTCGACGTGAAGCAGCGATTGAAACGCGGCAATCGGATGGAGAGCTTACACGACATTCAGCAGATCAAGGAAGAATCGCAGGAGACATTCAATCTCGGTCTGCTCGATCTCGAATCGAAGGCGAAGATCGACACCGTTTACTGGCAGTTGGCTCAGCAGATCGTGAACATGCATCGCGGTCTGCGTTACGTGCCCGATGAAGTGAAGGAACTGGAGACATCGATGGCCGATCAATACATCTGCAATTTCTCCGTGTTCCAATCGCTGCTCGACCACTGGGCGCTCGGCCAACTCTTTCCGATCATGCCGATCCATCGTCTTACCACTCCGCCGGATCGACACGGCACGATCGTCGACATCACCTGCGACTCGGACGGAAAAGTTTCCAAATTCACCGATCTTCAGGACGTACGCGACACCCTTCCGCTGCATCGCGTTATTCCCGGCGAAATTTATTATCTCGGCGTCTTCATGGTTGGCGCCTATCAGGACATCATGGGCGACCTGCACAATCTGTTCGGTCGCGTCACCGAAGTTCACGTGTTTCTCGATCCCGACGAAGAAAGCGGCTGGTACATCGAGGAAGTGATCGAAGGCAGTACTATCGGCGAGGTCCTGGCGATGACGCAATGGGACAAGGTCCAACTCATGCAATTGCTCAAGGCGCAAGTCGATGCCGCTATCAAAACGGACTTTCTGAAGCCGAGTGACGCGATGAAACTTTTCTCCGATTACGAGCGTTTGCTTCAGGAGTACACATACCTTTCGCTCAACGGCACAAAATCGGTACCCCAACCCGGCAACTGGTTGCCGCTAAGTTAACCGCGTTACGGCAAAATCGCGGATCATCTCGGCGATTTTCTGATCGACCTCTTCCTGCGTTTCATCTCCAAGGTCCTTTTTTCGAACCAGCAGGGAGTGATCGCCACCTTCTACGACGTGGAGAAAATTGGGCGCTGCCATTTTGGCGCGGACGGATTCGAGCAAATCGAGAGGGCACAGCGCATCACGCGTCCCTTGCACGAAAACGATCGGTGTTTGCAACGCGGGCAGAACTTCGTCTCGCAATTTCGTGCGGTCGCCCATGGCGCATAGCGGATAACCTAGACAAATGACGCCGCTGACTTTCTCTTCGAGCGACACGTGGCACCCGACTCGGCCACCCATGCTCTTGCCGATTAGAAAAATCGGCACGTGAAATTTTTTGCGCGCTTCCGCAAGCGCAGCGCGATGCGTTTGAATTAATTGAGGTAAACGATCAGGGCGCTTCCGGCCCTCGCGCATGTAATCGTAATCGAATGTTTCAACCGGGCCGATTTCTTCGAGACGTTTTTTCCATCGCTGCATCCACGGATGTGAGGACGGTGCCCCTGCGCCGGGGGCAAGTAGGAAGAAAAGCTTCACAGCTGTTTTCGATTTTCGATCTTAAGAGACGTTTGTCGCACCGTAGGCTTGGCGAAATGCAGGACGCAGAAAGAAAAATGGTTTCACAACCTGTGATGAAAATAGCCCAGCCTTTCAAGGCTGGGATCCGAGGGTAACCAAAGACCAAGTCCCGCCAGGGACGGAAGAAAGATTCTGTCGTCCTCGACGGACTTGATTGTTGAATGAATTGAGATCCCAGCGCTGAACCGCTGGGCTATTTTCGGGCAGCCGAAGTCGAAGGGGCAGGTAGCGGTGGCCAAGGCGTCCATTATCGCTAAAAACTTTCGACTAGCACGAGGTCGATCTTGCCAGACTCAAAAACAACATCTAGAAATTTCCCGCAATATGGCTGGTGTGAATTGGCTGCTTCCTTCGGCAGCGTAATTAGAAACTTTCGCCAATGCTTTTCAACTCGCTCACCTTTGTCGTTTTTTACGTGGTCGTCACGACGCTCTACTGGAGCTTTCGCGGTTGGGAACTGCGGAAGAATCTGCTCGTCGTCGCCAGCTACATTTTTTACGGGGCTTGGAACCCGCCATTCGCAGCGCTCCTTTTCTCCACCACGGCGATGGATTTCTGGCTCGGGCGGCAAATCGCCAAAGCCCAAAATCAATCGGGCAAGAAGCGATGGTTGGTCGCGAGCGTTTGCATGAACCTGAGCATGCTCGGCTTTTTCAAGTACGGAAATTTTCTGCTGCAAAATTTCCAATGGCTGGTCGCGCGGGTCGGGATCATTTATCAGCCGCCGCATCTGGACATTTTGCTCCCGGTCGGCATTTCGTTTTATACTTTTCATTCTCTCTCCTACACGCTCGACATTTATCGGGGCGTGCTGCAACCAACGAGATCGCTGCGCGATTTCATTCTCGCAGTTTCATTTTTCCCGCAGCTCGTGGCAGGACCCATAGTCCGGGCGGGCGATTTTCTCCCGCAGCTCGCCCACCCGCCGCGCCTCAAGGCGAACCAGTTTCTTTGGGGCCTGGCGCTGATGACGCTCGGCTTGTTCGAAAAGATTGTGCTCGCCGACACGCTGCTTTCCGGCCCGGCCGATCGGATTTTCGACTATCCCGGGCCACTTGTCGCACTGGATTCCTGGGCCGGCGTGCTCGCGTTTGCCGGTCAAATCTTTTTCGATTTCGCCGGCTATTCCATTACTGCGATTGGCGCCGCGTTGACGCTCGGTTTTCATCTCAAGGACAATTTTCGTTTTCCCTACGCTGCAATCGGGTTCTCCGATTTCTGGCGGCGCTGGCACATTTCGCTTTCAACGTTTCTGCGCGATTACCTTTACATTCCGCTCGGGGGCAATCAGGTCCGTCCTTTCCGCATGGCGCTCAATCTTGTCATTGTCATGTTTCTCGGCGGTCTCTGGCACGGCGCGGCCTGGACGTTTGTTGTATGGGGCTTATTGCACGGCTCGTATCTGGTCATCGAACGCGTGTTTCGGATCTTCTTTGAAAACAAAACGTGGGCCGGCCATCCACTGACCCGCGTTGTTGCGGGCTTTGGCACCTACGGCGCGGTTTGTATCGCATGGGTATTTTTTCGCGCCTCCGATTTCACGATCGCCAGCCGAATGTTGACCGGAATGTTCGGCGGGCATCCGACCGGTGACATGATTCTCACCACCCGCGAACTTTTGCAGATTGGGATTGTCACCACCGGTGTGATTGCCATGCATTGGACGATGCGTGCGGAATCGTTCGAGACGACGGTGATGCGTTTGCCGGCTTGGGCGATCACTGCCATCGGATCGTTCATGACGTTCGCCATCATTTTCACTCAGGGAACCAGTAATGCGTTCATCTATTTCCAGTTTTAAAAAGCGACTCCGGCTACCGCGGTTGTTTTTCCGAAGACCGTCGAAGGAAGAACAGACTCACGGAGGACCACCGCTGGAATTCGAGCGTCCGATTCCGCCGGCGCCGTGGCGAGGAATCGCTGTGATCGTCACGATTATCGTCATCTCTGCGACCAGTGCTTGGGAATTGCACTCGCGCGCGCTTGGCTACGGCCCAACACTCAACGACAACGAGGATCTGTGGACACTCGCGCGCGGAAGAGTAGAGCCTGAGTCGATCGTCATCATCGGCGATTCGCGCGCGTGGTTTGATTGCGATCTTGATGAATTCGAAAAGGGGTTGGGAAAACGGCCGGTGCAATTGGCAATCGCGGGTTCAACCGCGATGCCAGCGTTAGCGGACCTCGCTAACGACAAAAGTTTCCATGGGACCGTTATTTGCAGTTTTGTGCCGATGCTGTTTTTCGCGCCGCCCGGCAGTCCGCCGATGGAACGCGCCGAAAAAACCGTGAAACGCTTTCACAATCAAACACCGGCCCAGCGTGTCAGTGAATATCTTGCCATGCCGCTGGAAGAACGCGTTGCGTTTCTAAAACCAGACGATCTCAGTCTCGAGGCGTTGTTGAACCAATTGCCAATTCCAAATCGGTCCGGCGCGCTTGTACCCCCGCGTTTCCCGCCCTACTTCGACGTTGTTGATCACGAGCGTCGCGCCCGGATGTGGGAGAAATGCGCCGAACCGGGAAGCAAACTGGCCAAAGAGGTCCAGCAGATTTGGCTCCCGCTTTTTACGCCGCCGCCGCCGCCAACTTACATCCCGCAGGATATTTTCATGGCCAAAATGAAGGAAGGCATCCAGAAACGTTTTGCCGACACGGCCGCTGCAATTGAGAAAATTCGTGACCGCGGCGGCAAGATTGTTTTCGTGCGCTTCCCGCACAGCGGTGGGTTGAAAGAGCTCGAGGACAAAATTATGCCGCGCCAACAGAGCTGGGATCCGCTACTTCAAATGACGCACGCGCCCGGAATTTATTACTCCGATTTTCCCGAGCTTTCCGGGTTCAATTGCCCCGAATGGTCGCATTTGACCGCCGGTGACTCGGTTGAATTCAGCAAACGTCTGGTTCCTCATCTGCGCGAGGCGCTCAAGATGTAAATGTCAATTTTGTGGGGCGTCTGTGTCAGACGCCGATTTATCGGTCGCCGTCTCGCACAGACGGCCTACAATTTAATGTGGTGACGCAGCTTGCTCCAACTTCGATTAAAGACGCTTTGCAAAGCAGCGGCCCGATCGATTGCATTCGCGTCCAGGGCTGGGTGCGAACTCGCCGTGATTCGAAAGATTTCTCCTTCCTCGAGCTCAACGACGGGTCGTCCCTAAAAAATCTCCAGATGATCGCGCGCAGTTCGCTGTCGAATTACGCCGATATCCAGAAGCTGACAACCGGCGCGTCCATCCGCGTCAGCGGCGCGTTAGTCGCATCTCAGGGTAAGGCACAAAAGTGGGAACTCGTCTCCGACAAGATCGACATCGTCGGCGTCGCCGATGATTCCTATCCGCTTCAGAAAAAAGGACACACACCGGAATTCTTGCGTGAAATCGCGCACCTTCGACCGCGTTCAAATTTGTTTGGATCTGTATTTCGCGTTCGCAGCCGGCTCGCCTTCGCCATCCACAAATTTTTCCAGGAACGCGGATTCGTTTACGTTCACACCCCAATCATCACCGGTAGCGATTGCGAAGGCGCGGGCGAATTGTTTCGCGTTTCGACGATCGATCTCAAGAATCCGCCTCGGAAAGGCAGTGAGATCGATTATGCGAAGGATTTCTTTGCCCGCCAAACTTATCTCACGGTGAGCGGTCAGCTCGAGGCTGAAGCGTTCGCCTGCGCGTTGTCGAAAGTTTACACGTTCGGCCCGACGTTTCGTGCGGAAAACTCGAACACGTCGCGGCACGCCAGCGAATTTTGGATGATTGAGCCGGAAATGGCGTTTTGCGATCTAAACGGCGATATGGATCTCGCGGAGGAGATCGTGAAATATCTCGTCCGCGATATTCGCGAAAATTGCCGGGACGAGATGGAGTTGTTCAGCAAATTCGTGGACAAGGAATTGATTCCGCGGCTCGATTTTGTGTTCGAGCGTCCATTCCAGCGGACCACTTACACCGAAGCGATCGAACTGTTGAAGAAGAGCGGCGAGAAATTCGAATTCCCGGTCGAATACGGATTGAATCTGCAATCCGAGCACGAGCGCTGGCTTACTGAGAAGCATTTCAAATGTCCGGTGACGGTTTTCAATTTCCCGAAGGAGATTAAGCCGTTTTACATGCGATTGAATGACGACGGCAAAACGGTGACTGCGATGGACCTGCTTGTTCCGGGAATCGGCGAAATTGTGGGCGGCAGTCAGCGCGAAGAACGATTGGATGTGCTCGAGGAAAATATGCGCCGCCACAAAATGGATCCCGCCGATTACAAATGGTACCTCGATCTCCGGCGTTATGGCACGGTTCCGCATGCCGGGTTTGGTCTCGGCTTTGAGCGAATGCTCATGTTCGTGACGGGCGTGTCGAACATTCGCGACGTGATTCCGTTCGCGCGGACGCCGGGTAGCGCGGAGTTTTAGTCAGTCGCCCTGCCGAACCGCGTCGGCGAACGCGACGTCGCCCGATTTCAAGTCCAACTCCGACTCCCGGGACGTTCCGAAAATTCGCGCGCGATTTTCGTCGAATTCGTTTTCCCATCGCGCGACCACAACCGTCGCCAGGCAATTGCCAATCACGTTTACCGCGGTCCTTCCCATGTCCATCAACTCGTCCACTCCGAAGATGACGGCGACACCGATTGGGCCCAGTCCCGCTGGGACAAACGAATTCAAGGTCCCGAGCAAAATCACCAGCGCGGCTCGTGGTACGCCGGCCACGCCTTTCGAAGTCAGCATTAACGTCAGCATCATCGTGATTTGCTGACCGAAACTCATGTGCCAGCCCATCGTTGTCTCGGCGGCTTGCGCGACAAATACCGACGCCATTCCCAAATACAAAATCGAGCCGGTCAGATTGAATGAGTAACCCGTCGGCATGACGAAACCGACAATCGACGGCGGCACGCCGAAGCGTTCCATCGCCTGCATTGCTTTAGGCAAAGCCGATTCACTGCTCGTGGTGGCAAAAGCCAATGCCGCCGGTTCGCGCACGGCCCGGAAAAATTGCCGGAGCGGCACCCGCGCGATCCAGATGACCATTCCGAAAACGACGATCACGAAGATGATCAGTGCGAGATAAAGCGAACCGATCAGTTTGCCGAGGTTGATGAGGACGCCGGGTCCTTGCGTGCCAATCGTGTGGGCCATCGCCGCGCCGACGCCGATGGGCGCAAACATCATCACGTAGTTTGTGAACTTGAACACGATTTGCGCGAGACTGTCCATCGCACGCACGATAGGCTGGCCTCTTTCGCCGACTGCGGACACAGCGAGCGCGAACAAAACGCTGAAGGCAACGATCTGAAGCACGTCGCCGCGCACCATCGCGTCAATGATGCTCGAGGGAAAAACATGCACGACGATCTCGGTGAAGCTTTGGGCGTGTGTTTGGCCGATCTTGTTGACGATGTCGATATTGCTTGCCGCCAGCGTGACACCGATTCCGGGTTTGATCAGATTTACAACGGCCAGTCCGATGAAAAGCGCAGCCGTAGTAACAATCTCAAAGAACACGAGCGCTTTGATTCCGATCCGGCCGACTTTTTTCAACGCGCCCGCGCCGGCGATGCCGACCACGATCGTTGAAAAGACCAGCGGCGCGATGATCGACTTGATCAGGTTGATGAAAATGTCGCGAAGAAAATAAACTTTGTTGCCCCAGTCCGGTCGCAGCCAGCCGATCAATGCTCCGACAACCAGGCCGATCATGATCTGCGTGGTCAGCGATGGCCAATACCTTGGTCGGCAAGAGACGTTCGAACTCATTCCAGGTGGATTAACACAAAGCGCGAGGTGGATCGAGCTCTCCGAGCTCGATGTCAAAAGCATTGGCGACGCCGAGAAGTATTAAGAGATCGCCCCCGGAGCGGTCGATCCACCTTTCAAAATCTCCTTATCTACGCTTCATTGTTCTGTGTTCCTAACGCATCTTGAGTGTACCGCCTGTGGAAAGCGGCACGATTGGAAGCGCCTCCAAAATCTGTGCGTCGCGTGCGGCAAACCGCTCTTCGCGATTTATGACCTCGAAAGCCTTCGGAAACTTGAATGCTTAAAGCATTCAAGTTTTGCGGAGCGTGATAAGTCGCTGTGGCGTTGGCGTGAATTGTTGCCGCTGCCAAAAGATGTCGAGCCGGTTTCGCTGGGCGAGGGGGGCACGCCACTTCTTAACGCGAAAAGATTTGGTGGCGAAATGGATGTCGATCTTTGGGTCAAGGACGAGTCAATCAATCCGACCCAAAGCTTCAAAGCGCGCGGGATGAGTGTCGCTGTTTCGATGGCGAAATATCTTGGCGCGAAAAAGCTGGCGGTGCCGAGCGCTGGAAACGCCGGCGGGGCGATGGCTGCCTACGCGGCGCGGGCTGGGCTTGAAGCGCACATCTTTATGCCGCGCGACACGCCGCGCGCGAACGTTGTCGAATGCCGCGAAGTCGGTGCGCAGGTCACGTTGATCGACGGTCTCATCACTGATTGCGGCGCGGAAATCGCGAAACGCAAAGAAAAGGAAGGTTGGTTCGATATTTCCACATTGAAAGAACCGTATCGAATCGAAGGCAAGAAGACCCTTGGTTATGAGATCGCCGAGCAACTCGATTGGAAATTGCCGGATGTGATTTTATATCCGACCGGCGGCGGCACTGGTCTGATCGGAATGTGGAAAGCGTTCGATGAAATGGAGAAGCTCGGTTTGATTGACCACAAACGACCGCGGATGTTTTCGGTGCAGGCGAGCGGTTGCGCGCCGATCGTCCGCGCGTTTGAAGCCGGCGAAAAGTTCGCCGCCGAATTTCAAAACGCGCACACCACTGTGTCCGGTTTGCGCGTGCCGAAAGCGATCGGCGATTTCTTGATGCTGAATATTCTTCGCGAGTCGAGAGGTGGCGCGATCGCAGTCGACGATAATGAAATGATTCGAGCGGTTCGTGAAGTTGGATCGAAAGAAGGTCTCTTCGTTGCACCGGAAGGCGCGGCTTGTTTTGTTGCGCTGAAAAAATTGCTCGCGTCCGGCAAGATCGATACCGGCGAGCGAGTGGTCATTTTCAACACCGGCTCAGGCATTAAATACCTCGACGTGTTTGAATCATAGATTCATTTTTCATACGTGAGCGAAAAGAAATTCCAGATCGCGGACGAGATGGCGAGCGGGTTGCGCGCGCGTTTTCTAAGCGCGTAACCATGGCAAATGAGAGAGCGACGACACCTGCTGCTGTTGATTGCGATACTACTGCTCTTCGTGGTGGGTCCATTTGTCCTGACGTTTCGACACGGCGTGTTGTTCTTGAATGTGCTCGGAGCGGCGATTCTCGTGGCCGGCTCTTACGCCCTTAGCGAACGAAAACAATTATTCAGGACTGCGATTGTCTTGTCGGCTATTGCAACCGTCGGGGCATGCCTGCCTCTCACTTTCCCGGAGCATTGGGCTGTAGTTGCATCGCACAGCTCCACCATCTTGCTGGGCGGTTTTTTCTGTGTCTCGATCCTCGCTTATGTTCTGCACAGTGGTCGAGTGACCTCGGACAAAATCTTTGCCGCCATCTGCGTTTACTTGTTGGCCGGATTTGTGTGGACTTACGGTTACGCGCTTCTTGAAGATGTGCGGCCAGGGTCCTTCGCCGATTCGACCGAAGCCGGCCGAACCGATGACGTTGCGCGCGTCACGCAACTCAGATATTTCAGCTTTGCGACCCTGACAACTCTGGGCTATGGCGACATCCTACCGCGTTCGTCGACGGCGCGAACCATGGCTGTGCTCGAAGCGGTCATGGGCCAGATTTATCTCGCGGTGCTCGTGGCGCGTCTCGTCGGCTTGCACATCGCGCACGGAAGCGAACGGCGCGAGTGATTCATCTACTGCGGTTTGTAGTGATCCAGAAATTTGCCGACGTAATTTCCTTCTTCAGTTCCGTCCGGCCGCACAATCACCCAATTCATGATTTCATCTTCCGGGAACGTGATGCGTTGGCCTGTCTTATAATTAGTGAGCAGATCAACTTTATCGATGGTTCCACTGATTTTTCGGTCTTTGATTCTCTCGACAGCAACGAAGCAATTTTCCCGTGTTCCGTCGCGATCATAGAGCGGCACTTCAACGGAGAATTTGTAGCCTGATGGAAGTCCCCCCTCGAAGCGCCTCTTGGCCGCGGGATAGGTGGCGCGTGCCTTCGCAATATAGGGTGCGATTGTTTTATCGAATGTCGCGACGTGTTCTTCGCCGCTTACGCGTCGAGGTTTATCCGGTGGAGGCCCGTGCCTGCGATTACCTATTTCGAGAGCGGTCGCCCAGCCATCCCGCGGTGGCCGGGGAACTTTCGGGAGCGGTTTGAATTGAGAACCGACGCATTTGGCAAAGGCGTTATTCTCGGAATGCAGGAATTTTGTTATTCGGCCGTCGACGCTGATAACGAAGACGAGTGTCGCTCCGTCACCCGGCACCGTATTCGGTGTGATCTTACTGCAGTAATCAGTCGCGCGGATCAAGACCGGATCTATCGCGTCGAAGAACTTCGTTTCGTAATCGTAGCCCTCTTTACTCGATCGATCGTTGGAGGCTTTCTTTGCAAGTAATTGCAGCTCGTTCGGATTTGACGCGCGTCCGGAAAACGTCATGCCGACAAGGCAAACCGCGGCAATAACTGCGTTTCTAAGGGGCAACTTCACAATGTTCGTTACTGCACTTTGTAGCGCACCGTCTGAATCAGTTCGTCGTCGAGGTAGACGTCGATCTTGTAGTCACCGATCGGAAATAATTTGCCGTTGCTGTTGGATAGCGAGAAGTCGGCCGTCCGGTTTTCATCATCGGTGACCAATTCTTTGGTCCAAAGTTTCTGATTGGTCGCGCCGCCGGCATTGAGATTCGTCCAAACGGTTTTGACGTGCGTACCTTCTGCTCACTCCGCGAGTTTAACCATGATGTGCTCCGGATTATCGACGCGTTTGAAATTTTCGACGGACTGTAAGCGCTTACCATTTTCGCGCGCGAGCGTGATTGATTCGATCCGCTCGTCGGCTGTCTCCTCTTTTTCGTTTTCTTCCTTGGAGTCGTTTGTTGCCGCCGCGTTTTCGTTCAGATCGATCATTTCGCCGCCGTCGATCTGGACCGCGAGTTTGGAAAATTCCCAATTTCCCGTTGATTTTGTGCCGACCGCATAAATCGTCGCTTTTCCTTTCGGCCCGGAAATTGGAATGGCGAGATCAGCTTCACCCGACGCACCGTTCACATTTGTTTTTCCAGACGGAACGAACCCATCGTGAATTGGAGTGCCGAGCGCAGCGATGACGCGCTGATCGTTTTTCGCGCGGGACAAAGCCGTTTTGTAAGCGTCGGAGGATTTGAGAACGCTGAAGACAAGAAGGAAAATGCAGACGAAAAAGGCGGCCCCCATTCCGATGAGTGTGAGGCAGCCGGTCGGGACGAACCATTTCCAGTTTCGCGACCACCAGTTTTTTGACGGCGGCTGCGATCGTAGTGGTGCTGATGGTACGGGTGGCGGAGTCGATTCCATGGCGTCTTTTTGGCGGCCGCCGAAATCAAAGTCGAGCATTACTTGGCGGGACGCGGGCGCTGAAACTTTCTCGGCAAATCACCGAGAAAGGCAAAATCAAATCCGAATACGCTTCACTGCAGCCACGTCTAAGTATGAATGAAGAAGTTAATACTCAGTATGGCATTGGCAGTCGCGGCTCCGTTTGCGTGGGCACAGGTTTCTGAAACCACCACCACTACGACTACGACTGAGGGCAACGGCACAATCACGGAGTTTTCTCCGGGCAGTACCATTGTGCTGAAGGAAAGTGCCGGCCCGCGACATTATCGCTTCGGCAAGCAGGTCGTTTATGTGACCAGAAGCGGTAGGCCCCTCGACGAGGCGACGGTGCGCACTCGCGTGCGGGTAGGCGTTCCGGTTCACGTTCACTACATGGGTGAGGGCGACAACATGCTCGTCGACCGCGTAGTCCTCGATGAGGATTAAGAGCTAAACGCAACCCGTCTTCGCTGAAGCTACGGCGCGGCGGGCAACACATTCGCGCCCTTTTCTGCTTCACCGAATTTATTTCGCGCGAAGCAGAAGGGCGCGTTTTGCGTACTGCCAATTAGAATCGATCGGCTCCGAAGATAGTTAACGTGTCAGGGCCTTTATTGGGCTATACTAGGCAACTGCCGCATCTATCTACCTACCTGGTTCGCCGAATTTCTTCGGAAGCACGAATCGGATGGCCTTTCGCTGCGATCACTGCAGCAACTCAGTAAACTAGAAAGTTAATTTCTATGATTAAGTCAATCGTTAGCGTCGCGTTTGCCACAGCCCTGATGGGTTCGATGGCTTTCGCCCAAACACATACGTCTTCCACTAAGGTTACCACCCAGCCCAATGGAATGACTGAGACCACCACCACGACAACCGAAAGTTTTGGTACCGTCACGGAGTTTGCTCCGGGCGATTCCATGATCCTGAAAACCGAAGCGTCCGAACCGATGCACTACAAGTTCGGCAAGACCGTCACATACGTGAACGCGCACGGAAAAGTTATCGAAGCCTCAAAAATTAGAAAAGATTCAAAGGTTCACGTTCACTACGTGCGACATGGCGACGACATGGTGGTTGATAAAGTTATCCTCACGCCGGACAGGCACTAAGTTCCGGTACGAGTTGCTTGGCTAGTTTTTAGCCCAAGCTACCAATTCCAGCGCCTGGCGGATCGAGCTAATGCTGGCCGCCAGGCGTTTTGCGTACCGCGTTAATCAATTCGGCGTCCCAATGCTCGGCGATCATGCCGTCCTGAACGCGGAACATATCGAACCCGAGCGCTTGATGGTGCTGGCCGTCCTTTCCAGTCTGGCGGATATAAACAACGACCATGTCGTTGTCGCCGATGACATTTAGCAATTCGCGTTTGTAATCCGGTGGCAGTTTCTGGGCGAATCGTTCGCGAAACGCATCCATGAAGCCTTTCAAACCAGTCGGCACTTGAGGATTGTGTTGGATGTAGTCGGGCTTCAAAAACTTCGGCGCTGCATCGACATTGCGCCCGATCAATACCGTCGTGTAAAAATTCCGAACGACATCCTTATTGCGCGCCGTTACCTCCTCGTTCGCACAAGCTGGCTGCGTAAACGCGGCCAACATAAATGTAAAGATCCATACACTGAACAACCGTCTTACAATTCCAATAGACATGTGCACCTCCGGTCCTTGCTAATGTCTTATTGACCGCATAATGCGGTAACTGTTCAGAAGATTATTGGCTGAGCGGAGATTCGGCGAATCAATCAGTGCTAATCAGGAATCCAGAAGGAATGAACGAATTAGGACGACAGGAAAATTGAACTCCTGGTTTCATGGCTTCCAGATAAGTCCTCTTTTCCTGCTTTCCTAATTGATCTCTTTTCTGCGTAAATCTGTGCTCCTCCGTGGCTACGAATGCTAATCGCGCTTGGGCTCTCCTCTTCGCCCGTCTCGTTCTGGGGCTAATCTTCTTTATGGCCGGCGTGATGAAAGTGTTTCAACTCGGTCCAATCGAGCACGCCCGAAAATATTTTCTGCCCTTCAACGACACCTTCCTGCCGACTTGGTCGCTCTGGGCCGTCGGCGTTACGATTCCGTTCGTCGAACTAATTGCGGGCGCGCTGGTCATCGTTGGTCTGCGCACGCGCGACGGGCTTATCGCGCTCGGTTGCGTCCTGGTTGTCGTCACCTTCGGACATCTTCTGCACGACGCGCTGTTCGACTTCAGTGGTCACGTCATCCCGCGGCTCGCGCTTCTGCTCTTTATTCTCTGCTTTCCGCGCGAAGACGACCGTTTTTCCGTAGATCGTTTCCAATCGGGTCGCGATTTACCTATAAGTTAGCGAGTGACTGAAATCGTAATCGTCGGTGGCGGCGCCGCCGGTTTTTTTTCTGCGATCGCTGCGGCGCGCGCCAATGAAAACTGCAGGGTTTCGGTTTTCGAGCGCAGCTCGCAATTTCTTTCCAAGGTGCGCATTTCAGGCGGCGGACGTTGCAATGTAACGCACGCTTTGTTCGATCCGCGAATGTTCACGACACGTTATCCGCGCGGTGAGCGGGAGCTAATTTCACCGTTCCACCGATTTTCAGCGGATGACACAATCGCCTGGTTTGAAGCGCGCGGTGTCCGCCTCAAACGGGAGGAGGACGGGCGAATCTTTCCGGTGACAGATTCATCGGAAACCGTAATCGATTGTTTGATTAAAGAAGCGAAGGCAGCAGGGGTGCGACTATTCACTCGTAAAGGCATCGAAGGCGCGCGCGTCCGGACCCAAGGCGGGTTCGAATTGAAATTCATCGATGGTGAATTGTTGTTGTGCGACCGGCTGCTTCTTGCGACGGGAGGTTGCCGAAGCATCGGCGGCGCCGAGCTCGCGCGTTCGCTTGGTCACATGATCGAAGCGCCGGTGCCGTCGCTCTTTTCGCTCCATGTTCCAGCGCCCTGGCCGCGATCGTTACCGGGGATTTCGGTAAGCGATGTACTGTTGTCTGTTGAACAATTGCGCGAGCGCGGGGCGTTGCTTATCACGCACAACGGAATCAGCGGGCCAGCCGTGCTTCGGCTTTCTGCGTGGGGCGCGCGCATCTTGCACGAGAAGAGCTATCGCTTCACTCTGCGGGTGAACTGGGTTCCCCACTTGAACGAGGCCGATCTCCGAAACGAGTTTCAATCGCGGAGAGAAAAGGAGCCCACTCGGCGCATAAACAATTCGCCCATCGGCGCAATTCCGGCGCGGCTCTGGGAAAACCTGGTTTCAAACGCCGGCATTTCTCCGAAAACGATTTGGACCACACTCACGCGCGACGGAATAAACGAACTGATTCGGCAGTTGCGGGCGACGGAACTCGAGGTCGATGGGAAGTCGCTGAACAAAGAGGAATTTGTGACTTGCGGTGGCGTGCGATTACGCGAGATCAACTTCAAGACCATGGAAAGCCGGGTCACGCCAAATCTCTATTTTGCCGGGGAGCTGCTCGACATTGACGGCATCACGGGCGGTTTCAATTTTCAGGCCGCCTGGACTACCGGGTGGATTGCGGGACACGCTGCGGCTGGAGTGGAACCGGGCAAACCATGAACTATCGAGATGTTCCTCCGGAAAAATTGCGAATCGCACTGGCGGAAGTGCGACAAGTTTATGTCGATCTTGCGCAAAAGCCGATCCAGCGGAACTGCGTACGCAAAACCGAATGCTGTCATTTCAAACTGACCGGCCGCACTCCTTATCTGACGAAAGGCGAGGCATTGGTCGCGGCAAAAGCGCTTCGCGCTGCCGGCCGAAAATCTCTACCGGAAAATGCTGATAGGTCGTGCCCAATGCTTCAACAAGAAACAGGCAATTGCCTGATCTACGAAAATCGGCCATTCGGTTGCCGCACTCACTTTTGCGCCGCTGCCGGTGGACCAATCGCGCGTCGTGAAGTCCTCGACCTGATCCGGCGTCTCGAAGATGTCGATTTGGCGCTAAATGGAGACGGTCCGCACCCTTTACAGACTGCGGTTACCGCCGCGCTCGAAGAAATGCGATAAAACGCCAAGAACAGAATTATTTCTTCTTGGAGTCTTTCTTTGGCTTGGACTCTTTCGCCTCTTTGGTTGGTTTCGATTCTTTCGAAGCGGTTGCGGCTTTCTTGGATTCGCCTGGCCGATATTCTTCCTGCTCAGCAGCAGCGAAAGCTTTCTCCAAACCGACCATGTCTTCGCCGGGTCGAAGGGTCTCGAAAGTCTCCGCTTCCTTGCGAAGTTGTTCTTCGGTGTAGTTCGCGGCTTTGATCGACAACCCGATGCGACGCTCGACTTTGTCGACCTTGATCACCCGAGCTTCGACTTCCTGGCCGACCTTGAGAACGTCTTTCACCTTGGCGACATGGTTCTCGCTCAACTGCGAGATGTGCACCAGACCGTCGATGTCGTCCTGCAACTCAACGAACGCGCCAAAGCTGGCGAGCTTGCTGACTTTGCCTTTCACCAAATCGCCGATCTTGTACTTCTGATCGATTATTTTCCACGGATCGTCGCTCAGCTGTTTGATGCCGAGGCTGATCCGTTGATTTGTTTTGTCGATGTCAATGACTTCGGCTTCGACTTCGTCGGCTTTCTTAAACATTTCGCTCGGATGATTGATCTTCCGGGTCCAGCTCAAGTCTGAGACGTGGATCATTCCATCGATTCCTTCATCGAGCTCCACGAACGCGCCATAGGCGGTCATGTTGCGGATCGTTCCCTTCACCCGGCTGCCGATCGTGAATTTCCTCTCGATCTCATCCCACGGGTTGGGTTCGAGCTGACGCAGACCCAACGAAATCTTCTGCTCTTCTTTATTCACGCCGAGCACGACGGCTTCGACTTCCTGGCCAACCGTTAAGATATCGGACGGCCGCATGATTCGTTTCGTCCAGGAAAGTTCGGAAACGTGAATAAGACCCTCGACGCCTTCTTCGAGTTCCACGAATGCGCCATACGGGACGAGGTTCGTGATCTTGCCTTTGACCTTTTGGCCAGCCGGGAAGCGCTCTTCAATCTGGTCCCACGGATTTTTCAGCAGCTGTTTCAGGCCTAACGAAACGCGCTCTTTCTCTTTGTTAATGTCGAGGACCTGGACTTCGAGCTGTTGACCAACCTTGACCAGCTCACTCGGATGTCCGAGCCGGCCCCAACTCATGTCGGTGATGTGGAGCAAACCGTCCATGCCGTCGAGGTCGATGAACGCACCGAAATCGGTAAGATTCTTCACGGTGCCATTGACGTGGTCGCCGACTTTCACGCTGTCCATGAATTGCTGGCGCTTCTCGCTGCGCTCCTGCTCGATCAATTCGCGCCGGCTCAGCACCACGTTGCGGCGGTCGTCATTGATTTTGACGATCTTGAAATCGTAGGTGTTGCCAACGAACTGCTGGAGATCTTTTGGCGGCACAATGTCGATCTGCGATGCGGGCAGAAACGCTTCCACGCCGATGTTCACCATAAGCCCGCCTTTGACGACGGATTTCACTTTGCCTTTGATCAGACCGTCTTCCTGAAACACGCTTGCGATCTTGTTCCAGTTTTGGCGATACGCCGCTTTCTCCTTGGAAAGCACCACCATGCCTTCGTCGTTCTCGAGCCGTTCGAGCAGGACGTCCACTTCATCGCCAACTTCGAGATTCTCGACGTCCTCAAATTCCGACAATGAAATGACGCCTTCTGATTTGTAACCGATATCGACCAGCACCTCGCGCGGTCGCACTTCTAAAATTCTGCCTTTGACAATCGAACCCTCCCGGAAATCCGGCATCGGCTTCGACATCACATCCTGCATTTGCACCATATATAAATAAGGCTCCTTGGGCCTTTACTCTGTCACGGCGATCCAGGATCACCGAAATCCCGCGAAAAGCGGAGCGCCACAGTAGGCGTTTTCAGCGGAACGGTCAAATCCAAGCGCGCGGCAATATCTGACGCAGAAAGACTTTGCCGTCGCTCGGCCGAAGCTCGATCTTTTAGCTACTGCGACACGGTGTCGCTGAGACGATCATACTACTAGAATACCGGGTTTAATCGTAACCGAATAGAGACTTTGAAGGTCATTGCTTTGGAGAGATTCAAAGCATCGAGGCCGGCTGTGGAAACCAATGTCGAAACGAACACTTTTAGTAATCGCTGGGGTTGTGCTTCTTCTGATCGCATGGTGGAGCTGTCACCACGGCGGCGGCTCTGCTAATCAGCAATCGGATGGAAATTTCGGAGGTGGTCGGCGTGGTTCGATGAGCGGCGGCGGACCGGTCCCGGTTGTGACTGGGAAGGTCGAGCAGAAAGACATGCCGATTTACCTCGACGGGTTGGGCACTGTTCAGGCGTTTAACACGGTGACCGTACACCCGCGAGTGGACGGCGCGCTGGTCCAAATCAATTTTTCAGAAGGGCAGAATGTGAAAACGGGCGACTTGCTGGTCGTTGTCGATCCAAAACCGTACCAAGCAGCGTTCGATCAGGCAAAAGCGCAAGCCGCATTGGACGAGGTTACGCTGAAGAGGCAGGTCGACTTGCGCGCGAGAAACGTGATAGATGCGCAGGATTATGATACTGCTGTGGCGAACGCGCAAAAATCGCAAGCCGCCGCCGAAGCTGCTCAGGTCAATCTCGATTATTGCTCCATCAAGTCGCCGATCGACGGCCGCACGGGCGTACGACTTGTCGACATTGGCAACGTCGTCCACGCTGCGGACCAAAATGGAATTGTTATCATCACGCAGATGCATCCAATTTCGGTTGTGTTCACCCTGCCGGAACAGAATTTGCAATCGATTCTGAGCGCCGGTGGGGCAAACGGAGGACTGAAGGTCACTGCCCTGGATCGCGGCAATACTGCGACACTCGATGAAGGATCGCTCGCCGTAGTCGACAACGAGATCGATCAAACCACAGGCACCATGAAATTAAAGGCGACGTTTCCGAACAACGATCTGAAATTGTGGCCGGGAAAATTCGTGAACGCGCGTCTTGTTTTGACTACGCGCAAAGGCGCAACTGTTATTCCTTCAGCCGTGGTGCAACGCGGACCGCAGGGAACGTACGCATACGTGATCAAACCAGACAAGACCGCGGAGATGCGGCCGATCAAAGTTGGCCAAACCGAAGCGAACGTCGCGATCGTCGAAGACGGATTGAAGCCGGGCGAAGACGTTGTTGTTGACGGCCAGTATAAATTGCAGCCCGGCGCGAAGGTTCAAATCACAACGCCGCAACAGCAGGCACAAGCAAGTCCCGGAGGTTCGGCGAAACCGTCCGGCAGTCCGGGCAAGTGGAAAACGCCGGCTAAGTCGTGAGCATTTCAGAACCATTCATTCGCCGGCCGGTTGCGACGTCGCTGATGATGGCAGGCGTGGTTTTACTCGGCGTGCTCGGTTACAAACTGCTCCCGATTTCCGCGCTACCGACTGTCGATTTTCCAACGATCGAAGTCACGACGTATTACCCGGGCGCGAGCGCGGACGTGATGGTGTCCTCGATTACGACTCCGCTCGAACGGCAATTCGGACAGATCAGCGGGCTGACGTCGATGAATTCAACCAGCTCGTTCGGAGTATCGACGATCACTCTGCAATTCGTGCTCGATCGGCCGATCGACGTGGCGGCGCAGGACGTGCAGGCGGCGATCAATGTTGCGGGCGGATTTCTGCCAACGAATCTGCCGAACCCGCCGAAGTACAACAAAGTCAATCCGGCCGACACGCCGATCCTAACGCTCTCAATTACGTCGGACAGTTTGCCGTTAGATAAGGTGAACGATTTTGCCGACACGTTGCTCGCGCAAAAGTTGAGCGAAGTCACCGGCGTCGGTCTTGTGACAATCGAGGGAAATCAAAAGCCGGCGGTGCGCGTGCAGGTTAATCCGGCGGCAATTTCCAATCTCGGGCTCAGTCTCGAAGACGTTCGCACAATTCTCGGGCAGGCCAACGTCAACGCGCCGAAAGGAAGTTTTGAAGGTCCGCGTCAGGCCTTCACCATCGGATCGAACGATCAAATTTTTTCCGCCGACGCTTACAAACCAATCATCGTTGCTTACAAAAACGGCGCGCCGATTCGGCTCGGCGACCTCGCCAATGTGATCGACAGCGTCGAGAACGATCAACTCGGCGCATGGGTCAGCAATAAAAACGGCGAGCAGCCCGCAGTGTTGCTCGACATCCAACGGCAGCCCGGCGCGAACATCATTCAAACGGTCGATCGCGTGAAACAATTGCTGCCGAAATTGACGGCGTCGATTCCGCCGTCGGTGCATGTCGATGTTCTGGCCGACCGAACGGAAACAATTCGCGCGTCCGTTCACGACGTGCAATTCACGTTACTTCTCACCGTCGCGCTCGTCGTTTTGGTGATGTTTTTGTTCCTGCGAAAACTTTGGACAACGGTCATCACCAGCATCGCGTTGCCGCTGTCGTTGATTGGCACGTTCGGCATCATGTATCTAGCCGGATTCAGCCTCGACAATCTTTCGTTGATGGCGCTGACGATCTCGACCGGGTTCGTTGTCGATGATGCAATCGTGATGATCGAGAACATCGTGCGCTTCATCGAAGCGGGCGATCCGCCGTTTGAAGCCGCGCTGAAAGGGGCGAAACAAATTGGATTTACCGTGGTGTCGTTGAGTGTATCGCTCGTCGCGGTGTTTATTCCGCTTTTGTTCATGACCGGAATCGTGGGTCGACTGTTTCGCGAATTCGCGATCACGCTCAGTGTCGCGGTCGGAGTGTCGGCGTTCGTTTCGTTAACGCTGACGCCGATGATGTGCGCGAAATTGTTGGAGCCCGAAAGCGAGGACGAAGAACAACATCGCGGCGAATTTTATCGGCGCACCGAAGAATATTGGACGCGCTTTCGAAATTGGTACGAACGCGGATTGCGTTGGGTGCTCGCACATCAGCGTTTCGTTCTCAATGTCGCGATTGTCACCTTGGTCGCGACGATTCTGCTCTACATCCTCGTTCCGAAAGGACTTCTTCCACAGCAGGACACAGGAGTGATCATCGGCGTGACTGACGCCGCCGAAAATATTTCGTTCAAAGCGATGATGGAACGCGTGCACGCCGTTTCCGATATCATTCGACGCGATCCGGACGTTGCGAGCGTGTCGGCTTCAGTCGGCGCTGGAACCGTGAACGCCACGATCAACACCGCGCGACTTTTTATTGTTCTCAAACCTCACAACGAGCGCGCCAGCTCGGAAGAAATCATCGAACGGTTGCGCAACGCGACTCGCAACGTCGAAGGCGTTTCGCTTTTCATGCAATCGGCGCAGGATTTGCAAATAGATGCGCGAGTCAGCCGAACGCAGTTCCAATACATCTTGCAAGACGCCGATGCAGTCGAGCTTGGGCAATGGACGCCGAAACTTGTGCAGAAGCTCGGGCAATTGCCGCAGCTCACCGACGTGGCGAGTGATCAGCAGGTCAACGGTTTGCAACTCAATGTCGATGTCGATCGCGAGAAAGCGTCGAGGCTCAACGTGCTGACGCAAGCGATCGACGACACGCTTTACGACGCGTTTGGACAACGCCAGGTCTCGATCATTTTCACGCAACTCAACCAGTTCCGTGTGATCCTCGAAGTCGAACCGCAGTTCCGCGAGTCGCCGGACTTGCTCGACAAAATTTACGTGAAATCGAGCAGCGGTCAGCCGGTGCCATTGAGCGCGTTCGCGACCATGCGCGTGAGCAACACGCCGTTGTCGATCCCGCACCAGGGGCAATTTCCGGCCGCGACAATTTCGTTTAATTTGGGCAGCGGGAGTTCGCTTAGTCACGCCATTCCAGCGATCGAAAAAGCCGAGCGCGAGATTGGTTTGCCAAATACGATCGCAACTTCGTTCACCGGCGCCGCGGCCGAGTTTCGAAATTCGCTGACAAGTGAGCCGCTGTTGATTCTGGCGGCAGTTATCGTGATCTACATCGTGCTGGGCGTCCTTTACGAAAGTTACATTCATCCGATCACGATTCTTTCGACGCTGCCGTCCGCCGGCGTCGGCGCGTTGCTCGCGCTTCTCATTTGCCGAACGGATTTTTCGTTGGTCGCGCTGATCGGAGTTATTTTGCTGATCGGCATCGTTAAAAAGAACGCGATCATGATGATCGATTTCGCGCTCGAGGCCGAACGCAAGGAAGGCATGTCACCGGTGGAATCAATTTATCAGGCGTGCTTGCTCCGATTTCGTCCGATCATGATGACGACGGCCGCCGCGTTGCTCGGCGCGGTTCCGCTCGCCATCGAGCGCGGAGCCGGCAGTGAACTGCGCCGTCCGATGGGAATCGCGATCGTCGGTGGTTTGTTGCTCTCACAATTTCTGACGCTCTACACGACGCCGGTGATCTATCTTTATCTCGATCGTTTCGGTCGCTGGCTCGAAGAACGGCGCAATCGCGGGCGCGCCGAGCAAGGGGAGCTCCCATTAAGATCGACAACTGAAAGATCGACGGCTGAAGCGGAGCGACCGCCGGAATTCGCATCGGTAAACGGCGAAAACGATCGACTCGGATTCTAACATGAATATCTCCGAGCCATTTATTCGCCGACCAGTCGGAACTTCGTTGCTGGCGGCGGGCGTGTTGTTGTTGGGTGCGGTCGCCTATCATTTCTTGCCGGTCGCGCCGTTGCCGAAAGTTGATTTTCCAACGATTTCGGTGAGCGCGCAGGAACCGGGAGTTGATCCGGCGACTGCGGCATCGTCACTCGCCGCGCCGCTGGAGCGGCGGTTCGCGCAAATCGCTGGTGTGAACGAAATCACGTCGGTCAGTTCGTTAGGCGGATCGAACATCACCATTCAATTTGATCTCAGTCGCGACATCAACGGCGCGGCGCGCGACGTCGAAGCCGCGATCAACGCCGCTTCCGGTGAATTACCGACTGGTCTTCCGCAGCCGCCATCGTATCGCAAAGCCAACCCGTCCGACGCGCCGATCATGGTGCTCGCGATGACTTCGGACTCGGTCCCGCTGTCCGAAGTTTACAATTTGGCGGACCAAATCATCGGCCAGCGAATCAGTCAGGTCGAAGGCGTGAGTCAGGTGACAATCGGCGGCGGTGCGAAGTCGGCTGTGCGCGTGCAAATGAATCCGGTCGCGCTCGCATCGATGGGGCTCAGTCTTGAAGACATTCGAGCGAGGCTTTCGCAAGTGAACGTGCTTTCACCAAAAGGTGCGCTCGATGGAACGCAGCAACGATTCGTCGTTTCAAGCAACGACCAGTTGACCAAAGCCGATCAGTATCAACCGATCATTGTTGCGCAACACAATGGCGCCGCAGTGCCGTTGCGCGATGTGGGCAAAGCGATCGACGCGCAGGAAAATCGCGATCAGGCGGGTCTGTTCGACAACAAGCGCGCGGTGTTGCTCGTCATCTTCAAACAACCGGACGCGAACGTCGTTCACACGACCGACCAGATTCGCGCGATTATGCCGCAACTGCGCACCTGGTTGCCGCCGAGTGTTTCGCTCGACGTCATGAGCGACCGCACGACAACGATCCGTTCGTCGGTGCGCGATGTGCAAATCACGCTCGTCTTCACAATGGCGCTTGTCGTGATGGTGATGTTTTTGTTTTTGCGGCGGTTCTGGCCGACTTTTATTTCAGGAATCACGATGCCGCTCGCGCTTGCGGGCACATTCGGCGTGATGTGGCTTTGCGGTTATAGCCTGGACAATCTCTCGCTCATGGCGCTCACGGTTTCGACCGGTTTCGTTGTCGATGATGCGATCGTTGTCATCGAAAACATTGTTCGGCTCATCGAAGCAGGCGATTCGCCAATGGAAGCGGCGCTCAAAGGCGCTCGGCAAATCGGTTTCACGATAATTTCGATCAGTATTTCGTTGATCGCGGTTTTCATTCCGTTGTTGTTCATGGGCGGATTGATCGGCCGTTTGTTTCACGAGTTTTCTGTCACCCTGAGCGCGGCGATTCTCGTGTCGATGGTCGTTTCGTTGACGTTAACGCCGATGCTTTGTGGGCGATTTTTGAAACGTGAAGAAGAACACCGTCCGTCCGGTCGCCTAACAAATTGGAGCGAACGCGGATTCGACGCGATGCATCGATTTTATGAGCGCACTTTGAGATGGGTCCTGAAGCGCGAGTATCTGATGCTCGTCGTCACCGGTCTGGTCATAGTCGCGAACCTTTATCTCTATGTCGTCGTGCCGAAGGGATTTTTTCCGCAACAGGACACTGGTCAGATGATGGGAACGACCGAAGCCGCGCAGGACATTTCGTTCGAGGCGATGAAAGAGAAACAGGAGGAAGTCGTGAAGATTGTCATGTCCGATCCCGCGGTGCAGGCGGTCGGATCCTTCTTCGGCGGTGGATTCGGTTCGGCGATGAACAACGCGCGCATGTTCATTTCACTGAAACCGAAAGGCTGGGGTAAAGATCATCGGACAGACGATCCGCTGACGATCATGGGCCGCTTGCGCGGAAGACTTTCGAAGATTCCTGGCGTTCAGCTTTTCATCACGCCCGGTCAGGACATTCGCGTCGGCGGACGAATGTCGAAAGCAACTTATCAATACGCGTTGACCGATCAAAACGTTGACGAACTCAACTCCTGGGCGCCGAAACTCGTCGAGAAGCTGAAGCAGTATCCGCAAATCAAAGATGCAACCAGCGACCAGCAATTTCGTGGATTACAAGAAACGGTTGTGGTCGATCGCGACGCGGCGGCGCGTCTCGGAATTCAGCCGCAAGCTGTCGACAGCACGCTCTACAGCGCGTTTGGGCAACGGCAGGTCTCGATTATTTACACGCAGCAAAATCAATTTCACGTGGTCCTTGAAGTTGATCCCGAATTTCAGCTCGATCCAACTTCGCTCGACAAAATTTACGTGAAATCGGGTTCGGGAGGCCAAGTCCCGTTGAGCACGATTGCGCACTTCCAGCTCGATAACACGCCGTTGTCGATCAATCATCAGGGCCAATTCCCCTGCGTGACGATTTCATTCAACCTCGCGCCCGGAGTTTCGTTAGGCGAAGCAACGACTCTCATCGAAAAGGCCGCGCGCGAGATCGCTATGCCATCGACGGTCCGCGGAAATTTCGCCGGTTACGCGCAGGTCTTTCAGGCGTCACTCTCGACCGAGCCGCTGCTGATTCTGACAGCGCTGCTCGCCGTCTACATCGTGCTCGGCATGCTTTACGAAAGCCTCATTCATCCGATCACAATTCTCTCGACGCTGCCATCGGCTGGCCTTGGCGCGTTGCTCGCGATGGAGGTCATGACATTTCTCAATCAACATTTCGGAATCGCCAGCGCGGATGATGGCCAGCTTTCGCTTGTCTCCGTCATCGGAATTATTTTGCTTATTGGCATCGTGAAAAAGAACGCAATCATGATGGTCGATTTCGCGCTCGAGGCGGAACGGCACGAAGGCCTCAGCCCAGAAGACTCGATTTACAGAGCGTGCCTCGTCCGTTTCCGTCCGATTATGATGACCACGTTCGCTGCGTTGTTCGGTGCGTTGCCACTCGCGATTGGAATGGGCACCGGCAGCGAACTCCGTAAACCGCTCGGCATTGCAATCGTCGGTGGACTGATCGTTTCGCAGATTCTTACTCTATATAGTACGCCGGTGATTTATCTTTGGCTCGACCAGCTTCGGCAACGTCGCAAAGAGCGCAAAAAGGCCTGCTATCCGATCGGCCCGCCATCGATAGCCCCGGCGTAATCGAGATTTGGGCCCGAGCGTTGGACGTTGAGCGGGAAGCTTTTCTTTCCATATTTGAATCACGATGTCGATCTTGCGGATACCCATAGCCTTCGCGGTGCTGAACATTTTGCTCTCTGCCCAAGCTCAGGACGACCTTGACAGGGCGCTCGTGCCAAAGCCGGCGGCGGAGCAAACCGTGCTCGACGCGATCAAAGCGCCGGACCTGACGGTCGTTCATTTGTGGGCCCCGTGGTGTTCGAATTGCCAGGCGGAGCTCAAAAGCGGCGGCTGGCTGAAAATGGTGAAGGCTAATCCGCAGGTGAAGTTTTATTTCGTGTCGGTTTGGAACGATGGCGGCGACGGCAAATCGATGTTGCAAAGATTTCAGATTGCGGATCAACGGAACGTTACGATTCTTGCTGATCCCGGTCCGCATCGAGGCGACAACAAGATTAAACGATTTGCCGGCATGCCTGTTTCCTGGATTCCGACGACGTGGGTCTACAAAGAAGGTGACCTTCGCTACGCGCTGAACTACGGCGAGGTTCGTTTCGCCGTGCTCCAACAATTTCTTGAGGACAGCAAATCGGAGTGGTCGCACAAGGGCGAACCTAAATTTCCCGAATGACCGCCGCGACCCTCTCGCTCAACAATTCGAAGATTGGCTTTCGTCTCGCTGGCGGCGCGCAGCCGCTGATTCTTCTCCCGGTCCAGGTAAACGATCGTGGGCCGTTTGATTTCATTCTTGATACCGGCGCGGGGACTTCACTGCTCTCGACCGAGGTGGCGAAAGAGCTCGACATAAAAGTCATCGGCTCGAAGGAAGGACAGAGCGCCGGCGGAAAGGTTTCAGTGTCGCTGGCCAAAGTCGATTCGCTCACAGTCGCTGAAACGAAGTTGGAGGATGTGGATGTTGGTATTGTCGATCTTAGTCACATCGCCAAGACGATCGGCGCAAAAATCGACGGCGATCTCGGCTACAATTTCCTGAAGCACTTTCGACTTACAATCGATTATCGGGATTCATTGCTCCGACTCGACGATCCGAAACGCGTCGACAGTTTCGCCCGCGACGCGATGACGGAAATTCCAATTCGCCTCGCGAATCCGGCGAAGCCACTGATTCTCGTCGAAATTCACGCGAACGGTCGCGGGCCGTTTCAGTTTGCGATCGATACCGGGACGTCGACCACAGCGATTGCGCCGGGACTTGCCCAAATGTTGGGCGTTCGAACACCCTCGGTCGGCGCGGGCACTACGGGTGGGGCGCCCGTCGATTTCTTCGCCGGATCGTTGCAGTCATTTCAGCTCGGCGGTGCTAGAATCGACAACATGGCCGTGGTGGTGGCAGATTTTTTCAGCATGCTGAACTCAGCGATTGGCGCGAAGCTGGACGGTATCGTTGGTTACAATTTTCTCCGGAATTACAAAGTCGTGATCGACTATCCGGGCGAAACCCTCACATTGTTTTAAACATGCTCGAAGTTCCAACGGCGCCCACTTCAACCAAGAAACCGCCAGCGATTCTGTCGATGATCGGGGAGACGCCACTGATTGAGATCACCCAGTTCGATACCGGGCAATGTCATCTTTTCTTGAAGCTGGAAAATCAAAATCCAACCGGCTCGATCAAAGATCGAATCGCGCTGTCGATGATCGAAGCTGCGGAAGAAGATTGCAAGCTCGAGCCCGGCGGAACGGTGATTGAGGCGACTGCCGGAAATACCGGACTGGGGTTGGCGCTCGTCGCCGCCGCGAAAGGGTATCGCGTGATCCTTGTGATTCCGGACAAGATGTCGCAGGAAAAGATTTCGCATGTCAAAGCGCTTGGCGCCGAAGTTGTCCTGACACGCTCCGACGTCACGCGCGGACATCCCGAATATTATCAAGATGTGGCTGCGCGCTTGGCCGAAGAAATGCAGGGCGCGTTTTACGTGAACCAGTTTGGCAATCCGGCGAATCCGCTGGCGCACGAGCGCACCACCGGTCCTGAAATATGGGAACAAATGCGGCACGACGTCGATGCCATCGTGTGCGGCGTTGGTTCCGGCGGAACGCTGACGGGACTCGGACGGTTTTTCAATCGAGTGAAACCGCGTCGCGGAATCGAAATGGTCCTGGCCGATCCGAAAGGCTCTGTTCTTTGTGAGTACGTAAAGACGGGCAAGCTCAAAGAGGCCGGCAGCTGGGCCGTGGAGGGTATCGGCGAAGATTTTATTCCAGAAATCCTCGACATGTCGCTCGTGACCGACGCTTACGAAATCGACGACGAAGAAAGTTTTGATGTTGCGCGCGAACTTTTGCGGAAAGAAGGAATTTTCGGCGGCTCGTCTACGGGGACGCTCGTCGCCGGCGCGCTGCGGTATTGCCGCGAACAGGAAAAACCGAAGCGCGTCGTGAGTTTTGTTCCTGACACTGGAAACAAATATCTCTCGAAAATGTACAATGACTTCTGGATGGCCGAACAAGGCTTCATCCATCGGGCGCCGCATGGCGACCTGAGCGATTTGATTTCACATCGCTACGAAGCCGGCGAAGTGATCACGGTCGGCCCAACCGACACTTTGCTGACCGCGTTTAAACGAATGCGTGGCACGGACATTTCACAACTGCCGGTTGTCGATCAAAACCGCCGCGCGATTGGGATCGTAGATGAATCCGACATTCTTGTGAAAGTTCATCGCGACTCGAGTCACTTCAACGATCCGGTCGAGAACGCGATGACCGACAAGCTCGAAACCCTGCCGCTGACCGCGAAAATCAACGACCTGCTCGAAGTCTTCGATCGCGGCCGTGTCGCCATCGTGATGGACGGCGACAAATTTCTCGGCCTGATCACCCGCACCGATTTGCTGTCGTACTTGCGGTTGAAGATGCCGAAGTAAACGACCGCTTCACGAACGCGATTTCAGCCAAGGTGGATCGAGCTCTCCGAGCTCGATTCTGAGCAATCTGCGCTCTTTGATAACCCGCTCGGAGATCGCGTTCCACTATATTCGCATCTACATTAGACCCAGATGAAACGACAACACGAATTTGCCACCCGCGCGATTCACGCCGGCCAGGAACCGGACCCAACGACGGGCGCAGTGATGACGCCAATTTACGCGACGTCGACCTACGTTCAGGAAAGTCCCGGCAAGCACAAAGGCTTCGATTACGCCCGCTCGATCAATCCGACCCGTCTCGCTTACGAAAAATGCATCGCTGACCTGGAAAGCGGCACGCGTGGCTTTGCATTCGCGTCCGGACTCGCCGCGATGTCCACGGTTCTCGAGCTTCTCGACAGCGGTTCGCACATTGTCGTCAGCGATGATCTTTACGGCGGCACGTTTCGTCTGTTCGACAAAGTTCGAAAGAAATCGGCCGGTCTCGAATTCACCTATGTCGATCTGACAGATTCCTCGCGCTTCGCAAAGGCGATCAAGAGCAACACGCGAATGGTCTGGATCGAGACGCCGAGCAATCCGCTTCTGAAAATCATCGATCTTGAGGCAATCGCGAAAATCGCGCGCGAGCACAAGATTCTTTCGGTCTCGGACAACACATTTGCGACGCCGTGGATCCAGCGCCCGATCGAGTTCGGCTTCGATATCGTCGTTCATTCGGCGACGAAATATCTGAATGGACATTCCGACCTTGTGAGCGGTGTCGCGGTTGTCAGCGACAAGGAGCTGGGTGACCGAGTGTGGTTCCTGCAAAACTCAATCGGCGCCATTGCAGGTGCGTTCGACAGCTTTCTCGTCCTGCGAAGCTTGAAAACACTCGCCTTACGAATGGAACGTCATTGCGCTAATGCACTCGAGCTCGCGCGCTGGCTGGAGGAACAACCGCAGGTCGAAAAAGTGATGTACCCGGGTTTGAAATCGCATCCGCAACACGATCTCGCCCGCACCCAAATGCGCGGCTTTGGCGGAATGATCTCGATTGTTTTGAAAACGGATCTCGCAGGAACGAAACGCTTCCTTGAAAACACACACCTGTTCGCGCTCGCGGAAAGTTTGGGCGGCGTTGAAAGCCTGATCAATCATCCCGCGCTCATGACTCATGCTTCGGTGCCGAAGGAGAAACGCGACGAGCTTGGTGTCGGTGATTCGCTTGTTCGATTGTCGGTGGGCGTGGAAGATTTGCGCGATCTGATCAACGACATCCAATTCGCCTTCGAAGCGATCTGATGTGTCGTCTCGTTAACACCTGGCTTCAGTCTGGTGCTGGTGCAAGCCTTGCCCATCGCCAGTCGTTTTAACGGCTTGTTCGTCGGTTCGAAGAAGCTGTTGAAACAGCTTCTGCTAGCCCTACGCGAGAATCATCCGGCTAAACGTGTGTTTATGAGAGGACTTTCCGCATTGTGATTGCTCGATATGGACTTATTTTTCCCGCTCGATGGGCAACACGTTCGGACAACTTTTTCGGGTAACGACGTTCGGCGAATCGCACGGGGGCGGTGTCGGCGTTGTCATCGATGGTTGTCCGCCAAACATCGAAATTTTCGAAACTGAGATTCAGCGTGAGCTGGATCGACGCCGGCCAGGTCAAAGCAAAATCACGACGCAACGGAAGGAAGAAGACCGCTGCGAGATTCTTTCCGGGGTTTTTGAGGGTAAAACACTCGGCACCCCGATCGGAATTCTCGTTCGTAACAAAGACGCGAGGCCGGAAGACTACGCCGCGATCGCGAAGACCTTTCGGCCGTCCCACGCTGATTTCACTTACGAAGCGAAGTACGGGATCCGAAACTGGCAGGGCGGTGGACGTGCGTCTGCGCGTGAAACGATCGGTCGCGTGGCTGCCGCCGCGGTGGCGCGCAGAGTTCTGCGAACTCTTTGTCCCAAGATCGAGATTGTCGCCTACGTGGCGCAGATCCACGAGCTCCCGGCGAAGATCGACCGGTCGAAGGTCAAGGTGAGCGATGTCGACGCAAACATTGTTCGCTGCCCTGACAAAGCGGCGGCGAAGAAAATGATTTCGTTGATCGATAAAACACGCGCTGACGGTGATTCGTTGGGTGGGGTGGTCGAATGCGTCGTTCGAAACGCGCCCGTTGGATTGGGCGAGCCTGTTTTTGACAAACTGGAAGCCGATTTGGCCAAGGGAATGTTGAGTTTGCCGGCAACGAAAGGGTTTGAAATCGGTTCGGGCTTTTCGGCGACGCGAATGCGCGGCTCGGAGCACAACGATCCGTTCGAAATGCGCGGCGGAAAAGTTCGAACGGCCACAAATTATTCCGGCGGTATTCAGGGCGGAATTTCGAACGGCGAAGACATTTATTTTCGGGTCGGGTTCAAACCAACCGCAACGATCGCGCGCGAACAAAAAACCGTGACCGCCTCACGCAAACAAACAAAGCTTGCCGCTCGCGGCCGGCACGACCCTTGCGTATTGCCCCGCGCAGTGCCAATGGTAGAGGCGATGGCTGCGCTGGTCCTGTGCGATCATGCATTGCGGCAGCGGGCGATTAATTTTAGGGAAAAATGATGTCGCAATTTCAGGCCGCGGCGGGTTCGCCGCTTTGGCAGATCGTTTTTGTTTCGTTCGCCTTCGTCCTGATTCTTTTCATGATTCTCGTGGGCTGGAGGCGTGGTTTGCCGCGACAAGTGGCAGTTCTTGGCGGACTGGTTGCAGGATGCTTTGGTGGATTTTTCGCCTGGAAGTTCTTCGGCTCGCTTGTCGGATTGTTTCTCAGGTTGCCGGACACGTTTTTGTCGATCATTGCCGGCGTGGCCTTTGGCTTCGTCGTTTTTGTTGTCATTAGCGGTATCGGCTCCGCTCTGTTCCGGCGAACGGACCAACATGAATCGCTGATCGTTCGATTGGTCTATGGATCCAGCGGCGCTGTTCTCGGCGCGTTCTTCGGATTGTTCCTGGTCTGGCTAACGGTGGTTGCGATTCGATCCGTTGGCTCGGTGGCGAATGCGGAAGTTCGGGAGCAAGCAAACGATTCAACGGTGGTCCATGCCGTCGACATGCGGCGGCGGATTTTCGCCGAGCCGGGTGAGGACGAAGCGCCGCTGACGACATCGCTCGCGCGGCTCAAGAACTCACTCGAGATGGGTGTCATCGGCAACATGGTTAAGAAGGCGGACATCGTTCCACCAACAACCTACGACCTGATCGAGAAAATCGGGACGGTCGCGGCCAATCCGCAATACGCTGAGCGTTTTTTGGAATATCCCGGCGCGAAAGAGTTGAGCGAGCATCCGAAAATCATTGCCTTGCGGAACGACCAGGAAATTTCGCAGATGCTTGCGCAGGGCCAGTTGTTGGAGCTGATCCAGGACCATCGAATCATCGACGCAGCTAACGATCCGGAATTGCGAGAGCGCCTGAAGAAATTCGACGTCGTCGAGGCGTTGAATTACGCGACCCAAAAGTAATTTCGAAAAATCGACAGGATTAACAGGATTTGTAGGATTACTTCTCTTTGAATTGAGTTAATCGGGTAAATCCTGTCTAGAAATCCATGAACTACGTCGCGACGATTGGGCTTGAGGTGCATGTCCAGCTGAAAACGCGCTCTAAGATGTTCTGCGCATGCCGAGTGGAATTCGGTGCGCCGCCTAACACGCATACGTGTCCGATCTGTCTCGGATTGCCGGGCGCATTGCCGGCGATGAATCACGAAGCATTGCGGATGACGGTGCTCACTGGATTGATGCTCGATTGTGATATTGCTCCGATCTGCAAGTTCGACCGCAAAAATTATTTTTATCCGGACATGCCGAAGAACTATCAAATCTCGCAGTACGACATGCCGCTTTGCGAAAACGGCGCGGTGCCGTTGCACGATCTGGCATATCCGAAAGACGCGCAGAAGAACATCGCGACACCGGACAAGGAAGTGCATCTCGTCCGCATCCACCTTGAGGAGGACGTAGCCAAAAGTTTCCATTTCGAGACCAACACCGGAATCGATTTCAACCGGGCCGGTACGCCTTTGATGGAAATCGTGACGCAGCCGGAAATTAATTCTCCGGAGGAAGCGTTCGCGTTCCTGACGTCGCTCAAACAAATCCTGATTTACGGTAACGTGAGCGACGCCGACATGGAAAAGGGACAGTTGCGTTGTGATTGTAACGTTTCGGTACGGCCAGAAACGCAAACCGAACTCGGCGCAAAGATCGAGATCAAGAACATGAATTCGATCAGCGGCGTGCGTCGCGCGTTGGCATTTGAAATTCAGCGACAGACCGAGGGGCTGAAGCGCGGAGAGAAACTTCAACAGGAAACCCGGGGCTGGGATGACGCTGCAGGCGAGACGTTTCTAATGCGGACTAAAGAGTCGGCGCACGATTATCGCTATTTCCCGGATCCAGATTTAGTGCCGGTGAAGACCGAAGTGTTGTTGCCGGACGCGCGGGCCCGAATTCCAGAACTGCCAAAACAAAAACGCGCTCGCTTTGTCGAACGGTATCAAGTTACGCCCTACGACGCAGGTGTTTTGGCGGATGATGTCGATCTAGCGAGATACTTTGAAACTGCCGCAAGGGGTTCGAAGAAACCAAAAAACGTCGCGAACTGGATCCTGAACGATTTGCAAAGCGCGCTTAGCAGCGCGGGCAAAACCATCAACGATTGCCCAATACCGCCGGAAACGCTCGACGAACTGGTGAACCTGATCGACAGCGGGAAAATCAGCGGCAAGCAAGGCAAGGAAGTTTTCTCGGAAATGTTTGGCAGCGGGAAAGGCGCGGCCGCGATTGTGAAAGAAAAAGGCATCGAGCAGGTGAGTGACGCGGGCGCGATTGAAAGAATCGTGAACGACGTGATCGCGGCGAATCCAAAGCCGGCGGCAGATTTCAAGGCTGGCAACGCGGCATCTCTCAATTTTCTCAAGGGCCAGGTCATGAAATTGTCGAAAGGGAAAGCCAATCCGCAACTGGCCGGTGAAATTTTGGAGCGAAAGCTGAAATCGTAACGCGTGCGCATTTTAATCGCGCCCGACAAATTTAAAGGCACGCTCAGCGCGCGCGAAGTCGGTGAAGCAATTGCAACAGGTTTGCGCGACGTGTTGCCGGACGCAAAGATCGATATAGTGCCGATGGCCGACGGCGGCGAGGGAACCGCCGAAGTGATTTCACAAGCGCTTGGCGCTTCGTGGATTGCATGCACCGCGCACGATCCGCTGAGCCGCGAAGTCGAGGCGCGCTATGGCTGGATTGGAAAGCCGAAATCCGCGATAATGGAAATGAGTGAAGCGGCCGGCATGCGACGGTTGCGGCCTAACGAATTAAATCCGGAGATGGCCACGAGCTTTGGCCTGGGCGAGATGATTTTGGATGCGATGAAACGCGGCGCGACCGAAATCATCATCGGCCTTGGCGGCAGCGCCACGAACGATGGTGGTTTCGGGATGGCGCGCGCGTTAGGCTTTCGTTTTGAGTTGGAGAAAGAGCAAGAGCAAGACGAAGAGCGAGTGTTTGATTTGGCCAACCTCAAAAGGATTGAGAAGCCGCCCGATTTGAAGTTGCCGCAAATCGTCGCTGCGGTCGACGTGAGAAACCCGTTGCTTGGAGAAGACGGCGCGACGCGAGTGTTTGGTCCGCAAAAAGGCGTGACACCGGACAAGATCGGGAAGTTCGAAAATGCGCTAACCAGACTCGCCGATGTTGTGACAGCCCAGCTCGGTTGTGATTATCGAAGCGAACCGGGCGCGGGGGCGGCAGGTGGGCTCGGGTTTGGGTTGATGAGTTTTTGCGGGGCAAAGATTCGCCCGGGATTCGATGAAGTTACAAAGGCTGTTGGGCTCGAAAGAAGGATGAAAGATGTCGATCTTGTGATTACCGGGGAGGGGAGTTTGGATCGGCAAACGCTCGAAGGGAAAACGCCGGCCGGTATCGCGCAGCTTGCGCGCAAATTAGGCAAGCGCGTTTTCGCGTTTGTTGGTCGCGCTACTGAAGATCGAAAAGTGCGGGAGCTTTTCGATGGTGTTTATCAAAACGCGCGGCCCGGGATGAGCACGGAGGAAAACATGAAACGTGCGGCCGAGTTGCTGCGGGACAATGCCCGACAGTTGGCGGAAGATTTGAAGAAACGTCCAAGTCCTAATGTCTAACGGTCGTTTCCCTCGGACAGGCGGAATTTTCCGAAACGACACTTTAATTGTTACGTAACTGAGCGAAAATAGGCGGCTCATGCAGGAACTCCCTCCAAACGCACTCCCTCCTTTTGTTTTCTCGGACCCGGCCGGCAAACGCTGGCCGCGATTGCGCCTCACTCTGCTGATTCTGGGGGTGCTTGCGTTTCTCGGAAGCGTCCTTTTTGTTCAGACACTCTTTGTCGCGCCGAAGATGCGGGTTCCTTTTTCGTTGCGACAATTGAAAGGGCAACTCAAGTCGCTGCAAAGGGCAAACCCCGCGAGTCAGATAGCGCCGGCTTCGTTGCTTTGGCAAAAATTCGGGGCGGCGAAACGGGCCGCGAAGAAACTGGCGGGTATAACCCCAACTCCGGCGCCTCCGGCAAAACCGCGCAAAAAAGCGCCGCCGAACGAAGTTCGTCTCGCCTATTACACGAATGGCGATCCCTACAGCTATACTTCGCTGGAAGAACACGCGGGGCTGATCACGCATTTATGTCCGGAATGGATCACCGTTTTAAATGGTTCGGGCGACATTCAAATCGACGCAGACAGTCGATTGCCAAAATTTTGTGCGAACAAAGGGATCGTGTTGATGCCGTTGCTGACCAACTTGGTTGGCGACACCTGGCAGCCTGAAGCGATCGAAAATCTCGCGCACGGTCCGACAGAGCGGCAGGAACGTTTCTTCGCGAAAGTGGTAACCGTATTGCGCGATGCCAAAGCGAAAGGCGTAGTAATCGATTGGGAGCAGATCGATCCGGTTTACAAGAAAGACATTACCACGTTCATCGACAAGTTTTGCGACGCGCTGCACAACGACGACAAAGAACTTTGGCTGACGGTGCAGCCGGGGCAGGACATCGATTACATCGACTTCGACGAATTATCGGACAACGTCGACCGCTTTGTTGCTTCACTTTTTGACGAGACATCGGACGTCGATCCGCCGGGACCGCTTGGTTCGCGGTCGTGGTTCGAGGGCTGGCTGCATGTCCTGTTGGAAGGCAGCGACAGCAAACAATGGATCATCGCGCTCGGGGGCTACGGATACGATTGGACTGTCGGCGGCAAGAAAGCGGAGCTGATTAGTTTTGCCGAGGCAATGAGCCGCGCGAAAAACGCGGAAATCGATTCCGCCGAAGTTACCGGGCCAGGTTACAATCCGTATTTTTATTTCGAAGACGGCGATAAGGAGCACGCTGTCTGGTTTTTGGACGTAATTACCTTCCTGAACCAATTGCGCGAAGTGCGCGATCAAAAAGCGGGCGGCTTTGCGCTTTACCGTCTTGGGACCGAGGACCCGGCGATCTGGGATGCGCTGGCTGTGTCGCGCGATTTCAAGATCGACAACCAGACGCGCGAGCAACTCGAGATATTGAAGGGGACCGACACCATTACCGACGTTGGCGACGGAGAGATCGTAACAGTCGACGAAAGTCGGGCCGATGGAATGCGAAAGCTTGCCGTCGATGGGGAAGGTTATCTCACCGCGAAATACACCAAGTTTCCCGAATTTCCGACTTTGTATCATCAAGGCGCCGGCGGTGAACATCAGGTTGCGATCACGTTTGATGACGGACCCGATCCTGACTGGACTCCGCAAATCCTGGACATTTTGAAAGCGGCGAACGTAAAGGCGGCGTTTTTCTTAGTTGGGGTCAACGCCGAGAGATATCCGGGACTTGTCAGGCGGATTGTGAACGAAGGGCATGAAATCGGAAATCACACTTATTATCATCCGAACCTTGCGCTGGCTTGGCCGGAGCATGTGCGTCTCGAATTGAATGCGACGCAGCTATTGATTGAAACGATCACCGGCCGGGCGACGACTTTATTTCGTCCGCCTTACGCTGCGGACACCCAGCCTTCGTCGGTCAGCGAGTTGATGCCGCTCCAAATTGCACAGGAACTGAACTATCTCGTTGTCCTCGAAAACATCGATCCACAGGATTGGGCAAAACCCGGCGCCGACATCATTGTTCAACGGGTGAAGCAGCAACGGCGCGACGGCAGCATTATTTTACTCCACGATGCGGGAGGCGACCGTTCTCAAACGGTGGAGGCATTACCGCGCATCCTCGATTGGTTGCACACGCGCGGCGATACAATCGTGCCCATTAGCACTTTGCTTGGAACGTCTCGCGACGCAGTGATGCCGTTACTTCCGACGTCGAATTCGTCACTGAACCGATTGGTCAGCAGCACCGGCTTTCAAATTTATCACGCGCTCGAAGAATTTCTTTGGGCCTTCATGATCGTTGCCACCGCGCTTGTCGTAATCAGGACGTTAATCGTGATTTGGCTCGCTTACCGTTTTCGGCCTTTGCCCCGGCACGACTTCACGAAGCCAATCAGCATCGTGGTCGCCGCTTATAATGAAGGGAAAGTGATCGCGGGAACGCTGCGCTCGTTGCTGGCCACAGATTACAAGGGCGAACTTGAGATCATTGTCGTCGATGACGGCTCGGGTGACGAGACCGCCGCTGAAGTTGAACGGGTGGCGAATGTCGATCCGCGAGTGCGTTTGCTTCGGCAGGAGAACCGCGGCAAAGCGCGAGCGTTGCAACGCGCGCTTGTCGCCGTTCGTACCGGAATCGTCGTGTTTGTTGACGCGGACACGCATTTTCAGCGGGATACGCTTTCCTTTTTGGTAGAACCTTTCGCTGACGAAGGAATCGGCGCTGTTTCAGGGCACGCAAAGGTCGGAAATCTGCGAACGTTCATCGCGCGGTGCCAATCGCTGGAATACACCTGCGGGTTCAATCTCGATCGCCGCGCCTACAACCGTTGGAACTGCATTACGGTTGTCCCCGGCGCAATCAGCGCAATCCGAAAAAGTGCGATCGATCAGGCCGGCGGCTTGAGTTTACAAACACTCGCCGAAGACACCGATCTTACTCTCGCCCTGCACAAAGACCGGCAACGTATCGTCTATGTTCCTCAGGCCATTGCTTGGACGGAAGCTCCTGAATCAGTCCGCACCCTGGCAAAACAGCGTTTTCGCTGGGCTTACGGCACGCTGCAATGTCTATGGAAACATCGGGACATGGTTTTTAACTGGAACTATCGCGCGCTTGGCTGGTTCAGTTTGCCGAGCGTCTGGTTTTTCCAAATCATTCTCGTCGCCGTCACGCCGGTGGTGGATTTGTTCCTGCTCGCATCGCTTCCATTTGGCGCGTGGCGCGCGGTGTTGCCATTCGTAATTACATTTCTTTCGATGGATGTGATTCTCGCTACGCTCGCCTGTATTTTGGAAAAGGACCCCGTGTCGCGGGCCTGGCGAATTTTGCCGATGCGTCTGATTTACCGGCCAATGCTCAGCTACTGCATTTGGAAAGCGATTTTACGTGCAATCAAGGGTGCGTGGGTCAGCTGGGGCAAGCTTGAACGAACCGCGAGTGTTCCCGTTCGCGCGTAGTTTGTATTCGATGTTGGACGTTCGGCGTTGGGCGTTGGGCGTTTGCGTTGCCGCGATCTCGGTCCTTGGATTGGTGTCGTGCAAGAAATCGCTGCCGCAAACCACTCCTGTCGATCCAAACGGCCCGGTCGAGGTTGTTATTCCGGAACATGGCGCCTACACCGGGGCGTTCATCGATTTCGGAGATGAAGAAGACACTGTCAATATCGAGGACATCGAAGATTTCGAGCAGATGGTCGGCAAACATCAGGCGATCATCGCGTCATCGAGTTATTGGGGTGAGCAAAGTTTTCCGACTGCGAACCTTAATGTCCTGTGGCGACACGGTTCGTTGCCGCTCGTTTTCTGGTCGCCATGGGACAAGCCGTACATCCAAAACCGCGGACCAGACAAATTCAGCTTGAACAACATTATTGCCGGTCAATGGGACGCTTACATCGATAAATGGGCGGACGCCGCTCGCGAATTCGGGCACCCGATGATTGTCGTTTTTGGCAATGAAATGAACGGCGAATGGTTTCCGTGGTCGGGAGTCTTTTATGGCCGCGACGAATGGGACGACGACGCCGACAACTGGAAAGGCCCGGAAACGTTCCGGCGCGCATATCGCCACGTGGTGGACCGGGTTCGTGCGCGCGGCGCGACAAACATCAAATGGATGTTTCATACGAACAATTATTCGTCGCCATTGGATACCTGGAATTTCGCTCCGTCTTACTATCCCGGTTCTGATTACGTCGACTGGCTGGGCATGAGTGTTTACGGCCAGCAGTTCAAAGACGAAGCGAATCCAGACATTTATTCGCTGGTCGATTGGCCGTATCAGGAATTATGCGGTCTGGATCCGAACAAGCCGGTAATGATCGCAGAATGGGCCACCGGTGAATTCCCCTTCGAACCCGGCGAGGCTGGAATGCATAAACCGGAATGGATCAAACAAGGGCTGGAACTCTTTCGAACGCGTTATCCGCGGGTGAAAGCTGCGGTCTACTGGCACGAGCGCTGGCAAAATCTCGATCAAAGCTACAGCAACTTGCGCGTGAATTCGTCGGTGGAATCGTTAGAAGCTTACCGCAACGGCATCGCGAGTCCGGACTGGCTCGGTAATCTGATTCTGCGCGCGATAGGTAGGGGCGGTTCACCGAACCGCCCGGGCGATTGAGGTCAATCGCCCTACCAAAAATTATCGCCACACCGCAAGGATTCCACCGAGCGCGATGCATCCAACAACGTGATGGCTTGCGTCGATGAGCCAGACCTTGAAGGGCTTCGATTCCCACAAGTATTGGATCGTAAGCGCGGTCGCCGCAAAACCGAGGCCGACGCCCGCGCCAAGTTTGAGGCCATAGCCGAGCTCGGTAATCCCGGTCCGGGCGATCAAACGCGCCATGATTGCCGCGGCGACGAGGTTACAAAGGAAATTGCCGATCATTTTCGCGCCCATGCCGCCGCGCTGAATCTTCGCCCCCGATTGTTCGATGGCTGCTGTCCAGATTTTTCCGAACAACGCCATGTACCAAATCGCGCCGATGACCCAGTAAGCTGCCGCTGCGCAGACTACTGCTATCCAGTTCATTGCCATCCAGTTCATGCCCGCGTTGTCTCAATCAGGCGCGGGGAAGGCAAGAAAAAATCCGCCGGGCGATAGACAAAAACAGCAGTTGGCGGCGTCCTGATTATTAAAGACCGTGAAAAGGTCATGGAGAATGTCCCCACCGATGAAAATTGGAAGACTCGCTTTTCTCAGCTCGCGCCCGGCCTGGTGCTCTTCGCCCGGCAATGGACGCGCTCGGCGGCTGACGCTGAAGACGTTGTCCAGGAAGCTTTCGTTAAGTTTTGGCGGAGGAACCACGACATCGGGAATCGTGGACTGCTTTACGCTACCGTTCGCTCCGTCGCACTCGACCTTCTTCGCCGGGACAGCCGGCGCGCGCGCCGCGAAGCGACTGCTCTTTCCGATTCCGATCAATTTGTGCCACCGGCCTTTGATGTCGAAGACGATTCGCAACGTGCACTGGTCGCCGCGCTCGATCTTTTGCCTGACGAACAGCGGGAGGTGCTCACTTTGAAGATTTGGAACGAACTGACATTTGCCGAAATCGCGAGCGCGCTCGGAATTTCGCAGAACACGGTGGCATCGAGATATCGTTACGCGCTCGCCGCTTTGAAAAAGAATTTACCGTCCACATGAACGACTTCTCCGAACTGGAAGGCCAACTGCGCAAACTGCGGCCGGCCCAGCCATCCCCGGAACTGACCGCGCGGATCGAGAGCGCGCTTGCCGGGCCGGAAACGTCGCCAGCAACAGCCGCAGTGCTGAAGCGCGAGCGCCGCTTTCATTTCAACTGGCTGCCACTCGGGCTTGGGTTGGCTGCAGCGACTGCGCTGGTGCTCTTCGCTTTCGTTCGACTTCATCAGCAGGGGGCACCAGAGCCCGGGACTGCATCAACAACGCCTGCTCCGGCGATTTCAACTGCACAACTCGTCCCGGCCGGCTTGACCCAGGTGGTTTATCACACGCGCGACGAGGGGGTGCATTTTCGGTCTAATTCCGAGCAACCGATGCGTCGCGTGCGCTCCCACACACGCGAGACGTTGCAATGGCGCAATCCAAAGACGGGCGCCACTCTGCGAATTTCCTACCCGAGAGAAGAGGTCTCACTCATTCCAGTTTCAGGACAATAAAATTATGAAAACCAAATCCATCATCACTATTGCCGCCCTCGTGCTCTTGCCGATCGCTGCATTCGCCCAACCGAATCCACCACCCCCGCCACCGCCGGCTGGCGCACCACCGACCGGTCCCGTCGGCCCCGGCAATGATCGAGATCGCGACCGTCACGAGAAGAAAGTGCCCGTCACCTATCTTGGCGTTGAAACTTCGGACGTCCCGAGAGTTGTCAGCGAACAGCTCGGTTTGCCGCGAGGTTTCGGCCTGGTCGTTGATTACGTCGTTCCGGATGGCCCCGCTGCTGCGGGCGGTGTTCAGCAGAACGATATTTTGCGGATGCTAAACGATCAGATATTGACCGAGCCGGATCAACTTTCGAAACTGATTCGAAGCTTTTCGGAAGGCACAACCGTCACGCTGACTGTCTTGCGCAAGGGCAAAGAAGAGAAGATCGGCGTGAAGCTATCGAAGAAAGAAGTTTCGGAGCGTTCCGACATGTGGCGCGGGCGTCATCAGAATTTCAACTTCAATTCTAATGGACATGACTTCGGTGATTTCGGAATGGGCGATCTCAAAGAGCAGATGGACCAACTCAAAGAACAGCTTGGAGACCAAACTCAGGGAATCGTTCATGACGCAGTAATGGCGGCACAGGGCGAAGCCCAACGCGCTCGTGACGACGCACAGCATCGTCGCGAAATGGCGCAGCATCAACGTGACATGGCCCAACAAATGCGCGACCAAGCGCAGCGTGTTCGTGATGAGGCGCGCCGAGCGCGAGATGAAGCGCGTCGGGCCGGAATCAGTGTGACCCAACGACAGGACGGCGGGTTGAGCACCACGAAGATCGACATCGGCAAAGCGCAGATTGTTTATTCCGACGACAAAGGTGAATTGCGTGTCGAAAAGATTGACGGCAAGAAGGTGTTAACTGCCAAAGATCCGAACGGACTCCTGCAATTCAGCGGACCAGTCGAGACCAAGGAAGATCTCGACAAAGTGCCGGCCGAAGTCCGGCAGCGTTACGAAAAACTGCAGAACAACGATCTGCCGGCGGTGATTTCGGAGCATGAATCCGAAATGGATAACGGTAACGATGCCGACGATGAAGACGACGATAACAATAGCGCCGACATTCAGTCGATGAATCAGGTTTCCACATCGCACTTCGGAAACCGCGCCGGTTTCATTAAACTTTAAGGCAGAGAGAGACTGCGCCGAGCGCCAAGGTGGAACGCGATCTCCGAGCGCGTTTTCGTCGCAGAACGCTCGGCGGAGTTTTCCTTGTCGATCTTGCGCACCACGCTCTATTAAACGCTGGGCGGCAAGATCGACATGATCGTTCGCGTTTTCATTTTTGGTGCGCTTTTGATTAACGCCAGCGTGCTGCGGGCACAAACGTCCAGCCCGGTTCCAGCTGCGTCCCCATCGCTCGAGCAACGGGTCGCCGATCTCGAAGCTTATGTAAACAACGCCGCGCGCGGTTCCGATTCTGCGAACGCAAAAAGCAGTTCGAACATTTCCGGCCCCGGCCCCGGCCACAACGGCTGGATGATGACCGCTTCTGCGCTCGTGCTTTTCATGACGTTACCGGGCCTGGCGCTTTTTTACGGAGGACTTGTCAGGCAAAAGAATGTTTTGTCGATCCTTGCCCAATGTCTCGGTATCGCCGGACTGGTTGCGATTCTTTGGTGGGCGGTTGGTTATTCGCTGGTGTTCTCACGCGGATCGCCAGTCCTTGGTGGATTGAAGTTTTCGTTTCTCCACGGAGTCGACGCAAAACCGAATGGCGATTACTCCTACTGGGTTTCGCAAAATATCTTCGCGATGTATCAATTGATGTTCGCGATTATCACCCCGGCATTGATTATCGGCGCGGTTGCTGAGCGAATACGGTTTGCGGCCGTGCTCGCGTTCGTCGCCGTCTGGATGTTCGTGGTTTATTTCCCGATCGCGCACATGGTGTGGGGGATAGACGGACTGATGAATGGCGTCTGGAACGACCATGCCCGCATTACTGCGATCGATTTTGCCGGAGGCACCGTGGTCCACATGTCTTCCGGGTGGTCGGCTCTGGTTCTTTGCGCGTTGCTCGGACCGCGGCTCGGTTTTCGAAAAGAAATCATGGCGCCGCACAGCATGGTGCTTTGTATGGTCGGGTCGGGAATGCTTTGGGTCGGCTGGTACGGATTCAACGCCGGTAGCGCGCTCGGCGCCGACGCGATTGCCGCGAATGCTTTCACGACAACCACAATGGCAACCGCGGTTGCGTCCTTCACGTGGGCGATGCTCGAGTATGTGCTGCGCGGCAAGCCGAGTGTTCTTGGATTTTGTTCCGGCGCGGTTGCCGGATTGGTCGTGATTACGCCGGCATGCGGTTATGTTGATCCAACAGGCGCGGTGATTATCGGGATTGCAGCCGGCGTCATACCGTTCTTCGCCTGCACTAAATTAAAATCGTGGTTTCATTACGATGATGCACTCGACACCTTTGGCGTGCACGCCGTCGGCGGAACGTTGGGCGCGTTTCTAACCGGATTGTTCGCGACCGCGACCGTGAATGGAAATTTGAGCGGAGCCCCTGCAACTCAAAATGGTCTCGCCAAGGTGATTGGGCATTCGCTTTGGCTCGAACAGCTGAAAGCGATTTCGATTACAATTTTTCTGGCAGTCGCGGCCAGCGCAATCATTGGCTTTGTTGTGAAAACGGTGATTGGGATGCGGATTGCGCCCGAGATCGAACGTCAAGGGCTCGACATCAACGAGCACGGCGAAGAGGGCTACATCACTTCGTGAGCTGCCTGACTAACATTCCTCTTTGCGATATTTTTCACTAATCCGGGCAAAGAATGATCCGCTGAGTTGGAATTATTTTCACCTTTGTTCCAGTGATGGATATCGAAAGTTCGTGCGACTGACCGTCCTTGAACTGCGACGGCGTTTGTATTCGAAACCCATGCCGCCCGTTCCCAAAACCCGCATCTCGAAGGTCTTCGCGAAACTGGTTGGCGACAATCGTCATAACGAATTCGTGCCTGTCATAAAGGTCTACGCTGATGGCCGAGTCGCGTCGATGTTCGTCCAGGACCCAGCCGAAGATCTTCTCGCAATCGGCCCGCTCAAACGCGCCGGTGTAATTGAGCTCAGGACCGTTATTTAGACGGCCGGAGAATATTAGAAGACCGAAGCAGACAAAGTGGAAAGTCGTGAAGATCGCGCCTGTCCGCCAAAGCGGATGATTGATCGGCCATGCTCGTGATTTGCTCCACTCAGAAAAAACATGGAAGCCGGAGAGGAGCGCCGCCATATAAAATCCGTACTCGATGAACTGTGGTTTGATTCCGTGCCAAAGTCCCATCAGGCCAAATGACAGGAAATAACCAGTCACTGCGGCGAGGTGCTTGTTAGGGATCCAGCCCCCACGGCTGGATGCAAGAAGGAAACGCATGTAGACGTGATCCCGGAACCAAAAGGAAAGTGTAATGTGCCAACGGTTCCAAAAATCCCGAATATTGCGGGCCAAAAAAGGTCGATCGAAATTTTCCGGCGTATGTATGCCGAGCAAGTAGCTGAATGCGATGGCAAATGCACTGTAGCCAGCGAAATCGAAAAAGAGATAGAGGCTGTAGGCGTACATGTAGTTTACCAGGGCGCCGACTGTGTTCTCGGAGGCTACGCGGTCCAGCCAATAGCGTTTGATCAGCGCAGCGAGGATGAATTTATAAAGGAAGCCACGAAAAAGGCGGTGCACAGCCGCGTCCAAATCGACAATGAATTCATCGCGAGTTCGCTTCGTTTTCCGATCTGCGACAAACCGACGGTAACGATCAATAGGACCAGCGGATATCGTCGGAAAAAAGAACAAAAAGCCCAGGAAATCGACGAGCGCCGGTGGTTCGATAACTTTGTCACGGAGACAAATGACAATATCCAATGCGCGGAAGCTGACATAAGAAAGGCCGAGAAATCCGATCTGCTGTTCTGCCGGAGAGAGCGAGATGATTTTCGCCAATGCCATCGGGGCCATGCTGGCGACGATCGCTGCGTAAAAGAACAGAGGGCGTCCGGTCCCCATGAAAACATAGACCCGCATCGCAATCCATTGCCAGAACCCAAATCCAATTAGGACCCAGATCTCGGCCAACTCCGCGTGTGCGCCGATTTTTAGTCTGGCTTGGTATTGGACGATAAGAATGAACGCTGTCATCAAGAGCGCCCACCGCCAACTGGCGTGTCCGAATAGTCCGAGCAGGAGGGTTGGAAGGACTACGTAGAGAAAAAGCAGTCCGAAATAAGTGAAATCCGCGTACGGAATCACAAGGATTCGATAATATTCCTTTTGTCGATCTTCCGGTTCGCGGTCATCGCAAGCGTGTCATTGCGTGTTACGAAAGAAATTATCGAGCGCGCGGTTGTAAAACATCCAACCTTTCGGCGTGGGGTGCTCACGCTTGGGGATCAAAAACTCCGGATCGGCATCATGATCAGCGAAACGCACGAGTGCTATGTGGTACCGTTGAGTAAGCTCGTTGACTTTCTCGTAGTAAGTCTGGCGGGCTGACGCCGACACGCCTCTTGCCCTGGTATTGGTTATGTCTATCGGCATGCTTAGAACGAGCGGTTCAGCGCCGACTTCATTGAGGGTGCGAAACATAAGCTCCAAGTCGGTCCATTCGCTCGCGTCTTCGATTCTTCTTTGAAACGCGATGTCTGTGTCCAGTCCAGGCTCTTCCGCCTCGGCATCTGCCACCTTCGGTCGACCGAATTCGGTGAACGCTTTCGGCGAATTATGAAAATGCCACGGATGCCGCGGATTGGAATCGAGGCCGGCCAGGATATAAACCAGCATCTCGAAGTGTTCCTGCAAATCGAACACAACATTTTGCATTCTCCCTAATGGCCAGATGGCGATCAAACCAATGCGATCTGACAGCCGATCTGAGGAGAGGCAGGTTACAGCTGTCTTCACCAGTGAGTTTTTCGTCAGCGTATCGGGAAACTGCAGCATTCGGGTCGCAATTTGCTTCTTCAGGCTCAGATCAAGACCTGTTCCGAACAGGAGACCACTGGCCGCTGCCAATGAAAAATTGCCAGCGTAGGCGTACGGATCAACAGTCCGGTGGAAGAACCAACTTGCTGAAAGCGAAATGGCGACTTTGCGTCCTCGTAGATCCGAACCGAGGGCGCCTATCTTTTGCAAGATGACCAGGGAACTTGTTCCCGGTCTGCCCACTGGACAGACCTGAAATCCTGTCGGAGCACCCGAAAAGAAATCGGAGGCCCTGTTCGGAGTCGGGTCGATTAACTCTGAGCTACCGTAAAGTAGCAAAATATCTCCAGCACAGGCGGCTGCTCGTTGCAGAGCAAGCCCCTGGTTTTTTAGGAAAAGATCTTTGGGGGCAGTTTCATGGATTGTTTCCTTCTCAAGATGGACCGCAAGCAAGCGTCCCCCAAAAAGGATTACAATCGGAAGCAAGCAGGCAATCAGGGCGCTCGCCAAATGCGGCGCAGCTGGTCTCGCCACAGCCTCCTCTTTGATCATCAGAACCTTTAAGTGCGCTGTTTCGCAGCTGCAATTGCGGCATGGCCGCAAAATGTTTTAGGATATGACCGGACAATAACGACATGAGACCAAAGTAACCGGCTTCATGTAGCCTCGACATTTGTGTCAGGGAAAACCGCATAAAAAAACGCGCGGCGTTTCGGCCGCGCGTTTTCGAATCGGTTGTTGTTAAAGTTTAGTTACCGCCGGCGTTACCCCTTTGCCCAGTTTGCATTTGGCGGACCGCTGCGCCCGAAAGGTGGCTAACTTCACTTGACTCGGCCGCTCCGGCGCCAGATTGGTCGTCGACTTCCACCCAGCGCCCACTCAAGTTGCTGCCAGTCTCCGCCGGCACGTAAACCATATGCGTGTGTTTCTTCTGGGCATTAGCAACGTATTTGCCGGTCAATTTGAAATCCATCTGCGTTGGCTTATTGCCGAAAACGTGTTGGTTGGTGAGGGAAGCCTTGATTTGGCCATTCACAAACAGGACCACTTCATAATCGGTGACTGGAAGCTTGCTGACGCCGAATTGGCCATTCGAGTCGGTGCGGACAATCCTTTGGAGTCCGCTTCCATCTTTGGCGGAGATATGGACTTCAGCCCCGGCAACGGGGTTTTTGTTTGAATCTGTGACCATGCCCTGCATCCTAGCGGGCCCGACAGGGTCGGAGGCCCATGCGGCGACTGAAAAAGCGAGGAGGGTGACAATGGAGAGTTGGAGCGATTTAATAAACATAAGGTCTTGTAGTTTAGGCGTGAATTGTCTGTACCGCAAGCCTTGTCGGCCCGCGTCTCAGCCTAACTTGAGAACCCGAGAGCTTAGCGACTGTTACCGTCGCCGCTGCGAGTTTGAATTTGGTGCACCAGGGCATTTCCCTGGTTATTCAGGCGTTCAGACATTCCGATCGACATTCCTTTTCCATCGCCCTCAACCTCAGCCCAGTGGCCCAGGTGGGTACCGGTGGTCGACGGGATCCAGACATAATGTTTGCCCGGAGCGAATGGTGTCACCTGTGAGCCTTTCAGGATCTCGAAGTTCAAGGTCTGGGTCTCGCCTGCCTTGGTCCTGACATTGCTGATGGACGCTTTGGTTACCCCACCGACGACCAGCAATACATTGTAAGTGCCGGCCTCCAGCTCGGGATAATTGTAACGACCATTGGCGGTGGTGTGAATTTTTCCAATTTTGTTTGCATCACTGCCTTGGATGCGAATTTCAGCGCCTTGGATCGGACCGGAAGAATCTTTCACGATTCCGCTTAGTCCCGCCTCTCCGGCTTTAGCTGTCAGCATCAAGCAGAGCGAAGCAAACATGACGACAACAACACGAATCATGTTCTTCATGGCCAAATATTACGACCAGCGGCGACGCTTGTAAAATGCGATCCGGCAGGCGGAATGTGCCGGCGGAGGGACTTGAACTCACACGCTGGAAAACATCGAGCGGCCAATTGTTACCCGTGGCAGACCAGAGATTTTCAAAGTGGATGAAGCGGCAGCATTACTTACGACTGCCGATCTTCATCCAGAACTTGAGTTTCTTCCGGCAATTGCCATCGGACTTTTCGCCGGGTTACGAACCGAAGAAATCAAAAAACTCGATTGGCGTAATATAGATTTTGAACACCGAATCATCGATGTTGACGAACGCATCGCCAAGAGGCGCCAACAGCGAAATGTGGAGATGTGCGACTGTCTTATCGCGTGGCTTACTCCTTACGCGAAGCCGAAAGGGCCGGTCTATCCTGTTGAGGCCGCGCGCAGAAAAATGAAGCAGTTGCGCCAATTGGCGAAGATCGCGAAGTGGCCCGATAACGGCCTGCGACATTCATACGGAAGTTATCACGTTGCGCATTTTCAGAATCCAAACCTGGCGGCGGTCCAGATGGGCCATGCGACAACGGATATGTTGTTCAATCACTACAGAAATTACCGAATCAGAAGAAATGACGCCGAAACATATTGGAAGCTGGTTCCCGCTTCGCGACACAAAAAGGTTATCTCTTTTGCAGGCCGCGTGGGCTGAAGTTCAGCCGAGCTGTTAGCGAATGGAGTGCAATACGCTAAATACCGTACGTTGCCCCGTCTGAAACGATGAAGGCCGACGGCAGGCCGCTGCGCGGCAAGGATAGGATTTGCCAAGACGCTGCTTCGCGAGGGGCCCGCCCATCTGGTCAACAGCAGTTGGTTACGGACCAACCGCGTATCAACTAGCGGCTTCTCGCTTAGCGACGTTCCAGTCAAAAAAAAACTGCCCTCGTCAGTTGTTTGGCTTCGCCTTCCTCGAACGCGCTGTTGCAAAGAAAATTCGAAAAGCGTAGTCTCGCTTATGCGACGGTTGTTCCCGGCGCTTAGTTCAATTTGGATGCAGCAAGAGACGTTATGAAAGTTTTGCCTTCGACTTTCATTTTCCTGGTAGTCGCGGTGACAGCGTTTGCTGCCACGGCCAATAAGAAGGGAGGCGGAGGGGCGGCAGGAGGTCACGCCAACGCAGGAGGAGGTCCGAAAGGCGCCAGTGGTCGCGCCAGCATGATGCACCAAAGTGGAGCAATGCATCAGAGCAACATGATGCACGGGAACACCGCGAATTTTGCGAAGCATAGCCAAGGGCTGGGAAGCCAATTTCACGAGACAAAGGGCAATGGCATAAAAAGCTTTTCTACCAAGAGCACTCACGGTCAGATGACTTTCCGTAGTCGCGCCGGGACCATCGCCGGGTTGCATAGTCATTTAAGCGGTTCCTTTCGGGCGCAGGCGTTCCAAGCGCAGAAATACTCGGCTGTTCTTCAAGGCTATCATCCAGTTTTCCACGAACGCGCCTGGTGGATCGCCCACTACAATCGCGTCGTTTGGGTCGATGGTGGTTGGTATTATTGGGACGATGGGTATTGGTATCCGGCGTTGGGTTATGATCCGGGGGGGGTCTATGTTTATGACGGCCCAATTTACAGCTATGATAACCTGCCACCGGACGAGGTGATCATGAACGTGCAGAGTGAATTGGAATTTCAAGGTTATTACCACGGACCGATCGACGGCCAGCTCGGCCCGCAAACACGCGCGGCCATTGCAGATTTTCAGCGGGATCACGAGCTCGAGATTACATCGGCCATCGACCAACCAACGGTGAATCTGCTCGGCTTGGCCTAACAACGCATCTGTTGGGAGCGTTGCGTCTGGGAGGGCTAATGAGAAAAGACCCGTTTAAACAACTGCTTGATTTTTTCCCCTGGGTCCGGGGTTCGAGAAGGTCTTGGCCTCGGTGCGGAGGCTTGCCTCGTGTCCCGGCTTTTCTCGAGTGTTTGAACGTTTTGCCTCTCGATGTCGGATAACTCGGTGTTGATTTGCTCGTCCGCCACACCGGTGCGCGGCTTGTACCAGGCAAATTTGGAGAACCGTTTTCGAACATCCGGTTCGTCGCTGAAGTCCGCACCGCGCCGCGCGTAAATCTCCTCAATGGCATAACGAATGTTTGTCAGGCTCCAATGTGAAATCTCGTCAGCGGTTAATGCACGGGTGCGGGTCTCTTGATATCGCTCGCCGGAAAAGTCTCCTTCCAGAGGCTTGTTGGGATTTGTCAGGGTGCCTGACGGAATTTGCTGGCCTGAGACAGCGCCGCCCTGCGGACTGGCGGACATCTGTGCCTGTTGGCCATTGAAGGCCTGAGCCGCTTCGGGGGTCACATCAATTTCTTTCGTGGCGACGTCCACAACGCAACTCCACGGCGGAGGAACCTTATCCTCGGCGTCCGCCTCCGCTACCACAACGGTCACGGCAAGCTTTTTGGAATCGGCTTCCCAGCCGACCGCATCAATGGCGACGCCTTCACGCGGCGTTTCCGCCGGAAGCCCTAGCTCCTGAAGATAATATTTCCAGACAATCTGATCGAGTTGTGTGTCCGGTCCTTGAACCTCCTCGGGAGCAGCGTAGTCGAGCGATCCCTGTCCCTCATGCTGATAAAGCTGCAGCTCGCTGTGACCGGCGCGTGGGCGGTTATTCAAGACGATCCATTGATCGTTAGGCGAAATGAGAATCCAAGCGTTCCGCTGGTATTCGAAAAATACCTTCGATTCGCCGGCGTGATTGACACTTTCCAGAACAATCTGGTGGACGGGGTTTCCTTTGCTACGCGCGTACTTCACGCGAATATTTCCGCTCGCCGATAGTTCCTGACGTTGCACCGTCGCGCCGTCGGCCAGAGGCACAGGCGGAGCTGAGGTTTTCTTCGTTCGTGTCAACGCACTCTGTTGCGCGGGCGTTTCCGCCGTCCTCGCCTGTGTCGGTTTTAAAAGCCGCGGCAGATAAACGATCAAAAAGAGGATGTTTGCTAGCGCCAGCACGCCGACGCAGATCGCCGCAATGAAAATTGCACGCTTCGACATACCCGAATGCCAGCTCCTCCAAAACTGTGTCAAAGCCTGCACGCTTTGTCTCATTGACGCCGTAACGTCACGGGCTCGGAGTTACCCCACTCGTCCGAGACCCGGCCGCTGAGAATCCTTCCGTCCGAAGACAGCGTGAGCATCCAGGTCCTCGTCGGGTGCGAGGGAATTCCCTTGGCGATGACATGCCTGCCGCTTAGCTCCCAACGCCCTTCGTCTCCCCCTTTTGCTGGGTCTTCGGTGGCGAAGGTACTATCTTCAAAAAAAAGGAATGAGGCATCACCCTGCTTCCACCTGCCAACCAGTTGGGTCCCTACCGACCCTGCGGGGAAATGTCGTGGATCAGGAACCCTTGTCATTTTCCTAGTAATGTCTTCCTTGATTCCGATTTGTGAAGCACTCCGCGGGAAGAAACGCAATATCGCGAGGCAGACGAATAAGAGCGCCACTGCTCCCAAAGTCGGAAGATACCATTTGGATTTTGTAAACCGGCTGAAAAGAGGACGTGCGTGAGCTAAACCAGACTTGATCTGCTCTTCAAATCGCTTCAGGAATTGCGCGGCCGATGTAGCGGCGGGTGAGGACCTGGCGGCGTCCAATGGTTTTTGTGCCGACGGCGCGCCCGCAGCAGTCGTGGAAGGTGTTGTGTGATTCTCCCCAACAATGGACCGCGCGGCTTCTCGGGCGGCCGCCTCGATGGCGGCACAGAGCCGGTCGATATGGTGATGGAAATCAATGCCCGAATCAACCCGGAGCGCGTTTCGAAATCTGAGGGCTTTGAGGTCGTCAGGAAGCTCGCTGGTTCCCGGCAGGCGAGCTTCTTCGACCAGAAGGGGAATTACGCGAATATTTCGCTCCAGAGCGTGTGCTACCTCTATGTGAACCAAGTCGCTTGGATCGTCGATCCTACGCTTTCCGACTTCCCCGGGTCCCGTCCAACGTGGACCAATTACCGGCAGCAGAATATCGCAATCTCCGATCGACGAATGGATGTGCTGGCGATAATCAATTCCCATCGGTATGCTATCGATATCGATAAAGACGTGGTTGGATCCGAAGTGCGCGCGCAACCGATCGTAAATGCGCCCGGTTATCGGACCGCTGTCAGCCCGGCGGTATGAGATCATGATGTTCATCGCTGTAATTGTGGTCGGGATCGAAATAAGTCGTGCGAGACTAGACGAATTTGTATATTTGACCCGTCGCCGTATGCGCCGTTGACTTCAAAACTCGGGGCCTTAACGGCAAGATCGCGATTCGCTAGGACGTCATAGTAGAAAGGAGCGACCGGTTGGCATCGGTCCCGTGTCCCCGCCCTTAGACGCGGCTGAGCGCAAATCATCCAGGAATCCTCGGACATGGATATTGCGAGCGTTTTTACGCGAATTCAAGAATTCTCTTATGACGACTGGTTGCCAAATTGCTATCCAGCAGAAACCCATTCCTCCTAGAACCAGACTCGATCTTCACTTGCAGAAGGAAGCAACATGCTGTTGGCCGCCCAACGCTCGTGCCACCAACTGCTGCATCAGGATAATCGGCACGCGTTCAAGAATCGGAATACAAAACATTAGTATAGCAATGGTCACGCCTGTGTCAGCAATTGCCCTATGCCCGCATAGTCACCTCCTCTCAAGCCTTCGGGCACGTCCGGCTACAAAGGACGCATTCGTCAGCTGCCGTTCCCGATAACCACGGTTATCGTTTTCTCCGAGCCAGTTCAACGACTATTGGCCAGGCGCGGGAAGTAACTGGAATGTTTGCTGTTGGAACTTTGAAATATCCACTGTGACTTGCGAGTTCAGTGCCACCAGCAAGCGAAACACATCCCGATTCCAGTGTGCAGTGGAAGCTAATGCGTTCGTGGGGACCGGATCGGTAATCGCATACATTTTGCCGCTGTAGTGCACGGTTTGTAGCGGCTTTTCGAGCGCAATACTCTTGTCCGGCCACATCATTTGGAGTATTGGCCGCCGTTCGGTGGCGGGGACCATTTTGATTTCCGACTGACTATTTTCAAATTCTTCAAACGTTGGTTGTTCTGTTGCCACTGCCGCCATTGAGCGATCGAAACTACGCAAAACAAGGCGCGTGGTCGCATGCTGCGAACTTTCTACGCTCGTTTGAACGGCGATGCCCGCCGTTAGCAAATCAACAACATTCTTAACTGCCTTGTACGTATCCGGGTACGTATCGGCGTCTAAAGGCGCAAGGTGTTTGTCACCTGCAAGCCTCCTTACCACCTCATCGGGATCGTGTGCCGTCAAAACAAAGAGCGGGGAAGAACGCTTACGGCCTATCTCCCATTGGTCATCGACGTTTTTTAAGACGAACCCTTTTTCTTCCGCCTCCGCAAACTCTTTAGACGTAGGATTAACCCTTCCTCCAGTATTCGGCGTATCAAAAGAGATGTTACCAATCTTCTCATAATGAGAATTAGCTCTTAATGTCAGATACCCGCGCCTTTGCATTTCCCGCAGAATTGCGCATCCGCGCAAAAAGCGGGCATATGAGCCCGGAGGCTCTGGATCCGTCCCCAGTTCGCCGCGTGCCGGTAAATTGAACAAGGTTATTGATCCCTCCCCCGGCAGCGTCGTTTCAACTCGCTCGATCATAACCCGCATTAATTGATCGATTGGATAGCCCTGTTGATAGAGCGTGAAGAAGATCTCAGGTAGAGCCGGTTTCAGAATCTGTTCGGACACCTGCTCATTGTTTAGCGGGATGAACTGAAAGTCAGGGTTCTTCGTATGTGTGTATGCAGCGCTTCCGTTGTATCCGAAGATGGTCTGAAGGACGCGGCTTGGAAATGTTGCAATTGTTACTATTGTTCCCGTTCCGTGAAACGGGGTGTTGTTGCTCGTTGACGTAACGGTTCCAGCTGATCCGGCGGTGGCCGATGCTGTGTCGATGAATCGGTTCGTAATAGATCCGATGACTAGGTAATAGGCGGGATGTCCGTTTTCCAGTCGCGCCAGGTTGAGCAGCATCTGCTCGTTCAAGGCGTTAGCATAGGCCGCATTGTAAGAGCGAAATTCCCCGTGCATGGTCGGACCGCTGCATGAACTTGCTGACAAAAGGACTAGTGTGATTACCAGCCGAGCGCTCGCAGGCTCGAAACAGCACGAGAAAAATCTAATCACCTGATTTCGCCTATAAGTCGTGATCCCAGGGTGCGGAAGAGACATGAAGCGTCGTTCGATGAGCGCGATACTGAAAACCGTGCTCAAAAAAAGCAAGAATTCTTTCTCGACGGTTAAACGGTCGCTTTGCAGGATGTTCTGCAGCAAGCTGACTTAGTTGCAAAGCACTTTATGTTGGCCGAGTCGTCCAAACTGCCACAATGGACAACCGTTGGATTTAGCGGCCACCGCAAACTGGAGAATCCCCTTTGTGTTGCGGACGGCATTCGTCAAGCCTTGGGTCTGTTGAAGGCGAAGTACGGCCGACTGGCCGCAGTGTCCTCAGCTGCGAGCGGTGCCGACACCCTGTTTTTGGAAGAGGTTGCACGCAGAAATCTTCCCTGTGAAGTCTGGCTTCCTTCTTCTCACGAGGTTTTCAAACAGGATTTTTCTGCGGCCGATTGGGAGCGCGTGCAACCCTTCTTAGATCGGGCTTTGCTCGTCCGCGAAGTCGATGGCACGCAATCGAGACACGAGGCTTTTCTGGAAACGGGTGTGCTTACCGTCGAAGCGGCCGACGTGATGATCTTCGTCTGGAATGGGAAACCGGCCACGGGCAAAGGCGGAACGGCCGACGTGTACAGTTACGCGCGGACGTTGGGAAAAGCGGTCGTTGTTATCGATCCGGTTAATGGACAGATTGTTATTCAAGACGGATTCGGGGAAGAAGTGCCGAAGCAAGCAGCAGCAAGTTTCGACGCTGAGAATCCGCGCGCTGCGGTAGAATCGGAATTTAATGAGCTAAGGAAAATGGCGAAGCGAGGCGCTTTTTCCGCCAGAAAGCTGATTCTTTGGATCATTTCTTTACAGCTTGCCGCTGCTGCGCTTGGCGTCTGTTTGATCGCTCAGATACCTGGCATAACTCACGCCGGATTCCTGGAACCGGTTCTTTTGGCAGCAGCCACAGGTTTGATCTTGTGGCTCCACGTTGTTCAGCACAAATGGATAGACAGCCGGACTAAGGTTGAATTGTGTCGGTCCTTCTTGGCCATCTGGCATTTTCCACGGGGCAGAAACTTTTCGCCCCACATGACGATTAGGGGCTGCGAACAACTGGCTCGGAGCTTGCGGATAGCATGGCTGCTGGATCGACGGCCGCCTTGGAGTTTTGAAGAAACGAGGGATCGGTACTTGGTAAATCGAATACAAGAACAGCTTAAGTTCTATCGCGATGGCCACAAACGAGCGCGCGGAAAATCAAAATTGTTTTTTAGAATGGCTGAGTTCGTGGCAGCCCTTGCGTTGGTGACTTCGGTCGGAGAACATGTGTTCGATCAGACCCGCTGGCACGTTGTGTCCGTGATTTTGCCAATAGTTGCGGCCGCTTTACTAACCTTCCTTGTCGCGCGCGAGTATTCCCGCCGGAGCGTCCTTTATGAAGAGTTGGCATTAAAACTAGATCATTTGCGGTTACGCAATGAGGCCGCTCGAAGTTGGGCCAGCTTATTTCGCGTTGTGAGCGAGACCGAGGATTGTCTGCTCCGCGAAGTGGAGGAGTGGCACTCGTTTACACGATCCACCAGCAAATTACTCTAAGACAGAAGTCGGAATGAAACGGATCTTGGCTCTGGACGGAGGTGGAATTCGGGGAGTCTTTTCCCTGCAAATTCTCGCCCGGATCGAGGAACTGTTTCGGCAGAAGCGCGCGGACGCGAACCTTGTTCTGGCCGACGTCTTCGATCTTTTCTCCGGAACGAGCACCGGAGCGATTATCGCGACCTTTCTCGCCTGGGGGAAATCAGTCAGCGAGATCGAGCGTCTTTACATCGAGCGCGGGGCGGAAATGTTTGCCCGTGAGCGGTGGTATCGCCGCTGGAAGGCTAAGTATCGTGCTGACGCAATCGCCCAATTCTTTCGAGAAATTTTTTGTGAAGAGGACGGCTCTCCTGCCCTGCTCGGTTCCAAGCGTCTTCGCACATTGCTACTCGTCATGGTGCGCAACGCCAGCACCGGCTCAGCTTGGCCATTATGGAACAATCCGGCCGCAAAGTATTCCGATCGAGCGCGGGAAAACTGCAACCTCGACATTCCGCTCTGGCAATTGCTTCGTGCGAGCACGGCCGCGCCGACTTATTTCCCTCCCGAAGATATAAAACTTGGAAGCAAACATTTCCTTTTCGTTGACGGCGGTCTCACCCCTTTCAACAATCCATCCCTCGCTGCGGTCCTAATGGCAACGATGCCAGGCTACCGTCTCTGCTGGCCTGCCACGCGCGAGACCCTCCACCTTATATCTGTCGGAACCGGTGCGGCTCGCGCACGCCTGCCGCAGAAACTGGCGGCGAAGATCAATATGATTGACCAAATCAAATATCTCGCGCCGGCCATCCTTGGCTCTGTCGCTGTCGAACAAGACTTGTTGTGCCGGGTTCTAGGGGATTGTCGGCATGGAGCCACACTTGATGCGGAAGTCGGATCTTTGGAGGCCCCTTCCCTTTTTGGTCCGAAGGAGCAAAAGTTCACCTACGTGAGGTACGATCGACCGTTCGACGTCACTCCTTCAGAGGCCAAGGAAATCGTGAGGGGCCGTTCGGCCATGGATAATCTGAAGTTGATTCCAGATCTGCAGAAAGCCGGGAGAGAATACGCACAGGCGTATGTTCAGCCAGAGCATCTCGGCCCGCGACGCTAAGGCCGCCTATTCTCCTTGAATAAGCGCCCACACTGACTGTAATAGCCCTTTGTGTCGCCTCGCCCGACGATTTTCATCTCGGCGGTCAGTAGAGAACTGAAAAGCGCGCGGCAGTTAGTCGCTAACACACTGGCTTTTCTCGGTTACGAGCCAGTTTGGCAGGATATTTTCGGAACCGAACAAGGCGATCTGCGCGGAATGTTGCAGCGCCAGATCGACGACTGCAAAGGAGTAGTGCAATTGGTGGGACACCGCTACGGCGCTGAACCGCCTAGTGTTGACGAACAATTCGGGCGCGTGAGCTACACGCAATTTGAGGCGCTCTACGCTGAGCAAAAAGGCAAGAAAGTTTGGTACCTCGTTCTGGACGAGAATTTCCCAGCCGACACTCACGAACCCGAATCAGATGAACTGCGAGAGCTGCAAGCTAGTTACCGCCAGCGACTAAAAACGGAATCACGGCTTCGTTATTCACTGGGGAGCCGCGAAGCGCTTGAGACTAGCGTTCTAAAACTGCGCAACGACCTCGCGCGACTGCGCCGCGGAGTCAAACAATGGGCCGCTGCGGTGATCGTGTTGCTAGTAATTCTTGTCGGGGCTGTGGTCTGGATCAAGAGCGGACAGCGGCAGCAGAACCAGCAGCTTAGCGCCATGAGAGAAGAAATGAACAAGCTGCTGCAACAAGGGGTCGCACAATATGCCGAGGTACAAAGCAAAGTTCGGCAGGAGGAGCGCCCCGGGCAGGACAGTCCCGAAGTGCAGCAGCGCACTTACGATGAACTGGCCAAACAACTGGGCGTTGATCCTAAACTGCTGCAGGAAAAACTGCCGCAATTTGCAAAGGAATTAAAGAACGCTCCCAACGCCGCGACCTACCAGCGTGCCAGCGCCGCTTATGTGACCAAGGAATATGCTGAAGCCGAACGCCTGGCTTTGATTGCAGCGGACGAAGCGCAGAACGCTTCGCCGCCCAAAACGGCTGAAGCTATCAAGGCCCTACAGCTCGCCGGTCAATCCGCTGACGCGCGAGTTGAGTATTCCGAGTCGTTGCGGCATTTTCGCGCAGCGGAGCGATTGACTGATCATGCGCACGATCCGTTGGAATGGGCTACTCAGCAGTGGAACATTGCCTTTGTGCTCGATCAGCAGGGGCAATATGCCGAAGCAGAGAAAGTTTATCGAGGTGCGCTACAAGAATACCGGCGCGCTCGCGGCGAGGAAGACAAGGACGTATTGACGCTCCGCAATAATCTGGCCGTTGTCTTTGATGATCAAGGCAAGTATGCCGATGCGGAAACGGAGGATCGGGCCGTGATTAAGCTCGAAGAGAAAGTTCTCGGCGCGGAGCATCCTACTACGCTCTTGAGCCGCAGTAATCTGGCCCTTGTCTTTGATGATCAAGGCAAGTATGCCGATGCGGAAACGGAGGATCGGGCCGTGATTAAGCTCGAAGAGAAAGTTCTCGGCCCCGAGCATCCGCAGACGATCGACAGCCGCAGTGGCCTGGCCACTGTGCTCGATGACCAAGGCAAGTACGCCGAGGCAGAAACCGAATATCGCGAAGTGATCAGGCTCCAAGAGAAGGTACTCGGCCCCGAGCATCCGCAGACGATCGACAGCCGCAGTGGCCTGGCCAATGCGCTCGACGACGAGGGCAAGTACGCCGAAGCGGAAACCAAATATCGCGAAGTGATCAGGCTCCAAGAGAAGGTGCTCGGCCCCGAGCATCCGCAGACGGTCGACAGCCGCAGTGGCCTGGCCAATGCGCTTGATGACCAAGGCAAGAACGCCGAGGCAGAAACCGAATATCGAGCGGTGATCAAGCTCGAAGACAAAGTGCTCGGCCCGGAGCATCCTACTACGCTCACGAGCCGCAATAATCTGGCCGTCGCACTTGGTTACCAAGGTAAGTATGCCGAGGCGGAAACAGATTGTCGGGAAGTGATCAAGCTCGAAGAGAAGGTGCTCGGCCCGGCGCATCCGCAAACGCTGCAAGGCTATTATGATTTAGGATTATGTCTGAGGGCTGAAAACAAAATGAATGAAGCCAAAGAATTTGCCCGGCGCGCAGCCGAGGGGGCAGGTAAAGTCTTAGGAGCGAATCATCCCGACACGCTGAAATACAAGAAGCTCTGGCAAGAATTGCAAAGGAAGAAGTGAATGCTTAACTTAGCACACAACAAGAGATTTCTTCTTGGGAAAAACTCTGAGCAATAGTTTGTCCGTCATAGATCACTTTCGTTTGCATACCTAGATGGTTCTTACTTGCGGCCGGCGCCTGGCGGGCGATTACTGAGTAATCGTCCGATTTTCAACTTTTAGAGCTGGTGCTCACCGGCCACGGCGAATACGATTCGCGTCGTGAGGCGACTCTCGATCCTGATCCTGCTGTTGTTCGTCGGGTTGGCGGCTGCTCGCGCCGATGAAGTCCTGGAAACATATCGGGCCCGTCTCAGCGCGCGTGATCATTTCAACACCAACGGCGAGCGCCTGACCTCGCCGGCGGAGATTATCCGGCAGGACCGGGCAAACGTGCATCGCTTCGGAATCGTTGATCCCGAGGACCAGAGCGATCAATTTTTCTCCAGCGAGAAGAATCGCGCGATCCTCGAAAAATTGCTTGAAGCAGGACACAGCAAGCCCGCCGCGTATCAAGCGGTTGTCAATGGGACGCCGGTAGTGGTTGTGACCGTGCTGCGCGGAAATCGTGGTGAGTACGTCACCGTATCCATAATCCACGACTGAATTGCGATTCTTTTTCCCTGCATTCGCTTCGCTGGCCTTGCTCGCGCTGATCGTCGGTGCCCGGGCCTCGGTCGCATCGAGTCCGTCGCACGCCGCGTTTCGCGTCTGCATCGATCCCGGCCATCCGAGCGAGAAAAATGACGGCAGCGAACTTTTGAATGGAGTCCGCGAAGTCGACGTCAACTGGGAGGTTGCGCAAAGGCTGAAGAAGTTACTCGAGGACAAGGGATTTGCGGTGACGGTGACAAAATCTTCTGTGCGAGAATACGTCACGAACCAGGACCGGGCGCTCATCGCAAATAAAGCGCGCGCCGATCTTATGCTGCGGCTCCACTCGGATTCAGCTGGGCCTAGCGGTTTTACATTGTACTATCCGCGCAAGCAGGGCGAGGCGCAGGGACGAAAAGGGCCGACTACCACGGTGATCCAGGCTTCGCAAACTGCTGCTAAGATTTTCCATCCTGCGTTTGCGGCGGCGCTGCGTTCCGAGCTGAAGGACAACGGCATCCGCGGAGACGAGCAGACGGAGATAGGCTCGAAGCAAGGCGCGCTGACCGGCTCGATCTTCAGCGCAGTGCCGACGCTGCTAGTTGAAATGGTGAATCTGGCAAAGCGCGAAGACGCCCGCTGGATCAGCCAGCCGGAGAAACAGCAACTCATGGCACAGGCCCTCCTCGGCGGGGTCGTCGCCGTCGCCCAGCAACGGAGCTCTGGGTCGAACCCGCAATCTGATTTCTGACCTCTGACCTCAGACGTTATGCTCGTTTCGCTAATCTCGACATGAATGTCAAAGCTGACAGGCGACAGATGTCGCTGCCTCTCGAAGAGATTGCCAGATTCGAGCACTCCGACAACAGACCCATGTTGACGTCTCGGGTTATCCATTGAGGCAGCGACAACAATCCCCGAGAGGGCTTCCGGATCGCTCAAGAACTCGGACTATTTCAAGGCTCTAGGGACAATATTGTTCGCACTACGTTTTGGGCGCAAGGCGACTTCGCCTCACCCTGCAAGTTCAGAAAAAGCTCGATAAGGCAGAATCGTTTTTCCGTCACGCGCTGGTTAGGCCGTTCGGCTTTCATTCGGCTCGGTCGAACTCTCCTTTGAGAAAAGGAACAAAACTCTTTTCGATTCGCTCGACCCACGGATCGTATTGCTTGTTCTCGGCGTGGGGGTAAGTGATATTAAACGCAGCCCAGTTGCCACCTTTGGTGTAGAGCTTGTGATAATACTCGGTTCCGTCTTTGGTCACGCCTGAGATGACATACCAAGTATCTGTCTTTTTCTTGTAGGTAATTGTGTCTCCGAGCGAGTCCAACTCGTCTTGCCAGCGCTTGTCGAGGGAGTCGACTCCGTCACCGGTTCGCAGGAAGCCGCCTTGGCCGAGGATGCTGAACTCCTTGTTCGTTGTGTGAAACTCGCGTCCGGCGCCGTTTTGGGGTGCGCGGCTCGCGATGAGAGTAGCTGGATAAGGTAAAGAGAACCCGAAGCGTTCATTCACGTATTCCTTCCACGGCGCGCCTTCGCCGTGTGCTCGAACAGCAACGAGAAAGACGGCTAGTAAGGGAATGATGGCTTTGTACGTACGCAACGGTCTAACGAGAATAAGATCAGCTACGGCTTACCGAGGCCGAGTGTCAAATGCGGTGGAACGGTTTTAATCTTCGAAAACGTACGCGGGCGATGGCTAGTCATCGGTTGCATCGCTTAGTTAGGGCGTTGGCCGCGCAGCGAATGCAGCTTTCCAATTTGGTTTCTGAAATAGGGTGAATAAAATAATCGGATATGACAGACCGAAGCAGATACCAACCACGTGTCCAATTATCGTAGCCGAAGCGTTCGCGTCTGGTGTAGCTGCCTGGACAGGAAAGAGAAGTAATATGCCGGCATTCAAGGCCCAAAGCCCTGCATAAATCAAACTGGCAGCGCGAGCCCAAGCCCTCATCCGAAAGATCCCGATGCCCGCGATTACACCGACCGTGCTTACCGTGAGCGCGAAGAGCCCAAACTCAAGTATCTTGAGCATGATCGCTCTCTGATCAGCTGAAATTCCCGGGATGCCCATAAATCCTTCTATGAGAATAGCTCGACGAATCCCGGCAAGTGCTGCGAGTACTTCGAAAAGTGCAGAGATGATACCGAGACCTCCGAATACGAGATTGAGAACTCCTATAACGGTCATTCCGCCCGTTCTCTCCTTTAGCACATAGTTATTCCTTTTGTGTTCGGGTGCATGTGAAAACGGCCTAACGAGAAGTAGACGACATTTTGCAGTCTATTTCTCGGCCTTATGACTCTAGAGAGAGCTGTTCATGGTCTTCACAAGTTTATTTCGGCCTCAAAAACTTTCCAACTATTCGTCAACAGAGGGGAACGCTCTCGCGGCCAGATTGGCGCTTTAGCGTTGCTTCACAAGCCCGGTTTTGGCTACAAGGTCCCTCATGCGCACCCTATTGACTGGCAGACTTTGCTCCATCGTAATCGTCGCGGCAGCGGCCGTCGAAAGCATCGGTGCACCTGCTGAAAACGAAGGGGCGGAAAAAATCAAGCGCCCCGTGTCCGCCCGAATCGATGTCATCCATAAGATCGAGACGGCGGACCCGATCGGTAATGTAATCGTGAAATACGCCGACGGCACGGAGGATAAATGGACGGATAAAGGGAATTGCTCGACTCCGAAAGTCTCCTCTTCCGGAATGGTCGGCTGGATCGTCTATTCCCTGCAGAAAGATGGAAAATCGATCGAAATGTACGGAGAGCTGCCGACAAACGGAAAAGTTTCCGTCTGCGAAAAAGGGAAAGTGTTAGCCACGGTATCGACCACGAAGCCATTTATTGAGCAGTGGGGATTTTCCCAGGATGGCGGCCATATTGTGGTCAAGTCCCGGGGGGCGCACGGCCCGGCCACCATCCAACTCTTTGCTATTAAGGACGGTTCCGCCGAGGCCGCTGTGGATGCGTATTCCGAGAACCTCCCCGAATGGGCGCGCCCGTATAAGGACGACTGAGTCAATTTGGTGGGTGCCGGGCTTCCAACTCGATGCCACAGCGCGCGAGGTACTGGCTCTTGAGGAACACAAGCCAGTTATAGCTGTCAACGGCGGGTCCTCTGCTTTGGCTGATAAGCGCTTTAAGATTGGAACACAGGATCAATCTTACAAGTTATTGTAAATCAATTATTTATAAATGAATTCCAATGAACTATCTGACGGGTCACCAGTGCCGCCGGCAGGATGGTCTGTGCGTGCGCTACGTGGGATTAAGGGACGCTCAGCCCGAACAAAAGCCTCCAGTGACACAGTCTGTAGGAGAACGAGCAGCAACTTGTCCTGACTGCAGTGAAAAAACGCCGCCTCCACATGCTTCACGATCGGGTGCACCGTGTGGTTGTAATCGCGAGGCAGTCTCTAGCGACTGCTGCGAGCGATTCCCCAGCAGATTGCCGGACAATGGGACCTGAGCGAATCCTAACCTGCGGATACTTGGGCCTTGGAACGGGCTAGTTGCGCCGGGCGGCAATTCCGTGTTCGGATTTCAGGTTGGTGTAGTTACTTCGTTTATGAACGTGGGAATACCTCGCGTCTGCCAGATTACTTGAATGATGATGTGGCGATTAGTAGTGATCGGCCGGCAACGCAGAAATTGCTCGTGATTCAAGGAAACGAATTAACTGCGGCCCGGTAAGCCTAACCCACTCTCACGCCGCGCTCTTGCTTTTGGATCACGGCCAGCGTTGGTCCCCATTTCGTTGACTAATGGTTGACGAATAAAAGGTGAATCCGTGCGTTTTCATGCGCGACCGTGCGAGCACCGATCGGTGCAAGTTCGTGGTGCATTTCCCCTCGTAAAATGACCTTTCAGAGGGCTTGCCGGCGGAGGGACTTGAACCCACACGATCTTGCGATCACTGGATTTTGAGTCCAGCGCGTCTGCCATTCCGCCACGCCGGCGTGTTGGAAAGGGAGCGAAAGAATACGAGGTTCGCGGCGAAGCTCAAACGTTTCCAACCAGATCCAAAGGCTGCAAACTCCGTGGCGGGCCAAAAATTTCGCGCAAAATAATCGCATCCCGCAAACCGGAGGTTGTTTTCAACAATCTTGGGATGTCTATCTTCGCTTCTGGTTTGGAAATAGCCTGAGCCGTTGCCGGCTGAAACGCGGCCGTGACCTCGTCTTCGGTAATCGGTGCGAGTGGCGGCGGACCTTCATGAACTTGAAACGCCGGAATTTCGCTCTTTGGTGTAGCAATTTTTCGCCGCGACGGCGGCATTTGTCTGGGAGTCTGTTGTTCGGTTAACGACCGGGATTCCGGTGGGCGCGTTGTCAGCGGCGGCAGCGGAGATAGAATTGTCGGCCTGACTGATCGTGGCTCGACCCGTTGCACCACGAGCGGTTTCTGATAAGTCGGTCGCGGCGCGACCGGCTCTGGCGGCTTTGACGTTGCCGGCTGACCGAGCGCTTCCAAAAATTTCCGGACGCGATCCTCGTCCGTGTCGCCGGTCTGACCGGTCGTTGGACGCGGAGTTTCCGGCGGCAATATCGATCTTCGTTTCGTATCACTGCCGGGCCGGCGTCCAGTCTTGCTGGCGGCGCGGGTCAGCAACTGAAAAAAGATTGCGACCGCGATGAACAGAAGGAAGAGGAAATTGTCGAGATGGGCGGCTGCAAACACGTTTTCTACCTACTACTTCGTAATTTCTCCTAGCTCGCTTCCGTACGCGGTTTATCAGAGCCAGCGATTGATTCGCGCATCGAGGTATCAGCCTGCACGTTTTTCATCCGGTAATAATCCATGATCCCGAGATGGCCGGCCCGGAACGCTTCCGCCATCGCCATCGGCACTTGCGCTTCGGCTTCGACGACTTTCGCGCGCATCTCCTGCGTCTTGGCCTTCATTTCCTGCTCCACCGCCACCGCAGCAGCGCGGCGCACTTCCGCTTTCGCCTGGGCAATACGCTTGTCGGCATCCGCTTGTTCGCTTTGCAATTTCGCACCGATATTGTCACCCACGTCGACATCGGCGATGTCGATCGAAAGAATTTCGAACGCCGTGTTACTGTCGAGACCTTTGGCCAGCACGGCCTTCGAGATGCGGTCGGGATTTTCAAGCACGTCTTTGTAGGAATCGGCTGACCCGATTGCGCTCACAATTCCTTCGCCCACGCGCGCGATGATCGTTTCCTCCGTCGCACCGCCGACGAACCGATCCAAATGTGAGCGCACCGTGACGCGCGCTTTCACTTTCGCGCCGATCCCGTCCTTGGCCACACCGTCGATGGTCGTCCGGCCCATCGTCGGATTGGGTACGTCGATCACTTTCGGATTGATGCTTGTGCGCACGGCTTCGAGCACGGTTTTTCCGGTTCCTTTGGTCGCCAAGTCGATCGCGCAGGCGCGGTTGAAATCGAGCGAGATGCCGGCTTTGTCGGCGGCGATTAGGGCGAGGATCACCTGAGTAACGTCACCGCCGGCCAGGTAATGCGCTTCGAGCGGATCACTCGGCACCTCAATGCCTGCTTTCACGGCGGTGATACGGTTATCGACAATCAATCCAACCGGCACGCGCCGCAGACGCATCCCGATCATTTTTCCCATTCCGACCGGCGCGTTGGCGATTCGCGCGCGGAGCCAGATTCCAAAGAAATTGAAGAGAATGATGGCAAAAACGAGGCCGAAAATCGCCAGAACAACGATGCCAATGACAACAAGAGGAGACTCCATGCCGGAACTGTAGTCGTTTATTTGTGCGAAGCGCAACGTTGAGTTTGTTCTCCGGGTGTAGCCACCTCGCTCTGTTCAGGCGCATCTTTGATTTCAAGAAACACCGCGGAAGGGGCCGTAGCTACAATTCCAATTGCAATCGGCGCGAGACGGAATACGCATTGCCCGTTGTGGCAACGACCAAAGCGAAAGTCGCAGTGGTTGGCGCTTCCGGTTACACCGGCGAAGCGCTGATCGGCCTTTTGCTCGCGCACCCGGATGTCGATCTTGTTGCTGCGACGTCGCGCCAGCTCGCCGGCAAATCAGTGTCGGAAGTTTTTCCGCGCTTCGCTCATCACAAAAAAGCGACTGCTCTGAAGTTTTCAGATTCGGACGCAAAAAAAATCGCGCACGACGCGGCGGCTGTTTTTCTCGCGCTCCCGCATGGTCTCGCTGCTGAATTCGCGGAGCCTCTTCTTGCAGCCGGCGCGCGCGTTCTCGATCTCAGCGCCGATTTCAGAGTCAAAGATGCCGACGTTTACCGGGAATTTTACGCTCACGAACATCCCGCGCCCGATTTGCTAGGCAAATCAGTCTACGGCTTGCCCGAAATCTATCGGGATCAGATTCGAGACGCAAAGCTGGTCGCGTGTCCCGGCTGTTACCCGACGAGTATCCTGATTCCGCTGCGGCCGCTGATTCGGCGGAAAGCCATCGATCGGAAAACGATTCTCGTAGCGAGCATGAGCGGCGTGACGGGCGCCGGTCGCAAGACGGAAGTGGATTATCTTTTCTCGGAATGCAACGAAAGCGTCCGGCCGTACGGCGTTCCGAAGCATCGACACCTCTCCGAGATCGAACAGGAGCTGTCACTTCTTGCAGGAGAAAGGATTAAGATCCAATTCACGCCCCATCTGGTGCCAATCAATCGTGGAATCCTTTCCACCATTTACGCTGATATCGCGACCAACGTCGTGAAGATGGACCCGGCCGTGATCTTCAAGAGCGCGTACGGCGACGAACCGTTCGTTCGCTTGCTCGGCGAAGAGCGTCTTCCCGATACCAAGCACGTCGCCGGCACCAACTTCATCGACATCGCGTGGAAGGTCGACAAGCGCACCAATCGCATTGTCGTCATGAGCGCGATCGACAACATCGTCAAAGGGGCCGGCGGGCAGGCGGTGCAATGCATGAATCTGATGCTCGGCTTGCCCGAGACGGCTGGGTTGATTTGAAAAACTCATTTCGAAAAATTGCCGGGTCGATTTGTGCACCGCGCGGTTTCAAATGCGCGTCGGTTTTTTGCGACATTAAAAAACTCGGCACCGGCAAAGGCTCGGAGAAAGGCCGTAAAGACGATTTAGCGTTGATCGTTTCGAATGTGCCTGCAGCGGTCGCGGGAACGTTCACCACGAACCAGGTGTGCGCCGCGCCGGTGAGGATCAGTCGTCAACATTCTTCGGCAAAGTTCGCGCGGGCGATTGTTGTGAATTCCGGGAATGCGAATGCTGCAACGGGCGAGCAGGGAATGAAAGACGCCCGTCGCATGACTCAACTTGTGGCAAAGGCACTTTCTCTGAATGCGTGGGACGTTCTGGTTTGTTCAACTGGGCGAATCGGCGTTCCGATGCCGATGAAAAACGTCGAGCGCGGGATCCGCGCCTGCGCCCAGAGGCTGGCGGGATCGAAATCGAGCGCGCGGCAGGTCGCGGAAGCGATTATGACGACCGACACTCGTCGAAAGGAAATCGCAGTCGAATTGAATATCGGAAGATCGGCCGTTCGGATCGGTGGGATCTGCAAAGGCGCCGGAATGATTCAGCCGGGAATGGCCACCATGCTCGGTTTCATCACGACGGACGCCGCGATTGAGCCCGGCATCTTGAAGCGCGCGTTGAAAATTGCCGTCGAACAAAGTTTTAATCGGATCACGGTTGATGGCGATATGAGCACAAACGATTCGGTGATCGCGCTCGCGAACGGGCTCGCGGGAAATCCGAAGTCCGAAATCCGAAATTCGAAATTTCAGAGCGCGTTGAATTTCGTTTGTCTTGAGCTCGCGAAAATGATTGTGCGCGACGGCGAAGGGACGTCGCGGTTGATCGCGCTGCACGTTCGCGGCGCGCGCAACGATCGCGAAGCGGAGGCCGCGGTTCGCTCGATTGCGAACAGTTCGCTGGTGCGCGCGAGCTGGTGCGGCGGCGATCCAAACTGGGGAAGAATTCTTTGTGCGCTCGGCTATTCAAAGGCGCGCATCGACGAAAAGGTTATCGATGTCGGATACGCTCCGACCGGTAGTCGCAAAATTCTTTTTGCATTTCGGCGCGGGCGTCCGACAAATGTCGCCTTGAAAGAGTTGGCCAGGATTACCTCGGAACCGGAATTCGATCTGCATGTCGATCTTCACGTTGGTCGCGGCGCGTTTATGATTTACGCCGCGGATCTCACGGAGGATTACGTCGCGTTCAACAAAGGCGATGTGACCGATCCGGCGACGCTCGGCGGCTGATGAAAAGAATCATCTCGAAAGCGGCCACGCTGCTGGAAGCGTTGCCATACATCCAGCGTTTTCGAAGCCAGATTTTTGTCGTCAAGTACGGCGGTAGCTTCATGGATTCGCTCGATCCGGAAGAGCGGCATCGCGTGGCGCGCGACATTGTTTTTCTCGAGGCCGTCGGGATCAATCCAGTCGTCGTGCATGGCGGCGGCAAGGCAATTACACGAGCCCTCGAGAAATCCGGCACCAAATCGCAGTTCGTTCACGGTTATCGCGTGACTGATGCTGCCAACGCTGAAATTGTCGATCGCGTCCTCTCGCGAGAAATTAATCCCGAGATTGTGAACGCGATTGAGGAATTCGGCGGCAAGGCGCGGGGATTCGCCGGGCCGGATATTTTTCGCTGCCGAAAATTCTCTGTGCCCGACGAGGATGTCGACCTGGGTTTTGTTGGCGAGGTCTGCGGCGTCGACGTCGAGCCGTTGCGCGAATGCATTCGTCGCAGCGTGACGCCGGTGATCAGTCCGACCGCGCTTGGAGATGATGGAAAAATTTACAATTGCAACGCCGACATCGCCGCGGCAAAGACCGCAATCGCATTGAAGGCGCGGCGCCTGGTTTTCATGAGCGATGTGCCAGGCTTGCTTCGCGATCCGCAGAAAAACTCCAGCCTGCTGAGTCATTTGGCGGTTAACGAAGTTCCGAAGTGGCGAAAGAAAGGCGTGATTGGCGAGGGGATGATTCCCAAAGTGGACAGCGCGGTGTCGGCGATCGAGAGCGGCGTGGAAAAAGTGCAGTTCGTCGACGGCCGGATTCCGCATTCAGTGTTGCTGGAAATCTTTACCGATGCAGGAGTCGGGACTGAAGTCGTCCTATGAAGGAAGTTTTATCGATGCCGTCTTCGGCGATTGTGCAAAACGAAACAAAGCAAGTCCACGAATTGTTCGACAAGTTCGTTGTCCCTTCCTATGCGCGATTCGATTTGGCGCTCGCGCGCGGAGAGGGGAGTTATGTTTGGGATGTCGATGGCAAGCGTTATCTCGATCTGGCCGGCGGAATCGCGGTCTGTTCGTTAGGACACGGCCATCCCGAAATCACAAAGGCGCTGACCGAGCAGTCGCAAAAGCTCATCCACGTTTCGAACCTCTATTATAATGAGCCCCAGGGCCGGCTGGCGAAACGCATTGTCGATCAGATTGCGCCGGGCCGGGTGTTCTTCTGCAACAGCGGTGCCGAAGCGAACGAAGGTCTTTTTAAGCTGGCGCGGAAGTTCGGGCACGACACGCACCGCTACGAAATAATTACGACGACGGATTCGTTTCACGGACGAACACTGGCTGGAATCGCGGCAACGGGGCAGGAAAAAGTTAAGAAGGGATTCGAGCCGGCGGTTGACGGGTTTAAACACGTCCCGTTCAACAATCTCGAGGCAATGCGGCGCGCGATTTCTTCGAAAACCGCTGCGATTTTGATTGAACCGGTCCAGGGCGAAAGCGGTGTTACGATTGCGAAGCCGGAATACCTGGTTGGCCTGCGTCGACTTTGTGACGAACATAATTTGCTTCTGCTGTTCGACGAAGTTCAGGCCGGTCATTTTCGCACAGGGAAATTTCAAAGCTGGCAACGGATTTTGGAGAACGAGGCGCCGGCGATTGAGGGCAATCGCCCCTACCTTCCGGATGCCGTTTCGATGGCGAAATCGCTCGGCGGCGGATTTCCGATCGGCGCGTTCTGGGTCCGCGAGAAACTCGCAGATGTTCTGTCGGCCGGGACGCACGCCAGCACATTTGGAGGAACGCCGCTCGCCTGTGCAGTCGCACTGCGGATTTTCGAGGTGATCGAGCGGGAGGATCTCGCCGGCAACGCGCGCGCGACGGGTGAGTTTCTCCTGCGTGAATTGCAACAACTTCAGCAGCGATTTCCGAGAGTCGTGAAAGTGGTGCGCGGTTTCGGTTTCATGATTGGAATCGAGTTCCAGCCGAACTTCAAAGCGGTCGAGGTTGTGAAGGGGTTGCACAAACGAAATGTGCTGACCGTGCCGGCCGGCCCGTCGGTAATCCGCTTGCTGCCGGCGTTGAATCTGTCGCGCGCCGAAGCCGAAGAAGGAATACGGGTACTCGAAAATTTTATTGTCGATCTTGCCAAGAATTAAGAGGAAGAGGAAGCGTTGAAACATCTACTGAGCATCGAACAGCTTTCGCGGAGCGAGATCGAACGGATTTTGCAGCGGACCGCCGAGCTCAAGACGAATCGCGGGAAGATTTCCGCGCAGCCTTTGGCCGGACAAACCTGGGCGCTGATCTTTTCAAAACCTTCAACGCGGACACGGGTTTCGTTTGATGTGGGAATCCGCGAGCTCGGCGGCGAGACGATCTACCTGAACGCGGCTGACGCGCAGCTTGGTCGCGGCGAATTGATCAAGGACACCGCGCGCGTACTCGAGCGAATGATCCACGGCGCAGTGATCCGCACCTACGCGCAAAGCGACATCGAGGAGTTTGCGGAATTTTCCGGTGTGCCAACGATCAACGCGCTGACGGACGATGAGCATCCCTGCCAAATCCTCGGCGACATTTTCACAATCATCGAAAAACGCGGCAAGATCGAAAAGACGGTCGTCGCATATATTGGCGACGGTGTTTCGAATACGGCGCGGTCGTGGTTATTCGCGGCCGGGAAGATGGATTTTGAATTGAGGATCGCCTCGCACAAAAAATATCTGCCGAAGAAGAAACTGCTCGAACGCGCTGGCGGCCGGGTGAGTTGCACCGACGATGTGGCAACAGCGGCAAAGGGGGCCGACGTGCTCTACACCGACATTTGGGTTTCTATGGGCAAGGAAGCGGAGGAAGCGCGCCGCGAAGCCGAGCTCGGCCCCTACTGGATCAACGAGTCAGTTGTAAAACTGGCCAAACCCGAAGCCATGGTAATGCATTGCCTACCGGCGCATCGCGGCCAGGAAATCGACGAGAAGACCTTTGAGAACCATGCGCAGACAATTTTTGATCAGGCGGAAAATCGGTTGCATGTCCAGAAGGCCATTTTGGTTGAGCTAGTAAAATGACATCGTTTAACCCGGATTTCGGTGGGGGAGCTTCTTGCACGTCGCGCAGATGCTGTAAATGACCGGCTGCTCGCCGGTGTCCTTTTTGATGGTCCGTCCGCATAACGCGCAAACAATTCTGCCGTCTGCTTTCTTTCGTCCGCTTTGGTTCGCGGGGCGCGGCTTGCGGTTTCGCGAGCGTGGCATTCTGTGATGGAATCGCACCTGCCTGCATAAAAAGGCGGTAGATTTTCGGTCTTTTTAACAACGCGCGCGGAACACGCGGTCGCCAAACGGCTTCCACGAACGCCCGTCAGGCATTAGTGTAAGTTCGCGACCTAATTGTCTGAAATTTAGCGGTCAAAGTTCCAGAAATCGGGCAAATGCCAGCGCATTTACAATTTCTGTAAGTTGGCGACTAAATTGTCGGATCTCGGGCCAGCCAGGCTCCGAAAAATTTGGACAATCAGGTCGCGCACTTACAAATTTCCCAGGTAAGAGGGTGCTCGGGGCGGGACTTGAACCCGCATGCCTTTCGGCATACGCCCCTCAAACGTACGTGTCTGCCATTCCACCACCCGAGCAGGTATATGCGCTGAGCGCGCGGAATTTGCCGCCGAACGCCCAACCTGGCAAGTGGCTTTGGCAAAAGTGCTCAAATCTTGCTCAAGACAAAGATTAGGAGGAAGAGGAAGACAAAGATATGAGCGAAACTAAGAGCGGAGATTGGATCAGGGTCGATCTCCACATTCACACGCTCGACGATCCGAAGGACGTAATTGATTACTCCGCGCATCAACTTCTCGAGCGCGCGCGACAACTCGGTTTCGGTGTTCTCGCCATCACTTTGCATGATGCGGTGTTCGATCGCCCGGAAGTATTCAGGGACGCTGAAGCCATGGGAATTCTGCTGATTCCCGCGGCGGAAGTGAGATTGCAGGGCGCCGACATCATCTTCCTCAACGTCACCCCGGACGAAGTGCGCGCCCTAAGAAGTTTCGATGACGTCCGGCAACTTCGCGCCGGCCGCGGATTGTCGATATTCACGATCGCGCCGCATCCGTTTTATGTGCTGAGCGGTTCGATCGGGGAAAGGCTCCTGGATAATATCGATTGCTTCGACGCGATCGAGCTCTGTCATTTTCACAAAGGGCTCTTCGACTTGAATCGACGGGCGATTAAGGTGGCCGCGCAATATAACAAGCCGCTTATCGCCACATCGGATGCTCATCAACTGCACGCGTTTGGCCGGCATTACACAAGTATTCCGCGACCGGACGAATTGACGATCGCGAACGTTTTCGCGGCTCTCCGGAATGGTCCGCGCCGGGTGGTGAGCCCGTCCGCGTCGATTGTCGATCTTGTGAGTATGATTTACTTCTTCTTTTTCACGCATCCGGCCCGGGTTCGACGCCATCGTTACCGCGCGTCTGCCCTTGAATCCAAACGACAATCGTGACAGACGTAAGACAGTGAGAATCCTCATTACCTGTTTGCTGCTGGCAGCTTTCGTATTCACGGGGTGTCAGACGCCGGAACAGAAGAAAGAAAAACTTAAGCAAGCCGCGCTTAAGAAAAAAGCCAAGGCTGATCTACGGGAAAACAGCGATGTTGATTTCCAGGCGTTCGTCAGTCGCCTTCGTAAAGCAGTCGCCAAGCGTGACCTGGAAACGGTGAAATCGATGATGACGGACGATTTTGGTTACAAGCTCGAACCAGCCATGTCGGGCCCGGGCGTGTTCCAATACTGGGATCAGGAAAATCTCTGGCCGGAGCTCGATGGCATTTTGTCGGAGAAATTTGTCAAAAAAGGTGGGTTCTGGGTCGCGCCGCCGCAGTTTGCGGACCCGTCACTCAACTATGACAGCTATCGCGCCGGCATTACACGGGTGAGAGGTAGTTGGAAGTTTGCTTACTTCGTAAATGGGTAAAAAGCAGTGACAAGTGACCAGTGACCAGAAAAGAAAAGAAGGGCGAATCTGGTCACTCATTTCTGATCACTGGTCACTTCTTCGGCTTGCCGCATCGGCCGCCCTTTGTTTTTGTGCGACGATTGATCGCGCGTGATGCCGGCGTGTCGGCTGAGTGCGAAGCAGAATTTTCGAAGGATGATCCGATGTTTGCCGGACATTTTCCAGGTGATCCGCTGGTGCCGGGCGTAATTCTGACCGAGGCGCTCGCTCAAACGGCGGGTATCGCAGCCCACGAGGAGAAATCGGAGAGGCGCTTCTTGCTATCGGCGATCCGGCAAATGAAGTTTCCTCGGCCAGTGCGACCGGGAGAAAAGATTGTTTTGCGCGCGAGAAAACTGGGCGAAGTCGATCAACTTCTGCAATTCGAAGTTGAAGCAGTGGTAGACGGCAAGCCGGTGGCTACCGGCCAATTAGTATTAAACGCGCTTCCATCCGCGCGTTGACCAAACTCACGGTGTGGTGGCGGGCGCTTGTTCCAAATCGTAAATCGAGCCCCACGCCCCGGACGCAGCGAGCGCTGCCGTTTTCTCCCATGGCCGGGAGCTTGCCGCGTAACTTGCTTTCTCTTCGCGTCCCCAAAAAATGTAGCGGACGTGCAGTGTGCGGGCGAGATCGCGCCAGCTTGGAGTTCCCTGCATTAATCTGGTGAGCATCTCGTTGGTCTTGCCGTAATCGTCGAATCCCTGCGTCCAGAGATGCCCTGGATAACCCATCACGACTTTTCGACCACTGAGTAGCAGCGGATGATTGTAAGTCGGCCAGGCGGCGAACCGGGCCTCGATCGGCATTCGACGGACCGCCGCGCTGACTGCATCGACTTCGCCGCGACTCGCAAAACCGAAACCGCCTTTGCCAGCCGCCAATCCGCCAAACAAACTGACGAATCCGGAAGCGAACAGAGCGAAGCAAACCGCCCAGCGGATCGGTCGCTCCCATTGCAGGATCAAATTTCGCCACAAATACGGGAGCACGATGAAGTAGGACCAAACCATAATCTTCAGGTTGTCCCAGCCCCACGGCGCCGTTTTGACAAAGAAAGTGAAAACGAAAATCGCGGCCGCTCCGAACACGAACGCGATCTCTTCCGGTTGTTTGCGTCCCCATTGAAACCCTTGTTGCCAAACTCGATAGCCGAGAATTCCGACGAGCGTCAGCACCAATGGTACGAGGATTCCAAAGTTAAAGAACCAAAAACGAAAGAACGGCATTTTGAATTCGCCCTCGCGCTGGACCCAGCCCCATTGGAATTCGATCACGGACTTCGCGTGGAAGTGATCAGTGATCAACCAAACGAAAAACGTCGCCGGAATCAGCGCGCTGAGAACAAGCCGCAGCGTGTGGCTGCGAATTTGCACGTCGCCCGCAATGAACAGACAAACGAGCAAAATGCTGAGTGCCATGAAGGTATGGATGTGAAACAGCGGCATCGATGCATAAATGGAAAGCTCGGCCCAAAAAGGCAGTGGCCCGTGAGATTGATCGTGGTCCGTGCTGCCGTAAAACTTTTCGCGCCAATGCCACAATAGAATCAGGCCGGCGGGAATGGCGTAAAGCAAACCACGCTGGGTCACGAACATCGTTAGCGGGATGCATTTCCAGGCGACGTTGTTGACGTCCTGGTAATCATTGAACTCGAAGGTCTTGAGAAATTGAAAGCCGGCGATGCCGCCGTTGAAAAGGAATCCGGCCACGCCAAACGCGCCGCCCCAGCGATAGAACGCGTAAAACGTCGCGACCGACGCGAGCAAACCGACCCACACCAAGCCTGGAATCAAACTGATGCCGGTCTTGAGCAGCAGCGCGTTGAACAGATCGATGCCGGCGGGATAGCGAAGATGTTCGCTGCCGACGTAAATCGGGTTCGACGGCCAGAGCCGAACGCCATTCGCAAAAAATTGAATGTGAGTGAGATGCAGACCGAGGTCACCAAGATTGAACGGCGATTGAATCTTCAGATCGTTCCCGTCAACGTAAAGGAGCCAGGTGAACGAACGAAACGCGAACATCGCGAAGATCGACGTGAGGATCCACGTGATCATGTTTCGATAGTGGCCCTGACCGGCCTCATCGTTTGGCTGGACTCGCGGGTCAATCGTTCCGGCATATGCCACGGCCGCGAGGCCGCCCGCTAAAATTAAAGCCATAGACGAAGTGACCGGGCCCAAACCGCCCGCGAGCATTCCAAGCAATAACCCGCAAACGGTAGCGAAGTTTACGAATGTCAACCCGCCGGCAAGCCACTTCATTGGTTTGGAGCGGGAGTCGGGCTTGGTTGCGGTCTCGCTCCCGTGAACTCGGGCCATTTCCCCGGGAACAGGCTCCTGAAAATCTTCGCGCTAAAATACGCTTTCGACGGATCCTGATACGGCCGGATGGTCACCGGTACCGTGTAGTAAGAATCGTGCAACTTTGATTCCACGGTTTGAATCTTGTCCTGCTGCACGAGAAGAAAATCGGCGTCCAGCGGGTCCGGCATATTGTCTTTTTCGTAATAACCGATCCGTCCGAATTCACCCAGGATCCACGGCAACGGATAAGGACTGGCGCGAATAATATGGCCGACAAGTTGATATGCGCGCGGATCGGCGTGGGCGATCCTCAGGATCGGGTCAGTGAATTTGTTAATGTCGTTGTAGGTCTGGACGTAAACGTAGGGCTCGGTGTCGGTGGTGCAGCGGAAGTAGTTCAACCAAATGCAATCCCCGAGCGACCAAACGATCAGGAGCGCGGCGAAAATCTCCGTCAACAAGCGGTCGATTAGCACAACCAACAGCAATCCCGCGCCTGCGATCAACCAGTATGGCCATAAATGGTCCCAGGTCGCCGGCCAAGCGCTGTTTACGACATAGAAGACGGTGTAGCCGACGAATCCAAAGAGGACGAGTGCGATCCAGCGATAGGTGACTCCTTTAAGTCGCATCGGCGCAATTGTCACCATCGCGCCGAATGTAAACACGAACGGCCAGATCAGGCTGATGACGCACCAGGGCGTCTTGTATTTCACGATGCTGTAGGCCATGAGGGCGCCCACGCCGTAAATGGCCAGATAACGCAGAGTGACCGTCTTGAACCGCAGCGCGAACACGCAGATCAGCAATCCCGCTAAAACCGGAAGCTCATAGTGACAGATGAGCGCGACCCAGTAATACCAAGACTTCTCATGCCCGTGACCTTCAGTCCCGGTTTTGAACCAGGGCGTGTAGGCTTGGTAGAGACCTCTGATCCCGCTCCAGTGGAAAAACGTTCCCGAATAAAAGAAAACGATCAGTGCGACGCCGGTCCCGACCATGACCGCAAGATCGACATAGTTCCAAGTTTGCGGCGCGCTTTCTAAATCTGACAGTGGCTCTCCGACGCCAGCAATGATTCTACAAAAGTAGAACTTGAGGCCTCGCCTTGGCTTGGTCGTGAGTAGGAAGGCGGAGGCTTTCTCGATGATGAAATTTGAGATCCAAAGCACTGGTATGGCGATGATCGCACAGGCGACATGAAGGATGTAGGTCTCCTTCGAAAGGATCATCCCGGTGAGTCCCATTCCGGCGCACCAGAGATATTTCGCGGTGCCGAGTTTCCAAAGCCCGAACAGGCCGAAGAAAAACAGCATTGTGAAAAATAAGATCCAGACTTCATGGATCGAGTAGCGGCCGTAGAAAACGAAACCGGGCGAAACCGCCATCGCCAGCGCGCCGATTCGGCTGATCATTTTTCCAACGAATTGCTCGAACTTCAGCGTTAGCCAGACGCAACCGATGCTGACCAGTACGACCGGCAACCGCAACGCCCACAGATTTCGTCCCAGCAACGTTTGAGACGCCAGCAGCACATAGAAATGCAGCGGGCCGTGATAATTGGTCGGGTCATATTTGTAGAAGCCGGTTTTGACAACTTGATCGACAAACCAGCCGTTGATCCCTTCGTCGAAATGCGGCGGCTTCATGCCGAGCAAAAGAAATCGGAGGAACGTCGCGAGCCCCAGGATGATCCATGGCGTCCAATCACTATCCACAAACGCGCGGCGCCAGGTTTCGAACTGATCCCCCAGCAGAGGAAAATCCGCTAGCGCGCCAGCCTCTGCGCTGCTAGCTCTTGCTGTGCGAATTCTCGTGACCGGCGGCTGCGGCTTCATCGGGAGCAATTTTATTCGCTACATTTTGCAACATTACAAGCCCGCCTCGATCACAAACGTCGATGCCCTGACTTACGCCGGCAACCTCGCCAACCTCGGCGGCGTGGTCGAAGAACATGGCGAGCGCTACGAGTTTTTCAAAGCCGATATCGCCAATGGCGACGCCATGGACGCGCTCATGCTCGAGCATCAGTTTTTCGCGGTGGTCAACTTCGCCGCCGAATCGCACGTCGATCGCAGCATCAATTCACCCGAAAACTTCATTCATACGAACGTGATTGGCACGAGCGCGCTGCTAAACGCGGCGCGGAAGCATGGGGTCCAACGTTTCATGCAGATTTCGACCGATGAAGTTTACGGTTCGTTAGGCGAAACGGGGAAGTTCACCGAGCAATCGGCGATTGATCCCAGTTCGCCGTACTCGGCGAGCAAAGCCGGGGCGGACCTTCTCGCCCTCGCCCATTATAGGACTTATGGCCAGGAAGTTGTCGTTACCCGCTGTTCAAATAATTACGGACCGTATCAATTTCCCGAGAAACTGATTCCGCTGATGATCGTCAAAGCGCTTCGCAATGAAGCGCTTCCGGTCTACGGCGACGGCATGAACGTGCGCGACTGGATCCATGTGCAAGACCATTGCGCTGCAGTAGTGGCCGCATTGTTCGAAGGAAAACCGGGCGCCGTTTACAACTTCGGCGGCGGCAACGAAATGGCCAACTTCGACCTGGTGAAAATGATTCTGAAACAGCTCGGAAAGCCCGAAAGTTTGATTTCCTTCGTGAAAGACCGCCTCGGTCACGATCGCCGTTATGCGATCGACTCATCCTTTGCCCAGAAGGAATTGAAATGGAAACCGCGCAAAGATTTTAAGGAAGGACTCGAGAGCACGATTCAGTGGTACATCGAAAACCAATCGTGGTGGCAGCCACTGCTTGAGCGCGCCGGACGTTACTGACCGATGCGAATCGTAATCCTGGGCGCAGGTGGCCGGCTCGGCGCTGCCCTCATGCGCGCGTATCGCAAAAAATTCGAAGTCGCCGGTTTGAATCACGCTGAGCTCGATCTCGCCAAACCCGACGAGGTTCAACGAAAAATCGGTGATCTCACGTTCGACATTTTGATCAACGCCGCTGCCTACACAAATGTCGATCGTTGCGAGACCGAAAAAGACCAGGCGTTCGCGATTAACGCGGACGCGCCGCGCTTGCTGGGCGAAATTTGCAGCGAGAAAAACGCGAAACTGATCCACATCAGCACGGATTACGTGTTCGAGGGCGAGAAACGTCAGCCCTATACCGAAGATGATGCCGCCAAACCGATCAGCGCTTACGGTGAATCGAAGCGGACCGGCGAAAGATTCGTCCTTCAGGCGAGCGATCGACACGTCGTAGTTCGCGTATCGTGGGTTTTCGGGCCGGACCGGCCGAGTTTCATCGACGCGATGATCAAACGCGCACGAGAAGACGAAAAAATCGAGGCGATCGGTGATAAGTGGTCCACCCCGACTTACACTAGCGACATCGCGGAACTGTTGCCTCGCGTTTTCGAAGTCGATGCGGGCGTTGTGCACCTCGCTAACGCCGGTCAATGCACCTGGCAGGAATACGCCCAGCACGCGCTCGATTGCTGCCGCGCGGCCGGTATTCCGCTTAAAGCGAAAACGGTCGGCGCGTTGAAACTCGCCGACATGACCCGCCTCCACCAAGGCTCCGGCGTGCAGGCAAACTGGGTCGCGCGCCGCCCGGTTTACTCGGTCCTCTCTACGGTGAAATATCGGGCGTTGTCCGGTATTGAACCGCGCTCTTGGCGAGACGCCGTGGCCGATTATATTGAGCGCTCCTATTCGAAAAAATGAAAACGCCCATTCTAACCTTTACGTTGTCGATCTTGCTCGCTGTCGCCGCCCGGGCGGAGTTGAAGTGGGAACAAAACACCATCGAGCTGCATCCGTCCGCTGGCGATAAGCAGGCCGTCGCGCATTTCAAATACGAAAATGTCGGGAAGACCGCGGTGCATTTTAAGTCGGTGAAGGCCTCGTGCGGTTGCACGGCGACGCAAACGCAGAAGGAAGTCGTGAATCCGGGAGAGAAAGGCGAGGTCATCGCCACGTTCAACATTGGCGACCGCACTGGTCAGCAGGTGAAGACGATAACCGTGCAAACAGACGACCCGAATCCGACCCAGGCAACGATGATTCTCACACTGAAGGCGAACATCGCCCAGGCGTTGGAAATCAAACCGACGTTCGTTTACTGGACGAGCGGTGAAGAGCCGAAAACGAAAAAGATCTCGCTTAAGGCAGCAAAAGAGTTTCCCGCCAAGGACATCACGATCAAATCAAACAGCCAAAACTTCCAATCCAAGATCGTGCCGGGCAAACCGGGCGAATGGACACTCGAAATTACGCCTAAAGACACGAGTCATCCGATGGGTACGGCGCTCCTGATCCAGACAGATTATCCGAAGGAGGCGCCGAAATCATTTTACGTGAACGCGCAAATCACGAATCCGGCGCCGCCTCCGGTGTTGAGAGCACCTGTCCAATCGAATGCACCGGCGGTCAAGACTGCGACGCCGGCCGCAATCCCGTCACCTGCCGCGCGCTAGTCGGTGAAATTCCGCGCTGTTGGCGAAGCGTTCGTCATTGTCGCGCTGGCCTGTCTGCCGGCGATCGGCGAGGGATTTTATTTTCGTGACAAGGTTTCGTGGCAATCGCCGATTCCTGAGTCGGAATTGGTCACGATCGATCAAGCGCGCGCCTGGGGAAGCAGCGCAATCTGGGTGGACGCGCGGCCAGACGATGAATTCGCGGCCGATCACGTGCCGGGCGCATTTTCGTTGAACGAAGACCGCTGGAACGAATTGCTGCAGCAATTTCTTCCGAACTGGTCGCCTGACAAGAAAGTAGTCGTCTATTGTAGCGCCCAGAGTTGTAACGCCGCGCGTGATGTGGCGAAACGATTGCGCGACGAGGCGCAACTGAAAGATGTCTTCGTTCTGAAAGGCGGCTGGGAAGAATGGGTGAAGAAGAATCGTTGAGATGTTGAGGCGTTGAGCGGTTGAAAAGATGAAATTTGTCTGGCGAATTCTCGGTCTGAGTGTGGGAGGAATTTTTGTTTACGCGGGTGCCGTCAAGGTTCTGGATCCCGCCCAGTTCGGGCTGGATATCGACAATTATAAAATCCTGCCGTGGTTCGTTAGCGTGCGGCTCGCGTTTTATTTGCCGTGGCTGGAAATTCTGTGCGGGCTCGCGCTGATCCTTGGATTCCTTTACCGGGGAGGATTGTCGATCCTGACAGTGCTGGTCTTAGTTTTCATTGGCGCGACGATCGCTGCGAAAGCGCGTGGTCTCGATATCACCTGCGGCTGTTTCGGTCACGCCAGCCAACACTGGAGTTTTACGCAACATATGACGATCGATCTTGGGATATTTCTTGCACTCGTCGCCCTGCTTTGGATCGAACTAGTTCGGGGAGCGCGTAATGATCAGAAAAATTAAGGGCGGCTACCGGTTGTATTCGCGCAAGAAAAATCCGAAAACAGGTAAGCGTCGCAATCTCGGCACGTTCAAAACGAAAGCGGCGGCCAAGAAGCACGAAAAAGCAGTGCAATATTTCAAACGGCGCTAGATCAGTTTGCAGGAACTGCGCGAGGTTGAATTAATTTATTTCGGAGTGACTCAATGCCAAGCCACGATCTTGATACGCAGGTTAAGCTCGCAATGTATGACATTACGGCGGCGACTGGTCGCGTTCCGAATTCGCAGGAGGTGTCAGAAAGAATCGACGTTGGCGAAAGTGAAGTTCTCGCTGCCTTCGAACGTTTGCAGGCTAAACGTCTTCTCCTACCGGAACCCGGCGACCCCGGGCGAATTCGGATGGCGCCGCCGTTTTCGGGAATTCCGACACCGTTTCCAGTCGAAGCGAATGGCAAGCAGTATTATGCAAATTGCGTTTGGGATGCGTATGGCGTTGCCGCCGCATTGCACTGTGATGCGTTCAGTCGTGCATCAGATGGCCACACCGGCGAGCCGTTGACCCTGGAGGTAAAAAACGGCGCGCCGGTCTTGAAATCGTACGTCGCGCATTTCGCGGTGCCGGCGGCGCATTGGTGGGACGATCTCATTTTCACGTGAGCGACCATGCTCCTCTTCCGGTCGGAAGAGACCGTGAACGCCTGGTGCGCGGCTCGCAACATTCCGCGACGGCCACTCGTGAATCTTGAGCAACTTTGGCAACTGGCCGTCCACTGGTACGCGAATCGGCTCACGGTCGAATCGCGTCGGCCCGCTCCCGATGAAATGGTGTCGATCTTCGCATCGCTCGGTTTAACAGGTCCATTCTGGAATCCGAAATCTGATCAATGGAAATGAAGATCCTCTCCGCGAAACGTTCGGATCACGATGCAATCTGGGAGATTTTTGAGGAAGTGATCGTGGCCGGCGAGACCTTCCCACTCGAAGCGAATATTTCGCGTGATCAGGCGCTGGCTTACTGGTTTCAACGGGATGCGCACGTTTTCATTGCTGAGAAGAACGGCAAGATCATCGGAAGCTACACATTGCATCCCAACCAATCTGGCGGCGGCGCGCACGTCGCGAATGCGGCATTCATTGTTGCAAAGAGTGGACTCGGACAGGGGACTGGCCGCGCTATGGGGGAGCATTGTCTTGCCGAAGCGCGACGGCTCGGTTTTCGCGCGATGCAATTTAATTTCGTTGTTTCGAGCAATGAATCGGCGGTGAAACTTTGGCAGGATCTCGGGATGAAGATCGTCGGCAGTTTGCCGGGCGCTTTCAAGCATCCGCGGCGCGGCTATGTCGACGTTTACGTGATGTACAAGAATCTGCTGTGAGGTGGAACGCGTTCTCCGAACGCGTTAAAATCGTCTTCGGAGAAGCCTGCGGGCCGTCGACGTCGCACAGCGACGTGGCTACAACTTTTCGTTTGAATTTTCTTTCGTTAGTCCGATTTGCTTAGCGTGATTTACAGATGCAGACCGTGATCCATGTGATCACGACCGGACGCGGCTCGTTACGCAGCCAGATCATGCGAGATCCGCAACTGGAAAAGAAATTCGGCTTCATTAAAGTCTGGGCAAAACAGCCCGGCCGGCCGCACGGTTGGGCGAAAATTCACAGTGCGCGCGATCTTCACGGCGCAATCAATTTGGAATGGCACGGACGGAGCAGCACATTGATCTGCCGGGTAGTGACCAAGCTTGGGCACAAGCCGAATTCGATCATCGGCGACTTTATCGATTATCTGTTAGCGCGCCATCAGAGCCGCATTTTCACTATTCATATTATGCGGCGGCCGCGGCAGAGCAGCGAATGAGCTGGAGAACATTTGCTTTAATTGCCGAACGTGATACATCCGGCGAACGCCAAAACCCCGAAGTAAGAACTTGTGGCTGTTTATCCCGGATACAAAAAAAAGCAGACCGACATTTTCGTGTGTGATAGTTGCGGTTCACGGAAACGCCTCGACCGCAATAAGCGCCACTGGTGCGAGAGTTGCACGCGGGGGACTCCAGTCGAGATGCGAAGGGCGCGCGACAAGCGTCTTACTCAACGCTGAATCGTGCCGAATTCACCTTGTTGCTGAATGAGTTTGGCGACGAGTGCGGTCCAACCAGTTTGATGCGACGCGCCGAGCCCGGCTCCGTTGTCAGCATGGAAGTACTCGTGGAAAAGATAACGACCATCGCCATCGACGCCGGGCTGTGATGCGCGCGCGAAGGGACGCTCGCCATTTTTGTCGCGCACCCAAATCTTGATCAGCCGATTCGAAAGTTCGTTCGCAACTTCTTTCAAATGCATGAACTGACCGGAGCCTGTAGGACATTCCACTTTGAAATCGTCGCCATAGTAATGGTGAAACTGTTGGAGCGATTCGATCAGCAGATAATTGATCGGAAACCACACCGGCCCTCGCCAGTTCGAGTTACCGCCGAACATTCCGGTCTGCGATTCGGCTGGTTCGTAATTCACGACTCTGGTTTCGCCCCGCACAGCTAGCACGTAGGGATGGTCCTTGTGATATTTGCTGACCGAACGCACGCCGTAGTCGCTGAGGAATTCGTTCGGGTCGAGCATCCGCCGAAGCAGGCATTTCATGCGATGGCCGCGGGTGATCGCAACCAATCTGCGCTCGCCCATGCCCGGTTCCTGCCAACGTGAAATCAGGCTGCAAAGGTCCGGTCGATTCGCCAGATACCATTCGAGTCGATGTTTGAAACCAGGCAACGCCTCGATGAGTTGCCATTGGATCGTATCGACTGCGAGCAACGGGAGTAAACCGACGACCGATCGCACTTTTAGCGGGAAGTAACGTCCACCCGGCGTGTGCAACACGTCGTAGTAAAATTCATCCTCTTCATCCCACAATCCGATGCCACTGCCGCCGAGGTTGTTCATCGCGCCGGCAATGCTTAGGAAATGCTCGAAGAACTTGGTCGCGATGTTTTCGTAAACGTGATTTTCCAGCGCGAGCTCGATGGCGATTCGCATCAAGTTCAAACAAAGCATTCCCATCCAGCTGGTGGCATCGCTTTGTTCGAGATGCGTGCCGTCGGGAAGTTGTGCGCTGCGATCGAACACTCCAATGTTATCTAGGCCGAGAAAACCGCCCTGGAAAATGTTGTTGCCTTCGGAGTCTTTGCGATTCACCCACCAGGTGAACATGATTAACATCTTGTGGAAGATCGTTTCCAGAAACGCGCGGTCGCCTTTGCCGGTTTGTTTGCGCTCGATCTGGTAAACGCGCCACGCCGCCCACGCGATGACCGGTGGATTCACGTCGCCGAAGTTCCATTCGTAGGCCGGAATCTGCCCGTTCGGATGCTGATACCATTCGCGCACGATGAGATCGAGCTGCGTCTTGGCGAATTGAACATCGACGAGCGCGAGCGGAATGCAGTGAAACGCGAGGTCCCACGACGCGTACCATGGAAATTCCCATTTGTCGGGCATTGACATGACCCGCTCGTTGTAAATGTGGCGCCAGTTAGAATTGCGCCCTTCGAGTCGTTCGGCCGGCGGCCGCGGCTGGCTGGGATCGCCGTCCAGCCATTGGTCGACGACGTAGTGGTAGAATTCTTTGTTCCAAAGCAGACCGGCGAAGGCCTGTCGCTGGATCGCGCGCTGTTCTTCGTCCAACGAGTCCGGCGCGAGCTCCGAATAAAATTGGTCCGCCTCAGCTCGTCGCAATTTAAACATTGCATCAAAGTCAGCGAACGCTTCCGTGCTCGTTTTGCTACCGCCGGGTGTTAGCCGCAACCGGATCGAAATTGTTTCCTGCGATGGAACGTTAAACTTGTAATGGGCTGCCGCTTTGGTGCCGGTTTGGGCAGGATTGACGGCATCGATGGTACCGTGAACCAGGCGGTCGTTGATTGAATCTTTGACGAACGGCGTCTGACTTGGAATCCCCCACAGTCGCTTCGCGTTGCTTTCGTTTTCGGTAAAGAAAAGATCGTCGATCGAATCGCAAAACAGATCGTAGTCTCCGAGCGCTGGATGACTGGCCGTAACCACGGCGATGTGACTGCGCTCGGACGCTTTGCGCAACGTCGGCTTCGTTGGATCACGGTTCCAACTCCAGGTGTTGCGAAACCAAATGGTCGGCAACAGGTGGAGGGGTGCAGCTTCCGGGCCGCAGTTCTTCGCGCTCACTCGAATCAAAATGTCGCGCGTGTCTGCTTTCGCGTACTCGATTTCGATGCCGAAGAAGCGATTCTCGGCGAACGCATTTGTGTCCCAGATCTCGAACTCGCCTTCTATCTTGGATCGCGACCCGCTTCGGGCGACAAGTTCTTCGTACGGAAAACGCGATTGCGGATAGCGATAAATCATCCGCATGAAACTGTGCGTCGGCGTGCTGTCGTTGTACCAATAGAGTTCCTTCACATCCTCACCGTGATTTCCTTGCGGCTGAGTCACGCCGAACAAACGCTCTTTCAAGAACAGGTCGCGCTCGTTCCAAAACGCGAAGGCAAAGCAAAGCCGGCCTTTGTAGTCCGAAATTCCCCCGAGCCCGTCTTCATTCCAGCGATAGGCCCGGGAGCGGGCATGATCGAATGGGAAGTAATCCCAGGCGTCGCCGTTCGAGCTATAATCCTCACGCACGGTTCCCCAGGCTCGCTCGGCCAGATACGGTCCCCAAAAATGCCACGGCGCTTCGTGGGATTTGTTCTGCTCGAGCCGCTCTTGTTCGGCGTTCACGATGACTGATTAGCAATCGAAAACCGAAAATCGGCAATCTAAAACTGATCTTTGACCGGTGATATCCGACTTCGGGCCTATTCCCACTCGATGGTGCTCGGTGGTTTGCTGGAGACGTCGAACACCACCCGATTAACGCCTTTGACTTCGTTGCTGACCCGAGATGAGATGCGCGCCAGCAATTCGTAAGGAACTCGCACCCAGTCCGCGGTCATTCCGTCCTGACTTTCCACAATTCGCAGCGCGACGGTGTTTTCGTAAGTCCGTTGGTCGCCCATTACGCCAACGGTTTGGATGGGAAGAAGTACAGCGAATGATTGCCACACCTTGTAATACCAGTCGGCCGCTTCCATCTCGCTTTGCACGATCGTGTCCGCCTCGCGCAAGATCGACAATCGTTCCGGAGTAACTTCGCCCAGAATGCGGACCGCGAGCCCCGGGCCGGGGAAGGGCTGGCGATAAACTACTTCCTTGGGCAAACCAAGTTGCAGTCCGACCTGGCGAACTTCGTCTTTAAACAATTGCCGCACCGGTTCGACCAATTCGAAATGCATTTTCTCCGGCAACCCGCCTACGTTGTGATGCGTTTTGATGACTTGTGATGGATTGCCGGCGATCGAAACACTCTCGATCACGTCGGGATAAAGGGTTCCCTGCGCGAGAAACTTGTAATTTCCGTGTCCGCCACCGGACGAACTCGCCGTGGAGCGTTTGTTTTTGCCTTGTCGATCTTCAGCCAGCAATTCCTCGGTCGCCTTTTGGAAAACGGAGATGAACTCGTTGCCGATGATTTTTCGCTTTTGCTCGGGATCGACAACGCCGCGCAGTTTGTCCAGAAAACGTTTCGAGGCGTCGACGTATTTGAGCCGAATGTGAAAATTTTCGCCGAACACGCGTTGGACGACTTCTTCCTCACGGGCCCGGAGGAGGCCGTTGTTTACGAAAATGCAAGTCAGTTGGTCGCCAATCGCCTTGTGCAAAAGCGCGGCGACGACCGAGGAATCAACGCCGCCGCTTAAACCAAGAACGACTTTTTCATCCCCGACTTGCTCACGGACGCGGTCACAGGCTTCTTCGATGAACGAGCCCATCGTCCAATCCATTGCGCAGCGGCAAATGTGATAGACGAAATTTTGCAGGATTTCTCTGCCGCGCGGCGTGTGGGCAACTTCGGGATGAAATTGCAATCCGTAAAGTTTGCGTTGTCGATCTTCGACCGCGGCGAAGTTCGAACTTTCAGTGCGTCCGGCGGCAACGAAACCTTTCGGCAGCGCGGTAACTTCGTCACCGTGACTGTTCCAGACGTCGAGTTGGTTGCCGAGACCGTCGAACAACTGCGAGCCATTAGTGACGTGCAGCATCCCCGCGCCGTACTCGCGCCGTCCGGTGAAAACGACTTCGCCACCGAGATGATGCGCCATTTGCATCAGACCGTAACAAATCCCGAGCACGGGAACGCCTAACGAGAAAATTTCCGGATCGATCTGGGGCGCGCCCTTGTCGTACACGCTGGCCGGACCGCCGGAGAGAATGATTCCGTTCGGTTGAAGTTTTCTAACGTCGGCGGCGGAGACGTTGAACGGAACGACTTCCGAGTAAACCTGCAGCTCGCGAACGCGGCGGGCAATGACCTGGGTATATTGCGAGCCGAAATCGAGAATCAAGATTTTCGAGTGTTTCGGCGGCGCAATGGTTTTCATGGATGAGTTTGTGGCACACCGTGTTCGCTGGCCGGATCTCCCGGTTCACGCTGTTCAGGGCCGATCTGGCCGCCACCTGTTACGCCGCGCTGAAGTTGCGAGCTCACTTCATCGCCGGTTCGCTGTTCCAGCGGGTCAGCGCAACCACTAAAGACCGCCATGCAACCGATCGCGATAACAATCGAAACGGGCCTCATCTGCCCATTTTAGGAATGAAGTTCGCAAATGCAAATGAGCGTTGTAGCGGTGCTTGTTCTCAAGCACCGGTGCTAGCCGCACTGGCACTTAAATAAACAGGCGCTTGAGACACGCGCCTCTACAACTCAAACGGATTTGGATAGGGTTTGATCATGATCGACTCCGAGCTTTTGCTGCAAGGCTATCAGCTTGGTGTTTTTCCGATGGGGATGGAGGACGATTCGATCGCGTGGTTCTCGCCGGATCCGCGCGCGATCATTCCACTGGAGAACTTTCACATTCCGCACGCGCTGCGGCGCCTTTTTCGAAAAGAAATTTTCGAGATCAAGATCGATAAGGCATTCGGCGAAGTGATTCGCGGTTGCGCGAAACACAAGGACACCTGGATCAATCACGAGATCGTCGAAAGTTACGAACGTTTGTATGAGCTCGGCCACGCGCACTCGGTCGAGGCGTGGGCCAACCATGAACTTGCGGGTGGACTTTATGGCGTCGCGGTCGGGGGCGCATTCTTTGGCGAATCGATGTTCCACCGTGTGCGTGATGCCTCAAAAATCGCGCTGGTCGGACTGGTGGAACATTTGCGCGCGCGCAAGTTTACCTTGCTCGACACCCAATGGATCACCCCGCATCTCGAACGGTTCGGCACGATAGAAATTCCGCGCAGCCAGTATTTGAAGATGCTCGGCCGCGCAGTGGAGCTGCCGAGAAAATTCTAGGTGTTGTAGCGGCGCTCTATGAGCGCCGTCCGGCGGTCACAGACCGCCGCTACAGAACTTCTGAATTAGGTGTTGGACGTTGAGCGTTCGGCGTTTTCTGCTTTAATGACCATCCTCAACGGCTGGGTAGCTCAGTTGGTAGAGCAGCGGACTGAAAATCCGCGTGTCGCCGGTTCGATTCCGGCCCCAGCCACACCTCTTAAGTCAGAATTCAGAGGAGAGCGGTCAGCTATTCAGTGCGTAAGGCTGTAATCGGATTAACGTAAGTCGCGCGGCGGGCGGGCAGAAAGCACGCCAGAAGGGCAGCAGCGGCGAGCAGTAAACTCGATGTAATTAGCGCGAACGGATCGCTTGGGCTTACACCGTAGAGAATTTGCGACAGCACGCGGCCAGCGGCCAGCGAGAGGAAAAGTCCAACACCGACGGCGAGCGCTGTTTGCAAAGCTCCCTGACGCATGATTAACGCAAATACGTCTTTGCGGTGCGCGCCGAGGGCCATCCGAATGCCGATTTCACGGGTGCGACAGGCAACCGCATACGCTTTCACACCATAAACTCCGACCACCGCCAGCAACAGCGCGATGCATCCGAAAGCGCCGAAGAGAATCGCCCCGAGTTTCACGATCCAAAGATTGGGAGATTTTTCCATGAGATCGACAAATGGCGTCATCTGAAGCAACGGCAAGTCGGGATCGATCTCGCGCAGCGCTTGTCGAAGCGTCGGAATGAACGCGCTTACGGTCTTTCGATCGTTGGTGTTGAGCCGCACGTGCAAATAAGTCTGGCCGTTGTAACCCTGGGCCAATGGCACGAACAAACGCGTGATCAGGGTGTCGTTCTGCACGTCGTGCCGATGTTTGCTGACGACGCCAACGATTTCCAAGTCGTTAGGCGCGCCGTCTCTTGGCGTTTGGGTGTAGCGAACGTGCTGACCGATCGGGTCCTCGTTCGGGAAAAGCTTATTCGCCATTTCTTCGTCAATGATCGCGACACGTCGTCCGTCTTTCTGTTCGCATTCGGTCTGGGTGAAGTCGCGGCCACGGAGAAGCTTTACTCCCAGCGCATCGAAATAGCCGGTCGTGATCGCGGTGTAAAGCGCGTTAGCGCTCGGGTCCGGCGCTTTCGGGTCGTTAGGCATGGTGTCTTTCGTCCGCAGAATTCGGCGCGCGTTGGTGAAATCGGAATAGGGCAGCATCGTGCCGATAGCGGCGGCTTTGACGCCCGGCAGTTCACTCGCGCGTTGAGTGATCGCGAACATTAGCCGCCGGGCCTCAGCGGGTTCCTTCTTAACGAGGGTAAAATCGAATTCGGTAATCAAGTCGCCTGCGGCTTTGAAGCCGGGATCGAGTCCGGCGGCTTTGAGTGCTCCACGGAAAAATAATCCGGCGGCGAAGAGCAGCATGAGCGAAAGCGCGATTTGGGCCATTACTGAAATGTGACGCGGTGCGAAGAATCGACTGAAGCGTCCGACGCGCGCGGGTTCGCCGACCTGTTGCTTGAGATCGTTTACCAGATCGGCCTTTGTCGCTCTCAACGCCGGTCCAAGGCTGAAGAGCATTGTCGCAAGAAGACAGAACAAGAATGTGATGGCGAGAATGGTTATGTCCGGTCGCAACTTCACAACGAACGAGAAATTTACGGAGGCGAGCAGACTGCGAAGCTGTTGAAGTAAGAGATCATTGCCCCAGGCGCTGAGGACCAGACCAATCGCTCCGCCGCAAAGCGCGAGGAGAAAACCTTCGCAAAGCAACTGGCGAATGATGCGCCAGCGGGACGCGCCGACCGCCAGGCGCACCGCGATTTCTTTGGAACGCGCGGTGCCGCGCGCGAGTAACATGTTCGCGAGATTCAAACACGCGATGAGCAAAACAGCGCCCGCCATGAACATCAGCAATGTTGCGATTAGCGTGATCGGCCCGTCGTCTTCCGGCTGGGTGCTAAGACTGAATCGGGATGGCGTTTGAATTTGTAGTTCGCGTGCCCTCGGCTTCGGCCGGTTGGATTGCAGTCAGACGCTGCGCGAGCACGGGCAAACGAGACTTCGCAGCGTCGATCGTTAGTCCCGAACGCATCCGCGCTGTCAGATTGAACGCATAATTTTTTGGATTCGTCAGGTCGTGCATCGTTTCGGAATCTCCGAAAGCGGATCCGAGCTGGGAACGAACTCCAATTGGCACCCACAAGTCGGGTGCGATTAGAACGTTAGCGCCGCTGAACCCGTCCGGCGCGATTCCGACGACGGTGTAAGGCTGGCCGTTGACCTGAAGTGTGCTACCGACGAAATCGCTGCGACCTCCCTGGCGTTTCCAGAATCCGTAACTCGTGACAACGACCGCGATGTTCGCGTTCGGCTTGCATTCTTCGGCGGTGTAAAAGCGGCCGCGAAAGGGCTGGACGCCCATCATCGAGAAATAATTCTCCGAGGTGAGGAACGCGAAGCTTCGCCGCATTTCGTGATCGCGTCCGATGCCGGCTACGGCGAATTCCAGTGCCGCGACGTCGACAAACACCTCGTTGCTGTTGTCGCGCAATTCGCGGTACTCGTTGTAGGAGAACTGGCGATAGTCGTGGCTGGCATTCTGTCGTGCGGTGAAAACATTCACGACTTCGTTCGGCCGCAACGGCACCACGGGATGAAGCACGACACCGTTGATCATCGCGAAAATGGCGGAGTTGACCCCGATGGCGAGGGCAAGCGTTAATACCGCAACGCTGGTGAATCCTGGCGACTTGCGAAGCTGACGGAAGGCGAACTTGAAATCCTGGATCATGGAAAACCTCGGGTTGTTTGCCTTGAGATGCGGCGATCGGCCCGCTCGGATTCAGTAATCTTCGAATTGGTCGAGAAATGTTCTCGTCAGGTGAAAGATTTTGACCTCGACTCCGTATCCTAACTAAACCCTTCACGTTATGCCTGATACAACGCAAGTTGTGCCGCCACCGCTGCCATCGTTCGGGAAACGCTATCGGACCATCATCAAGCTGATTGGCGTCGGAGTATTGATTCTTTTGCTCCTGATTCCATTGGGCATGATCACCGGCGTGTTATCCGACCGTTTGAATCGGCGAAACGAAGCAGTCGCTGACATCACTTCGTCGTGGGGAAGGGAGCAGTGTGTCATTGGTCCGGTGCTGATTATTCCGTATCAATATCGATTCAAAACCGTGAAGGAAGTGCCGGGCAAGGAGGGCAAGGTTGAGAAACGCGAAGTGGAAGAGACGGCCAGTGCGTGGGCCTACTTCCTTCCAGAGCTGCTGAACGTGACCGGCGATGCGGAAACGCAAATGTTGCATCGCGGGATTTACGAGGCGGCGGTCTTCCTCGCCCAAGTAAAACTTTCCGGCAGGTTCGCTGTGCCCGATTTCAGTGCGTTCAAGATCGACCCCAAGGATGTGCAATGGAAAGACGCGATGGTCACTATCGCGATCAATGACCTGCGCGGAACTCGTGAGGGACTCGTGCTCGATTGGGGCGGGGTCAAGCGCCCGTTGCTGCCGGGTTCGCAGGTTCCCGGCTACACTACTGGCGCTACGGCCACCCTGGCCGACGACAAGCCGATCAACACACCGGCGGAATTTTCAATTCCGGTCGATTTCAACGGAAGCGAAGGAATTTATTTCGCGCCGTTCGGGGTCCAGAACGAAGCAACCCTGAAATCAAACTGGCCGGACCCAGCATTTCGCGGCGCCTTTTTGCCGACAGAACGATCGGTCCGGGACAACGGCTTTGATGCGAAATGGAAAGTTTCCTATTACGGCCGCAGTTACCCGCAATCCTGGACAAGCCAGATGGGGAACGATCGATTCACGACGCAGACGGTATCGCAGTCTGTTTTCGGCGCACGGTTTTTGTCGATCCTGGATTCTTATCGTTTTGTCGAGCGTTCGATCAAATATGGCGTCCTCTTCTTGGTCTTGGTATTTACGACTTTCTTCCTGTTCGAGGTTACCGCACGACAGAAAATTCACCCCTTCCAATACCTGATGGTCGGCGCGGCGCTCTGTTTGTTTTATCTCCTTCTTCTCTCAATCTCTGAATTCCGGGGCTTTGGTCTCGCCTATCTGCTTGCGGCCGCGGCATCGACAATTTTGATTACCTGGTATTGCCGATACTTCCTCGGCGGCGGGATTCGCACGCTGATGATTGGCGCCGGTTTGGCCGGCGTTTACACTTTTCTCTACATTACTTTGCGGCAAGAGGATTACGCGCTTCTGATGGGGGCGATTGCGCTCTTCATCCTGCTCGGCGTGGTGATGTACGTGACGCGCAAAGTCGACTGGTATGCCCGTGACGGCGGGGCTTAGAGCGACTGTACGCTCTTGAGCATCTCGTTGAAAGAGTTGTAAAGCTCGCGGTGCTGAGACACGCCGCGACGAAGAACCGGTTTGAAATTCGCCAGGTCGGTAATGTTGATGACTTGATCGACGCTGTGCACGAACGCGCTCATGGCGTCGTTGGTGGCGATGCGTTGGCTAAGCAAGACTACGAAATGCTTGCGGCGCTGAACATCTGGACGACGAATCAGTTCTGCCAGGATAGGATTGGTTTGCAGAGTTGATCCCTTGAAATTCTCGTAAACTATGACCACGTCGTAATTGTAGGTTTTGAGCTTGAGCAGCACGTCCTCTTCGAAAAGGCCCAGGTGCACCTTGAAGGTCATGTCGATCAGCTGCGGCACGATAACCTTCTGATATTGCTGATGATCGACGCAAACCAGCGCCGTGTTGTCGCCAAGGTCGAAAAACGTTGAGTCACTTTGTTCCTGATCAGAAAACATAAACATTAACGAAACGCGTTTTCGGGAACATCGAGGCGCAGACCGGATTCGAGGTCGCTGTCTATGCCACGCGCTTTTTGAATCAAGTCGATGCCTCGAGTGATTCGGCCTTTTCGTGAAGCGAACAGTCGCGCAGTTTCTTCGGTGATAAAGTCGCTTTCGTATGCGCGGAGGATTGACTGGTCGAATGTCATCCAGCCGAATGGCGCGCTCGCTTCGATGATTTCGTAGAAGCTGCGGTGCTCGCCTTCGCCAATCGCGACTGCCTCGCGCGTCCGGAGGTTATGACCCATGATCTCGGTGAGTAGTTGTCGACCGCCGCTGACCTTCGGAGCAAGACGCTGGCTCACGATGTAGCGAAGCGTATCGGCCAGACGAATTCGCAATTGCTGCTCCTCGCCTAACGAAAACAAACCGAGAATACGGTTGATGGATTGGCCGGCGTCGACCGTGTGAAGTGTGCTCAGAACCAAATGGCCGGTCTCGGCCGCCATCATCGCGATTTCGACGGTCGCGCGGTCGCGCATTTCGCCGACTAGAATTACTTTGGGCGCCTGGCGCAGTGCCGCGCGCAAACCGGTCGGGTAATTGTTGTAGTCGTGGCCGAGCTCGCGCTGGTTGAACGTGGCCTTTTTCTTCGGGTGCACGTACTCGATTGGATCTTCCAACGTCACGACGTGGACCGGCTGCGTTTCGTTGATCTCATTCAGGATGGCTGCCAGCGTTGTGGTCTTGCCGCTTCCGGTCGCGCCCGTGACGAGGATCAGACCGGTTTTTTCCTTCGCGATTTCGTAAAAGATTTCCGGCAGCCCCAATTGTTGAATCGTTGGCACTTCGCTTTGCAGTTTGCGAAGCACCACCGAAAAGTGCCCCTGCTGCCGGAAAATGTTTACGCGAAACCGGGCCTCGTCACTCAGCGAATAGCTGCAATCGCACGAGCCGCCGGTGAGGTAATCGTAAATCAGGCGGCGATTGCCCTGCATCAGACTGAGCGCGACCTGCTCCGTTTGATGCGGAGTAAGCGCTTCGATCGGAGGATCGACATAAACCGGCTTCAGTTCACCGAAATCTTCGACTTGCAACGGGTGACCGACGGAGAAGTTCAAATCGGAGATGCCGTTGTAAGTTTTCAGCATGGCCGACAAGATTCTATCGAGGTCTGGGATTCGCATAGGAGGTGTTATTCTTCAGTGGCGTCGAGCGGCGGTTCCTTGAGGAATTGGCGGAATTTTTTCTTGTCGATGCACTTGTCGTAAGCTTCTTCCGGCGAAATCCGCGCGTGCCGCAGATGTTCCATGATCGCGTCATCCAATGGCTGGTTTCCTTTTTTCTTGCCGACCTGAATCATGCCGGGGATCTGGTGGGTTTTTCCTTCCCGAACGAGGTTCGCGATAGCGGTGTCGACGACCAGAATTTCCAGCGCAGCCAGGCGACCCGGTTTGTCGATGCGCTTGAAAAGATTTTGCGCGATCACGCCCTTGAGCGATTCGGCAAGGGTGGTTCGAATTTGGTTTTGCTGCGTGGTCGGGAAGACGTCGATCACGCGGTCGATGGATTTCGCTGCGTTGGAAGTGTGCAACGTGCCAAAAACAAGGTGACCGGTCGCCGCCGCGGTCAAAGCGAGCTCTATCGTTTCCAAATCGCGCATTTCGCCGACGAGAATCAGGTCCGGATCTTCGCGCAGCGCGCCCCGCAATGCGTTTGCAAACGAACGGGTGTGGATGCCGACCTCGCGGTGTTGCACAAGACAGTTTTGGCTGCGATGCACAAACTCTATCGGATCTTCAACGGTGATGATGTGATCGTGCCGGTGGAGATTGGCGTGATCGATCATCGCGGCGAGTGTTGTCGATTTACCGGAACCAGTAGGCCCCGTCGCAAGGATGAGGCCTTTTTTTAACATCGGAAATTTTTTCAGAACCGGTGGGAGGCCGAGCTGATCGAGCGTGATCACTTGCGAAGGAATTGCGCGAAATACCGCTGAAATGCCGTATTTTTGCTGAAAGAAATTGACGCGGTAACGCATCACGTCCGGTATCTCGTAGCCGAAATCGATGTCCAGGCTTTCCTCGAATTGCTTGATCTTCCCTTCGGGCGCGATCTCGTAAACCATCGCCTTCAGGTCGTCGTTTTTCATCAGAGGAAAATCAACGCGAACCATGTCACCATTGATGCGAAGCATCGGTGCGTTGTTGGTAGAAAGGTGAAGGTCGGAGGCCTTCTGTTCCGCCATTAGTTTGAAAAAGGCGTCAATTCGAGCCATGAGCGTCAGCTATGGAGAAGCTAAATTGATGCCATGAGGGGCGGATTATGCCCGGCCGCCCTGGAGCGCGTCCGCGGTTAGCGCTGGGGCTGGCGCCCTGCGTCCAAAGTGGAACGGACCTGTTCCAAGAGCTTCGCGCGGCCGTAGGGTTTCGGAATGAAACCGCGAAGACCCTGCGCGAGCATCGACCCGATCTTTGATTGTTCGGCGAAGCCGCTGCTGAGAACGACGTTTACCTCTGGATTGATCGATTTCAGTTCCTCAAAAACCGCATCACCATCAATGACTGGCAAGAAATAATCGAGAATGACCAGCCCGACCTGCTTGCCCATGTGCTCGTAGATTTTGAGCGCTTCGAAACCGTCGTGCGCCAGCACAACTCGGTATCCTTCGTCCGCCAACATCTCCGACGCGACGTCGGCGACGTCGGGCTCATCTTCCACGAGGAGAATGTACTCACGGGCGCCGTTCGGATTTTTAACTCGCGTTCCGGCCGGGACGCCGTTGCTGCCGGTTGCTGCCTCTTTCTCGCGCTTTTGTTCGGTACGGCGCGAACCGCGGGTTGACTTCTCTTCTGTTGCCGGCGGCGGCATCACAGTGAAACCGGCTTCGCTTTTTCGTGCCGCGGCGGATTTTTTTGCGGCACCCGCCAGGATCTGCGAGGTCACCCGATCAAAAAGTGACTGTGCGGTCTTGGAAGCAAGTTCAACACGCTCGCCAAGCAGGTCGATATAATTTTGTTCGCCACGATGTCTGCGGGCTAGGTCGGCATAACGCGACACCTGTTGCAGTATCGAATTCAGGTCCGTCGAGGTGGCGGCGATCCACTTTAAGTCTTCCTGGTCGAGCATACGCCTCGCTTCTAGTCAGATTCTTCCAGACAGGCCCACCAAACGCAAAAAAGGATTGCACAGACTGCCGCGGCAAAAGTACCCAGGGTTAACATGGATCAAAGTGAGTCCTACCAGCACGGTTCATGCCCCCGGCCTCGAACCTATTTTCCCAGGGCGTGGCGCAGTTCCTTCTTGGCGGACTCCACCTCACGATCGGTCTGATTACAAAGTAAAATCGCGCGCAGTTTGTCACCTTGATAATAATGGGCGACAAATTTTCGCTTGGCGTACGCGCCACGGAGGTCTACCCGGGTCGGCTGCATACTGAAGTCCCCGACGAAATGCAGTCGGATGTCGAACATTTCCGTCCAGAAATACGGGATTTGCTCGTAACGAATCCGTTTCTTGCCAGTCATGTTTGCGCCTGCGATCAAGCCCTGCGCGCGGGCGTTCTCCCAGTGGGTCTGGCGTCGTACGCCGCCCATGATCCGGTCCGGATAGAATGCCAGGTCGCCCACCGCGAAAATCCCTTTCTCTTCCGTTTCCAGATATTCGGTCACCGGCGAACCGTGCGGACCGGAAAGCGGCGTGTTGCGAACCAGATCCAGATTCGGTTCGGCGCCGCAACATACGACCGCCAGGCCGGCGGGGACGCGATTCCCGCTCTTGGTCTGAATATTCCGTAGCACCGTCTTACCTTCGAAACCGTTCAAGCTTTCGCCAATCAACATCGTCACGCCATGTTTTCCGAAATACTCTGTCAGCCACGGCCCGGTTTGCGAATCCAGATAGCGGTTCAGTAAGTATGCGTTGCGGTGCATTATGCTGACTTTCAGTTTCATCATCCGTAAACTCGCCGCAGTTTCGCAGGCGAGTAACCCGCCGCCGATCACCATCACCGTCTTTTCGACGTCGGCCATTTCTCGCAACGCCAGGGCATCACGCACGCTCCTTAAATAGATCACGTTGCCGAGATTGACGCCCGCGACCGGCGGACGCACCGGCCTACTGCCCATGGCGAGACAAGCTTTGTTAAACTCAACGCTTTCGCCGTTGCCCAGGACGGCTAACCGCCGCTCGATGTTGAACTGTTTCACGATGGTCGCGAAACGCGTCTCGATCTTATGGGAATCGAACCAACGCTGATCGAAGTAGCCGAGTTTCTTCACCGGCGGAGTTTTTTCGCGCAGAAAATCCTTCGACAGCATCCAGCGATGGTAAGTCGGCATGATCTCTGCGCCGACGATTGTGACTGAACCGCGTTTGTCGTGTTTGCGAACGCCTTCGCAGGCGCTCGCTCCACCGACGCCGCTCCCGATAATCAAATAGTCACGCTGGATCATCTGTAAAAGCTTGGACGATAAAGAATTCACTCGCTCGATGGCGAGGGAAAAATGATACAGAGGTGGTGGACATCGGGCAAATGAAGCTCTCCCAAGTCATTGTCGAAGAGCAACTTATAATACGGCCCGGCAGATAATTATCGACGCAATAACGCCCGTCAGGTCGGCCAGTAAACCAGCCGGTATGGCATGCCGAGTCTGCTTGATTCCGACCGACCCAAAGTAAACCGCCGCCACGTAGAACGTTTTCTCAGTGCTTCCGTAAATCGTCGCTGCGGTGAGGCTGACAATGTTATCCGGGCCCAGGCGATGCACAATGTCGGTCAGGAGCGCCAGTGTCGCGCTTCCACTCAATGGTCGCATCAATGCCAGCGGCACGAGATCGGTTGGAAAATGCAGCGGAGTCAAAAACGGGACTGAGCAATTTTGTGAGCAGATCGATCCCGCCGGCGCCTTTGAACATGCCGATGGCGACCAGCATCGTGACCAGGAATGGAATGATCCGCAAAATCACGTTGAATGCTTCCTTCGCACCTTCGACGAATTCGTCATAAACCTTGATCCCACGGGCAGCGGCATAGACCGGGAAGAAGCTCAGCAGAAATGGGATCGCCAAGATCGACAACGCGTTCACCATTCGCGCGAACGGATTTTGCAACGTTGAATCCGTCGGAAGCGGAAGTCGGAAAACTTCCGGCATCACCATTCGCAGAAACAGCATCAGAAAGAAAACAGCGAGCAGCGCGAGCGCGACCATTCCCCATGGCGCTGGACGGGACAGCGGCGGTTGTCCGAGTGAGTCATCGTCGAACGCAAATTTGTCTGTCGCTGATTGAACCCGATCGCCAGGGGCATCGTCGTTTTTCCCGGCTGTCTCGCGTCGCGGCTTGAAAAACGACAGGCGTTCGAAAAATTTTGCCGAAAGCACAGCGACTATGGCCGCACACAGTGTTGCAAAAAATGCTGTGCCGACGATCACCGTCGGTCTGGTTGATCCTGCTGACGCCAAGATGGCGATCGCCGTAGCCGGAATCAATTGGACCGAGCTCGTGTTGATCGCGAGAAATGTGCACATCGCGTTCGAAGCAACAGTTGGCCGCGGGTTCAACGATTCCAAATCCCGCATCGCGCGAAGACCAAGCGGCGTGGCGGCGTTGCCGAGCCCGAGCATGTTCGCCGCCATGTTCATGAGCATGGAACCCATCGCCGGATGATCAGGCGGCACTTCAGGGAACAAACGCAGCATCAACGGCCGCAATCCGTAAGCGGTCCGCTGCACCAGTCCAGCGCGCTCGGCCAAACGCATCACCCCAAGCCACAGCGCCATCACTCCCCACAATCCGACGGCGATTGTGACCGCCGTCTTGGCGCCATCCAAAGCGCCGCCGGTAACGTCCTTGAGCTGACCATTCCAGCCGCCGATCGCAACCGCGAGCAACACCAGCGCGAGCCAGATATAATTCAGCACGCCAGGAATCTTAAACCACGAAGGACACGAAGAGCACCAAGGATTTACGGGAACTCGTGTTGTACCGCATCGCCATGCGACGTCCAGTCTCAGACGTGCCACAGGCACGTGGCTACGACCTGATTTGTGATTGCATTGTCGATCTGGGCTTCGACAGACTCGCGGCATGAATGACACCCGCGACACAACTGGCAATCCAGCTCCGCTTGGTCTTCTCGGTTTTGGCCTGACGACGGTGCTCCTGAATCTGCACAATGCCGGCTTTTACGAGCTCAACGCCATGATTCTGGCAATGGGCATTTGTTACGGGGGAATCGCTCAAGGCATCGCCGGAATCATGGAATGGAAGAAAGGAAATACGTTCGCCACGACGGCATTTATTTCCTACGGACTGTTTTGGCTATCACTCGTTGCCATGATCCTGATGACAAAGTTTGGCTGGGCCACGGCGTCGAACGAGAAAGCGATGGCCGCATATTTTTTCATGTGGGGATTGTTCACGCTCGTGATGTTTATCGGGACGCTGCGACTGCACGTCGCCGGACAAATCGTTTTCGGTTCGCTGACTCTTCTGTTTTTTCTCCTCGCTTACGGCGATTACGCGAGCGCGAGCCCAGGCTTCAAACAGTTTACCGGCTGGGAAGGAATCTTCTGCGGCTTCTCTGCCGTCTACACCGGCCTCGCTCAAGTCCTGAACGAGCTCTACGGCAAAGTCATTCTGCCGCTTGGTCAGGTGAAGACGTAGGTAGCGGCGGTTCACCGAACCGCCACACGGGCGATTGCAGGTCAATCGCCTCTACCTTTCAGCAAGCTTGCGGCGAGTTGCATCGCTGAATCGCTTTTACCGCCGAGCATCCGCGCAATTTCTTCCTGGCGCGCCTTGCCGGTGACTTCGCGCAGGTTCGAAAAAGTCCGGCCGCGCGAAACTTCCTTCGTGACGACAAAGTGCGATGAAGCGCAGGCCGCCACCTGGGCGAGGTGGGTGATACAAATGAGCTGATGCTCGTCGGCGAGCGTCTGCATTTTCGCCCCGACCGCGTGCGCGATTTCTCCGCCGACGTTGGTGTCGATTTCATCGAAGATCAGTAGCGGGATAGAATCGTGGGACGCAAGCGCCGACTTGATCGCGAGCATTAACCGCGAGATTTCGCCGCTGGACGCGATCACGCGCAACGGCTTCAATGGTTCGCCGGGATTCGCCGAAAAGAGCAGTTCGACCGAATCGAAACCGTTTGCGCCCGGTTCCTCGAGCGCTGTGAGCTTCGCTTCGAACTCGGATTGCCGGAATCCGAGATCGCGCAGGTTTTTGCGAATGTTTTCGCTAAGTTTCGGGGCTGCTTTCGCACGAAGCTTTCGCAGAGCATCGCCTGTCCGATTCATCTGCTCGCGAACTTTCTCGATTTCTTGGCGGAGTCGCTCCAGTTCTTCATCGCGCGCTTCGATTTTTCGCATGCGTTCCGCAGAGCGTTCCCCAAACGCGATCACTTCGGCAATCGAGCCGCCATACTTGCGCTTCAATGTCTCGAAGAGTGACACGCGCTGCTCGAGTGCGGCGAGTTGTTCCGGATCGAGATCGAGCTTTTCAGCGTAATCGGAAAGGGAGCGCGCAATTTCTGATAATTGCACCACGGCGGCCGCGTGCTCGGATGCCAGCTGTGAAGTGGAGATATCGATCTTTTCCAGCTCCCGCAACAAGCGTTGCGTTTCGGCGAGTTGGGAAAGGATCGAGTCGTCTGCTTCCGACAGTTTGTTGGCGGCTGCGCTGGCGAGTTCAATCAATCGCTTACTGCTGCTGCTGAGCTTGTACCGCTTCTCAATCTCTTCCTCCTCTCCCTCAATCAAGTTCGCTGAATTGATTTCGGTAATCTGATGACGCAAGAGATCGAGCTCCTGTTCGCGCGCTGTCTCCGCGGTGTCGAGCGCTGCATGTTCTGCTGCCAACGTCTGCAATTCGCGAAAATGTTTTCGGTATTCCCCGAGTTGCTCGTCGGCGCGCGCGAATGAGTCAAGCAGGTCGAGCTGTCTGTCCGGCGAGAGGAGCGATTGATGATCGTGCGGTCCGTGAAGGTCGACGAGCGCATCGCCAACACTCTTCAAGATCGACAACGTAGTCGGCGAGCCGTTGATGAACTGGCGATTTGCGCCCGTTGCGGAAAGTGTCCGCTTGATAATCAGATCGTCGCCGGATGGTTCGACGCCGGCTTCGATCAACTGTGGGTTCAGTTTCTGCAGTTCTTTACCGGTAAAAACCGCTTCGGCCGTGCATGTATCGGCGCCAGTTCGAATGAGCGACTTGTCCGCGCGTTCACCAAGCAAAAGTTGCAGCGCTCCGATGACAATGGATTTCCCGGCGCCGGTTTCCCCCGTTATCGCGGTGAATCCAGACGCGATCTGCCACTCGAGCTGTTCCACAAGGGCAAGATTTTTTATTCGAAGCAGATTGAGAACGGTGGGCATCTCGAAAAGGTTGAGCGATGACGGATGACGGTTGAAAGTGCGACCTTCAAAAGCTTGCCAACTCGATCGCCAACGCTCAACTCTCAACTCGCGCACTCTTTGATTTCATTGATGGCGTGTGTCCTGGGTGCTGCGCAAACTGCGGGCTCGGAGCAGCCTCTCGCAGGTGCAACCGTTATTGTCTACAACAAGACGGCGCCCGACGCGGCGGAGCTGGCAAGATTTTACGCCCAAAAGCGTGGCATCGCGACAGATCACATTGTCGGCCTGACCTGTTCGCTGGCGGAAGAAATCAGTCGTGACGAATACGACTCAACGGTTGCCAATCGGCTGAGGGAAATTTTCAAAACAAAACAGTGGTGGACGATGCGCGACACGGAAGACCATCACGAAGCGGTGATGGCGACGTCAATCCGGTTCGTAGCGCTCATCAAGGGTATGCCGCTGAAGATTCGCGCCGCGCTCGAACCGTATCCTGGAGACAAACGTGGCGGCGGACCAATCGAAGATCGGAACGAATCGTCGGTGGACTCTGAATTGGCGACGCTTGGATATTTTTCGCCCCAGATTTCCGGTGCGGTAATCAATCCTTATTTCAAAAGTTTTAAGTCCATTGATCAGTTGGAAGACCCGGCGCTGTTATTGGTGTGTCGGCTTGATGCTCCGACCTCGGCGACGGTAAAACAGATGATTGTCGACTCGATTTCAGCCGAGAAGAACGGACTTTGGGGTCGCGCCTATGTTGATAGCGCGCATGGTCCGTCCGCAGGCTATGAATTAGGTGATAAATGGTTGGCGGAAATTCCGAAGCAGCTTCACAAAGTTGGGATTCCCGTTGTCTTCCACAGTCCGGTGCCGGGAATTTTCCCGGAAGGCTATCCGATGACCGACTGCGCATTGTATTACGGCTGGTATTACCCAAACATCGCCGGACCGTTTACCCGGCCTGATTTCCGTTTCGTGCCGGGTGCGATCGCGATGCACATTCATTCCTTCAGTGCTGGTACGTTGCGCGATCGAAATGCGAACTGGGTTGGTCCGCTTCTTTCGCGCGGGGCTGCGGCGAGTGTCGGCAATGTCTACGAGCCGTATCTGCAGCTCACTACCAATCCCGATATTTTGAACGACCGCTTGCTCCACGGCTTTACGTTTGCCGAAAGTGCCTACGCCGCGACGGACGCGCTCTCATGGATGAGCGTAATGGTGGGCGACCCGCTTTACCGGCCATACGCAAACTGGATCCAGATCGAGAACGAGTCGGTCAAGCCGAGCGGTTGGAAATCCTATCACGACTTCGCGGCGCGAAATTTCAGCAACAACACAGCGCAGTATCGCACACTCGCGAGACAGGCTGCGTCACGCGCCCACAATTGTCCAATGATCGAAGATCTCGGATTGATAGAAGCGGACGACGGTAACTTTGCCGCTGCCACAAGTTTCTTCGGACAGGCGCGAACTTGTTATTGGACCCGCGACGATATTGTGCGCGTGATCATGGAAGAAGCGGATGCATGGAATAAATTAAAGAAACCGAAACGCGGTCTGGATCTTGTGCGCACCGCATTGCGAATTGCCGGTGACGCACCGGCGGGGCCGGTGTTGCGACAGATCGAACAGGACCTGCGCGGAGTGCCTGCGCCACCGCCAGGCTCGAGCCCAACTCTCACGCCAAAGGTGCGCGTGAAATTTTGATTTGGCCTAACGAATAATTCCGCGCTCGCTCTTTTCGATAAACTCGACGATCTCGCAAATTTCGTCGCTTTGCGGCAGCTCTTTGCGGATGGCTCCCAACGCCTGCGCGGTGTTATATTTGGAACGATAAATCAGCCGGAATGCTTCCTTGATTGGCTTCACCCGGTCCGCTGGAAAATTCTTCCGCTCAAGGCCGATCAGATTCACACCTCGAATTTCCGCCGGATTGCCGTCCGCGATCATGAACGGCGGAACGTCCTGAACGATTTTGGAACAGCCACCGGTGATCGCGAACCGGCCGATACGGCAAAATTGATGGACTGCAGTGAGTCCGCCCATCACCGCGTTATCGCCGACCTGAACGTGACCGGCCAGCGTGCCGTTATTGGAAAAAACCACTTCGTTTCCAACCATGCAATCGTGGCCGATGTGGCTGTAAGCGAGAAAATTTCCGCGGCTGCAGATCCGCGTCAGTCCATCGCTCTTGGTACTGCGATTCACCGTCACGAATTCGCGAAATGTGTTTTCATCGCCGATCTCCAAATAAGTCGGCTCGCCCGCGTATTTGAGATCCTGAGTTTGCTGGCCAATCGAGCAGTAGGCGTAAAATTTATTAGCCGCACCGGCGCGCATCGGTCCCTGCAAAGTAACATGATGTTGCAGCCAGCAATTTTCTCCGACCACCACGTTCGAGCCTATGACGCAATAGGGGCCGACGACTGTACCCGTTCCGAGTTCCGATTTTGGATCGACAATCGCCGTCGGATGAATCTGCACGTCGCTCATTTATCGAGAAACGTGAACATCAGCTCACCTTCCGACACAATCGCGTCGTTCACCACGCAATGGCATTTCGCTTTCGCCAATCGTTCACCGCGCGCTTTCGTAAGTTCGGCGTGAATGAAAATCGTGTCGCCGGGCAGAACGGGTTTACGAAACTTCACATCATCGGCGCTCATGAAGTAACCGATACGACTGCTTGTCTTCGCGAGCTTGAACAAAAGCAAACTCGCAACCTGCGCCATTGCTTCCACTTGCATTACACCCGGCATTACTGGGTGACCTGGAAAATGTCCCTGAAAAAATGGCTCATTGATCGTGACTGATTTTAGACCGATGCATTTTGTTCCCGCTTCATCGAAGCTGATGATTCGGTCGACCATCAGGAACGGGTATCGATGCGGCAGGATTTGGATGATCTCGTCGCTATCGAGTCCGCCGTCACCTTTCGGCACAACCCGCGGAACCGCGAGCGCTTCGCGGCGCGATTGTTCCTTCGCGATCGCGCGAGCGAGTTCGGCGTTTGCGGCATGACCCGGCTTCACGGCGATCAAATGACCGCGAATCCGGCAACCGACCAGTGCGAGATCCCCGAGAATATCCAGGATTTTGTGCCGAACGAATTCGTCCGGAAAGCGCAACGGCTCCTTGCTCAATACCGCGTCGCCGCGCACGATAACCGCGTTTTCCAAACTGCCGCCCTTGATGAGATTTTTCTCCATCAACGGCTCGACATCTTCGTAGTAAACAAACGTCCGCGCCGGCGCAATCTCGCGCTCGAAAATCTCCGGGGCGACGTCTGTGGACATGAATTGCGTAAAACGATTGTTCGGTCCCGCCTGGGTGCACGAAATCCGGAAGCCGTTGTCGTAGGGGAGCAAAATCAACATCGCCCCGGTTTTGGTCTCGACGTGCATCGGTTCGCGAACGTGAAAGAATTTCCGCGGAGCTTCCTGGGCGGAAATACCGGCTCGTTTAATTACATCTACATACGCTCTCGCGCTGCCATCGCCGATCGGCGGTTCGTTCGCATCCATTTCCACGATCGCGTTGTCCACACCCATCGCTGACAACGCCGAGAGAACGTGCTCGACGGTGTGCACTCGCATCGAGCCCTCGCCAATGGTTGTCGCGCGCTCGACCATTTTCAGATTCTCGATCTTCGCGTCGATTGTTGGCTCGTCGGGCAGATCCTTGCGCTTGAACTTGATTCCGTGATCGGCCGGTGCGGGATGGAGTTTCAATGAAACCTTTTCGCCGGTGTGGAGCGACGTTCCGCTGAAACCGGCGGATTTCGCGATGGTGTGTTGAACTTCAGGCGCGGAAGCCATGGGGCCTAACTAAACAAAGATACGTTCCAATTGCCAGCAGGTAGGGGCGATTGCCTTCAATCGCCCGCGGGCGGTTCGGTGAACCGCCCCTACCTAACCTGAAAAAACCCGCAATCGAACGCCATCATCTTGTCGATGTTCGAGACGCGAAGGTGTTCGATACCGGAAGGATCCGCTTGCCAGACATCGGCCGCTTTGTCGCCATCCTTTTCCATCACGACCTTGGATAAACCTGGATTCTCGTTAATTGTCGCCAAAGGCAAACCGTCCATTGTTTTGAAGAAACTTCCCTTCGCGTCGACGCCGACGCCAACGTCCATCGTGGATCTTGTGTCCGCGACCAGTGGATTCATTACAAGCTTCACCGAAATATGGTCTGTGGCGTCTTCCGGCGGTGACACAACTCTTCCGACATCGTCGATTTTCAATTTTCCAACCAAGTAGCCGCGCGCGCGATACTTGCCCGCGGGCAAATCTTCGCCGGCATCGTTCTTGCCGTCCCATGTTGTGCTCAAGGAATTTTCCTCCACGGTGAAATTGTCGATCTTCGCTTCGCGTTGAAGAACGCGAACGAGTTTGTCGTTTGAGTCCCAAATTCCGAGACTGATGGTGCCCTCCATTGGCGGCGGAACGAAGCGAAGTGGGACATTGCGCGCAGGCACGGAGACTGATGGCATCGGCGAAGGCAATGCTGATTCCTCGGGAGAGGCTGTCGGAGTCGGGGACTCTTGCGCAGACGCGACTGCAGCCGCGAGCGCGATTGCTATCCGCAATCCGGTTTCCGTTATCCGGTATTCAAACATAGTACCGCCAGTTCAATTTCGGGAAAAGATTGTCACGCGACTCGCACTCTGCGAGGAATTTTTCATCAAGGGTGCCGGCGAGGAATAGATCGTGCAATTCATTGAAGCGGGCCAGGTGATCAAGGGTGCGCTTGGAGGCGTAGTCGCCTGCAGTGCCAGTTCGCATCAGAAACGCCCAATCGCTTGACTGCGCGAGCAGAAGTTCGCGGGCGAGCTGTTTGAGTACGCGATCTGTTCGTTCCTTTGAATCGTGCTCGCACGCGGTAGCTAATTCATGCATTCGTTGCGCGGCCGCGTGCAGGTGCGGATAGATCCAGGAATTGTTCTTGTCGATCCAGACCTCGAGATAGCCTTTGTCGCCCCAGCTCGATTCGGCCGGCTCGATTGTTTGTTGTGTTGGATTAGCTGCCAGATAGTCAGTGGGAGTTGTTAAACGAAAATCGTTTTGATCGGCCGCAGTTTTACGAATGAACATTTCCAGGAAGTGCGGTCCCTCAAACCACCAATGACCGAACAACTCGGCGTCGAACGGCGCGACTACCATTGGATCGAAGTCCTCAGAGCTCAGTTGTCGAAACTGGGCACGGCGCTGTTCCAGAAAATGCGTGGCATGCGCGTCAGCCGCCTTATCCGCCGCACCGCGATCGTAAAGTTCCTTGTGTTTCTTTTCTCCGGTGATGCGGTGATACTTCACGCCGGAGAACTTTCGAACGCCGCGCGCCACCGGACCCAGATGCTCCAGCGGAAGATCGAACCCGACGTCGCGGTAAAACTCGCGATACGCCGGATGTCCAGGATACCCTACCTGCGCGCTCCAAACTTGCCGGCTGGAATCTCGATCGCGCGCGAAAGCAGCCGGACCCGCCGGTGTGTAACAGGGCGCGTAAATCGCGCGCTGCGGCTGCGGATTTCCAAAGAGTAATCCGTGGGTGTCGAGAACAAACCAGCGAAGGTTTGCTTCCTGTAAAATGGAATCGAGTCCTGGCGCGTAAGCGCATTCAGGCAACCAAAATCCGGCCGGCGCAGCGCCGAAAAGATCGACATACTCGTCCCGGCCGATCAATACCTGTGCCCGCGCCGCTTCATTCGACTGCTGTTGAATCAACGGCAGCAAGCCGTGCGTCGCCGCGCAGCCGATGATTTCCAACGCGCCGATCTCGCGCAATCTTCGAAATGCAGCGAGCAAGTCGCATTTCCACTCATCAACGAAGAAGCGGCGACTTGCCGAAAAGAGCTCAAAATAGAATTGCGAAAGGCCCGCGAGCTCTGGCTCGTTTTGATTTCGTTTCCGTTCGCGCGCCGTCAGATCGATCAAGAGATCGAGATGCCGAACATATCGCTCGCGCAAAAGGTCGTCTTGCAGCATCGAGCACAGCGTTGGCGTGAGCGACATGGCCAGTTTAAAGGGGACGTTGTCATCCACGAGGCGCTGCAACATCTGCAGCAGTGGAATGTAAGTCTCGGTGATCGCTTCGAAGAGCCAGTCTTCCTCTAGGAAATGTTCGTGCTCCGGATGCCTGACGAATGGCAAGTGCGCGTGAAGAATCAGGGCGAGCTGGCCATTGCCCACCACGTCAATCTCCTATCTCGCAGCGCGCACCGCTTTGATGAACTCCCGCGCGCGCTTTGTTAGCTCATTCCAGTCGCCGTTTTGGATCAATACCGGGTCGAGGACGCTGCTCACTGCGCCGACCGCGACGGCACCAGCGCGGAACCAGTCGGCAACGTTGGACGTATCGACGCCGCTCGTGGGCATGATTGGAATATTCGGGAGAGGACCGCGCACTGCTCGCAGGTATTCCGGTCCGAACTTCACTGCGGGAAAGATTTTCACGATGTCGGCGCCCAACGAATGAGCCGTATAAATCTCTGTCGGCGTGAATGCTCCGGGAATAATTGCCACTTGAAGTTCGTGTGCGGCGTCAATCACGTCCGGCAACACGCATGGACTGACGAGAAACCGGGCGCCTGCTCCAACAGCTTCGTGAACTTGCTGTCGATTCAAAATTGTTCCGGCGCCGATGAGCAAATCGTTCTCATTCGATTTTGCGAGCTTCGCGACCGCCTCCGTTGCCTCGGGAAAGCTGTAAGTGATTTCAACCGCGCGGAAGCCGCCGGCGATGACTGCGTAGGCGGTAGCAAGCGTACGATCCGTTGAGTCAGTCCGAACGACCGCGACTGCTCCCTCGGATTTGATTCGAGCTATGACTGCCGCTTTGTCCGGCAAAACGCTGGCGAGTTTCATCGCCGTAAAATCGTGCCGCTCAGAGCGTACGGCAGAAATCCTGAAACCGATCGAGACCTTTTTTGATGATATCGATGCTGGTGGCGTAGCTCAACCGGATCGTGCGATCGTCGCCGAACGCCGCGCCGGGAACGACTGCCACATTCGATTTGCTTAGCAATCGATCGGCAAAATTCTGGGACGTCAATCCAAGCTGACTGATGTTGACCAAAACGTAGAATGCACCCTGCGGTTTTACCGCACTGATGTTCGGGATCTTCGAAAGGCGATCTATCATGTAATTGCGGCGCATGTCGAATTCTTCCCGCATGTCCGAGACCGACTGCTGATCCCCCTTTAGAGCGGCTAGCGCACCGCGCTGCCCAAACGAGCAGGGATTCGACGTGCTGTGACTTTGAATTGAGTCGACGGCCTTCGCGACCGCTTCCGGCGCGGCGAGATAACCGAGCCGCCAACCTGTCATAGCGTAGGCTTTACTGAATCCATTGACGGTAATCGTGAGGTCGTAAGCTTCCTTTGAAAGCGACGCGATGCTCACGTGCTTGGCGTCGTCGTAAACGAGCTTTTCGTAAATTTCGTCGGACAAAATGTAGATGTCTTCGCCACTGGCGATTTCAACGATTGCTTCCAGTTCTTCGCGCGTGTAAACCGCTCCGGTGGGATTGCCCGGGGTGTTCATGATGAACATCTTGGTGCGCGGCGTCATCGCGTTTTCAAAATCCTCCGGACGCATCTTCCAGTTGTTGCGCTCCATCGTCGGGACGATCACCGGTTCCGCGCCTGCGAGTCGCACCATATCGGGGTAACTGACCCAGTAGGGAGCAGGAATAATAACTTCATCACCCGGCTGACAAGTAGCCAGGATCGCGTTGTAACAGGAATGCTTTGCGCCGTTGCTGACGATGATCTGGCTTGCCCGATACGTGAGACCGTTGTCAGCGGCCAATTTCTCAGCGATCGCGGCACGGAGCTCCGGAATACCCGCGCTCGGCGTGTACTTCGTGAAGCCCGCCTGCAACGCCTCGATCGCCGCCTGCTTGATGTGCTCCGGCGTGTCGAAGTCCGGTTCACCCGCGCCAAAGCCGCAAACATCGATTCCCTCCGCTTTCATTGCTTTCGCTTTGCTGTCGATCGAAAGCGTGAGCGACGGAGTCAGTTGAGCGGCGCGTTCGGAAATTTCCATGTGGGTGTTGTCAGTTAACATTCAGGAAGCGCACACTATTTGCGACCATAAAATTTTTCAATCAAACCTTTAAAATTATTCTCTTCAGGACGGACGATCTCCATTTCGCGCTTTGCGTTGTCCGCTGAATCCGAGGCGTGCGCGGCGTTGATCATGATAGTCTGGCCAAACTCTTTTCGAATTGATCCGGGCGGGGCTTTAGCCGGGTCGGTCGGTCCGAGCACTTCGCGAATTTTGCTTACAGCGTTCTCGCCCTGATAAACAAGTGCGATGCATTTTTCGCTGCCCGGGTCTTCGCGTTTTTCAGGCAGCGTGTCGCTTGGGCGGGCCCCAGCCATAAACTGCACAATATCTTCCCACGCGTCTCGCCCTTTCGCTTGTCCGAGTTTGTCCTGTAACACTGGCAGCACCGGGCCATAGAACAGCTCGGCTTGCCCCACGCTCATCCGGTGCACCTTGAAACCGACAATGTAGAGACCCGTGCGCGAGAAAACTTCGATGACGCCGCCCGGTCGAACATTCGGGAACTTGAAATTATCAGGCTTGATCAAGACCAGCGTCTTCTCGATCTGTGTGTTTGGCGGAAACCGCACCGCCTGCTCGAGTATTCCGCCATCACGATCTGAAAATTCGGCCCAAAGCTTCAAGTCGCGTTCGATCGATTTCGGATCGAATGCCGCAACCACTGCCGGCTCAAAGTAGGTAACTTTGCCTGAATCGTCGGTGATATAGTCGCCAAAGGTGTCTCGAATGGTTTCGCTGCTTGTTTCTTCGTGAGAGATATGGCCGACGGTGTGGCGCATTTTTTCGGCGGCATCGGGGCCGCGGAAAACGAGGACCAGGACGCGAGCGTGTTGTCCCTGTTTCTCGCCGGTAAAATTCTTCAAGACGTAGTCGCGAATGAGCTCCTGGGTCGCCCGATGGGCCGGCTCCTTCTCACTGACGATCGTTTCCGCGTAACGCCCCACTAAGTCCTCGCTCGGGGCGAACATTCGCGCTGCCACCAGATCCAGACCGGTGCGCGAAATTAATCGCGCAATAATACCGCCGGTGCGCGATTTGCGCATCGAATACGGCGTCAGGATTGCGTAGGCGAGTTCTTCGTTCTGCATTTCGATTGCCCGCGGCTTAAGATTTAAACCGCGTTAATGCAGAAAACCGTAGCCGCTAAGGGTTGCGAACCCTACCTGTTGGCCGCCAGAATCGCAACCCACTTTCCGCGCCGACGCGCCTCGATGATGTCGATCTTGTTTCGGCGAAGAGCGCGCCTCAATTCACGCTCTTGCCTCCGCAAAATCCCGGAAAGGACAAGCCAACGCGTCGCTCGGAGTTTCGGCAGGATTTCGATCAGCAACTCACTGAAAAGATTCGCGGTGACGATGTCGGTCTGGCGCGGCAATCTCCAGGTCCGAACATCGGCGACACGAAAGCTCATTTGACCAATTTTGTTTAGTCGAGCGTTTTGCTTCGCCGTCGAAATCGCAATCGGATCCTTGTCGATTCCGATTGCGCGCCGCGCGCCGAGACACCTTGCGGCGAGCGTCAGAATTCCGCTGCCAGTTCCAAGGTCGACAATTAAACCTGGGGGGCGCACGCGCCTCGCGTGCTCGCGATTGCGCCTTTGCCATCGCGAACTTCGTTGAGAAGAACGCTTTGGCGAGGGCGTTTGCGCTTCCCAGCCCGAAATCACTCGTTCGAGCAAACGCAACGACATGGCCGTGGTCGCGTGGTCGCCGGTTCCAAACGCTGCGCCGGCAGGAATGTTTAAGCGCTTCGTTCCAATTTTGATCGGTTTCGTTTTGTGACTAAGCGAGCGTTTCAACCAATCGCGCGCGAGCTTTTCAATTCGCCCGCCGAACCGTTTCGCGACATTCTCCAACTCAGCTTGCCGATTCGATACGAACTCGAACTGCAACCGTTTCCGGTTCGGCCGTTCGATGACCGCCAAACCATCGCCCACAATAGTGCGCAATGTCTCTTCATTCTCGTTCGCCCATTTTGGGCTCGCGAACCGTCGCCACAAATACATGCGTGACTGTAGGGGAAGCTGTTAGCTTCCCAAATCAATGGAGAAGTTGTTAGCTTTTCGCTGAGTGAAACTCCGCGGCATTCATCATATCACCGCCATTGCCAGCGATCCCCAACGCAATGTCGATTTTTATACCCAAACCCTAGGCCTGCGCTTTGCCAAGCGGACTGTGAATTTCGATGATCCGTCGACTTATCACCTTTATTACGGCGATCGAACCGGACGACCCGGGACTGCGATTACATTCTTTGCCTGGCCGGGCGCGCGTCGCGGCACACGCGGGACAGGGCAGGTGATCGCTTTGAGTTTCGCCGTTCCGAAGAACTCACTGGAATATTGGAAGGCGCGTTTTGATGAGCAGCACGTCTTTAACGAAACGATTCCCGCCCGCTTTGACGACGGCGCGCTGCGGTATACGGACCCCGACGGTCTAATGCTCGAATTGATCGAGTCGGCTCAACTGAACGATGTCGATCTTAAATACGAAAGCGATGTGCCGAAAAAATTCGCGATTCACGGATTTCATTCGCCAACGCTCGAAGTGCAACGCGCGAAAAAAACCGAAGATATTTTGGCGTTTCTTGGCTTCGAATTGATTGGCGAAGACTCAGCGCGAAAACGGTTTTCAGTAAACTCGAAAGCTGCCAGCGCCTGCGTCGATTTGGTCGAGCGACCCGATGGACAATTTGGCGTGAACTCGGCGGGCACAGTGCATCACATTGCATTTCGCTGCTCCGACGAGCTGGAACAGTTGCACTGGCGCGAACAGATCGCCGCTCTCGGCCTTCACGTCACTCCGGTAATCGATCGCTTTTATTTTCACTCGATCTATTTTCGCGAGGCGGGCGGGCTTCTATTCGAAATCGCCACCGAGGGCCCTGGGTTCACCGCAGACGAACCGGCTGCGCATCTGGGCAAAACGTTGAAACTGCCGCCTCAGTACGAACAACACCGGGCCGAGATCGAACGAGTGCTTCCGTCAATTTTGATCGGGCCAAAATCGAAAACGGTGGGTTAAATTTGACCGAAGGGTATAATTCCGGGTAAGTAAACGCCTTTTCACGCCATGCTAATTGTAATGACCGCCCATGCGGGCAAAGCCGAAGTCGACAACGTGGTTCGCGTGGTCGATGCCCTCGGTCTTCGCGCGCATGTGATGCCGGGCGCTACCCGGACTGCGATCGGTGTAACCGGCAATCAGGGTGCGGTCGATCTCTCGCATTTCGAAAATCTCCCGGGGGTTGCCGAAGCGATCCGCGTCACCAAACCGTACAAACTGATCACGCTGGATCTGAAAGCGGAGCGCACTGTTGTCGATCTTGGCGACGGCGCACGGATCGGCGACGGTTCACTCGCGATTATTGCCGGGCCATGCGCGATCGAGAACAGCAAGCAGGCGTTTGCGATCGCGGATGTGGTCCAGCGCAGCGGCGCCAAGTTTTTCCGTGGCGGCGCATTCAAGCCGCGCACGTCACCTTACGCATTCTCGGGGCTGGGCGAGGCGGCGTTAAAAATTCTGGCCGACATTCGCAAGGAGTTTGGGTTGAAGATCGTGAGCGAAGCGCTCGACGAGGCAAACCTCGATCTGGTCGAGAAATACGCCGATATGATTCAAATCGGCGCACGTAACATGCAAAACTTCACCCTGTTGCGACGGGCCGGTCGCTCGAAGTTACCAGTGCTGTTGAAGCGCGGAATGGCCGCAACGTTGGAAGAATGGTTGCTCGCGGCCGAGTACATCATGGCCGAGAGCAATTACAATATCGTGTTGTGTGAACGCGGAGTCCGGACGTTCGCGCAACACACCCGAAACACGCTCGATCTCGCAGCGGTGCCGGCGGTGCGAAAAATCTCCCATTTGCCGGTGATCGTCGATGCGGCGCACGGCACCGGTCGAAGTTACATGGTCACGCCGCTCGCGCGCGCCGGGGTTGCGGTTGGCGCGGACGGATTGATGATCGAAGTGCACGGCCGGCCGGAAGAAGCGCTTTCCGACGGCGCGCAGTCATTGATGTTCGACGAATACGAACAAATGGTGCGCGAGGTTCGACAAATTCACGACGTGGTTGCGCGTAACGGCGCCTAATTTCAAGGCGTACGTGGCGTAGCCACGGACCCTGTGGGCCGTTGACCAAAGACGCGCTACAGGCGCGTGGCTACAACTTCAAGAAGTTGGCGAGCAGCTCGCGACCCTCGTTCGTCAGGATCGATTCGGGATGAAATTGCACGCCGTGAATCGGGAATTCGCGATGCTGCAGGCCCATGATCTCGCCCTCGTCCGTTTCGGCCGTGATCTCCAGTGAGTCTGGCAGCGAGTCGCGTTTCACGATCAACGAATGATAACGCGTTGCTTCGAGCGGCTCAGCCAAATTCTTGAAAACGCCGCGGTATTGATGATGAATGTCCGACGTTTTGCCGTGCATTAATCTGCCGGCCCGGACAATTTCGCCCCCAAAAACCTGCGCGATGCATTGGTGGCCGAGACAAACGCCCAGAATCGGAGTTCGCTGTCCCAGCTCACGAATCAATTCCCCACTGATGCCGGCGTTTTCCGGTCGACCTGGTCCCGGCGAGATGCAAATCCGGTCCGGCTTCAGTTTCCTGATCTGGTCGATTGAAATTTCATCGTTTCGCTTCACCACAAGATCGACATTCTCCATCTCGCCGAAAAGCTGGACGAGATTATAGGTAAACGAGTCGTAGTTATCGATCACGAGCAGTTTCATTCTTTTGTGGTGGCAGCCGTGTCGGCTGCTCTGAGTTTCGCAGGCGACACGCCTGCCGCTACATTTTTTTCGCGCGCGCGATCGCTGCCAACATGGCTTTCGCTTTGTTCATGCATTCATCAAATTCCCGCGATGGATTGGAGTCGGCTACGATTCCCGCGCCCGTTTGCAAATAAGCTTTCGCGTTTTTCAAAACGATCGAGCGGATGGCGATGCAACTATCGTGAGAGCCGTCGAATCCAAAGTAGCCGACAATGCCTGCGTAAAATCCGCGCTTCGCTTTTTCCAGTTCGGCGATAATTTGCATGGCGCGAATCTTTGGTGCGCCGGAAACCGTCCCAGCCGGAAATGTCGCCCGGATTGCGTCGAAAACACTCTTGTCCTCGCGCAGACGCGCGACAATGTGCGAAACGATGTGCATCACGTGACTGTAGCGCTCGATCACCATTTGCTCGGTCACGTTGACGCTCCCAAACTCGGCGACTCGACCGAGATCGTTCCGGCCGAGATCAATCAGCATCACGTGCTCGGCCCGTTCCTTCGGATCAGCAATTAACTCGCGGGCGAGCCGTTCATCTTCAGTCGAATCCGTTCCGCGCGGATAAGTTCCTGCAATCGGGCGAAGTTCTGCAGTCCGATCGCGAACGCGCAGGTGAACTTCCGGCGAACTTCCCAGCACCGCGAATTTAGGATCGAAGCGCAGGCAAAACATGTAAGGGGAAGGGTTGCCGAACCGCAGGGCGCGATACAGATCGAGCGCGTGGCCGGGGAAATGGGTTTCGAAGCGCTGGGAAAGCACCACCTGAAAAATGTCGCCCGCCGCGATCAATTCCTTCGCTTTGACGACCATCGATTCGAATTCGGTTCGAGTCGTATTGCTTGTAGGCGAGGGGAGACTCGTTGCCGGCTTCGCATCGATCGACCGAAGCGTGCGCTGCTCGCTCAGTTTGGCCATTGCTTTTTCCAGTTCGGCAGACGCGCGCTCGTAGGCTTGCTCAACCGAAGTTTTATCATCGACGTGCGCGTTGCAGATCAGGCGAAGCTTTCGAAACCGGTGATCGAAGACGAGCAACATTCGCGGGATCATGAAAATCATCTCCGGGATTTTCAGATCGTCGCGCGGATGGATCGGCACGGTTGGCTCGAAGAATCGGACGACATCATAGCCGATGTAACCGACTGCCCCGCCAACGAAATGGGGAACGTCCTTCGGCGCGACAAATTGAAATCGGGCGAGCGTTTGTTGAAGCTGGGTTAAAGGATCGCCTTCGCAATCCGCGCTGTTAAAAACAACGAGCGGATCAAATCCGATGAACGAGAACCGGCCGAGTTCTTCGTTTCGCTCCGCCGATTCGAAGAGAAAACACGGCCCGCCGTTATCGATCTTCGCGAAGGCTGAAACTGGAGTTTCCACATCCGCGACAAGATCGACGACCAGCGGAATAAGATTGCCGCTTTTCGCGAGCTCGCGAAACTCGTCGCGCGACGGAGTGATGGAATGTCCAAATGTCCCGGTCATGAATAGGGCCGTTGAATTTATGGAGGGACGACCTCCGTGTCGTCCTAAACTTTTTTGGGTTGGGCAAATCCCGCCCCTCCACCTAATTTGCGGTTGCGGAAAGACTGCACTGCGTCATTATTTCTGTCCCTTTTCGTGCGGGTGTAGCTCAGTGGTAGAGCACCTCCTTGCCAAGGAGGACGTCGCGAGTTCAAGTCTCGTCACCCGCTCCACCCTTTCTTCCGGCTGCTTGTCCATGCAGCCGAGTCATTTGCGAGACGCGATTTATATGGTGAATGCAATCGACGCTTCCGGCCGGATTACAGATCACGGCCGAGATCACACCTCAATTTGCGGAAATTCTTACCCCTGACGCGCTGGAGTTCGTGGCTAAATTGCAACGCGAGTTTGGAGCGCGCCGGAATGAGGGACTCCGCGCACGACAAGATCGACAATCACGTTTCGATGCCGGCGAGATGCCGGATTTTTTGCTGGCGACGAGGAAAATTCGCGAGAGCGACTGGTCCTGTGCACCGATTCCAAAAGATTTACTCGACCGTCGCGTCGAGATCACGGGTCCAACCGACCGAAAGATGGTGATCAATGCGCTGAATTCCGGCGCGAAGATGTTCATGGCCGACTTCGAGGACGCGAATTCGCCGACCTGGCGAAACATGGTTGAAGGGCAAATTAATCTGCGCGACGCGATTCGGCGCACAATCACGTTTCGCAGTCCGGAGGGAAAGGATTACAAGCTGAACGACCAGACCGCCGTCTTACTCGTCAGGCCGCGCGGCTGGCATCTCGATGAAAAGCACATGCTCTTTAATGGAAAACCAGTCACCGGCGCGCTTTTCGACTTTGGTTTGTATTTTTTTCACAACGCGCGCGAACTGATCAATCGTGGGAGCGGACCGTATTTTTATCTGCCGAAGATGGAGAGCCATCTGGAGGCCCGCATCTGGAACGATGTTTTCAATTTGGCTCAGGATGAACTCAAGATTCCGCGCGGCACCATTCGCGCCACGGTCCTGATCGAAACAATTCCAGCGGCTTTCGGGATGGACGAGATTCTTTACGAGCTTCGCGAGCATTCGTCAGGGCTGAACTGCGGCCGTTGGGATTATATTTTTTCCTGCATCAAGAAGTTCCGGGCCAAGAAAGATTTTATCCTCGCTGATCGCGCGCTCGTCACTATGACGACGCACTTCATGCATTCGTACTCGCTGCTTTGCATCAAGACTTGCCACCGGCGGAACACCTTCGCCATGGGTGGAATGGCGGCTCAAATTCCGGTGAAAGACGATCCGAAAGCAAACGAGGAAGCTTTCGCAAAAGTGCGGGCTGATAAGGAGCGCGAAGCCGGTGACGGCCATGACGGTACGTGGGTTGCTCATCCGGGCATGGTTCAGTTAGCCACCGACGCGTTCAACGCAATCATGAAGACGCCAAACCAGATCGATCGGAAGCGTGATGATGTAAGCGTGACCGCCAAGGACCTTCTTGATTTTGGTCCGCAAGGTCCGATTACCGAAGCCGGATTACGCCAAAACGTTTCAGTGGGCGTGCAATATCTGGAAGCCTGGCTGCGCGGGCATGGCGCGGTGCCGCTCTTTAACTTGATGGAGGACGCGGCGACGTCGGAAATCTCGCGCGCACAAGTCTGGCAGTGGATTCGCCATCCTGAAGGAAAACTGAACGACGGCCGGAAAGTAACCAAGAGACTTTTCGCCGACGTGCTGAACGAAGAGCTCGGCAAAATTAAATCGCAGATCGGAAAATCGGCCTATGACAAGCGCAAATTCGGCGTCGCGCACGAATTGTTTGCAAAGATCACAACCGACGACTACTTCGCCGAGTTCCTCACGCTGCCCGCGTACGATTTGCTTGATTGAATAAATGAAAACACAAAAGAACGGAGCCAAAGCTGGAAAGAATCGAATTCAGAAGCGCTCGAATAACGATCGTTTTGCTGGAATTGATCGACCGTACTCGCGCAAAGATGTCGAACGTTTGCGCGGGATGGTGTACATCGAGCACACGCTCGCTCGGCGCGGCGCGGAGAAATTGTGGAAACTGCTGCACACCGAAAACTTCGTCGCTGCACTTGGCGCGCTGACTGGAAATCAGGCGGTCCAGCAGGCGAGGGCAGGTTTAAAAGCGATTTATCTGAGCGGTTGGCAAGTCGCGGCCGACGCGAATCTCGCCGGCGAGATGTATCCCGACCAAAGTCTTTATCCCGCGAACAGTGTTCCTGCGGTCATTCGTCGAATTAACAACGCGTTACTCCGCGCGGACCACATCGACCATGCAGACGGAAAAAACAATATCGACTGGATGGTGCCGATCGTTGCCGATGCGGAAGCCGGCTTTGGCGGCCCGCTGAATGTTTTTGAATTGATCAAGGCCATGATCGAAGCCGGCGCCGCCGCAGTTCATTTGGAGGACCAACTCGCGAGCGAGAAGAAGTGCGGCCACATGGGCGGCAAAGTTCTGGTTCCGACTCATCACGCCATTCGAAACCTGATCGCGGCGCGCCTTGCGGCCGACGTTTTGAACGTGCCGACGATCATCATCGCGCGGACCGATGCAGGCGGCGCAAAGCTACTGACGAGCGACATCGACGAACGCGACCGCGAGTTTTTGACCGGCGGCCGAACCCCGGAAGGATTTTTTTGCGTCCGAGCCGGTCTGGACCAGGCGATTTCGAGAGGTTGCAGTTACGCGCCGTATGCCGATTTAATTTGGTGCGAAACGAAAGCGCCGGACCTCGATGAAGCGCGGGAATTTGCGGAAAGGATTCGAAAGGAATTCCCTGAAAAACTCCTGGCCTACAACTGCTCGCCGTCATTCAACTGGAAAAAAAATCTCGATAGCGCGAGCATCGCGAAGTTCCAGCGGGAGCTGGCCGCGATGGGCTACAAGTTTCAGTTCGTAACTCTGGCCGGGTTTCACACGCTTAACTATTCAATGTTCAAACTGGCCCGTGGATACAGTGAAATCGGCATGAGCGCCTATTCAGAATTGCAGGAGGCGGAGTTCGCCGCCGAGGCAGATGGTTATAGCGCGACCAAGCACCAGCACGAAGTCGGCACCGGCTATTTCGATGCCGTGGCGCAGGTAATTTCGGGGGGCGAATGCTCCACTGCCGCCCTGCGCGGGTCGACCGAAGAAGAGCAGTTTGCCAAGGTTCGCTAAGCCCTTGCGCTAGTCCCCTTTGTCGGGCAAAACTTCCGGCCCGGATCTGACTTCTTTTGAATCCAAATCCGGGTCAGACTGCATCTCACTACCAAAAGGATCAATATGAAATCATTGACTCTCTGTGTTTGTTCAACGGTGCTGGCTTTGACAGCATTGGCGCAACAGCCGCCAGCGCCACCTGCGCCGGGCGGTTCGCCCACGGCGACGGCCTCGGCTTCGGTAGGCACTTCGCCGGGAAGCCTGGCCGACAAAATCCATCAAAGGATCGATAAAAAACTCAAAGGCCATCATGGGATTGTGATCGATGGTAATGATAGTGATCTCGGCAACATCAAATCGGAAGATCTCCCTGAGTTCGTCATTCCGATCGTGGCGATCACGATGCTGACGATCTTCGGAGCCCCGGTCCTGATCGTCGCCTTCATCATGTATTTCGGGTTTTCAAAGTCCCGAATGCAGCATCGCACGATTCGAATGCTGGCTGAAAAGGGCCAACCGATCCCGCCCGCATTGCTGGCTCCTCCCGCGCCGGCCGTGCGCCAACGCTCTGATTTGCGTCGCGGAATTGTGCTGGTGATGGTCGGTATCGGATTAATGATTTGCTTCGGCGCGTGGAACGATTGGGAAGGCGGCGCATGGGCAATCGGCGTGATTCCATTCGTTATCGGCCTCGGTTATCTGATGGTTTGGAAACTCGATGCGGGAAGAAAGAACGAGATTCCGCCACCACCACCCACCACCTAATCTTCGGATGTGGAGCTAACTGATGCCGATCTCATCGCTCGAGTTCTTGTCGACGACGACCAGCACGCCTATGGCGAGTTGGTCCGTCGGCATCAATCGAGCGTCCGTGGTTTATTGCGGCAGCTCACCCGCGGCGATATCGCCCTGGCCGATGATCTGGCGCAAGACGCTTTCATTCGCGCTTACAAAAAAATTCGCACCTTTCGCGGGGAAGCGAAGTTTTCCACCTGGCTTTATCGGATCGCTTACAATTGTTTTCGCGAAGACGCCCGGAAGCGAAAGGAGCTCGTCGGGATCAATGAAGAGCAACGGCAGGCCGAACAGGACCCGCACACTGTCGATCCCGGACTGAGGCACGATCTTATGCATGCGCTAAACCTGCTGCCGTTGCACGAGCGGTCGGCAGTTTTGCTTTGCTGCCAGAACGGTCTATCGCATGATGAGGCATCACGCGTGCTCGGTATTCCGTTGGGAACGGTCAAAACCAATGTTTTGCGCGGCCGCGAAAAATTGAAGAAAACTTTAGCGGCTTGGGCGAGTTGAAATGAGCGTAGAGATTCAAGACGATTGGCTGGACCGAAACCTGCAGGAAGCGGCGCCTTATATCGAAGACGACGGCTTCACCGCGCGTGTCTTGCAACAGCTCCCGCCACCGATGCGGAGAATTGAATTTCTGCGCTCGTTCATTCTCGTGGCGATGAGCGCGCTCGCCAGTGCGCTTACCTACGTTTTGTCTGACGGTGGCCGTTTTATTCTGGTCGAGATGTTCCGGTTAACGACGATCCCGACGCTGTGGGTCGTTGCCTTCGCGTTGGCTAGCGGGATGCTGGTGATGGCTGGCGGCATTTTCGCGGCGATGTACAAGACGCATCAGATCTAACCCTAGCTCCGTCGCGGTTTACATTTTCGATCTCGCAGGTCAGAGTAGGGAATGCTCCGAAATATTCCGAGCGCAACGCTGAAGGAACTCGTCCGGCTCTCCGAGCGCAAAGAATCGTTGATGGCCAGGATCCAGGAGATCGATCGAGAAATGTTGCTCATGCAAAAGCGATTCGGAATTCCTCAACGCGAAGGCGATCAACCGGCCCCTGTCCGAATTTCGGCGGCACGTCGGAAGCGATCGCGGCGTTAAAAAGCGCAACTACCTGCCAAACAGCTCGCGCGCCTGGTCGACATCACGCCCGATTTGCGCGACCAGGGCATCCACGTTTTCGAATTTTCTTTCCGGGCGAAGAAATTTCACAAATCGAACCTCGAGGTCCTGGCCGTAGATACTGCGATTAAAATCGAACAGGTGGATTTCCAGCACACGTTCTGATTTTCCGCTGGTCACGGTCGGTCGAACGCCAAGATTCACGACACCGCGATGCAATTCCCCGTCGATGCGAGCTTCAGCCGCATAAACGCCGTTCGGAGGGAACTGCTCGTTATGTGCGCTCAGGTTCGCCGTCGGAAACCCGATCTTTTTCCCGAGGTCATCGCCACGGACGACTGTTCCCAGGATTGTGTATTCGCGACCGAGCATTGCCGCCGCTCGCGCAAAATCGCCGCGCTCGATGGCCTGCCGAATCGCCGTGCTGCTGACTACTTCGTCGTTTGTCTTGATCGGCGGAACTCCAACGACCTCGAAATTGAATTCAGCGCCGAGCTTCTTCAAAAGGTCAAGGTTTCCACGCCGGTTCTTTCCAAACGACCATTCGTGCCCGACACAAATTTCGCGGAGCGGCGTTGAATATTCTACCAATTGCTGCACAAAGTCTTCCGGCTCGGTAGCGGCAAATTGCTTGTCGAAGTTGATAACGAGCAAATGCCGAACACCGAGTGCCCGAATTAACGCAATTTTATGTTGGGTTGCGCTGAGTAAATGCGGCGCCGATTGCGGTCGCAAAACTTTTTCCGGATGCGGATCGAACGTGACCGCGACCGGTGTCCCATTAGCGGCCTTCGCGTGATCAGCTGAAGTCGAGATCACCGCCTGATGTCCGCGATGAACACCGTCAAACACGCCTATCGCAAGAAACAACGGGTCCGTTAAGCGCGATAATTCGGGGACTGAATGCAGAATTTCCATCATGAAACGAAATTCGAAATTCGAAATCCGAACCTCGAAACAAATCCGAAATTCAAAACTCTAACGTCTAAAATTACTCCCTCGTTCGCGCTTTTCAGTTTTCGAACTTCGGTCATTAGAATTTGTGTCGGATTTCGATATTCGGATTTCGAATTTAGGCTACGCCCCTCGCATTCGCGAAACTTGCGGAAGAGAGAGGATTCGGCTCACGATCTCTTCCCGAGGCAGCGCTTTGATTTGGTCAACCGTGATCGCGTGAGTGACATCGAACCGCCCGGACTTAGTTCGGCGCAACGATTTCAAATGCGCACCGCAACCGAGCGTCGCGCCAATATCGTGGGCGTAAGTGCGAACATAAAATCCCTTGCTGCACAAAATACTAAAGTCGACATCCGGAAGCGCTATGCGATCGATCGTGTGACGGTAGACATGAACGAAGCGTGGTTCGCGTTCGACCACTTTTCCCTGGCGCGCGAGCTTATAGAGCGGCACGCCGCCATGTTTTTTGGCCGAGACCATCGGCGGCATTTGGTAAAAATCACCGCGGAACTTGTCGAACGCAGCGCGAATATCGGTCTCGCCCAGCTGTGGTACCGGCTTGGTCTCGACTACTTCACCTTCTCTATCTTGCGTGGTGGTCGCTTTTCCAAGGGTGAGCGTACCGACATATTCTTTGTCTTCGCTCATCAACAAATCCTGAACCTTTGTTCCCCGGCCGATTGTTATTAAAAGCAGTCCGGTCGCGATTGGATCGAGTGTTCCGCAGTGACCGACTTTCTTGATTCCGAGTTGGCGGCGAACGAGCGCCACCACGTCGTGTGACGTCATCCCATCGGCTTTATCGACGAGCAGGACGCCGTCAGGAGACACGGCTAACGACGTCACACACTTCCTCCAGAATTTTCTTTTCTACTTCAACAAGCGTACCTTTGACACGCGCGCCCGCGGCGAGAACGTGCCCACCGCCGCCGAATTTCTCGCAGATTGCGCAGACGTTCACTTTTTCGCTCTTCGAGCGCATGCTGACCCGCACTTTGCCGTCCGAGAGTTCTTCGAAAAAGATGGCAACGATGACGCCGCGGATCGCGCGCAAATGATCGATGAGTCCTTCATTGTCTTCCGGTAGCACGCCGAGTCTTTTGGTGGCGGCGAGACTTAAACTGAAACTCGCGATGCGATCATTTGCGTTGAATTGCATCGTGCCGAGAAGATCGCGCAAAAGTTCAACACGGCGGCGCGGATAACTTTCGTAAGTCAACTGGCTGATCCGTCCGACATCCACGCCGGCCCGAACCAGCTCGGCCGCAATCTCGAAGGTGCGCGCGGTTGTGTTCGGATATTGAAATGAGCCCGTATCTGTCGAAATCGCGACGTAGAGATTTTCCGCAATCGCGCGATCCATCGGCAAGTTCTGGTTCTTGATCAGCTCGAAGAGAATCTGACCGGTCGCAGGAGCGCTCGGGTCAATGTAAACGAGGTCGCCGTAGCCGGGATTGCTCGGGTGATGATCGATGTTGATCCAAACTGTCGCGGATTTGATTGCGGCCACGGTGGTGCCGAGCCGGTTTTGGATCGCAGTATCAAGCGCAAGGACAACATCGACCTCTTCCGGTTCAACCGGTGGTTTGGTCAGCAAATTCGCATGCGGAAGAAAACTGTATTTATCGAGCATACCTTCCTCATTCCAAATGTGGACGTCTTTGCCGAGTTGTTTCAACGAAAGTCCGAGCGCCAACTGACTGCCGAGCGCGTCGCCATCCGGCCGGACGTGGCTGAGAACGACGAACCGTTGATGTTCGCGCAAGACCTGGCCGATTTGCTCAAATTTGGCCGCGCTCACTCGTGCTGTTGATCGTCGCTCTCGATCTGCTGCAAAATTTCCACGACACGCGAACCGCGCGCGATCGATTCGTCAAGATGGAAGACCAAATGGGGCGTGAATTTCATCGTCACGCGCCGCGCGAGCTCGGACTGAAAGGCAACGCGATGCGCTTCGAGTCTCGTCATTACGTTTTCAGCCTTTTCCGATCCAAGCACGCTGACAAAAACATGGGCGTTTTTTAGATCTGATGTGACTTCAACGTGATTGATGGTGACGAGCGCGCCTTCAAAACTGATTTCGCGCGCAAGGATTCCGCTCAATTCCCGTTTTACGACTTCGTTGACGCGCAGCATTCGATGTTTCATAAACCCTTCTCATTCCCATCAAAGTTTTTGGGCGATCGCTTCGAGCTGATAGCACTCGATGATATCGCCGACGTGGTATTCGCTGAAATCGCCGAGCTTGATACCGCATTCCAAGCCGGAGCGGACTTCTTTCACGTCGTCCTGGAAACGGCGGAGCGTTGAAAGTCCACCATCGTAAACTGGCTGACGTTTTCGAATCACTCGCGCGCGTGCAGTGCGAGCGATTCGGCCATCGGTTACCAAACAACCAGCCACGATGCCCTTGCTTAGTTCGAACACTTGTTTCACCTCGGCGTGACCAATAATCGTTTCGCGAAACTCCGGGTCGAGCAATCCGGCCATCGCGTCTCTAATCTGGTCGATCAATTCGTAAATGATGCTGTAAAGTTTAACCTGAACGCCTTCCCGCTTCGCGGCGGTGACCGAGATGTTTTCAACCTTGATGTTGAAGCCGACAACGACCGCATTCGACGCGCTGGCCAACAAGATGTCGGATTCGGAAATCGGACCGACGCCGGCGTGGATGATTTCGAGATCCACTTTCTTGCTCTCGATTTGACCGAGCGCGCTGCTAATCGCCTCCACTGATCCTTGGGTGTCGCATTTCAAAACCAATCGCAAAGTTTTCTTGCCGTCAGCCGCTTCGAGCAATGTTTCGAGCGTGGCGCGTTGCGGAACGCTCAATTTCTCGGCGCGCTTCTCCTGCAATCGCTCGTCGCTCAGAGTTTTTGAGGCGCGTTCCGATTCCATTACGAGCAATTCGTCGCCCGCGTTCGGCAGTCCGGTAAATCCGAGAACTTTCACCGGCGTCGCCGGACCCGCTTCTTTGACCGGCTTGGCTTTGTCATCGATCAACGATTTCACCTTTCCGGCATAATCACCGCAGATGAACGGCTCGCCGACTTTGAGTGTGCCCATTTGCACAATCACCGTGGCGGTCGGCCCGCGTCCGGCTTCGACCTGTGCTTCAATTACGGTGCCGCGCGGTGTTGCAGTCGGTGACGCTTTCAAATCCATCACTTCGGCCTGCAACAACATCATCTCGAGCAAGTGATCGATGCCGGTGCCGCGGGTAGCTGAAACTTCGCAGACCACGGTTTTGCCGCCCCAATCTTCCGGAGTCAGATCGCGCTCCTGAAGCTGTTTCTTCACTTTGTCGATGTTCGCGCCGGGCAAGTCGATCTTGTTAATCGCCACCATGATCTCGACGTGCGGTGCCGCTTTCGCGTGATTGATGGCTTCGATGGTTTGCGGCATCACGCCGTCATCGGCGGCGACCACCAGCACGACAATGTCGGTGACGTTCGCACCGCGCGCGCGCATTGCGGTGAAAGCGGCGTGACCGGGGGTATCGATGAAAGTGATCTTCTGTCCTTTGTAATCGACGCTGTACGCACCGATGTGCTGGGTAATTCCGCCCGCCTCGCCCGCGGCGACGCGAGTTTTGCGGATTGCATCCATTAACGACGTCTTTCCGTGGTCGACGTGTCCCATGAAAGTGATGATGGGCGCGCGGGGTTTGAGTTCTTCCTTTTTCTGAATGACCGGGGGTGGCGGCGCGACCACAACCTGCTCGACTTTGTGAACGCCAGCGCCTTTTTCGCGACGCTCCTTTTCCAGAACGAATCCATGGCTTTCGGCGATCTTCGATGCGATGTCCGGCTCGATCGTCTGATTAATGTTGGCAAAAATGTTGAACGTCATGAGCTCCGCGATGAGCTGATGCGGCTTCAACCCAAGCTCGACCGCAAGTTGTTTCACGATGATCGGCGGCTTGATATGAATCACATTTTGCGCCGGCGCGTCTGCTTCGGCTGGTGCCGCGGCCGCAGCCGCGCTGTCGGCTGCCGTTGCCGGCTGCGGAGCTGGTTCCGGTTCTTTCGGCGGCGGCAGCACACTCGGCGCTTCGAGTGACGCGCGAATCCGCGAAATCGGCGGGAGAACGGTTGTTTTCTTTTTGATCTCCCCGTCTGCCGCTTTCTTTTGCGGTTGTTTCTTGTCGATCAATGAGAGGCTTTCAGCCGCTGCGCGATGAGGCGTGGCCGGCTTCGCAGGGGCGACCGGATGAGAAGTTGCTTTGACCGGCGGACGCGTCGCCGGTTTGTGAGCAGCCTCTACGTTCTTTTTCGGAACGGCAGATTTCGGCGCAGCGTGCTTGTGTGCAGGCACCGGTTTGCGGGCCGCAGGTTTCTTTGCCGCTGGTCTCGATTTTGTCGCCATTCTAAAAAATTATTCATGGCTCAAGCCCCTTGAGCCGAGCCCGCTTCTTGTTTTGCATCCTGTTTGTGGACAGCGTCGTGAATTTCACGCGCCTTTGCTTCGTCCACGCCGAGAATGTCTATCAAATCTTGAACATCGGCTGCGTGCAAGCCTTCCAGATTCGTGAAGCCGGATTTAACCAGCGTCACCGCTTCTTCTTCGGTGATCGGCAACGCTTTCGCCAATGCTTGCGCTGCCTGCGCGACCTTTTGTTCGACCGCCGTTGTCGCCGATGTGTCTTTGTCGATGTTAATTTCCCAACCGGTCAATCGCGAGGTCAGACGCGCGTTCTGACCTTTCTTTCCGATCGCGAGCGAAAGTTGGTCTTCGTCCACTGAAATCTGGGCGACCTTTTTCTCCGGATCGAAGGCGATGCTTTTGACTTTCGCCGGTTTTAACGCTTCGAGAATGAATTCTTTTGGATCGGAACTCCAACGGATGATGTCGACCTTTTCGTTGTTGAGCTCGCGAACGATATTTTTCACCCGCGAGCCGCGCATGCCGACGCAGGCGCCGACGGGATCGACTTTGTCGTTCGCGCTCCAGACTGCGATCTTTGTTCGATAACCAGCCTCGCGCGCAATGCCGCGAATTTCCACTGTGCCGTCCGCGATTTCGCTTACTTCAAGTTCGAAAAGACGGCGCACGAAATTCGGATGGCTGCGCGAAACTATGATCTCAGGACCGCGCAGTCCGTTTTCAACCGCGACCACATAAGCACGCAGGCGGTCGCCCACATTGTAATCTTCCACCACCACGCGCTCACGCTGCGGCATTACGGCTTCAAATTTCCCAAGATCGAGAATCACATCCGAGCGATCGAATCGGCGCACCGTGCCGCTAACAATCTCGCCCGCGCGATCCTTGAACTCCTCGTAAATCATTTCCTTCTCGACCTGCCGAATGCGCTGCATCATCGCCTGCTTGGCGGTCTGGGCGGCGATGCGTCCAAAATTTTTCGGGGTCACTTCCACCTCGACGGTGTCGCCGATTTTCGCTTCGGGTTTGAGTTTGCGGGCCCGGCTCAGCGAGATTTCGTCCTGCAGATTGGTCACGTTCTCGACTACGATCAAATTCGCGAGGGCGCGGATGTCGCAGGTCTTCGGGTCGATGTCGATCCTCAGATCGCGTGCGGCGCCGACACTTTTCTTGGACGCCGAGAGCAACGCTGTGGAAAGTGCCTCGAGCAGGGTCTCGCGCTTGATTCCGCGCTCCCGCTCCATGTAATCCAACATTGCTGCTATTTCCGCGTTCATAAAACATCCAGTCCGCAGACCAAAAGGAGTGGGACAACCTTTCCCACTCCTTCCGGCGCGGACTAGACCTGAATCTACCCCCGGCCGAAGCACCGTCAAGCTGAGGGGTTGAATGGCAGGCGTTGAACGTCCAACATTCCAGCTTTCGATGACCTCGCGCCCGGGCAATTTGCTGATCGTCGTTCTGGTTTGGGCCGCGCTTTACCTGCCGGCGCTGGGTTCGCTGGCAATCAAGGGTGAAGAAGGACGCCGGATCCTGCCGGGAATCACCATGCTTCAGACCGGCAACTATCTTGTGCCGCAGGTCGGCGGCGAAACTTATTTCCGCAAGCCACCTCTGATTAATTGGCTCGCCGCCGGCTCATTCAAGATCTTCGGCCGGCAGAACGAGTGGACGGCGCGCGCACCATCGATTCTTTGTGTTCTACTGGTCACAATAGCGTTCGTCACGGTCGCTTGCCAAAGTCTCGGGCCGCGCGGGTCGCTCGTTGCCGCGCTGATGTGGCTGATCAACGCCGGGATCATTGAAAAAGGCCGGCTTGTAGAAATCGAGGCCTTGTACGTTTCGCTTTGCGCGCTCGCCGTCATTTTTTGGCTTAGCTGGTGGCTGCAAAAGAAGTCCCCATGGCTGATTTGGACGGTGCCGTTCATTTTCCTGGGGTTGGGTTGGCTCGCGAAAGGTCCGGTTCATCTCGTATTTTTTTATGGCGTGGTCATTGCCGTAGTTTGGCAGCAGCGAAACTGGCGCGCGTTGTTTCATCCTGCGCATCTTATCGGTATCATTATCATGCTCGGCATTTTTGCCGCTTGGGCGATTCCGTTCATCCAGGCGACGAATCAAGCCACGGCCACGACGAAATGGTCGCAACAATTTACCGGCCGGCTGCGCGGGACAGATTTCCAATTCACGCGGTGGATTCTCAATATTCCGCATGGGCTGCTTTACCTGCTACCGTGGATTCTTTTCTTGCCGTTGATCCGCTTTCGTAATTTCACCGGGGAGAATGAGCAACGACTTGCGCGTGCGCTTGTTTGGGGCGCGGTAGTTCCGCTTGCAATTGTCGATCTCGTGCCGGGATCTATTCCGCGCTACGCGATGCCCTCGCTTATTCCGGCGATTTGGTTGTTAGCGATGACATTTTCTTCCGAGAACGTGACGTGGCCGCGCTGGGTCGGTATTTGGATCGGTGGCTGGGTCGGTGGCGGCGTTGCGGTTGGAATTATTCAGTTCGCGCTCGAACATCGGGAGAAGATCGGAATCGGCATTGCGATTCTAGCGGCCTGCGTAATCGCGATCGGGCTGGGCGTCATTATCTGGATTTGGTGTCGTCGGAAGCTTGCCGGCAAAACATTTTCATTCGAGGCGCGAGGTCGCACGGTAATTGTGATTGTCATTCTGGCGTGCGTTTCGATGTGGACCTACGCGTTCGCGGTTGTGCCGAAAATACATCAGAGGCAACGAATCAAGCGTCTTGCTGTTCAGATCGATTCGAACATCCCGCAAGCGGAACCCCTTTACGCGATCGATCCAAATTATCAGCCGATCTTCTTTTACCTGCGTTCCAAGCTTGTCTACGCGGGGGACATCGATGAAGTGCCGGCGAGCGCGAATTATCTGTTGGTCCGGCCGGAGCGAGAGCAGGAAGTATTGGAAAGCCATCACTGGGCGCCGCGGCAACCCCGCCGGCTCATGCGGTCGACGGATTATCGGAAGGAATCGATTTTACTGCTCAAGATCGAATAAGGCGCTGGCATTGACAGTGCTACGGAGTTGGAATTAGTTAGCAAGCTAACGATTTTGGCCCCGTGAAACGTAACGATGTAGATGTTTTCGGTCCGCTCTTGCACGAGACCGCCCGGGCGTGGCGGCTGAAATTGGATAAACGCCTCAAGCCCATGGGCTTGAGTCAGGCCAAATGGCGTACCTTGATGCACTTGTCGATCGCGCCGGGGCCGTTGAGTCAGGCCGAGATCGCCTCGCACCTCGGAATTGAAGAGCCAACGCTGGTCACATTGTTGCATAGGCTGGAGAGTGATCGCTGGGTCGCTCGCAAGAACGCAGCGCATGATCGCCGTTGCAAGACGGTCCATCTGGCGCCGCGCGCTCAACGCGTCATTGAACAGATCAAGGCGACAGCGTTCAAACTTCGTCATGAATTGCTCGATGATATCCCGCCGTCGGAATTGCAAACGTGCATGCGGGTCTTGGATCGCGTCCGGCACAAGGCGGAGAAGGCAAGTGGTAACGGGAAACACGCTTTAGCTCGGAGTCGAGCCGGCAAGAACGGCCGTAACTGACATGGGAATTCGATTAGAATCCGGGAATGGCGCCTCGACCCAAGTTCAGGAGACGAACAGGGTGAAGACTGTCCGCGAGAAAAGGTCGCGCATTCCGCGCTGGGGAATCTTCCTTTTCGTTGTCCTTGCCGCATTTGCGATCGCGCGCACGCTGCAGCGTGGTGTTGAAACGGCGAAATCGACACAACCGCCGATCCGTCCGGTGTTGGTCGCCAAAGTGATTAGTAAAGACGTCCCGCTTTTTCTCGATGAAATCGGAACGTGTGCCGCGTATGAAACAGTCCAGGTCCAGGCGCAAGTCGTCGGCAAAATTATGGAGCGTCACTTTCAGGATGGCGCCGAAGTAAAAAAAGGCGATTTGCTTTTCACGATTGACCCGGCGCCCTATCGAGCCGCTCTTGACCAGGCGAAAGCGCAATCCGCATTGGATCAGGTAACATTGAAGCGCCAGGCGGATCTGCGCGCAAAAAATGTGACCGCGCCGCAAGATTACGATACCGCCGTGGCCAATGCGCAGAAATCACAGGCCGCAGCCGAGGCTGCCCAGGTGAATCTCGACTATTGCTACATCAAGTCGCCAATCAATGGACGAATTGGCTTACGCAACGTGGACATTGGCAATCTGGTTGGTCCTTCGAGTCCGGCGCTCGTCACCATTCAAGGTCTTGATCCGATTTACACTGACTTCACAGTTGCGGAAACGGATTTGGCGTTGGTGCGGAAATATCTCGGTGGACCGAATCTGAAAGTCCAAACATGGTCGCCCGATGCCAAGATCGCTCCGCGCACGGGTGACTTGTATTTCATCGACAATGCGGTTCAGCCCGGTTCGGGCACAGTCAAAGCGCGCGCGGTTACTCCAAATCTCGATCGCGCCCTGTGGCCGTCAGAGTTTGTGCGGGTTCGTTTCATTCTCGACACAATCAAGGACGCGAAGCTGGTTCCTTCGCAAGCAGTTCAGATCAGTCAAAGTGGACCGTTCGTTTTCGTGATGAAACCGGATAATACGGTCGATCTTCGCCCTGTAAAACCCGGGCAACGTCAGGATGGCGATCTCGCCGTCATCGAAAGCGGTGTGGAGCCGGGTGAAACGGTTGTTGTGACTGGACAGCTTGCGCTCGCACCCGGGTCAAAGGTCAATCCGAAACCGTACAATCCTTCGCAAACTGCGACCGAAGCCAATGCTGCCGCGGCCAAGAGCGCGCCGTAATTTTGCCAATGGACCACGCGGACGAACACGACGCTTCCGGTAATGGCGAACGTGAAAAGCGAGATCCAAATCGCTTAAAATCGACCTCGGGCGGGGGAACGTCGCAATCGGCAAAATTAATTGCGATCAAAGGCACCGGATTGTCCGGACCGTTCATTCGACGTCCGGTGATGACAGTGTTGCTGACGTTGTCGGTGATCGTTGCGGGCATTGCGACTTACAACAAACTCGCTGTTAACGACCTTCCGGCGGTCGATTATCCGATCATTCAAGTGACCTGTGCGTATCCAGGCGCGGATCCGGTGACGATGGCCAACAACATCGCTACGCCGCTCGAGAAACAATTTCTCCAAATTCCCGGCCTCGACATTATCACCAGTTCGAGCAACCAGGGAAATACATCGCTCACATTGCAATTTGTTCTGAGCAAAAGCATTACCGACGCAGCAACCGACGTTCAGGCCGCGATTCAACGTGCCACCGGAAAATTGCCGGTCGACTTGCCGAGTCCGCCCACGTTTACCAAAACGAATCCAAACGATCAGGCAGTTTATCTGGTCGGATTCATGTCGGACACGCTGACCGACGGCGATCTATATAAGTACGCCTCCACTGTAGTGGCGCAGCGGATGTCGATCTTGCCAGGCGTTTCGCAAGTTAACATCTACGGTGTTCAAGGCGCGATCCGAATCAAAGCCGATCCGTCCGCACTCGCTGCCCGCGGATTGACCATGGATGATCTCGCTAATGCGATTCAAGCGGGAACCGTTTACTCGGGAGCGGGACAATTCGACGGCCCGCACCGCACGTTTGTCCTTCAGCCGAACGGGCAGATCGACCAGGCGGAAGGTTATCGCAATTTGATCGTCGCCCGGAACAATGACCGTTCACCGGTCTATTTGCGCGACATTGCCGAAGTAAAACAAAGTGTGCAGGACGAGCGCACGACGCGCTTCTTTTGGGTGCGCGGCCTCAATCCGCCGGGTTCAATCGTCGTGTTAGCGGTTTCGCGTCAGGCGGGCGCGAATGCTGTTGAAGTGGCGAAATCAGTGAAAGCTCTTTTTCCCGAGCTGCGCGCGAGTCTGCCGGGATCCATCTCCTTCACCCCCGTGTTCGATCGTTCGCAAACAATCGTGAATTCGGTGCACGACGTGCGCGCGACCCTGATGATCGCGTTCGTGCTGGTAGTGATGGTGATCTACCTTTTTCTCGGCCGCGCCACCGACACGCTGATTCCGGCTGTCGCCCTGCCGCTTTCGTTGCTGCTCACCTTTGCCGTGATCTACATGCTCGGCTTCTCCATCAACAACCTGACTTTGATGGCGCTCACTCTGGCCATCGGATTTTTGGTCGACGACGCGATCGTCTTTTTGGAAAACGTGATTCGTCGCGCCGAGCACGGCGAATCGATTCTGCAAGCGTCTTACAATACGGCCGGCGAGATTTCGTTCACCATTTTGTCGATGACACTTTCACTCGCGGCGGTTTTTATTCCGCTCGTTTTCCTGCCCGGATTGCTCGGCCGGATTTTTCAGGAATTTTCGATCACCATCATCGTGGCGATTCTCGCGTCGGGTCTTGTTTCGTTGACGCTTACGCCATTGATGTGCGCCCGCATTTTGGGCGAGCGCCAGGCCGGTCACAAACGCACCCGAATGGAAAAATGGACCGGCGATTTCATTCAGCGCGTTATCGTCGAGTATGGCCGCTGGTTGGATAAATTTCTTGATCGCGCCTGGCTGACAATTCCGATTTTGCTCGGATGCATTATCGGCCTTTGGTTTTTCTTCACTCATCTGCCATTCACCCTCCTTCCGGTTGGAGACAGCGGTTCGGCGCGCGGCGTTTTCATCGCGCAGGAAGGTGCGTCGCCGGAGCAAATGCGCGCTTTTCAGAAGCTGGTGAATCAAAAAATCGAAGAGGAGCCGGGCGTCTCAGAGTTTTTCACGATTGCTGGTTCGGCTCAACGCAGCGCTGCATCCCAGGGAATCATTTTTTGCGTATTCAAACCGCGCGCGGAACGCGACCCAATTGAGCAATGTCTGTTGCGCTTGCAAAAATCAATCAGCACGATTCCGGGAATCACCGCGGTGATTACGCCGCAACCGGTTTTGCAAATCAATGTCGGTGCGACCAATCAGACCCAAGGCCAGTACGCCTACACTCTCAGTGGGATCGTTCCGGAGGATGTTTACAAGGCAGCCGACCAGATGATGGCAAAGTTGCGCGGGTTCAAAGGATTCGCCTCGGTGCGTTCCGACTACTACAACAGCACGCCGAATCTCACCGTCAACATCGACCGCGAGCGCGCAGCGACCTACGGCGTTTCAACCTCCGCAATTCAAAGTATATTAAAAAACGCTTACTCACAAAACTACGTCTATTTAATCAAGGAGCCGGACGATCAATATCAGGTCATCCTCGAAGTAAAAGATAACGAGCGCGCTACGCCGGCGGATCTCAATAATCTGTACGTGCGCGGCAACACGGGAAATACAATTGCTCAGTCCGGCCGAACGAGCGGCGGCGCAATTACCACCACGACTGGAACTGCTGCCGATCTTGTACCACTGCGCGCGGTCACGTCGACAACGCAAGTGGTCGGACCCCAAGCCGTCAACCACTTCGATCAGTTCACCAGCGTCACCATAAATTTCAATCTGTTGCCGGGCGAGGCAATCGGCGACGCGACAAAGTTCATCGAAGATTCGTTCGCACAAGTCCATCAGCAGCTTCCGAGCGTGCAATCGACTTTCCAGGGTGAAGCGCTTGTCTTTCGTCAACTTTTCCAGGCGCTGCCATTGCTTCTGATCGGCGCGATTTTCGTCATGTATGTGATTCTCGGAATTCTTTACGAAAGCTACGTCCATCCAATCACTGTCTTGTTTCCAGCAATTGTGCCCGCCGTGGTCGGCGGTTTGGCCACACTCTGGATTTTTCACTCAACCTTGTCGCTCTATAGCGTGATCGGCCTCTTTCTGTTGCTCGGTATCGTTAAGAAGAACGGCATCATGGTCGTCGATTTTGCGTTGCAACGAATCGACGAAGGCTGGGACCTTCGGTCGGCAATTCATGAAGCGAGCGTGGAACGGTTTCGGCCAATAATGATGACGACCCTCGCTGCGTTGATGGGCGCGATTCCGCTGGCGCTCGGTTTTGGTCAGGATGCGGCATCACGGCGTCCGTTGGGCCTGGTTATTGTCGGCGGCTTGATCTTCTCGCAAATGATAACGCTGTTCGTCACGCCGGTGATTTATCTCTGGCTCGAATGGTTCCAGGAGCATGTCCTGGACAGGGTTCCATTTCTCCGGAGCGCGCACTTTCATCCGCACGATAAGCCGGTCCGCGAAGATGAGCCCGAGCCGGTGGTCGCTCAGTAGTTTCGGACCTCAGTGCGGCGACGGTGAGGCGTTAGCCATTTGCAATCGCGCGTCGATCGTTTCTCCACCATGTTTGAACCGGACGAGTCCATCTTGGATCAAAATGACCCGAACGCTCGCTTCGCCTTGAGGCGTTTTCACTACCAGCCAATCTTCCTCGGCCAATCGTTTCCCATTCACAATCGTGAGTCGTGGAGTTCCAAGCGCGATCGACGTTACGTGCAACAGGTCGGGCCTCACCGGGACAAGCGTTCCGCGATCTCCAAGCGGATCCGGCTTGGCAGGCCTGTCCGGCGGGCTGATTGCGACTACAACCGGGAACTGACGCGCTTGAACCCAATAAACGATTCCTGCGGCAAGAATCCCGAGGACGAGAAAAATCATAAACACAATAAGAAGGCGCCGGCCGGTCGACGACTCGTCGGCCGTCATTTCGCTCGAAGCTTGTTCCGCTTCGTTCGAATCCGAGTAGATAACTTTGGAACCTGGTTCGGGCCGCCGAACCGTGATGGACTCTCCGTCGTCAGGAGTGGGCGGTTGATTCGAGATGGCTGACGCTCGACCCGGAATAGAAATTTGTAAACCCAAAATCGATTCATTGAATTGCGACGCAGCCACAAGCCGCGTAGTAAATCGACATGCTCGCGATGGTAATGGAAAAACCGAAGGCGCGGCTCGTGTTGCGTGACGTGCCAAAGCCAAGAGCGGGCACCGGGCAATTACTCGTGCGCGTAAGCGCCTGCGCGGTTTGCCGCACTGATCTTCACATTGTCGATCGCGAACTGACGGAACCGAAACTGCCGCTGATTCTCGGTCACCAAATCGCGGGTCGAGTCGAACAGTTGGGCGAAAATGTAATGGGTTTTTCCATTGGCGATCGCGTTGGCGTTCCATGGCTCGCCTGGACCGACGGCGATTGTGTTTATTGTCGATCGGCGCGGGAGAACCTTTGCGACCGAGCAAAGTTCACCGGTTACACGATTGACGGAGGCTATGCAGAATTCACCGTGGCCGATGCGCGCTACTGCTTTCGCTTGCCTGCCGAATACGACGATCTTGATGTGGCTCCACTGCTTTGCGCCGGACTGATCGGTTTTCGGTCATATCGCAAGACCGGCGATGCCAAACGGATCGGCGTCTACGGCTTCGGAAACGCAGCACACTTGATCACTCAAGTTGCGATATACGAACAAAAGGAAATCTATGCTTTTACCCGGCCCCGCGACGCAGCGGGTCAGAAAGAAGCACGCTCGTTAGGTGCGATCTGGGCTGGGGGATCCGACGAAACGCCGCCCGAGAAACTCGATGCGGCAATTATTTTTGCCTCGGCCGGTCCACTGGTCCCGACCGCGTTACACCAGCTCGCGAAAGGTGGTGTAGTTGTCTGCGGTGGCATTCACATGACTGATATTCCGTCGTTTCCATACATCGATCTTTGGAACGAACGGGTGATCACTTCGGTAGCGAACCTGACCCGGCGCGACGGTGAAGAGTTTTTCAAGATTGCGCCGCGAGTTCCGGTGAAAACAAAGGTCGAAGTGTTTCCCCTCGAACAGGCCAATACCGCGCTGGAAAGGTTTCGTTCCGGTAAATTGAGCGCTACTGCGGTGCTCAAAATTTCCTGATACGATGCCGGTCCAATGTCGTCGTCATCGCATCTTCCATCCGAACAAACCGGGACGGGAGAGTTTCAACGCCAAGAGGACGCGTTTCGCGACTGGATCTCGAACGACGGATCGACGCCATATCCGGCCGCGGTGGGTCGCTATCATCTTTATGTCTCGCTCGCCTGCCCGTGGGCAAGTCGCACTGTCATCTTTCGAAAGGTCAAAGGACTGGTCCACGCAGTCGGCATGACCATCGTCGACCCGTTCCGGGACGAGAAGGGCTGGGCCTTTCGCGATCCGGAGCGAAGCGAACCCGGAAATCCGTTAGACGATCTTGATAATTTCGAATCAACCGATCCGGTTAACCGATTTCGCTATTTGAGCGAGGCTTATCTCGCGACCGATCCCAACTTCAACGGCCGCGTGACCGTGCCGGTGCTTTGGGACAAGGAGACGAAGAAAATCGTTAACAACTGCGAGGACGACATTTGCCCGATGTTCAACTCGATCTTCAATGAGTTCGCGGCCAACAAGGAGCTGGATCTTTTTCCGAAAGATATCGAAGTCGAACACCAAAAGCTCTGCGATTTTCTTTATGAAAATATCAATAACGGCGTCTACCGCGCCGGATTCGCTACCCGCCAGCGGCCCTACGAGCGTGCGTGCCAGAGACTTTTTGATGCACTGGACGAAATCGAAGCGCGACTATCAAAAAGCCGATACTTATTTGGTAGTCGGATCGTCGAAGCCGATTGGCGACTGTTTTGCACCCTGATCAGGTTCGACGTTGTGTATAACGGGCATTTCAAATGCAATCTTCGGCGCATCATCGATTATCCGAATCTCCAGGGTTACATGCTCGATCTCTATCAGCAGCCCGGAATCTCGGAGACTGTCAGCATCGATCACATCAAGCGTCACTATTACATGACGCACGAGGAAATTAACCCCACCCGAATCGTTCCTCTTGGGCCAATTATCGATCTAACGGCTGCGCCCAACCGCTCGTAAGGCGCTAGGTCAAAGCCCGAGTCCTCATTCAGGGCGGGAATTACTTAACTTGGTTGAGTATTTCCGCTCCCCGTCACGTCGAATGTTTGACGGAGGGAATTATATGAAAAAACTAATATGCTTGGTGTGTATCGGTGGTCTTGGACTGGCCACTATCGCTCTGGGCGAGAACAAGAACCACGGCAACGGTGGATCTGTAGGGGTGCGTGCCCGCGGCAACGCGCCGGCGGCTAGGTCAGTTGCGCCGGCGACGTCGCGTCACGCCATGAGCCCGGCCAATGGAACGTTTCATTTCAAGGGCGCGAGTTCGCCAGCGAACTTATGTGTCAACACCGCGTGTGCGCAGCAATGCCACCGTGCGTAACAACGCCATAGTTCGTAGCAACGCCGGGAACGCGAGAGTTCGCAGTAATATGAACGCCTCAGTTCGCCGCAACGGCGCGAACGCGATCGTTCGAAATAACGCGAACGCCAGAGTCCGCAATAACATAACGGTAAACCGTGAGCGGAGCTTGGCTCGTAACCGGCAGGTTAACGTCGGCTCCAATTTCGCGGTTAACAGGAACCGAACCCGAAATGCAATCGTCACGAATAACTGGCGTGGCGATCAATTCCGGAGCCGGAACTACGCGGTGTTTCGTAACTATCATCGCCAGTGGCACGACCGCGATTGGTGGCGGCATCACTTCAACCGGATCGTCTTCGTGGACGGCGGATGGTGGTATTGGGACACCGGCTACTGGTTCCCGGCCTGGGGCTACGACTCGTACGCCTATTATCCGTACGATGGCCCGATTTACGGGTATTCTAATCTGGGTCCCGGCCAGGTCGTGGTGAACGTCCAGACCCAGCTGGCGCGCGACGGCTATTATAACGGACCAGTCGATGGTGTTCTTGGACCGATGACTCGACAGGCGATCGCAGCCTTCCAGGCTGATCACGGACTGGCTGTGACGTCCACTGTTGACGAGCCGACGATGGCAACACTCGGTCTCACTTAAAGTTTAGAGTTGCCAAGGTTGCCGCGGGCGGGGAAACCCCCGGCCCGCGGTTTTCTTTTATCTCAATTCATCGAGCGCAGCGTCGAGACGCTGAATTCCGATTTCGAACTTTTCTGGCTCGCAGCACAATCCGACGCGGATGTGCTGCGGAGACTCGAAAAACCGGCCGGGCACAACGGAGGTTTCGTATTTTTCAATTAACAACGCGCAAAGCTTTTCAACGTCGATATCTTGGAGACGGGGAAATGCGGTTGTGCCGAATTCCGTTCGCACGGCATCAACATCGTCGTTTCTCTTCAAAAAATCGTTCAATGTCTTCCGATTGGTTTGCAGGATGATCCTTGCACGCGCGGCAATTCTTGGGAGCCGGTTGATTGCCAAAACGCTCAACCGTTCCATCACATTCGGCGCACTGGCGGCAAAAATGTCGTCGAGACGCCGCATTTTGGTTGCGAGGTTCGGCTCTGCGAAAATCCAGCCACAGCGGAGTCCGCTCAATCCGTATCCTTTGGTCAAACTGCTGGTGACGACAAATTCAGGCCCCAGCGAAATGGCGGGCTTCGGCGCGTTTTCAAACATCGCTTCCAGGTAGACTTCATCGACGAGGACGCGGGCGCCAACGTTTTGCGCAATGGCTCCAACTTTTCGGAGCGCGGCCTCGTCAACCAAAGCGCTGCTCGGATTGTGCAGGTTTGTTAACACAATCAAACGCGTGCCCGGCGTGATTTGGTTTTCCAACGCGCCGATGTCGATTCCGAATCCGCTTTCGAGGCTTCGTGGAAAACGTTTGATCTTCGCGCCGAGATATTCGGCGATTGCGAGCAGGGGGTCGTAGGTCGGTTGCTCAATGAAGACCTCGTCGCCATAATCAACAAGCGCGGCCATGGCGAGATGGTTGGCCATTGAGGTTCCGCCTGAAACAGTGACCATGTTTTCGGGCGCAACATGTCGATGCTTCGCCAGCGCTTCGACCAGCGGGCGATAGCCATAAGCGTTATCGCCGTGAAGCTCCAGGTCCTTCAGCTCGACATCCAACTCGGCGATCGGAAGATTCAAGATACCGCTCAACGCGAGATCGTATTTCGCTTTCGGGCGGCTCTTCGCCCAATGCATGAAGGCAGATTGCTTTGTTTTCATTGAGCGTCTGATGGTTTCTGTCGCGTTCGCCAGAAAAGATACACGGGTATTCCACTCAGCATGATTCCCAATCCAATCGCGCTGTTTTGCGGATAACGGTAGGCGGTACTGAAGGCAACCCCGGCGCATGCGAGAATAAAAAACACCGTCGTGAATGGATGACCTGGAATGCGAAAGGTCCGAGCCGGGTTGGCCTTTAGCATTGGCGAATCCGGTTTTTCTCGACGGCGAAACACGAAAACGGTCGCGGCAGTGAGTGCGAAGAAAATCACGTCTACCGAGATCACGTAATTCAGGATTTGTTCATACCGGCCGGACAGCGTAATCGCGATCGCGATCGCGCCTTGCAACGCGATCGCGAACGCCGGCACCCGCGCGCGATTCAGTTTCGCCAGGCTCGAGAAAAATAAACCGTCTTCGGCCATGGCAAAGTAAACTCGTGGCGCGGTCAACATGCTCTGACTGAGAAACCCCACGGTAGAAACTGCAATTCCGATCGCGATAATGCGCGCGCCAGTTTCGCCGAGCGCGAGTCGCATAACCGCCGACGCAGGAGTGTGGGTTTGCGCGAGTCCAGCGGGGCCGAGCGCACGGACACAAACGAAGTTCACTGAAAGATAAACGGCGATTACCCCCAACACGCCTGCCAACAGACCACGTGGCAGGTTTTTCTGCGGGTCGCGCACTTCGCCGGCGACAAAACACGATGTCTGCCATCCGCCGTAGGCGAACTGCACCGGAATGAGCGCCGCACCGAATGCGGTCAGAGAGTTCCAGATTCCAGGCCCGGAAGATGTTGATTGTAACTGGCCTGCACTTGGTGTTCCTGCGACGGTCAATCCCCACCCGACCAGCACAGCGATGGCCAGCAGTTTCAAAATCATGAACAAGTTTTGGGTTGTGCTTCCAGCACGCACGCCGAGACAGTTGATCAAGGTCAACGCCCCGAGCGCGATGGTCGCGAGAATGGCGGCGACGGTGTCATTCGCCTCGACGTTTCCCAATGCGCAAACATATTTTGCGAACGTCACGGCGACCGCTGCCATTCCGCCGCTTTGAGTCACCAGAAGCAACGCCCAACCGTAAACAAATGCCAGCGCGGGATGAAAAGCGTCCCGCAGGTAAACGTATTGGCCGCCGCTGACCGAAGTTTGCGATGAAAGTTCCGCGTAGATGAACGCGCCGGCGAGGGCGATGAGTCCGCCGAACGCCCAGGCGCCCAGTATCAACACCGTCGACGGCACCGCTCTTGCAACGACGTAGGGATTAATGAAAATTCCGGAACCGATGATGCCGCCCATGACGAGCATCGTTGTATCGAACAACCCGAGTCGTCGCGCGAGATGCGTTTCCGAGGAATGCAGTTCGCTCACTGAGCGTCAGGTTGGGATGTGGAATTAGTGCGAGCGGTGACGATCATCGAGATGATTATCGTCGTACCAAGCACGCCGATAACGAAGCCGAGCGAAAGAAGCGTTGGAATCTCGAACACGTCGCGGAGCATCATCTTGGCCCCCACGAATGCGAGGACGATGGCTAACCCGCTCTTGAGGTAAACAAAACGGGGGATCATTTTCACGACCAGGAAGTAGAGCGATCGCAATCCGAGTATCGCACAAATGTTTGAAGTATAGATGATGAACGGATCACGGGTGATCGCGAAGACGGCCGGAATTGAATCGACCGCAAACACGAGATCCATCACGTCAATGACTATGAGAGCGAGGGCAAGGGGTGTGAGCATCCATTTCCCGTTCACCCACGCCTTGAAATGTTCGTCATGAAATACCGGCGTAACGGGGAATGCCCAGCTGCAGCAGCGCATGACCCAGCTTTGGCCGAAATCCTTTGCTTCCTGGTTCACAAAGAACATTCGCCACGCGCTGACCAATAGGAAGGCGCCGAAAAAGTAGAGGATGAAATCGAAGCGTTGGACCAACGCGACTCCCAGCCAGATCATCAGCCCGCGCATCACGAGCGCGCCGACGATTCCCCAAACTAAAGCGCGGTGCTGGGCCATGGGCGGAACGCGGAAGTACTGAAAGATGAGAACGAAAACGAAAATGTTGTCGATACTCAGCGAGTACTCGATGACATAGCCGGTCAGGAATTCGACCGCTTTTTCCGGGCCGCGAATTTTCCACACCAGTACATTGAAAAGCAGCGAAAGAAGGATCCAGATCCCGACCCGATGACCGGCAGCGCGAATGCTCAGTTCGCGACCGCGGTGTTTGAATTGAACAAGATCGAGAGCTAACGCGACAAAAACGCCGGCATTAAAAGCGATCCAAAACCAAATACTTGTGTGAGCCACCCCTCGTAGATTTTCACGCAAGACGCTATCGGGCAATCGTAAACATTAAACGACGGCAGCTTGCGACGTTTCATCATCATCGTAGCTTGTCCGACTCATGGATGCAGAGCTCGAGAAGTTGGTCGAAGCCGGCAAGCTCACGTCGAAGGCTGCTGAAAAGCTCGAGCGGCTGAAGCCAGGCACATTTTGCCTGCACAAAAGCTGGGGATTCGGCCGCGTCGCAGAGTGGAACCTGCTGTTGAATCAGATCCTGATCGATTTCACAGGCAAGAAGGGCCACGCCATGCAGCTGGAATACGCCGCCGAAAATCTCGCGATCATTCCTTCGGAACATTTTCTCGCCAGCAAGGCCAACGATCTCACTGCAATAAAGAAACTCGCCAAAGACAATCCGGTCGCGGTCGTGCGAAACATTTTGGACAGCCTCGACGGAAGAGCCACCGCCCAACAGATCAGCGACTGGATGGTTCCGGACGTTTTCACTGAAGCGGAATGGAAAAAGTGGTGGGATTCGGCCCGCAGACAGATGAAAACGAGCGGGGAGTTTTCGATTCCAGCGAAGAAGACGGAGCCGGTCCAGTTACGGGCCGCGGGCGTGTCGCAGGCAGACGAGTTGGTCGCGGCATTCAATACCGCGCGTCAACCAAAGCAGCAGATTGCTGCGCTTGAGCAGATCTTGAAGTTTCACGAGCACTTCAAAGAACCAGAGAAACAATTGCAACCGGTCATCGCGACCATTGAGAACGTCGCGACCCGCAATCAAAGATTGCATCCCGAGCTGACCTTCGAGCTCGTGTTGTTGCGTGATGATTTGTTCGAATGCTTTACCCAACTGAAGACGACCCATATCGGGTTGACGCTGGCCAGGCTGATTGTTGACGAGGAAAAGCGCTTGATATTGATCTTGCCGAAATTGTCGGCCGCGAAAGAGAAACGCATTCTCCAAATGTTGCCCACCGCCCTGGGGGACCGCTGGAGTGCACGCGCGTTGCACCTAATGCAGGCGACCCACGGCCGAATGGTCGCGCAAATTCCGCACGTGTTCCGCGATGCTGGAAAGCAGGCCGAGTTGCAAGCAATGCTCGAACGCAGCATCCGCGAACATTCTGCCACCAGCGAAATGCTGGTTTGGTTGTGCATGGAACGAAAGGATTGGCCGGAGTTGATCAACCCCGAGTTGCTCGCTGCAATTTTGTCGGCGCTTGAGCGCGAGCAGCATTCAGCACCGGGCCGCGCGAGTAAATTGCAGCGCTGGCTCGTCGACGATCGGCAATTGATCGCGGACATTTTTGCAAACGCCGATGTCGGCCTCGCGCGCGACACGATGCGCCGGCTGCAATTGAGCCCGTTGTTCGATGAGCTGACGAAGCGTTCGCTGCTCGCGCGGGTCGTAAAAGTTTTCCCAGACCTCGAGAGCATGATCGCGGGAGCACAACCGCAGGAAAAGTCCGCACCGCTTATTGTTTCCTGGAGCAGCCTCGAAAGGCGAAAAGCGGAATTCGAAGACCTGGTGAAGAAAAAAATTCCCGAGAACACGAAGGAAATTCAGATCGCGCGTTCGTATGGCGACCTCAGCGAGAACTTCGAATACAAGGCGGCCAAGCAAATGCAGGCCGTCTTGGTTCGCCGCAGGTCGGAGCTGGAGCGCGATCTCGGAAAAGCACGTGGCACGTCATTTGAAAATCCCGACACATCTCGTGTTTCCATCGGCACAGTCGTTACCGTTCGCGACAAGAATTCAAAGAACTCTGAGACCTACACGATCCTGGGGGCGTGGGACGGCGACCCGGACCGCCACATCATTTCCTACCAGACAGCGATCGCACAGGCATTGCTCGGTAAAAAACCGGGCGAGAGTGCGACGTTGCCAAATGGCGAGGTTGAGATCGTCTCAATCGAGCCCGCGCCGGTCGACAAGCCGGCGGCTGAGCCCGTTAGTGAGACTGAATCGGCGTCCGTCGGATGACGTTGTAGCGGTGCTTGTTCTCAAGCACCGAGCTGGATAAACAGGCGCTTGGCACAAGCGCCTCTACAACAATCGGCTTGTCTTACAACATTCTGGGGACGAAATAATCACGGCACCATGAACGTTCGAATCAATCATGCGGCGGTTTGGATTCTCATTGTTGTCTATTTCCTCATTGGCTGGGGCTGGTACGCCATTTTCGGCAATACCTGGCTGAATCTTCACGCCAAGACCATGACTGACATCGAACGGACCCATAACGTCAGCGCCTACGTGCTCGCGTTTGTCACGTCGACAGTCGTCAATTACACGCTCGCGGTTCTCATCGCTCGGACCAATCCGACGGGTCCATGGTGCGGTCTCAAAGTCGCAATCGCCTGCTGGTTCGCGTTTATGTTCATGGAGTACGCGACAATTTCCGTTTTTTCCGCGTTCGAAACGAATCCGTGGCCGCTCATTTGCATCGACATGGGTCGGCCACTGATCGGTCTCGTCATCAGCGGCTTCGTCCTTGCCGCGTGGCGGAAGTCGGCGTAAGCGATCCGCTCGTCATCGCCAAGTCCTGTGCGGGCGAAATTTGCCTGCTTCTGACACTGGCGAACCGCCATGGTCGTCAGGTTGTTCGCGGGGTCCTGGGAGGAATTCTCGGCGGAAGCGAGGCGCCGTTGATCCGACGCCCGCTTACGTCCGAATTGGATTCAGAATTACTTCTTGGGTGAAGCGGCTGGCTTGGCGGCTTTTTCAGTCTTGCCTGCCTTCACTTCGATGTTGGTGGCCGTCATCGAATAATGAATGGTCACTTTGTCGCCAACCTTTGGCTCCGCGCTGGCTTTGGTGTTCGCGTCACGTGCGAGCTCCCAGCGGTCTTTGCCTTTTTGCACCGCGATCATCGAACTGTTCACTTCGAGCACGGGCCCGGTGACTTGATAATCTTTGGCCTCCGCAAAAGCCGCGCTGCTAAACGCGAGAGAAACTGCTGCTGCCAAACTGCATAGGGTGATTTTCATAGTGCTCGATTAGACCGCCCCTATGGCATTCTATTCAAGCAACTTTTGAAACGGATTATTCGGCTGCGACTATTCCTTCTTCTGCGCGTCGCCGGATACTACCTTTTGCACGTCGGCCGATACGCACTGCACGGTCACCGCGTTTCCCACGGCCAGGGTTCCGCTTGTTACGGTCGTTGTGGAGTCTCTCTTTATTAACCAGGTATCCTTGCCGCTCGTCATAGTAATCTGGACGTCGGTCAATGCCGCTACGGTCCCCGCGACTTGTACTGTTTGTCCGAATGCGGCATTTCCAAACAGCAAAGCCGCGACAATTATCGCCACTAAGTTCTTGAGGTTCATGCGGCTAATTCAACGCCCGATCCGATCCTACGAGCAAGCTTTTTGTTGGGCCTAGGTGCTGGGCGCTTCAGACATCGTCTTGATGCCCACTCTTAGGACAAGCGGCCAGACAATCCGTTTTGTGGTTTGCGGGTCGCCCCATGCCTTTTCAAGGTCGGTGATAATTTGATCGAGCGGATTGCGATTCGTCGCAGCGATGAAGCGCTGTGTCGACGACCACGACCGCAGATAACCTACCAGGTGGTCCAGATTCCATTCTGCCACGATTTCGAACTCGGGAGTTTCGCGCTCGGAAAAAGGGAAGGGGATTTCCTCAAATTTTTCGATCAACGCTCGCTCCGGCGGCCAATACGGGCCGACGATCTCGTAGTAATAGCGTTTGACGATTTCCTTAACCGGGCGGTCCGTCCGCAAGAGATTGTAAGCCGACGCGGCAAACACCCCGTTCTCCTTCAATACACGTCGGACCTCCGGATAGAATCGACTGTGGTTCAGCCAATGTAACGCTTGCGCGACCAGGACCAGGTCGAATTTGCAGGACTGAAGGTCGCTTTGTTCGGCTGGCGCAACTTTATACGCCACCCGTGAGTGCGGCTGGGCGTTTGCGATTTGGCTTTCGCTGGCGTCCGTCGCGATTACGTGGTAGAAAACGTTCGCAAGTTCGAGCGCGGCTTGGCCATTACCGGTCGCGCAATCCCACGCAATCTCGCGAGACGGCGTGATTGTGCCGAGATATTCGAACATTTCGCGCGGATACCGCGGACGAAATTTTGCGTAGTCCGCCGCCTGCCTGGAGAAGTGATCCTTAAATTGCACGGAGTCGTGGACATAAGATCAGCTCAACTCCTCACCCGCTCAACGACTCAACTTACTCTTTGGGTGGCGCGGGCATTGTTCTCAAGCCAACGCGGGCGAGGTATTCGTCCGCTTGCAACAGGTCCGTTCCCGCGCGCTCGATGATTTTCAGGAGGTTGTCCATCGAGGAAACTTCCTCGAGCTGCTCGGTCAGGAACCATTGCAGGAAATTAATCGTGATGTAGTCGTTCTGTTTCCGGGCCAATCCCACTAGTCCGTTGATTTGCTGGGTGACGTGAATTTCCTGGTCGAGCGACAGCTTCACCGCGTCGCGCGCCGTCTTGAATTTCGATTTCGGTGCATCGATCGCCGGGATCACCACCCGTCCGCCGGCATCCACCACGTATTTAATAAAGCGCAGCGCGTGGCCTTTCTCTTCCTCGGCTTGCTGGAAAAAACGCTGTGACAGCTGGGGCAACGCCTCAGCCGCGAAATGCGCCGCGATCGCGTAATACTGCAGCTCCGCGCTGAACTCGTATCCGATCTGTTCGTTGATTGCATCAATGACCTTTTGACTCGTTAGCATAACGAGGAGCTTACCGCGGATTACGCGGATGCAAACGGATGAAATCGTTGCGGGTGCATCACATTCGCCGTTTGCGCAGATTTCGGCTTTCTCTGTTTTGGTCGACGCGATAAAACGGCAATTGATGCTGCCTTCGACTAATGCGGCCGACGAGTTCAAGCGACGTCCTACTGATTGATTCGCAAAATTCCCTTTGCTCTCTTGCTACCTTCGCAAGCTTGACCGTCTATCCGCCGGCGTCCCAGCACGGCGATTCGTTCATCCCGCGAGCTCATCCGCTACCCCTCGCGGATTTGACCATCCAGCCGACGGCCTCCCGGCGCGTCGTCTTCTCTGCTCGAGTAGGCGACGTCTAGAAAGCAAAAACCCCGATGAGACAAGCTCACCGGGGTTTTTGTTCTGGCGACGTCCTACTCTCGCACGGCCTATCGCCGTACTACCATCGGGGCTGCAGCGTTTCACTGCCGTGTTCGGAATGGGAACGGGTGGGACCACCGCGCTATTGTCACCAGAGTGCGGAACCGCACCGGCGGTTTCGCTGCTATCGCAGCGACGCAAGTCGCGAGGCCGAATCTCTGGAGACGCGGGCGATTGAGGTCAATCGCCCTTACTAAATTTCAAAGAACTATCAACAAACGACTATCAACCAGTCGCGCTGATTCGTTGATATCTACATACAGAGTTTGGGAACACGCACTTTAAGGCTTCGTTTTGTATTGAGATCTTTTGGTCTCTCCTGTTTGCCGTTCCGCTTGCGCGGAACGGGTTAACAGAAAAGTAAAAGATCAAGCCGAACGGGTTATTAGTACTCCTGAGCTGAACACATTACTGTGCTTACACCCGGAGCCTATCAACGTGGTGGTCTACCACGACCCTTCAGGGAGAACTCATCTTGGGATAGGCTTGGCGCTTAGATGCTTTCAGCGCTTATCCTTTCCGAACATAGCTACCCAGCACTGCCGTTGACACGACAACTGGAACACCAGCGGTTCGTCAGACCCGGTCCTCTCGTACTAAGGTCTGAACCCCTCAATTCTCCTCCGCCCACAGTGGATAAGGACCGAACTGTCTCGCGACGTTCTGAACCCAGCTCGCGTACCACTTTAACCGGCGAACAGCCGGACCCTTGGGACCTTCTCCAGCCCCAGGATGTGATGAGCCGACATCGAGGTGCCAAACCCTGCCGTCGATATGAGCTCTTGGGCAGGATCAGCCTGTTATCCCTAGCGTACCTTTTGTCCGTTGAGCGATGGCAATTCCACATTCAACCACCGGATCACTTGGACCTACTTTCGTATCTGCTCGACGTGTGTGTCTCACAGTTAAGCTGGCTTATATCCATGTACTCGTCACCTGATTGCCAACCAGGTTGAGCCAACCTTCGTACTCCTCCGTTACTCTTTGGGAGGATACCGCCCCAGTAAAACTAGCCGGCTGCCAGTGTCCCTTTCCCGGATATGCGGGCAAAGGTTAGTTATTCCAGTACCAAAGGGTGGTGTTTCATTGTTGGCTCAGTGACCCCCAAAAGGGCCACTTCAAAGCCTCCCACTTACGCTAAGCATCGAAACCGAAACAACAGTAACAGCGTGTAGTAAAGGTGCATAGGGTCTTTCCGTCCTACTGCGGGTAGGCGGCATCTTCACCGCCATTACAACTTCGCTGAGCTCCTCGTTGAGACAGCGGTCAACTCGTTACACGATTCGTGCAGGTCGGAACTTACCCGACAAGGAATTTCGCTACCTTAGGACCGTTATAGTTACGGCCGACATTCACGGGGACTTCGGTTCAACGCTTCGTCCCGCTTACGCGGGACTGACGTCTTGCCATAATCTTTCCGCATTGGTCACGTGTCACACCCTATACGTCGTCTTCACGACTTGGCAGAGTGCTGTGTTTTTGTTAAACAGTCGGTTGACCCATTTCACTGCGACCCGCTGCATTTTGAGCAACAGCTCAAAATGCAGAAATCCCAAATCGCAAATCCCAGATCCCAAATATTGAGCCGGCTGCGCCGGGAATATTTTGGAGCTTGGGTTTTGGAGCCTGGAATTTCCGCTGTCGTTTTGCGCTTTGCGCAAAATGCAGCGGGCACCCCTTCTTCCGAAGTTACGGGGCTAGATTGCCGAGTTCCTTAACGAGGTTTCACTCACACGCCTTGGCACAATTATGCCCACCCACCTGTGTCGGATTCCGGTACGGGCAACCGTGGGAACATTTAATTGTTTTTCTCGATACAAGTTTTAACAGATCCGCTTCAGCCGAGGCCTCCACGTCCTTGCTCTTGCGAGCAGACCGTCACTTTCAACCGACGGCCTGTCTCTACTCATATGTCACAACTAAACTTAACCACAGCCGGTGCTGGAATATTAAACCAGCTGTCCATCGTCTACGCCCCTCGGCCTCGACTTAGGTCCCGACTAACCCTGGGAGGACGAGCCTTCCCCAGGAAACCTTGGGTTTACGGCGGACAGGAATTTAACCTGTCTTATCGCTACTCATGTCTGCATTCTCACTTCTTAACGCTCCACACTCGGTTACCCTTGTGCTTCGATGCATTAAGAACGCTCCCCTACCAATCCGACCCGCCGAGGCGGGTCGTCTTCCAGAGCTTCGGTATACCGTTTATCGCCAATCATTATCGGCGCGAGATCGCTCGATGAGTCAGCTATTACGCACTGTTTAAATGATGGCTGCCTCTAAGCCAACATCCTCACTGTCTGTGCAACCTCACATCCTTTCCACTGAACGGTATTTGGGCACCTTAGCTGCTGGTCTGGCATGTTTGCCTCTCGCGCGTGAAGCTTATCCCTCACGCACTGACTCCCGTGTTACACCCTGCGGTATTCGGAGTTTGATTGAGTTCGGTACCCTGGTATGGGTCCTAGTTCATCCAGTGCTCTACCTCCGCAGGTCAGCACACGAGGCTAGCCCTCAAGCTATTTCGGGGAGAACCAGCTATCACGGGGTTTGATTAGTCTTTCGCTCCTACCCACAAGTCATCCGAGAAATTTTCAACTTTCACCGGTTCGGACCTTCAGTTGCGGTTAAGCAACCTTCATCCTGCTCATGGGTAGATCACCTCCGCTTCGGGTCTACTACCAGCGACTATGTTCGCCCATTTCGGACTCGCTTTCGCTTCGCCTCCATCGCAGAACGACTTAGGCTCGCCACTGATAGTAACTCGCAGACTCATTAAGCAAAAGGCACGCCATCACCCTTGCGGGCTTTGACACCTTGTAAGCACATCATTTCAGGTACTATTTCACTCCGCTCACAGCGGTTCTTTTCACCTTTCCCTCGCGGTACTTGTTCACTATCGGTCGCCAATTAGTATTTAGGCTTATGCGGTGGTCCGCACAGATTCATACGAAGCTTCACGTCCATCGTATTACTCAGGAAATCCCTAGGCGTGCTCCAGTTTTCGGTTACGGGCCTTTCACCCTCTTTGGCGCAGCTTTCCAGAAGCTTCACCTAACCTTTGCACTACCACGTCGGGCTCCTACAACCCCGGTCGATAAATCGACCGGTTTAGCCTGTTCCGCTTTCGCTCGCCACTACTTACGGAATCAATTTCTTTTTCTTTTCCTCCGGTTACTGAGATGTTTCACTTCACCGGGTGTCACGACATTCCTGCTATGTATTCACAGGAACGCGAACGATTATTACTTCGTTCAGGTTACCCCATTCGGAAATCTACGGGTCAAAGCGTGTTTGCCGCTCTCCGTAGCTTATCGCAGCTTACCACGTCCTTCATCGCCTATTGGCACCAAGGCATCCATGATGCGCTCTTTGTAGCTTGATCAATCTGTTCGGTCCGGCAACGCCGGACCGAGATTCTTTTGATAACTGAAACTCTCCGGCTGAAGATCTTACCTTCAGCCGCTTTTGATTTCAGACTCAGCTCTTAAAGTTGTACTTTCTTACTACCCTGTATGTAGATGTCAAAGAACCAGCATTCACGTACATTTCAGACCACAAAAAAACTCAATCTCGTGCCCGGTTTGGAATCTCGACCCGCCGGAGCGGCTCGATTATCGGTTCCGGGACAAAATTGAGTCCAATTTGCAGTCCCAAATGTACGTAGAACGAACTCCTGATTAAAGGAGTTCCCGCTGTCCAGCGGGGTGACCAAATTAGCGCATTTTCTTTAGGCGTCAACACTTCGGTGTTCAATTTTCCGACGAAAATCCGCACCGCGATATCTCTCAGGCAGTCAACCATTTATATCATCGGCGTGGATCGGCCTACAGTAGTCAGTGATAGAGAATCGTTTCGGATTTGGGTTTTGGAGTTTGCTGGTTACCTTGCTGCCATGCAACAACGCGGCGATGGGCGTGCGTCAGACCAGATTCGCCCGGTCAATTTCGAACTCAATATTGCTCCGAACGCGACTGGTTCGGTTCTGGTTTCGATGGGAAACACGCGGGTGATTTGCGGCGTCACCGTCGAAGAAGCTGTTCCGCGCTGGATGAAAGAACAGAGCGTGACCGGTGGTTGGCTGACGTCCGAGTATTCGATGCTGCCATACTCGACGACGACACGTAAGCCGCGCGATATCGCGAAGGGACGACTGGACGGCCGTAGCACGGAGATCCAACGGTTAATCGGGCGATCACTGCGAGCAGTGGTCGATTTAGAGAAACTCGGACTGCGCACGATGTGGATCGATTGCGATGTGTTGCAGGCCGACGGCGGGACGCGGACGGCAGCGATTACCGGAGCGAGTCTGGCTGTTGCGCTCGCGTGCCGGAAATTAGCGAAAGAAAAGAAGGTCGACGCGCCGCCGATCAAGAAACTGGTCGCAGCGGTCAGCGCCGGAATTTTGGAAGGGCGAGCGATTGTCGATCTTAATTACGACGAGGACAAGGCGGTTACCGTCGATTTCAATCTGGTTGCGACCGAGGACGGCGATTTCGTTGAAGTTCAGGGTTCGGGCGAAGAAGCGACGTTCGCGCAGTCGGAGCTTGAATCGATGATGGCACTGGCGCGAAAGGGGATCGCCGATTTGATTGCCGCGCAACGCGCAGTTCTGGCGCGGATCATGGTTTCGCCGCCGGAGGCTTAGTTGATAGTTGATAGAACGCGTCGCTTTAGTTGAGAGTTGGCACCTTGTGAGCTAACAACCGCAAGATCGATCATGAAGAAAGCGCTCATCACGGGAATTACGGGCCAGGATGGAAGTTATCTTGCCGATCTCTTGCTCGAGAAGGATTACGAGGTGCATGGGATCATTCGCCGGGCGAGCACCTTCAACACTTCACGTATCGACCATCTCTACGCCGATCCGCACATCAACGGTGTTCGGATGTTTCTTCATTACGGCGATCTGAGCGACTCGGTGAACCTGGTGAAGCTTCTTTACGCTCTGAAGCCAGACGAAATTTATCATCTCGCGGCGCAAAGCCACGTAAGGGTGAGTTTCGACATCCCTGAATACACCTCTGACGTCACCGGCGTAGGTACGATTCGCATTTTGGAAGCAATCCGCGAAGTCGGACTCCGTTCGCGTTTTTACCAGGCCTCGAGCAGCGAAATGTTCGGCAAGGCGCAAACCGTTCCGCAAAGCGAAAAGACGCCGTTCTGGCCGCGCAGTCCGTATGGCGTCTCAAAAGTTTTTGCCTACTGGGCCACGGTGAACTATCGCGAGAGCTACGGCCTCCACGCGAGCAACGGGATCTTGTTCAACCACGAAAGTCCGCGTCGCGGCGAAACATTCGTCACGCGAAAAATTACCCGTGCGGTTGCTGCTATTAAACAAGGGCTGCAAAAGGAGCTATTCCTTGGAAACCTGGAGGCAAAACGTGACTGGGGTTACGCCCCGGAGTACGTCGAAGCGATGTGGCGAATGATACAGCAGGACCAGGGCGACGATTTTGTGGTCGCAACCGGCGAAACGCATACGGTTCGTGAATTCGCTGAGGCCGCGTTCGCGTGTGTCGACCTTGATTGGAAAAAATTCGTGAAACACGATCCGCGTTACGAGCGGCCGGCCGAAGTCGATCTGCTGATCGGCGATTCAACCAAGGCGAAGAAAATTCTGGGATGGGAGCCGAAAGTTCGGTTCAAGGACCTCGTGCGCATCATGGTGGATGCGGACATGGCATTGCTTTCGCGCGAGACGCCGCGTCATCAGCTCGGCAAGCTGCCGTGAAACTGTAGCCGCGGTGCTTTGCCGCGGTGACACGCCAGTCAGGCTCGGACCGCCTCGACAGAGCGAGGCGACTACATCAACGAATCACGCCGATTGCGTGGTTCGTCTCGGCCATTTGCGTACCGGAAGTTAGGTCCGGAATTACTGTAGTAAGTGGCGAGTTGATGATCGACACCTCAGCGCCCGGGCCGACCTGACTGTAAAGATTGATGATGTCGAGCGATCGCATGCGAATGCAACCATAGCTTGCCGGACGTCCGATATTCCGCTCTTCAGGTGTGCCGTGAATGTAAATGTCGCGGCGATAAGCGTTCGCGTTGCGACCTTCTTTGCCGCGCAGCCAGATGATACGGGTCACAATCGGATCGCGTCCCGGCGCATTCACCGCCACCAGTTCGCCAGTCCGGCGTCGATCTTTGAAAACCGTTCCCGGGGGTGCGCCGTCACCGATTTTGTCCGCGATCTCAAGCTCGCCCAGTGGTGTCCCAAAACTTCCAGGTCGATCGTCCAACCCAAATTTCGAAGTGGAAACAGGATACGTAGCCACAAGGGTACCTTTTTCGAGCAGGGCTAGCTTCTGATCATGAACGCTAATCACGACGTGATGTTCGGTGTCTCGCGGCGCGGCGCAGGAAGTGAGAAGAATTGCGAACGCGGCAATGAAAACATGACGCGCGAGGATTTCGGTGTTGTTTCTTCCCGGCCTACCCACGATTAAATCGGAAGAATTCTTGTGCAGTTGCGGTAGTTGCGCCAGCGATTTCTTCCAAAGAAATTCCGCGAGCGCGGGCAATCTCTTCCGCGACGAGTCGTGTGTATGCCGGCTCACATCGTTTTCCTCGAAACGGAACCGGCGCGAGATAAGGGCAGTCGGTCTCGACCATGAAGCTGTCCATGGGCACTTTTGCTGCGACCTCCCGCACTTGCTTCCCGTTCTTGAACGTGACGATGCCGGTGAAGGAAACGAGATGTCCGAGGTCGAGAACTTCATTTGCCTGTTCGAGCGTTCCGCCGAAGCAGTGGAAAACGCCGCTCACCTGGCGGCCGTAATCGCGAAGAATTTCCAGCGTGTCGTCCCACGCGTCGCGTTGATGAATCACGACGTTCATTCTCAGCTCCACCGCAAGGTCAAGAAGCTGTTCGAATAGCTCCGCCTGTTTCGATTTGTAGGCTCCGTCTTCGATCGTTGCTTCGATCTGCTCTCCGGTTGCGCTTTGGAGAGCGTTGAAAATCTGAACGTCCTTCCGTTTTGCCGCTTCAATGCTCGGCAGATAGTGGTAATCGAGCCCGATCTCACCAATCGCGACCACGCGAGGATTTTTTGCCAGTTCGCGCAACGGCGTTATTACGTCGTCTTCACCTTCGTGCGCGAAAGTCGGATGGACGCCGATGACGGCGAAAACATTCGGATGCTTTTCGGCAAGCTCGACGGCGCGCCGGCTACTCTCGACTGAAGTGCCGATGCTAATGATGCGTGTCACGCCGGCTTCAGTCGCCCGGCGCAGCACGTCATCAAAATCCGGCGCGAAGTCCGGATAATCGAGATGGGCATGAGTCTCAATTAGTTGATGCTTGAGAGTTGATTGTTGAGAGTTCACCGTGCCGATTTTTCTATCATCTACCAACTAACAACTCTCAACTGCTGCCTCACCATTCAATGATCGTGCTTGCCCAGGTCAATCCGCCGCCGAACACAACCATCAAAACGTAATCGCCGTGTTTGATCCGGCCGGTGCGATTTGCTTCATCAAGCGCGATGGCGACGGCCGCAGCCGAGGTGTTGCCGTACTTGTCGAGATTTACATAGAAGCGATCGAGCGAGATCTTTAGCCGATCGGCGATGGCTTCGATGATGCGCAAGTTTGCCTGATGCGGAATCACGCAGGCGATGTCGTCGGCAGTAAGGCCGGCGTCGGCGAGAACTTTTCGCGAGGCATTGACCATCGCGATCACTGCTTGCTTGTAAACTTCTTTGCCCAGCATGTGAATGGTCGCCAGGTTCATGTCGACATTGTCGCGCGTGATCGGGCAACGCGAACCGCCCCCTGGCATGAACAGGATGTCGGTGAACTGCCCATCGCTGCCGATGTGCGTGCTAATTACACCATGATCGCTTCCGCGATGTTTAAGAACGGCTGCGCCGGCGCCATCGCCGAACAACACGCATGTGTTTCGATCGGTCCAATTTGTGATCGACGTTAATTTTTCCGCGCCGATCACCAGGACGACTTCGTGGGTTTGCGACATGATGAATTGTTGCGCGATCTCGATTCCAAAGAGAAAACCGGCGCACGCAGCTGAGATATCGAGACAGGCAGCGTTTTTCGCACCGATTTTCTTCTGCACGAAGCACGCCGTCGCCGGAAACAGCATGTCGGGCGTAGCAGTCGCGACCAGAATAAGATCGACATCTTCCGGTTTAACTTTGGCCTGTTCGAGTGCTTTCAACGCCGCCTTGGTCGCCATGTCGCTGGTCGTTTCATCTTTCGCGGCGATCCGACGCTCTTTGATTCCCGTGCGGACCGTGATCCATTCGTCGCTCGTATCGACGATTTTCGTCAGATCGGCGTTCGTCAGGCGTTTCTCCGGAGTGTAACTGCCGGTGCCGACGATCGAAACGGTCCGGCGCGTTTTACCGGACTGCGGTCGCGGGTTGGAGCGAGGTTGTCGTTTCATGATAACGGCGGATTTCCTCGACGATATGCGGGTTGAGTTGATGTTCAATCGACTCGGCGGCTACGCGCAGCGCGTTCTTGATCGCCAGCGGCGTGCTGGCGCCGTGCGCGATGATGCAAATGCCGTTCACGCCGAGAAGCGGGCTGCCGCCATAGTATTCGTAATTGGTTTTGTCCTTGATCGCGAGAAACGCGTCCTTGGCCAGAAAAGCGCCGGCCTTCCGCCTGGGCGAACGGGTTAATTCGTGTTTTAACCATTTGAAGATCGCGACCGCGATTGATTCACACGTTTTTAAAATCACGTTTCCTACGAATCCATCGCAGACGACGACTTCCACCGGATCTTCGAAGAGATGGCGTCCTTCAATATTGCCGCGAAAGTTCAGCGAGGTTTTCTTCAGCATCTTAAAAACTTCCTTTGTCTTTTCGGTTCCCTTCACGTCTTCTTCGCCCAGCGAAATCAAACCGACCCGGGGGCTTTTGTAGCCAAGAACGTGGCGGGAATAAACCGAGCCCATGATCGCGTATTGCAAAAGGTGCTCCGGACGCGCGTCGATATTGGCGCCGGCGTCGACCAACACGAAAACGTTGAACTGGGTCGGCAGGACCGCTGCGATTCCTGGTCGATCGATTCCTTCAAGCGTGCGCAACTTGATCATGCTCGCGGCGACGGCGGCGCCAGTGTGACCGGCGCTCACAATTGCATCCGCTTCGCCCCGTTTAACGAGATCAACCGCGCGACTCACCGAAGAATCCTTTTTACGCCTCACGGCCGACCAGGCCCTGTCGCTCATCTCCACAACCTGAGTCGAGTGGACGATCTCGATCCGGCGGTCGTTGCAGCGAAGTTTTTTCAACTCGGCTTCGATCTGAGGAGTGTCCCCGACAAGGAAAAGCTTGCTAATGTGCGGGTATTCGCGCAGCGCCATTACCGCACCGGGCACAAGGTGGGGCGCACCGAAATCGCCGCCCATCGCATCCAAGGCGATCTTCATGACAGGGAAATTTTGCGGACTTTAGCCCGCATTTGCAAAATGAAATCGTCCCCGCGCCTAGGCTTTGCCTTCAACGGTCAAGACTTGGCGGCCCTTGTAGTAACCGCATGACGGGCAAACAGTGTGACCGGCGACCGGACTTCCGCATTGCGGACATTTCGTCAGCTGCGGACGATGCCAGCGGTTCGCCGCTTTGCGGGTGCGCAATCGCATCTTGGAGGTTTTACGTTTTGGAACTCCCATGTGAGCGGACTAGGAAAGCAGGAAATCGGCAAAAGACAAGTTGAGGCGTTGAGATGTTGAGCAGATCAGCGCGACGGCGCGTCTCCTCGCGACGGCTAAACTTCTCAATGTCTCAACTTTAGTTTGTCCAGTTCGCCCCAGTCGTGTTCGCGTTTTGCCGCCCGCTCCTGTGGCATAGTTTCAGTTCGCGCGGCTTTACAGACCCGTCCGCCGTCACGATCGCAGCGCGGGTGCGCAGGCAGGTTCAACAAGAGGTCTTCCCTCATGAATGGCGAAAGATCAACCGTCTCCGGGCCGCGTAGCTCGGTGTGGAGCGCGAACGCAGGGACTTTGATCTCGTGCACGAACTTCTCGAGACAGCCGACGCACGTTAGCTCGACCGGTTGTTGCAGGGAGCCGTTCGCCCAAAGCGTGCCTTCGGCCACGCCGAGGTCGAGACTGTATTTCATCGGACCGGCGCACCGAACACCTGCCGATTCAAGTTCCGAAATGAGACAATCTTCCTCGCCCTCCAGATGCAACCCTTCGGGCGGAATTTGTTTGAGATGAACTTTCACTCGCCAGTCCTTTCGGCGTTTACTTCTTGAATTTCCTCCCCAGGGCGGTCACGACGACGCTTGGAACAAATTTCGAAACATCACCGCCCAGTCGCGCAATTTCCTTCACCAGTCGCGAGCTCAAATAAGTGTATTCCTCCTTCGGCATTAAGAAGATCGTTTCCACGCCGCTTTCCAGTTTTCGATTCATTAGCGCCATCTGAAATTCAAACTCGAAGTCAGAAACGGCGCGCAGACCCCGGATCACGGCGTTTGCCTTCTCGGTGCGTGCAAATTCGATTAACAACCCGTCGAATTGCGCGATTCGCACGTTGTCGATCTTGCCGACGGTTTGCTTGAGCAGGTCTAGTCGGTCGTCGAGTGAGAAGAGCGGCTGCTTCTCATCGTTGTGCGCGACTGCAACGATCACTTCGTCAAAAAGTTTCCGGGCGCGCTCGACCACATCGAGATGGCCATTGGTGACCGGATCGAAGCTTCCCGGGTAAATCGCGCGTTTCATGCTGCCGAAATTCAATCATCAAACCTTAAACATCAAATCCGCCAGACAGATGGATTCGCCGTGGCGAACCTCAACCATCTGGAGGCATTCATTTGCCGAACGGTGGATGAAAGCGGAAGATTCCGTCTCGACCGATGATGAATTCGTCCACCTACAAAAAGATAGCGGTCGCCAGTGCTTTTTCTCCACGGTTTGAGCAGGTTCTGTCCGAGGCGAAACGGATTCGGGATCGCTTTGGTTCGAGCTTGAGCCTGATCTACATCGGTGAGCGCAGCGATGAGATCACAAAAAAATTCGCCACCATCCTCGATCGCCTCCGGTTGCCGGATGATTCGCCGGTTCACTATGGTCTGGGAGATCCGGCTGACGGAATCTTGCGCGCGATTGCGGACCACAACGTCGACTTGATTATCGCCGGAGCGCTGGAGAAAGAGGCGGTGTTGCATCCGTTCCTCGGGAACGTGGCCCGTCGACTTTTACGCGAAGCGCCTTGTTCGGTTGTGCTTTTCACCAACCCGGAGCTCGAGCCCAGGCCACTGCGGCGGATTGTGTTTGTCGTCAACTATTCGGACCATGCCCGGCACGCGTTCACGGAGACAGTGAAACTCGCCGAAGCGGAATCGAGCGAATTTCTCTACGCGATCCGCGTTTACACTACATTCGACGAAGTGCGGGCGGCCGCGTTTGTAGAAAACGGCGATGGCACAGCGCGGCCGCGAACATTCGAAGAGGAAGAAGCCGCTTTGGAGAAATTCGTTTTAGCATCGGGCGATACGAAAGTTCCGATCGACGCGCGTTGCATTCGCGGCAATACGGGCTTCGCCGCGTCCGATTTCGTGAAATCAGTCGAAGCCGCTCTGCTCGTCGTGCCCGTCCACAAGGACGAGAATTCGAAAGAGCGCCTGCCCAACCATCTTGCCTGGATCGCCGACGTGATTCCGTGCAATTTGTGGCTCATCCGTTGAGCATCGAGCTCCGCCAAAGTTGTAGAATCGCTCGCCGCGGCGAGCGCCTGTTTAATTAGTTCGGCGTTTGAGACAAACGTCGCTACAACGTTGCGATCTCTCGATGAATTCCGTGCCCGAATTTCACCCCTTCGGCCTGTCGCATCTGGTCGTCATCTTCCTGACGATCGTCGTCCCGTTCGTGCTCGCGGTGATCGTACATCGAACAAAATCGCGCTTTCTCGAGCGCTCAATCTGTTTCGTGATCTCCGCGTTGCTCTTAATAAACTACGTCGCGTATTTGATTGTCGCCCGGCAATTCGGGGTGGCGGAGTGGCAAAAAATGTTGCCGATGCAGCTCTGTGATTGGGCGATGATCGTGATAATCGGCGCGCTTTGGACTGGAAATAGGCGCTGGTTGGAACTGGCGTATTTTTGGGGAATCGGCGGAACGCTCCAGGCGATCATCACGCCTAATCTGCGGTTCGGATTTCCCGATCTGCGTTTCATCAGCTTCTTCGTCGCCCATTCCGGGATCATCATCGGCATCGTCTTCTTGATGCTGGTTTACGGATTTCGTCCACGCGCGATCGGGATCCTGCGAACTTTCGCATGGACAGAAGTCTATTTCGTGGTCGCGTTTACCACCGATCTGTTAACCGACGAGAACTACGGCTTTCTCCTCCACAAACCGGAAGCCGCGTCGCTCCTGAGCTTCTTATCTGATTCACGCCCGCTTTACTTGCTGGAATTTCACATCCTGTCGTTTGTTTTCTTCGCCCTCCTCTATGCGCCATTTGCGATTGTCGATCTTGTTCGGGGAAAATCTCTCAAGAAGGCCGCCCGCTCTGCGGCGAACCGAAAATATGGGAACTAACTCGCCGAACTAGCGGGAGCGTAACGCATGAAAACAGGAAGGAACTCTTTAAAATTCCTGCGTTCCTGCTTTCCTTAGAGATATGGCGGCAAAGGTCTTACGCGTCGGCAAAGTTGTGATTGGTGGGAAGCGTCCCGTTTTCATCCTGGGACCGTGCGTGATCGAGTCTGAGAAATTCGTTTGGCGCATGGCGCGCGAGATTTTGAAAATCTGCCGCGCTGAAGACGTCGACCTGATTTTTAAGGCATCTTACGACAAAGCGAACCGGACTTCGGTGAAATCGTTTCGCGGTTTTGCGCCGCGCCAAGGCTGCGAAGTGCTGGCGGCGGTCGGCCAGGAGTTGAAAATTCCGGTGACCACTGACGTTCATTCGCCGGACGAAGCCAAGCTCGCCGGCGAGATGATCGATCTCTTGCAGATCCCGGCGTTTCTTTGTCGCCAGACCGACCTGCTGAAGGCAGCGGCGCAGACTGGCCGCGCGGTCAATGTTAAAAAAGGACAATTTTTGGCTCCGTGGGATTTGAAGAACATCGCGGGGAAGCTGACCGCGTTTGGCAACGACAAGTTCTGTTTTACCGAACGTGGGACAACGTTTGGTTACAACAATCTGGTCGCTGACATGCGTTCGCTCTATTGGATGCGCGAAGCCGGTTATCGCGTCATTTTCGATGCGACCCATTCGGTGCAGCGGCCAGGTGGAGGAGGGGACAAGACTTCGGGCGACGGCGTCCTGGCCCCCGTCCTCGCGCGCGCGGCCGTGGCCGCCGGTTGCGACGGAATCTTCATGGAGGTCCACGAAAATCCGAGGCACGCCCTGTCCGATGCCGCGAACCAAATTCCGCTAAAGGATTTGCCGAAGCATCTGCGCATGTTAAAAGCTATTCATGCTGCCGTTTCAGGTAGGGGCGATTGACCCCAATCGCCCGGGCGCGGCGAGGGGGATCTTGCACAAGCGGACGGTTCCGGTGAACCGTCCCCACTTGAGTTTGGTTGTTTGCGGGCTGTCGATCGTGCTGATGTTGCTGGTCGCGGGTCCAGTCGGCGCCGCGAAACCAAAGGCGAAAAAGGAAAAAAATCCTTCGGCATCGCCGAGCGCGACCGCTGCGGGCGAACAAAGTTTGACCAACATTCCGTTGCCGATCGGTCACGAAGCCAAAGGTCTCGTCCTTCCTGATTTCGATTTGCAAGGTCATTTGCGCGGCCGGTTCGAAGCCGAGAGCGCGAAACGCCTCGATGAGGTCCACGTCGGCTTTCACACGCTCAAGATCATGACCTACACTCCGGAAGGCCAACCCGATCTGACAATTGAGTTAAGTGAAGCAATTCTAAATTTGAATACCCGCATCCTGAGCTCGAACCAGCGCAGTGCAATCAAGCGATCTGATTTCAATATTGTCGGCGATTCAGTGGAATTCGACACCAACTCGCGAGTCGGCAAACTGGTGGGCAACGTGAAAATGGTCATTACGAGCCAGTCGAAATTGTTGAACAATCAAAACGAGTGAGCAGGCCGGTCGTTGTCCTTTGCATTGCTGTTTGGGCGCTGCCTTTTTGTCTGGTCGGCCAGATGGCTTCGCCGTCTCCCTCTCCGGCAGCGAAGAAGGAAAAGAAGGAGAAATCGTCGCCCAAGCCTTCGCCCGACAAGAACGCGTCGCTACTTGGCCCAACTAATTCGCAATCGAACGAGCCGATTACGACCGAGATCTACGCCGATGATGCCTTCTTTGATTCGAACAAGAATGTCGGCATCTTCAGCGGTCACGTGAAAGTGGCCGATCCACGATTCACTTTGCAGGCTGAGAAATTGACCGTTTATATCACCAAGGGACAAAACCAGGGACTGGAGAAGGCCGTCGCCGAAGGAAACGTTGCCGTTGTGCGCGATCGGCCTGATCCGAACGGAGGTCCGCCCACTCGTGCCGTCGGTCTCTCCGATCAGGCGACTTACATTGCCACGACCGGTGATATGGAGTTGCGCGGCTCACCGCGAGTGCAGGAAGGCGTGAACACTCACATCGCGACCAGCCCGGACACGGTCATGGTTGTAAATCAAAAAGGACAATTGACGACGCACGGCCCAAGCAGGACGGAAATCAGACAGGAACCCAAAACTGACGATCAAAAAGGCGACCAAAAGGACGAAAACAAGGACGAGAAAAAAGGCGAAAAGAAAAACGAGACAAAGCCCGCGACGTCGCCCAAAACTTCAGCCACACCATGATTAGTCAGTCGCCCGCCAGATCCGATCAGCAAATTTCGAAGCCGCTGCCGGCGACGAAGGGCGAAAACGTGCTCGAGACCGACCAACTCGTAAAAATTTACGGCGGTCGCTCGGTTGTCGATGGAGTGAACATCAATGCGCGGGCCGGCGAAATCGTTGGATTGCTCGGTCCAAACGGCGCCGGAAAAACCACCAGTTTTTACATGATCGTCGGACTCGTTAGGCCAAACAGCGGGCGGGTAATGTTTTCAGGAACGGACGTGACCAATTACCCAATGTACAAGCGCGCGCGCCTCGGTATGGGTTATTTGCCGCAGGAGGAATCGATCTTTCGCAAAATGACGGTGGAGCAAAACATTCTGGCGATCCTGGAGACGCTGCCATTGAGCAAAGTGGAACGGAAAAATCGCTGCGACCAGTTGCTTCACCAATTTGGAATCGAACGAATCGCCAAAAACCAGGCGTTGACGTTGAGCGGCGGTGAGAAACGACGATTAACCATTGCTCGCTCGCTCGTGACGAAACCGAAATTGCTGATGCTGGACGAGCCATTCAGTGGCGTGGATCCCATCGCGGTCTATGACGTCCAGCAGATCATCGTAAACCTGCGAAAGCTCGGTCTCGCGATTTTGATCACCGACCATAACGTTCGCGAAACACTGTCGATCGTCGACCGGGCTTATCTGATTTTCGAAGGCCGGGTCGAGAGCGAAGGCACGAAAGATTTTCTCATCAACGACCCGATCAGCCGTCAGCTTTACCTCGGCGAGCGGTTCAGGATGTGATGCCTTGGCGGCTTTTGTTGTAGAAGAAGCGCTCCGCTGCCCAGCTAACGGACGGCAGGCACGGTGCGCCTGCCCTAGAATTTCTCGATTCGGCGTTCCCAGCGCCAAACCGCCAGATCGTTCTCCGGATCGACCGCTTCGCCGATTTTTTTGAGTCCGCATTTTTCCAGGACGCGAGTGGAGGCGTTCGTTTCCGGGAGGGTGTGAGCGTGAATTATTTTGACGCCCGAATCTTTGGTCGCGAACTCGATCAACGCTTTTGCCGCTTCGGTGGCGTAACCGCGTCTTTGATACGCTGGCGCGATTCCGTAAGCGATCTCAGCCACGCCGTTGGAATCCGGTGGGCTGGGAAAGCCGCACGTGCCGATCAGCACGTTGTCGATCTTGTGAATGATCGCGAACCCAAATTGCCAGGGATCCGGTTGTGTCCCGCTTTCCACGCGCGCCATGAAGTCGGGCGATGCGCTGAGCATTTGTTCGCGGATTCCATCAGCGACGCGCAGGCCGGCTGTGTCTTCGAACTCGCTCTCGCTCCGAATCAAGGCGCGCAGATGCCTCGGCAAGTGCGGAACGATGATCAGGCTTTTTGTCTGGATTGTCATTCGACCGTTGCAGGGCAAGCCCTCCGCTTGTCGATCTCAACAATGGCAGGCGGTGCGGCCGCCCTACAATTTCGAAATGAGCGGGTTGGAAATCACGGCGCTTCCGCGTTAGAAGTTAGGCGTCAATGAGCAAAACGGCAGCGGTAACTACCAATCAAGCGACGCGTGGCCGGCGCGAGACCGTGCCGGTGGTCACGGTGGAAGGTTTTTACAACTCCCATGCCGAGAAGCTGCAAATGAAATTGGAAGGACCGCGGGTTGGGTTTCATCGGAAAATTCGCGAGCCCACCATCAATCGTCCGGGACTCGCGCTCTCCGGTTTCTTCACCTATTTCGCCGAGAAAAGGGTGCAGGTTTTCGGCGCCGCCGAGCATTCGTATCTGAAAAGTTTGTCGCCAAAGCTGCGGGTAAAACGTTTTCGCGCCTTGTGCGCGCGAAAAATCCCGTGCGTGGTCGTTTCGCGCGGGTTTCACATCGATCCCGCGGTGCTTGAAGTCGCGGCCGAGGAAAAAATCGCCGTTTTTCGAACGCCGATGATTACGATGAAGTTCATCAACGCCGCGACTATTGCACTCGAGATGGATTTTTCACCGACATCGACGGAGTTCGGCAGCATGGTCGACATTCTCGGCATCGGTGTTTTGATTCGCGGGGCGAGCGGCATCGGCAAAAGCGAGACGGCGCTGGGGTTGATCGAGCGTGGCTATAGTCTGGTGGCGGACGACGTGACGCGCATGACTTCGATTGAAGGGCGTGAATTAATGGCAACCGCTCCCGAGTTGACGCGCAATCACATGGAAGTGCGCGGGATCGGTATTATCAACGTGGCCGCCATCTTCGGCGTCGGCGCGATTCGCACCGAAAAACGGCTCGATCTCGTGGTCACGTTGAAGGAATGGGAAAACGTCGAGGAAATCGAGCGCGTTGGAATGGATCGCGAAACCTACGAGATTCTCGGATTGAAAGTTCCTCATGTGACAATTCCGGTGCGTCCGGGCCGGGACATCGCGCGATTGATCGAAGTGGCGGCGATGGACCAGAAACTGAAGGGACTTGGGCACAACAGTGCGGTACATTTTAACGCCAAACTGCTCAATCTAATGGAGCCAAGATCGACCAATGGGCCTGCTTAGTCGCCGGGCGAGTGATGCCTCGCCGATCCAAAAACTTGAGAAAGATGTGCCGGTGATAAACAGGCTCGGTTTGCACGCGCGTCCGGCGGCGATGTTCGTGCGTATCGCCAGCCGCTACCGTTCCGAGATTTGGGTGGGTAAGGAAGGCGAGGAAGTAAACGGCAAGAGCATCATGGGGTTGATGATGCTCGCGGCCGGTCAGGGATCGAAACTCCACATCCGCTGCGAGGGACCAGACGCCGCCAAGGCGCTGGCCGAACTGGAGGAATTAATCAATGCGCGCTTCCACGAAGATTGATTCCTCGATAGAATCGCACGCGGATGAGCGGCGGTAACAAGGAAATCCGGTTTCGCGGCATTGGCGTCTCGCCCGGGATCGGCCACGGCGTCATTCATGTCGTACGCGACGATCTCGATGACGTCGGGCGTCATCACATCGAGCCGTCGCAAATCGGAAACGAGATTGCCCGCTTCGAGACGGCGCTGGTTCAGACCCGGGTGCAGATCCTGGAGATGCAGCAAAAAATCGCTGAAGCGATCGGGGCCCAGGACGCGGCCATCTTCGACGCGCATCTGCTCGTGGTCGAAGATCGAACGTTGATCGACGAAGTTTTGCGTCGGCTTGAAACCGACCGTTGCAACGTCGAGTGGGCTTTTCAGGAAGTCGCAACGCATTACGCTGAAACGCTAAGCAAGATCGACGACCCGTACCTGCGTGAGCGAGCGCTCGACATTCAGGATGTGACAAGACGCATTATCCGAAACTTGCAGGGCAGGGCGCCGAAACCTTTTCTGACCTCAGCGGAATCGCACATTTTAGTCGCCCACAATCTGACGCCGTCGGACACGGCGGGGTTGAATCGAGAGATCGTTCTTGGAATCGCGACGGACTTGGGGAGCCGCACTTCGCACACTGCGATCATTGCGCGCTCGCTCAATATTCCCGCTGTGGTCGGTTTGCACGATGCGACCCAAAAGCTGGAAACCGGCCAGCATGTTTTACTCGACGGCTATACCGGTTTGGTGATTGTCGATCCTACTCCGGAGACGCTTTCTTATTACGGCGAGGTCCAGATCAGAAAAGGCCAGGTCGCCCAAGCGTTGCGCGGGCTTCGCGAAACCACGTCAACGACCGCCGATGGGTGTCACATCGTGCTGTCCGCGAATATCGAATTACCGAGTGACGTGGATGCCGTAGCCGAAAACGGTGCCGAAGGCATTGGACTTTACCGGACCGAGTTCCTCTATATCAATCGCGACACGCTTCCGGCCGAAGAGGAGCAGTACGAGATTTATCGCGAGGTCGCTGAACGGGTGCGCCCCAATCCGCTGATTATTCGGACGTTCGATCTGGGTGGCGATAAACTTGGCGTCGGCGCGCTTGATGTAGGCGACGAGCTGAATCCATTCCTGGGCTGGCGCGCCATTCGTTTTTGCCTCGAGAACGTCGACATTTTCAAAACGCAACTTCGCGCGATTATTCGAGCAAGCGCTGTAGGCAACGTGAAGGTGATGTTTCCGATGATTTCCGGTCTCGAAGAATTGCGCCGCGCCCGGGAGGTTTTGGAAGAATGCCGCCAGGAAGTGGGTGCTGGCGCAGGCGCGAAAATGGAAGTCGGCGTAATGGTTGAAGTTCCAAGCGCAGCAATCTCGGCCGATCTCCTTGCTCGCGAAGTCGATTTCTTCAGCATTGGAACCAATGACCTGATCCAGTACGCCATCGCGGTCGATCGCGTGAACGAACGCATCGCGCATCTTTACGAGCCGACTAATCCCGCAGTAGTGCGTCTGCTGAAAATGATCTCTGACGCCGCGCACTCGAACAAAATCTGGGTGGGCGTTTGCGGCGAAATGGCGGCCGACGTCGCATTAATTCCGCTGCTGCTCGGACTTGGCATGGACGAATTGAGCGTGGGCGCGACTTCCGTGCCCCGGGTAAAAATGGCGGTGCGGAATCTGGGGTTGCCGGAATGCCGGGAGCTGGTGGACGAGGCGCTTCGGTTGCAAACGTCATCCGAAATCTTGGGACGCTGTTTGGAGCTCGCTTCGAAACGCTACGGCGATCTGCTAGGCTGATCGTTGTCACAAAACATGAGGCGCTCGATCCGAAATGCTCTGCTGACTTTCCTGTTGATCATTGCGATTCTTTGTCTTCCGGGCGTTTACGCGCAGATTAGACGATACCAACTTGATCACTCCGATCACTCCCAAATCCTTGCGGCATGTAGGGAGCTTTTGCTGAGTCGCGATTCTTATCGCAACGACCGTGAAAGATGGATCACAGCCGAAAAGGATGACGTAGTGATACTTCGTCCTATCCCAAGCAACGTTCCAGAAGCGATTCGAAAACTGCACCCGAGTGTTATTTTCATTCATGGTGACAGAGTCATTATCAGTTTTACGGCTCCGTTTGCTCGTGTCTCGCTTCTGGGGTTCGCGCCTCATGCGCGGCAATTCGGCACATATAAGTACATCGATGGGCTTTGGTATTGGGATTGTAACGATTCGACGAAGCAAAAGAATGAGACCTGATTCGGTCGCTTCCGCGCGGCAAACGTTACGACGAGTCGCCGAGATGAGGTAGCGGCGATTGACCTCAATCGCCATGGCGGTTCGGTGAACCGCCCCTACCAATTCGTCGATCTTTGATTAAGTTCCAACTCCTGCTCCATGAAGTTTCTTGCCCGCTTGAAGTCGCGCGGAAAAAAGCGCAGCAAACTGTTCCGTTACGGCTGGAAGATCGCGTTGCTGGTCCTGATCGCCGGCGGCGGTCTGGCGTTGCTGATTTTTTACGGAGCCTGGGCGGCCAGCTTCGACATGAAAAAGGTCGGCGCGATGCCGGAGCGCAACACAGTTTTCGATGTCGACGGGAAAATTTACAGCCGGCTTGCCGGTTCCAACCGGCTGCGCGTTTCCCTGGATGAAGTATCGCCGTATTTCATCGATGCTCTGCTCGCGCGCGAAGACACGCGTTTTTATCAACATCCGGGCGTGGATTGGCGCGGAATATTGCGCGCCTTGGTGCGCGATGTTTTGACCCGCTCGGCCAAGGAGGGCGCGAGCAGCATTACTCAACAGCTTGCGCGCAATAGTCTTCCGCTGGGCGGCCGCAACCTCAGCCGCAAGCTGCTCGAGGCAATGGTCGCGTTCCGAATCGAGCACGAATTTTCGAAAAAGGAGATTCTCGAGCTCTACGTGAACCGGATTTATTTCGGCGCCGGTTGTTACGGAATCGAAACTGCATCGCAGGCGTATTTCGGCAAGCACGCGAAGGATCTGAACCTTCCCGAGGCTGCGTTGCTTGCGGGGTTAATTCGAAGTCCAAACCGTTTTTCGCCGTTAAAAAATCCCGAAGGCGCGGCGGTTGAGCGCAACGCTGTGCTCGATCGAATGGTGGAGCTGAAAAAAATCTCGTCCCGGGACGCGAACCAGGCCAAGCAAGCAAAGGTCAACGCGCATCCAAAGCGGCTGCTTCAGATCCAGGAAAATTACGCGATGGACGCGGTGCAGCGCGATTTGAACCTGATTCTCACCCAGGACCAGATCGACAACGGGGGCTTGTTCATCTACACGACGCTCGATCCGAAAGTGCAGGACGCTGCGCAGCAGGCGCTGGAGACGCAGCTCACGAAAATCGAGCACCAGAGCAATTTCAATCATCCGCTCAAAGCGAACTATCACCCGCCGGAAAATGGCGAAGACTCATCGATGCCGTACCTCGAAGGCGCGGTGGTTGCAATCGACAACGCCAGCGGAGGAATTCGCGCGCTGGTCGGCGGCCGCGATTATTCACAAAGCAAATTCAATCGCGCTCTGCCGCCGGCAAATCGCCAGGTCGGTTCAGCGTTCAAACCATTCGTTTACACGATCGCATTTTCGGAGGGATTGCTGCCGGGCGCATCGATCAGCGACAGTCAAATTCAACCGGGCGAAATCGACGGCGCCGGAACGTGGTCGCCGGCAAATTCCGACGGCACCTATGGCGGGATCCAACCGTGTTCCTACGGGCTGATTCATTCACGCAACACCATGAGCGTGCGCGTTGGCCAGTTCGCTGGGCTCGACGCAGTCCAGAAAATCGCGACTACTTTGAATCTCAGCGACAACGTTCCGCGCGGTCCGGCCATTTACATCGGCTCGTTCGAAACGAACCTGAAAGACCTGACTGCCGCCTATACTGTTTTTCCAAACGGCGGTGTGCGAAAACAGGCTTACATCATCGAACGCATTGACGATCCTGAACACCGCCCGATCTATCGCGCATCGCACATTGCTGCGCCGGCACTCGATCCAAGCGCGGCCTGGATGACTTCGCAGTTAATGGAAGAAGTGTTGACCCGCGGGACCGCCGCCGCGGCGCGCTCGTTGGGCTTCAAGCTTCCGGCCGCCGGAAAGACCGGAACGACCAACGATTACAAAGATGCGTGGTTTGTCGGTTACACCACTGCAGTGACTTGCGGCGTTTGGGTTGGGTTCGATCAACCGGCGACGATTATTCCTCACGGTTATGGCGCAGCGCTTGCCTTGCCGGTTTGGGTCCAGGTGATGAACAAGTCGGCGACGATTTATCCGGCGCAGGATTTGCAACCGACTATGCCAATCGAGCATGCGCTTGTTTGTTCGCAATCCAATCATCTCGCCACCACCGGTTGCGAAGCAGCTGGCACCGCTTACGAAATCGATATCCCGGCGGATAAGGTGCCGACTGCTTCGTGTGAAATTCACGGTGGCGACCCGATGCAATTCGCTCAGAAGCTGAATCCGTTCGGCAAAAAGGCTGCCGATTTTCCCAACAAATTTTTTCAGTCGTTCAAAAAATTCTTTGGCAGCAAACCTTAGTGCACTGACGATCGAGAACATGTCCCGAAATTATCAGTTCGTGCAGGTTGACGTGTTCGCGCGGGCGCGGCTTGCCGGCAATCCGCTGGCAGTTTTCAGCGACGCTCACGGCTTGAGCGATGGCGAAATGCAGGCGCTCGCGCGGGAAATGAATTTATCTGAAACAACATTCATCCTGCCGCGAGAATCGCAGATCGAAGCTCGCGAAGGAATGAAAGTGCGCATCTTCACAGTCGCGGAAGAATTACCGTTCGCCGGACATCCAACTTTGGGCACAGCCCTGTATCTCTACGCGCTGCGCGGTCCGGTCGAACAAATCGTTCTCGATTTGAAAGTTGGAAAAGTGCCGGTGCGATTCACGCCGGATTCAAACAATAACAAATCCGATCGGGTCGATGGAAAAATTTTTGGCGAGATGCGTCAACGGGACCCCGAATTTGGACAAATCTTTTCTCGCGATGACGTAGCGCAAGCCGTCGGCATTGATGTCAATGAAATTGCATCAGAGTGGCCGTGTCAGGTTGTCTCGACAGGATTGCCGTTCGCGATCGTGCCGTTTCGAAATTTGAAAACACTGACGAATCTCAAACCCGATATCAGCCGTGCATCTGCGTTTCTCGAAGGTACAGACGCTCGCTTTTTCTATTTCGTCTGCCCAGAGGCGCAGAGAAAGATGCGTGCGCGAATGTTCTTTTATGGTGGGGAAGATCCCGCGACCGGATCGGCCGCCGGTTGCGCCGCGGCTTGGATGGCGAAGTACAAAGTCGCGAAGTCAGACGAACAGGTGGCTATCTGGCAGGGTGTCGAAGCTGGAAGACCAAGTGAAATCTTTGTTCGCGCTGCCTGCGAAGGCGATCGCGTTACCAACGTGCGCGTCGGTGGCTATGCGGCGGAAGTGCTGCGCGGAACGGTAACTCTGTAGCCGACTCCAGGCGTTGGTCAGACGATTCGGCCCGCTTGCAAAGGCGCCCTGATGTGATCTTTCGTTGAAAAAAGCGGGTGAAGGGAATCGAACCCTCGTGTGCAGCTTGGGAAGCTGCCATTCTACCATTGAATTACACCCGCGAGTGAATTGCAGATTGTAGATTTCGGATTTCGGATTGCAAGCGGGTTAGCGACTCTAGTACTCGTCATTTCATCTGAAAACGGCTCGTCCGTCCAGTAGGGCTGGGTGGGTCAGCGTTCTAAGCTGCCCTGGCTGACTTAGAAAAGAAGATCAGCGAGGCGGGCGCGAAGTGGGCCGCGACTGACGAAGGCAAAGCGGAAGCGAAAAAACCTCACGAAGCGGAGAAGGAGTCGGACAAAGCGAAAGACGCCTGGAAACCGTTCGAGAATACGAGGAGAAAAAGGCGGCTTCCAATCCTGATTACTGCCACGAAATCACGTCGTCGGAATTCGTGAAGCTTTTATCGTTGTTATTGCCGATTTGTGTGTCTTTGCCAATCGACCAAGCGATAACACCCTGGCGAATGTTGGCCGGCCCAGCCCCGGCATTCGAGTTATAGGGGTTTGCGACCTCTCCGTCGTAATCCGCGTCGATCCTAATCACATAAACGTTGGCCCACGGATCGTGAAATTGTCCATCGCTGCCGATTTTTCCTTTCGGGTTCGTCTGAGTGGCGTCTTCCGGTGGCGAAATGAAAATTATTTGCCGCGTGTTTAACGAATTCGTTTTGGCGCGCAGTTCGTTGAGCAATGCACCGCTGTTACTGCCGCCCGTACCGTAAGTTGTGTCCGGCGTCGTAACAGTTCCTACCAGCGGGTATTGACCGTACTCTGTGTAAAACGCGTTCACCGCGGTCACGATTTGGATCAAATCATTCTTAGCCTGCACTTTCCTGGCGCGCTCGAGCGCGGATTGAATTGCCGGAAACAACAGACCCGCCAACACTGCGATAACAGTGATCACAACCAGAATCTCAAGCAACGTGAATCCGCCGTCGCGCCGTACCGATGATTGGAAGACGACTTCGTGTTTATTCGTGTCCATTACGCTCCCGCTAGTTCATCCGTCTTGGTCCCATGTTTATTGGTTCGCCGCAGTGCGGCATGACTCGTGGTTAAACCCATTTAGCCATTTGTTCTGGAAACGGACAATGCGCGCAATCGGAGTCATCCTGCAGACAAAAATCTTCGTAAATCTGCAGGAGCGCCTGCTGGTGCGCGATTGTCCTGGTGAAATCGCGCCGGCGTGGATCGTCGCCGAACAAGCGCGTGGCAGCGATCTCGAGCCGGCGATTGGTGAGACGGGCTGGTAATTTCGCATACTCCGCCCAGACATTGTGATCTTCAGCGCGCCACAGGGGAAAGATCACGTTTGCCAGGATTTCAGCAACGCGAGACTGGCCAATGAGCGCCATTGGTTCGGGTGCAGGATCTGCGGTGAGTGTATAGCGACGTTTCCAGAAGAGATGATCGAGCTTGTCTTGAAAAAATTTCTCGACCGCAATCGCACTTCGTTTCTCTAGCACTCGACGAAACGCCGGCCATTTCCGAGTTAAAATCGACAGAGCGGCCAGGCGTCGCTGCGGATGATTCGCCGGGCGGGTCGAACTGAGTTTCCAAATTTTTGCCGGCAGAATCAATCGCCGTATCTGATCGCGATACGGCCACCAGCGGTCCCAAAGTTCGCGCACGTAATTTCGACTCGATTTCTTGTAAACCGCGAGGTCGGGCATTTCCAAAAATCCGGCAAGCCCAAAGAGAATCGCTTCCGCGTTGTCAGCATTTTCGCGAAGCGATTTTAAGGTAACGCGCTGCGCAATGAGCGTGAACGGCAGTTTGTTCTCTTTGTAACCAAGCGCGGCGGCAGTTTCCTGAAAGATCGCTTCGTCTCGGCCCTGGTTCTCGATCCTGGCCCGGACGCGCGCTGCCTTCTTTTGTAAACGAAATTGTGCCGCCGCGTCGAGGACGCTGCGAATTCGTTCTTCCGGCAAATCCTTTAATGGCGCCTGACAACGTCCTGGTCGCGCAAGCGGGATATTCGCACTGAACGCTTCCGGCAATGTCGCAGGATCGATTTGGAGCTGCGGCACGTTGCGGTTCGAGTTCGTGCGGGTGAAAAATTCCCGGTCACTCTTCTTGACGAAAACGTGAAGGACAGTCTGGTTGAAGGCTGGATTCGTGGAATGACCGTGTGTTTCCCAATTTCGATCGGCCAAGTCGATCTCGATGCAGCCACGCTGTGTCTCGCCCCCATTCACCCGGACCGCGGCGTCTCTAAAATCCGGGCCCGCTTCCCTGTTCCAGGTCCCAAATTGAACGATGTCGATCTTGTCGCCATTGGTGCCGACAAAACTCTTCCCGAAGTCGCCGGAAAACCAGCGCGCCTGGAGCTCGAGTTCGTTTGGCGTTCGAAGCGGAAGAAAAAGAGCGCGCTCGTGCACGCGTGTGGCGTGAAGGATTTCGGCGTAGTGCAAGCCGTCCCGGAGGGTTGTCATTGTTTGGGGAACACTGCAGTTGTAAGGCAACTGCGGCGGTTGCCAATTCGAAATTTCAGGGCGAAGCGCCGGTCAACAGGAGATCGTGGACTAGGAAGTCGCCGATGCGTGGGGCTCCAAGCGCGACTCAACGCTTTCCGGGCCTCGCCGGCCTAACCGGTCCCTCAATTCTTCGACGATTTGCTCGACTTCGTCCGCACTCGATCGAGGAAACAGGAACAGATATCGGCCGCCCTTGCCTGAGTCCGGCGCGATGATGAGATTCTCGGAAAGAAATTTCGGCTCGCGAGCCACGGTTGCTCCTTCAAGATCGATTGCCCTGGTGAACGGACGCCGGCCTTTGCGTGCGATGAAAAGAAGTTTGTGCGGCTCTTCGTTCATCGCGACCAGCGCGCCGAAAAGATTTGCCGGAATTTTTCCAGTGCGGCCGCTGATGCACGGCGCTGCCCACGCAGTCGTCCCACCGATAGTGTCTTGTTTACTGAAGATCTCGGCGAGATTAGCAGGCAAGGTAATCGGCAGGTTCGCCGAAGCACCAAAATCAGCCGGCCCGTTCAATTTCTTCCAGACGAGCCAGACCCTTGCCTTCATTCCACGCAGGATTTTTGGCGCGAAATAGAGAAATGCAGCCATCGCGACCGCGAAGATCGACAAGGCAACGATCGGGTTGTGATAGATCAGGGCGAGACCGCCGACGACAGCGATATCTTCGCCAAAGCTAAGAGCGATGTTGGAGAAAGGTTCGGGTGAGGCATTGGCGGTGAGTCGAGTCGCAGCTTTTGCGGTGTGACTGGCCAGACTTGTGCCACCGGCAAGCAGACCGACGACTACGGCAAACACCGGATCCTGATGACCCAGCACTTGAATGGCGAGGAGCGCACCACCGACGGGACGAATGACTGTATGAACGGCATCCCAAATTGAATCTACCCACGGAATTTTATCAGCGAAGAATTCGAGAAAATAAAGAATGCCGGCAACAGTGATGATCCAGGGATTGCCCAGGATTTCGAGCGATTGATAGGCCGGCGCGAGAGTAATCCAGTGGAAATGAATGGCGAGGCCGGTTGCGAAGACAGTGAGGTACAAATTGATCCCGGCGAGCGCAGCCAAGCCGAGCGCGGCAGCCAGAAGATCGAGTCGGTTCATGCCGGAAATATAGGACTAAGTTAAGGATTACAAAGATGGCCTTTTAACGTTCTAACATTTGTCAGCGATTTAACTTCGCTGATAATCTGGCCCATGCTCGATATTCGACTGATTCGCGAAAAGCCCGATTTCGTTCGCGAGCGAGTTGCCACTCGTGGCGGCGACGACGCGACGAAAATCGACGAAGTTTTGAAGGTCGACGCGGAACGGCGGAAGGCTGAGACCGAACTACAGCAATTGCAGGCTGACCGAAACCGGTTGAGCAAAGAGATCGGCGTAAAGAAATCGCGGAAAGAAGCTACCGGCGACCTCGAGAAGCAGGTGCGCAGGATCGGCGAACAGATTGCCGATCTTGAGCAACGGGCGGCGAGATCTGACGAACGGCAACGCGGTTTGCTCTTGGAGATTCCCAATGTGCCGCACGCCAGTGTGCCGGTGGGCAAAGACGCGAGCGCGAACAAGATCGTGCGGGAGTGGGGCAAGAAGCCGCAGCTCGCTGGCAAAGCGCTCGATCACGTCGCTCTTGGCGAGAAGTTGAAAATTCTCGATCTCGAACGCGCCACAAAGTTAAGCGGGAGCGGATTCATTTGCTTTACCGGCGCCGGGGCGCGTCTCGAACGGGCGATGATCAATTTCATGGTCGATCTCCATACCCGAGAGCATGACTACGCCGAAGTCAGCCCGCCGTTTTTGGTGCGACGCGATTGCATGATTGGCACGAGCCAGCTCCCGAAATTCGAAGAGGACATGTATAAGATCGAAAGCGAAGACTTGTTTCTCGCGCCGACTGCCGAAGTGCCGGTGACGAACCTCCATCGCGAAGAAATCCTGGCGGCTGGCGATCTTCCAAAAAAATTCGTGGCTTACACGCCGTGCTTTCGGCGCGAGGCTGGATCGGCCGGACGGGAAACGCGCGGGATCATTAGGGTTCATCAGTTCGACAAGGTCGAGATGGTGAAAATTACTACGGCGGAGAAATCGTACGACGAACTCGAGTCGCTGGTCGCGAACGCGGAAAAGGTGTTGCAACTCTTCGGTCTGCATTACCGCGTGCTGGAGCTCTGCACCGGGGATCTCGGATTTGGATCGGCGAAGACTTACGACATTGAAGTTTGGTCGCCGGGCTCCCGCGAGGGCGGGACATATCTCGAAGTTTCGAGCTGCTCTAACTTCGAAGATTATCAGGCGCGCCGGATGAATCTTCGTTACAAAGACGCCGATGGAAAAAATAAATTCGCCCATACGCTCAACGGCTCCGGCCTGGCGCTGCCGAGATTATTTGCGGCGTTGATCGAAAACTATCAACAGCCCGATGGCTCGGTCCGGATCCCTGAGAAACTGCAGCCCTACTTCGGCGCAGCTGAAATCAGGTAGCGGCGATTGACCTCAATCGCCATGGCGGTCCGGTGACCCGCCGCTACCTTCGGCGAAGAGGTTAAGCTGTGACTTGTCCTGTTCGGCGGCGAGCTTCTCCATTTCGGATGGCAGCGCCAATTCGTAGCCGAGCCGTTGGGCCAGGCGCTGCGCGGTTTCCGGCGCGAAGCCCTCGAAATGATTGCTGACGAATGCCCAGACATTTCGCACTTCACCGAGATGTCGTTCGATTTTCAAGGCCCAACTTTCGAGCGCCGCTTCGCGTTTCCAAAGAAGCTTATCGTAGCGATGGATGAACTTTCCAGCGCCGTCGTACTTCGTCGCATAATCGCCAAGAAGTCGCAGGTAGATCAAATCTGTGGTCTTCGGCAGAAATTCGAACGGTGCGAGATTGCGTTCGTTGAGGGGGCTGATATCAGCCCAGACCCAGCAAACGCGGCAATTTTCGAGCAGCCGGATAATTTGCGGCCGGTGCCAGCCCTGGTTTCGAAATTCGATCGCGAATCGAAAATCCTTTGGAAGTTGCACCAAAAACTTACGCAGCGCTTGCCGTCCGTCCTTCGGGGTGAACGATGGCGGCATTTGGATCAAAATGATCTGCAGCTTGGACTCGAGCGGATCGACGGCGCGCAGAAATGCGTTGAGTTCCGCGGTGCAATCACGCAGCCGGCAAACGTGGGTGATTTCGCGCGGCAGTTTGCAGCTAAAACGAAACGAGGACGGTGTGACCTCCACCCAGCGGCGCACGGCATTCTCCGCCGGAACACTGTAAAAGGTCGAGTCGATCTCCACCGCCGGCAGATAGCGCGAGTAAAATTCCAGCCACTCCGATTCCGGCAGATCGGACGGGTAAAAGATGCCCCGCCACTCCTGAAAGCTCCAGGCCGACGCGCCAATCCGGATTTTCTGTTGATCCGTCAGATTCACCTTCGCTGGAATCTAAGCTAAATAAAAAGTCGCGGGAAGTTAACGATGTGCAGTGCGAAATCGGACACGGTTTTGCTCCGCGGCGTAACTTGACGCAACGGTTAAGTCAATTACCCTGCCAATCCCAATGAAACTCCGAGTTCTCCCGCTCTTTATCGCGCTTCTGTGCGGTGTTTTTTGCGCGGCCGATGCGGCGGTCGTTTTTCGTCCGGGCGAAAAAGCGAAGTATGTGCCTCCGGGAGAGGAGCAACTGAGCGGTAACGCCGCGGAACTTTTCGACATCGGGCAGAAAGCGGAAAAAGACAACAATCCAAGGCGGGCGATCCACGCCTACCGTCAGCTGGTCCGAAAGTATCCAAAAGACGCGCTGGCGGCGGGCTCTGCATTCCGCGCGGCGGTCTTGCTGGAAAAAACCCGCGAATTTCTTGAAGCGGCCACCGCTTATCGCGTGGTGGTGATCAATTATCCGACCAGCTCGCATTTTGAAGAGGCAATCGAGGGACAGTTCCGAATCGGCGAGATGTATCTGGCCGGAAAAAAATTGAAATTACTCGGCATCCCGATGGCAACATCAATGGACCGGGCGGTGGATACTTTTGCATCCATCATTCGAACCGCGCCCTACGGAAAATACACTGCGCGTGCGCAGTTCGACATCGGTCTGGCCCGCCAAAAACAGGGCGCTAACGATGCCGCGATTCAAGCGTATCAGGCAGTGATCGATAAATTCCCAAACGATCCCGTCGCCGCCGATGCGCAATATCAGATTGGTTACATTTGGCTGACTGCTGCCAAAGGCGGAACCCGTGACATCGCCGCGACCAACAGCGCCAGAACCGCGTTCCAGGATTACTTGTTCCGATACCCAAACAGCGAAAAAGCCGCACAAGCGCGCACCAATCTTCAGCAATTGGAACACAAGTCGACCAGCAGCTCCTTCGACGTCGCCAAGTTTTATGACAAGCAGAAAGCTTATCGGGCCGCTGTCATATATTACAATGAAGTGATCCGGCAGCAACCCGGCTCTGCGGAAAGCGAAAGGGCGAAGAAACGGATCGAAGAGCTTCGCAAGAAACTCGGGGACAAAGTCCTGCAGTCCGCCCAGGAAGCGGACAAAAAGAAAGCTGATGAAGAGAAGGCGAAAGCCCCGGCGCCGACTGCGGAAAAACCGCCGGCCGCGGATTCGGCCCCGGTCCTGCCGCCGGACATGGACACCTCGCTTCCGCCGTCGCCCTCTTCCTCATCTCAGGGCACTACCAGTTCGCCATCGTCGTCTTCTTCCGAACCCGCAAGCAGCGCAACCCCGGAGCCAGCAGCAACTCCCGACCAAACACCAGAGCCAACTCCCGACCAAAGCTCGGCTCTCGGGCTACCGATCGATGCCGGTTCGCAGGATGCGACGGCTTCGCCGACGCCGTGAAAGAGACATTGGCGGCCGCAATAGCCTGCCTCACTCTGAGTGGTTGCCTCGGCTATCACATCGGGCCGGCCAAACCGAATTATCTGCGCGGCGTTCACGCGATCGCGATCCCGACGTTTGAGAACAAGACGCTAATGCCGCGCGTTGAGGTTCTGGTTACGGACACCGTCATCAAACAGTTTCAACAAGATGGCACCTACCGGATTGTGAGCGGCGACAAGGCGGACGCAACGCTGAAGGCGGAGATTTCTCGCATCACTCGATCGCCTGCACGTTCGGTTGTCGGAAACGTGCTGGCAACCAGCGAATTCAATCTGAGCATGCACGTGAAATGGACATTGGTCGGCCCGGATGGCAAAAACCTCGGCCCGCCGGGCGAAGCCGTCGGCACCACCAGCTTCTTCGTTGGCACTGATGTCACAACCGATGAGCGCCAGGCGTTGCCATTGGCGACCGAAGACCTGGCCAACCGGCTCGTCACCCAGCTCAGCGAAGGCTGGTGATGTCGCCATGAAGGGCGAAGAGAAACTTTGGAACATTCTCGGCGATAAACTTGAAACTTTGCGGGCGAGCAATCGCCTGCCCGAAGCAATCCGGGTTGCCGAAACGCTGCTGGAGCTGGCCAAGCGAACCTTTGGCGAAGACGATAATGCGCTCGCCGTCAGTTACGAAAAACTTGGCACCCTGCTCGACCAGAGCGGCGACCGCACCAAGGCAAAACCATATTTGTTAAAGGCACACGGCGTTTTGGAAAAGGCCAAGCCGCCGGACCAGCGATTGCTTTATCGCTCCGCCCGCCGTCTCGCGTTCTTATGCGATAACCTCGGACAACAGGACGAAGCGATCCGTTATTATGAGAAAGCAATCGCTGCCGGCACGCAGCTCGATGATTTGCCCTACGCGGACCTCGGTACGATGCTAAATAATGTCGCTCTGATTTTTCGCCGATCAGGCCGTCAAAAAGCAGCCGAGCCATATTATCTGCACGCGCTCGAGATTTACGAAAAACAGCTCGGACCGCAGCACCCAGATGTCGCGTCGGTGTTGAATAATCTCGCGGTCTTCTACACGAACGAAAAGCGTTACGCTGAAGCGGAGAAAACGCATTTGCGTGCGCTGGCCATTCGCGAAAAGGCTCTTCCGTCGACCCATCCCGACATTGCCCAATCAAAATGCAATCTCGCAGTCGTCTATCATTCGCGGGGCGATTATCCGAAAGCGGCGGAGCTGTATCGCGCGTCGCTTTCGGCGTGGGAGGAAGCGACCGACCAACCGCCGGAAGATTACGAAATCGTGGCCGCAAATTACGCCGATCTGTTGCGTTCGTTAGGTAAAGCGCGCAAAGCGCAGCAGCTCGAAGCCCGCGCCCGCAAACGCCGCCGCGGCTAAAACGGGGTCGTGTCTAAACATTCAACATTTCATCGAAACGCTGAAACGCTGAAAGCGGAAGACCGAGACAAGGGTGACGGGTGACTGGTCAACAGTGACCGGATGATCGGCAAGCGGAGCGATTGCCCTACAAATAGGAGATTTTCGCGGCTCGTGGCGCTCTTTGACAAATCGAACATCAAACATCATACATCCAACCTCCATCGCTCACGTGGCGGAATTGGCAGACGCGTACGGCTCAGGACCGTATGGGGCAACCCGTGGAGGTTCGAGTCCTCTCGTGAGCAATTCTGCTCTACTCGATGTACCTTCACGGAATAATTGAGTCATTTCGTGAATATCTCGAATTAGCGCGAATTAGCCTGATTTAGTATTTGAGTATTTTTTCAGGATTTGAGCTTTTTGAATGTCCAAGGAACCTCACACCTACGAACCGCTTTTACGAGGGAAATGGTCGGTTTTGGACATCCTGCGACGAAAAACGACTCAAATATTCTGTGAATGAAGGGGGTGTGAGGTGTGTGGCGCATTTTTGGCGCGGATACCGGTCGGTAAATTCACTCGCTAGGACTCGAACCTACGTCAAAAATCCGTTTTTCCCTCGTATCATTGCCGCTTGGAAGTGGTCGTACGCACAAATACGCACACAAAAAATCTGGATTAGTTACTCTACCCGGCTCGATTGACCGCGCCGCCGATGCACGGCCTGAGAGCTGCTTTTTCGCTAAGCGACCATGAAAGAGAACGCCATTTTATTCTGGGCTTTGGTGCTAGCCAGCGCGTCGCCAACGTTCGCGCGCATCGGCGAAACCTTGGATGAATGCCAGCAACGCTACGGATCGGCGACGGGGGACGTGTCTGCTAGTGATATCACTTTTCGCCGTGATAGCGTGATCATTGTCATCCACTTCAGGCGCGGCAAATCGTTTCAGGAAGATTTTGCGCCCGAAAGCGGCGCGCGATTGAATGAGGCGCAGATAAAGCAGTTTCTCGACGAAAATGCTGAAGGATCAACTTGGGAGGCGAATGGCGAAACGGCGGGTGAAACCGATGTTCAAACCGAATCGTATTTCTGCGACGTGCCTCAGCTTTCGCCCACTTTCCTTGTTACAGCAACCTTAGCGTTCTTGAGGTTGTAGATGACGTCAAAATTAAGCCAAGGCTGTTGAACATCATTCTTACACGGCTCGTAGGACGCTTCCAAATGCACTGAACTAGAGGGAATGTCCCACGACACAAGCTCAATTTGAGTACGACCATTTATTGAACTGTGCAAACTGTCCCCAATACCATCAAAGACATAGCTACCAATTTCTCGACGGCGAACCCGGCCATTAGGAGCAACGCTATAAAGAAATGCCTCGTTTGTGCCGCCACCTAAATGCTGAATGCGGAGAATCCAGCGTTCATCCGGCGAGATGAAGTAGCGCGCAAATGCGCGAAAGGCGAAGTCTGCGAACTTCGCCCTTGTTAGAGTCAGATTCACATCTGGTTTAGATTTATCGTGGAATGTAAAACCGTATCAAAGCACGCTCCACACTCGCTATTTGAAACGTCATGCTGAGCTATGCTGTATTGGCCGCTCGGAGCGTTTGTGATCGTATCTGGCTCGTTCGCGAATGCTTGGAATCCGAAGAGGAGACTTAAGATTAGGGGGAGGAATGTTTTCATGACTTACTCATGAGTGTTATTCCGCGCAGAAGATAATTATGACTGTCATCACGCCTAACGAGAAATAACTCTCCGTATCAGCCCATCTGCCAGCTAATGTCCACGATGCGGAGCGGCCCGGGCTTGGCCCGCCAGCCCACAAAGGTTTTCATCACTCTCACGTCCCTTCTCGGGCCCATGCTCTTTAAGATTGTGACGGCAGCAACAGTACCTTGGGAATTCACCTCCAACCGATAAACGCCCACCGCTCCAGACCGGGCTGCGACCCAAGGACACGGAAAGTATGTAAATATTTGCCGCGCATCAGCATCTGAGCGGACCATTAGGTGGGTGCCCCCTTTTGGGAGCGAAGCGGCGGAGCTGCGCACTTGTGGGAAATTGGGATTGATGTGCAGTGGCCTCCTAGCGACGTCGGGGTTAGATCGCTGTGGCGGTTGCCCTTCCGAGTATTCCGAGTGTCGTAGCATGGAGCTGGACATGCTTACGCCCTGCGCGAACGAGGATGTGGCGGCTGTGGCGATAACGAGCAGGGCAACTAGCACTGCTGCCGGAAATAGAATTAGCGAGCTATGCGATAAAATCCTTGTTGTTGTTTTTTTGATTTTCATTTGTTGAACTGCATTAACTTCAATCCAGTTCCGCGCGGAACCAGAAACCATCTTAACGAGGCGCATCCGACAAGTGTGTCCTCACTTCGATTGACTCGTGGCTCCAGTTGAATCTGGAGATTGCGTTAGGCGGCGTCTCAGCGAAGGTGCAGCCCTATGGGCATTTTCAGCCCAGCCGAAGATGCGTTGAAACGTCGGGTGACGTAATCGACTTCATTCTTGAACCGTTGCCTAACAAATGTCGAGCCTTATCTTTGCAGCCTGCTGTATTCAAAAAATCGTTGCCCAAGTTTTGACGACTTTGGCTTCGGTAAATTTCAATCGCTTCACGTCAAAGGCTGTATTCGAGAAATCATTTGATTATTCGGGTACTCTTTATCCACGCCTATTCAGCCACACCTCAACGCTTGTTTGAGCAATTTCGAAAGATCGACGTCCAAGGCAGCGGCGATCCGAAGGAGCGTGTCCAAAGTCGGGTTGCAGATCCTCGTTTCAATGTAACTAATCATAGGCTGCGAAAGACCGGACTTTTTCGCTAGCTGACGTTTTCGCTCGTTTCGTAACAGCCGCGCGACCCCCACTGAGACACTGTGGGCGATTTCTTTATCCGGCACGAGGTGACCTTAGCAAAATGGCTAGCGCAGCCGCGGCGGAAAGAAGGGGCCGGCGTGCCGCATGTGCTCGCGACGTTCCGCTTCCATTTGGTCGAGCTTCGTTTTCTGCTCGGGTGTGATAAAAGCCGCGATCTTCGAATTAGACTCGGCGATTCGATCCGATATTTGTTTCGTTGTCGCCGCACGGATCGCATCGATTTCGGACGCCGTTTGCTCGACCAGCGGCTTGATCTGCGCAGTCTGCTCGGGAGTCAGCGAGAGTCGCGACTCCAGGCGCGCAAGGATATGACTCGACATCTCGGCTGGCGTCGGCGGACGAAGAAGCCTTATGAGCATACGCGGACCCGTGAGTGAGCCAATGAACAGCCCGGCCATGAAGATCACGGTCGCGTAAAGAATGACTTTCCAGGAGCGCGCCTTTGTCATTGGTCGAGCCCGGCGAGGAGGGCGGAGTCTACGATCCTGGTTTCTGGATCCAAGCGCTGCGAGATCTGCGCGATATCCTCACGTTTCCAGGCGCCACCTGCCACCGCAACTACGCAGGCCAAGATTGCCGCCCAACGGAAAACCCGGAGCATGCCGATATCGATCTTCGAAGATGCACACGAGTTTCTCCAGTGTGCCAGAACAGCGGTCTCCATTCCGAACGGGAGTTCCGAAGGAACAGGATCACGAGCGCGGCGCGCGAGCGTGAACGCATGATCAAGCAATTGTTTAGTTCCTTTCATGCAACAGCTAACACCTCCCGCTGGTTAAGCATTTTCTTCATCTTCGCGCGAGCCCGAAATGCCCGGACCTTGATGACCGATCGGCTCCAACCAGTGATCGCGTGAATTTCGTCGACTGTTTTTTCCTCCAAATGCAACAGAGTTACGATTAGCCGGTCCTCCGGCGAAAGTTGGGCAATAAGTTCTGTCACCAGTCTCTTTGCGAAATCGAAATCGTCATTAGTCGCAATGTCAACCTCAGTGGCGGCGAGCTTCTCGATTCCGGCCGCTATTTCTTCGCTGAAATCGCCGAGCCGCCATTCCGGACGAATCTTTTCGGCTTTCAAAGCGTTGAAACACGTGTTGACCGCAATTCGGGAAATCCAGTGCTCAAGCGGCATGCGGCCCGTGTACTGGTTTAGTTTGTGAAAGATTTTAATGAAAATCATTTGAACGAGATCTTCTTCGCCGAGCCGCCGCGGTAGATGTGCACGGACAAGCTTGAGGACGAACGGATGAAAGTGGCGTAGCAATTTCCTGGCGGCGGCTTCGTCGCCCTGGTCGATCCGGCGCAGGCAATCCTGTTCATCAAAGTTGTCATATTGCATTGGAGATCCGTGGCTCCACCCTACGGCTAAAGACAACGTCATTCCGTCAAGGTTACGTCTAATTCGCGGAATCAATCGGTGACCTGTAACCAGCCAGCCGCGTCGGTGTCTTTAGTGCCAACACATCATTAACGGAAAACGAAATCGGATGAAGATCAAAACTATAGTTTTTTGGATTTTGTGGGTGGGGAACAACCTCACCTTACAAACAGTTGGTGGAGAGGATTTAGAGCTCGTCCCACCGCCTTTATGTCCGGACGACCCCGACGATGTCGTTCTTTTATGTCAAACCCTCGGTTTGACTGCTCTGCAGAAGGAACAGGTCCAGCAATTGGCGACAGCGCTTACCACGTGGTCCGTTTGAGAAATCCTCCGTTGTCGTTACCACACAGCATCGCAAAAGAGGCGTTGCGGAAAACGCTCGGCGCAAACATCCGACGAGAACGGACGGCTCGCCGGATTAGCCAGGAAGGACTTGCGTCACGTTGTGGATTGAATCCGCGTACGATCGCGAAGATTGAGGCGGGCGAAATTGGAATCCGGCCAGAGACGCTCGATCGGATCGAGCGCGCCATTGGTTGCACGTTGAACAACGGAGCAATCGAGAAACCGAAGCTCAAAGGAAGGGAACGCTGACAATGAAGGAATGGGACATGCAGCACGTTGGAATCTTCGATATCAATTTCGATACCGGCGAACACTACTGGTCGGCCGAACTCCGGCGAATTCTGCGAGTGCCGAATGGCGCGCCTCCTGAGTTCCCGATCTTATTGCGGCGCGTCCATCCTGATGACCGGCGGGCGCTGGTCGCCTTCGCGATGGAGCCTCTGCAAGGACGTTGCCCGCAACACCGCTCCTTCGAGCATCGTTTGCTCGATCCAGACGGTGCTGTGCGTTGGGTACATCTCGAAGCGGGAGCAGTTTTTCGTACCGGCGGCGAAGGCGACGTTATCCGTGTGATCGGGCTGGTCACGGAAATCGCTGGACCGAAAACGCCGGCAAGAGCGGTAAAAAATTTCGCGTCAACAGGTAACCACGAAGCAGCGACGGTGTCTTTAGCCGAGAAACAATTACAACTAACTTCAATCTAATAACTCAACATGAAACCGACAAAAATCGTAATAATCCTTTGGGCGGCGGCGCAACTTGCCGCTGTGCGGCTGCTATGCGCACAAGATTCGCCGACACCGACTCCCACAGTCGCACCGATGCTGCCGCCTCCAATGTCGAATTCGTTAGGCAATCCGAGGATGAGCGACACGCCCAGCCCGATGCAACCAGCTAAGTGGTGCTTGCAGCGGCGCTTGCTTGCATGACGTCGTCGACGACGGCGAGGAATGGTTCGACCTCGAAAGGCTTGGTTAAGTAATTTCGCGCGCCGAGAACGAGCAACCGCTCGATCTGACTTGGCGTTGCATCTCCACTCATCACGACCACAGGTATGCGCGCCGTGGCCGCATCTTTTTGTAACTGCTGCAGGACTTCTGACCCGTGTATGTCCGGGAGGTTAAGATCGAGCAGAATTAATTTTGGATGGTGCGTCTGGGCAAGGGCGACGCCGGCTTTGCCGTTAGTCGCCTGCAGCACCTTGAGCGCGCGTTTGCTCCTGAGAAGCATGGTGACGGACGCAAAGTCTGTCGAGTTATCTTCGATGTACAGGATATCGCATCGCTCATTCGCTGCTGATCGTGGCGCGCCGTCGCCATCTTGAGGTTTGGCCGATTCTCTACTGATCGCATTAAGTAATTCGCGCGCTGCGCTGAGGATCTGTTGAACGTTTTCATCGGTCCCCGACTTCAACTCGAGACGCTCGGCGAATCCGATGATTGCATCAAGCTGCGCGCGCAGCTCCTGTGGCAAATGATCCCCGGGCGCTGCCTCCAATTTGACAGCGTTTCCTTCGTGGCCGTGAGATTCTGAGTCTGTGTTCATTTCGCAGGTTGAGGAATCGAGGCCGCGGGTACTATTATCGCGTCTTGCATTTGCAGACCGGATGGTGCTTCAAACGTCTTTGCTCTGAGTTTCTTTAGCATGTCGACGTCTCTGTGCATTTTGTTTTTGTGCGCACAAAAAATGATGGCGGTGTCCTCGGTGATGAGATCGGCTTCGTAAGCCTTGAGCAACGATTGATCGAAGCTATGCCAGCCTAACGTGCTGCCTGCCTCAATGATCTCTTGAAAAGTGCGGGCTTCACTTTCGCCGTAGAGCAGCGTCTCGCGCGTGCGCAAACTGCTGCCCATGATCTCGGTCAGGAGGAAGCGCCCGCCACCAACTTGGCTCACTAGTCGCTGGCTAACGATGTAACGCAAGGTGTCGGCCAATCGTTGCCGCAATAGTTGTTCCTCATCTTTGCTAAACATTCCAAGAATGCGGTTGATTGTCTGGCCAGCGTTGATGGTGTGAAGTGTGGTAAAGACAAGATGACCGGTTTCCGACGCCGTCACCGCAATCTCCATCGTCTCGCGATCGCGGATTTCGCCAACTAGTATGACCTTGGGCGCCTGGCGCAGCGCGGCGCGCAGGCCGCGCGCGAAATCGGGAAAATCTTTGCCCAGCTCACGTTGATGAAACACGCCGCGTCGGTGCGGATGCAAGAATTCTATGGGATCTTCGAGTGTAACGATGTGGATTTGTTGCGTTTGATTTATTTCGTTGAGCATCGCCGCGAGCGTGGTGGTCTTGCCGCTCCCTGCAGCACCGGTAACGAAGATGATGCCTGTTCGTTCCTTGATAATTTCGCCAAAGACCGGCGGCAGTCCGAGCTTCTCAAGCGTTGGAAGCTGTGATTGCAACCGTCGCATCACGATCGCATGGCAGCCGTTCTGCCTGAAAATGTTGATGCGAAATCTGGCGATATCTTTGAGCGCGTAACTGCAGTCGCACGAACCCCAATTGGCGAGATCTCCTCTGAGCCGCTCATCGTCATTGATAATGTGATCGACGAGCTGATCGATTTCTCCTGACCCAAAAACAGTTGCCGGTGTTTTGATCGGGAATTCACTCAAACATCCGTGCGCCTCGATTAAGGGCGGCTTGCCCACGGTAAAGAGCAAATCGGAAATGCCCTCTCCACTGCGGATCATGGCGGAAAGAAGCTCGTCAATGATTTGTTTGTTCATGAGAGACAACCGGCCTTGGAGAGCGCAGGTGCCTGGGGAAAGCAGTGAGAATGTGCCATCGGTCGCGTTTGTTGTTCACGAACACACGTTCACCGATTTGTGAACGCCGTCGTAACTAGACGCGGTCGCGCGCAGGGCGAAATCGCGTTCCTGGTACGCGCTCTGATGAGACCGGACAGCGGCGCCTTCCTGCATAATGTCGTCAGCGACGCTGTCGAGAATCAACGGTTTTTTGTTTCTAGCGTATCTCATCTCCACCGGTGAACCCTGGTTACATACGCCGCACCAATGGCGCTGCGCGTTATTAAGCCGGGCTCTTGCGCCACAACTATCGCAAATAAAAAGTCCTTTTTTCATAAGACATCGTTGACTGGGACTAATCAGCTTGCCCGGGACCCCGCGGGAGGGATGCGAACTTCATTTTCCATTTCTCGAGCAGAGTTCGGTGAACCTTCAATGGCCAATTGGCTTCTGTGCGAGTTGTTACCGGAACAAGACCCAGTGCAGCATTCGAGCCGACCGTGATGTCGAGAGTGTTACCTTTCCGCCGTTTCCCATTTATTCGCGTCGCGATCGCTACTCCGGCGCGTCGAAAAGCGCGAACAATCCGGTAAGCGTGAATTGGCCGAACTGTCTCTTCCTTAACTGTCATCTCAATGCCGGTCGGTATTTTCTGCGCAGACGGCTTTCTCTCTGCGTTATCAATTTCGACCCTAAACCCCGTCTCCTCGAGCACGTTCGCGATCTCGCCTTGATAACAGACCGCTTCCCCGTCAGATGCGGCCGCCGTGATCGAGACCGGTCCCCTCATCGAATCGTGTAGCTCAGTTGAGATATCTTCTCGCTGCTCGACTGTGAGATATCGCGCGCGCAACAGTTTGCGCAGTTTAGGCGTCCCGCCCTTTGCTTTGACTTTCCTCTTCCAACCTCGAAAATTTGTTCGCGTAGCGGAGAACGGGTCAGCGGCAATCAAGAGCTTCTGAACGTAAGACAGATTCATTCTGCTACCTCAATGCCGAATGTATCAACGAGGCCATCAAGCTAATGCCTCTCGAATCGCGCCAAACAGTTCTTCCGCCTCGTATGGTTTCTCGAAATATCCTGCCGCCCCCAATTCCTTTGCCCTTTCCCGAAAATCAGGCTTCTTGCTGGCGGTAAGAAAAATAATCGGAGTCGGCGTCGGGATGAGAGCTTGAATTCGTTCGGCGACGAAAAAGCCATTGCCGGATGGGATGGAGATGTCCAACAGCACTAAGGCTGGAGGATTGCGGACGGCGGCGTGCAATCCTGCCAACGCGTCATAAGTCGTAGTAGTCCTGTAGCCGGCGTCTTTGAGGCGAAGCGCTAGCGCCATAGCGAGGTTCTGGTCATCTTCGATGATGAGAACCTGCTTGGGTCCCTGATGATCTTGTTTTAGGCCCGCGGATGCGGCGGATTTCTGCGCAGCCACTGAGTCCATGCGATTTAATTCGCGCTCAATACTGCAGAGCAGTTTTTCGGTGTCGAAAGGTTTCTCGAACAGGCCGACGGCCCCCATGTCCATTACCTTTTGCAGGAGTTCCGGGCTTTTGGACGCGGTGACGATAATAATCGGTGTTCCATTGGTCTCGGGCATTTTGCGGAAGGTTTCTGCCAGTTGAAAGCCATCGCCTCCCGGCATGGAAATATCCAGGAGGATCAAGTCGGGTTTGACCGTGCGACCCAGGCCTGCTCCCACGATCGCATCAGATGCGACCGATACCGCGTAACGATTTGCTTTAAGTCGAACTTGCAGAGCCAAGGCGATTTTCTGATCGTCTTCGACAATTAGTATTTTTTTCATTTATTGATTCCTTCGTTGAGCGGTGTGGATTGGAAGGGGATGGTCGGAGCCGTTGATTACCGCCTGCTTGGGGATCGTGAATGAAAAAGTGCTGCCCCTGCCGAGAGCGCTTTCCACCCAAATGTTTCCCCCATGCAACAACACCATCTCGCGGCAGAGATACAATCCCAGGCCGACGCCTTTTTCAGGCGTGGCGTCGCCTTTTTTGATCTGATAGAAACGATGAAAGAGATTGTCGATCTGGTCTTTTGGAATACCGCAACCGGTGTCGGTGACGGAAATTTGAGTGTATTCGGAATTTTCCGGATCCTGGCCAAGCTTTACGGCAACCTCTCCGCCCTCGAACGTGAATTTTAAGGCATTGTTCAGCAGATTAGTGAGGATCTGCATGATTCGGCTCTCGTCCGCCATCACGTTCACCAAGTCAGTGTCCAGCTCCTCGCTCAAGCGGATCTTCTTTCCTGCGGCGACCGGCTCCATGATTGCAATTGCCCGGTGGATGATGGCAGCGAGAGAGACAGCCTTCAGTTCGACATGCAACTTGCCGGTGTCCAAGCGCGTGGCGTCCAGCAGATCATTTATGTAAACCGCCAATTCCGTGCAGCTTTGCTTGGCGATCCGCAGGTAATTCAGTTGGGTCGCGTTCAGTTCTCCTGCCAGGCCATCCATCACAATCGAAACGAACTCGCGCGCGGAAGTCAGCGGAGTTTTCAACTCATGCGAAAGCGTGTGATAAAAATATTGAATCTCTTCACTTCTCTGCGTCAGGTCGCGGTTGGTCTGCTCCAATTGGGCCTGGATGTCGTGCATCTTCTCCTCGGCCCGCTTGCGCTCGGTGATATTGCGGATGTTGCATTGAATGACTTTTCGTCCGTCTTCGTCGTAAACGTTGCTGACGAATTCCACTTCATGGCGCTCGCCCGTCTTGTTCTGGAGCGGCAGATTTTCGTAGCGAATAAAATGCTTCTCCTGCAACTCCCGAAAGGCCGAACGACTGGCATCTTCATCCTTGAGCAGGCCGATTTGCCAGAGCTCTTTGCCCAGTAATTCGTCGCGCGGGTAACCCAATAACTTCGACATGAACGGATTGGCGTCCGTGATTTTTCGGGTGTTGGGATCGAGAATGAGGATCCCGTCCTGCGCGGTTTCAAACAGCCGGCGGTAGCGTGTTTCGGAAGACCGCAGCGCTTCTTCCGCCCGTTTGCGAGCGGTCATGTCGCGGATGTTGCATTGAATCACTTTCTTGTCACCGGCTTGATACACGTTGCTGACAAACTCCACATCGATGTGGCGGCCATCCTTCGTCTCCAGTGGCAGGTCTTCGTAGCGGACATATTCGTCCTTTTGTAATCGCCCAAGCATGACCTTGTTCGACTCAATGTCCTTGAACGGACTAAGTTCCCCGACGGTTTTGCCGACCATTTCACTGTGAGACGAACCCAATAATTCAACGAGGAAAGGGTTCACATCGCTGATGCGTCCTGTGTCGACGTCCAGAATCAGAATGCCGTCCTTCGCCGCTTCGAATAACCGCCGATAATTAAGTTCTGAGGTGCGTATCCCCTGCTCAATGTTCTCGGCTTGCTCCGTCCGTGTGTTGGCTTGCTTCGTCCGGATTTCGGCTTGCTCGGTCCGCGTATTGGCTTGCTCCGTTCGTGTCTCGGCTTGCTCGGTCCGCGTATTGGCTTGTTCCGTCCGCGCTTCAGCCTGTTCGGTTCGCGTCTCCGCCTGGTCAATCCGCGCGTGGTGGCCACGCACTGGGTCCCAGGGTTCGGACTGGGACGCTGATTCAAGGACTATTCCTTTCGGGTCCGTGTTCGGTTCACCGGTCTCTTCCCCTGAACCCTTTCGCATCCTGCAGATACAGCAGCGCGGATGCAACGCATGGGTGCGGCGATTACGGAATCTCGCCGGGGAGTATTACTGAAGCCGGTACCCGACAGGCGACAGGCTTAACATTTTAGCGAGCGTGAAATTGGATTCGGTCGTAAAGTTAGGTTGTGGCAAGCGCGCCGCGGCTCGAATTTCGATTGTACTATTTAAGAGCAATGCTCCCCAGAGCGAATCGTGGAGGGGCGCCAGGCCGAAGCGGGCGACGGCCGCGGGACTTCTATGGCTGCGCAAGATCGACATGTGCGATCCCGGCCAGCAATGGCGAAAGAAACGTCCTCAATTCTAGAAAACGAAGGAGCAAGGCGTGACTCCGGAGGAAGTCATCGTCGGTCATTACGATTATCGGCTCATAATCCTATCAGTTTTGATCGGCGTGATAGGCGGATACTGCACGATTGAACTGGCTGAACGAGTAACTGCATCTCGCAACCTCGCTCGATTGTATTGGTGGATCGGCGGAAGCATCGCCATGGCGATTGGGACCTGGTCGATGCACTACACTGGGATGTTAGCCTTTCGCTTGCCGATCCCGGTTCAGTACGATTGGCCGACGACACTTCTGTCTTATCTGGCCAGCCTCTTCGCGTCGCTGGTCGGCTTGTTTGTAGTGAGTCGCCGGAAAATGAATTTCACGCGTGCTTTCATTGGGAGCATTTTTATGGGCGGCGGGATTGTCGCTCTGCATTACACCGGCATGGCCTCGATGCGGACGCAGGCGATGCATCACTACGCGCCACCCCTCGTAGCTCTGGCCACCATAACGGCGATCGGCTTTTCGATGATGTCGCTCTGGTTGATGTTCTTTTTTCGGGAAGACATCCTTGGCCGAAAATTGCGCAAGTTTGGAAGCGCACTACTTCTGGGCGCGGCCATTTCCATAATGCACTACATCGGCATGGCTTCGGCGAGTTTTGTATCGTCTGACATGCTTCCGGATCTCTCGCACGCTGTGCCGATCTCCGATCTCGTTATCCTCGGTATTGGTGCGGCCAACGGGATGTTGATCGTAGTTGTGGTGCTAACGGTAGTGGCGGACCGCCTGCAGAATCACCGAAATCTTCTACGCGCGTTTTCGCGCCGGCTGGTGGAAGTGCAGGAAGTAGAACGTCGCCATCTTGCTCGTGAATTGCATGACGAAGTGGGCCAGGCCCTGACGGCGGCAAAGATTAGTTTGCAATCCGCGATGAGCGACGCAGGCGCCGCGTTAACCGCGCGATTGCAGGAAACCATCTCGATTCTCGAGCGTTTACTCGGACAGGTGCGCCAGATTTCAATCAATCTGCGCCCGTCCATGCTGGACGATCTGGGATTGGTTCCTGCGCTACGTGCATTACTCGATCAGCAGGGAAGCCGCGCATCGGTGACCGTGCGTTTCTCCGAGAAGAATGTGCCGGAGGATCTCGATGCGAAAATTCAGACAACTTGTTTTCGCATTTCGCAGGAAGCAATCACAAACGCGATGCGCCATGCAAATGCCACGCAAATCGATGTCGATCTTCGGTTCGAGAAGGGGAAATTGAGGCTTCTGATTCGCGATAACGGAAGCGGCTTCGACGTCGGCTCGGTGCGAGCGCAAACGGCTGGACTCGGCTTGATCGGAATAGAAGAACGAGCGACCCTGGTTGGTGGACGAACAAAAATCGTTTCATCGCCCAATAAAGGGACAACGATTGGGATCCTTCTCCCTTTAACGCCTTGCGGTGAACGCGCGAGCCGCGGTCGTACGCAATGAGGGGTAATTATATACTTGACACATTATATGAGAGGTGTAATGTGGAGGCATGAAAGCGACGAATTTCGATCACATTCCTGAGACATTGACGGGCGCGATTCGCTATTTTGGCGATGCCGAAAAGTGCCATGATTTCATGATCGCGATGCGCTGGCCTGACAAGATCGTTTGCCCCCACTGCGGCTCGGACAACATCGGCAAACTTGTTTTGCCCCGCCGGATTTGGAACTGCAAAAACTGCCGGAAACAATTCACCGTCAAAGTAGGCACGATATTTGAGGACAGTCCTCTTGGACTCGACAAGTGGTTGCCCGCAACATGGCTGATCGTGAACGCTAAAAATGGAACTAGCTCCTGTGAGTTGGCCCGTTCGCTTGGAACCACTCAAAAGACCGCGTGGTTCATGCTTCACCGCATCCGTTTGGCAATGCAGGACGGCTCTATCGAGAAGATGAAGGGGCGCGTAGAGGCCGATGAGACGTGGATTGGCGGACTTGCCCGCAACATGCACAAAGACAAGCTCCACAAGATTAGAGGACACAATAAAGTTTCTGGCGGGCAAATCGGCAAAACCGCCGTTATGGGATTGCTTGAGCGCAACGCTCCCGAGAAACATTCGCGCGTGCGCGTCAAAGTCGTTGAAGGCACGCGACGATATGATCTTGAGACGCAAGTCCGCGAACACGTCGAAAAAGGTCGGAAGTAATTACCGACCAGCTTCGCTCGTACAACAAACTGCACGATGAATATGTTCACAACGTAATCAATCACGCTGAGGCGTACGCCAAAGGGCACGTCCATACTAACGGACTGGAAAACTTTTGGAGTCTGCTCAAACGCGGCATCAAAGGAACTTATGTTTCTGTCGAACCCTTTCATTTATTTCGGTATCTCGATGAGCAGGCGTTCCGATTTAACGAGCGCAAAGACAACGACAAAGGGCGATTTCTGAAAACCATCGCCAAGTTTGCCGGAAAACGATTGATGTATTCCAAGCTCATCGGTGAGAGTGGTGATGGTCTTCCACCACAGACGACAGGGACGTGGCAAACGGCGTAAGTGAAAGCAAAAGGTTTCATTCTCAGTGTGTCGAAACGATAAAAAACGCAAACAACGCACCTAGAACAAAGCCAATCTGAAGACTTCCCAACATCAAAAGCCATACCGTAGTCTTATCGAAGCACTGGCCCTTAGTGGTGTTTTCGTCATTGCCGGAAGCATGTTGATGGCCTCTCAGTCTCATAAATTGAAAATCGCTGGAGTTTGGGTGCTATTTGTCGCCTTTCTTATTGCTGCGCTAACGGTCGCACTGCGATTAACGTCAGAATTTTCGTCTGAGAATGATGTTATCCCAGCGCCGAAGACTGACCTGCCTGAATTAACGCCGAAGCCTTCTCTGATGCCTGCAAGTCCCCCCTCCCCAACATCAACTCCCACTCCTGAAACGAGTCCTATTCGTGCAAAATCATCGGACGAAGAACCAATCAATTTCACTCCTAGCCAGATCATGAAGAAAATTGATTCCGAGATGTTCGAATCCCAGAAAGAACATATGAGGAAGTCCTTCATCGGCTTGCCAGTAGATTGGACGTTGAGTTTTTCATCTACCTCCGAAATCCCGAAAGGATCTCTTGTGGTATATTTTAAGGATTCTTCAGCATCTTCTTTTCTTCCACTTGTGGCAATTTCGGTGCCGCTAAAAGGCAACGAACGATTACCTCTGACGGAGGATGGTAAAAAATTTAGAGTTAAAGGCGTAATTGATTCCATCGATCCACTCACGATTAGATTACGAAAGGAGACGTTTGAACCTTCCCCATAAGAGGAGTACCCTGCGCAATGCCGACAGCGACCGAGCAGAAACCGTCCGACAAGTTCAAAAAAGCGATGAAGCAGATTCTCTCGGTCCCGAAAAAAGAATTGGACCGCCGCGAGTTGCAATACAAAGAGCAGCGCAAGATTAAGAATCATCATCGGCATCGTTAGCGCGATCATTCGTGCAACTTAATGGAGAGTTGCTCCATAAACCTCCGTACGTTTCGATAAATGTCCTCGGCTTCATCGTCGGTGTATTTCTGTCCAACTTCATGCGCATTCGGATTTCGCCACGCATCTTTCACCGCTAAGAGTGTTGCGGTTGCTTTCGCGTAAAATTCTTTATCTGACTGCCACACGGCAGACTTGAAAGAATATTTTTCCCCTAACTCTTTTACGCACCGAGATAGAACATTGTCCCACGTGACGTTATGCGAAGCATCGAGCGTAGGTTCGTTTAGACTCTTCCCTAGTGCCGTAATACCCGCTCCCAAAACTCGCATTAAATGAAATACAGACGACGTATTGCGCCCGAGTGCTAGACACTTACCAGCTTCCTCAATGTCATATGTGGCAGCAGGGAACGCAGTCTTTGTTGTTTCCCATCCCTTTAATGGATTTTGATAGAAAGCAGATTGTTCTTTAGGGACGAAAAAGTACGTGTGGGCCTTTAGCTCGACCTCTATTCGTTTGCTAAATTCGACAAGTAATGGCCGTACCGCGCTTAGGCGCGGCTTTGGATTCTTTTCGAGAATTTCTATCAGTTCTTCACAAGAAGCTTTAGATGCTGGCAGGTGCAAGTATTCACAACCTTGTTCTTGTTTTTTTAATGCTTTAAGTAGCGTCTTGCCATGCTTTTCAGTTAGCTCCACATTTGGCTTTTCCTTTTCGATTCTCGATAGAATACCGGACAAGTTCTCCATGCCTCGGCTGAACGCATAAAGCCCATGAACAAGCAATTCCTTCATAAAGTCCCAAAGGGTTATCAGCCTGCCGCTGCTATACAAGGACAGCCGATGCACGCCAGTATACGCACCTTCGCTTGATGCGTCAAGTATATAATTACCCAATGAGGAGCTCAGAGGAATGGAGGCGCTTCCACGGCTCACGAAGATTCCCGCCATAAAAGTGTGGCTTCTTACAGCCGCAGCTGATTGTACTATACTATATTAAGAGTGTGTTCCCGGGAGCGCAGTGCGGGCGGGCGGTGTGCCAACCAGGGCCGCGGCAGTGGAAAGTCTATTGCTGCGACTCCGAACGCTTTTTTTCAACGCGGGCTGATTCGCGAGATGGCTCGTATTGTTGGGCGGCGGGCCTGTGGCTCGCCTTGCTCATGCTGGCATTAGTTTCGCCCGGCGCCGAGGCGCAGACGACCGTCGAGGCGCCGCGAATCATCCGGGTCGTGACGGATAACGTCTACGCGCCCTACTCGTTTCAATCGGACGAAGGCAAGTTGCAGGGCATCGTGATCGATCAATGGCAGGCGTGGGAAAAGAAGACGGGGATCAAGGTCGAGATTCACGCGATGGACTGGGGCGAAGCGTTGCGGCGCATGCGCGCGGGCGAGTTCGACGTGATCGACGCCATTGTCGAGACGCCCGAGCGCCGGGAATACTTTGATTTCACTCCGGCCTATACCCCGATCGAAGCGTCGGTCTTCTTTCGCAACGACATTTCCGCCATTACCAATATCGCGGCGCTGAAAGGATTTCCGGTGGGGGTCAAGGCGGGGGACCAGCATGTTGACAAGCTCAAGGCGAATGGGGTTATGACCGTGATCTCGTTTCCAAATTACGACGCGATGATCGATGCGGCGAAGCAGCATAAAATCAACGTCTTTGTGATCGATAACCCGTCAGCGCTTTATCTTTTGAACAAGGCAGGCATCGAGGGTGAGTTTCGGCATTCGGCGCCGATGTTCCATGACGAACTCCGACGCGCCGTGCGCAAAGGAGATACGGCGCTGCTGCGCACGGTGTCGGAGGGCTTCGCGGCCATTGAACCGGACGAGTTAAAGCAAATAAACGAGAAATGGTTTGGCCGCACGATCAATAGGATTGGACGGTATCTTACCTACGGGGGCTACGCGGTGGCGGCGGCGCTCCTAATTATCGCGGGCCTGACCGTGTGGAATCGCACGCTTAGAAAGAAGGTACTGCAGCGGACGGCAGCATTGGGTGAAAGCGAACAGCGATTTCGCCGGTTGGTAGAATTGATGCCGGTTGCCGTCTATGTGTGCGATACGTCGGGGATAATTCAAAGTTACAACAAGCGCGCCGTGGAGCTATGGGGACGCGAGCCAGAACCGGGGAATACAGCGCAGCGTTATTGCGCCTCTTTGCGCCTTTGGTCTCCGGACGGAAAGCTCGTGCCTCACGAGGAATCGAGAATGGCGGAGGCGCTCCGGACAGGAGTCCCGGCTCACGATGTGGAAGTAGTGATAGAGCGGCCCGACGGATCGCGCATAACGGCTCTGGTGAATATTGCACCCTTGAGAAACGCTGAGGGAGAACTGATCGGCGCCATGAATTGCTTTCAGGACATTACCGAACGCAAACGAGCGGAGGATGTGGTGCGGGAGAGCCAGCAACTTCTGCACTTGGTCCTTGCTACATTGCCGGTCGGAGTGGCGGTAACCGATCGGGCGGGTGACATCGTTCTCGCCAATGAGGCTTCGAAGCGCATTTGGGGCGACATGATCGCCTCCGGCCGTGAACGATGGGCACAGAGCAAGGGTTTTTGGCATGACTCGGGCAAGAGAATTGCCCCGCCAGATTGGCCTTCAGTCCGGGCGCTGTCCGAGGGGCAAACCAGCTTGAACCAGTCGATTGATATTGAGACCTTCGATGGCCAACAGAAGACAATCCAGAACTCTTCGGCGCCCATCCGCAACGCGGAGGGGCTGATCGTGGGGACTGTTATCGTCAACGAAGATGTTACTGAGCGGGTGCGCGCCGAGGAGGCGCTGCGGCAAAGCGAGGAACGCTTCGCGGCGTTCATGGACAATCTGCCCGGCTATGCATGGATGAAGGACCTCCAAGGCCGCTATGTGTATGTCAATGAGATGGTCAGAGGGTTGCCCGGATATCGGTCCCTCGGGAAAACGGATGCCCAGATTTGGCCGACTGATCTCGCAGCCGAGTATCGAGCGAACGATCAGCAGGTGATCGCTGCGAAAAAGCCGCTCCATACGCTTGAGCATTATCAGCGGGAAGGGAAACAGCAATATATGGCGGGGAGCAAATTCCCCATCTTCGACAAGACCGGCGCCGTCGCGCTGGTGGGCGGAGCCGGCGTGGATATCACCGAACGCATCGAGGCTGAGCAGGCATTACGTGAAAGCGAGGAACGTTTTCGCGAGCTCGCCGAAAATATTGATGACCTTGTCTGGTTGAGCGATCCGCACCATAAGGAGCTTCTCTACATCAGTCCCGCTTACGAGAGGATTTGGGGACGCACCTGCGCAAGTATGTACGCCGCTCCGAGGTCGTGGACCGAAGCGCTTTATCCCGAAGACAGGGAGCGAATCCTGGAACTGCGCCGTGATAATCACCTTGAGGAGATGCCTGACATGACATACCGGATCGTGCGGCCGGACGGATCGATTCGCTGGATTCACTCGCGCGAGTTTCCGGTGAACGACCGAGACGGCAAGGTCGTGCGCGTGGCCGGCATTGTCGAAGACATCACCGAGCGCAAGCGCGTCGAGCTGGCGCTGGACGAGCGCTTGCGTTTCGAGACGCTGTTGACCGAGCTTTCAGCCGGCTTCGCAAACTTGCCGACAACGAAAGTTGATCAGGAAATAGATAAGTGGCTGCAAAATCTGGTCAAGTTTCTGGATCTGGACCGCGCCATATTCGATCAAGTTGGAGAAGATGGGGTGACGCTTTCGCGCAGCCACTCACACACGGTTCGTGGCATCGACACTGGCCCGCTAGATGTAGCGAATGATCAAACCCCCTGGATCACGGAACAGCTTCTCCGAGGGAATACGGTCAAATGGTCGCGCATTCCTGATGATATCCCGGAGCAGGCTTGGAAGGAAACGGAGTTCGCTGGCCGGATCGGGGCCAAGTCAGTGTTGAGCATCCCTGTTTGTATCGGCGGGGCGGTCATCTGTGCCGTTTCCTTCACTTCAATGCGTAACTATCGTGACTGGTCAGACGAAATGGTGGCGCGATTGCGCTTGGTCGGAGAAATTTTTGCCAATGCGGTCGCGCGCAAACGGGCGGAGGAGGCGCTGTTTCAACGCCAAGCGGAGTTGAATGAAGCGCAAAGTCTCGCGAGCATTGGAAGTTGGGAGTGGGATATTCTAACTGATGGTCTGACTTATTCGGACGAATTGCGCCGCATTTACGGATTCGAAGGAGAAGATCGGAGCTCGCCTAATAAGGTATTCTCGGAGGCCATCCATCGTGACGATCAAGCGCGCCGAAACGCGGCCATCCGTGCTGCGTTAGGTGGCGGTCCACCGTACAACGTGGAATTTCGCATTATTCGCCCGGACAAATCGGTTCGGTTTGTGCATTCGCGCGGACAATTGATCTGTGACGAAGCGGGCAAACCTGTCCGTATGATCGGCATGGCGCAGGATATCACCGAACGCAAGCGGGCAGCGAAAGAATTGGAAAAGGCGAATCATCGACTGCGGCTTCTTTCGCGCCGGCTGTTCGAGGTTCAGGAGGAAGAACGGCGCCACCTCGCGCGAGAGTTGCACGATGAAATAGGCCAAGCGCTCACGGCGGCGAAGATCAATCTGCAATCGGTTACGACTAACGGCGACGGCACAGCGTCTGCGCGACTACAAGAAACCATTGCGATTCTCGACCGTTTGCTTGGCCAGGTGCGACAGATTTCAATCGATCTGCGCCCGTCGATGTTGGACGACTTGGGGTTGGTTCCCGCGCTCCGTTCATTGCTCGATCAACAGGGACGCTGTGCATCAGTCGCAGTGCGTTTTTCCGCGAAGAATATGCCGGAGAATCTGGATCCGGAAATTCAGATAACTTGTTTTCGCATGGCACAGGAAGCGATAACAAACGCGGTGCGTCACGCGCACGCCACGCGCGTAGATGTCGATCTTCGATGTAAGAGCGGTGAATTGCGCGTTCTGGTTCGGGACAACGGCATTGGCTTCGACGTCGAAGCGACGCGCGCGCAAGCGGCTGGTCTCGGTCTGATTGGAATAAAAGAACGCGCTACCCTGCTCAGTGGATGCGCCAAGATCACGTCTTCGCAGAATCAAGGAACGACGATTGAGGTGTCCCTGCCGGTAACGTTGCCGTCCAAGCGTTCGAGCAGCCATCTTGCAAAATGAGTGTTACACGCGTGCTGCTCGCTGACGATCATGGCCTGGTGCGTGCCGGTATCCGCGCACTGCTGGAGAAGATTCCGGGTGTCGAGGTGGTCGGCGAAGCTGGCACGGGACGAGATGCGCTGGAATTGGTGCGATCGACGTTGCCAAACATTGTGCTTATGGACATTGCCATGACGGAACTTGGAGGACTAGAGGCGCTGCCGCGAATCACGAAAGATTTTCCGAGCGTAAAAGTAATCATCCTTTCAGCGCATGCGAGTGAAGAATATGTTATTCGCGCACTGCGGGAAGGCGCCTCCGGCTATATGCTGAAAGATTCGGCGACCACTGAATTGGAGCTGGCAATCAATTCGGTGATTCACGGCAAGATCTACCTCAGTCCCTCCATCTCGCGCACCGTGATCGACGATTATTTGCAACGTGTTGGCGGAGCAGTCAGCCGGCTCGAGCAGCTGACCTCGCGTCAACGCGAGATTTTGCAATCGATTGCCGAGGGAAAAAATGCGAAGGAGATCGCAGCCGATCTGGACATTAGTATTAAGACGGTCGAATCGCACCGGCTGCAACTAATGGACCGATTGAACATCCATGACATTCCTGGCCTGGTGCGATATGCGATTCGGAACGGATTGGTCTCGGCCGAGCGATAGGATATTGCTTTGAGCATTGTCGATGTAAGGGTTTTTCCAACCTGATTTAAGGTTTCTCCCTATTTCCGATGACAACGCCCGGGGTCGAACCTGACCCTGTGAGAATCGCAGGATTATTTAACGATTTTCGGGTGTTGCAACGATTCCCACGAACTTCGGTTTCGAAAAGTCGGAGTAACAACCAAAGATTTGTATCGCCCGGTTCGGGTCGACGATCGTCCGCTGTCACTCATTGTCTGTGGTGTGTGCCGGTAAGATGTCGAAAAAATCATGGCGACGATTGATTTGAAAACCCTGGTAGGCATGGCCATCAAGACGCAAAGAACCTCGTTAGGCATCTCGCAGGAAGAACTCGACTATCGCGCTCGTCTTCATCGGACTTATGTTTCCGACCTGGAGCGCGGAGCTCGAAATCCTTCGATCGAAAGCATCGAGAAACTTGCCCGGGCGTTACAGCTTTCGATTTCAACGCTTTTCGAACAAGCCAATGACAACGACGACGGAGCAAAGCAGACGGTGGAAATCCTGCTCGTGCAAGATAATCCGCGGGACGTCGAGCTGACGAAACGATCTTTCACGCAAGCCAGAATCACAAATCCAATGCACGTGGTGCACGACGGAGCAGAAGCTCTGGATTTTCTTTTTGGGACTGGCGCCTACGCCACGCGTCGCGGCGATTCACATCCTCAGGTCGTTTTGCTCGATCTGAACCTGCCAAAAGCTGGTGGGCTGGAGGTGTTGCGCCGACTCAAAGCCGACGAGCGAACCCGCGACATTCCTGCAATCATTCTTACTGCTTCAACTCGGGACCGAGATATCGGTGAATGTCGCCGACTCGGAGCCGCAAATTACATTGTGAAGCCGGTCGGCTTTCACAATTTCGGCGAGGTAACGCCCCGGCTGAGTCTGGCTTGGATGCTGATAAAGCGGAACGCGGACATGCCCGCCGGGAACTTGACTTCAGAAAGTATGCTCGGCTTCCCCCGATGAAGAAGAAGAAGACCCGCATTATGCTGGCTGATGATCACCAGCTTGTCCGCGCCGGCTTTCGCGCTCTCCTGAAGCAAGTTCCGGCGGTCGAGGTCGTGGCCGAAGCCAGTGACGGCCGTGAAGCCCTCGACTTGTTCAAGAAGCACCAGCCGGACGTGGTCTTAATAGATATTGCCATGCCGAAGTTGAACGGCTTGGAGGCAATCGCACGCATTACGAAGGAATTCCCGAATGCAATGGTGATTGTCCTGTCGATGCACGCAAACCAGGCGTATGTCGTGCAGGCTATCCAGGCGGGGGCTCGCGGTTATTTGATTAAAGAGGATGCCGTTTCCGAGCTGGAAGCTGCCATCAAAGGAGTCACAGACGGGGAACTTTACTTTAGCCCGAGTATCTCCAAACACCTGACCCACTTCGATCTGGAGAAGGTTCGTGCCCGATACGATCCATTAGCGAAATTGACGTCCCGGCAGCGTGAAATTCTGCAACTGGTTGCGGAAGGGAACACCACAAAAGAGATCGCCTTTCTTTTGAAATTAAGCGTCAAGACCGTCGAAGCGCATCGCACGCAATTAATGCAACGTCTGGGAATTAACGACATTCCAAGCTTGGTGCGTCAAGCGATGCGTTCCGGGCTCGTACCGGGGGAAGGTCCAGAGGAATGAAAGGTCGAGATTCGTTAGGCTCAGTACTTTTACGTACCTGTGTCTAAGGATTTTCCTAATGGCACGGTAAGCATCTACAGCCGATAGATCCTTGCCTACGAGAAACGAGAAGTTAAATTATCTCCCTAGTAGTAGTAGATCCGCGGCCGCGCGCGGCCACCCCTCTATCATGGCGGAGGCGCCAGTTCAACAATCGGGTGCTGACGGTGCCGGCTCCTCAGACTTTGAACGAGGAGTTCGGGAATTGGAGCATCCATGGGTTGTAGGCGGACGGAGATCTGAACATCAGCAACTGCACCATCTGCTCGCCAACGTCCCAGCGGTTCTTTACGTTCTTAGAATAGAAGGGCAGAACTTCGTTCCAGTCCTAGTGAGTGAAAATATTGAGCGTTTGCTTGGAGTCACTGTCGCGGAGTCGATGTCATATAAGTGGTGGCTGGATAGTTTGCATCCGGAAGATCGTGATCGGGTCGCGGGGGTATTGACTGAAGCCTTAAAGGGCGATGGTTATGCGATGGAATACCGGCTTCGGCACAAGGACGGCAGTTATCATTGGGTACAAGATAATAACCGGGTCGTGCGCGACGCCGGGGGCAAACCGCAACAAATGGTCGGGGTGTGGACAGACATAACGGAACGAAAGCGAAACGAGGAACGGTTGCGTCAACAAGCCGACATTATCGAGCGCGCACAGGACGCCATTATTGTGCGCGATTTCACCAGCGACCTCATCACCGTTTGGAACAGTGGTGCGGAACGTCTCTACGGCTGGAGCGCGAATGAAGCGATCGGGCGGCCGATGGGAGAGCTGATTTTCGCGGAGCCAAACGACCGCCAGGCGCTGGTCAAACAGCTGGTTTCGACCGGCGAATTCCATGGGGAGATCAAGCACCGCGCCAAAGATGGACGTGAAGTGATTGTCGATGGTCGCGCCACCCTTATCCGAAACGACGACGGCACGCCGCGCTCGGTGCTCGGAATCAACACCGACATCACCGAGCAGAAAAAAATGGAGAAACACGTGCTCCGCACGCAACGCTTGGAAAGCATCGGAACCTTGGCCAGCGGGGTGGCTCACGATCTAAACAATATCCTGGTGCCAATCTTGATGGCTGTGCCAATTCTGCGTAACGACCCGTCCCCGCAGGAAAGTGAAAATTTTCTAAACACTATCGAGTCAAGCGCGGCGCGCGGGGCCGATATCGTAAAGCAGGTACTCACCTTTGCCCGCGGCGCGGCCGGCGACCGGGTCCTTTTGCAACCAATTTACATCATCGAAGAAATCGCGAAGATCGCAAGACAGACCTTCCCGAAAACGGTGCGGGTGCGAACGAATTACGCAGAGGATCTGCGGCTGGTTGAGGGCGACCCAACGCAACTGCACCAGGTGTTGCTCAACCTGTGCCTCAACGCACGAGACGCCATGCCCGAAGGGGGGAGCCTTTCGCTGACCGCCGAAAATTTCGACGTCGATGAACAGTATGCGACGATGACGCTAGGCCTCAAAGCAGGTCCTCACGTTCTTATCAGCGTCATCGATACTGGCACCGGGATTCCGCAGCATATCGTCGAAAAGATTTTTGATCCTTTCTTCACCACAAAAGAACCTGGCAAAGGCACTGGTCTTGGGCTTTCGTCCGCGCTCGGCATTGTTAAGAGTCATGGTGGAGTCATAAACGTTTACAGCGCCGCCAACGGCACGACGTTCCGTGTTCTGTTACCATCCACGGCGAGCGTTCTCCAAGCTGACGAGACAAAGGCGCAAATGGAGGTTCCAATCGGTCACGGCGAAACCATTCTCATTGTGGATGACGAATCGGCAATTCGAGAAGTGGCAAAGGCCGTTCTTTCTCAGAGTGGCTACAAGGTTCTTGCGGCGGGCGATGGTCCGGCCGCGCTCGCCTTTTTTGCGCGACAATCGAAAGAGATCGATCTGGTGTTGACCGACGTGGTCATGCCGATTATGAGCGGCTTGGCGCTCGCGCGAACGCTGCGCAAGATGGATCCCAAAGTAAAGGTCATTGTCTCGAGCGCGCGGGATAGCGATTGCAACCCGAGCGAACTGACTGACATCGGAGTGCAGGGATCTCTAAACAAACCTTACTCGCGGGAAACATTGCTGTGCGCGGTTGATAGCGTGCTGCACAACACCCTTAAGCACTAAGATGCGTCCTCTGCGAATCCTTATCGCTGACGATCACGAAGTAGTGCGGGAGGGCATGCGGGCGTTGATCGAGCATGAGCCCGGTTGGCGAGTCTGTGGCACTGCCACAAACGGCCAAGAAGCGGTTCACACCGCGAAGAAGGTGAAGCCCCACGTGGCTGTCCTGGATATGGCAATGCCGAATTTGGACGGGCTGGAGGCTCTGCGCGAGATCAAACGCGCCTTGCCGAATACGGAAGTAGTGATCTTTAGCGCCCATCACTCGGAAGAGGTTATCGGGCAGCTATTCGAGGCAGGAGCTAAGAGCTACATTCAAAAGTCTGATGCTGGCCGGTACCTGGTGGCCGCGATCAAATCGATCGCCGAGCACAAGCCGTTTTTCACGTCCGAAATCTCTCAGATTCTTTTCGCAAAGTTTCTGTCCGGTTCTGCAGGGAAAAAGCAAAACGGGCAGGAACATACCGTCACCGCCCGTGAAAGAGATGTGGTACGCCTCCTTGCCGGGGGTAACAGCAACAAAGAGGTCGCCAATGCCCTTGGAATCAGCATACGCACAGCCGAAACTCACCGGGCGACGCTAATGCGCAAACTCGGCCTGGAGTCCCTTGCCGCATTGGTTCGCTACGCGATCCGAAATAACATCATCGAAGCGTGAAGTGAAGCTCGCCCCTGGCTCAATAGGCGATCAGAATCGTGATTCGAACAGCGGCCAAGATACTCTGATTAACCTCGCCGGCTTCAGTAGTTCTCGACAACGAAAAACACGTATTCGCCGCGCCCGTGTGTAGCATCAGCGCTGCTAAGTCTGGCGTATGCGAATGCAAAATACTTCAGCGCAAAAAAAACATGCCCGCAGGTCCATCGCAAGGTGCGCAGCGGGATTGATCGTTTTCTGGCTGCTCGCGACGTCCTGGTCCGCGGCGGCCTCAGTCGTTTCGTTGGGTGCGGCGGATACCTTTGCCGTTTTAGGCGGCTCAACGGTCACTAATACTGGCGCGACCGTAGTTACCGGGGATCTGGGGGTAAGTCCCGGAACTGCCGTTACTGGATTCGGGCCCGGAGTCGTGCTCAACGGGTCCATTCATATGAATGACGCTCTCGCCATGCAAGCTCATGCCGATGCTGCCACCGCCTATGCGCAACTAGCCGGCGAGACCCCGACGACCGACTTATCAGGAATGAACCTGGGCGGCATGATACTCACGCCCGGTGTCTATCATTTCGGTACTACCGCTCAGTTGACCGGAACGCTTACGCTGGACACGGGAGGAGACCCAAACGCTGCCTTCCATTTCCAAATCGGCACGACCCTGACGACCGATCCCTCTTCTATGATCACGTTGCTGAATGGCAGTTCGGCTAACATCTTCTGGCAGGTCGGCACCTCAGCCACGATTGGCGTCAACAGCGTGTTTTACGGAAGTATTCTCGCAGATCAAAGTATCACCGTTAACAGCGGGGCGACTATCAACGGGCGAGCCATTGCGATCAATGGAGCCGTCACGCTGGATACCAACACAATCACTGCTCCTGTTGTCCCTGAACCTAGCACTTGGTTTCCGGGCGTTCTGGCTCTCGCCCTTGTCGGGTTCACGGAACGCCGGCGAACGCAAAAGTTTCTCGTAAATCTGAGTCGTCGAGGCAGCTAGTCTGTGTAGCTTGCTCATCAGAAGTTTCGACTGGCTTCCCGGTTGCAACAACAATGAGCTTCGACTCGCGAAAGCTTTCGAAGTTGATCTGAGCGCTATCTCCAGCTGATCCAAAGCTTCAGTAGTTTTTCCCGGCGAAAACACGAACTCACCGCGCCCGGGTGTAGCACCCTCGCTGCTCACATCTGACGTATGCAAAACAGTTCGACACATAAAAATTATGTCCGCGGATCGGCCGCGGCGCGCGCAGCGGCATTAACCGTTCTCGGACTAATCGCTACCTGCTGGTCGACGGTGGCCCAAACCGTTCCACTCGGTGCGGCGGACACCTTTGCCATTTTAGGCGCATCAACGGTCACTAATACTGGCGCGACGATCATTACCGGGGATCTGGGGCTGAGTCCCGGGAGCTCCGTCACTGGGTTCCCACCCGGAGTAGTACTCAACGGGGCCATTCACATCAGTGACGCACTGGCCAATCAAGCTCATGCCGATGCTCTTACGGCTTACACGAAGCTCGCTGGCGAGACGCCGACGGCCAACTTAACGGGAATAAATTTAGGTAGTTTGACGCTTACGCCCGGGGTCTATCGTTTTAATTCGTCCGCTCAATTGACCGGAACGCTTACGCTCAACAACACAGGGACTCCCAATGCCCCCTTCCATTTCTTGATCGGCTCCACCCTGACCACAGCCTCTAACTCCTTGGTCACGTTGCTTGGCGGTCCGGATCCGAACATATTCTGGCAGGTAGGTAGTTCTGCCACTATCGGCATCGGCAGCAGGTTCGTCGGAAGTATCGTTGCCTTAACCAGCATTACCTTAACTACCGGGGCCAGTCTCGATGGAAGAGCCTTGGCGATTAATGGAGCCGTCACACTGGACACCAATAATATCCAGGCCCCGGCTATCCCAATTAAGACGGCGCGCTTGATCGCTCCGGAAGAGCTAGCTTCAATTTACGAGATAAAGTTTGCGCTCGACACCATGCAAGGTGTCAACTTGATCCAGCGCATGGATGACATTCGTGCGGGATCAAGCGGTTTTTGCGCGGCTGGCTATACGCCTCAGGTGATCAGCCAGGGCTATAGCAAGGATTTCGATGGTAAAACTACTCTCCTGGATAAGAATCCAACGCCGGCTTTTGTTCCCGCGCCCGAGAATCGCTGGGGAGTTTTTGTTACCGGTTCAGGTGAATATGTGAAGGTCGGTGACGAGGATGACAATGCCCTCGGCTATAAGATCACAAACGGTGCAGTGATTCTTGGTGCCGATTACCGATTGTCGCACAATTTTGCTGTCGGCATTTACGGCGGATACGAGACCGGCGATGCCACATTGTTTGGGAACGGACGCTTAACGATGGAGGGAGGAAACGTAGGTGCATTTGCCACCTATTTCTGCAATGGGTTCTATGTCGATGTTGCCGGCGGTGGCGGTTGGAATAGTTATGACATACGGCGCACCGCCCTCATGGGTGATGCACGGGGCAAGACCGATGGTAGTGAAGTCAACGCCCTCGGCGCCATCGGACACGATTGGAAAATTGGTTGCTTTAATATAGGTCCGACCGCGTCCATCCAATATACCAACGTCAACATCGATCGATACACCGAAAACGGTTCGCTGGTCCCCTTGCAGATACAAGATCAGAGCGAGGACTCGCTTCGCAGCACGGTAGGGCTAAGGGCCAGTTACGACATCAGAGCTGGCTCGATGATTTTCCGGCCCGAGGCGCGCGCGGCGTGGCTACACGAATATTACGATCAAGCTTATCCGATCGATGCGCGCCTGGCTTCCGGAGGCGGAGGTGTCTTGACGGCATTCGGACCGACTGTCGGCCACGACGCCGCACAGATCAGGGCGGGCGTCAGCGCGCAACTGAGTCGGGCCTTCGCGGTCTACGTTTACTACGATGGGATTCTCGGGCGGAGCAATTACGACAGTAATGGGGCGAGCGGCGGTTTCTCGTTCAGCTTCTAGGCTTCAGCTTTAGTGCAGCTTAGGCGTGGCCCAATGATCAATTGGGCTAGGCCGAGCGTACCACACGGATACAAGCTAAATACGCCGGTAGATCTGCGGTCCACAAATCCGTAGTTCCCGCAACGGCACGCTGCATACTCAATGCTTGGGATATCGCGCATGAAAAAATCTTCCTACGAGTGGCCGCGGCATTCTCCCCAAACGAAACTTTTCCGACAGGAAGAGACATCGTTAGGGGCACCCAAACATTCCCGCGTCAATGTAAAAACAAAGACGATTCTTATCCTCGATGATCGTCCCGCCAATCGTCGGCTCCTCTTAGGGATGCTGACAAATCATGGCCACCGTGTGCTTGAGGCGGACAGCGCCGTGAAAGGGCTCAAAAAGGTCCGCAAAGAGAAACCCGACCTGATCATTGCCGACATTCTGGTGCCAAAAATGCACGGCTACGAATTCGTGCGCAAATTGCGACGTGATCGCAAGATCGCGCACACACCGGTGGTTTTTTTTACGGCGGGCTACATCGAAGAGGAATCACGGAAGCTGGCCAAGGCATGCGGCGTCCACCATGTCATCGTCAAGCCGGTCAAGCCGGAAGAAGTCATTCAAATCGTTAATAAGGCGCTTGCCATGCGAAGGCGTGCGAGCCGCTCTGTTTCGGCGCGGGAGTCGGCCCGCAAGCATCTGCGCGTTGTTACCGACAAACTGGCCGGCAAGGTTTGCGAGCTCGAAGAGCTTAACATCAGATTGCAGACCGAAGGCGCGGAGCGGGACCGGATGGTCAACGAGTCATTGTTGGCGCACGCAGAGGCTCGCCACGCGAGAGACGAAGCGGAACGCGCCAACTGCGCCAAAGACGACTTTCTGGCCATTCTCTCCCATGAATTGCGAACGCCATTAACCCCTGTCCTCATGTGCGCGACGGCCTTGGAGCGAGAAGAGTCCATCGAGCCGGAGCTTCGCGAGCAACTCAGTATGATTCGGCGCAACGTTCAGCTCGAAGCTCGACTGATCGATGACTTGCTCGATTTGACCAAGATCGCTCGCGGTACGCTTCAGCTGGTCGGAGCGGACGCAATTGATGTTCATTCCTTGCTCGCCCACACCCGGGAAATTGTGGAAAACGACGCAAGACAGAAGTCCGTTCAATTGGACTTTGATTTAACGGCGAGCGAACACCACGTCCGGGGCGACGCGACGCGACTCCATCAGGTCTTTTGGAATCTGGTAAAGAATGCGATCAAGTTCAGCGTGGCGGGAGGACGGATTACGGTCCGTACCTTCAATCCGGCACCAGGCGAATTTGTTCTCGCTGTGAACGACACGGGCGCAGGAATCACGTCGCAAGCACTGCCTGTTATTTTTCGCGCTTTCGTACAGGGAGAAACACGTGAAGCGCAAGCCGCCGGAGGCCTGGGGCTTGGTTTGGCTATTTCGAAAGCGATCATCGAAGCGCACGGGGGGAGGATCCGTGCCGAGAGCGCCGGTCCAGGACTCGGCGCAATATTTACCATTGAACTCGCCGCCGTCTTGCCGTTTTCCAACGCGGCAGTCACAGAACCGGAACCTGGGTCTCGGACGGCCCCACCTCGTCTGCGCCTGCTCGTCATCGAGGATCATGAGCCAACCATGATGGTGCTGGTGCGGCTCCTTCGTCATTACGGCCATGACGTGTTCACCGCCGAAAACGTGGAGCGCGCGCTTGCCGTGGCCGCGACTAATTCCTTTGATCTGGTCATCAGCGACCTAGGGCTTCCGGACGGAAATGGGATCGATCTAATGCGCCAATTGGCTAAGCGATATGGCCTCCGAGGCATCGCTCTGAGCGGTTACGGTATGCCAGAAGATCGCGCTAAGACAAAACAAGCAGGTTTTCTTGCGCATTTGGTGAAGCCAATCAATTTTGATCAACTTCAGAGCGCGCTTCAGGTATTCGCTCCAGCTGCAGACGCGAACGCGACTTCGGAGGCCTCGGGATAATTCTCGCTTACGATTCATTGTCCGATTTCCCGGCTCCCGCCAACAAGGCGAGAAAACAATTTTTGACGCGCAGCAAACGACGCGAATGCAAGGCTAGTACGGCATTTCGCCCGGGAGTATTACTGAAGCCGGTGCTTTTCTGCCGCGTGGGGCGGTGAATCGGCACTCGTAATGCGCGATCTATCGGTTGAGAGACGGAAACCACGCGCTTTGCGGTGCGACATGCCGCTAGTCCGTAGTTTCCACACCCCCGATTGCGGGTTTCCCCACGTGTCAGCGGCACAGGGGTGGCTCGCTCACATATGTAGAGAGAAATCTCCGGCGGGACTGCACTCCTCAGGAAACTGGGCCCTGATGATTCGTTTCACAGCGATTTGCGGTGGTGCGGAAGTGAAGAAATGGAATGCAGAGTGAGGTCACAGAAAATTTCGAAGATAAGTGGAGCGCAGTAGACGCCAGATGCAGAACCGACCCAGATAAAAATTATGCTTCTCTTTAGAGAAACCCTGACAGCCAGAACAAGCACGGCTTGCACACTCATTGCGGTTTTGAGCACGACGCTCATCGTCGGCGGGTGTTTCGATGAGAACGCAAAAAAGAAAGGAGAACGAACCTCTCCTGAAAAACTTCAGGGAAAAATTCGCTTCACTGGCTCCAGCACCATGGCACCACTTGTTGAGGCACTCGGCAAACGATTTCGGGCATTGCATCCCGAAGTCATCATCGAAGTGGAAATTGGGGGCAGTTCGCGCGGCATTCACGATGTGCGCGAAGGGTCGTGCAATATAGGAATGGTAGCTCGCCCATTAAACGACGATGAGCGCGACCTCATCGGTTTCCCCATCGCGCGTGACGGCGTGTGTCTTATCGTACATAAGGATAATCCCGTAACGTCCCTTTCCTCCGAACAGGTTGTCGGCATCTACACGGGCCAGATCACGAACTGGAAAGAAGCCGGCGGCAACGACGCGCCGATCGCGGCTATTAATCGTGCTGAAGGCCAGGCGGTGAGGGAATTGTTTACCCAGTTTCTAAAAATAAAAAGCGATGACTTCAAAGTCTCGGGAAGCGCAGCCGAAAATCTGGAAGGCATCAAAGCCATCGTTGAAAATCCCAACGCGATTGTCTATATGTCAATCGGCGAAGCTAACATCAGAATTGGGCAGGGTGTGCCTGTCAAGTCGCTTGACATGCATGGCATTACTGCCACCAACCGCAACATCCGCAACGGCCGCTTCCCCATCCAACGGCCTCTCATGCTTGTCACGCAGACATTGCCGTCCGGGATCATGGACGCGTTTATTGAGTTTGCGCTTTCTCCCAATGCTACCGGGATCATTAGCGAATGCAGATTTGTACCTTACTTGGACTAAAACCATGACTGACTGTGGTCTGCACAGACAGAACCAACGATGAAAACAGCGCCGCGCCATATTATTGACGGGCTCAACAAGCTGAACTTGCGGGCCAAGCTGACTCTTGGCTTCATGATCGTGCTCTCTTCGACCGTTATTGTGGGAACGACCTCTCTCTTCAGTGAAAAACGTGACGGTGCCGCCACGCAACGGCTTTTGGATACGGAGACGCGAATTGCAGATCTCAGCCGCAACGGCGAGCGGGCCATGAACCTGACGCGGCAAAACGAAAAAGATTTTCTGCTGCAATTTCGAAGGATCGGCTTCGACGAGGCGAAGGCGCGTTACGCAACCTTGTTGAAGGTGGAAGTCGCTGAGATTCACCAAAACATGGACGCCATTCGACATTTGGTAGCCGACGAGAGCGTCATCCACCAGACGCGGGCCATCGACGAAGCTATGGACCAATTTGAGAAGAAATTCCTCGTCACGATCGAATTGATCAAGCGGCGCGGCTTTTTTGAAGTCGGCGTGGAAGGTCAGTTCCGAAACAAAATCCGTGAGGTTGAGGTGATTTTGACGCAGCAACGGGCGGAAGATCTTCTCGTTGATTTGCTCACGCTGCGACGCAAGGAGAAGGATTTCCTCCTTCGTGATCGGGAGCTAGACGCTCTAGCGATTAAAGAAAGCGTAACGCAATTCCAGCGGCACATCGCCGAGAGCAACCTTCAGCCCGCCTTAAAGGACGCGCTGCGCAAGCTGGTTTCTGATTATCAGGCATTGTTTGAACAATACGTCCAACTTGACGAGCAAATCACGACCGAGACAGAAACCTACCGCACCGCCGTCCATGGCGTCGAACCACTACTCGGCCAACTTCGCACTTGGGCGTTCCAGCGAGCCGACGCGAGTCGAAACCAGGTGTTGCAGTCGGGCAGGACAAATGAGCGAATTGTTCTCGTCACCGTCGCCATCTCTATTTTGCTGGGAATGCTTCTGGCCTTTCTGATATCGCGCAGCATCGCGGGCGGAGCCAACGAGTGCATGGTCTTCGCCGGACGGCTGGCGCAAGGCGATTTGGGCGCGCGAATGCGACGCTCCAGCCGTGATGAATTCGGCGCCATTGCCACCGTATTGAACAGCATGGCGGAACAACTCCAAAAAAATAAAGCCGACCTGCTCGCGGAGATTACGGAGCGAAAGCGGGCGGAAGCGGAACGCCAGGTTATCTCTGAAATAGTCCAGGGCGCCCTCACGACAACCAATCTTGATCAGCTGCTCGAACTCGCTCGCCGGTCGATCGGCAAGCTTATTTACGCGGAGAATTGTTTCGTCGCCCTTCATGATACGACCACCGACCTAGTGCATTTCGAGTTCTGGGTCGACAAGCTTGATCCCGTCCCGTCGCCGCAACCAGTTGACAAAGGCCACACTAGAACCAGCTACGTGTTGCGGACGGGCCAACCGCTGCTGCTGACAAAAGAATTCGAGGCGCAGCTGTTCGAACAAGGCGCGATCGCAAAGAGCGGGTCCGCTTCTGCTTCCTGGCTGGGTGTACCCTTGCGGACTCCCACCCGCACCATCGGCGTCCTGGCAGTGCAGCATTACGAAAAGGAAAACGCTTATAGCGAGCGCGACTTGGAGTTCCTCTCCTCCGTGGCGGATCAGATCGCCATGGCGATTGAGCGCAAGCAGTCCGAGAAGGCCCGCCGTGAGGCGGAGGAGAAATACCGCTCGATTTTTGAGAATTCGAATGACGGCATTTTCCAAAACACGCCCGCTGGTCACTTCATTTCTGCCAATCCCGCGATGGCTCGAATGCTCGGCTTTGATTCACCTGAGGAATTAATCCGCGCGCGCAACGATATTGAGCGGCAGGGCTATGTCGACCCGGCCCTGCGCGATAAATTCAAACAAGCACTGGAGGAAAACGGCTTTGTAACCGGTTTCGAGTACGAAGTTTATCGTAAAGACGGCGCCAAGATCTGGGTGTCTGAGCATTCACGAATCGTTCGCGATGCCGGGGGGCGTGCCCTTTATTACGAAGGCAGCGTTCAGGAGATCACCGAGCGCAAGCGGGCTGAAACAGAACGACAGCGACTCCAACAATCGCAGGAAGCTATTCTGAACAGCATCGGCCGCGGAGTCCACGGAATCGACAAGACCGGTCACATCATTTTTGAAAATCCCGCCGGCGCGAGGCTGCTTGGTCGCGAAGCAAGTGAGCTAATCGGGCGACCGGCGCACGCGACCATGCACCACTCTCGCGCTGACGGCCGTGTATATCCGGTCGAGGAGTGTCCCATTTACGCGACTTTGCAAGACGGTAAGGTTCGCCACGCTGCCGAGGAAACATTCTGGCGCGCTGACAATACGCCGTTTCCGGTCGAGTTTATCGTTTCGCCGATTAGCGGCAGTGCCGAGGAGATTAACGGCGCCGTGGTCGTGTTCGAGGATATTACCGAGCGCAAAAAGGCGGAGACTGAGCTGCGCCAGGCCAAGGAATCCGCCGATGCCGCTAATCGCTCGAAGAGCGAGTTCCTCGCGAACATGAGCCACGAGATCCGCACTCCGATGAACGGGATCATCGGCATGACCGATCTTGCGCTCGAAACGAAATTGAACCGCGAGCAGCGCGAATATCTCGGCATGGTGAAAAGCTCCGCGCACTCATTGCTTAGTTTGATCAACGACATTCTCGATTTCTCGAAAATCGAAGCCGGTAAACTCGAGCTCGAGTCGATCGGCTTTAGCCTGCGCGATTGCATTGGCGGGATGCTCAAGCCGCTCGGCGTCCGCGCGGATCAAAAAGGTTTGGAGCTCGTTGCAGATATTCCGGCAAGTGTTCCCGATCATTTAGTGGGCGATCCGATGCGGCTGCGCCAGATCCTGATCAACCTCACCGCTAACGCGATCAAGTTCACCGAGCGTGGGGCGGTCGTCGTGAAGGTGGCACCCAACGGTGAGGGGCAGCTGCATTTTTCCATCACCGATACCGGCATCGGCATTCCAGCTGACAAACAAGACGCGATTTTCGCAGCGTTCGCGCAGGCGGACGGTTCTACGACGCGAACTCATGGCGGCACCGGTCTGGGGCTTTCGATCGCCTCTCACCTCATTCACAAAATGCACGGCAAGATCTGGATTGAAAGCAAAGTGGGCGAAGGAACCACCTTCCATTTTACGGCCCGTCTTGGCGTGCGCGACACGCCCGCGCCTACCGTAAAGCACGCGGACCCGGGCGACTTGGCGGGCCTGCGCGCGTTGGTGGTGGACGACAATGCGGTAAATCGCAGCATCCTGCGCGAGATGCTGGTGAACTGGCGGATGAGTCCGACTCTCGTCGAATCGGGTCAGGCGGGTCTGGACGAGATGTTGCGCGCAGCCAAGTCCGATTCGGCCTATCAGCTCGTGCTGCTCGACGCGATCATGCCGGAAATGGACGGCTTTGCTCTGGCGGAAAAGATTAAAGAGCAACCGGAACTGGCAGACGCGACTGTGATGATGCTTTCTTCCGCGATGCCGGCTGGCAGTACCGCGCGTTGCGCTGCCCTGGGCATCGCCGGTTTGTTGACGAAGCCGGTGGCGCAATCGGAACTGCTCGACGCAATTTTGATTGCGGTCGGCCCAACCGCGGAAGCCTGGAACTCTCGCGATGTCGGTACCGGCTCTGTCAGAACTGATCTTCCCCGATCAGGTCTGCGCATTCTCGTTGCGGAAGACAATCTCGTGAATCTTGCGGTCGCGACCGGCATCCTGGAAAAGCGAGGACATGTGCTCGTGCACGCCGCCACCGGCCGCGCAGCAGTGGAAGCTTTTAGCGACGGATCCTTCGATTTGATTTTGATGGATGTGCAGATGCCGGAAATGGACGGATTGGAAGCGACACAGCGCATTCGCGAGTTGGAAGAAGGGACTGAAAGTCACACGCCGATCGTGGCGATGACAGCGCATGCGATGGCTGGTGACCGGGAGCGCTGCCTGGCGGCGGGCATGGACGATTACGTTTCCAAGCCTTTGCGGAAAGAAGATCTTCTTCGCGCCGTTGAAGGTGCAAAGGTGGCGGTCGATAAAGATGAAAGCAATTCACCAACCCTGACTTTCCCGAGTTCTGCGTCCGACGAGGCGTTAGTAGACATCGATCAGTTGCGTGACGTCACCGACAACGAGCCGGATCGAATGCGGCGGCTGATCCACATTTATTTGACTCAAGCCGCTCCCATGTTGGATGAGCTCAACGTAGCCATTCAGATCAATTCAGGCGGCGAAGTCGCGCGTCTGGCCCACAAGTTGGTTGGGTCCAGCATTTCCTGCGGTGTGCAGGCATTCACGCAACCTCTTCGCGAGTTGGAACGTCTCGGTAACGAAGGCGATCTCTCCCTCGCAAACGCATTATTCGACAATGTCCGCCGCCAATTTCCACGCGTGCAGGGTGCCTTCGACGAATTTCTCCAAACGGTCCCAAACTCCAATTCGTAATCTAATGAAAAGAACTTACACCCCGACCAAACCCAAAAAGATCCTTATCGTGGACGACGACGAGGTGGTCGCGAACATTTACCGAGACACACTTCAGGGCGAACGATTCAAGGTCGCGGTTGCCAGGAGTGGCGAGGAGGCTTTGCAGAGCATCGCCAAAGAACCGGTTGACCTGATGATTCTCGATTTCTCGCTCCCGGGAATGAATGGAGCGGAGATTCTCAAAACCATTCGTTCGCAGTTCGACGCCCGGGCATTACCGGTCATCGTTTTCACGAACTTTTATTTGCCCGAGGTGGTGCGGGCTGCCGCCGAAGCAGGCGCAACCCAGTGCCTCAGAAAAAGTGATTACACCCCGCGGCAAATGGTGGAGATCGTGCGGGAATTACTTGGGGCCAGCCCCAACGCGAGAAGTGGCGAGGTCCCGCCCGACTTTGAAACAACAGCGCACTTTGAATTGCAGTACCAGGCAAAATTGATCTCCGATTTCCTCGCCGGCGCGCGCCAAAACCTCGGAGGAATGCGCCTCAGTCATCACGCTTTGGTGAACAATCAAGGCGAAGACGTCCGGTTGGCTGAACTCGGCAAGATGCGCCGCTTGTCTCGATCGCTGGCCGGCGCAGCCGGGATCGCCGGCTTTCGTGAGATCGCGCAATTGGCTGATGCTCTGGGATCCCTTTTCATTCGACTCTCCGAAAAGCCAGCGAGCTTTACGCCGTCGGTCAATAGAACGATCGGGCAAGCAATCGACTTATTAGGTGCCACCTTCGACCACGATACCAAGTCGACAAAGGACGTGCCCGTTTCACCCCAGATTCTGGTCGTAGATGACGAAATCATTTCGCGGGAAGCTATCTGTTCCGCGATCGAAAGAGCCAACATTCGGCCTGTGAGCGTGGACGATCCAATTGTAGCGCAGCGCATATTGGAAAAGACGCATTTCGACCTCATCTTTTTGGATGTCGAAATGCCGGGACAAAGTGGGCTGGAGCTGTGTTCCCAGATCCGGAAGATGGCTACGAACTGCGCCACGCCAGTGGTGTTTGTGACGGCGCATTCTGATTTCGAGCGCCGGGCACGATCGGTCCTAAGCGGTGGGAATGATTTTATCGCGAAACCGTTCCTCCCGATTGAGCTCGCGGTTAAAACGCTGATTTTGCTGTTCAAGGGCAACGAGCGGCCACTTTCTACCTCAAATCTCCAGAGCTCTCTTGATAAGGAGATTGGCCAACAGCAAGCAATCGAAGTCTTGCCCGGTCATGCCCAACCCGCTTGTGCAAACGACAAAGATCAAACTCTTGCCGTCCCCGTCGGTAAACCCTGATTCATGGAGACCGTCTCGTTCAAAGCCGATCCCGGTTGGATCCACTTCACGCCGCCTTGGGTTTCGGCTGACAAAGTGATAGATCCGGCAGGCCAAGCGTTCTCTCCTAAAACTATCCCGATAATTATCGCTGATGACGACTCGGTCTCGCGCGAGGTAATCTGCACAGCGGTTAGCAAATGGGGTTTTCGCACCGTCCTCACGCGAGATGGACACGAAGCGATGGCTGCAATCCGTTCCGAGCAAGGTCCAGTCTTGGCGATTCTCGACTGGATGATGCCCGGAATGGATGGTCTGGAAGTCTGCTGGCGCGTTCGAGAAGCTGGCAGGCCAGTGCACATCGTTCTGCTGACGGCGCGCGGTGGTAAAGACAACATCATCGAAGGATTTCGCGCCGGCGCTGACGACTATTTGGTGAAGCCATTCCATGCCGACGAATTGCACGCTCGCATTCTGGTCGGGTTACGCGTGATGACATTGCAGGAGACCCTCGTCGATCGGGTGAAAGCACTGGAAGCAGCAGCTTCTGAAATCGAATCCCTAAAACTTCACATTCCATTGTAACTCAACCGTGGGAAACGAGACAGAATCGACACTAGGGGCCACGGCGGTTCCGGTATGACATCCTCAGAATCGACCAGCCTGCGATTTTATCGAACCTTCGCACGGTTCGCGAGCAGCAGCGTTGTTCTGCTCGGCGGTCTGGCGCTTGTCGGATGGGCGTTTCATGTCGAAGCGCTCAAGAGAATTATTCCCAGGTCCGACCCAGTAAAGCCGAACATGGCGACGGCCATCTTACTTTGCGGCGCGGCCTTATTGCTCTTATCACGAAAGAGGCTGACAATGCCGATCCGTATCTGCGCGGCGGCTATCGCGACAACGGTGATCATCCTGAGCGCGCTGACGATTGGAGAATATCTTCTCAATTGGGACTTTGGGATTGAGCAGCGGTTGATTGGGGACGTCCGGGCAGACCTGGAAAATCCGCATCCGGGACGGATGGCGCCGATTACAGTGGCATGCTTTCTCTTGGTAGGAGTTGCTTTGTTCGCCGCGTCTCGGCAGATGCAAAAGCGATCACGGCTACGGCTCGTCGGAGGTTTGGGCGGAACCCTGACGGCGGCTGGAGCGGTCCCATTAATCGGATTCCTCCTCGAGATGCTATTTGGTCCCAATTGGAATTATATGGGCGTGACTCCTACCGGCATCGTTGGAGCAATCGCCTTCTTGTTGTTGGGCATCGGGTTATTGGCGCTGCTCCGAAGCAACGCACACCTGACATGGTCATTGGATGGATTGACTACCGCGGGATTTGCGAGCGGTTTTACATTAATGATCCTGGCGGCCGGACTCACCTACAATTTCACGGTGAAAATGCACCAAGCGGCGATGCAGGTGGGTCACGCGCAGGAAATTCGGAGGGTGCTCAACGAAACCGAAGCCGGCTTGTTGGAACTGGAGCACGAGCAGCGCAGCTACATCATTACCGCTAACGAATATCTGCTGGACCAATGGAACGCGAAGGAATCTGAAATTCGAGATCACTTCCGGAAGTTGCAGAGGCTTGAGATCGACAATTCCAGCCAACAGCCCGTCCTTCGGCAACTTGGGGCCCTCGTCTCGAAGCGCCTCAACTGGGCGAAGCAAACTACCGAGATCCGGAGGAAGCGCGGCCTTCCCGCCGCACAAGAAATGATCGCCACTGGGACCGGCGTTGCACTGCTGGAACAAAGTCGCGGATTAATTCAAGCAATTGAAACTGACGAAGACGCTCGGTTGCGCGAAAGCCAAACCCAGTCTGGCCTGGCTTCGCAAGCGGTGTTTCTAATGTTGCCGCTCGGAGTATTCGTCTGTTTTGCAATTATCTCCCTCGGAGTGTTTTTTCTGAATTCGGGAATGGGCGAACGCAAGACAGCCGAGCGTGAGCTGCGCGAAAGTGAAGAAAGATATCGCAGTTTGTTCGAGAGCAATCCCAACCCGATGTGGATTTACGATCTTGAAACGCTTTCGTTTCTGGCCGTGAACTCAACTGCTGTCGGACACTACGGATATTCGCAAGACGAATTTCTGGGGATGACCCTCAAGGACATTCGACCTCCTGAAGATATCCCGGCCTTGATGGATGACCTCTCTGAAAAAACAGATGACGTGAATGATTCGATTCAATGGCGACACCGCAAGAAAGACGGCACGCTGATTGACGTCGAAATCACATCTCACGAGCTCACGTGGCTTCGACATCGCGCGAAATTGGTGCTGATCAACGACATTACGGAACGAAAGCGGGCGGAAAAGCATCTGGCGCAGATGGAGGGCAGGTACCGCGGGCTACTGGAGGCAGCTCCCGATGCGATGGTGGTGGTGAACCAGGGTGGACAAATCGTCCTTCTGAATCTTCAGGCAGAGAAACAGTTCGGATACCGCCGCGATGAACTCGTAGGGCAGAAAGTAAAGAACATCATTCCGGAGGGCTTCGCGGAACGGCTGGTCGCGGACGATCTTCGGTCCGCGGAAGACGCACTGGCGCAGCAGATCGGCACGGGGATCGAGCTCACCGGGCGGCGCAAGAATGGAAGCGATTTTCCAATCGAGATCATGCTGAGCCCATTGGAAAGTGCCGACGGCATCCTGGTGACGGCAGCGATCCGAGACATCACCGAACGAAAACGGGCGGAAGATCGCCTGCGCCAACAGGCAAGACTGTTAGATCTTGCGCACGACGCAATCATGGTTCGCGATATGGAAGATCGCGTCGAGTTTTGGAATCACGGTGCGGAAGACTTGTACGGTTGGACCGCCGCTGAAGTTCAAGGCAGGAAGGCGTCCACCTTTCTTTATCAAGATGAACCTGCCGCCACCGCTGCCGCACGAGCCGACGTTATCGAGAAAGGAAAATGGACAGGGGAGTGTAAGCACAATTGCAAAGACGGTGGTACTACAACGGTTCGCAGTCGGTGGACCCTTGTCCGGGACGAGTTGGCGGCGCCCAAATCCATTCTGATCATAAACACAGACGTGACCGAGCAAAGGAAACTCGAAACACATCTGCTGCGTGCCCAACGCCTCGAAAGTATCGGCACCCTTGCCAGCGGAGTCGCGCACGACCTAAACAACATTCTCACTCCGATTCTAATGTGCACCGAAGTGCTGAAAGGCAATCCGATGCGGGAGGATATACCGCCCCTGATTTCCATGATCGAGGAAAGCGCCAGGCGCGGTGCGAATGTCGTAAAACACGTGCTTACTTTCGCGCGGGGGATCGAAGGCGAACGTGTCGTGATCAAGCCTAACCATCTCATCGAGGAGATGGTCGATATCGCGCGAAAGACGTTTCCGAAAGCAATCGAGATCCTCAGCCGCTATCCGAACGACCTTTGGTCAATCGAAGGCGATCCGACGCAGTTGCATCAGGTGCTGCTCAATCTTTCTGTTAATGCGCGCGATGCGATGCTTAATGGCGGCACGCTCACACTCGCGGCCGAGAACTTCAATGTAGATGAGAATTATGCGTCCATGATGCCAGGCGCCAAACCGGGTCATCACATCATGTTACGTGTTACAGACACGGGCCGTGGAATGCCCCGGGCGATGCTCGATAAAATATTCGATCCGTTTTTTACGACCAAAGAAGTGGGCAAAGGCACCGGCCTCGGTTTGTCCACGACGCTCGGGATTGTGAAAAGCCACGGCGGATTTATCTCTGTTTATAGCGAACCGAGTAAAGGAACGACATTCAAAGTGTTCCTGCCGGCAGCTGTGATTCGAGAAGATCTGCAACAATCAAAAACTTCTCTCGTGCCCATTCAGGGAAATGGCCATGGCCAATTAATCCTCGTGGTCGACGATGAGCCGAACATTCTCGGCGTCACAAAAATGATTCTTGAGAAGCACAGATACGATGTTGTCTCGGCCAGCGACGGCCCGGAAGCGCTCGCAATTTTCGCGCAACGAATGCAGGCAATCAGCCTTGTCCTGACAGACCTCTCAATGCCCTACATGGATGGAATCGCGTTGGTGCGCTCGCTTAAAAAGATGCGCCCCGATCTTTCGATTGTCGCTTCCACCGGGCAAGGCGAGCAGGCAGGCGTGGTCGAGCTTCAGTCCCTCGGTGTGAAAAATTTTCTGACTAAGCCCTATAACACTGAGCGCTTGCTCGCCACACTTGACGATACTTTGCACGGTCGCGAGAGCGAATCGCCCGGTGTTCAAACGACATAAGAGTAGTTAGCTTTCTCGCGGCAGACGATAGCAACGATCCCGACGATGTGGTCGAGACAGTTGCGCGCGCCGTTAACAACGAGCCGGTTGCCCTACCTGATTTTGCACTCTCGGCCTGAGCAGCACGCGTGCAGCGAATTGCAGTGAGCTGAAATGCGAATGCCGCCCTAACGGCAGAGCCAACTCGGTATTCTCCGCAACCGAAAATGCGTATTCCTCTGGCGCGAGCTGTGCACCGGCCATGCTATTGAATAATCGCATGGCCGAGAATAAATTCGCGAGAAGGAATGACCGTTTAATATCTAAGTGGGTCTTTAGGTTCGGAGTGGTGGTATACACAGTTTTGTTTGTTGCGGTCACCTCCAACTCGTCGGGCTCGCTAATTTTCGGGAATCGAGAACACGCTGACTGTGATGGTGCAAATCATTTCCTCCAACAGAGCGCGTTGCGATCGGACAGGCCGAGAGGCAAATTATTCCGTGGGCCAGCAGGGTTTTTGCAAGTTCGGCGAAAAGCGGCGCCATTGAGGTTGGTAATCTCACTTCAGACGCAAACAATCGTTCATAGAACTTTAACCCCTAACGAGCTTTTGTTAGAGGCCATCCGAATCTGGTGCCAGATCCACAGCGCCTCTCTCTAATGAGGTCGGTCAGATCACGGTGTTTCCATCACTTCTGGTGGCCGGCCTGGTGCTCGACTGCTCCGATGGAAGCTTTTCGAGGCACGTCAAGACATCAGCGCGAGCGCTGTTAACACCGAGCCGGTTGCCCCACCTGAATTTGCACTCTCGGCCTGAGCAGCACGCGCGCGCAAATTTTATCGGAGCACGGCGCGCTCAGCGCGCAGCGCCACGGGGGTGCGTTATCCCTGCATCCGAATTGTAATCGCCTTGCAATTACGCTTTCACGCGAAATCCAATTTGGACATTGGACATGCTGAAACGACTCAAATATTCAGCGAACGTACATTACTGGTTGGCAGACTCGAGTTCGGAAATCGTTTCGCGAAGCTCTGCCGTGCGCTCCAGAACGGCTTCCTCCAGCGCGGCCCGTTGATTCTCCAGAGCGACATATAGACGGCGCATCTCCAGAAGATTGCGAATGCGCAGCAGCGCTTCGGTTTGGCTCACTGGCTTCACCAGGAAATCTGTCGCGCCGGCCTCAAGTGCGCGCGATTTTGATTCTTCCGCCGTGTCGCCGGTTAACACGACGATTGGGAGGAAATCTTCCGCGGCATCGGCGCGAAGCGCCTCCAAAATCGCAAAGCCGTCCACTTCCGGCATTATCAGATCAAGAAGAAGGAGATCGGGATCGAACGCTAGACACGTCTCAACGGCCGACCTTGAATCGGTGACGCTCATGACGCGCGTGTAGCCGTGTCTTTGCAGGAGTTGCTCAAGCAGATTGACGCTCCTGAGGTCATCATCGACGACCAGGATCTTCATTTGGTGAAGCAACGGCTCGTTAACCATTGTGTGCCAGTATACTGGCAGCACATCTCATTCCGACGGACCCGGTGGCGGAGCCACTAAGTCTTTTTCCTAGAGGAGCGCCTCCAGCCGGCTGATCAGGTCTTTCTTGCTCGTCATTCCAGTAACCTGGTCGCGCAGCTGGCCATTCTTAAAGAAGAGCAGAGAGGGGATCGCCCGGATATTGTATTTCAAGGACAAGCTCTGATTTTCGTCGACGTTAACCTTGGCAACCTTGAATGCGTCCGCTTTTTCGCGGGCGATTTCGTCCAAGAGCGGCGCGATCAGCTTGCATGGCCCGCACCATTCCGCCCAAAAATCGACTAGCACCGGTTTCTCGCTGTTGATTTCGCGGTCAAAGTTTGATTCGTCCAGTTTAATTGTCGTCGAGTTATCCGTAGCCATCACGAAACATAATTCCAAATCTGCAAAATAAAAATCGCAGCTGACATCGCTAGCACCGCCCAGCAAAGCGGTATTGGTATGTCGTCGATCCGCATTTGCGGAGCCGGCTGCGGCGGCGGGGCGACCGTGATCCGGGTCGGCGAAGTTTCGACAGCCGGCAAGTCGACTACGGGTTGCGTTTTCGTCATCTCGCCTTTGGGCGTTTGGATCGTCATTGCAGCTTCAGCTGCCCGGAGAGGCGAGGGTGAATCCGAGAGGGGCGGTGGGGAGGCCTTAGCGTTGGCAGATGAATCCGGGCCGTTTCGCGCCCCGCGTGTTGTAATAATGATGTCGGACGCTCAGCCGAAGGCGAAACCATGATCCGTACTGTTTCTTTCTTTGGGGGTTCGGCTGAATCAGTCACGGGCAGTCTGATTTAACGTTAAGGTAAGACCTTGCCCTACATGCATGATCTTGTCACTTCCAAAGTTAGTCGGGCAATGAAAATTCTTATGCGAACTAAGCCAGCAAATCGTAACCGCGAGCGCCGGTGATTCGCTTCGTCAGGAACCGTCCGACCGGTTCCGGCTTCGACAAAATTACGCGTGTGTCGACATCTGGGGCGTCTGCCTCGGTCCGGGCGATCAACGGCTGGTCGACCAGCAATTTCAGATCGCGCCCGACTTTTTCCGCTGCCATATCATATGCGATCTGTTGTTGGACCGACATTGCGCTTCGGTATCGCGAATTCTTGAGCTTTGCCGGAATTTGGCCGGCCATTTTCGCAGCGCGCGATCCGTCTTCGCGCGAGTATTTGAAAATGCCGAGCCTCTCGAATCGCACGCGTTGAATAAATTCCAACAGCGACTCAAATTCTTCGTCGGTCTCGCCGGGAAATCCCACGATCAATGTCGTTCGCAACGCTACGCCTGGAATTCCAGCGCGCAGTTTATCGATCAAATGCTCAATATGCTTGCGCGAAGTCTCCCGTCGCATGCGCTGCAGCATCGATTCGTGGATATGCTGAAGCGGGATGTCGATGTAACGCGCGACTTTTTCGCAGTCGGCGATGGTTTCAATCAACTCATCGCTCCAGTGGGCGGGGTGAGTGTAGAGAAGCCGCACCCAGAAATCGCCATCGATCTTTTCGATTTCACGGAGCAAGCGCGACAGAGTTGGACCGCGCGCTGAATCGACTGGCTGGCGCGGGCCGGCTTTTTCGTCCCACAAATCCATTCCGTAAAACGTCGTGTCCTGACTGATCAGATTAAATTCGCGCACGCCTTCCGCGACGAGCCCCCGGATCTCCGCTAACACCGATTCCATTGTCCGGCTGCGATGCTTGCCCCGCATTTGCGGGATGACGCAGAAAGTACAGGGGTGATTGCAGCCCTCGGCGATCTTTACATACGCGGAATGCGAGGGAGTTAGGCGAAAACGCGGCGTATCGTAGTCAGGGATGTAAGTCGGACGCTTGTCCGCGAATGTAAGATCGAGATCTTCGTCGGCCATCACTCTCTCGACGATTGCGCCAAGCTCTTTCACTTCGTCGAGCCCGATGAAGGCGTCGACTTCGGGCATTTCCTCGCGTAATTCTCGCGCAAACCGTTGCGACATGCAACCGCTCACAATCAATTTTTGACCGGGCCGCTTGCTCAGGCCGCGCGCCTGATGCGCGGACAAAATCGCATCGATCGACTCTTCTTTTGCCGAATCGACGAACGCGCACGTGTTTACGACCAGCACGTCCGCGTCGTCAGCCAACGACGTGATTTCCATGCCGCGTTTCAACACGCTTCCGAGCATGATCTCGGCATCCACTAAATTCTTGGCGCAACCGAGACTGATCATGCCGACTTTGGTGCTCATGATGAGAAAGCCACTGCCGTGGCCGATTACTCGACGGTGACGTCTTCGTCGTCACCGCTCACCGGCTTTCCGTTTTTCGTGATCCGAATAGCGTCGCGATCCAAAACGCGAACCGCGATTTTTTGTCCGCGAAATTCAACCGTTCCGTCGGACGGTGAAATCCAGCGTTCAAATGCGGGCTGCGAAGATCCGTCGTCCACCACGACCTTGATGTAAGTTTTCTTGAGCGGCTTGATCGCAACCTGATTTGGACCTTGCGCTTCTGGTGGCTTTTGAGCCGCTTCGGCGTTGGCTAAGTCTTCCGGTCTCACCGGTTCGGCCCGGCGAACTTCCGGTTCTTTCGTCGGCGCAACGCTGGCTCTTGCAGCCGGGTTTGCATTCGCGAAAGCCGGCACAAACGCTTCCGGTATCGGAATCGACGGCGCTACGGTGGCAACTGGGGGCGCAGGTTTCTTTGTCGCTTCGACCATTGCCACCGGAGCCTGAGACGGCGCGCGAGTCGGAGCTTGTGCCACAGGCGCAGGTGCCCGCGATGGAGCTTGCGCGATCGGCGAAGGCGCGCGTGTCGGAGCCTGGACTACTGGTGCGATTGTAGCAACGGGTGTTTTCACTGGCGCTTGCGGCGGCGCGCTTTGCTGAGGCGGAACTTGCGCCTGCGGAGGGGCCGCTTGAGGCGACGGCGCTTCGGACGAGGTCGGCTGCGGAACGCCGACCATCTGATGCGGAGAAATTCTCTGGATATTCAAAATCAATCGCATCGCGACGAAGCCGACGACGATCACTCCGATCGCAATCAGCAACGGAAACGGCGAAGAGCGATCGCGTGAGCGCGGCATTCGCGAGGCGGCTGGCGGACGCGTCGGCCGAACGCGGCGCGGTTTCGGAGCCGGTTGGTCTTGCAGATAGGAATAACCATCCACCGTTATCTGCTGAGACGTTTCAAATGCGTCGAGATACGGAGTGACATCGACATCCAGAAACTTTCCGTAGATCAATAGAAAACCTTTGGCGTAGGCGAGACTCGGAAATTGCGAAAAATCATCTGCCTCAATCTCCGCTAGCCGCGAAGGCCGGATTTTGGTCAGCCGCGCGGCTTCGTCGAGCGTGAGCCCGCGAGCTATTCGCGCATCCTGAAATTTCTTGCCCAGACCTTCAATTGTCATGACGGGTTTCGCCGGCTAAACGGCGGCATCGAGATCGACCAGGATCTCTCGAGGTTTGGCGCCTTCGCCGGGACCCAAAATACCGCGCTGCTCCAGAATATCAACGATGCGCGCGGCCCGTGTATAGCCCAATCGCAGCCGTCTTTGCAGGAGTGAAGTCGACGCGCGTTTTTCCTGCCGAATGATCTCCAAACACTTCTCGACCAGCTCCTCGTCTTCTTCACTGACCTCCTCTTCGGTCGAACCTGACGCCGCCTGAAGTTTTTCGTGCATCGCGGGATCGAACGCCGGTTTGCCCTGCGCTGAAACGAATTCCACCAGGCGCCGGATTTCCTCATCGGTAACGAGCACGCCTTGGGCGCGGATCAATCGCGACGCGCTCGGTGGCAGATAAAGCATGTCGCCCTGGCCTAACAAACGGTCCGCTCCGTTTTCATCCAGAATGACGCGACTATCGACCTTGCTCGCGACTTGAAACGCGATCCGGCTCGGAATGTTCGCTTTGATCACACCGGTGATCACGTCTGCGCGCGGCGTTTGGGTTGCGACAATCAAATGAATGCCGGCCGCGCGGGCCATTTGAGTGATCCGGGCAATCGCGCTCTCCACATCGGCCGGAGCGGTTTGCATCAAATCGGCCAGTTCGTCGATTACAACTACCACGTACGGGATCTTTTCGGGAATCGGCGTTTCCTCCTCGCGCGGAGCTTTGATTTCGCCGGAGTCCTGTTTCGGCATTTCTCCAATGTCACCCGCTGTCTTTTTCTTCGGACGCGCGTTGAAGCTGATGATGTTTCGCACGCCGACGCGGGCGAACATTTTGTAGCGGCGCTCCATTTCATCGATCAACCAGCGAAGCGCGAGCAACACTTTCTTCGGATCAGTTACAACGGGGAACGCCAGGTGAGGAAGCGCATTGTAGTGCTGGAGCTCGACCACTTTTGGATCGATCATGATGAAACGCAGTTCTTCCGGGGTGAATCGGAACAGCATACTCGCGACCAGTGCATTGATGCAGACGCTTTTGCCAGCGCCAGTCGTGCCAGCGACGAGCAAGTGCGGCATTTGGGCGAGATCCGCGATGATCGCTTTGCCGTAAACGTCTTTGCCGAGGGCGAGCGGAAGTTTGCACCGACCTTTCGCGTCTTCCCAGTCGACCGATTCGAACAATTCGCGCAGTGTCACGGTGACTTTGCGTGTGTTGGCCAACTCGATGCCGACGGTATCTTTGCCGGGAATCGGCGCGAGAATGTTGATCCGTTCGGCGCGTGTTGCGCGCGCGAGGTCGCGCTCAAGGCTCACGATCTTGTCCACGCGAACGCCTTTCGCCGGGTAGACTTCGTAGCGTGTAATCGTCGGGCCCTTCGTGATGTCACCCGGCGCGACTGCGATTCCAAATTGCCCGAGTGTGTCGATTAAGGTTTGTTGAACGCGTTGTAATTCGCTCGGATCGGCGCCGCCTCGTCCTTCGGGATCGTGTTCGTTCAACAAATCGAGCCCAGGCAGCGCATAATTCTTCCCGTCCCAGGCGTGACTCGTTAGGCCAGCCGGAGAGGACGTCGATCTTGCGGAAGAACTGCGCAATTCTGCGAGCGAAGGTTTCTTCGGTGCCGTGAGTTCGTCCGGAAGGGCCGTCGTGTCGACAACTTTCGGCGCCGGACGACCTGCCAGTTCTTCCGGTGAAATGAACGTTGCAGCCGGTTCGGGAACGGCCGCCCCTTTTCTCTTCAACTGCTTCTCGATGGCGCGGCGCTGCTTCGAAAGTTCTTTCTGACTAATCGCCAGTTGTCCTTTGATGTCTGCGTTGCGCAGTTGTCGATGCAGCCGCCATTCGTGGAGTCGGCCAAGAGCGTCGCGCGTGCCGGAAACGGTTTGCTGAACGAGATGGATCGGGCGCAGCCCAGTCATCAGGATCAAACTCGCGACGTAAATTCCTCCGAGCAAAATGCCGGAACCGACTTTGCCCATCGAAGTCAGGAGCAGCGTTTTGCCAAAAACGTAACCGACCCAACCGCCGGGACCTTGAATGTTGTAAGCGTGCTTCCAGCCTTGCAGGTGCCACGTTTGCCATTGGAACAGACAAGCACCGGAAGCGATGAAGAGAATCGTCCACGGAAGCCGCGCAACAAGGCGCACGCCGGCGTGAAACAATTTCATTGTGCCGAAGAACAAGAGAGCGCCAGCGAGCAAATACGAACCCGCACCAATCAAATAATAGAATATGCTGGCGAAAATCGCACCGGCTGGACCAATGAAGTTCTGTGCCGGCCTATTTGGCGGCGAGAGGTAACTCCACGGCACCCACGACGGCAGATCTTTTGGGTTGTAGGAAATCAACGCGAGGAAGAGCAGCGTTCCGACGCCGAGTAAAATAATGGCGACGACTTCATTCCAGGCACTGTTCTTTGAGCTGCGGGACACCGGCGATCGGTCATACTAATGCTGCAAGCTCAGGTTTATTCAACCTGTCAGGCGTAATCTTCCTGTTCCGCTGACTTTTAATCTGTTCTCTCTAAAGTAAGAAAAAGTCGCAGAGATAGAGGAAGATGGGGGCAGCTTTCATCTTGCGCGACATGCATCCGCGCCATTACTGTCCGAGCGCATTATGCATTTTGGTGTTCTCGCAGTCACCGCCACAATCTCTGCCGCTGCCCTGATTTTCTTTTGTTCCTGCGACAAACATCGCGTCGGAGAAGACCCTGAAGTTCAAAAGGAACATGCCGATGAAGCGAAAGGTGGCGACGAGAATGTCGCTGTACCGAACAAGGCGGATGTTCCGGAAAACGCAGCTCCGAATCGCACGCCGGCCGAATTTTTCCCCAAGACTACGCCTTCGCCCTAAGGAGGATTCGTTATGGCCAAACATGAGTATCTGAGGTCGCCGCCTAATCTCACCGGCATGCCGCCTGGCGTGCCCTACATCATCGGCAACGAAGCAGCGGAGCGTTTCTCTTACTACGGCATGAAATCGGTCCTGACCGTCTTCATGGCGCATTACCTGTTGAATCAATCGGGCGTGCTGGCGCCGATGAATGACAACCAGGCGTATATGTACAGCCACGTTTTTGTGTTAGGCGTGTATGCTCTTCCAGTGCTCGGCGCGATTCTCGCCGATGGCTTCCTCGGGAAGTATCGGACGATTCTGTCTCTCTCAATCGTTTACTGCTTGGGAAACCTCACGCTCGCCTGCATGGCGACGTCGTGGGGAATTGGCATCGGCCAGCGCACGATGCTCGCCGTCGGATTGTTCCTGATTTGTTTGGGTGCAGGTGGAATCAAGCCGTGCGTGTCGGCCAACGTCGGCGATCAGTTCGGCGAATCGAACAAACATTTGCTCTCGAAAATGTTTGGCTGGTTCTATTTCTCGATTAACGCCGGTTCGTTTATTTCCTCGATTCTTTGTCCGTGGCTGCTGGCGAACCCGAAGTGGGGGCCGGGTTGGGCATTTGGAATTCCCGGCATTACGATGTTGATTGCCACTTTGTTCTTCTGGGGCGGTCGCAATAAAATGGTGCACGTGCCGCCATCAGGGCTCGGCTATTTGAAAGAAACGTTCAGCAAAGAAGGCCTAATCACTCTCGGCCGAATCGCCATGGTTTACTTTTTCATTTTGTTTTTCTGGGGGCTCTGGGGAATGAGCAACGGCGTCGAATGGACGTTGCAGGCTGAGAAAATGAATCTGCATTGGATGGGAATGGATTTGATCGCTGCCCAGGTCCAGACCGCTAACCCCATCCTCATCTTAATTTTCATTCCGATCGTGAATTACGTGATCTATCCGGCGATCGATAAAGTTTTCCCGCTTACGCCGCTGCGCAAAATCGGCATCGGTCTTTTTATTACCGCCCTCTCGTTTGTCGTGATCGTTTGGATCCAGGGCCAAATCGATGCCGGATTGAGGCCGAGCATCAACTGGCAGCTCCTCGCCTACGTCATTCTCACGCTCGGCGAAGCGATGGTTTCAATCACCGGCTTGGAATTTTCCTACACTCAGTCGCCGAATTCGATGAAGAGTTCGGTGATGGCGTTATGGCTCCTCACGGTCGCCTCGGGCGAGGGCTTCGTGGCTCTGGTCAATAAATGGATCTTGGGCGGTGGTCACAATCTGAGCGCTTACCAGTACTTTACCTTTTTCACCTGGTTAATGTTTGGGGCCGCTGTCGTCTTCGTCATTGTCGCTTCTTTCTATAAGGGTCGCACTTATCTTCAGACGCAGCTTACGCCTGACGAAGTTGCCACCGAGCCAATTCTTCACGGCGGCACGCCGAGCTGAAATCCCATGAAAATCGCTTTCGCAGCAGCGTCTGTGTTCTCGTTGTCGATCTTTGGGGTCTTCGCGAACCCCGCCGATGACGAATTCGAAAAGATTGCGAAGGACTACTGTGAAAACTACCTCGCTTCCCATCCCGAGCAGGCGACTGAACTGGGCGATCACCGCTTCGATGGCGTTCTGAGAGATTACTCGGCGGACACTCGCGCCCGAATGCTGGCCAATGCCAAGCAAGTTCGAGAAGCGCTCAAGAAGTTCGACGATTACAAACAGTTGACCGGCGCCAACCGGGTCGACGTCCGGATTCTGCGCGACAATGTCGATCGCGAGATTTTTTCGTTGGAAGAACTGCGCGAAGCCGAGTGGAACCCGCTGGTTTACAATCAAAGTCTGGCCGACAGCCTGTATTTGCTGGTCGCGCGCGATTTCGATTCTGCCGAGAAGCGCATTCCAAATTTACGGCTGCGGATGGAAGGTATCCCGATCGTGATCAAGCAAGCGGAGGCAAACTTGCAGCATCCGCCAAAGATTCACACCGAAACAGCAATCGAACAGGTCCAGGGCGCGATCAATCTGGTGCGCAATGGACTCGATCCGCTGCTGAACCAGGCGCCGCAGACGAAGAAAGACATCGCGCCGATCCAGGAGAAAACGGCGCAGGCGCTGGAAGATTACAAGAAGTGGTTGCAGCAGGATTTGCTCAAGCGTGCCGACGGCGATTTCCGGATCGGGGCGGACAAGTTTCGCAAGAAGTTGCGCTTCGCGCTCGCATCCGATTTGTCGATGGAAGAAGTGATGAAGCGCGCCCAGGCCGAGCTCGCCCAAACCCAAAACGAGATCTACGAAACCGCGCTGCCCTTGTACAAGAGATATTTTCCAAAGGCTCCGGCAGCTGCCGGACTGGCGGATAAAAAGAAAGTGACGGCTGCGGTTCTAAATAAGTTGGCCGAGCAACATCAGGACGACAACACGGTGGTGGGCTATGCGCAAAAAGTCGTGAACGAAGCGACTGAGTTTGTGAAGCAACACAATCTGGTGACGGTGCCGACCGTGCCGCTGGATGTGGTTGCCATGCCCGAGTTCAAGCGCGGCGTTGCGATTGCTTATTGCGATTCGGCCGGGCCACTCGAAAAAAACGGGAAGACGTTTTTTGCAATCTCGCCGACCCCGAAAGATTGGCCGAAGGAAAAGAAGGATTCGTTCTTTCGCGAGAACAACAATTACTTTTTGCGCGATCTGACCGTGCATGAAGCGGTGCCGGGTCATTATTTGCAGCTTGCGCACTCGAATGAATTCAAAGCTCCGACGCTCGTTCGGGCGATTTTCGAGAGCGGTACATTCGTTGAAGGATGGGCGGTTTACACTGAGCAGATGATGGCCGAGCAAGGATACGGCGGGCCGGAAGTCAAAATGCAACAGTTGAAAATGCGATTGCGCGCGATCGCCAACGCGATTCTGGACCAGAGCATTCATGCCGGGAACATGACTGAACAGCAGGCAATGGATTTGATGACGAAAGAGACTTTTCAAGAGCAGGGCGAGGCGACTCTGAAATGGAAACGCGCCCGTCTGACTTCAGCGCAGCTTTCCACTTATTTTGTTGGAGTCAGCGAGCATCTCGATCTCCGCGAAGCCGCGAAGAAAAAGTGGGGCAAGGATTTTGACCTGAAGAAATACAACGATCAGGTGATTTCCTACGGCAGTCCGCCGGTCAAATACGTCCGCGAACTGATGGGACTGTGAGGTAGCGGCGATTGACCGTGCCAGTCCGGCTCGGACTCGCCATGGCGGTTCGGTGAACGACCGCTACCTGTGCTAAGATCGACATCATGCTCAAACTGGCCACCTGGTTGCGCGAAAAAGACGAAAAATGGTTTGCGTCATTTTTCGCGGAGCATCCCGAGATCGAAATCCACGATGCGCGCAAACGTGATGTTTCTATCGCAGATGCCGGCGGATTGTTGTTGACCGGCGGCCCCGACATCGCGCCGGAATTTTTGCGCCAGCCGATCCCGGATCCTTCGATGCTTGACAAGGATGTCGATCCTGCGCGCGATCGATGGGAATTTGCGGCTGTGGATCAAGCGCTCGCGCGCGGCTTGCCAATCCTTGCTATCTGCAAGGGCATGCAGCTATTCAATGTCGCGCTTGGCGGCACACTGAAGCTGGATATTCCCGGGCACAAGTTGCCGGAGCAAAAAGATCACGACGTTCAGCTCCTGCGCTCCGACGCGAAAGCGGCGCATCGTTTCGACAAAGTGAACAGCTCGCACCATCAAGCGGTAGATTCGTTAGGCCAGGGGCTCGCAGTCGAGTCGTGGTCCGCTAACGACGACATCGTTGAACAAATCCGCCTCCAGAACTATCCGTTTGGGCTGGGCGTCCAATATCATCCCGAGCGCGGCACGATTTACGATTCACTCTTTGAAGACTTTTTCTCGCGATTATTTGAGAATCGTTAAATCATTGAATCGCTGAATCGTTAATTTTTCTCGTGTCGGCACCGCAAAACACCATCGCGATCGTTTACGACTACGATCAAACGCTGAGTCCGAGCTACATGCAGGACGACGTCATCTTTCCTGCGTTCGGGATCGACGGACCGAAATTTTGGACACGATGCCACGAACTGGTGCGGGATCACGGTTACGACAACGAGATCGCTTACATGAAGGTGCTGCTCGATATGCTCGCGATGGATCGTCCGAAAAATTCCGAGCTCAAAAAGCTCGGTGCGAAACTAAATTTCTACAAAGGTTTGCCGGAAATGTTCGAGGAATTTCGCAATGGCCTGTTGAGCGGTGAACATCAAGCGCACGGCGTGACCGTTGAGCATTACATCCTCTCTTCAGGCCTCAAGGTGTTGCTCGATGGCAGCCGGCTCCAGCCATACGCTCGCGCGATTTTTGGCTGCGAGTTCGATGAAGATCAGGACGGCCGGATCACGTTTCCGCGACGTGTCATCGGTCACACTCAGAAGACGCAGTTTCTTTTTCGGATCAACAAGGGCCTGCTCGACATGTCCCAGGACGTCAACGACCACATGGACGCCGACATTCGACCAATTCCGTTTCCGAACATGATTTACATCGGAGACGGGCCTACTGACGTGCCTTGCTTCACCGTGATGAAGAAAAACGGGGGCCAGGCCATCGCCGTTTACAATCCGGACGATCCGAAGCGTGCTGGGTTCCGGAAATGTTACCAGCTTTCAACTCACGCTGATCGCGTTAAACACATCGCCCCGTCTGATTTTCGACCGAACACCCACCTGCGGCTTTTGCTCGAACAAATGGTCGAGGAAATCGCCAACCGGATCGTTGAACAGCGCAAGGTTGCGATCGAAACTGGCACCGTTCGCGCGCCGAAACATTAGGTTGTAGCCACGGGCTTGCTTGCTGCGCCGTAGCACACTAAAGCGGACGGGCATGTCGAACGCCTTACAAAGGGGTGGCTACATTTTTTAGATCCACCGCGCGCTGCAGCGCGTTTGAAAAACTGTTTTGGCCCAGCACCGGCGATTGCCGATCTTGATACGCGATCGGCGGGTCCGTCAGATCGTTGATTTCAAACTCGGATGGCACATCGCCCATTACGTTTTGGAAAAACTTTGTTTGTGTTTCGGAAAACGGGAAGCAACGCCACAGCGCGTAGGAATTCAGGCCGTTGTTGAGCGCCGTTCGTGAAACCGTAGACGAAACCGAATACACGGCCTCGATTTCGGCGAAGTGCCGCAAAAAGTACAGGTCGGCGACTTCACGATCGTCCTCGATCCGAAAACCCTCGAACTTGAGTCTGGCAGCCTCGCCTTTCTCGAACGGGTGCGGGCGATAAATCAAATCGCGCTCCGGATAATTGCGGCGAATGTAATCGAGACAACGATTCAGGTGTTCAATGTAAACTTCGGGCGGCAGATTTCGCACAAGTAGAAATGGCGTCCCGAAAAAGATAACGCGCCGTTGTCGATATTGGGCGTTATCGAGTTTCGTTGGGAAATCGTGAAGCTCTGCGATGCTGGGAAACCGTGAAGGGATGATTTGGTGTTCGGCGCGGGCGGGCAATTCGCCGCCGCTGTTGCTCATGAAAATGATAACATCGAAAAGTTCTTCCGGGTCCTTTTGTAACCGGCGTAACCGTACGCCGTCGCCGCCCGGATTGATCCGCGGTTTGTAATGTATGGTGCGCTCGACGCCGGTCATCGGTTCGACAAACCGGTTTTGCAACCAACCTGAAGTGGTGAAGCGGTAACGGGCGCGGGCGCCGGTGCGCGTCAATTCGCCGTAGGCTTTCTGCGAGACCGACAAAATCTTATAAACGTCCGGATGCGCGGAAAGCGCCGCATTACCAAGGCCGAGCAGACCGGCAAGACAAAGCAAGACGTCGTTGTCGGGGTCGATGGGCAATGCTCCGACGCCGCGTTGTCGATCCATGTTCTCGCGGTAGAGCCTCGGAAGATCCTTCAGGCCGCGACAAGTGCGGACCTTTGGAAACGCGTGAACGTCGGCAAACCCATTGACGAATTCGCGCCAGTTCGCGTTTCCCCACCATTTCGATTCCTCGCGGAGTAAGTGAATTCCCCCGGAAAACGTTTTCCGCAGCGCGCCCGCCGCCACCAGCGCATTCGGCAACCGGTCCGGGCGCGAAATCGCAATCCAAAGTTTTGGTCCTTGCGGCATTCCTAAACTCCACGTTGCGTCGGCGTCCAGATGAACTTGTGCATTTGGAGCTGGAAGCGCACGTCGAGTTTGTCGGCGAGGATCCATTCCACGATCTGCCGAGGATCGATCCGGCCAAAGATCGGTGAGAACAAGACCGCGCGGCAGCGCTGGGTTAAGTTGAAATTTTCAATTTTCTCACGCGACCATTCGTAATCTTCGCGCGACCCCATCACGAATTTCACTTCGTCGAGTTTTGTCAGATGCTCGGTGTTCGACCAGAAATTTTTTTCAGCCTCGCCGCTTCCCGGCGTTTTCAAGTCCATGATCCGATGCACGCGCGAGTCGACTTTCGAAATATCGTGCGCGCCACTGGTTTCGAGCAGGACGGCGTGACCGGTGTCACACAACATCGACATCAACGGCAGCACATTCGGTTGCAGCAGCGGTTCGCCGCCGGTAATTTCGACCAGCGGACAGTCAAAAGTCGAGACGCGATCGATTATTTCTCTCAACGACGTCTTCTTGCCTTCGTAGAAGGCATATTCGGTATCGCAATAATTGCAGCGCAGATCGCAGAACGTAAGCCGGACGAAGACGCAGCGCTCGCCCGCCCAGGTGCTCTCGCCCTGGATCGACTGATAGATCTCATTTACAGTCAGCGTCTTCTCTTTTTCTGCCATTGAGCGATGGACGTTCGACGTTCGGCGTTCGACGTTGCAAACCTACTCTTGAAAAACCGCATCGACAATTGTTTCGCCCAGCTCCGTGCTGCGAAACGTAAAGGCTTCATTCCCTACATTTGTGCGGGCGATCCAAACCTAAAGCGAACGGTCGATCTTGCCTTCGCTTTGGAGCGCGCCGGCGCGGATTTACTTGAGCTCGGCTTGCCATTCTCGGATCCGTTGGCGGACGGAATTGTGAATCAGCTCGCTGCGCAGCGCGCACTGGCGGTTGGCACTACCATCCGTGGCGTTTTCGATTGCGTTCGGGAAATCCGGCGCAACTCGCAAATCCCGATCGTGCTTTACAGTTACCTTAACCCGATTTTTCAATTCGGTGCCGACAAGTTTCATCGCGAAGCTGAAAACGCCGGCGTCGATGGATTGCTAATTCTCGATCTTCCACCGGAGGAGGACACCCTGGAACTTGACTGCTTAAACCAGTCAAGTTCGGGAAGCTTGGTTCACGTTCGCTTGATCGCCCCGACGACTCCGCCGGAGCGGATCGAACGAATCGCAAATAGCGCAAAGGGTTTTCTCTACTACGTCTCGCGCGAAGGGGTCACTGGCGCTCAAGAATCGCTTGCGAGCTCGTTGAAAGAAAAAGTTGCTGAGCTGCGCAAGCATTCCAACCTTCCGATCGCTGTTGGCTTTGGAATTTCAAACCCGGACCAGGCCCGCGAAGTCGCGCAACATGCCGAGGCGGTCGTGGTTGGCAGCGCGATTGTCAATCTCATCGGGCAACACGGTGACAACTCGGAGATGGTTGAGAAAGTCAGCGCGTTTGCGAGTCAAATCGCAACGGCCATCAAATCGTTAAATCGCTGAATTGAAATCATATTCCGCATTTCTGCCGCGCTTCGGCGAAATTTGATTTCTTACGAAGAAGCGACGCTAGATAGCTGTCTGTGGCGGGCGCGTTGTGGATTCGCACAAGATTTGCAGGCGTTTCCAGCCGCGAAAAGATCGCGTTGGCTATTTTCGCGCGCGGAACTTCTTTCTCGCCGTAGCCCATTCCTATATTGCTCGACCAGAAGCGCACGTATTCGCCATCGGGGTGCCGACTCGTGCCGAGAAAGATCACTGAATGGCCGCTCTCGCGTTTTCCGACATTGTCGTTCCAGAAAATTTTCATGAAATCGCCCGGCTGTGCCTGCGAGAAATCGGTAAAGTTGTGGCCGAGTCCAAGCTCATAGAACAATCGCGCCGTACCGGGGCCGTTCGCGTTCCAGCGCCCCCACACGCCTTCGCCGTCATGCTGATCACGAATGATTAATTGATTTAAGGTGGCGAAATCAAGCTGCAACTGACCGCGATCGCGTAACTCCTCGATGGTCTTAATGAAAACCAGGTAGGTGGCGCCCGAGCAGAAACTGACGTAGGGCTTCGTCGGGATAACGAAAAATTTTCCGGACTCGAAATGGGCCGCGGACTGCAACTTTATCTTTGCGAAGTGGGACACCGAATACTTGCCGCCGCTCGGCATCTTTTCCATTTGTTCAAGGATGAGACTGTTCAGGCCTCCAGCGGACGCGATGTTGGCGACAAAACAAACTGACAGGAGCGTAACCAGCCTGCGCATAGCCCGGGAATAAACGGCAAATTCGGTTTTAGGCAACGGTGACAACTTCGCGTTGCTTGCGGCTAAAGACATGCGCCCCTACAATTTCAACATGCTGCGTTTCACCAAGATGAACGGCGCGGGCAACGATTTCGTGATGATCGATAATCGCTCGGGCGACGTGCGACTTGAGCCTGAGCAGATCGTGCGCATTTGTGATCGTCATCGCGGTGTGGGCGCAGACGGCATTCTGCTTTTGGAGAAAGGATCGAACGGCGCGGATTTTCGGATGCGTTACTACAATCGGGACGGGGGCGAAGCTGAAATGTGCGGGAATGGGGCTCGCTGCTTCGCCCGCTTTGCCAACAGGGTAGCAAAAGCACCGGCGAAAATTTCATTTCAAACACCAGCTGGCCTGATTCGCGGGCAATTGCAGGGTGAACTGGTTACGTTGCAGCTGAGCGAACCGAAGGATTTGAGCCTCGATATCGACCTTCTTGCGAACGGCCAGAAAGAGCACGTGCATTTTATCAACAGCGGCGTGCCACACGTGGTGGTGCCTGTTTCCAAAGTGCAAGATGTCGATGTTCGGAAGCGCGGCGAAGCACTTCGACGCCATGAGAAATTTTCTCCAGCGGGCGCGAATGTGAATTTCATCGAGAAGCGCGGTCCAAAGAAGATTTCGATTCGAACCTACGAGCGTGGGGTCGAGGATGAAACACTCGCTTGCGGGACAGGTGTTGTCGCCAGCGCACTGGTTTTCGCTGCAACTGAGAAGGTTGACGGCCCAGTTAACATCACCGTTCGCAGCGGCAGTGACTTGACTGTCGATTTCAAGAGAGCAGGGGACAAATTCAAAGACGTGACGTTGTCCGGCCCGGCCGAATTCGCCTTCGAAGGCACGATCGAGATCTGATCCAGATGTTTCGCGGCACTTTCACTGCGCTGGTCACGCCGTTTCGCAACGGCGCTGTAGATTTTACGGCGCTGGAAAAGTTAATCGAGGGTCAAGTCGCGGCAGGAATTACTGGAATTGTTGCGGTCGGGACGACGGCTGAATCGCCAACCCTGACGCAGGAGGAAAAACACGAGATTATCCAACGCACAATCAAGATCGCGAAGGGCCGATGCCAGGTGATCGCCGGAGCGGGCACTAATTCCACCGGTGATTCAATTGAAGCGACGAAGTTCGCTGAGAAAGCCGGCGCGGACGGCGCGTTATTGGTCGCTCCCTATTACAACAAGCCGAGTCAGGAAGGATTGTTTCGCCATTTCAAAGCGATCGCCGATGCAACCAAGCTGCCCGTAATGCTTTACAACATCCCCGGGCGATGTGGGGTCGATATTGGCCCGGACACTGTTCTCCGGCTGGCGGAAAGTTGTCGCAACATCGTTTCGATCAAGGAAGCGAGCGGCAGCGTTGATCGGGTGGCGGAGCTGCGACGGCGATTGCCGGAAGAGTTTACGATTTTGAGCGGCGACGATGGATTGATCTTGCCGTTTATGTCAGTTGGCGCGGTTGGTGTGGTCAGCGTCGCCTCGAATTTGTTTCCAGGCGAGCTCTGCTCACTCGTGCGCGCTTGCGAATCTGGCGACTTCAAGTCTGCGGAAAATTTGCACCGAAGAATGGGAGCAATTTTCAAAGACTTATTCATCGAGCCAAATCCGGTGCCGGCAAAAACAGCACTCGCGTGGCGCGGTGCAATCTCGTTTGAAGTGCGCCTGCCGCTTTGCGAAATGAGCGAGGCGAACCAGGCGCGATTGCGCAAAACGCTCGAAGAGTTCGAGCGAAGCAAATGACGGATCGAGTCAGGGTGTTGCTGATCGGCGCCAAAGGTCAAATGGGTCAGACAATCATCGATCTGGCAAAAACCGATCCGAAGATCGAGATCACTGGACAGTGCGATTTGGGTGACCCGATCGAGCCGGCGATGAAGAATTGCGACGTCGCGATTGATTTCAGCAACGCGAGCGCGATCGAAGAGGTCTGTTCAGCCGCCGTCACCGGTCGCACAGCTCTCGTCATTGGCACGACGGGCCATTCTTCCGAACAGCGGCAGTTAATCGAAAACGCGGCCCGCTCGCTTCCGATTGTCTTCGCTTCAAATTTCAGTGTGGGCGTTAACGCTTTGTTCGCGTTGACCTGCCGCGCCGCCGAAATTCTCGGCTCAGAATTCGCGCCGCAAATTACCGAGACCCATCACACGAAGAAAAAGGATGCGCCGAGCGGGACCGCGAAAACGCTCGGCGAGCTCCTCAAGCAGGCCGGCAAGTCCGACGTTCCAATTCAATCTATTCGCGAAGGAGAAGTTGTCGGCGAGCACACGGTTGTTTTTGTCGGACCGGAGGAGCGACTGGAATTAACCCATCGCGCGGGCAGTCGCGAAATTTTTGCTCGCGGCGCGTTGCGCGCAGCGGAGTGGGTCGTCGGCAAGCCAGCCAGGCTTTACTCGATGCAGGATGTGCTCGGCATTTCCAAATGAGGGCCGGCATCGCGCTTGGTTCGAACCTGGGCGATCGAATGGCGAATCTGCGGGCGGCACGACGGGCGATTGTTGATCTCGTTGGCGACAAGAATCTGCTGGCCTCATCGGTTTATGAAACCGAACCGGTCGATTGTGAACCCAGCGCAGCCAAATTTCTCAACGCCGTTTTGGAAATTGAATACGACGGAGATCCGACCGAGCTGCTACAACATACGATTCGGATTGAAGAACTGCTCGGCCGCACGCGGGATCATGCGCGGAATGTTTCCCGCAAGATCGATATCGACCTTCTTTATGCCGACGAATTGAACGTTGAAAACGAGCGTTTACAGTTGCCGCATCCACGAATGCACTTCCGGAAGTTTGTGCTCCGGCCGTTGGTCGATATCCGTCCAGAGCTGATCTTGCCGGGTCAAACGAAGACGATGCGGGAGCTACTCGCAGAATTGAAGGATTCGGCTACAGTGACTCGCTTCGCGGAGAACTGGTGATGGCAAATCTGGTCGACAAATATCGCGAATTGAAGAAACGCGGAGAAAAAATCACCGCGCTAACTGCCTACGATTATCCAACGGCGCGTCTGCTGGACGAGAGCGGCATCGACATCATTCTGGTTGGCGATTCGGTTGGCATGGTCGTGCTCGGTTATGAAGACACGACGCAAGTTACGCTCGAAGAAATGTTGCATCACACGCAAGCGGCTGCACGCGGGGTGAGAAACGCGTTACTGGTCGGGGACATGCCGATTCATACCTTCGATACGCCCGATGAAGCGGTCGAGACCGCGAGAAAGTTTGTCGAAGCGGGTGCGCATGCGGTGAAGCTGGAAGGCGGCGTCAGCCATAACGCACATATCGAAGCGATCACGCGCGCGGGCATTCCATTTATGGCGCACATCGGGATGTTGCCGCAGCAAGTCCGCGAGCAGGGTGGTTACAAGGTCAAAGGCAAAACACAGTCGGAAGCCGAGGCGCTAATTGCCGACGCGCACGCGGTCGAAGAAGACGGCGCCTTTTCGGTTGTGCTTGAGATCGTGGTACCAGAGATCGCGAAACAAATTACCAACGCGATCGGGATTCCGACGATCGGGATCGGTTCCGGCGAGCATTGCGACGGCCAAATCCTCGTGACGCATGACTTGATCGGATTTTTTCCATGGTTCACGCCCAAGTTTGTTTCGCCCGAGGCCCAGGTGGCGGCTGAAATTCGGAAAGCGGCCCGAGCCTTTATTGAGCGAACACGCGGGCATGCGGCGTTGTCTAATCGAACCGACGATTGACAACCAATCCGCGGTAACGGTGTTTAACTGACGATGAAGGGCGCAGCGAGAGTTTCGGATTTTGACGATATCGACGATATCGAACACGAGGCTCTGCTGACCGGAAGTCCCGAGCGTAGCTGGATCTGGTTCGGGTTGATCGTCTCGCTGTGTCTGCATATCACGCTCTGCATTTGGTTTTACCGGACACGATTCGCATCAGTGGAAACTGTTTTCGCCGATACGCAACAGCCGATGACTTTTCGAGTAAAGCCGGTCGACCTCAGCCAGATCGATAAGGCGAGCGGCGATCAAACAAACCCGGCTTCGAAACCGAATCCGGACGACACGAAAGAGCAGCAGCCGGACCCACAGAAGTCGTTCGATAAGCTAATGCAAGAGATTAGCGCGACAACGCAAATGCCGGACGACATGAGCAATGTCCTGCCCGACAAGCCGAAAGTGGAACAGGCCGACGTCACGTCGGTGATGAACGAGATTGAGCGCAGCTCCGCCCAAACCCTTTCGACAAGCCCGAGCGCGACTCACGAACAGTCGGCGCTCAACGATACCTCAGTGTCAGGTCGGCCGCAGCCGGCGCTGAGCGGGACGGAACTGGCTACCAGCACGATCATCAAGCGGCCGAACACGTTCACGAGCAAACTTCCAGGGGATAGCGCCGGACCAAATAAGAAAGGGGCCCCTGGATTTAGCGATCTCGATCAATTGTTGTCCCAAAAAGGGCCTCTCGGGTCGGGAACAAAGATCCGCATGCCGGAAGACCAACTCTTCTCCTTCGATAGCGCGGAACTTCAACCGGGCGATATTTTGCGAAAACTTGTCGATCTGTTGAAACGCAATCCCAAAGCGACGTTCACGATTGAAGGTTATACTGATTCGATCGGGACCGATGAATACAATGTCGATTTGAGCCAGCGCCGCGCCGACAACATGAAGTTTTATCTGGTGCAGGCCCTTGGCATCGATCCTTCGCACATCGACGCGCGCGGGCGAGGGTCGACAAAGTTCGTTGTGCCGCCGCGCACGGTCGCGCCGAACGCGAGCCAGGCGGAATTCGACGCCGAGATCCAACGCGAAAGTCCAAATCGCCGCGTTGAAGTCACGATCAACACGAATCCACAGTGATCGTCGTTAGGTAGCGGCCATGGCGGTTCGGTGATCCGCCGCTACCAGTTTTTGATCCACTGGGTTTGATTGGTCGAGCTAGCGGTGCTCCAGAGATCAAAAGTTGGGTTGTATCCGGTGTTTGGATCTTTTTGATACGCGGTGGAATAGCCGTAGCTATTCCCGAATGGATCGCGGAGATAGATTTTTCCGTTCGCGTCTTTTCCGGTCTGATTTGGCTTAAATACCATGTACGATTTCGAATTTGTATTTGGAAGCCCATCGAAATCGGGATCGCCGGCAAGTTGCCCGTACAAGTATTGAGAAGCTGGTTGATACTTGGAAAAATCAATCGTCGCTCGGGCGTCGAGATTGTCGGTCGTGTGATTAGTCGTGTCGCGCGGATAAATTCCGTTATCGGCTTTGTAATTTTCGAGCGCGGCAGACATCGCCGCGATCTCGGTTTCGGCGCGGGAACGTGCCCCTTTGTTCTGGATGTAGCCGACTGTGCTCAGAATCAATCCCGCCAAAATGATGATCAGTGCGATGACGACAAGGAGTTCGATGATGGTGAATGCGGCTTCGCCGCAAATTTCGAATTTCGAAATCCGAATCTCGAAACAAATCTCAAAATTCAAAACTCTAATCGAAACAGCCTTATGTTTTGAGATCTGAACTTTGATCATTCGAAATTGTTTCGAGCTTCTATATTCGGATTTAGAGAGTCTCGCGTTCCGGCGGGTTACGTTTGTTGCTGCAAGCCCTGGATGATGCTGATCAACGGCAAAAACAAAGCGACCACGATGATGCCAACAACGAGCGCCAGGAACACAATCATGATCGGCTCGAGCGCCGCGGTCATGGCTGCGACTGATGTGTCGACTTCGTCGTCGTAGACGTCGGCGATTTTTAGCAGCATTTCCGGCAGTTGACCGGTTTCTTCGCCGACATCGATCATGCTAACGACCATTGGTGGAAACGCGCTGCTGGCCTCGAGTGGTTGCACGATCGAGTCGCCTTCCTTGACGCTTTCGTGAACTTGCGAGATCGCCCGAGCAATCACTATGTTACCGGCAGTTTCGCGCGTGATATTCAGCGCCTGCAAGATCGGCACGCCGCTGGTCACGAGCGTTCCGAGCGTGCGCGAAAATCGTGAAATCGCGGTTTTGCGAATGACCTCCCCGAAAAGAGGGAAATGAAGTTTCGCACGATCGAATACTGATTTTCCGCGCGCGGTGCGGTTGCCGAATTTGTAGCCAGCAATCAGCGCGAAAATGATCGCGACGATGACGAGCCAATGAGCTTGAACGAAGCGACTGACGCCGATCACCAAGGTCGTGATCGCCGGCAGCGGCCGGTCGCCGAGCATGTCGTGAAAAATCGCTTCGAACTTTGGAACGATGAAGACGAGCAGAAATCCCATGATCGCAATCGCCATCGTCATCACGATGATGGGGTACACCATCGCCGCGGCAACTTTGCTTTTGATCTTGGCTGCCTTCTCCTGAAACTCAGCCAACCGCGTAAGTACGAGTTCAAGCACGCCGCCGACTTCGCCGGCCTTCACCATGTTGACGTAAAGGTCGTTAAAGATGAATGGAAATTGGGCAAGGCTTTCGGAGAAGGTATTGCCGCCCTGCACGGAGTCGGCCAGTTTTTCGATCGTGTTTTTCAAGACCGAATCGCGTTCCTGTTTGTCGAGCACGTTGAGTCCACGAAGAAGCGGCAGCCCTGAGTCGATCAGGGTTGCGAGTTGACGCGTGAAGATCATCAGGACTTTCGGCTTAACTGTTTTGCGCTGGAAAAGGACAACGCCTTTGCGATTTTGTCGCGGCTGCGTTTCGCGGGCTGCGTTGGCCGCGCGTTTTGCCGCTTTGCCCTCAACGAGGCCGCCTTTGCCTTCTTCATGAACGTTGGTCGGGAAAAATCCCGCCTGACGCAACTGCCCAATCGCGTCGTTGGTCGTGCACGCCTCGACGATTCCAGTCGACTCCTGTCCGCGTGAATCGAACGCTACATAAGTGAAGCGAGCCATGCGAAGAATTCAGTGATTTAGCGACTTAGTGATTCAACGATTGCAGCAAAGTCAATCAGGCAAGTCGATTTCATTCGCTAAATCACTGAATCGTTAATTCGTTAAGTATACTTGAGGACTTCCTCGATGGTTGTGTCACCGGCGAAAAAGCTGCGTAATCCGTCTTGCCGTAGCGTCACCATTCCGAGCTCGATCGCTTTCTGCTTAAGAACAACGCTCGGCGCGCGCTGGTTGATCAATTCGCGCAACGGATCGGTGATCTTCATCAATTCGTAAATTCCTTTGCGTCCCTTGTAGCCGGTGTGGTTGCAGGCGTCGCACCCTTCGCCGCGGAAAAGGTGCTGCTCGCCAATATCGCGCTTTGAAACCTCGAGTTGTGCGAGCAACGATTCGTTAGGCTTATAGGGCGCGCGACAATCTGGACAAATCCTGCGCAGCAAACGTTGGCCAAGCACGGCCTCGAGCGTTGCGGAAATCAAAAACGGTTCGACGCCCATGTCGATTAATCGCGTGATAGCGCCGGGCGCGTCGTTCGTGTGAAGCGTGGTGAACACAAGATGGCCGGTGAGCGATGCTTGAATCGCGATTTGCGCTGTTTCGAGATCGCGCGTTTCGCCAATCATGATGCGGTCGGGGTCCTGACGCAGGAATGCACGCAGTACGCGAGCGAAGCTGAGCCCGCTCGCCTCGTTCACCGGAATTTGAATGATTCCCTCCAGGTCGTATTCGACGGGTTCTTCTGCAGTCAACAATTTCGAATCGATCGTGTTGATCTTTCGCAGACAGGAATAAAGAGTCGTCGTCTTTCCGGAACCGGTCGGACCGGTGGCGATGAAAATCCCGTTGGGCCGATTGATCAGCTCGACCAGGTAGTCGCGGATGTAATCGGGCATCCCGAGCATTTCGAGCTCGAGATTCACCGTCGAACGATCGAGCACGCGTAGCACAACGCTCTCGCCGAATTGTGTCGGCAATGTCGAAACTCGAAGATCGACCTGGCGCCCGGCGATGCTTTTTTGGATGCGTCCATCCTGCGGCAATCGGCGTTCTGCGATATTCATGTTCGCCATCACTTTCACGCGTGAAATCACGGGCAACGAGAGATGGCGCGGCGGCGGTGACATTTCGTAAAGCGCGCCATCCACGCGGTAGCGAATTTTGAATTCGTTTTCGAATGGCTCAAAATGAATGTCGCTCGCGCGGTCCTGGATCGCCTGATACAAAATCAAATCGACGAAGCGGATGATCGGCGTCGCGTCTGCTTCGGCTTCGAAGGCCGCGGCGTTTTCGTCATCGCGAATCTGCAACATTTCTCCGGCTTGACCGAGCTGCTTGAGCACTTCGTCCATGCTTGCGGTGTCGGCGCCGTAATGTTCCTTGATTCGCTCTTCGATTTGTTCGGTCGGCGCGACAACGACGTCGACATCTTTACCAAGCGCGAAGCGAAGATCTTCCGCGGCATTGGAATCAAGCGGATCGGCAAGAGCAATGCGCAGCGTGTTTCCGTTCAAGCCAATCGGAAGCACGCGATGCAAACGAGCAAGTCCGCCGGGAATTAACTTCAGAATGGCGGCTGGAACTTCCGTTTCGGTTAGATCGACATATTCAGCTCCGACCGCTTCCGCGATTGTGCGGTAAAAGCCGCGTTCATCGACGAAACCATTGTCCACCATTGCTTGCACCATGCTTTTGCCGTTCAAATTCGCTTCGTGCAAAACGTCCTCGGCTTGCGAGGGCTGTAACACGTGTTGTTCGACGAAAAGTTCGGCGACTTGTTTGTCGTTCATGTTATTTAATTAAAGCGATTCAATGACTTAGTTCTTTTCATTTGGTGAATCACTAAATCGTCAAATCGTTAACTTCTTTTAGCTCGCGTCTCCGATCGTGATTGAGATCACTTCCTCTGCGGTGGTAAATCCGGCGAAAACTTTGCGGACCCCGTCCTCGCGCAGTGTACGCATTCCAAGTTCGCGCGCGCGTTGACGCAAATTCCAAGTCGAGGTGCGCTTGTTGATCATGTGACGGACTTCATCGTCCAGGACAAAGATTTCGAAAATGCCCATGCGGCCCTTGTAACCTGTTCCGCGACATTGTTCGCATCCTTCGCCATGCAGCACTTGTGCATCCCGCAGTTGGCCGGAATTGATTCGTAGTGCGCGCATCTCGCTTTCGCTCAAATCCACCGGTTGTTTGCAATGCTGGCAGATGCGCCTGACGAGTCGCTGGGCTATGACTGCCTGGAGCGAGGAAGCAACGAGAAAGGGTTGGACGCCGATGTCGATCAAGCGCGCCACCGCGGACGGCGCATCGTTTGTGTGCAATGTGCTGAAAACCAAATGGCCAGTGAGCGACGCATTGGTGGCGATGCCGGCGGTTTCCAGATCCCGAATCTCACCAATCATGATGATGTTCGGCGCCTGGCGCAGGATCGAGCGCAGCGCTGCCGCAAACGTCATTCCGATTTCCGAATTCACCTGGACCTGATTGATTCCGGTCACCTGGTATTCAATCGGTTCCTCAATGGTGATGATCTTGCGATCGGATTTGTTGACGTAATTCAAGCAGGCGTAAAGCGTGCTCGTTTTTCCAGAACCGGTTGGGCCGGTGACTAGCACAATTCCGTCAGGGAGTTGAATCAGGCGCTGGAATGTTTCCCGATCGTCGCTGAAAAACCCGAGCTCGGGCAAACCAAGCATCAAACTCGATTCGTCGAGCAAGCGCATGACGACGCTTTCGCCGTGATTGGTTGGAATTGTCGAAACCCGGAGATCGATCGGCTTCTTCTTGATTTTCACCTGGATTCGACCGTCCTGAGGCAAACGTTTCTCGGCGATGCTCATCGATCCGGTCATGATCTTCAGTCGGCTGACGATGGCCGATTGCAATCGTTTCGGAGGCGACTGCATTTCCTGCAAAACGCCGTCGATTCGAAATCGCATGCGAAATTTCTTGTCGAGCGGCTCCAGGTGAATGTCACTCGCACCCGCGCGATGCGCTTCAATGATCAACATCGAGACCAGGCGAATGATGGGTGCGTCCGCTTCATCAACGTCGGCCATGCCTGCGACATCGCCGATTTCCAATCCCAGATCGGCATCTTCGCCGATTTTTTTGCGGATAACGTCGGCCGCTTCGTCCGCAGTGCCGTAATATTTGATGAGGGCCTCGCGGATTTTCTCCGGACTCGAGCAAACGAGCTCGAGCTCGCGCTGAAGCAGAAAGCTCAAGCTGTCGATTGCGTCGATGTCGAGCGGATTGCTGACCGCGACAACCAATCCGGTTTCGCCAAACGCTACCGGGATTACTTTGAAACGACGCGCGTCTCCGGCCCGAATCTGTTTGATGATCTCCGGTGGAATGACCATCACGGCCAAATCGATCCAGTCCATGTGCGCCTGAGCTGCGATTGAGCGCGAAACATCGGATTCATTGACGACTCCATCTTTGATCAGCACACCGAGGACTTTCTCCGGGCCATTCAAGCGTTCGCGCGTCGCGTCGATCTGTTTTCGCGAGACGAGCCCTATGTATCGAAGTCCTTTGAGGACGTAATCGTCGTTTTGTTGCACGGCTGGGGGGACCTGAAATTTAGCTGTGAGGCCGAATCGTACGAAACTGCGGGTGACAATATACTTGACTGACCAAACTGCGAGGATATTTAGGTGCGTGACAGGGCGGCGATTTCGCTCAATCGCCTGCTGCTTCTGTCTTGCCTTTTTCGGCGTCTTTAGTGTCTCGCCACTCTTTTGCGCGTCGGTCCACTTCGGACTTCGGCACGCTTACGACCTTTTTCGCAAGCCTCTTGAAGCGCTCAAAGGCTTTTTCGTCTGGCGTTTCGGTTTCCTCCATCTGTGCCTTTTACTTATCGGATTATTTGAACTTAATCCTGTCGTTGCACACGCTCAAATTCCCATCAATGTCAGGATCGTAAAATCCGCAGAATGGCAGCTGGTAAGTCCGTCCCGATTCGTCCGTGTAGTTTACAATTCCGAAGAAATAGAGAAAGAATCGCCTTTCTTTAAAAGCTTTGAGTTGCTCTTCGGTAATAACAAAATTGGTGAATGGAATTTTTGCCGTAGATTTTTGCGTTGGCCCCAGCCGGAACTGTTCTTGGTCAGAGTCCTGGTATGCGAGAGTTTTTATATCAGGGTTGGGGGTGAAGTAGTAAGTCAAGTTTCTAAACTTCAACATGACTTCATTCGTGGTACTGATGTTTTCCAGTTGAAGCTCAACGGTTGGAAAATTTCCGCTTGCCAGCGGTGCCGACAACTTGAGCACTCTAAACACGACATACGGTCGAGCGGGCGACGTGATGTAATATTTAGCGGCGAAAAACAGCCCGAGCGCTATTGCGACACAAGCAGCTATCGTCCATCGAATCGCAATCTTCGGATTTCGTCGCTCCCAATAGACGATAGCAATTGGAATCACTACGCCCGCAACGCAGAGGAAAAAGACGTAGAGAAATCCATTCACGGTTTATCTGTATCAGTTGTCGGACTCATGATCCTATGTGCGCTTTCGTTCTGTTTGGGGGGCACTGTCTGTTTTCTAATTTTCCTGATTATGTCGCCGCCTGCCACGTCGGGGGACGCTGAATACCATCACCGCCAATGAGCTTCGCATACCGCAATCCTTTGCCAGTAATGCCGCGAAGCGCCTTAACAAATCGACCGCCATCATTTTCTTTGCGCTCGTTAAACCGAAACGCTTGTTCGTCGAGATACCGGAACAAATGAAACGGCTCAACGTTTACATATGTTCCACGAATCGCTCTCTTGAGCAGCGACCAGAAATTTTCCAATCCGTTAGTGTGAACATGCCCTTTCGCGTAGCACTCGGCATGGTCGATCACTTGATGGATATACTCATCATTCAGCTTGTTGTAGGAGCGAAGCTTATCGGTATAAACTTCCGAGCCTTTTTCAACGTGCTCGCGCACTTGTCCGTCAAGATCGTGTCGGCGCGTGCTCTCAACGACTTTGCAGCGCACTTGCGAATGTTTTTCGGGCGAATTGCGCTCAAGCAACCCCATCACCGCGGCTTTGCCAATGTGACCGCCAGTCCGTCCTCTGTGGCCTCTAAATTTCGAGAGCTTGTCTTTGTGCATGTGGCGGGCCTTACCACCGATAAACGTTTCGTCGGCCTCGACGCGCCCTTTCATTTTGGCGGTAATACCCTCTTGCATAGCCAAGCGGATACGCTGCAACATGAACCAAGCCGTTTTTTGAGTAACGCCAATGCAGCGGTGCAGTTCGTAAGAGCTAATCCCGTTCTTGCAGTTGGCGGCGAGCCACATCGCCGGAAACCATTTGTCCAGACCGATAGGCGAGTCCTCGAAAATGGTCCCGACTTTCACCGAAAATTTCTGCTTCGGATGCACGTTGCGGCATTTCCACAGTTTGGCGTTCTCAAGAAACGTCACTTTCTTGCTTCCGCACTGCGGACATTTGACGCCACGCGGCCAGCGGAGCGCAACCAAGAACTCCAAACAGGCCTGCGGATCACTGAAATATCGAACCGCGTCCAAGAACGTTTTCGGTGCTTTCATGCCTCTAGAATAGCACCAATCAACGGTCAGTCAAGTATATTATTACCAAACTGCGTATCCAGTGTCAATTAACCAAAATCTTCCAAACTGTAACGCTGCTGTTACGCAAACGTCACAGTCAGATTCGATTCCGGTGGTGTGAAGCAGCATTATCTTCAGGAAGATCTTTTTCGTTTCATCTACCGGGTGGCATTCGCGGTAAGCGCGATGTCGATCTTGTCGCGAGCCGCCCTCGCCCAAACGCTGCCTCCGCCCGAGGCGGCCGGATTCGAGCACGTGGTCGTGGTGATGATGGAAAACCGTTCGTTCGATCATTTCTTTGGATGGTTGCCGGACGCGAACGGGCAACAAGCCGGATTGAATTACAGCGATAGCTCAGGCACCTCGCATCCGACGCATTATTTGCCGCCGGATTACCAGGGCTGCGGATTTAACGATCCAGGACATTCCTACACTCAAGGCCGGATACAGTACGACAACGGGAAGTGCGACGGCTTCCTCTTCGACGGCTCGGGCAACGATGTCTACGCGATCGGTTATTACGGTCAGAGTGATCTGCCATTTCTCGGCTCGGCCGGTCCGGCATTCACCGTTCTCGACAATTATTTTTGCGGCATTATGGCCGAGACATATCCGAATCGGTTTCACATGCATGCGGCGCAAACTGATCGCCTAACGAATACCAGCACGACATCGACATTGCCGACGATCTGGGACCGCTTACAGGCCGCCGGTTTTTCGGGTCGCTATTATTTTAGCGATCTGCCGTTTCTCGCGCTTTGGGGAACGAAGTACGCGAACATTTCCAAACCGTTCGCGCAGTTTCTTGCGGACGCAGCCGCGGGCACATTGCCGAACGTCGCTTACGTTGACCCCGGGTTCGCTGCCGAGACGACTGACACTTCAAATGATGATCACCCGCACGGGGACATCCGAGACGGCGAGGCTTTTCTCAATCAAGTTTACGCCGCCGTCACCGGTAGTCCGAATTGGTCGAAAACCGTGCTTATCATCAACTTCGATGAATGGGGCGGATTTTTCGATCACGTCCCGCCGCCACTCGCGCCAATCCCACCGGCATCGCAAGCCGCCGGCGTTCCCGATGGACGGCTGGGTTTCCGCGTGCCGTGCCTGGTAATCTCGCCGTATGCGCGCCGAAATTTTGTCGGACACGAGCAATTTGATCACACGTCGATCCTGAAAATGATCGAGTGGCGTTTTGGATTGCCGCCGCTTACGGTTCGAGATCAAACTGCGAACAATCTTGCCGACGTTTTAGATTTCTCGTCGCCGGATGTTTCCGCGCCGACGTTTAACGTTCCGACCGGACCATTTGGCACTCCGTGTTTGCCGGCAACGATCAGTCCAGTTGGGACGACGCGTGCTCCAGTTCTTCAAAAACTTAGGACCAGGGCCGTCAATGCCGGCTTTCACGGAGTGCGCTAGTCATGAAATACTTTTCTTATCTTTCGCTTCTTCTCTTTTGCGCAGGCGTTTGTTTCCTTCGCCACTCACAAGCGTGAAGACGTGAACGTTGACGGATTTGTCGACGCGATCGACGTGTCGCTCGTGAAATCGAAATCCGGCACGGCGTTACCGTAAGATTTGAATTATTCGACGGTTACACTCTTGGCGAGATTGCGCGGTTTATCGACGTCGCGGCCGAGAGCAACGGCGAGGTGATAAGCCAGAAGCTGCAGGGGAATCACGGTCAGCACCGGACTAAGGCAATCGATCGTGCTCGGCACTTCGACAATCTCCGCGGCAAGATCTTTCAATTGTTTCGCGCCCTTACCGGAGGTGATTGCGATGATCGGTCCCTTGCGGGCCCGCACCTGTTCGATGTTGTTCAGATTCTTGGAGAGCACAGCGTCGTCGGGCGCAATGAAGATCGACGGAAGATCTGGCCTAACGAGAGCAATAATGCCGTGTTTAAGCTCGGCGCTGGGGTGTCCTTCGGCAAAAAGATAAGTGATTTCCTTTAACTTCAGCGCTCCTTCAAGCGCGATCGGGTAATTGAATTGTCGCCCGAAAAAAAGCATTCCACTGGCCTCGACATATTTTTTCGCGATCGACTTGATTTGATCGCTGAGCTTGAGCACTGCCTCGATTTGATCCGGCAACGCTTCGAGTGCGTCTATCATCCGCTTTCCCTGCGCTGTGGAAAGCTGCCGCATACGGCCGAGCAGAAGACCGATCAGATTCAAAATGATTAGTTGAGACGTGAACGACTTCGTCGCCGCTACTCCGATCTCGGGGCCGGCGTGCATGTAAACTCCGCCATCGCTTTCACGGGCGATGGTGCTGGCGACATTGTTACAGATTCCGAGGGTCCGGTAGCCTTTGCGTTTGCTTTCGCGCAATGCGCCGAGCGTGTCGGCGGTTTCGCCGCTTTGGCTGATGGCGAATACGAGCGTATGTTCGGTTGGAGGAGTATTGCGATGGCGATATTCGCTCGCAAAATCGACATCGACCGGAATGTTGGCAAGCTGTTCGATGATGTACTCGCCAACTCGGGCGGCGTGCAATGCTGTGCCGCAGCCGGTGAGAACAATGCGCGCGACATCGCGCAGCTCGGCTGGGTTCATATCCAATCCGCCGAGCTTGGCTGTGCATTCTTCGTAGGTCAGTCTGCCCCGCATCGCGTCACGCACTGTGTCGGGTTGCTCGCAGATTTCCTTGAGCATGTAGTGCGGGTAATCGCCTTTCTTGATGTCTTCGGCCGTGAATTCGACTTTGCTCACCGCGTGTTGGCCGGCCGCGCCTTCGATCGAACTGATCTCAAAATTCTCGCGATCGAACGAAACGAGATCGAAATCGTTCAGGTAAACGACGTCCCGGGTGTGAGCGACAATTGCGCTGACATCGCTCGCGAGAAAATTCTCGTTTTTGCCGACACCGAGCACGAGCGGGCTGCCCCGCCGGGCGCCGACCATGAAATCAGGGATGTCTGCGTGCACGACGGCGATCCCGTAAGTGCCGATCACTTGCTTCAATGCGGTACGTGTCGCATTCACCAGGCGCGCTTTGGAATCTTTACCGTTGAGCTTCTGGTAAATATTCCCGATCAAATGCGCGAGCACTTCTGTGTCGGTATCGGACTGGAAATTCGTATCGCCATCCTGGATCAGCTGCTCCTTCAGCGCTTGATAGTTTTCGATGACGCCGTTGTGAACGAGCGCGATCTTACCGGTGGCATCGAAATGCGGGTGCGCATTTTCGTCAGTCACTTTACCGTGCGTTGCCCAACGCGTGTGACTTATCCCGTACGATCCGGTCGCGGGTCTTTGACTGATCAGTTTTGCGAGCGAGGCAATTCTTCCGGCGCATTTGCGCGTCTCGAGATGGTCGCCATCAACAATCGCGACCCCGGCGGAATCGTAGCCGCGATATTCAAGGCGGCGGAGCCCATCGAGCAAAATGGGCGCAGCCTGGGATCGACCTACGTAACCGACGATTCCGCACATATTTGAAGGTTGGAAGATTACTGTCTGAACGAATTTGCCGCAAACGAAGCAAAATGGTTGCCGGAATGCGAACTCCCTGAGTTATTGGAGATGTGGAAACGCAGAACCTGACGCGGCGCGATTTTACGTTGGCGCAAATCACCACGCCGTCGCTGCCACCTGGCACCACCCAACGCACTCTGGCCATTGTCATGGGCGGCGGCGCCGGCACGCGTTTGTTTCCATTGACCAAGGACCGGTCCAAGCCGGCGGTGCCGCTGGGCGGCAAGTATCGCATCGTCGACATACCGATCAGCAACTGTCTGAACTCCGGGCTGCGCTCAATCTATGTGCTGACGCAGTTCAACAGCATGTCGTTACACCGGCATATTCAGGCCAGCTACAAGTTCGACAATTTTTCACGCAGCTTTATTGAGATTCTTGCCGCACAACAAACCCCGGAAGGCTCGCAATGGTATCAGGGAACGGCCGACGCGGTGCGTCAAAACATGCGTTATTTTCTCGAGCGACCGTTCGATTATTTCCTCATCCTGAGCGGGGACCAACTTTACCGGATGGACTTCCGCACCTTGTTGCACCAACACATTCAAACCGGCGCAGACATCACCCTCGCGACCAAACCGGTGACGCGCGATCAGGTCGCGGAGTTTGGAATCATGCAATGCGGGGTCGATCGGCGCATCACGCGTTTCGTGGAGAAGCCAAAAGATGAAAATCTTCTTACCGGCATGGAAATGAGCGCCGACTTAATTGAGGCGACCGGGTCGCAAGGGAATGGCGAGCTTTATCAGGCGTCGATGGGTATTTATTTGTTCAATCGCGAAATCCTGGTGCGTTGTCTCGATAACGATCTGGTCGATTTCGGCCGGGACGTCATTCCGCATTCGATCAAGGACCAGCACGTGAGCGCGTTTATTTTCAACGGTTACTGGGAAGACATTGGAACTATCCGAGCGTTTTACGAAGCGAATCTCGACCTGACGGACGTCGTGCCCGAGTACAGCTTTTTCGAAGCCGATACGCCGATTTACACACACCCGCGATTCCTGCCCGGCAGCAAAGTGAACGGCGCGACTCTGAGGCAGGCCCTGATCTCAGACGGTTGTATCATCTCCGATGCGCACATTGAGCGAAGCGTTATCGGGATCCGTAGCATCATCGAAAGTGGCGCCACGATTCGAAACAGCATTATCATGGGCGCCGATTACTTCGAAGAGGATCGACAATCAGGCGGGGATGTTCCACCGATCGGCATCGGCCGCAATTGCGTGATCGATCGGGCGATCATCGACAAGAATGCGCGAATAGCCGACGGCGCCGTGATTACGCCGGAAGGAAAAGCCGCAAATCTGGACGCGAACAATTACTTCATTCGCGACGGAATCGTCGTGGTGCCGAAGAACGCGGTGATTCCCGCCGGCGTTTGGATCTGAGAAGCGTCGATCTTGCGAGTGCCGATCAGCGGTGATCGGTCATATTGGCGAATTGGCCGCCGGTTTCCCATTTTTCCTGTTTATTCCAGGGCATGACGCCTTCCGGTTTAGCGTCGGGATCGTTGACCAACGCAGTACGGTCTTTCTGGCTGGCGCACGAAATCAACATGCTCGCCGCCGCGAATAACAATAAAGCAGCAATCTTTCCGTTTTGTTTACGAATTTGAGCCAGCATAAATAACTATGTCCCCCGGTTGCACCTGGACGCCACGCGCCAGCGTGCTGGTAATGATATCGCCGATGGCGGTCGCCGGTTCAACTGAAGAAATGCGGATTTTGCCAATGAAGGTGCCGTCTCGCACGATCAACATTTCAGAGTGCGCTTCCACGCCATTACGGCCCCCGAGATTAAGCACGACAAAGTTGTAAGCCTGATTAACGACGAGGATGGTTCCGCGAACACCGACTTTGCTGCGCACAACCGCGCGCCGTTTCTTTTCGTCCTCCAACTGCGACGAGCGCTCCCGCGCGGCCTGCATTTTTTCGGCGAGAAGATTCTTCTCGCGTTCGGCGCTGTCGAGCTGTTGCCGGGCATCGTCGAGTTGGGCTTGTAATTCAACCGTCGACGCCGCCCCCGGATTGGACGTCACCGGCTGGTTCTCTTCGATCTGCTTTTGAAGCGTTGTAATCTCGGTTTCCTTGTCCCGAAGCTTCGTTTCGAGTTGTTTCTTTTCGTTTAAGATTTGAGCGAGCTGCTCGTCTGAGGCGACCGTCTTGCCGTCGCGTTCCGCGAGGGTGGCTTTTTGCGCGGCGATAGCCGATTCTCGCGCTTTGAGCTCAGTTTCTTTTTGGATACGAGCTTGTTCGACACTTTTGCTGGCGTTAACAGCTTGGGCCGCGGTCGAGCGCAGGGCTTTTGCTTTGGACAAGTTGAGCGCGCCAAAAACCGCGGCGAAGGCCAGGAGCAAGAGCGAACCGCTAATTAATGTTCTTGGAGTCGGAGCGCAGGTCCCGGGGGTAGAGGGCACAGGCTACTGTTTAATTGGAGCGCTACCGGAAATGCAACCCTGGATTTCGTGATTCTTGGCAATGCTGAAGGCTTGCGCGCGGCAACTTCCCGCCTATAACAAGTAAGCGTGGGACAACAACATCGAGTTCGATCGAAGCGCAAACGGCGGAAGGCGTATGTAAAACGCAAGAGAGCCGCGACGCGTTCGAAGCGCCGCGAATCCGCCAAGTCTCGCGGCAAGAAAGAAGCTGCGCCAGCTCGATAGATTGATATCTTTCAAACTGTCGTCTCGCTGATCGCCCAATGATGGCTACGGTCTCATGTGCGGTACCTCATCGTCGACGGCCACAGCATTATTTTTGCGTGGCCGGAGCTACGCAAACTTCACAACCGGCGGCCTGTGCTCGCCCGCGACGCGCTAATCAAGCAACTCCGTGATTATCAAGATTGGAGCGGCGATAACGTCGTTGTTGTCTTTGACGGTCAAGGCGCGCGCGTAAGCTCAACCGCCGATCCGTGCGATGTTCAAATCTTTTACGCGCGTCGTGGCCAATCGGCTGACGGGATTATCGAACGTCTGGCCTGCAAATACGCGCAGCGATTTCCAATTACGGTGGCGACGTCGGATCTACTCGAAATGGAAACGGCCAACGCTTGCGGTGCGGCATGCATTTCGCCTGAAGGCTTGCGTCAATTGCTCCAGACAGCGCGAAAATCATGATTAAGCCGCGCCGGCCAACGCGGGCTGAGCAGTTGACACTCCGCTGCGTTTGCGTTGCTGACAGGTAGCAAGAACGCGGGCCAAAACGCAGTAAAGTTGTTCGATCGGAAGGTTTTTGCTGACGTAACCGTTTGCACCGGCGTGAAGCGCGGCGTGCATCTGTTCCTCGTCGTAGCCGATACCCGTGAATACCACGATCGGCAAAGAGGGATTCATTTCGCGCATGAACGAAATTAGAGAAATGCCGTCTACTTTGGGCATCCTGAGGTCAACGATGGCGACTTCGCAGTCGTGCTCCGAGAGCCAGGACGCGGTTTGAAATCCGTCAGTCAGAGCGTGGCAGGTGTGGCCACGCTGGCGAAGATAGGTGACGAGGAATTTGGCGATGCCGGGGTCGTCATCGATGATCAAGAACTGGGAATATTCGCGGTTGGAAGTGCTCATTCTTTATAATTTCCATAATGACTAAAGCACCTCCCTTGCCAACTTCCCCGCTCCCGGGGATTTCCATCCGCCTTGGGGCCAATCGGATAGCCCCGGGTCAACCTACAAATCCAGCTTCCGCTCGATTGCTTTGATCCGGTCAAGGAGCTTTTCGAGCCGATGGATCAAGGCGATTTGGCGTTTTGCCTCCTGCAATGGAACCGCTGGCGAACCAAACCACGCGCCCCCCGGAAGGTCTCTCGAAATACCGCTTTGGGCGGCGATTACCGTATCGTCTTCGATTGTCAGGTGGCCAATGACGCCGACCTGGCCTGCCATTTTGACGTTTTCGCCGATCCGTGTGCTGCCGGAAATCCCCGTTTGCGCGGCGATGATGGAATTTTTTCCAACGGTCACGTTGTGCGCGATCTGGACGAGATTGTCGATTTTGACTCCGTTCTGAATCCAAGTTCGACCAAACCGGGCCCGGTCGATCGTCGTGTTCGCGCCGATTTCAACGTCGTCATCAATCTGAACGATCCCGATTTGAGGGATTTTTTGATATCGGCCTTCGATCGTTTCAAATCCGAAACCGTCGGCGCCGATGACAGCTCCGCTGTGAACGATTACGCGCGCGCCGATTTTCGTTCGTTCACGAATCGTCACGTTTGGATAAATAAGGCAAGACTCTCCGATTGTACTTTCGTGGCCGACGTAACTTCCGGCGCCGATCAGGGTTTCGTCTCCAATCCGTGCTCCTGCTTCAATGACGGCATGCGGTTGGATGGAAACGCGATTCCCAAGTTTCGCGCTGGCATCAACAACGGCCGTTGGATGTATCCCCGGCTCGAGTACAACCGGCTTCGGCGCGAGTTTTAGAACGACTTGTTCGAAGGCGCGCGACGGATTCGAAACGCAAATCTGAGCGGGCTGAATTGAACCGGCGAAATCCAGTGGCACGAACACTGCAGCAGCACGCGTTTTTCGGAGTTGTGCCGCGTAACGAGGATCGGCAAAGAACGTGATATCGTTTGGACCAGCTTCAGAAAGGGAAGCAACGCCGGTAACTTCGGCATTCGGATCGCCGATCAGTTTTCCACCGCAAGTCTGCGCAAGTTCATGAAGCGTGAACGTCACGGTTTCTTTCTAAATTGTAGAGGCGTTTGTGCCAAGCGCCTGCTGGACACTCTTGAATTGACAATAGTCGGCTTAAGTAGTCGATGCGTCGAAAATGCTCTGGATGGATTTATCCAGCACGGCGTTAAACTCAGCGTCAGATTGCTGGGCCGTCAGCCGTTCAACGAGCGCGCGGGAAAAGCTAGCGACCACCCCATGCTGTTTGCGCAGACGATTGTTCGCGTCTTCCAACGAATAGCCGCCGGAGAGTGCAACCACCCTTACAACCCTGGGATGCTTAACAAAATCGGCGTAAAAGTCGTCCTGTTCCGGCAGCGTTAGCTTGAGCATGACGAACTGACCACCTGGCAATTCGTTAAGCTTTTCAAGGATGGCTGTTTTGAGTAACTGCTCCGCTTTCGCCTTTTCCGGGCAGCGAATATCAATTTCCGGTTCGAGGATCGGCACGAAATCCGCGGAGATAATCTGCTGACCGATTTCGAACTGCTGCATCACGATATCCTTGATACCTGCTTCGTTGGCTTGTTTGATAACTGAGCGCATTTTGGTTCCGAAGATGCGTTTCGTCCTGGCTTTATCGAGGAGCGCGCCAAGCGTTGGCATGGGCTTCATCAACTGAACCCCGTCTTTCTCAGCGGCAAGGCCTTTATCCACTTTTAGAAATGGTACGACCCGCTTCACGTTCCAAAGATAGTCCGCGGTGGGTTGCCCTTCGATTTCCCTTTCTATTGTGTTCTCGAACAGGATTGCCCCGATAATTCGCTCCCCGTTGAAAGCGGGACTGGTCATGATACGGGTCCGCATCTGATGCACGATGGCGAACATCTCTTCATCGCTGGACCACGCATTTTCTTGAATTCCATAAAGACGCAGGGCTTTCGGCGTGCTGCCGCCGCTTTGATCCAGCGCCGCAACAAAACCCGGACTGGCCTTAATCTTTTGTAATTGTTGTTGGTCAACGGTGATAGATTTCATGATGTCTCCTTCAATTGCCGGGCGTAATTACTTTAACCAGGGCGGAACGAATAACTTTGTAAGCTAATTGGTAAAGCCGTTGGGTCGTAACGATAATAACGCGAGGAAAAGTTGGTGGTTGACCGAAGCCTCAAATCTCAAGGCATAAATCGCAACTCGAAATTTCGCTAATTAGTCGCAGCGCCGGTCGCCGGCAATACCACGCTAACGAGCGTTCCCTTTGTCGTCGAATCGACTTCCACTCGTCCGTGATGATCGAACACCGTCCGTTTCACAATCGGCAGACCGAGACCCATCCCACGCGGCTTGGTGGTGCAGAAAGGCGAGAAAATCTTGTCCTTAATGTCCGGCGAAATGCCATGGCCGTTGTCTCGCACGGTAACAACAACGGCGGAAGGTTTTCGGCCTTCTTTGACCGGCTTTGCTGAGAGCATGATCCGAGGCATGTTGCGTTCGGCGCTGGCCTCGGCCGCGTTGGCGACAAGGTGAGCGAACGCTTCCGCAAGCGCGCTCTCATCCCCAAAAACGCGAGGCAGGTCGTTAGGCAGGGCCGTTTCAATTTCGACCTTGCCGTTGATCCCGAATCGAGAACGCGCAATTTCCAACCCTTTTTTCACCGGCGCGCGAACATCAATCGACTTCAACACCAGCTCGGGCGGGTGGGCGAAATTATTGATTTGGGTAATGATCCGGTCCAACCGATCGATCTCCTGAACGACAATGTGATTGAACTCCTTGCGGAAATCGGCGTCGTCGAAGCGCTCCGGCAAAAGTTGGGCAAAGGTTTTGATCGCGACCAGCGGATTTCGGATTTCGTGAGACATGCTGGCGGCGAGATCGGTCCAAAACGCGGCTCGATCGACCAAAGCCTGCTTTTCGCGCAGCGTTTCTTCGCCGGTCAGATCATTAATAACTGCGACTGCTCCAAGCGAGGCTCCGTTGCTTGCCAGTGGCCGCGCTTCCACTGAAAGCGATCGCCGGCTGTTGGTGTCGATCCAATTTTGAGGTTCCGGCGGCGTTTTGGATTCGAGCGCCTCACGGAGCAAGCCGGCCAATTTTCTGCCGACTCTTTCAACTGGCTTGTTGAGCACTTCGGACCCCGAGATGCCGAGAATTTTCTCGGCCCGTGGATTAAACCATCGAATGGTCGCGTCAGTGTCCACAGCGACGATGCCAGGAGGAATCGAATTGAGGAGCGTTTCGGCGAGCGTTTTTTGTAGTGCAGTTTCCTCGTTAAGAAGAGCGTTCTCGAGAACTGTCGAAACGTGCTCGGCCAGAATCGTTAGATGCTCGAGATCGGGATCGTCGAACATCTGGCCGATGATACGGTGCCCAAAGAAAATCCATCCTATAATTTTCCCGCGCGCGTGGAGTGGCGCGATCGCTTCTGCGCCGAACATGTCGAGAGCGCGGCGCATCATGGCGCGCTTGCGCGGATCGTGCGTTTGATTCAGATAGGTCCGAGAAATTAAATGTGCGTTGACTTCAAACCAGCGAACCAGCGCGTCTCGCTCGCTGAACATGAGTTGATCGGTTTCAGGCAGGCAATGAATGCCACTCCGCAGACGATACGGTTCACCGATGCGAGTGTGCGCAAAAATTCCGACCCGACTCACACCTGCGCTCTCAGCCACTCCCTCGGCCAAAGACGCCATCATCGTTTCGATGTCACCTGGTCGACGAAGGATGCGAGGGAACCGCGACAACTGAAAACTTCTTTCCAGATTCCTCGATGACCGCGGCGGTTCACTTCCTGGCGCTCGTTCGACCGTCATCGTCGATGTTTCGCGAAAATCCCGGTTCTCCTCTGCCAGCTTTTGATAATCGAAGGCGCGGACCAGCAGCGCTTGAAAACGGCGCCGGTCCAATCCCAGCTCTTCAGCGGCGTAGATTCCGAGCTGTTCGGCGTCGCGAAGCGGCTCTGATTGCGCGATCCCGAGGGCGATGATCAAAACGTCGGCCTGTTCCCCGTGAATTTGATCGATCAATTCGTGGCATTCCTTTGCCCGCAAATCCATAATCAACACAGCAGGCCCGGTCTGCTGAAGGACCGGCTCGAGACGATCCGGATCCGTAACGTGACGCACCTGACCTAGCACGCGCAGGAACGCTCTCGTCCGGCGGACGAGGTCGGCATCCTGGGTATATAAAATCGCAATTGGGGTGGGGCTCATGCGGCGGCGGCCTTGCTATCGAACCGCACTAACGGCAGCAAAATGTGAAACACCGTTCCCTTTTGCAGTTCGCTTTCGACCTCGATTTGGCCCCCGTGCTCTTGAATGATTCCGTGAACCACCGATAGACCCAGGCCGGTTCCGTAATCCTTCGTCGTGAAAAATGGATCGAACACGTGCGGAATATCTTCCGTCTTAATTCCTTCTCCAGTGTCGCGAATGCTGATTAGCAAAGCTTCGGGCGCCTGGCCGTTGCCGTTGCTCTCGCCGTTGGCGTAAGCGCGCGGATTCACCCAATGCTCGTCGGCACGAATTTCCGTCGTCACCGACAACTCGCCCTGAGTTTTCATCGCGTCCATGGCGTTCAGGAAAAAGTTCAGGAAAACCTGCTCGAGTTGATCGGCGTCGCCGCGAATCGTATCCACATCCGCCTGCCACAATCGTTCCAACTTAATGTCTTTCTGGTAAAGCCGATGACCTACAAGGGTCAGCGCTTTCTCCAAAACTTCATGCGCATGAAGTGGCTTAAGGATAGGTTTGGCCGGACGCGCGAAACGAAGAAGCTGATTAACCAGCGAATCAATCCGATCGATCTCGTGCCCGATCAAATTGGAGAACGTGTCGCGGAAATCTGAATCCTGGTAACGCTCTGGCAGTAGCTGCGCAAAAGTCTTGAGCGATACGAGCGGGTTCTTGATTTCGTGCGCCATACCGGCGGAAAGAGTTCCAAGGCTGGCCAGGCGATCACTTCGGCGAATTTGTAGTTCGAGGCGTTTGATAGCGGTCACATCGGTCAGTACCATGAGGGCGCCTAGAACTTGTCGATCTTGTCCGTGGAAAATCGACGTGCTGGCCCGAATCGAAACGTCGCCGTCGCCGGCACTGAGGGCGATCTCGCAATCCTGCTGGCTTTCGCCGGTTGTCAGAGTTGCAACCAGGGGCTCCGCCAGCTCCAAAGGCAGGGCATTTAGGGAGCCGGAGAGCATTTCCTCCGGGCTCAATCCGGTGATTTGGCCGGCTTCATTATTAAAAACGGTGATGCGCCCGTCGGTTCCGGCGGCAATCACGCCGCTGGTGAGGTGTTGAAGCAAAGTCTCGTTGTAGATCTTTGCGTTCTGCACCTCGGTGAACAGCTCCGCGTTTTCAATTGCGACCGCGAGTTGACCGCAAAGGACCTGCAGCGCGCCTTGCTCCGTTGCCCCGTAAATCCTGCCTGATTTTCTCGCGCCGAGAAGTAAAACTCCCGCAAGATGGTCACGCGCAAAAATTCCCATCCCCAGCGCGATGTCGAGCGGTTCAAGCTGCCGAACGACACGTTGCAGTTGTGGCGTAGGACGCGATCGGTGAAGTTCCTCAAGCATGATCGGCTCGTGATTCGCTTCCAATTGCGTGATCGTCGCCTGATCGCGGGTGAGTTCAAGAAAATGGCGCGAGCCCGATTCGATCGGCGGATATTGTTGCACAAATCCCTGTTTGTTCGGCAAAAGGATAATGACGCGATCTGTACCGACCGCTTCCGCTACAGTCTGCGCAAAGCGATCTAGCAGATCGCGCAATGTCGTAACGGACGTCAGGATTTTCGCCGCTTTGCTCACCGTCGCTCGAAAATCGAGTTGGTGTGATCCGATGAAGAGCCGCTCCGCCAATCGTTGCGAGATGCCGCGTGCCGGCGCCATGGCAAACGCGATCGCGATCGCCGCCGTGACATGCGCGATGGTGTGCGCATCGGCAACTGACGAGCGCAGTGCAGTACCCGTTAGCCACCAAACCAAAGCATAGAGTGTGAGCAGGTACGCCGCGAGCAATGTGTAGGAAATAACACGCCGCAGCAAAACACCGACGTCCATTATCTTTCGGGTCGCGATGCCGTAACCGATGATCAGACTGAAAATGATCATCCGAAAAGGCGCAAACCAGATCAAACGTGCTTGCTCGATGAATGGATCCAAAACAAACGTGATCACGAGCGCGATTGCGATCGTCGCCACACCGCCAATGAGAATAAACGCAAGTTCGGTGCGTTCGCCACCGGTCGTCTTTCTCAAGTCGCGTAGGTAGGTGATGATGAGAGTAACGAGTGCGCCAATGAAATAGACGACGTAAATGTAAATCGCCCTGCCGTAAATCGGAGTGGGAGCCGCCTCAGTGTGCGCCACTTGCGCGGCCGCCAAAAACACTTTTGTCTGGCAAAGGAGAACGACGGAAAAGGAAAGCAACATCCAGACTCTTGATCGCCGAAAAATTCTGGTCCAAGTCTCCTGTTCGTGCCGGATGCAAAGGCGCAACAGATTGAGCGCCGCTAGAATCAGGACACCTGTCGCTGAAGCTTGTCGGATAGAGAACTCAGCCAAAACCGCGCTTCCTGCGGAAAAGGCCAAGTAGAGGCAGCCAAGCCAAGCGGCGATTATTGCAGATAGAACAAGAAAGCATTGATTGGACCTGCGTCTCGCATTGGCCTGAAAGACCACGAAACCCAAGGCTAGTTGAGTAATAACCGCGACCAGTGTCGGTGCTGTAGCGCTAGTCATGAAAGTTGACACGATTCACAATCATTGTACTAGCACTCCCGCCCAACCCGCGAACGTTGATGAGAGCGCAATTTATTTTCGCCCTGCGCGGCGCCGAGACGACGAAGTTCAAGTCACACAGCGGATCGGGAACTTTGTAGTTTGCCGTTGCGGGGATCACGTCGTCACGAATAGTCAGCGCGCAAGCTGCGAGCTGAAAGGGCCCTGCTGCTGCCATTGGATTGCCGGTTACACCTTTAATCGAAGTGATTGGAATAGAATAAGCCTGGTTGCCGAAAACGTTCTTGATGGCTTCGACTTCCGTGGCATCTAACACTGGATGCCCAGGTCCGTAAGCAGAAATATGATCGACTTCCATAATTTCGATTCCGGCATTGGCCAGTGCAATCTTCATCGAGTCCGCTAGACCTGAGCCTGGCTTTTTCGAATCTCGATCTCGTTGTTTGCCGTAGCCATTAATTTCGAGATAAGGCCGTGCGCCACGAGCCTCAGCACGCTCGATGTTTTCGAGAACCATCATGCCGGCGCCTTCAGAAATGACACCAGAGTCTCTACGAAGATCAAACGGTCTACTTGCTGTTTCAGGTTCGCTATTGTTAAATGAGCTCAGTCCGCTCGCAATGAACATCGACACCGCCATGCGTGTGATCGGAACGTCAGATCCGCCCGCGATCGCGAGTTCGGCTTCACCCGCGCGGATCATGGACGCCGCCTGAGCTATTGCGTCTAAGCCTGATGGGCACGCTGAGGAGACAGTCGTCGCCTGTGCACAAACTCCAATCCGATCAGCAACTGCGTTGGCTGCAGCTTGCGGTATCATCTGAGCGCAAGCTGTAGGAGAAACATGACCGACCCCATTTTCCTGCACGGTATTAAAAACGTGTTCGAGCACGTCGATGGCGCTTGAGCTGACCCCGATTGCAACCGGCACCAGACTCGGAAGGTCAAGGTTGTTCAGTTCGAATCCCGCATCTTCCAAGGCCATCATTGACGCGGCATAAGCAAGTTGCGTGTGCCGCGCCATCCGTCGTGGTTTCAACTCCGGCTCGATGTAATCGTGCGGATCAAAGCCCTTTACTTCGCCAGCGATGCGACTCTTGAATCCGGTCGCATCGAAAAGGGTAATCGGCCCAATGCCGCTGCGTCCGGTAAGAAGTGAATCCCAGAATTCTGTAAGGCCGGTTCCATTCGGCGCCAGGATTCCCATTCCAGTAATGACAACGCGATTTCGCTTCATCGTATTTGCAATTCCTGATCGGGGGATTGACCGCTGAAGAAAGTTCGACTGATGCCCGCCGAGGGGTCCGAAAATTTGGCGGTTAAGGGATTGTTAGTTTCAGCCACGAACGGATCACCCGGCATTCTAAGCGCTACATTAACTCCAGTCATTATATTTTTTGCCCCCCAAAATCGTACGTTATTCACCAAACGGGGAAACTTATTCACAAGTTGCACCTTGCGTGCCAGCGGTTTCTGATTCAGTTTCGCGCGGCGAATCAAGATGAGTTGCCGAATATTTCTGCGCCTAGCGCCTCTCCGCGGCATGCCCCTAGCTTCTATGGGCCTGCTGACGCACCATGACCACCAGTACTGAACTGCCCCAGATCTTGGTCATCGATGACGAAATGGGACCGCGCGAGAGCCTGCGCATGCTCTTGAAACCCAATTACCAGGTTCACACCGCCGATTGCGTCGAAGCCGGCATCAAATTACTCAAGGAGAAAAATCCCGACACCATCGTTATGGACATCCGGATGCCGGGAGTCAGCGGAATTGAAGGCTTGCGTCAGATTCGCGAAATCGATCCTCATTTGTCGGTGGTCATGCTTACCGGTTTTGGGGCTCTCGACACCGCCAAAGAAGCACTTCGACTCGGTGCCAACGATTACATCAGCAAACCATTTGATGCCCACGAAATGCAGCAGGTCATCGACCGCAATGTTGAGCGCACACGTGCACATCGCACCACTGAGCACGCGGCGTCCGAAATCAAAGAACTAAATAATCGGCTCCTCCAGCAATTAGCTCAGAAAGAACGCCTCGCTTCACTCGGCCAAGCCTCCGCCGAATTCGTTCACGATCTCGGAAATCCATTGACCATCGTTTGGGGTTACGTCCAGTTGCTCGCCAAGCGTCTGGAAAAATCCGATAACTCGCAACAGGACGCCAGCTCGGCCAAGGAACTGAACATAATCGAGCAAAACGTTCGACTTTGCCGGGAGCTGCTCACCATGTGGCAGAGTTACGGCAACGTCGAAGCTTCACCGCCAAAGCTGATTTCCGTTTCCGGCATTGTCCGCGAAGTCTTGAAGGGCATAGCGCCGATGGCGACCGATAACGGCGTCGAACTCAAGTCGGATGTTTGCGAGGATTCGTGCACCTTGTTGGGAGATGCCTTGCAAATCAGCCGCGCGATTCAGAATGTGGTCGTCAACGCTGTCCAAGCTACCATTGAAAAAAAGGGGACGGTCATGGTCACCTGCGCTCAAAGAGATTTTTATGTCGATCTTCGGGTTGAAGATAACGGCGCTGGAATTCATCCGGCGCAATTGACTCGAATTTTCGATCCCTACTTCACAACCAAGCAGGCCAAGAGCGGCACCGGTCTCGGCCTCTATATCACTAAGAAAGTTGTGGAAGACCATAGCGGCTCCATCAAAGTCGAGAGCACGTCCGGCGTCGGGACCGTTTTCACCATCCGGCTCCCGCTGCAGACGACGGAATAGCTGGTTTCAGAATCGGCAAATCTCTGCCGGTGTTCCTGCGCGGTTTAACTTGTCAGCTCGCGCACGTTTGGTTTTGCTGAAGCGTGCCTTATAGCGTCTCGCCGATTTTCTTGATTCGCCTGGCGGGCGTGCCGTTCGATGTCGTTGAACAGCTCGCCACCCCGCGGACGAGCGCAGCTGCTCGTGAGCTCATGGTTAGGCAAGAGGAATTCGTCGGATGCGCGTCCGAAGTCGATCGGTTTCTTCAATCTCACGGACGCGAATTGTCCAAGGAGCTGTTTCGGGCGTGGAAAAAAGCGATCCGGCACGGCTCTCTACCTCCATCGCAGCCGGTGCTCGATGTCTTTGAGAAGTGTCGCGAGTGTCAGCGCAACATCGGCGACGTGGAAGCGCGGCTTAATGAGCGTATCCACCAGGAGGTCAACCAGGCTCGTTCAGCGCTTCATCGGTCGGTTGGAAAAATCCTGCCGGCTTACCTTGTGTTTGCCGAGGCCGGAATGCGCGATCGTTTAGGTCGGGAGTTTTTATTGGCTCGTCCGCCAAATCGCAACAAACAAACGCGGGCTCATGAGCGCCACCTTCTTCTATATTTACAGCGCGTCTCGGCGAAGAATGATTCATTAAGCGCTTTTGGCCCGGAAGGCTGGGGGAAAGTTGGAAATGTGGAATCCGCTGTTCGGCTTACGCCGGAGCCCGGAATTTACAAGCGTGAAACATTTCTCGAGCGGTGGACCGCGCACGCCGCCGCCGCGGCAATAAATGCCGATCCCGAACTGAAGTCGAAAATCGAAGTTCCAGCTCTCGAACCCTACGCGTTCGACGTTGTGTGTAACGATGTTCGGAGCTGGCCCCCGAGTTCGGCGCGCGACAGATGGTTGTCGACCCTGGAGCCTATCGCTGAGTTGCCAAAAAAGTTTGCGGCGGCCGGATCGGTGACAGTCCGTACTCAAACGATGGATGAGGCAAACGCGCGGCTTGCCGAACTCGGCGGTTCACGCGAGTCCACGCGTTTTCTTTACGCCGCCACCAATCCAATCGGTGAAGAATGTCTGCGCGAATGCAATTTTGAGATCGACCAGGGTTTGATCGACGAGGTTGCAATTGAAGCTGCGCCATGGATCGATCTTTGGCGGGACAATTACGCTTTCGTCGCCCATCGCATCGCAGGAGCGCTGCGCGGCATTTTGGCAAAGATGGAAAGGGACACCGTGCCGTTGCCGTCTTTCTTGCGCGCCTGTGAGGATGCCAAGCTCCCTCTCACCGGCGCGGGAATGGTCGCGCTCGCGCACATGGCCTTTCGAGAAGTCAAAGCTCTGTTTCACAAGCGCATGGAAGCGCATGCAACCAGGGAAGAATACGAAGTTACCGCTGAGGATTGCCAACTCGTTAGGCAAAATTTCGAATATCCAAAGTTTGACGAGTACACGTATCCTTCCGCTGATATCCAGCTTGCAGCCAAATCTGTCGAAGCGATTTCGCGTGGCGATTATCAATGGATTCTGGCGGAGCTCCACCCACCAGTCGCGTTGCTCCATCACGGCTTTTATTGGAGCTGCCCGGATAGAGCGTCGCTTTCTGAAGGGCTTGCCAGCACCTTGTTTGGCAAACCGAATTTTCACTACGGTTTCTTTGCCGCGGATTTCACCGCCACGACAACAGTCCGTTTTTTCGATGCGCTTCCGGGTTTGACTTGGTTCGTTGCGCCGCAGCGCGCGAATCCGGCGTGGCAAAGCGTTCGTCCCGCCGAGACCGAGGTCTATCTCGACCGGAGCGGCGATGTTTGTTTGCGCAAGATCGACAGTCATCAGCATCTCGGCTCATTTGCTCGTAACTGGCTCATACCGCTCGGATTTCACCCGTTTTCTTTTTCGTTAGGCAGACACACGCCGCGGTTGCGTTGTGGAAAGGTCATTGTCCAACGCCAAATGTGGACGATCGCCTTGGATGAAATTGGGAAAGGCGATTTTACCGGTGTTTCACGCGACCTGGTTCTTGCGGTGGAACGCTTGCGGGCTGCTAGAAATCTGCCGCGCTTTATTTACATCCGCCCCACGGAACAAGCCCTTCGTCGAAGCGGTGCCGAGGGGCGGGACAAAGACACCAAACCGGTTTTCATCGATCTGGAGAGTTATTTGTTTCTCGAAATTTTTTATCGTTGGCTAGTCAAGGCGGGTGAGATCGAAGTGACCGAGATGTTGCCGAGGCCTGAGCACTTATTTTGGAACGAAGCCGATGGTCGTCGCACTTTTGAGCTTCGGACGCTGATCGTTCCTCGCTCATGAAAATCGTCGCTATTGCCAATCAAAAGGGCGGAGTGGGCAAAACGACGACGGCCGTGAACCTCGCCGTGGCACTCGCCGAAAAAAAGATGCGTATCCTACTCATCGACCTCGATCCGCAGGCGAACGCGACCAGCGCGCTCGGCATGCAGGAAATCGAAGGCGGAAGCATTTACGATCCGTTGCTCGGCGGAAACTCGATAGCTGACAAAGTAATTCCCACTCGCATCGAAAACTTGTTCATTATTCCAGCCGACCTCGACCTCGCCGGCGCGGAAATCGAAATTGCGCGCATGCCGGAGCACCTTACCCGGCTGTCAAACACGTTGTCGATGTTTCGATCGGATCAAACATTCGATCTCATCCTGCTCGATTGTCCTCCGTCGTTGGGGATACTCATGACTAATGCGCTGGCCGCGGCGGACGAGATCATGACGCCGATCCAATGTGAGTATTTCGCACTCGAAGGACTGGTGAAGATCGTCCGAGTGATCGAGCAGGTGCGCGACTCAGGCGCCAATCCTCACGTTCAGATCGGCGGCATCGTAATGACGATGTTCGACAGTCGAACCAACCTCAGCGAACAAGTCGTGAACGAAGTGCGTCAGCATTTTGGTAAGCGTGTTTACAACACGGTTATTCCACGCACGGTCCGATTGAGCGAAGCTCCGAGCTTCGGAAAATCAATTCTCGAGTACGATCCGAGCGGCGTCGGGGCCGCCGCCCATCGCGCGCTCGCGCGCGAATTCATCCGGCGGCACAGTTTGGCCGCGCTTTCTCGCGGTTAAATCGCATAAGCTCTCTAAAAAGTCGGTTAGATGTTGCTGGCGACTAGTCCTGACTGTACAGCAGCTTCCACGGTCGCCATATCGGCCGAAAGGTATCTCGCACCGATCAACCAAAGCAGACCCGAGATCAATGTCACCGCTGAGATCGCTAGAAATGCGGCGTTCATATTCGAATGGCCCGCGATGAGTCCCAAGAGTGGCGGCGCGATTGCATTGCCGAGCGCGTACATCACAAAGATGCTCAACCCAAACGCCATTGCTCGCACAGAAGGAGGAGAGACATTTGCGATCGCCGTGTTCGCCGGCCCAATGTTAAAGAAGATGAAGAACAAGGCGCCGAATAGCAGAATCCAGGCGTAAGGAAAAGCGGCGTACAGCATCATTGCCAGCAACGGGAAGCCAACCAGCATCCCAATTCCGGGGACCATGAGGTCCGCTCCTCGAAGTCGCACTCGAAGACGGTCTGCCAGAAATCCTCCCGCCAACGTAGATGTCAATCCAGCAACCGCAATAATGATGCCTAAGATGACCGTGGCGTAGGCGGGCTGCTGGCGAAATTGCAAGTAAGCGGGCATCCAATAAGCAAGTCCACCCAGTGCAAAGGCCATCGCGGTCTGCGCGGCGACGTTGAAGGCATAGGATGGTCGCTTGATTAGAATGGCGATTGATCGCAGATAGTTTGCCATCGATATTTTTTTGGGGCTCGCGGCCACTGAAGAGCTATTGCGAGGATCCCTTTGGAAAAAACAGACCAAGCCAAGGACTAAGCCAGGCACGCTAACAACATAAAAGGCCCAGCGCCAGCCCATGTGAATGTTTATCAATCCTCCAAAAATGTAACCCAGCGCGCTACCGATTGGAATGGTAGCAAAAAAAATCGCGAGCATGGTGCTGCGTACCGTCACCGGAAATAAATCTGAGATAATCGGCGGAGCGGCGGGGCTAAAGGCACCCTGTCCAATGCCGATGAAAATTCGGGCGATGAAAAGAGCGGCAATACTCGCGGCCAGGCCAGATGCTATGCCAGCCAGGCTCCAAATGATGGCCGCGATTCCGATGATAACCCAGCGCGAAAAGCGGTCGGCTAGCCAGCCCAAAGCTGGCGCCGTGACCATGTAGCTAATGACAAATGCGGTACTAAGTGTTCCGCTCCACCACATTGCATTCGGGTCCTGCGGCGAAAAAAAGGACGCGCGAATCGACGGCTCCACCGCCGCGAGCACGTAGCGATCAGTAAAATTAAAAAGATTAAGAGCGACGAGGAGTCCAAGCGAAATACGGGCGCCTGTCCGGGAGGCAGCGTTAGACATTGAACCCGGCCAGATACACCGTGGAACGCCGATTGCAAACAACAATCCATGCTTCGCGAGAGTGCGCCTGACGCCTTCGAATCAGCAAAGAATGCTACCGGTTTATTGCAAAGACCTCCGTTGGAAATCCTTTGAAGATTGTCTCTCTCGCGCGATGCATGCGATTTTTTCGGCGACACGCCGCGACGGAATGTTGTCAGGATGAATGAGCGAAATCACGCGTTCGAGCTTCAGGTCAGCAAACGCGTGATTGCGGACTGCTGTAGCTGCTTCGGTCGCAATTCCTTGGTTCCAGTAGCCAGGATCTAGTCGATATCCGATTTCAATTTCATCCACACCGTCCAGATGCCAGTGAAGAAAACCGCAGTGGCCGATTAATGTACTATCCGAACCGAAAAGCACTGCGAACTGAGAGGGTTGGCCCGCGCGATTCCAGGCCAGAAACTTTCCGAGCACCGTTTGGGTCTGCTCACGAGTGTAAGGACCCGGAGAGAACCGCATAAAATCGGAATTCGCCATCAGTTCGGTGAGCCGATCGATATCTTCCCCTTGAAACGGCCGCAATATCAGTCGCGACGTCTTCAGGATCGCCATCGCAATGAATAAAGACGGGCGTGGTGTGAGTAGCGATTCATAAATGAAAGATGCCGACGGAAACTGACGAATACACGAGACCGGCGAAGCCGCCGGATTCATCCCCCAGACCGTTTTTGGCGAAGGACCGAAGACTGCCCGAATCATGCTCATCGGCGAACAGCCGGGCGATCATGAAGACATTGCCGGCAAACCTTTCGTCGGTCCTGCTGGAAAAATCATGGATCGCGCTCTCGAAGAAGCGGGCATCGATCGCAAGGAAGTTTATGTGACCAACGCGGTAAAACACAAGAAACCGAATTCGCGCGAGACCGCGGCCTGCCGGCCATGGCTGGCAGCCGAGCTGCGACTCGTTAAGCCGAATCTGGTCGTGGCCATGGGCTCGACCGCGGCCCGGACGATATTTGGTCCTTCATTCCGCGCGACACGCGAGCGAGGCAAGGTGCTTTCCTCACAACTCGCGGCCCAAGGTACCTGCCACCGTTCATCCATCGTCGCTGCTGCGGCGACCGGACGAAAAAGCCCGCCATCGCGAATACAAACATTTTGTCGCGGATCTTCGGGTCGCCGCGACAGCCGCGACGATTAAGGCTTCGGACTAGTCGATGGGCCCGGCGAGAGCGAGGGTGACGTCTTTGCCGCCGGGCTTGCTGTTTTCTTTTCCATCGGTCCGAGCTTCACAACCTTCGCTTCAAGCGTGCCATCGGCATTTCTCCAATAGGAACCGCTCACTTCTTCGTTGTCGACGATGTCCTTCATCGTCGCGATTCCAGACCCTTTGATAATCTGGGTTTTGCTGCTCACTTTGAAGATGCGCCTCGGTTCCTTGCCGAAAATCGTAAAGGTCTTGTTCTTTTGGTCGACCCCCGACACCATTCCGTGGAACGGGAGTGGACGCAGATTCGGATTGGCCGGCGACGCAGTTGGAGAAGAAGATGCCCCTTGGATCGGCGAAGCCGGAGCGGAGAGACCGCTATTTCTCGGCATCGTTTGAGCCGCGAGGGAAAGACAAAGGGCGAGGTGAGCAATACCGACGAAAGCAAGCAAATACGTGGTCCGTTTCATGACCGTCGCATCTCATTTTGCGAGCGAATTACAAAATTGCAATCTTGGATCCAAAGGCCAAGGGTTTGCGCAGAATCGTTGCTGAAATCTTTTCTGCTCGTGATATTATTTTCGCCTTCTCGGGGGTATAGCTCAGTTGGTAGAGCGTCTCGTTCGCGAAGATTTTTTGCAGTTTTGTGACTCGTTAGGCCACTGCTGGACAGAGCTGAACACGTACTGACGCTAAAAGAATTCCGACTGTGGCTACTCCGCACGATCGCGTGGACATTTCTAGACAGGAGCAGACCGAATTTCCAGCGTCAGAGGGGCAAAACGGGTGGGCCTCCTCGTTTGTAAGGCAGAAACAAATTCTGCGGCGATGATCTCTACCGCCGATCAATCAGGCGCACAGCCGAGGAGGAGACTAGCCTACTCGCGAAGTGAGTTGGCTTCTTTAATTGGCATATCCGCCAGCAGCCTGAAGCGACTGGAAGATCGCGGATTGATCAGAAGCTCCAAAGCGCTGCGGAAGAAAATCTACTCGCACGGCGAGGTGATGAGATTTCTCGACGGCACCAACTAACGGTCGGAGATCGACTGCATTTTTCTGCGCCAGGGGACAAAACGGGTGATTGACATGTGAACAATGTTCAGTAGTATGAACCATGTTCATAGAAGCGAAGGCGAGGCGAGAACGTTACCGGCAAGAAACGCGGTCACAAATTTTGGGGGCGGCCCGCGAAATCTTCGTGCGCGATGGGTTCGAAGGCTTTTCGATGCGTACCCTCGCGCGCTCCGTCGGATGCTCACTCGGTGCCATCTATTTGTACTTCACGAGTAAGGAAGAACTCTTCGACGGCCTGGTGGAGCAAAGCTTTCTCCACTTGTACGAAGCGCTTGGTGTACTGGTGAAGGAGCGGGGCAAAGATCCGGTGCGGCAATTGAAGCGCGGGTTGCGGCTCTATGTGGAATGGGGATTGAAACATCCCAGCGAATACCAAATCGCCTTCGCCGTCCGAAATCCGGCGAAGAAGCCGTACCGGACTCATCGCGCGTTCGACGCCGCGCGCGCTCTCGTGAAACTTTGTTTGGGCAGGTCTCGGGCCGCCGAGCGCGAATTGGAATTGCGTACCCAAGCCTTGTGGGCCGCCACGCACGGCATCACTTCTCTTCTCACACAGAGACCCTCTTTTCCTTGGGTCTCGAAGCAACGCTTGATCAATCAGGTAATCGACAGCGCCACGCAGGGAGCAATCGGCCCCACCAAGCGACAGAAATCAAAGGGAAAAAATTAAACAGACACTTATGCAAACGAAACTCGAAACAGCGGCAGAAAAATCCCAAGCAACATTTCCAACCCAAACGACGAGAATTAGATCGTGGGTTCCGTTAATTGCAGCGATCGTTCTTCTACCGTTTGCTAACGGAGAGAACGCCATCGCACTCGCGGCGTGGTTGGCGCCGCTCTTCCTGCTCCGATTCACTCGAGCACACAGAATCATTGTCGGTGTTCCCGTTGTCCTGGCGATGCAAGCCACCGCGCTCGCGTTCCAGTATCGCGGAATGGTACCCTTTCCGACGGCCGTTTACATAGTCGTGATTCTCACGTATGGCCTTTGCTTCACACTGCCCTATCTGGGCGACCGTCTCTTGTCGCACCGACTCTCCGTGTTTTCGGGCACGCTCGTTTTTCCGCTGATCTGGACGTCAACCGAATATCTCCTTTCGCGGGGGCCCTTCGGAACTTGGTTTGCGACCGCCTATTCGCAGTACGGTAACCTGGCGCTGCTTCAAATGCTTTCGGTCACCGGCGTGTGGGGCGTGACGTTCCTGATCGGCTGGACGGCCTCGGCGGGAAATGCACTGTGGGAGGAGTGGACCATTTCACGACGAGTACCGCGGGTTGCGACAATATGCGCTCTGCTTGTCATCGTCGCGATGCTCGCCGGGGGTGCGCGTCTCGCGTTCTTCCCGCCCGCAGGAAAAACAGTGCGGGTGGCGACGCTTTCACGGGACAACAGCGAATTGCATCCTGATCCGAAAGTGGTTGGGCGCTTCTTCCGCCACGAACCGCTCACTCCTGAAGAAATTGCGACGATTCGGGAACGCTCGGCTGCAGTTGACAATGATTTGCTGAACCGGAGCGAGCGCGAAGCAAAAGCCGGCGCCCGCATCATCTTCTGGGGCGAGGCGAATGCGCCGGTACTTAAGGAAGATGAGAACGACCTGATCCAGCGCGGCAGGATCCTCGCCAACGCCAACGGCATTTATCTCGGAATGATGCTTGCGAGCTGGCATTTGGAAACAACGCCATCTCTCGAAAACAAAATCGTTCTCATTCAACCCAATGGCGCTCCTGCCTGGGAATTTCTTAAAGCGCATCCAGTACCCGGTGGTGAGGCTGCGATCTCCATTCGCGGCGATGGAAAGTTACGCGCGCTTGATTCCCCATACGGGCGCCTGAGCGCGGTAATTTGTTTCGACGCCGACTTTCCCCAACTTCTCGCGCAGGCGGGACGACTAGGGACCGACTTATTGCTCGATCCGTCGAACGACTGGAAAGCAATCGACCCGTGGCATACCAGGATGGCCAGTTTCCGGGCAATCGAACAGGGATTCAATCTAGTCCGACACACAAGCCAAGGTCTTTCTGCAGCTTTCGACTACCAGGGTCGGCAATTAGCTTCGATGGATCACTACGTCACAACCGATCGAGTTCTCGTCGCCCAAGTTCCGACTCGCGGAACGCGTACCGTCTACGCGCTGCTCGGAGACTGGTTTGCCTGGGCTTGCTTCGTTGGGCTGGCAGCCATCGTAATCTCAGGAGTAAAGTCTCGCCGGTAAGCAAACAACTCGATACCCATCTCCATCTTTCCGACGCGGAGAAAGACTGGTCTCGAACGCGTGACCACTCGAAACAAGATGCCTTTCGCCCGCTGAATCTTCTGCGCCAGGGAGGCAAAACGGGTGGGCCTGCGCATGCTTGTGAAAACGCCGTGGATCGATTACAATTGATTCTCTCTTCCGCCGTCGGGTGAGCATCGAATTTGTGGTGATGCGCTGCCTTCTCTTAAATCCTGAATTCCGTTCCGACTCCTTTTGGAATTATCGCGAGACGTGTCACCTCCGTGGCGCGCGATATCCCGCCGCCCCGCTCGGGCTAATAACTGTCGCCGCGATGTTGCCGCAGGATTGGGACATCCGGCTCTTCGATCGCAATGTGCAGGATTGGGACCCGTCGGTTCTTGATTGGGGGGATTTCGTTCTAATCGGCGGAATGATGCCACAGCAACGTGATACCGTGGAAATGATCCACGAAGCCAAAATTCGTGGCAAAACCGTGGTGGTCGGCGGCCCTGACGCGACAAACAGTCCACATCTTTACTCGGAAGCCGATCATCTTGTCCTCGGAGAGGCGGAAGTGACGCTGCCGCTTTTTCTTGCCGACCTCGAAGCCGGGGCTGCCAAGAAAATCTATCGCGAAGCTCAAGTGAAGGCAGATGTCACTACCTCGCCATGTCCGCGCTTCGATCTTATCCAGTTCGACCGATACCTACACGTTGGGGTGCAATGGTGCCGCGGCTGTCCCTTTAACTGCGAATTCTGCGACATCATTGAGCTCTTCGGCCGCGTGCCGCGGGCCAAGGCGACCGAGCAAATGTTGCGCGAACTGCAAACGCTCTATGACCTCGGATATCGCGGTCACGTCGATTTGGTCGATGACAATTTCATCGGCAACAAGAAGCTCGTGAAAGAGTTCCTGCCGCATCTCAAGAGCTGGTCGGAAAAACATCACTGGCCCTTCGAGTTTTCGACGGAGGCTTCACTTAACCTCGCGGACGATGAAGTCCTCCTGCAGATGATGCAGGATGTCGGATTCTTTGCGATTTTTGTCGGAATCGAAAGTCCGGACGAAGCTACGCTCATCGCCACGCAGAAACGTCAGAATACGCGCCGTTCCATCGTCGAGAGCTTGCGGAAGATTTACGACTATGGGATTTTCGTAAACGCTGGTTACATCGTCGGATTCGATACCGAACAAAACAGCACCGCGCGCGGCATCATCAATTGCATCCGGGAAACATCGATTCCGGTGAACATGGTTGGATTGCTTGTCGCTCTGCCCACCACTCAACTTTCCCGCCGACTCGAACGCGAAGGACGTTTACACGAGGGCTATGAGATCGCTCCAGAAGGAGTGGGCGATCAGTGCACGTCGGGAATTAATTTCGATCCGTTGCGTCCGAAGGCCGACATCTTGCGCGATTTCCTTCAAGTCATCGAAACTGTTTACAGCCCGGAGGAGTTTTTCAGTCGGGTCGAACAGCTCGGCGCCGCGCTCGATTCTTCGCAAAGAAAGTTCCGCCCCCGCCTCAAGCAATGGTTTAGGGACCTGCCGGCTTTCTTCAAAATGAGCGCGCGTTTGGGCACGGCGATCGATACCCGACGATATTTTTGGAGAGTCTTTTTCCAAACGCTATGGCGCAATCCAGGATCGCTCCGCCACACCATGTCGATCATGGCGCTTTACCTCCACTTCGGTCCCTTTTCGAAGTATGTGGCTGGCCAGATTCGCATGGAAATCGAACGCGAGACCGCAACTCCGTCGCGGGTCGCGACGCCCCGTTCCAAAATGGGCGTGATCGCAGCGTGACCGCGCCAGGGAGGCAAAAACGGGTGGACCTCCAGTTGAAATGCAGACCAAATTCTGCACGTTAAGCGGCGGCGGTTGAAAGACTTCGGGGGTATAGCTCAGTTGGTAGAGCGTCTCGTTCGCAAAGATTTTTTGCAGTTTTGTGACTCGTTAGGCCACTGGTGGACAGAGCTGGACACGTACTGACGCTAAAAGAATTCCGATTGCATCAACTTCGCACAATGGTGTGGACATTTCTGGACAGGAGTAGACCGAATTTCCAGCGCCAGGGGGGCAAAACGGGTGGGCCTCGTGTCTTCCCTACGGACGAACGCTAGGGAAATGGATCTTCAGCTTATAACAGGCGAAGAGAACCAGTACCGCCCCGAGTGTGGAAAAGATCAGACCAGCAAGATGATAGCGTTCGTTAGCTGGACGCGAAAACATGTGGGTTACCGCTCCTCCAATGATCGATCCGATAATGCCAAGCACAATCGTCCAGAAGATTGTGATGTGTTCGTGCATCACCGATTTCGCGATTACGCCCGCGTGACAAGGACTAGACAAGACACCGCGATCGTTAACGCAAGCATCGTCGGACTAAACGCGCTGCGCCCAGCAGCGCTCAACGCAATCTCCCGCTCAAATGTAAGCAAAATCCCGCAGGGTCTCGGCCGCGTCCGTCATGAAAAGATCGAGTATCTGTCCCGGCATTTCGTCTTTATGGCTTCCGAGCTGGCCTCTTCGAATGAAAAATTGGTCCATCGGCCACCTCTCGTCTTGTAGGCCAAACTCCTCTTCCCGCGCTCGCATGCTGCGAAAGGAACTTCCTTCTGCGACCAGCTTTAGCAGCGAGAGAGAGCGATCAAGAGTTAAGAAATCGCAAACGCGACCGAGCTGCTTCACCGGATCGTCTAGCAGATCCTCGTACTTGAGGACTAAAATTTGCGCCTTGTAGGGATTGGACTTCCAGGCCTCGACATGTTCATGCCATTTGCCTGGGTAAACGTGTTCTCCCGTGCGTACCACCGTTGCGAAATCGATCGCGGATCCATAGAGCGCTTTTAGATGATGGTAATAGGAAATCATCACGTCGCGCCCATCCCGCAAAACGTATATCACCCGGCGGTAGTCGGGCTGAGGCAGACGGTGACTCTTGAAGTGCATGGGCGTCCCATAGCGGCGGTAGTAAGACCGAGCGTGGACGTCTGGGATAAGGTCGTCAACGACTGCATAAGACAGGTAGCCAGGATCAAGACCATAAACCGTTCCCGCAATCAGTGTCTGCATCCAGGTGTGTCCACTTTTCGGATATCCGACAATAAAAACGTCGTCGGGATCGGTTTGAGCGATTGGCAGCAGCCCGGTGTGACGTCGGATCGGCCGATCGAGCCAATTTTTGAAGAATTTCATGGCCGGCGTTCCGGACCGTTCTGGGTAGCGGTTCAAGTTTCTGACAATGTTTTTCGTGTCCACGTCGCTCTCGGTCGGATCACTCCTAATCGTGGCAAGTTCATCCCGGCACCCGGCGTTCCGTGATCGTGAACCGCAAATTGGAGGACTCCATCGAGACGAACCAGATTTTTGAGCCCGGGAACACCGGCATTCAGGGAGAGACTGTACCGTCCCGGTTTTAGCAGATCACCCTGCAATTCGCACCGCATGACGTAAGAGCCGGGTTGGCACCGGCCACGGTTCATATCTTCATCGATGTCGTAGATCTCAAAAACTGGAGTGCCATCCATGGCGTGCACCAGAAAACCGATCCGGCAAAAGGGCAAATGTTCATGGACAGCGTATTCAATTTCCAGGCTAATCGGGTCCGAATAATCAAAGTCAACGCTTCGGCGATGGCTCTTATCACACAAAGCGATCGACATAACCTGAAGCTCGGTCACTCCCGCATTACAGATCCCATCTGGCCAGATCATTCGATCCCGATTAAGGGCGGCAAGATTGGAATATTGCTCGATAACATCTTCGGAAGGACCGTCCGCGACGATCCGTCCGCCTCGCAGCCAGATAGCGCGCGGGCACAACCGCGAAACGGTCGGCATCGAGTGGCTGACGAAAATTACGGTGCGGCCTTCCTTGGCGGCCACTTCTTCCATCTTGGCCAGCGATTTCTTCTGAAATTGGGCGTCGCCGACGGCAAGCACTTCGTCGATAAGCAGGATCTCGGGTTCGAGATGGGCGGCTACTGCGAATGCCAGCCGCACAGACATTCCGCTGGAATAGCGTTTTACCGGAGTATCGAGAAATTTTTCAATCTCGGCGAATGCAACGATGTCATCGAATTTTTGTCTGATTTCAGCGCGGGTCATCCCAAGGACGGCGCCATTCAAAAAAATATTTTCACGGCCGGTAAGCTCGGGATGAAATCCCGTCCCAACTTCAAGAAGCGCTCCGACCCGGCCGTAAATGTCCGCGCCACCATGCGTAGGCTCTGTGATTCGATTTAGTATCTTCAGCAGGGTACTCTTGCCCGCTCCGTTGGCCCCGATTATTCCAACAACCTCACCCTTCCGGATCTCGAATGAAACGTCTTTGAGCGCCCAGAATATGTTCGAAACAAAGCGTCCGTTGCCGGAAAAGGCCTTCAACAATCGCCGGGGAAGAGTTATGAGCTCATCATGCAGGGTGCGGTATCCTCCCAATCCGTTGCGCTCGTGCGCAATGTTGAACGATTTGCTCAGGTTCTGGACAGAGAGGGCCAAGTCTAACATTTATCCAAGTCGCTCAAAGGGACTAGATTATAAGGAACGCGCCGATTGGGTTGGTTAATTCGTATACTGCACTGCTAGAGACAATGCGGTCGCGCTCCCGGTTACAGTTTTAAATGAAACTGCAACCGCTGTCGCCGTAAGCGGAAGAGGATGCGTTCCAGAATCAACGACCACCGGACCAATTAAGCCTATGACTTGAAATATCCACCTACCACACTCGCCTTCACACTTGACACCTTACATAGGGGTTAGGCCGCAGAGAGCGCACTGATCGTGACGTAGTATCCGTCTGGATCTCGGAGTGAGAACTCCTTGGTTTGAGTGTTCGGATTCACGTGGGGCTCCTCTGCAAGCCGGGTGACGAGAGCGCGTGCCCTCTTCAGTGCCATGTCGAAATCGTCGACGCGGAAGAACAAGAGGAGCCCGTTGCCAGGTGGTGCCTCGTCCGGACTCATCAAGGAGGGATGCTCGTGAGCGCCCCACTCGTGAAGGCAGAGCAACACAGTTCCATCCGTATCCAGGATCTGACCAAAGTGGTCATGGCCAGGAGGCGTCTCGGGCTGGCCAAAGAGCGACTGGTACCATTTGAAGCTCCCCGGTACGTCGCTTACGCCAATGATCGTCCATGTACGTTTCATCGCATTTCCGGTGTCGGCCTAACGAGACAGAGATAAGCCACGGCAGGGTGTCGTGGCAAACACGCTGAGTCTCGCAATGCGGCCGTTCCATGTTGCGCGGAAGAAAGCGAAACCGGCTTCTCGCTCGAAAAATCCCGCTTCACCTTGATACTTTTCCCTCGTAGTTGGGCGTTTTGAGCTGAGGAGGGAACCAAATTGTCACATCCTTCAGCCCAGACTTTTCTGGACAGGAGTGGACTGACGGAAAAGTATCGGGGGGCAAAACGGGTGGACCCCCAGTTGAAATCCAATCCAAATTCTGCACGTTAAACGGCGGCGGTTGAAAGATTTCGGGGGTATAGCTCAGCTGGTAGAGCGTCTCGTTCGCAAAGATTTTTTGCGGTTTTGTGACTCGTTAGGCCTGTGCTGGACAGAGCTGAAAGCCGGGCTAGATGACGCAGGAGCGCGCGAAATGCAGTACCTTGCCGACTTCCGCGGGAGGTTTCATCTGGGCCACCGCCTTGTGTAGCCAGTGAGCCGTGCCAAAAATCCTTTAAAAAGTTCACACGTGGGTCTCTAAAGTTCTAACTTCCAGTGGATCTGGAAATCGCGCTAAGCGGTGTCTCAGCGAAGGTGCAGCCCCACGAACCTTTCAGCCCGGCCGAAGATGCGATGAAACGTCGGATGACGTAACTGATGGTAACTTACCAGGATCCCGCAGCGCGTCAAAGGCTATTCACCAGGATCATAGTTACACTGCGAACTGTCAGTGTAGGTAAATCCGTCCGAGAATCTTCCCTAAAGGGAAGTTCTTTTCCTGGGCGCGAGCACACAAAACCACTGTAGATGACACAGCTTTTCAGACCGCAGTCTTGTCAGCGTAAGTGATCTGGAATTCTGACGATCCACATCTGGCGCTTGTCTCTTCCGTGGCTGTTGAACTGCCATTTATCTGGCCTCCCTCGGAGGCTGGTAGCGCTTGAAGAAGATCCCGTCTTCGCCCTCAGCCGCGTCCATTATTATCCAGCGCATTTTGACGCACTGTTCGATGACTGTCGTAGACATGAAGCCGCAGCGGGTGCCTTTCAGCACTTTGAAAACTCTGTCGATGCCGGCGTGCCCAGGATACGATTCGTACGCCTGTAGGATACTATCCTTAATCAAGTATTGGCCGTCAGTCCCTTCGCAGCTACTGATGTTGCCCGGCTCGATCAGCAATGCTTCTGCATCGGGCGTGTCGGTACGAAGATTCTCATCCGTGATATCGCGTGGATTCCAGAACGCAATACATCCACGCTGCTCATACAATCGCAGCGCAATGTCCAGAGCGGTTCGCAAATTAGCGGCGCTTCTTTGTCGGCTTGCGCGGCGACCTTTTCGTCTTCGCATTTGTCGGCGCTGCTTTCGCTGCGCTGCTGTTCGGGCCGACGGCAACTCCGACGGACTTGGTTGTTTTCTGTTCGCGGGGGAGGGGCGATGCACCCGGATACCAAATTGTGTACATGCTGCGCCACCGAAGTTCGTTGTCCGGCGTGCGTACCTGTACTTCGTTCTGCCACAACTTTGTGACGACAGCTTCGACTTCCTTGCCGTCAACTTTGGTGATGACTTTCTCGCCAACCTTGAATGGGTTCTTCACGAACCCAGAATTTGAGGCACCAGTGCGAACGCTTGACGTGGTTTCAAGAAAGCTGGATTTGGGTATTCTAAATCGTGGAAACGAGTCGACCAATTGATGATTTCATGTCGCATTTGGATGCAATGCGCTCGCTCGTTGCATTTTTAATGATGTTGCCCGCTACCGTGCCATACGTTATGACGGTGTTAACAGAGGACCAACGTCGCGCGATCTACGAACGGTGCGTTGTACCTTGGATGAGCTTCAATGAGGTACTCTATAACAAGCCCGATTTGTATGTTGATCCTCCCAATCCCACTCCGGTGGACGAAAACTGCCCACCATTACAGCTGAGCGACCATATTCAGGAGCGGCTTGGAAAGAACCACCCTTTCTTTGATTTTATACACGCGCCAATAACTCAACCGTTAGGCACGCAGGTGTCGCTTATCTCGATCAACTATTGCTGGGATGCGTACGACACCTTTGTGAAGCGAACGATCTCTTCGATCCTTGAAGAGGCACCAGACCATCTGAATTGCGAGGCTTATCGTGAACAAAATGCCAAGGCGAAGAGAGACCAACGGCTATTATCCACCGATGAACAGCTGCGGCTTCTTGGACTGGCGGCCGAAGACGCTGACCTTGAGGAATTTCTCAAGGTTGCTGAACCGGACTGGTCTGCAGCAAAGGACCGCCAAATATTGAAGATCGCAAAAGTGTTGCGTTCGGTATTCACTCATCATTTTGGCAAGCCCGATGAGAAGCTCACGGCTTTGATGAAAGAGCAGAGCCACGAAGCAATTCGAGTCGTTGGTGACAAACTGGAAGTGCTGCTGCCTTTGATCAACGAAGTTTCCACAGTCGTCCAAGGCCATGCGCTCATCATCCATCGAAAGAGGTCAGCTATTTACGGTGGTGATCCGAATACGGCGAAAGCATCTTGAGTGTTTACCGCATCCTAAGAGTGAAGCTTGGCAAGCTGCTGCTGCTCATACTCGGCATCGTCCTCACCAAACGCTTCGGTGTATGTATCTATTATGAGCTGGCCGCCGTCTTGATGCCCTTGCCACTTTGCGATCAGCTTCTTGTCCACACCGGCACGCCATAACTTCCTGATGAGACAGCGACGGATACTACGTTGTGAGAAATTCGGATATCCGAGACGATCACAAGCAGCGCGCAACGCTTTCTTGGCATCTTTGATTGCGAAGACGTGGGCGTTTAGAGGTGCGAGCAATGCTTCGTCGCGCAGCCGCTGAAGGAACTTCTTCAATTCAGGGTACATTGGCACGTAAAACCACGTGTTCGTCTTGTGCCGGCAAATTGTTGCGATCTGATCGACGTGACGATTGCGCGAAATTGACCTTCGGTTGGCGTTAGGCGAAGTGGTTCCTGCGGCTTCTTCCATCTCGTCTTCACCTGGTTAAAGGGCGATTGGCTAATGATTCGGTCACGCACGGCGATATCGAACAGTTCGCGCAGCAGTCCGGCGTAACGATTGTACGTGGTGTTTTTCAGCCGCTCTTCCTGCGCTGCCAGCCATTCGTCCAAATGTGAGGGCTTAATTTCCCGCACTTCAAGGTCGATGCCGCCTGGCCACGACCTTGCGATGCAATTGATGATCGCCGCGTTCGTCGCACGAGTTTTGGCGGACTTTCCCTGATTCGCCGCCACAAATTTCTGAATCAATTGACGAAGCGAGGTGCGCTCCAGCTCCCGATCAATTGTTTCCAAATCGCGAATCCAGTTGCGAAACCGGCGTTCGGCGATCTGTCGATCGGTCGTACGCAATGAACATTCATGGCGTTTGCCTTTGTGCTTCTTGAATCCGTAGTACAGACCTGAACGTGAATGGCGGTAGAGGCCGCGCGACACTTTGACGTACGTCGCCGCCGCCCTGTTCGTGCCCGCGCTGTCGTTAAATGTCGTTGCCATTTCCTACGCTGAATGGCAGCAGAATTTGCCGCTGCTTCTCCCAGCGGGTGCGACTATTGAGCAGGATTTTGCGAATGCAAATGCGGTTGGCCTAACGAATCACTGAAAACAGGTGGACAGGTTTGGACAAGCAAGGGACTGGAGTGGACAGTAGCGGACTGCAAGATCGATGAAATATTTTTGGAGCCACCCGAATTTCGCGAAGAAAATGCGAATTTAACGCGTAACGCCGGCCAGCGGTTGGCTCCAGCGATTGGTTAGGGCATCTTATGATGAGGGCACTTGGCAACGCCGATGCCGCCACCGCAGCAACAATCGGGTCAAGGCGAACCCGAGAATGCTCAGCAGGACGAACGCCGCGCAGATCACCGCCAGAAGGTTGTGCATCGGCTGGGTAATTGAATAATTCTCATGCGACGCGTAGAAGCCATTGAAGCTCGCGAGCGCCGATGACACTTTCATCAAGTCATCTCGCGACAATTCAAGCGGCCGCTCGTTAGGATGATAGGTGGCGCCTTCGGCATAGGTGTGGCCGGCCAGGTCGCGTTCGATATGGCCACCGAGGATATGGGCGACAGGACGATTCGCCAGAAAATCAATTACGCGAGCGGCGCTCTTCTGATCGGCTGCTGTATCCTCGAGGGTCAGTCGGCCTGGGATCAGAAAATCGCCTGAAAAGAGGAGCGCGGTTCTTTCATCATAAAAGGCGACGTGCGCGGATTCATGTCCCGGCGTTGGTATGACGTCAACTATCCGATCGCCTAGATCCAGGTGGGCAATGCCCTCCGGCCAATGATCGAACCCAAAGAAAGCACGCACGGACGCCAAATCGGGAGGGACGACTTTCACATTTGGCAGCGAGGCGAATTGCCCGTCGCCAGCGTAATGATCGCGATGTTTATGGGTGTGCACGACAAGCAAGGGAAGGCGTATCCCATCCTTGGACGGCAGAATGGAGAGGACCGTTTGCGCAAGCGGCATTTTCTTTGGATCCGCGACAGCGCCGGTGTCGATGAGAAGCGCCTTTTGAGATCCAATGAGCAGGTAAAGAAAGTTCGCCTCAGGGTTGATGCAAGGATTTTGCCTTAGGATCACAGTCTGCGGCTCATAGGCGTGTACCTGCAGAGGAGGTTGAGGTGACGCGGTGCAGTTCTCAGCACCGACGTTCCACTGCGCGGGCAGCGATCCTGGCACGGGCTCGGACCATGCGGACCCGGCGTAACACACAATAATTCCGAGCGACAAGGACACCTTGGCCAGCGCTAATGAAAGAAACCGATTCATATTCTCATTTCGAGCTAATGCAGCGGTTTCGACATAAAAATTGCCGACAGTAACAGACGAGACGCTGAACGGCGTGAGATCGGCACAGGGATGCCGCATAGACCTAACGAGAATAAGATAAGCCATTGCAGGGTGCTGCGACAACTTCGATGAAGTTGCATCGCAATGGGGCGGTTGGCTTCATCGATTGGTTAGGTCTGCCGGTTCGCACGACGTTTTACGGATACTTGGCGACGTGATACTGATGAACGATAAACCACTGCGTGTCTTTCTTTTCCAACACGAATAGCACAGCGCCAACCCCGTCAACGTAATTAATTTTCGTGACAGTCTGAGACGGAGAAGTCCAATGAATGACCAGTTTGCCGGTTCGCGCGGACGGCACTTTACCGATTCGCGCGGAATGTGGATCGCGACGGGCTTCCGCATAACACAGCGCCTGAATCGCTCGGATGTCATCGAGCGCGCCGAGTGCTTTGTCACTGCTCACGTCGAACTCGAATAGCCAATGCTCCTTAGTATCGGTAACGTCTTTAGCACTTGGTTGCTCTTGGGCTTGAACAGCGACTACAAAGACGGCAAGGAAAGGAACAATCGTGGCTCGAATCATGGACCTAACGAGAATAAGCTGAGCCGCCCTTGGTGTAACCGAGCGCAGCAAACGCGATGAACTGTTTCACAACATTAAAGTGAGTTTCTCGCCGGCTAAGGGTTAGCTCCAGCGCCTGGTTAGGCCGCAAAACGTGGAACCACCGCGGATGTCGCCGGCAGAACAGGTGTGAGACGGTGCGTCTAATGAGGTTGGCGCTCCTGAAAACAGGATTCATGGCCGAAGCCATACTCTGACGCCCTGGAGCAAAGACCTCGAATCCAGTACGCGAGTCGAGACTGCACCGCTCACAGGAAGACAATAACGCCATCGATTCGCGTGTGGAAAGCACAAAATTGTCCACCATTCCAGTGGCGCCTTTTGCGGTCTAACGAGAATAAGCTCAGCCACCGCTGGCGAGAGCAAGCTTCGCTACCGAGTCGAATGCTGAATTCATCGAAAAGCTAAATGTCGGAACGGCCGGCGGTTGGCTGGGGCGTATGGTTAGATGGTGCTGTGGCGGCTCTCATGTGTTCGCGGAAGAATGTCGAGCGCGCGAATTGCGATCCATAATGGCGCCGATGGCGCCCCACTGAATCGCTCCAACGACGAGAAGGACAAGGAGTGAAAGAAACTCGGGAAACCACGGCCAATGGAGAACGTATAGCACAAGCGAAGACGGAAAACTGAGAGCAGCTGTCCAATACCAGCCCAGACCAGCGGGTAGTGGCCCCCCAGCGTGTAATGGCGCAGGTGGATACAGATGCTGGTGCGCGAACTCCTCGACGACGATCAACGTATTGACGGCTATAAAGGTCACCGCGAAACAATGATCTTTGAACACTCGCTTCACCATCTAACGAGAAAAAGATAAGCCACGGCAGGGTGCTGTGGCAAACATGCTGGACTCGTTTCGCAATAGGGCCGTTGACTTCATCGAGTGGTTAGACCTCACGCGTTCCAACAACTATTCAAGATGCTACTTCGGCGACATCGTGTTGTCGGGCATTAATGGCGCAGTTCCAAAATTGACACTGAACCGTTTGCACCACACCGAAACCGCGCGGTATTTCAACAAGTCCACATCGGGACCGAGTGTATAGTTTTGGTCACCGATGTTCCCTTTTATGGACCCTAGATCGATGAAGCCAGCGCGCTCCACACTTGCGCTGTCTTTTGCATCGTCGGCAGCCACCAGGTAGACGTGAACGTCAGGACCGTTCGACGTCCTGAAGTTCGTGAAACGAAGAACGCGGCTGTCGTCCCCAATACGGTAAATGGTTGCGGTGCCCGTGGTCGGGTGCGCTACACCATAAAACGTTCCAGACGCAAGCGTTTGCTCGGGTGAGCCGCCCTTCGCGGTCGGGAATTCCTCATGGACGCGATGATTGACGAAAAGGCGCTCCGGCCGAAATGCGTACCAGGCGAAGAACAATGCGATGACGACTACGAGAATTGCAACTGCCTTCCAATTTTTCATTTTTATGCTTCCTCCGACCTAAGATAGTGCTGGATGTCAGTAATGGTGTGAAAGCTTACATGGATAATGAGTCTAACGAGAACAAGCTCAGCCACCGCTGGCGGAAGCGAACTGTGCTGCAGATTTCAGTGTTGAAATGCTCATGTGAAATTAATCGCGCCGGTCAGCGGTTGGCTGGAGCGTATGGTTAGGCCTCTCGGCTACTGAGCACTTGTCGCCTCCTTCTTCTGGCCACGAATGGTCTCGTCACGGAGGGCATGAAGATCGACCTGGCAAGGCACTCGATCGGCCGCCGGCGTGGAATCTTCGATTAATTTGCGCACTGAGGATCCGACTTGCGTTCGAAGCTCGGGCCACATGCACGCCATGGCAGGGTTGCTCAGTATCGGACCCCAGTTGTATCCGAGCCGAGCCACGGCGTCTGGGGGGAGTAGGCCCTGCTCTACCTGAAGCTGGATCATCTCCAGCATGCGAAGGTCTGCGGTAGCTGTCCGCTCCACGGTTTCCCAGTCCTCAAGGGTCCACCGCTTGACGGCCTCCGGGTATTCGGATTCCGTCTCCAGTCGATTCATCCGGGCGTTGAAGCCTCTGTGGAATTCCGCGGTCGAAATCCCAATCGCCCGGTATGCCGCTGCACGCGCCTGAATGTTGCTTTCCCGGATCTGCATCCCGACAAATGTCAGCGAGATGATCACTCCGGCTGCCGCCAAGGTCTGGCGAATCGTCCTGCTCGGCATACGAAAGCGTGACCGGAGCGACTTCATAGGCCTAACGAGATAGAGATAAGCCGCGAGCGGGGTCGCTGGCAATAACGCAGACGATCATTCGTTCGGGGGTCGCCGGCTTCATCGATTGGTTCGATGCCATGTCCTATTGTAGCCATTCGGGTATCGAGTCAGGACGCAAAAAGGAACAATGGCCCTATAACACCCTGTTATCTGCAGCAACCGGCCGAGACAGCGTTGTAGAATCGGACCGAAGAGGAAGTGTTGGAAAAGCCGAAATAAATACCGTCCAAGCTAAACTCCGCGTTCCGCAGTCCTTCGTGCGGAATCAAAAGCCGGATCTCCTGTTCGACCCTTGGCCAATGAGCATATTCCTTTGCTTTCTCGCCTTTGAAGGTAACCGACACCAATCCAAATCCGTTACTGTAAACGGTTCCGATGTCAGAGGCTCGAATCACGAGTTCAGGCTGAGCACCGGTAGCTACGTTGAGAGCCACAGACACTACTACAAGCAAGATGAGGCTGCGCTGCATCTGATCCAAGGGAATTATTGGCAGCTAACAAAATGCTCGCAGCAAGTCAAGACTAACTTTCGGCCTGAACGGACGCTCTCCCGAACGCCGGCCTTGTCAAACAGCGCAAGGATGGAATGAGCAACTATATAGCGACGATGTTTCCACCGACAGTGCCAAGCAACGTAGAAATTATCCAGGCTGTCAGGTAGGGATTCCGACTTCGGTTCATCACGCGAATGGCTTTACCATCTAACGAGACACAAGATCAGCGACCGCGCGAGTGAGAAATGATGTTCGCATACTGAGGAAGCTGGGCATAAGGACGGTCCGCGGTTCGCTGCATCGCCTGGTTAGGCCACTTGGGTCGGGCTTACTTTCCGCGGCTAGCCAGATAGGCCTTGATGGCGTCAGCTGACGGTGTGAAAAATGCCGGGCCGGTTAGGAGCGTTAATTTTGCGATGGGTTTGGTTATACTGGCATGTTTGCTTCTTAAATAGAGCTCTGTCTCATAAGCTTCCAATGCACCTCTAACGACGTTTTGCGCTACTTCGCCGGTAGGCGAATCAATGCCCGCATCTTTTAGGTCACTGGCGTGCGAGTAACTACTCACGCCCAGGCGCAGCGCCTCACGCATCCCAACGCGGCCAATGTCTGTCATCAGGTCGGCGGTAAACTTATTCCGGTCTCCAAGCCCGATCAGCAGCAGCCTTTGCGCAGGGATCGTTCCTGCTGGTGGAGTGAGCAACAGGGTTTCGTAAGCATGGCCGGCAAACTTGCCGCTCCTGCGCAGATCGGTGATTAGCCCCTTCAACGCGTCATCGACGTGCACCATACCATTCAATTCGCGCGGCAGCGCCGGAGGAGAATTAAAAATATCGCCCGCAGTATACTCGAAAACGCATACGATCTGCAGAGGCGTGGTCTGGCTCGATGGGCTTTGCACTTTAGCTTCGATCGCCACGCCATTTACTCTGCCTAAAACTTCACTCGTGCCGACTGAAGTTGTCTTCGCTGCATCGCCTTGCGCTGATGCACCGCTAATGATGAGCGAAGTGGCCGCCACCACGCTTAGCAGCCGCCGACCTGAGCGTTCGGGTGTTGTTTGCACGCTGCGCGCCATAGGCCTAACGAGACAGAGATAAGCCACGACAGGGTGTCGGGGCAAACACGCTGAAATTATTCTGTAATGGGACCGTTGGCTTCATCGATTGGTTAGGTCTGTATGATCCGAAGCACTAACATCGAGCTGATAGCGTAACTCTACCGTAGGGCGCTTCGCCGCCAGAACGCGCTTCAAATCCTGAGCGTCGGCCTCCGAGCCAACACTGCCGGTGACGATAATGCAGTACCAAGGACTCCAACGACGAGATTGACTGACGTCATGAAGGCCGAAGTGAACATTGCGAAAACGGGGATCTGCGTGAACCTCGTTCTCGTGTGCAGCTATGAACTGGCCGGCCAGACGCACATTTGCTAGCCTACGGTTGGTTGGGGATTCAAAAATCAATGGAATGAGCCTGGATGCGAGCGCCACGCCAAGTACGAGCAGAGCTCCGATCCGAAAAAGTCGCGCGTTCACAAGACCTAACGAGGATTCGGCCCAATAATTGCGCCTTTAAAGACGTAATTTTTGGGTCTAATCCGGTTCAGTTTGGTTCTGACCGAGCCAAAATCGGGGGTCATGCCCGAGATTTTACCCGACGACGCGAGACGGAACAACCCGAAACCCTGCCCTCTCAGGCAGCCCCTTGTCGCTTGAAAAATCCCGCTCCACCCTGATACTTTTCCTCGCAGTTGAGCGTTTTGAGGTGAACCAGGAGCCGGTTCTCAGAGCGTTCAACTCTGACTTTTCTGGACAGGAGTGGACTGTTCGAAAATCATCGGGGGGGCAAAACGGGTGGACCCCCAGTTGAAATTCAAATTAAATTCTCCACCTTAAAGCTCGGCGGTCGAAAGATTTCGGGGGTATAGCTCAGCTGGTAGAGCGTCTCGTTCGCAAAGATTTTTTGCGCTTTTGTGACTCGTTAGGCCTGTGGTGGACAGGTCTGGACACATGCGGACGCTAAAAGAATTCCGACTGTGGCTATTCCGCACGATCGCGTGGACATTTCTGGACAGGAGCAGACCGAATTTCCAGCGTTAGGGGGCAAAACGGGTGGCCCTCCTCGTTTGTAATATCCACTTTGTCTGCGTAATTATGATTGACGTTGTTGCCTTTTTTTGCTTAAAGAACACGTCATGAATCCAATGGGAACGCAGATACGTTCACTCCGCACGCTGGTCTGCGCAGCAGGCGCAAGTTTGCTCATTATCGCCTCGCCCGCCCAAGCAATTCCAATGCCTTATGTTGTAATGCTGGAGCAAGTCGGGACAACTGTCGTGGCGACTGGAAGCGGCGCATTCGACCTTACTGGTCTGTCGTTCGTTACCAACGGCACAGGGACCCTTAATATTATCCCTTCGTTGGGCCAGATGGTCAGCGGCAGCGGGAATGCGGATATTTACCAAGGGACGATCAGCGGGCCGTCGAATTTCGGGAGTGGAGGCCCTACGTCTGCGAGTAGCGGGACCGGTAGTTGGGCAGAGATCCAGGATTTTGCCCAGCAACTTTTGGTGCCAACGGGCTATGTGTCTGGCAATGCTCTGTCGAACAGCGCAACGTGGAACGGCGCGACGCTCAAAAGCTTGGGTGTAACGCCCGGCACCTACACATGGACCTGGGGCGTTGGACCGGACCAGTCGTTCACGCTCGATGCCGTAGCGCCAGCGGCAGCGCCTGACTCGGGTTCGACTTTTGGCCTACTACTTGTAGCTTTAGGTGGCTTATTTGGCGTAGGCCGCTTCAGGCTCGTTCACTCGGCCTAACAAGATAGAGCGAGTTGAGCGATCTGCTTCTTGATTTGGTTTATCAGACTGCGATTTAATATGCGCACGCAAACGTCGCTCACCCGTGCACCTCGATTTTGCTCCATCACTAGTAAGTGAGTTCAATGCCGGCGCTGGCTCTCCAATTCGCGTAAGTGTTCTTGCTCTAGCGTCGCGGCGGTGACCATCGGCGGCCGCATCACCTTCCCGAACTCGCACAATACCTGTGCGTCGATGCAATCAGTCTTGGCCAAAATTCCCGCTGCCCGGGCAAATTGCCGCACCCGGTTTGCTTGGACCAGGCTGACTTTGATCTGCGCACTAACAAGTGCCCGGACTAATGCCCGTTCGTAACCGCCGCTCGATTCGCAAATCACCTGCACTGCCGCGCTCAGCTGTTTAACCCACTTAATCAACTGTCGATGACCAATGGTATCGTTAGAAAAACGGCGTTTCTCTCCCCCCAATCGCCCCATCCAGATAAGACTTGGCGATATCGACTCCTAAATAGACAAGCTCCTCTTTCACGTGATAAATAACTCCTGCTTCTTAGATGCGAGCTGGCCAGGTCGGCCCTGCCCTCGGGGTGAAGGGCCGGCTTGGTCGCTCCAGTAACTGTTCGAGTTCATTTCCCACGCCCAAGGGCAGGCACGGATGAACTAACGGTCGCTCTTGGCCTAGCCAGAAGCCGCTTCATCGAGGATCTCGCGCCCACCCATCTTCTGCACCAAATCAGAAGCCCTTTAAAGAAGATACAGGCTTCATCGATTGGTTAGCTGATTGACGTTTAGCAGATCTTACTTATGGCTACTGAAGTGTCCCGTTATCCTTGGAAGACTTTGTTATTTTTGGTGACCGTGGGCACACTAACGGGACCGCTCATCATTCCGTACGCCATCGGTCTGAACATGATCGCCACTGGTCATCCACCACCGCAATCCTTGAGTTCGTTCGTGATCGCCAGGTTCATTCAAAATCTGTGCTTCCTCGCGCCGGCAGCAGCCATGGGTCTTTGGATTGGTCCAGAAATCGGTCTTGGCGCTCCGTACCTTCAGCATTGGCTTGATGACGCACCACGACCCCGTGAGCCCTTTTTGTCGGTCGTTGGCCCGGCCTTCTCCTGGGCAGTGGCGACAGCGATCATCGCCTTCGCCATCGACGGATTCTTCCGCGGTGTGCTGCGGATTGACTTTCCCGCGCCCGAGATCCACGCCCGCATCAACGTTCACTGGTGGCGTTCTGTGCTAGCGAGTTTCTGGGCACCATGGGCGGAAGAAGTTTTCGACCGGTTGTTTTTACTTTCGCTGCTCGTTTGGTTGGTGACGAAGCTTTTCCGCGTTTCGGGCAACCGCCTTGGGCGGTGGCTTGCCCTGTCTAGCGCCATCCTAGCGACGTCGCTGTTCTTTGCCTGGTATCACATAAGTAATGAGGCGCTTTTCGTCAGCCCAGTTCCGGCGATTGTGGCGGTGCGAACTGTGCTAATCATTACTCCCGCAGGGATCGCCTTGGGTTGGATGTACGTTTCTCGAGGACTCGAGGCAGCCGTAATCTCCCATTTCATCATGGACCTGCTTGTGCACGGCGTGCGACCGATTGTCGAGCATGGGCTGACCACTTAGGACCCCATGTTGCGGCGACGTGGCTACTCAGTTTGACCGATATGTCTACTAGACTTGTCCCATCTCCACTCACGGCTTGAACGCCTTTGGCTGTACCGTGTGATGTGTTGTGCGCCTCTCGGAGTGGCGCTTAACGAGAAGGAGTTAGACCGCGCTCCGTGCGTGACCCAGATTACTGACGACTATACTCGTCTCCAGCCGCTGGAAGACAACGCCAACGACTCTGATTTGCCCCTGCTGTCGTGGCGAATTCAGTTTTGGCCTGACGATGGGCTGGTTACTTTAGCCTAGCGCGAATAAACGCTATGCTACCGAACGCGATTCCAAACAGCGCCAAGGTCATTCCAGTGTCTGGAACGGCGACAGAAATGTCGGTCGCTAAGAATATGAGGTTGAGCATAAGTCAGTTTCCTTCCACTCCGCGAGACGAGCTTTAACCGTGCCTGGCGGCGAATCTGCTTGTTCGCAAGAGGTTTTAATGTCCTGTGCAACAGACATTTGCAATCTTGAAAAGTTCTTCGGACCTGAGGGCATAATCGATTGAAAACTGTAAGGATTTTCGACGTTCGAGGCTAAACGAACTCTCAATCCAATGCGCACAAGCCCTAACAGCCGCATGACAGTCTAACGAGAAAGAGATAAGCCAAGGGCGGGCTCGGTGGCAAACACGCTGAAATCAGGCAGACTTTCTCGCTTGAAAAAATCCCGCTCCACCTTCATACTTTTCCCTCGTAGTTGAGCGTTTAAAGGTGAGGTACGGGCCGATTCTCACATCGTTCAGCAGCGACTTTTCTGGACAGAAGTGGACTGACGGAAAATCATCGGGGGGGCAAAACGGGTGGGGCGGCAGGTTTTAGAGGAGCCTGATTTCACGCGTTAAGTCTCTGCAGTCGAAAGACTTCGGGGGTATAGCTCAGCTGGTAGAGCGTCTCGTTCGCAAAGATTTTTTGCAGTTTTGTGACTCGTTAGGCCACTGGTGGACAGAGCTGGACACGTACTGACGCTAAAAGAATTCCGATTGCATCAACTTCGCACAATGGTGTGGACATTTCTGGACAGGAGCAGACCGAATTTCCACTGCCAGGGGGGCAAAACGGGTGGACCTCCTCATTCATGACCCGGAAACTCGTCCGCACGTCAAAGCTCACAACCAGCAGGCTGAAAACTCGTTGCAACACGCCTAACGAGTTCTGGCCGCTGGCGCATGTGCGAACACTAGCGACACAAATCGCCCATCTCCGACCGTCCGAAAGGCTCTGCCACTTCTTATTATTTAGAGGTGTTAGGAGAACTTCACCAAGACCGCACCGGCCTAACGAGGAAGAGATCAGTCACGGCTATTAAAAATAAGGCCGCGTCTTATATCCAAGACCACACTTTTTGCTTGCTATTCGTTAGGTATTGGGCGCAACATCGCACCCAATCCGACTAGGCCAGCCGTTCCGGCGCAGGGTGCAGCGGGTCAACCGCTAAAATGACTTCCCTCTTCGGTTTCGAAAGAAACCTATTATGACATCCAATCATTTCGCGTAATTCGACCGAGTTCTGGACGGAGTGCGAATCGTATGAAATCCAAACCATTGACACGCATTACCGCACTAAGCCGCGTGTGGACTCGCTTCCTCTACAGCCGCGCGCAGTACCGCGATAAAGTTCATCTTCGGCAATAAGCACATACAACATCAATAAAGTAGGAAATCAGAAAAAAATGAGTATCCACAAAATGACAATTCGAAGTCTTGCCATCTTTGTAACGGTTCTGGCTCTCGGTGCTGCCACAACAGTGACAGCGGCCACGGAGTACGTGAACCCCGATGGAGTTTGTGGTGGCAATTCGCCCTGCTACACCACCATCCAGGCGGCGATAGACGCCCCCACCACCCTCCCCGGTGACACCATCAAAGTGGCCGCTGCCACCTACCACGAATCAGTCAACATCGATAAGAGCCTGACTCTGCAGGGGGCACAAGCGGGCGTTGACGCCCGGACTCGCAGCGGAGCCGAGTCCGTGATCGACAACGCATGCAGTCCGGTTCAGATCAATTCCGACAACGTGACTCTGGACGGGTTTACTGTTCAGGGCTCAACAATGGCCGATCCGTGCACCATTGTCGGCATCTGGATGAATTCCGCGGTCGGCGCTCAGATCCTCAACAACATTGTTCAGAACAACATCTCGGGTATCGAATTGGATAATAGCGGTGCGACCCCGGCGAAAGTGCAGTTCAATTTGATCCAGAACAACAATAACCCCGGCCCCGGCTCAGGAAATGGTATCGAGACGGACTTCGGCCTCGTGAACGCCACGATCGACAATAACAAGTTCATCGGTCAGACGAGTTCGTCCATCGTTTTCGAGGCTCCGACGAGTTCCGTTACGATTTCGAATAACACCCTCGATGCCGGTATCGCGATGTTCATTTCAACGGGAATCTCCATCACCGGTAACACCAGCATCGGGAATACTGCAGACGGTACCATCTATCTCGGTGGCGGCGACTCGTCGGTCACGATCTCGAGCAACGTTCTCGAGAATGGCATCGAAGGCGTTGTCATTGAAGACCCCTTTAGTATCGGCCCAAACAGCAACGTTACCGTGTCGTCCAACTGCATTGCTGGTAACTCGATGAATGGCCTGAGAGTAGCGCATCTTGGCTATGCTGGCACTGCTAAGTCGCTCAATGCGACCAACAACTGGTGGGGTGCGGCGAGCGGACCTAAGTACAATGGCGCCGGCCCCGGCACAGGCGATAACATTGACGACCCTGACGGAGTTGTAAACTACACGCCATTCAATACGAGTGCTGGCTCGTGTCCGCCGTCATGCGCACCCGTCACAAGCTGCGTCACTGGCGGGTTTAATGGAACCTCCATCCCAACCAGCCGTTACCTCTGGTTCACCGCCAACATGAAGGCCAGCGGCATCTCTTCAACCGGGGCAACCATCAACTTCACCAACTCCGTGATTTCGATTACCTCCAACAATGGGAATTTCACCTACCCGACTCGAGACGGGAAGATCGTCTTCAGTCCCAGCGCGACGTGCGCGACTACCACGTTTAACGGGACCCAATGGGTGACCACTGTCCCGGTAAGTGGCAGCGACGAAGTTCTGCTCTCGGCTCTCGGGATAAAACCCACAGTCGATCTCAAGGGCGCCAAAATAAAGTGGTGCGCTAGCTTTACCGCTAACAAGAGCGGGATCAGCGTCAATTGGAAGGCCGGCACGGCTGTCTATATCAGTGATATGACCGAGCCGAACTACAACACTCTCGGGGTAAAACCGACGCACACCAATGCGTGTCTGTATAACAACTCTGATCACGCCGCAACGCCGGAGAACGAGAAGAAATATCTCGTCGCGGGCGCTGCCGGTGGTGGTGGCTCCAATTACACCGGCTCATGGAGTTCAACCTCGGGTCTGAAGGTCTGTCCGTAGGTTTGGACCAGCAGGCCAGACAAATCTAATTCGCGCGCTGAAATCTTGCTTCCCTTTCTCCTTTTTTCTCGTAGCCAGTGGAGCTGGGTCAAAAGGGGTCAGGGGAAGCAGGGATGCAGTGACTAACGAGAAAGAGATAAGCCACGGCAGGGGTGTCGTGGCAAACACACTAAACTTACAACGCAATGGGGCCGTTGGCTTCATCGATTGGTTAGATACGGACGTGTCCTGAACTTTATTGTTGTGACCGGTCCCCGTGTTTTCCGCTTTTTCTGCTTACCTTTGCTGAGGCCCGAGATTCTCCTGCACTTCACGCTTTAAAGTCTCTTGCATTTCCGGAAACACGCCTTCGTGGTAACGCAGAATTGGTCCAGCTGGCGAAATTAGCACCACGCTCGGAAGACCGGGGCTGCCGTACGCTTTGAACGTCTTCGATTCTGCGTCGATAAGCGTTGGCATAGCAAACTCCTGCGATTTCCAAAAGCGTCGAACCCGCTCCAATTTCTCTCCCCCCGTATCCGGCCCTTGCTCCAAGGTGTTTACGGCAAAAACCGCAACGGGTAACTTTTCGGATGCAGCCCAACGTGAGAACGCCTGAGTTTCCTTCAACGCTTTCCAACACGGCACGCACCACGTAGCCCAAAAGTCGAGTACGACAATTGAACCGCGCAGGTCGTGTAGAGCGATCTTTTTCCCGTCGAGAGTATCGAGTTCGAAATCGGGTGCCAGCGATCCGGCGGCCAGTCGAGATGAGCTAAGGTCTGTAAGGCTCTCGACCGCGCTCCGCGAGCCGGGCGTAAAGGTGATCAGTGCTTTTGAACTGGTTAGCACCTGCGGCGAAAACGTGCCGTTCACGCGGACAAGAAATCCCTCCGGCGCGCCGGATGGCTTTACTTGAAAAGAGACAGCCTTGAAGAAATGGGTTTGTGTATCGATTACCAACGTCAGCTCCCCATTATTGGCAACGAAGCGAACTTCATCTTGCCCGCTGCCGCTGGCTACGTGCCGATACCCGGCGACTCGCAGCGGCTCGAGAAGATTGAATCGAAATGTATCTATGCACGCGTCGATGCTCTTGCTGGAATGCATGGCAATAGGTGGTGGCTCGAAAAGAGAGCTGTTGCCGGCGACACGGCGAAGGGTCGCGCCGAAATCACCCTCCAATGTCGCGGTGACATACCTATCGGGCACATCGCTCTGAGTGAGATAGAGTTTCCCATCCACAGCCACCGCTTCTAACAGCGCGTTTTTGACCAAAACGCCACCATTGGGTCCGAAGGCGTACTCTTCGGTTTTCGTTTCCTGCTCCGAACCAGGAGCTGTCACCACGTACGATAACTTATCGTGCAATGCCACTGTGCTTTTATAGGCTCGAGCCGAAGATTCGAGGGCTTGCTGTGCGCGTTGAATTTCCGATTCCGATTCCTGCTCAGTTGCCGCTAAGACCGTCGCGATTGATCCAGCTAGCAAAGCGCAGAGAATTGCTTTCATCTCATGCAGTTCGATGCAGATCACGACCAGTCTGGATTCAAAAATCTGCCTAGAGAGACCGTGTCTAACGAGGATTCGGCCCAATAATTGCGCCTTTAAAGGCATATTTTTTGGGTCTAATCCAGCTGAGGTTGATTCTGGGCGAGGCAAGACCGGTAGTCATGCTTGGGATTCTACCTGAGCCAGGGCGCCGAACAATCCCGAAACCTTGCGTTTCTCAGGCAGCCCTTCTCGCTTGAAAAAATCCCGCTTCACCTCAATACTTTTCCCTGGTAGTTGAACATTTTTGGGTAAAGCGGAAGCGGATCCCATTGACGTTCAACCAGGACTTTTCTGGACAGGAGTAGACCGAATTTCCAGTGCCAGGGGGGCAAAACGGGTGGACCCCCAGTTGAAATGCAGACCAAATTCTGCACGTTAAGCGGCGACGGTTGAAAGATTTCGGGGGTATAGCTCAGTTGGTAGAGCGTCTCGTTCGCAATGAGAAGGCCAGGGGTTCGAATCCCCTTACCTCCAAAAATTTTGCGGAGCAAAATTCAACTCCCGATTAGGGGATGAGAACCTTGTTCGACCGGTGGGGCGCGAGCGCTCGGGTTAGAAGCAAAGCTCAGTGGCTGGAGCCAAAGCGAAGCTTTGGATAATCCCCTTACCTCCACTTTTCGCTTCGCGAAAAGTGCCGTCGCCGTAGGCTTGGACTCAACCACTCAGCTCCCCAACATTTTCAGCCATTCAAATAAATACGAGAATGCGTCAGTCTCGCCATCCTTCCGCGCTGCCCACCGTCGACTAGCCGACCATAGTCGTAGGTTTGGATGAGAGTACTGACGCATTCAGTTAAACATCGCACCCGCGAAATCCAATTCAGCGCGCCGTGCGCATGGAATTGGTTAACGGAGTTAACGAACTTAACTCGCTGCACTTCTATCAAGCAGCGTCGTATTTGTCCGGGGGGAGAACCGGGCCGCCCGTGGGAACTAATCTTCGGGAAACGTTCCTGCGCAGTGTCCGGGAGCACATAGTCAGGGCTTGAGTTCTGCCCCGTGCTGTTGCTCGGCGGCCTTGGTGTTTCCTTCATGCTTCGGCAATTTATGTAGGGCGCTGCCCTTCATTTGCCTAGACAAACAGCGAGCGAACAGTTACAAACAGATGCCAAACAGGTAGAAACACTTGAGAACACAATTGCTCTCGGAATCAACAGGCCTCAGGCCCTTGCTTTTTTAGCATATGCCTCGAACAAGGGTTTCACGCGATCTCGGCTCGTTACCACGCCAATTTTCGCGGGGCTCTGCTCACAGCCAGAGCCGCCACGACCTTGTCCAAATTCTGCGGTCTTTGGCAATGAAGAACCAACGGGAACAACCCCGCGTCTTCTACTCACTTCGTGAAGTCGCGAAGCGATTTAGGGTTCCCGTCTCAACGGTTGCCAAGGTCTATCATGGCTTGGAGCAGGAAGGTCTCCTTAGTCGAGTGCGAAGCTCCAAGACCATTTTGAATGGTTTGCGTCATAACCGGAACCTGAGTATCCGCGGTTTCGTCGGTTTGCCTGTTCTCACGTCGCATTTCATCACCGTGCCAGACTACCGAGCGTTTTTCATTTGTATCCGACGTGAACTCTGGTTGCGGGGCTTCGCTGCAACGATGTTTTTCTTCCAGCCCGACGAAGCGGCTCACCGAAGGCTGAGTGATGAGCTAAAAAGTTTTGGAATCGACACAGTAATTTGGCTTCAGCCCGGTCGGACCGCGGTGGAGACGTTCCTGCGGCTTTCAGATATGGGAATTCGAGTCATTGGAATTTCCCAAGTCGGAACACCCGGTATTCCGGCTCGATATTATGTATGGAAAAACCGCGGGATTGAAGCGTTGCTAAAGGACTGGAAGGATCGAAATTTGGTTCGCAGCGTCACCGTCGTTAATTCCAAGGATTACCGGTCGCCCGTTACCGAAGAGCTATTGCAGGTGGCTATGCACCATCTTGGAATCGAACCAGTCATTCGAACCTTCCAGGACGAAGATAGTTCACTCTTCTTGAGCAGCTTGTGCCGCATCAAGACGAAAGGGATCATTTTTCCCTGTGCGGGCTTGACATCGATGTTTGCATTTCGAAGCGCCGATCAGATGACTGCTCTGGTAAGAGCACAGCGCGTAGCATTCATCGATGGCCCGATAGACATGCCGTTTGCGAAATTACCTGACGTGCCGGTCGATTTGGTCACTGTTAACTGGCAGGCAATCGCCGAAGCGATAACGAGTGATCTCATCACAGGTGAGGCCTTTGAACGCAATCGGTACACAACCTTTGAAGCTGACGCGCAGCTGAGAGTTTCTCTGAGTAGTTTCTCCGAAGAGATGCGCCCGACGCGGGGTATCGCCGCCGCCGTTTGAATCAAGATTCGTTCCAGGGCGGCTCTGTCGACACGTCTTCACCGCAGAGGAAAAGTCTTGGTCTAGACGAATTTTTCCGATACTATCTAGCAACGCCGCGGTTCAATAACCGCAGCATCGGAGGAGGTTTCGTATGAAAAAATGCCACTGGACCCCGAAGTTAATCGCCTTTCTTTTCGCTGTCGCCAATCTCGGGTTCGCGACCGCCTATGCCGGCCCGGGTTACGAATACCCACGCGGTGAATTGATGGGTAATAGCGGCCTAACTATTTTCCGTGAAGCAGACTACGGAAATCAAAATGGCTTGAGCATTTACATCGATGGTATCCCGATCACGACACTTTCCCGAGGCGAGGGCTATAGAGCGATTCTCCGCCCGGGGCGGCATCTTTTGACGGTGGCCAATACTCCGTCCCCGTACGGGAAGACCAAGTTCACTACTCGAGCCATCCATTTAGCCCCAGGCCAAAACTATGCGTTTACCGCGATCTGGGACGTCGAGACAATCACTCTCGAAGACGGCGGATACCAATATCACGGTTTCTACCGCTAGAATTCGTTGGGGACTTGAAAGGCCAGGCGACTAAAGGCCGCAGCCGACGCTCAGGACTTTCTTCACGCCTGACGGCTGATATTCGTAAACGGTGATCTCGTCGCCTTCGTAGTAGGCCGAACGAACGACGATATCGATCTTACCGTCGCCATTGAGATCGAGCAATGCGGCGATTTCAAATCTATTCGGCGCGCTGTCGGCCTTCGCCTCGGGGTAAAACTCGCCATCTAAGAGTTCGGTTTTCGTTTTACCTTCAATTACGCGCTCGACCATCACGAACGAATAGGTATTGGCGCTCGATTCATCCGGAATCTCGTCGCCATTCTTGTAATGCGTTGCCGAAATCACAAATTCGTCCTGCCCATCTCCGTCAAGATCGACGCTCACGATCTGGCTGATGCGCACGATCGGATCTCGAAAGCCCTGCTCACGCAAGAACTGGCGAACAAATTCAGCATGTTGCTGCGCCTTCGCATCGACTGATTTGGGTTTTCGTGGCAGCGGATTCCAGCTCGCCGCGAACGCAACAGCGACTTTCGCCAGTTTCGCTGGCCGCAGTTTCACCACCGGCCGGTCCGGGCACGGCTCGTTCTGTGTGTCGACTTTCAATACCTGGACTGTGCCGACATCGCCAGTGACACCGTAAACATGCAACTTTGCTCCTGACTTGACCGAATCGGTCGCGTCCGTCGGTTCCAACCGCTTTCCAGATTCAATGGCCCCAACTAGATAACCGTAGCGCACGTCGATGATGGGAAACGTGTCTGCACTCGCGCTGAGACAAGACGCGAATGCGAGTCCGGCAAGTAAGAGGCGCGTTTTCACGAAATCGCGCCGAAGGCGAGGCCGAGACCGTAGGTAACCGCAGCCTCGATGACGCCGACGATTGTCATTTCCAATCCTGATGCCCACCACGAGCGCAACGTGATCAGCGATTTGACCGCTCCAACTGCGAAATGCGCAACGATGCTGATCGCGAACGCCCAAATTACGGCGGCGATCCCGCTCATGAAGAAAAACGGAACGATCGGAATAAACGCGCCGATCGCGGTCGAGATTGCAGCTGAAGCGGAAGATTTCCACGGCGAGGGAAAGCGATGCTCCGAGAGTCCGAGTTCGCTTTGCGCCATGGCCTGCACTAGCTGGTCGGGATTTTCGCTCAATCGTTCGGCCATTCGCTGCGCTTCTTCCTGACTAAAGCCCTGGAGTTGATAAAAGAGCGACATCTCCTCGATTTCTTCTTCGGGATTTTCTTCAACTTCCGCCTTCTCGCGGGCGATCTCCGCTTCGTAAACTTCCGCCTCGCTCTTGACCGCGAGATACGCGCCCGCACCCATCGACAAACTGGAAGCGATCATTCCAGCGAGACCGGATATCAAAATGTAGTGCTGCTGATTGTTCGTCGCACCAGCGACGCCGGAAACAATTCCAAACACCGCGCCGAGTCCATCGTTCACGCCGTAGATTGCATCAGCCACCCAACTCCCGCCGCGTCCGTGCCAGCGTTCCCGTTTCAAGATCGTGTCGAGCACGGTTCGAGGGCCAAGCTGCGGAACCATTGATTGCAACGCCCGTGCGTGCGCTTTTTCTTCCACCGCGCTCTCGCGCAGAAAATCCTTCACATCCCCTTCGCCGGCCAGCGCGCGGTCGTGCTGGTCACGAAATTCAGCCTCATGTTTTTCCTCCGCCGCCTCCATTCGCCGAATTGCGATCTCGGTCCCGAGCGCGCGATTCAGCCATCGCTTCAATCTCCGGCTTAACGAATCGGGAATCATAGGAACAGGTTCGCCGAGGTCGGTGAGTTTCTTCTCCCAGCGGCGGGCGTGCCGCTCCTCCGCTTCGGCCATGCGCAAAAGGATCGCTTTGCGTTTCTCATCAGGTTCCCGGCTCGCAAGCTCCCGATAAGCTTCCGCGGTCTCGACTTCGGCGCGCCAATTGCGCTTCACGACGTCAACTTTTTGCCGGTGATCTCGTTGGCCGTCGGATTCCGGGCTTATTTTCATCTCGCGCACTCCGTTTCTATCGCGGCAGTGATTGGCGGCGCCGGTTTGGATCTTAATTGCTGCACGGTGATAACGACCGCGACCGATCCGATGATCAACACTGCCGCGATCAGCGTTCGCAACGTCACGACTTCGTGCGCGAAAAGCGCGCCGAGCAACACCGCAACAATCGGGTTCACATACGCGTAAGTCGCGACTTTTGCGGGATCGCAATTGCGCAACAGCCAAAAATAGGACGTGTAGCCAACGATTGCGCCGATCAGAACCAAATAGACAAACGCGCCCAACGACAAGGTAGTGATTTTCCCGGGATGAAGATCTTTTAGCTCGCCGGCGAAAAGTCCAACCAGCATCAAAAGTAATCCGCCGCAGAACATCTGCTGAGCGGCCGCAAGAAATGGCAAAGCCGAATGCTTTGCTCGTCGCGAGTAAAGCGAACCCGCCGACCAAAGGAAGGATCCGATCAATAAGATCGACATCCCGGTCAGCGGATGATTATTGCCGCCGCCGGAAAATCGCAATGCGGGGCCAAGTAAGATCGCGACGCCCAGAAATCCTCCGGCCAATCCGAGCCACACAACTGAAGTTGGCCGTGCTGTCATTCCAAACAGCCATCCGAGCAACGTGATATAAATGGGAACGGTCGCGACAATCAAACTGGCGAGACCTGTTTCGATGAATTTTTCCGAAATTGTCACGCCGCCATTTCCGCCTAGCAACAAGCACGCGCCGACAATGATCGATGTTAGCCATTCAGCCCATGTCGATCTTAGCGGACCTTGTGTGCGCGCGATGACAAACATGATCAGGCCCGCCAGAAGGAAACGCGCGCCCGCCATCAGGAATGGCGGGATTGACTGGATCGCGAAAAGAATTCCGAGATAAGTCGAGCCCCAAATGACGTAGAGCGCCGCGAAGGCGAGGACGATCTGGATCTTGCGCGGCTCGGACATCAAAGACAGTTACGCGATGCGAATCAATGTTCCAGTTTCGCCAGGGCCTCGCGTGCCTGCGACGACTTCGGATTGATCGTCAGCGCCCGCTCGTACCACGTTCGCGCCTCCGCTGGCAAATTTACGCGCGCACATAAGTCACCCAACCGCAGGAAAGGAAACGTGTAGAGAGAAATGATGTCCGCCTCAAACGTATTCATTCGAGCGGTTCCCGGCGCCGGAGGGTGACAGCGACCAAGCAGTTGTTCATTTTCTGAAAGCACCGTCTGCAAATCGCGATCCTGCGACTTCGGCATGATGACGGTCAGCAATCCCTGCTGATACGGCCAATAGTCGAGATCGAGACTGTGATCATCTGCCAGCGTGCCGGCGAGAGCGATCGTCCGGCCGGGGTTAGCTTCGACCAATACCCTGAGATTTTTTGTTCCCCGATCGTAGCGATCGAAAGGAATCACCAAATTGGGATGTTGTTCTCGTAACTGCCGCGCATACCACTCGCCTAACAGTGTCGGCAGAACGACTAGAGTAGTCTGGCTCCCCATGTGCTCGACTTTTTGCAAGTAAATCAGCGGAAACGCAAACCCATCGCCGCTCACCAGCAGAATTGAATTCGGCTGCGCCTCCGCCAAGACGTCCTCCCCGAATTGCCGGGCGAGAGAATTTCGGCTTTGATCGAGACGATTATAATTCATCGCGACGGTTGCAACGATTGCGATCAGGCAGGCGCAACCGACCAGCGGCAAAGCGGCCTTCGAGATCAAAAGAAATAAGCGTGCGACAATTCCTGCGATTAGCATCACGCCGAACGCCATCAATGGGGCGAGCAAAACGTGTGAAAGCAGGAAGAATCGTTGCAACACGAACAGCGCCGACGGTGCGGTTTGAAGATTCAGATTCGTGATCCAGATGAAAGACGGTCCGGCAAATAAAAAAGCGAGCAGGCTGAACCATAAATACCAGCGCCGGGATCGGTAAGCTTCGATCGATCCTGCGAAAATCAGAAGCCCGTTGAGTAATCCGAACGAGGCAAAAAATGCGACCAGCCTCGACCAGGGCGGTCCTCCGGTGTAGCCGGCCGTGTTTACGAGTCGAGTCGAACCATAACTTCGCCGCGTGACGAGTCCGATGAGATCGTGAAACGAAGAAATGTTGCCCCAATTATAGACTGGATGACGCGCTGCCGCCCAAAGCAGATAGGTGTAGGGCAAGAGACCGATCGCAAAAGCAATAACGCCAGGCAACATAATTCGCGGTTGCGAGCGCAACAGTTCGCGTTGCCGCCAAAGCAAAAAACAGAACGCTGGAGCGAGTAGAACAATCGTCTGATGATTAGTAAGCGCCAGACCGGCGACGAAAAACGCAGCGACCAAGAACTGTGTGCGATTGGGTCGTTCCTGCCACAATCCGAGCAGTAGAACCAGAATTGCGACGAGTAGATTGTTGAGTGGAAAGACTTCAGCTGCGAGCGACCATTCCCAAAAAATTGGATTGACTGCGAGCGCCATGGCGGCGACCGCGGCCGAGATCTGAGATCGAGTCAGACGAACTGCGATCAAATAAACGACGCCGACGGTTAACGAATCACAGACAACTGACAGCAGATTCACGCGAAACGGGATCGACCCGAATGGAATCAAACTGAAAAGGTGTCCGAGCATCGTGAAGAGGGGATAACCGGGTGGATGCGCCACGCCGAGAGTTACGGCAGCCGTAATCAATTCCGGAGTATCGCCAACTACGATGTCGCGGGCGGCAGTCAGAAAATAAAGGACTGCGGCGATGAGGGTGACGAGAATCGCAACCAGCCAGTTGTTTCGTTCGTGTGCTGCTAGGATCGACATGGCCCGATGCCGAAGCTCACAATTGAACGACTTGCGCGGATTGAATGTCTTCGCTGGCGCGAATTATTTTCAGCAACTGCTCGGTCGGCGCGTTGTCGAGATTCAAAACCGTTAGCGCCGTGCCACCCGCCTGGTTTCGGCTGAGTGACATGGTCGCGATGTTTACGTTGTGCTCGCCGAGTAGCGTTCCGACGCGGCCAACAATCCCGGGCCGATCGGTATTTTCGAGAACAAGGATGACGCCGTGCGGTCGCGCTTCAACCGGCCGGCTATTCACGCTCACGATCCGCGGGGTCGCTCCAAAAAATGCGCCGCCGACAGAAACAGTCTTTCCTTCGGCGTCCGCAGACAGTTCGAGGAGGTCGGTGTAATCGCCGAGTGCACTCAAGCGCGTCTCAGTTATTTTCAATCCAAGACTCTCGGCAAAGGCCGGCGCGCTCACTTCGTTGACGTCCGTACCGCCCGCGTTTTGCAAAAATCCTTTCAACACCGCACGCGTGATCGGTCCGGTATCGAGCTCGTTTACTTTGCCGCTATAATTGATTTTCAATTCGTCCACCCGGCGGGGCGCGACCTGGGAAAGGAACCGCCCAAGCTTTTCACCAAAGCGGAGATGCGGCCCGATGATTGACAAGGTCTTTGCGTCGAGGCTCGGCATATTGACGGCGTTTCGGATTGTCCCTTCGAGAAGCGCGGCCCGGATCGATTGTGCGATTTCGATTCCAACGCCTTCCTGCGCTTCGGCGGTGGAGGCTCCAAGATGCGGCGTCAAAATCAGATTTGGAGCATTGCGGAGCGGCGAATCTTCCGGCAGCGGTTCAACTTCAAACACGTCGAGAGCTGCCGCCGCCACATGTCTATCTCGCAGCGCTGCCGCGAGCGCCGATTCGTCGATCAATCCACCGCGGGCGCAATTGATGATGCGAACGCCAGGCCTCGTCTTGGAAATTCGGCGAGCATCGAGCAGATGACGAGTTTCGTTTGTTAGCGGCGTGTGAAAGGAAATAAAATCCGCCGCTGCAAGCAACTCGTCGAGCTCTTCGACGAGTTCCACTTGTAAACTGCGCGCGCGAGAGGCAGACAGATACGGATCGTAGGCAACCACGCGCATGCCGAAGGCAATCGCGCGCCGGCTCAGTTCGCTGCCAATTCGGCCCATGCCGATGACGCCGAGCGTTTTGCTGTAAAGCTCGACCCCTTCGAAATCCTTCCGGTTCCACTTTCTGGCGCGCACACTCGCATCGGCTTGCGGAATTTTGCGTGCGACATTCAGTAGAAGCGAAAACGCGTGTTCGGCCGTAGACACCGTGTTACCGCCGGGCGCATTCAGGACGAGCACTCCGCGTCGCGTCGCCGTCTCGACATCGACATTGTCCACACCAACACCGGCGCGTCCCACGACGCGAAGTTTTTTCGCGGCATTGAGAACTTCGCCGGTTACTTTCGTTTCACTGCGAACAATGAGGGCCGCGAATTGCGGGATGATTTCAATGAGCTTGTCCGGCGGAAGTTTGAGTTGCGTCGAAACCTCCAACGCACCGTCCTGAGCAAGTTCGTCAATTCCGCGCTGAGAAATGGCGTCGGCAACGAGGACTTTAGGCGGAGTCACAGCAAAATGTTCAACGTTCAGTCGCGACGACGCAAGTCTGCGACTACTTCGATTTCGGCTGTTTGCGGAAACATATCGAGCGGCGTCACCGATCTGATTTCAAACCGGCGCTGAAAATCCCCGAGATCGCGCGCGAGAGTGGAGGGATTACACGAAATGTAAATGAGCATGGCCGGCGCAAGATCAGCAATCGTTTCGCGCACGCGTGCAGCGAGACCGGTCGCCGGCGGATCTACTAGCAGAACGGTCTTGTCCAAATCGTAATGTTGCAGAGTTGAGCGCAGTCCCGATTCAACATCGCCGGCAACGTAGGTCTCCTTGGCCGTTGCGTTTTCTTTCGCCGCACTAATCGCGAACCGATCCCAATCAATACCGACAATGCGCTCGAACTTGTCGACCATTGCCTTGGCGAAAAACCCGGCGCCGCAATACGCGTCGACCAGCAAATCCCGATTTGGCGGGAGCAAACTAACAATCAAATCGCGCAGCGCGTTTGCGATTCCGTCATTGGTTTGGGTGAAGTGGTGGAACGCGTTCTCCGAACGCGTTGATCGTCTTCGGAGAAGCCGATCCACCTTTGCTCGCAATGTGTAATGGCCGTCGGGAACGTTGCGCGTGCGCAGATCTGTGAGCTCGCGGTTCACTTCATCCATCGCGATCGGGCAGCGTTCGATATCGATCAGGCGATGCGAATCGCGTCGGAAATAGCCGATCATGCCGTTTTCGGCGTGAACCGTAATCCGATTTCGATACGCGTACTCGAGAGGCGAGGGGACGATCGGACGCACCGGAACGTCTTTCAGTTTGCCGATCCGTTGCAAGAGATCGCAAACCTGTCGCGACTTGATTTCGAGTTGGTGCGCATAATCGATGTGTTGGTAGGCGCAACCGCCACACTGCCCAAAGTACGGGCAACGTGGATCTACTCGATGCGGTGAGGCTTTGCGAACGCCGACGGCTTCCGCTTCGGCAAAATGTTTTTTCTCACGCGTGATCTTTGCCGAAACAAGTTCGCCGTCGACGGTGAACGGGACAAAAACGGCTTTGCCGTGTTCGCGCGCGACACCTTTGCCGCCGAAAGCGATGTCCTCGATTTGTAGATCGACAGTCCGCATGAATGACAATAGCCCAGCGTTTTAACGCTGGGATACAGAATATCCAGACGCGAAGTCCCTTCGGGACGAAAGGAATTGTTCTGCCGTGCCTTTCGGCACTCGGCCGTTCAGACACAAATAGAACCCAGCCTTAAAAGGCCGGCTATTTTCGAATTTGCTAACGCATTAACCCCGCTGAAGCGCGGTTCTAATGAAGATCAGCCCGAATTCGGAGACATCACCCGATCGATGGCGGCCTCGAGGTTTTCCATCTTTACGGGTTTGACCAGGTGCTCCGCGAAACCAGCTTCGAAGCTTTTCTCAATGTCGCCATTCATCCCGAAACCACTGATCGCTATTCCCGGGATGTGTGACATCGCGCGCAGGTAACTCATCAGTTCGATGCCGGTGCCGTCTGGCAGTGCAATGTCGCTGATGAGCAGATCGAATGAGCTTCGGGCCGCGGCTTCCATTGCCGAACGGACGTTATGCGCCGCGGCCACCAGGTGCCCGCGTCGCACCAACAATCGTTCCAGAGCTGTGCATGTGTCCACGTGATCGTCCACCAGCAAAATCCGAAGCGGACGAGTGTCGGGCACGGGCGCAGTAAACTTTACGACCCGCGTCGGCGGTGAAACGGTTTTCATCGTTAGAATGAAAGTCGACCCGCGATCGCGACCATCACTTTGCGCAGTGAGAGTGCCGCCGTGCGCGTGGGTGAGAGACTTCGAAATCGCGAGGCCGAGACCAAGCCCGCCGTAACGCCGTTGAAACGCATGTTCGCCCTGTTCAAACGGGTCGAACATGCGATTCATGATTTCCCGTTCGATGCCGATCCCGGTGTCCTTGACGGTGATCACAAGCGTCCCCGGTTCGGGGTTCGTTGTTGAAATCGTGATGTCGCCGTTTTCGCCTGTGAACTTGATCGAGTTCTTAACCAGGTTCCAAATGATCTGCTGGAACTTTGACGAGTCGGCCAGAACGTGGTGAGCGCCGGCTCGCAAATTTACATGCAGATTCAGGCGACGCTCCTGCGCCTCGGCGCGACAAATTTCCACGACGTTGGCAACGATCTCATTCGCGTCGATCGAGCCGAAACGCAGCTGAAGCTTGTCTTTGGCGATGCGAGTCAGGTCGAGCAGATCGTCGATCAACTGACTTTCCAGTTCGACATTGCGTCGGATCATCGACAACGAACACTTGGCCAGGTCCGTCGGAGATGTTTCCGCTTCGAGCGCATCGAGGGCGGCTATCACTGGTGTTAGCGGCGTACGCAGTTCGTGAGAAAGCATGGCCAGAAAATTGTCCTTGGTCTTGTTCGCCGCCTCGACAGTTTCCTTCTGTTGCTCAATCGCGACTTGCGCACGGTTGCGTTCGGCAATTGCGGCCGCTATTGCCATTGCGGTGATCGTCAGCGCCGCGGTCCATGCCTGCAGCATCAAGAGCGATTGGTTCGCAGTCTGCGTAGCGAACGGTCCGAAGCCATTGAGCGTTCCCCAAATTGCGATCGAGGACAGAACGAAAACACCGGTGGCGGTTTCGCGCGGTGTAAAACGAAATGCAGTCCAGATGACAATTGGTCCGCAAAGAAAAGAAATCGGATAATTCCGTGCCGAAATTTGGAACGAACCGCCGAAGATAATTTCAGCCAGGACCACCAGGAGCAACAGGAGAAAGCTTACCTCGAGGGCTTGGGCGCGGTTCCATTTGCGCTGCGTGGCCGGGATGCTCCAAAGCAATAGCAGCGGCGCCACAACCAATTCTCCAGACGTGTTGCCCAGCCACCAGGTGAACCAGATTTGCCAATAGTTGGACCAGTGAGCGAAACCACCGAGAGAAAGGCTGGTTAGGCCTAATAACGGACTAACCGTCGTGCTAATCAGCGCCGCCAGCGCGAACTTGAAAACATTTTGTGGACGCTCGAACACCTGGGTTCCGCCGGCGAACCGGTTGACCAGCCATGCGCCGCATAGCGCTTCGAGCGTGTTACCGCCGGCTATTCCAAGAGACGTAAGAAAATTTCCCGCCGTTGCGGCGTTAAACAAAAACGCGCCGACGAAAATCGCCGGCCAGACGCGACAACCGAACACGAGCAGCGCAGCGAGCGCAATGCCGGCCGGCGGCCACACTGGTGAAGCGCTCGGATTAACAACTGCCAGCTTTAGAGAAAAGTAGCCGGCGACAAAGTAGATCAGCGTTAAACCGCCGACTGCTGGCAGCGTGGGAATTTTCCTGGGATTCAACATCAACCCGACCGCCTATCCGAATCGGGTTACCTGTTACGCCGCTTGCCCTCGCGGTCAACCGATTTGTGAATAACTCAACCGTCGCGCGCGCGGCTCTCAGTAAGCGCGGCAATACGGATACTTCGACTCGTTGCCCAGTTCAGGCGGGAACTCTGAATAACCGGCGTGAATCCACGGGACGTCGTTAAGCAAAATTGGTCGATAACTGTTGCGCCAGATTGGAAACGGGAATGTGAGAATTTCGAGCAGGCCGGTCGCGTGTCGCGCCGTTGAACGTCCAAGGCCGCGAACCACACCATAACCGGCAGCAGCGACGTTGCCTTCTGTCTTGCTCACTTTGCAGACGGTGTCCGGCAGTTCCGAAGACGCGAAAAGAAAATTCGAGAGACCGCGCCCAAGTTTGCGGGTCGGACCGTAATCGTTGCCCGGCGGATCTTGAATATCGGCGCGAGCGTTTACTGCCAAAATAATTCCGAACAACGGGAGGAGGGGGTCTACTAATCTAAACAATTTCTTCGCTGCGAAAGCAACTTTCATTTTCGAGTCCGTTAACCGTGCGGCGGACCGGCGAAATAAAAAAGAACCGATCGGCTCGCATCGAAAAGGCCGTGCGCGATGATTGCCGCCCAAAGATTTCTCCCGGAAAGGATCACGAGGAGGCCGAGCAGAAAGCCGAGCGTTCCGGTGATCAACATGCCAAGCGGATTTTGATACGCGTGCGAAGCGCCGAACAGAAGAGCTTGAATGATTAACGCGACCCACCACGCCGCCCGGCTTCCGCCGAAAAACATCGCCAGGCTCTGCATAAGAAATCCGCGAAACATGAACTCTTCGTAGAAACCGGCGCCGATCAGGACATAGAAGACAGTGATCAGCGTGAGGCGCAGATTTCCCTGCAAGGCAGAGAAACGACTAAGCTCGCGATGAAAGCCGGCTTTCTCGGAAAGATAGATCGCTGCGAAAAAAATCGCTGCAAGCACAACTCCGATCCCAATTGTGCGCGGCCAGCTTTGCGGTCGTCTCAATCCGATATCGGCCAACCGCTCGCGTCGCAGCCAGATTAATCCGCACGCGATCAGAATCTCCAACATTTGGATGGTTAATCCAAATGCGAAGCGAGCCTCCATCGATTTCGGCGTGTAAATCGCTTCGGCCGCTATTTCCAATCCAAACATCGCCGCGATCAAAACGACAATGTCGATGAAATATCGATATCGCCGCGCGGTGCTCGTCTGGAGAGCGTCCAGCTTGGACTGATCTGGTGTCATTCGCTCGGCTAGATTGAATCAGGAAACCAGGAAGATGCGAGCAGAGACCTTCTGATCTCCTTGCTCCCAGCTCTGCGCTTCTTGCTGCTTCAGTGCAGTCCTCGGACCCAACCAGTGAGTTCAAATACGATCAAGAGGTCGCGGTGGTTCACCCCGGGTCGAAATTTCCAATTGAACAATGCCATGATCGCGCTGGCATCGAGCTCGCGATGGCCGGTTGTTTTCACAACTTTCACTTCGTCGACGATTCCGGTTTTGTCGTTAATGACGAGCCGATAGATTCCCTGGCCTTGATAACCGAGATGTTGCGCTTTCATCGGATACTCGGGATCGGGAGCAGCAATGGTATCCTTTTTGTACTGCGGCGGGATCCTAACTATGTCGGTGGCATAACACGGCGTTAAAATCGCGAAGAACAACAGCGTTAACAGAATTCCAAGGGGTGTTTTCATACAATTAGAGAATCGAACGGTATTATCCAATTGGACGTCCCGCCCGCAATTCGAAATTTGAAATCTGCCCTCTGATGTCTGATATCTGACCTCTGGAGAAGTTCCCGTAGTTCAACGGATAGAACAAGGGTTTCCTAAACCTTAAATGTGGGTTCGATTCCCGCCGGGAACGCAGCTTCGATAATCAAACGCGTATGAGACTCCCTTTGAAAAATCGATGCCTTCACTTCGATTGACTCAGTCGCTCCCTCTCCTTCGCCCTTCGGGCTAACGTCCATGTCGCACGACTCCCGTCGGCTCGATTCCCGCCGGGAACGTGTTTAGTGATTTCGTGCGAATAAGACACCTGCGGAAAAGCGATGACGTTCACTTCGATTGACTCACTCATTCCCGTTCGCTCACCCTAACGGGCTTCGTCCATGTTGCACGACTCCCGTCGGAAACGCAGCGTCACGTAACCATATCGGCCGAGACTACAGCATCAACGCCATGAGCTGGCTGCGACTCGATACTTCCAGTTTACGGAAAACGGCGTGAAGATGTTTTTTCACTGTCGGCACACTCAAGCATGCCGTATCCGCGATTTCCTGATTGCTTTGTCCGTTGCAAACGAGGCGCGTGACTTCTTGCTCGCGGGCGGTCAGTCGCGTCAGATGCGGCAAATGGGTAATCGACGGTTCTTCTAAGCGCCGTGAATCGGCGCACTCAATCAGGAAATGCGGACGCGCCACCGCGTCGTTGACGTGCTTAAGATGGATTGTTGCCCGTAAATCCTGTGATGTTGCGTGGCGCACTTGTTTCGACTCGAAATTTACCCACCGCGCGTCGCGGCGGTGTGAGCGCACCCATTGTTGTTTGAGCAGGCGACATCCATTCAAAATCTCCGCCGGAACTGGTGACCTTGCGTTCGTTAGCCGCGCTTCTTGAAATCCTTTTTCTCAGGTGGCGCAAAACTCGCGTGCCGCCGGATTTTGGAAAAGCAATTTCAAGTTCCAGCGCAACAGCATTGTCGGTAGCGGCAATCGTCGCACGAATTCTTCAAGCTCCAGTCGCACGGCCCGTTCGCGTTCGAGCGAGCGCAGCCGGCGAAGGGTCACCGAGAATTGCTGGTAAAGCTGGCGCAGTAATTTCATTTTCACCGGTGAAAGATCGCTCTGCGCTGATGTGCGCATGATTACCATGGCCGAGCTCAATCGCCCCTGTTGCCAGAACAACAGGCAGATTGTGTGCGCGCATTTTTGAGGAGCGATGTATCGACGATAGATTGTCGATCTTGCGAAAGCGGTCCGATCCGAAAACAAATCCGCGATAGGGACGATCTTCTTACGTGGGTGCGTGTTGAGAAATTTCTTGAGCGGTTGGGCGACGAAAAAGCCAGGTGGCATCGGCGCCGTCCATCGCACGTGCAAAGGTAAGATTGGGCTGTGCTGCAGAGTCAGCCCGATGATTTGATTGGGAATTGCGGCGTCGATCAGGTCCCGGGCAGATTTCCAGAACGACTCCAGGTCCATCGCCGCGTGAAGAGCGAGCAGATATTTTTCGATTGCCGGATCGATTAGCGATCCGCCCCTCGACTCGACTCCCAGGTCCGGCCTCATCACTCACCTTGTTCTCGCGCGGTGTCCGTCCACCGCCGAGTTAGGTTGCGCCCGACTGATCAACCACGAGATCAAAAATCAAACCAAAGTTACCTCGCAATCATCCAGCGACGCGCAACCGTTCACGTTAGAAAAAGAAAGGAACATCGCAAATGAAACTACAAATAAATGTGCCGGTAAGCGGCTTGGACCTGGCAGCTCTGCTGCAAGGTGAAGAAGGGTTCTTCCTCTGCCAAAACAGAGGACAAAACTACATCACCGTGGCAAAAGCTGGTCATTCGATCGCTTTTGGGCCAACACCCATCGGGCGAATCATCCAGGAACAACCGTCGCTGAGCGTCGGCCCGGAGCCTTGGTACGTCACCAAGATCAGCAACTCGACTGAGTTCGCTGACTTTCGCACAACCGGAGGGCCGCCGAGCAGGTAAGCGCGCCAAACCAAAGCGAAAAACACAATTCAAAGCCCCGATGACGAAAACTCATCGGGGCTTTCTGTTTTGCGCTACTTCGCGGTTTTCATTCCGAGCTCTTTCACGAGGAAGGCCCAGCGGTCGGCGGTTTCTTCGATGATCTTCGTCGTCGGTTTTCCGGCGCCGTGGCCAGCTTTGGTTTCGATTCGGATCAGCGTCGGTTTATCGCAACCTTGCGCGGCTTGGAGCGTCGCCGCGAATTTGAAGCTGTGCGCGGGGACAACCCGATCGTCGTGATCGGCAGTCGTGATTAGGGTCGGCGGATAACAAGCGCCCCGCCCAGGCGGGGCAATGTGATGAAGCGGTGAGTAGGCGTAGAGATAAGGAAAATCGTCCGGCTTTTGTGCGCTGCCGTAATCCGAAGTCCAGGCCCAGCCGATCGTGAACTTCTCGAACCGCAACATGTCCATCACTCCGACGTTGGGCAGGGTTGCGCCGTAAAGATCGGGCCGTTGCGTGAGACATGCGCCAACGAGCAATCCACCGTTGCTGCCGCCGCCGATCGCGAGTTTCGGAGTCGACGTGTATTTGTTGTCGATCAAGTACTGGGCCGCGGCGATGAAATCGTCGAACACGTTCTGTTTCAGGTGCAGCATTCCGGCTTCGTGCCATTTCTCGCCGTACTCGCCGCCGCCGCGCAGGTTCGGGACGGCGTAGATGCCGCCCATTTCCATCCAAACGAGATTCGCGGGAGTGAACGCCGGCGTGTACGAAATATCGAATCCGCCGTAACCGTAAAGATAAGTCGGGGCCTGGCCGTCGCGTTTCATTCCTTTTTTGTAGGAGATGAACATCGGAATGCGCGTGCCATCGGCGCTCTTGTAAAAGACCTGATCGGTTGTGTAGTCGTCCGGATTAAATTTGACCGTCGGTTTAAAGAGCAGCTCGCTCGCGCGCTTGTCGAAATCGTAACGAAAGATTTCCGTCGGTGTGGTGTAACTCGTGAATGAATAAAATGTTTCGCGGTCTTTGGTTTTCCCGGTGAATCCGGACGCCGTCCCGAGACCCGGCAGCTCGATCTGGCCATAAGGAGAACCGTCGCGTTTGAATAATTTCACCGCGCTGTGCGCGTCTTTCAGGTAAAGCGCGACGAAGCGATCGCCAACGCTGCTGACTGCTTCGAGTTTATCTTTCGACTCCGGCACGAGCTCATCACTCTTCGCCGGCGGTGGTTTGCAGGTGTTGATGGCAATGATCCGGCCAAGGGGCGCGTCCAGATCGGTCCTGAACATGAAGACCGGTCCGTCGTTGTCGATGAAGGTGTACTGCGCATCAGCTTTATCGAGCAGCTCAACGACTTTCGAATTCGGATCGACCAGGTTCTTGTAGAAAATGCGGTTCTTCGGGTCGGTCCCGCGCTGAACGGTGATGATGAGGTAACGCCCGTCGTCGGTGACTGCAGCATTGAAAAGCCATTCCTTCTGGTCGGGCCGCTCGTAAATCAGTTTGTCCTGTGATTGCGGCGTGCCGAGCTGATGGAAGAACAGTTTGTGATTGTAAACCTGCGACCGGAGTTTGTTTTTCTCGTCCGGCTTGTCGTAACGGCTGTAAAAGAATCCGCTGCCGTCTTTTTTCCATGACGCATTCGAAAATTTCACCCAGTCGATGACATCCGGTCGATCCTTCCCGGTGGCGACGTCGCGGACTTTCCATTGCTGCCAATCGGACCCGGCGGTGGCGAGACCGTAGGCCATCAGCTTGGCGTCGTCGGTTACGTCCATCCCGCCGAGCGCAATCGTGCCATCTTTCGCGAGAACATTCGGGTCGAGAAGCTCGCGCGGCTTCTCTGAAAAATTCTTTGCGGTGAAAAGAACGTTCTGGTTTTGAAGGCCGCTATTTTTCGAAAAGAAGTAATGATCCGTTTCCTTGAACGGCACGCCGAACCGCTCGAAATCCCAAACCTCGGTCAGGCGTTTTTGCATTTGGTCCCGCTCCGGAATCGTTTTCAGAAAATCGAAGGTGATTTTGTTTTCGGCCTCGATCCACTGTCGCGATTCGGGCGAGTCCGGGTTTTCAAGCGGACGATAAGGATCGGCGACTTTGGTGCCGGGATATCCGTCGACCTGATCGTTTTGCGGCGCGGCCGGATATTTGAATTGAGTCGGCGAGTCCGCGGCGAAAACGATAGCGAAGGGCGCGCAAAGGACGAGCGCCTGTATTTTCCAATCCATAAAACCCTCAGCGAATATGGCGAAGCTTGAAAGATGGGCAATCGTTAGATAGAAAAACGCGCGCCCGTTCAGGCGGTTGCCGGGCCCGGCATGATGAAATCTTTCCTAACCAAAGCCCAAAACCGCGCGTTCGCGCCAGTCGACATCGCATCGCTGGTGTTCTTCCGTGTCACGTTCGGCCTGCTGATGGTTTGGGAGGTCTGCCGGTATTTTAGAAACGAATCGATTTACCATTTCTGGCTCGAGCCGAAATTCCTCTTCAAATACTACGGATTTTCCTGGGTCCATCCCTGGCCGGGTAACTGGCTCTACATTCACTGGGCGGTGCTCGGAGTTTTGGCCTTGTTCGTGGCTTTCGGATTTTTGTATCGCATCAGCGCGGCGTTGATGTTCCTGAGCTACGCCTATTTTTTCCTTCTCGATGAAGCGCGCTACGTCAATCACACCTACCTGATTTGTCTGTATTGTTTGCTGCTCGCGATCGTTCCGGCGCATCGCGCGTTTTCGATCGATGCCCGGATGCGGCCGTCGCTGCGTTCCAACACTGCGCCGGCGTGGTCCCTTTGGCTGCTGCGATTTCAAATCTCCGTCGTCTACATTTTTGCCGGACTGGTAAAGCTTTCGCCGGACTGGCTTCGGGGCGAGCCGATGCGCTACTCGCTATCACACGCGACCAATGCACCGATCGTCGGACAATTCTTCGGCGACGAATGGGCTGTTTACCTTGTCAGTTACGGCGGACTGATTTTTGATTTGCTGGTTGTTCCGGGGCTATTGTGGCGGCGAACGCGTGCCATCGCTTTTTGTGCCGTCGTCATTTTTCACCTGACTAACGCGCTCTGGGCGGTCATCGGAATGTTTCCATGGCTCGCCATCGCCGCCAGTGCGCTATTTTTTTCCCCGGACTGGCCGCGACGGATTCTCGAGAAACTTGAACTCGTTCGGCGCCGCAAGGCGATTGAGGAATCGAAATCCGCGTCTCCTTGGCAGCGCGCAATCATTCTGAGCGCATTGGCCGTTTATGCCGCGATCCAGATTTTTCTTCCGCTCCGCTCTTTGCTTTATCGAGGCGGCGTTGAATGGACCTGGGCGGAGCATCGCTTTAGCTGGCGAATGTTCGTTTGGACGTACGCTTCGATCGCCAATTTTTATGTGACTGATCCCAACACAGGGGAAAGCACGCAAATCGATCTCAGAGAGTTCCTCTCGCCGCGTCAGGCGCCGCAGATGGGTTATCTCCCGGACTTACCTGTGCAATTCGCGCATCATCTGGCGAAGGTGCTGCCAAACTCGGGACCCAAGCCTCTTCAGGTCCAGGCCCGCATCTTCGTGGCGATCAACGGGCGAAAACCTGTTCTCTATATGGACCCCGTCGTCGATCTCGCAGCCGAGGCGCGAACGCTAGGACGGCCTAAGTGGTTGCTGCGCAATGACGAACCGCTGCCGCCGAAGGACCAGCGGTATCGATTGGATCTATATTAGCCGGTGGCAGGAATGGCTTTCAATTGACTCGAACCAGTGGCATTGCGGCTGCTTTAGGAAACGCCGCAAGCTTGGAGCTCAACAAACTGAAATTGAAATTAACTCCTCAAGCTTCAGCGCGCGGCTGATTAACTTCGGCCGCGCTTTTTTCTTTGTAGCGGCGGTCTATGACCGCCGAGATCATTCGGCGCTCACAGAGCGCCGCTACAATGACAAGCCTGTCGATGTAATCTTTCCGCAATCAATCAGAACAGCCCGTGTTGTTCGTCGCTAATCCGGTGCTGAAAAACTCGGGAACCGAACGCGCGATTAGCCCTTTTTCCAGCCGTTGCCGTTTCCGTCGCGAGCGAGTGCCGGCTCGAGCTCCGGCGTAACGTCCACATCTTCAGTGCCTTCGAGATCAGGATCCATCAACGATTTCTCATGATGCTCTTTCGCGATCAACATGTAGAGCGATGGTACAATGAACAAGGTGAAGGTTGTTCCAATCGTCATTCCGCCGACGAGCACAAGACCAATCGAATTTCGCGCGGCCGCGCCGGCGCCGGTGACCAGGGTGAGAGGAAAGTGACCGGCTACCGTTGCGACACTAGTCATCATCACCGGACGCAATCGAATGCGCGCCGCTTGAGCGATTGCCGCCAGTTTGGTCAAACCTTCGCGCTGCAGTTCGTTGGCGAACTGCACAATCAGAATTCCATTCTTTGAAACCAGACCGACAAGTGTGACCAGTCCGACTTCGGAATAAATATTAAGCGTCGTCGTGAAATGATCGGTAAAGAACGTGCCAAACGGCATTTTTAGAAACGTGAAGAGGAGCGCGCCGAAAATCGCAAGCGGTACAGAACCCAGAAGAATAATTAACGGGTCGCGGAAGCTGTTGAACTGCGCGGCCAGAACCAGAAAAATCAAAACAATGGCAAGAGTGAAGACCGCTCCGAACTTGCTGCCTTCGGTGTGCAGCTGGCGAGACTCGCCCGTGTAATCGACGACGTAACCCTTCGGCAAAATTTTCTGTGCTTCGTTCTCGAGGAATTTCAATGCGGAATCAATTGAACTTTTTGGAACTCCGCTAATCGTTACCGCATTGAGTTGCTGCATCCGATTGAGTGAGCGCGCGACGGTTTTGTGGCGGATCGAGGCAACCGTGCTCAGCGGAATGAGCTGAGTGTTCGGACCAGTTACGTAGATGTCCTTAAGCTGCTCGGGATTCAAACGATCGATGCGTTTCACCTGCGGGATCACTTTGTAGCTGCGTCCGGCGATGTTGAACCAGTTGACGTAATTGCCGCCGATCGCTGCGGACATGTCGCTGCCAACTTTCTGCATGTCCAGACCCATCGACGCGACTTTGTCGTGGTCGAAAACGATTTCGGATTGCGGCTGATCGATCTTGGTGTCGATGTCAGGGGGAAACATGAACATCTCAGCCTGAATCGCCTTCAACTGCAATTGTTTGGCAAACTCGAGAATTCGCTCCGGATCGGCTGTGGAAGCAATAACGAAGCTAACCGGATAATTGTCGCTGCCCGGGAGAGCAGCGGGCATAACTGGGAACATTTGGATGCCCGGAATACCTCCGAGCTTTTGCTGTATTAGAGGCAGATAATTCTTTGTCGGTGTCTTGCGCACACCCCACGGCTTCAAAACCATTCCTCCGAAACCGTTATCAGGATATGTGAGCTGAAAAGTGAACCGCGTGTCGGGAATAGCGGCAAAGATTTTGCCGGCCGCATCGGCATAACGGATCGTGTCGTCGATCGTTGCATTCGCCGGCGCAGTCATGATGCCGAAGATCACGCTTTGATCCTCTTGGGGAGCTAATTCACGCGGGGACATGTACCAAAACAGCGCGCCCAAAAGGGAGAGGCCGATCCAGACCGTATAGACGGCCGGACGCGCGGCGAGCGTCCGATCGAGGCGGCGCCCATACCAATCGCGGAATCGATCGAACGTCCGCGTGACAAAGCCGCTGAATCCAGTTTCGACATGTTCCTGGCGGAGCAAGTGCGCCGACATTACCGGAGACAGAACAAGGGCGACGACGCCGGAAATAAAAACTGCGCCGGCCAGCGTCAGGGCAAATTCGCGAAAGAGCGCTCCGGTCAATCCGCCTTGCAGCGCAATCGGCGTGTAAACGGCTGCGAGAGTGATCGTCATGGCGATGATCGGGCCGACCAGTTCGCGCGCACCCACCAGCGCTGCCTGCATACGCGACATGCCTTCGCGCATGTGACGTTCGACGTTCTCGACCACAACGATCGCGTCATCAACAACCAATCCAACCGAGAGCACGATCGCGAGCAGTGTTAGCAGGTTTAAGGTAAAACCGAACAGCTGCATCAAAAAGAGCGCGCCGATGAGCGAAATTGGAATCGCCACGACCGGCACAAGAACGGAGCGGAGGGAGCCAAGGAACAAAAAGATGACAACCATCACGATGAGCAATGTGTCGATCAAAGTCTTAACCACTTCATGGATCGCGTCGTTAATGTAAGCGGTCGCGTCGTAGGCCATTTCGGCTTTCATGCCGGTCGGCAATTCCTTTTGGATTTGCTCCAGCTCGGTGCGCACGCGCTTGATCACATCGACTGAGTTCGCGTTCGGCAAAACCCAAATACCCATGAACACCGCCTTCTGACCGGAGAAGCGAACCTCAGTGTTGTAATCTTCCGATCCGAGCACAACGTCCGCAACGTCGCTTAGCCGAATCAGGTTTCCTTTGTCTTGCTTAACGACCAGTTGCTTGAACTGATCAGCGGTGTGTAAATCGGTGTTCGCTGTGAGATTGACCTGAAGGAGCGAGCCTTTCGTGTTCCCGACAGCTGCAAGAAAATTATTTTTCGTCAGTGCGTCGCGAACATTGGTCGGTGAAATATTTAATGCCGCCATTCGCTCCGGTTTCATCCAGATGCGCATCGCGAATGTACGATCACCTATGAGGTCGGCTCGCTGCACGCCGCTAATTGAAGTCAAACGAGGTTGAACAAGTCGAACCAGGTAATCGGTGACCTCGTTAGGCTGAAGAATATCGGAAGTAAAACTCAAGTAGGCCGAGGCGATCTGAGAATCAGCTGGAATAATCGTGATGACCGGAATCTGCGATTCGGGCGGCAAGAAATTACGGACCGAATCGACCTTCGAGCTGATGTCCGACAACGCTTTGTTCGCGTCGTAATTTAATTTCAGGCGGGCCGTGATCGTGGAAACGCCCTGTTGACTTTTTGATTGGATGTAATCGATTCCGTCCGCCGCGGCGATCGCGCGCTCGAGCGGCGTCGTAATAAATCCGCGAACCAATTCCGCGTCCGCGCCCACGTAGATTGTCGTCACCGTGATTGCGGCGATGTCGCTGCGCGGATATTGCCGTACGTTGATCGTCTTCATTGCCTGCAGGCCGGCAATGAGGATCACAAGGCTGACCACTATGGCCAGCACCGGGCGTTTAATGAAAAGGTCGGTAAACGATTTCATCTTCTAAATTCGAAATCCGAATTACGAAGCTCGAAACAAACCTCAAATTCGAAATTCAAATGAACATTATTTCGGCCCGAAGCGTCGCCCCGGTGTTTGATCATTTGATTTTTTGAAATTGTTTCGTCATTCGTCATTCGTGCTTCGTCATTTCTTTTATGAATCTGCCGGCGTCGGATTCATCTGAGGATTGGGAGCGAGCTCGTTGTTAACCGTAACCGGTGTTCCGTTACGCAGTTTGAAAACTCCGGTGCTAACAATCTCGTCGCCTGCTTTCAATCCCTGAGTCACCGAAACAAAATCGCCGCGCGCTTCACCGATCCGGACGAAAGCCTGACGCAGTGTCTGCGATTCCTTCCCGGTTTTCGATTCCTTCTTTTTTTCGATCACGAAAACCGAATCCCCATAGGGCGCATATGAAACAGCACTGCCCGGGATCACGAGCGTCTTGCTTTTTTCCGGCAACACGACATCGACTTTCACGAACATTCCCGGTTTCAGTGCGTGGTCCGGGTTATCCAGCGTTGCCTGCAAAGTCACATTGCGTGTCACTGTGTCGACCATGGAATTTAGCGCGGTCAACTTGCCCTTGAACTCCCGGCCCGGCACCGCATCTGTGCGGACGTGGGTTTCCAAGCCTGGCGCGAGTTTCGACAATTCCTGTTGCGGCAGGGCAAAATCGACAAACACCGGATCGAGCGCTTCCAACGAAACGACCTGCTGTCCCGGGTTGATCATTTGTCCAACGTTGACCTGGCGAATGCCAAGCTGGCCATCGAACGGCGCGTGCACTTGTTTTTTCACAATGAACGCGCGCATGTTGTCGACCGTGCCCTGCTTCTGACCGAACGCCGATTGAGCTGCATCCAAGTCCTGCTTGGAAACGACTTTGCGCGCAGCGAGATCCCGCTCGCGTTGCAAATTCGCGCGCGCAAGTTCCAAGTCAGCTTCGGCCGTGTGCAACTGCGCCTCCTCCGAAGAGGTATCGAGTTTCAACAGCACATCACCTTTTTTCGCTTCTCCGCCATTTGGAAAACCAATTTCGGCCACAACTCCGCCCAGCTCAGCGGAAACAACCGCGCCTTGCACGGCTGAGACCGATCCGACCGCAGAAAGAACCGGCGCCCAATCCTCTTCTTTCACGACCGCACTAGCGACCGTGGTGGCGGGCGTCGTCATCGGTGTTGCGCCCAGCTTGAAGAATTGAAGAAATTTTACGTCCGCCAACACGCAAACCAGCGCGAGAACGGCAAATAAAGCACCGCCGGTCGGTCTGCCTAATTTGAATCTTCTGATGGAAATCAGTGCAAACAGCAGCGCGCCTGTACTCGCGGCGACTATTAGAATCGTCAGTATTGCGAGCCGAAAGAACATCAATGCCGTGACACCGAGGGCAACGAGAAGCACCACACCAATTATTGACAGAATGCCGCGCTTGGATCTTGGATTCATTGCTATTGCCTCAGGTTTGGCCACGTCATGCATACGCGCGTTCGCTCTCCGTCGTAAACATTATCCGCCACAGATTCCTGACGACTTCGAGCTGGTGCTCGCGGCTCTCGGCAGCTGTTCGTCCGATTCTTAAGACCCCGCGCAAAAGCATCCCATCGTTCACGGCAAAGATCAGCTCCGCCATTTCGCGCGGCGTTAAGTCGCTCGCTTTGCCTTCCGGTGAGCGGGCAATCAGATCGGTGACTCCGTCCATTGATGTCTGGCAAACGTCGCGCACCAATTCGGCCACGTGCGGATTTCGGCTCGCTTCAGCGAAAAGATCGACGACGAACGCGGCCGTGACCTGCGGTTCGGTTTCGCCGCAGTGTGCAGTGAACAAAGTGTCGAGCGACTCGCGAAGACTTCGCGCCTGTCGCGCGCGTTCGAGAATTTCGTGGATTTGCCTCTTGTGGCGGTCGGCCATGGCCGCAATCACTGCCTCTTTATTTTGAAAATAGCGATAGATCAGACCGACACTAACGCCGGCCTCAGCGCTGATGTCGTGCATGCTTGCCTGGTGAAAACCGCGTTTGGCGAAGCACGCGACCGCGGCATCGAGAATCTGGGTTGGCCGGTCAAGAACGGTGTCGGTTTGGGTCTGAGACATTGAGCCGAGAAAATGAATGAACGTTCATTCATTGTCAAATGGCCCCTGATCTTACGAGGCAATCCGGGCTTCCGCCCGCTGGTTGATTGTCTTCCCGGTCATTTGCAAAGGCTGCTCGGCAAATTGCCAAATCGACATTAACGCGCTCAGCGCAACGAGACCGTAGAGCGCGATCTCCAGGATGTTTTTGTTTCTCTCTTCCGACTGAACCAACAACTTGTAGGTGTATTTGTTTTTCATGTTCCCCCTTTTTCCTTAGAACGTCTTTGACTGTTTCTTTTGTCTAAGTTGACCGCGCGTTATCATTGGCGTTCAAACATTCGATGCGTCGATTGCATGAAGCAGATTCAAAATAATTTTCTGCGCGAGTTCTCGCCCGACGGACGTTATCTCGTCGGCGTGTCGGGCGGTCGCGATTCCGTCGCGCTACTGCATTGCCTGATTAATTCCGGCTACAAAAAACTAGTGGTTTGTCATTTGAATCATCAGCTCCGCGGCCGTGCCAGTGCTGCGGATGCGCGCTTCATGACGAAGCTAGTCGCGAATTACAAAGGTAAAATTGTAGGGCAGGCGCATCGCCTGCCGAAACTCAAAGGTGGCAAGCGGAGCGCTTGCCCTACAACTTCAATTCCGCATATCGCGCTCGAAATCGGGACTACAAATGTTCGCGCGCTTGCCGCAAAGAAAAAGATGTCCATCGAAACTGCGGGGCGTGATGCACGCTACAAATTTTTCGCGCGCGTGGCCAAGCGATGGAATTGCCGCACGATTTTCCTTGGTCATCATGCCGACGACGTCGTCGAGACGTTTCTGATCAATCTTTTTCGCGGTTCGGGAACGAGTGGTCTGGCGGGGATTCGCAACGTTTCAACGCGCCGGGTCGGTGGTGTCGATCTTAAGATCGTCAGACCATTTCTCGGAATCTGGCGCAGTGAAATCAACGAATATGTCCGCGCGCATGGTCTGAAGTATCGCGAAGACGCCTCGAACAGAGACCTCGCACCCCTTCGAAATCGCTTTCGTCACCGCGTCATTCCGTATTTGGAGAAAGCGCTCGACCGAAACATTCGGCAAAGTATCTGGCGCGCAGCAATGATTGCGATAGAGGAAGATATCTGGATCGAAAATCAGCTGCCGAATTCAACTGGTCTCGAACTTGCGGTAGACAAAACTCGTGGCCTGCCGATCGCGCTTCAACGCCGGCAAATCCTGAACTGGTTACGGGCACAAAACATCACCAACGTCGGCTTTGATGTGGTTGAAAGTATTCGCGCGCTGGTCGAGCCCAATTCTCGTGTCGCCAAAGTCAATCTTCCACGAGGCCGACATGTACGGCGGCGGGCAAAGAAAATTTTCGTCGAATGAAATTGTAGCCGCCGTCCCATGGGTGGCTACAGTCCAAGTGAATGTCTTCTGAAGTTCGAGTTCGGTTTGCGCCATCGCCCACGGGTTATTTGCACATCGGTGGCGCGCGCACTGCGCTTTTCAACTGGCTCTTTGTGCATCATCACGGGGGCAAGCTCGTCCTTCGAATCGAAGATACCGACACCAAGCGCAACACCGAGGAGGCCGCCGCGGCGATTTACGAAGGATTGGAGTGGTTGGGAATTAATTGGGACGAAGGTCCGCACGTCGGCGGGAATTTCGGCCCGTATTTTCAAAGTCAGCGCACTGAAATTTACGAGCGCTACCTGAAGCAACTTCAGGACGCAGGCCATATCTTTGAAGACCAGGGCGCGCTCCGATTTCGTTCGCCGCGCGAGCATGTGATCGTGGACGATCTCGTTTGCGGCAAAATCGATTTCGATCTCACGAATCCGGGCACCCACCCGGACATGACCGTGCGCCGGCCGGATGGCTCGTGGATTTTTCATTTCGTCAACGTGATCGACGACATCGAGATGAAGATCTCGCACGTGATCCGTGGGGAGGACCATCTTTCCAACACGCCGAAGCACATCGAGCTTTACAAGGCGCTGGGCGCGACGCCGCCGAACTTTGCCCACATTCCGCTTATCTTAAATCGAGATGGTTCGAAAATGAGCAAGCGCGATGAGGGCGCGGCGATTGCGACTTATATCGAACAAGGTTACGCGCCGGAAGCCGTCCGCAATTATCTCTGTTTGCTCGGGTGGTCGCCGAAGGACAACCGCGAGAAGATCGACATCGAAGAAATCGTAAAACTTTTCGAGCTGGAGAAAATCAATCGCCGAAACGCCGCGTTCGACCTCGACAAATGTTTTTGGCTCAACGGCCAATACATCGCGCAGATGTCGCTCGATCGGTTCGTGGAATTGGCTCTTCCGTTCCTGGAAAAGGCGAAGATCGACGCCTCGAATGAAAAATACACCCGTGATGTCCTCGCGATCGTGAAGGAGAAGATCAAGCTTCTGAAGGAATTGCCGGAGTGGACGAGTTACTTTTTTACTGAGGACTATGAGTTCGATCAGGTGGCCGTTGAAAAAGTATTTAGCAAGCCAGAAGCCGCGAATCACTTGAAAGCTTTGGGCGACGAGTTTGCGAGGATCGACAAGTGGGATTGGCAAACGCTGGAGGCGACTCTCAAGTTGCTTGCGCAAAAGCTCGGCTGCAAAACAGGCGATCTCGTTCATCCGGCGCGTGTCGCAGTTAGTGGGCGCAGTGTTGGCCCGAGTTTGTATCACATGCTCGAGGTGATGGGCAAAGAGCGTGTGCTCAAACGGTTCGGGCGAACTGTCCAGCAACTCTCAAAGCTTCCAAAGATGTCATCCTGAGCGAAGCGAAGGACATCACTTACGAAGATTGGATCACACGAATTAATAAGAATGCTCAATCACCCTGTGAGAGGTCTCTCACTTCGTTCGGGATGACATGAAAAAGAAACGCAGTGGAGTAAAAGACGTTTACACGCTGGCGGATTTGCAGAGCTGGCGCGATGTGGATCCGCCGATTCGTCTGGGTGTTTTCGGCGACCCGGTCGAGCATTCGCTCTCGCCGCAAATGCAGAACGCGGCGCTCAAGGATGGCAAGATCGGTATGCAGTACGCGCGATTTCACATTTCGCCTAACGAATTGCGTGAGGCGCTGAATCGGGTGTGCGAGTTACAATTCGTTGGCCTTAACCTCACCCTGCCCTACAAAGTTGTCGCGCCAGAACTGGTTGATGGGCTCGATGATGACGCGAAACAGATTGGCGCGATCAACGTGATCAAGATCGATAAGGGCAAGACGCACGGCTTCAACACGGACGGCCGCGGGTTTGCTCTCGCCATTCGCGAAGAATTCTCGGTCGATCTCCGGGATTTGCGGGTGATGATTCTCGGCGCGGGTGGTGCGGCGCGGGCGATTGCGCTGGAATGTGCCAAGTCGCATTGTGAGCGGCTGGTTATCGCCAATGGAACGTTCGAGAAAGGTGAACTTCTCGCGGAAAAGCTGCGTAATTTTTTTGAGGGGCCGAAGGTCTTCGGTCCGGTTCCGCGGTTGCAAGCAATCCGCTGGGAAGATGCAGCGTTTCAATTTCAAATCGCGAATGTCGATCTAATCGTTAACGCGACGCCGGTCGGCTTGAATCGCGGCGATCCATCTCCGATTCCGTCGCGGCTACTCGCGCCGCATTTGATGGTTTACGACACGATTTATTCCTCCTCACGCGCGCCATTGGTCGCGGCAGCGCTCGAAGCTGGGGCGCGCGCCGCCAACGGCTTATCGATGTTATTGCACCAGGGCGCACGCGCTTTTGAAATCTGGTTCGAGCGCGCGGCGCCGGTTGAGATTATGCGCGCGGCCTTAGGTAGCGGCGGTTCACCGAACCGCCATGGCGATTGAGGTCAATCGCCGCTACCTGTTTTCCTTCGCCATTTCCTGGCCGCGTTTTGTCGCTGCCTCGACCGCAGCGATCAAGCTTTCACTCGTGTTCATTTTTTCCATCACCGCGAGACCGGCTGCGGTGGTGCCACCTGGTGTGACAACCATTTTGACCAATTCCTCCGCTGAGATCTTGCTTTCGCGCATCAGCTCGGCGGCGCCAAGGACAGTTTGGATCGCAAGCTCACTGGAAATGTTTTCCGGCAAACCAAGTTTCACGCCACCCTTCGCAAGCGCATCGATGATCGTGTAGACGAACGCCGGGCCGCTGCCACTCAGCGCGGTCACGATGTCGATCTGCGGTTCTTCGATTTCGACGACGACGCCAATTACGCCGAAGATTTTTTTCGCAAGATCGACATCCTCGCCGGTGCTGCGGCTTCCACGCGCGATTCCGGTGGCCGCACGACAAATTGCCGACGGAGTGTTGGTCAGCGCGCGCATGAACCGCGCATTCGCAACTTTCTCCATGCTGGCGATCAGAACGCCGCCCGCCAACGAGATGACGGGCTTGTTTGCAATTTGAGGCGCGAGATCGCGTAGAACCCCGAGGATCATTCCCGGCTTCACCCCAACAAAAATCGCTTCCGCCTTGTCCGCGACCTCCGCGTTCTCGGTGGTTAGATGAATGCCGGTGTCGCGCTGTAAAGCCGTGCGCGTTTGCTCGTTTGGTTCGCTGGCAATGATCTTGTCTGACGCGCAAAAATTGGCCCGAATCAGGCCGCGAATCACCGAGCCGGCGAGTTTGCCTGCGCCGACAAAGCCAAGTTGATGCATTTGAGAAGCACTCATTCTCCACGATACTAATTCATGGTAGCCGCGACTGTGCAACGTGACGTTGCGTCCAGTTTAAGCAGAACTGGCACTTCTCGTGGATCGAGTGCCGATCTCGCTAAAGAGCTGCGTAGGCTCGCAACTGAGCGCAACGCGGTGGTTCTGGCGCACAATTACCAGGTGCCGGAGTTGCAGGATGTCGCAGATTTTGTCGGCGACTCGTTAGGCCTGAGTTACCAGGCGGCCAAAACCGACGCGAACGTAATCTTGTTTTGCGGCGTCCATTTCATGGCCGAAACCGCCAAGATCATAAATCCCGGCAAACGCGTGATTCTGCCCGACCTAGAAGCCGGTTGTTCGCTTTCGGAATCGTGTCCGCCGGAAAAGCTGGCTGATTTTTTGAAAGAGCACGCCGACAAAAACTATTACGTCATTGCCTACATCAATTGCAGCGCCGGGGTGAAGGCGCAGTCCGACATCATTTGCACAAGCGGCAACGCGGACAAGGTCGTGCTGTCGGCGCCTCCGGACCGGAATATTCTGTTCGTTCCCGACCAAAATCTCGGCGCATGGGTGATGGAACGGACCGGCCGCCAAATGGATTTGTGGCAGGGGACCTGTTACGTGCACGTGGAGTTCACGGCGCGGAGCATCAATCGCATCCGTGAAGAATATCCTGAAGCGCCGGTGGTGGCGCATCCCGAGTGCACCTACGCGGTGAGAATGTTGGCTGACGAAGTTTGTTCGACCGAAAAAATGATCACCTTCTGCAAAAAATCGCCGGCAAAGGAAATTATCGTCGTGACCGAGGCCGGGATGTTGCACCGCCTGAAAAAGGAAATTCCCGACAAGACATTCATTCCGGGGCCGACCGAGAATTGTTTCTGCGGCGAGTGCCGTTACATGAAAATGAACACGCTCGAAAAAGCGTACGACGCGCTGCTGAACATGGAGCCGGAGATTACGCTGCCGGAAAAGATCCGCGCGCAGGCCGAGTTGCCGATCCTACGAATGCTCGAACTGAGCAGGTAGCGGCCGTTCACCGAACGGCCGTGGCGATTGAGGTCAATCGCCGCTACCTTTAGTCTTGTCACTGGTCACTCATCACATATCACTTCTGCTCGATGGAAAGGCCGTCGATTTTCGTCATCATCGTCGTTTTGCTGCTCGGCGTTTTGTTTCTACGCGAACCGCGATTTCAGCGTTCTGAGGAGATTTTCTTGCGCTGGTTACTGCGGCATTCGCAACCCGCAACCAAAGCGGTGCCGATGACGATTGTCGAAGTCGGAAAGGAAAATCCGCCACCGCCGCTTGAAACAGCGTTGTTGTTGCAGGGGCTTCTCGAATTTAAGCCGACGGTTGTCGCGGTCGAACCGGTCTTGCAATGGGGCGAACGGGCGAAGGATCAGGAGCAGATCTTCATCGATCAGGCGATGCGAGTTCCGAATCTTTTGCTCGGAGCGGAACTCACCGCCTCGCCCGATCCGGACGCGCCGGTGGCCGAAATTACAGGTTTTACCCATGTGACCGGGCGCCGGGGCGATCTCCCGGAGTTTTCAGGAGTCGAACACCAGCCGAGTGAAGACGTGCGCGTTCTTTCGACGCTGGGTTTCGTCAATTCTCCAGGGCAAGCTGCAGAGGATCTTCACGTTCCGTTGCTTCTTCAATACCGCGGCGAAGTTATTCCAGCTTTTGCGCTTCAAGCGATCATGCTTTGGCTGCGCGTCACACCGGACGAAGTGAAGATCGACATCGGTTCATCAGTTGAGCTGCCGAATGGAATCACAATTCCGGTTCGCTCCGACGGCACACTTCTGGTCACTCCTGGCATGGCACAACGGGCTCGGCGCATCACCATCGACGAACTGCTGCTCGCCGCGCAGCAACACGAAAGTGGTGCCACCAGCGGGATCCGGCTTGAAGATGTTCGCTCCCAACTAATCCTCGCTCGCGCCGCCACTAACACGCCCGATCTGTTTGCCGCGGCCATTGCTTCGATCCAGGCGAAAACTTTTGTTCGCCGCGTCAGCCGGATTTTTGATTGCGCAATCGTAGTAATGATCGCTGCGTTGAGCGGATTGCTCCGAAAGTTCTCGCGCGTCGATCTGATCATCGGCGCGGTCGCTTTCTCAGCGGCGTATTGCCTGGTGGCGCTCGGAATCATTTCTGCCTGGTCGATCTGGCTTCCGGCCTGGCTTCCACTTGGCGCAGTGTGGATTTCTGTTTTGTTCGCGTTCATTCTTCCGAAACCAAAAGGTTCCGCGCGCAAGGCGACTGCCCCCGCGCCGCCACCAGTGCCGTAATGACAACCAAGGACTCGGTTGAGACGCGAGTGACCCAACTGCACGCCGGCGGCCTCGTCGACATGCATTTCGATTTGCCGCTGGACCTTTACGAGAAACGGAATCATCCCGGCGCTCTCGTCTCGCATTATCTGCCGGAGTTCGAAGCGGGAGACATCGGCATTCTTGGCGCAACGCTTTATGTCGAAGACCGTTATCTGCCCGAAATGGGTTTACGCGTCGCACTCGACCAGGTCGCGCGCCTTTACGCAGAGGTGGACGACACAAATCGATTCGCGATTTGCAGAACGAGCGCGGAGATCAAACACGCGCGCAAAGAAAACAAAATCGCGCTGATCATTACGATGGAAGGGGTTGAGCCGCTCGGCGATGACCTGAATCTCCTGCGCGTGTTCTATCAACTTGGGTTGCGAATGGTCGGACTAACTCACGCGCGCCGGAACGCGGCCGGCGCAGGTGGACTTTTCGCCGCGAGCGGCTCACCGCGGGATGGGTTGACCGGCTATGGGCGCGAAGTTGTTCAGGAATGTGAACGGCTCCGCATCATCATCGATCTCGCGCACATCAATCCGAAAGGATTTGAGGACATTGTCGATCTGACGAAGAAGCCGCTGATTGTTTCACACACCAACGCGCGAAGGTTTTACGACGTTGAACGAAACATCAGCGACGAGCAGATCAAGATTATTGGAGCGCGCGGCGGAGTGGTCGGCGTAAACGCGATCCTGGTTAGCCCAAACCCGAACGACAGCACGATCGATCGCTATGTCGATCACATTCAGCACATTACCAGCTTGATTGGCATCGATGGTGTGGGGATCGGCTTCGATTTTTGCGAGTACTTGTTTCAGCAGCTGCCGGAAAGCGTTCGCAAAGAACTGCAGGCAAAACTAACTACGCCACATTTTATTCCTGATCTGACGAATCATACCCACGCTCGAAATCTTACGCGCAAACTAATTGAGCGCGGCTTCAGCGATGTCGACATCGAGAAAATCCTGCGCGGAAACTGGATGCGGATTTTCGACCAAATGTTGTAGGGCGTTTCTGTGAAACGCCGACGTCTGATACAGACGTCCTACAATCACACAATCCCGATCCCAGGAAATTTTCGACCCAGCACGGTCTGGCTTGGCGCTTTCAGCCAGCGATCGAGCACCGTTCCGTAAACGCTGCGAAAATCCGTGTTGAATTTCAGATCGCCGCGATCGAGCTCGGTCAGGCTGGGATATTTCCCGAATAAACCGGCTTTCACTGCGCCACCGAGGACAAACATCGGCGCCGCTGCACCGTGGTCCGTTCCGCCGTTTGCATTTTCCTGTACCCGCCGGCCGAATTCGCTGAAACTCATCAACAGAACGCGGTCGAAATTTCCCTGCTGTTTTAAATCGGCGACAAAGGCGCTGACCGCATCGTTGAATTCGCCCATCAACCTTTCGTGCGTGTTGATCTGTCCGGCGTGCGTATCGAATCCGCCCTGACTCGCGTAGTAAACGCGCGTCGGCAACCCGCCGGCGATCATGCGTGAGATGATGTTCAGACTCGCTGCCAGTTGTCCCTGCGGATACGGCACGGTTGATTTGTACTTGCGCGCGATCGCCAGAATTTTGTCTGAGCTTAACTGAGCGTCGAGCGCAGTCCGTTGCAAAAAGTCGAGCGTGCTCAAATCGTTTTTTGTTTTGCCCGAAATAGCGCCGATCGATCCGCCGGCGTTCGTCGCAGCGGTGCCGCTTTCATCGCCACCGCCCGCTTCGTTTAATTGCCGGAAAAGAATCTCTTCGGCGCTCATCTTGCCGTTGTTCGGTTCGGACGGTCGAAACCGAAATTGCTCCGGCCGGGAAAACGTGACGCCGGTTGGATTTTTCGCCGCGAACGCTTGCGGCGTCTCTTCTCCGATTGCAACGCCAACCGTCGGATCGGCGCCCGAGCAGCAATTATCGAAATAACGCCCGAGCCATCCTTCGCTCAACGTACGATCGGCATCCGACGCCGTCTGCCAGATTTCAGTCGAACGAAAATGCGACCGATTGGGATTTGGATAACCGACACCTTGCACGATCGCCACATGTCCCTCGTCGTAGAGCGACTTCATACCGGCGAGTTTTGGATTCAGGGCAATGTGATCGTCGATCTTCAGGACTTGATCGGGAGCCAGGCGAAGCCGCGGCCGTGCGACGTGGTAAGCGTCGTCAGCGTAGGGAACGACCATGTTAAGTCCGTCGTTCCCGCCGGCCATTTGCAAGACCACGAGAATTGTCCCGTCTTTTCCGGTCACAGCTTGCGTCGCGGCTTCAGCCGCAAGCGCGTCCAGCGCGAAGAAAGTTTTCTCGAGAAAGACTGGCAGCGTCCAGCTCGCGGCTGCTCCGAGCATCGAAGTACGAAGGAATTTTCGCCGGGTTTGCAATGTGGTTTTTGTTTTCATTTTCAGGCGAGTTGGAATTGCGGCGTGCTCATCATCAGATGGATCAGCTCGCGCAAATTTGCGTCCGTGATATCCGGCCCGCGCGATTCGAGAAATTGAGCGAACGCGTCGATTTCTTTTTGCGTGGGCCGGGTTTGAAAGAATCGCTTCGCCAAAAGATCGACAACTTCATGCGACTTCGCGCGGAGATCGGCCGGCACGAGTTTGCCAACATCGACTGGGTCGCGCTTGATTTGCTCGGCATATTGCGCGGCGCGGCCGAAACCGACATCGGCGCCCTGGCGCGGCTGTCTCAGATTGGGCGGCAGGATCGCGTCGCCGTTGATCAGGTAATTCGCGAAGTTGTAGCGAAACAACAACGTTGACGTGCTGATCCACTGCTTGCCGCCGTCCCAGCCCTTCACATTTGGTGGCGCGAAAAGAATCTGTCCCATCTGCCGCATCGCGTTTTGGGCTGCGAGAGGCGGTGGCGCCGGCGCATTCAGTAATTTCGAAGTCTGAACAATGTATTGCACGGGACTCTTGATTTGGCTGCCCATCGCACGTTCGGAATAAAATTCCCCGGAGCTGAAAATTTCGCGCAGCACCGGACGCATTTCGAAATTGTGTTTGCGGATTGTCCCGGCAACCGAATCGACAACCGCGCTTGACGGGTCGTCCTCGACAAAAAATCGCCAGAGCTTCCGGCCGATGAATTGGGCGCACGCCGGTTTGGAGACCAGCATGTCGATAATTTCGTCGCCGTTCAGGTTCCCGTTGCGGCCCATGAACGTCTTCGATTGGTGGTCTTGTTGAAACGGGGCGAAATGAAATTGCTGAGTTGTGAAATCGATCCGGTAACCGGTGAAGGCGCGAGCTGACTCGCCAATGTCTTGTTCGGAGTAATTTCCAATCCCGACTGTGAACAATTCCATCAACTCGCGGGCCCAGTTTTCGTTCGGATGTTCCTGCCGGCTTTGCTGTAGATCGAGATAGATCATCATCGCCGGGTCGCGGGACATTTTCTTTGCCAGCGCGCCGAAATTTCCGAGGGCGTTGCGGCGAAGAGTGTCGTTTTGCAACCACATCCAGTAGGCATCGCGCACTTTTTGGGTGCTGGTGGCGAAATGGCCGTGCCAAAATAGTGTCATTTTTTCGAGAAGCGGCGCGGGTCCATTGAGCATGCGATCGAGCCACCAGCGGCGGAGATCGATCATCTCGTCTCCCTCCATCATTCGGACCTCGCGAACCTTGCTTTGGAAGTTTTCGCCGCGGTCCTTGGCGGCTTTAATTTCCATCCGCTGAGCGCGAATATTTCTCGGATGCGCCCAGGCCGGCGGCGCCACATCGGCCGCGTCGGCTTTTACGTCGACGAAATCTCGAACCGCAGCGGTAAGACCTTTTTGCCGGGTTCGTTCGATTTCATCTGGTGTGCCTCCAAATGCAGCACGGTTCAAGAGGTGTGCGGCGGTGGCGTCGTTCCACTTCGAATCCGGCAGTGGCGTCAGCATATTCATTCAACCTCTTGATAAGACTGAAGTCGCGTTACCCAGGTTACGGAATCCTCACTCTTCCTCTTGCGCTTCCTCTTTGTCTTAATCTAACAACAACACTCAGAATAAGGGGAAGAGGAAGAGGAAGATTTGGATGAAATTTATCAATCTGACACGCCGGACCGAGATCGGCGCGAACTCGTATTATCTGGAGATTGACGGGCGCGGCCTGATATTGGACTCCGGGATGCATCCCAAGTTCGAAGGCGAAGAGGCGCTGCCGAATATGAATGCGATCAGGGGCCGGAAGCTGGACGCGATCATCATCTCGCATTCACATCAGGACCACATCGGGACCTTGCTGGTACTGATGCGGCGTCAGCCGCATGCGCGCGTTTTCATGACCGAGCCAACCGCCGAAATCGGAAACATTCTGCTACACAGTTCCGTCAACGTGATGACACGACAGCGTGAAGAGCTGGGCACGACCCTTTATCCGCTTTTCACTCATCGCGAGATTGATCGCGTTAGCGAACGCTGGCAATCGTGCGTCCTGCGCCAGACCTACACCCTTTCGGGTGAACGCGTGCCCGCGGATTCCAGCGAAACCACGTTCGAATTCTTCGACGCCGGACATGTGCTTGGCTCGACCGGAGTGTTGCTCCGAACCGGGGGCCGGACACTCTTTTATACCGGCGACGTAAATTTCGATGATCAAACGATCGCGCAAGCGGCGGTTTTTCCCGAAGAGAAGATCGACATCCTGATTACGGAATGTACCCGCGGCGATACGCAGTTGCCGGCAGGCTGGTCCCGCGCAGCGGAGGAAAAGCGATTGATGCAGGCGATCGAAAATGCATTTACCCGCGGCGGTTGCCTGCTCATTCCTGTGTTCGCGCTTGGGAAGACTCAGGAGATCCTGGCGATCCTTTACAAACTGCGACGCGAAAAGACCCTCGACTTCCCGATTTACATCGGCGGCCTCAGTTGGAAGATGAGCGAGGTTTATGATAGCCGCGCCCAAGTGGGGCGCCGGCAGCTTCCTCGGCTTCAATTGCTCGACGAGTTGCGGCCGTTCGTTTTGAACGCTGAAAACATTCACGATGCAGGGACAAGACCCGGCCGGGTTTACGCGTTGTCCAGCGGAATGATGACACCGAAAACGCTCTCGAACATTTTCGCGCAGCGAATTGTCGATCAATCGCGTCATTCGATTTTCTTTGTAGGTTATGCCGACCCCGAATCGCCCGCCGGGATTTTGCGAAATGTGCGGCCAAACGAGCAGGTGAAGATCGACTCGGATCGTGCACTGCAAACCGTGCGTTGCCACATCGAGCAGTTCCAATTTAGCGCGCACGCGTCGCGTGAATCGCTGGTTGCGTTTGCCGGGCGGCTCGCTCCGAAAAAAATTCTGCTCGTTCACGGCGATCCGCTGGCAATCGAATGGATGCGGGCGCGGTTAACGCTCAATCTGCCGAATTCGGAGATCATTGTGCCAACGCCCGGAATGGAAATAGGGCTGTAGTGCCGCTCGCCGAGCGCCGATTATGTTAGAAACAGCGGTCGGAGACCGCCGCTACAAAAGATGAGAGTGGTTTCCTGGAACATCAATTCGCTGCGGAAAAGGCAGGACCGACTGTTCGAATGGCTCGAAACTGCCAAGCCGGCGATCGTTTGTTTGCAGGAAACGAAATGCACTGACGAACAATTCCCGGCCTTATCGCTTCGGTCTGCTGGGTACGATTGCGCTTATCACGGTGAGAAATCGTACAACGGTGTGGCGATCCTCTCGAAAGCAAAGCTCACCGATGTTCGCCTGTCGCTTTGCGATGAGGTGGCTGATCCGCAAGCGCGAGTGATTTCGGCAACCGCCGGAAACCTGCGCGTCTACTCCGTTTACGCGCCGAACGGTCAGGCCGTTGGATCGCCGGCATACAAATACAAATTGCAGTGGTATGCGCGATTACGGGATTGCCTCTTGAGGGAAAAAGATGTCGAGCTCTTGGTGTGCGGAGACTTCAATGTCGCTCCGGAAGATGTGGATATTCACGATCCCGAACTCTGGCGGGGCGCGATCATGTGCTCGGACGGCGAGCGAGCGGCTTTTCGAAAACTCTGCGACGTCGGCTTGCGCGACACGCTCCGATTGCATCCGCAACCGCCGGGAGTTTTCACCTGGTGGGATTATCGAATGTTGGCGTTTCCAAAAAACCGCGGGCTGCGGATCGATGCCGTTCTGGCGAGCGATTCGCTCGCCAAAAAATGCACGGCGGCAGGAGTCGATCGTGAATTGCGAAAAGGCAAAGATCCTTCCGATCACGCGCCAATTTGGGCAGACTTCAAAATCTAAATCCCAAACCCAGGGAAGCTCCAATTATCCAAATTCCAATGGCACCTTGCCCGATTTTGAAGATTGGTGCTTGGAATTTCCCTGGTGCTTGGGTTTTGGTGCTTGGGGTTTATGAGTGATCGCGCCAGTCAATCGAGCCTGCACGTATCCCGAGCACCTTCAAAACCGCTCCTGGTTTGGGATGGCGAATGCCACTTTTGCCGGCGCTGGATCGAACGCTGGAAAGAAATCACTCGCGACAAGGTCGATTACGAAACGTCGCAGAAAATCGGTGACCGGTTTCCAGAAATTCCGCGCGAACAATTCGAGCGCTCGGTAATTTTTATCGAGTCCAACGGCCGCGTCTCTTGCGGAGCGGAAGCCGTTTTTCGATCGCTGCGATGTCGATCTTCGCGAAAGTGGCTGGCCTGGAGTTACGAACGCGTTCCCGGAATCGCGGCAGTTTCGGAGGGCTTCTACAAGCTCATTGCATCCAATCGCCGGTTCGCCTCGGCAATGACACGTTTTCTTTGGGGAAACGACGTCCGGCCACCAACGTACTTTGCTGCGCGGCGCTGGTTTCTCCGTTCGCTCGGTTTGATTTTCCTGATCGCATTCGTTTCGCTCTGGGTCCAGATCGACGGACTTATCGGCTCGGGCGGAATCACACCCGTCGCCGAATTTCTACCGGCGGTACACGCACAAATCGGTGATCGGGCATTGTCGATCCTTCCGACGTTGTGTTGGCTCAATTCGAGCGACGCATTTCTGCATTTCCTGTGCGGTGGCGGAGTTTTGCTTTCGCTGCTGCTGATTTTTGGAATCGCCCCGGCGCTCGCGCTCATCGGCCTGGTTGTTTCTTATCTTTCGCTCGCCATTGCCGGCCAAACGTTTCTTAGCTTTCAATGGGACATTTTGCTGATCGAAACGGGATTCCTCTCGATCTTTCTCGCGCCATGGCGGCTTTGGTGGAGGTCATCTTCTGTGGCGGCAGGTCCGAGCCGGACTGGCATTGTGTCGGCTGCAAATTCCGGGCTTCAGGCAGGCGGCACGCCTGCCACTACAGAGCCGCCGGTTTCGCGGGCCGCGATGTTTCTGCTCAAGCTTTTGCTTTTCAAACTCATGCTGATGTCGGGGGTGGTGAAGCTTACGAGTGGCGATGATTCCTGGTTCAACCTGACCGCGCTCGACTATCATTATTGGTCTCAACCGTTGCCGACGGTCATCGGCTGGTGGGCTGATCAAAGCCCCGAGTGGTTCAAGAAATTCTCGGTGGCGTTCTGCCTCGTCGTCGAAATTATCGGGCCGTTTTTCATTTGGGCACCGCGCCGTCTGCGCATGATTGCCTCCGCGTTGTTGATTTTTCTTCAGCTCATGATCGGAGCGACTGGCAACTACAACTTCTTCAATCTGCTCACGATCGCGTTGTGCTTGCTGCTGGTCGATGACGCTGTGATCTGTAGGGGAAGCGGTTCGTTTTCCAGAGGGACGCTGGCAGCGCCCCCTACAGGTGCGCGCGGTGGATATCGCATCCTACCAGATCGATTGTCGACCTACGCCGCGATTGTCGTGATCGTTCTGACGTTGCCGTTGAACGCGCGTCTGATTTATGGCGCGTTCAAGCCGGAAGAAGAATGGTCGCATTGGCTCGGATCGTTCTACGCGCGTTTTGAATCGCTACGAATTGTGAACGGGTACGGACTCTTTCGCGTGATGACCAAGGACCGAAAAGAAATCGTCATTGAAGGCAGCGCGGACGGACTTGAGTGGCAACCCTACGAATTCAAATGGAAACCCGGCGATGTGATGCGGGCGCCGGGCTGGTGTCAGCCGCATCAACCGCGATTGGACTGGCAGATGTGGTTCGCTGCTCTCGGATCGTATCGTCAAAATCCGTGGTTTGTGCAGACGGCGATCGCGTTATTGCATGGGAAACCGCAAGTCGTCGCGCTTTTCGAGCGAAATCCGTTTTCGCAAGCGCCGCCCCGATTCGTCCGCGCGACATTTTATCGGTACTGGTTCACGACGATCGAGGAACATCGACAAACCGGCGCGTGGTGGAAACGGCAGGAGCTTGGCGAATATCTGCCAAGCGTCTCGCTCGAAGACGTGCAGTAAGATCATAGTTGTAGCCACGTCGCTGCGCGACGTTAACCGCCCGCAGGGCTGCGGCTACACCGCGTTTGAGCGATTTCGGGTTCGCTGATATATATTCCGGCGCGATGCCGAAGGAAGAACAGATCGTGATGGAGGGAACCGTCACCCAGGTGCTGCCGGGGACGATGTTCCGGGTGGATCTGGCCGGTCAGCGGAATGTGCTCGCCCACATTTCCGGCAAAATGCGGAAGCACTTCATACGGATCGTCCCCGGCGACAAGGTGTCGGTCGAGCTCTCTCCCTACGATCTGACCAAGGCACGAATTATCTTTCGAGAGCAGTGACCACGCCGCGCGCGGGCGTTGAGTCGTTGAGAAGTTGAGTCGTTGAGAGGATCCTGAGGTCGCCCCGGCGTTCCCGGGCTACTAGCGGGCTGGCAATCGGTCTGGAATTTGCTCAGAATCGCAAGCGCGCGGATAGTTGGGGTAACGAAATTCAATTGGAGAACACCATGGCTGAAGAAAACAAATCACATCGAGGACCTGCGGAGAGTGATGCGCAGAACAAGTTCGAGAGCAGCAAAGTGCACGCACGCAAAGCGGCCGAGGATTTACGGGGCGCCGCCGAAGCGATTGCCGGCGAGTATCGTGGCAAGGCCGAACAAGTTTGGGGCGATGCCCGTGGCAAAGCGGAGAAAGCCTGGACGGATGCACGCGGCCGAGCCGAAGACGCATGGGATGATGCCCGGACTCGCGCCCGCACGTTCCATGACGACGCGGAACAGTACGTTCGCGAAAATCCGACCAGGGCGATCTTTACTGCGCTCGGCGTAGGATTTGTCCTCGGACTGATCTTCCGGCGCTGATCGCAATTTCTGAATGGCTGGCGAACCTGCGCCGTCGGGAAGTCGACCGCGCCAGACTGGTTTGATCGGTAGTTTGGTCGCACTGGCGAGCGCGCTGGCCGATTTTTTTGAAAGCCGCGCCGCACTTCTGGCGACCGAATCGAAGGCGGCGCTCGTCCAATTTTTGGTAGCGGCGGTTTGTCTGGTAGCGGCGGTGTTGTTTTTTGCCTTCGGCTATATTTTTTTGCTCGCGACTGCAGTGGTCGCAGTTGCACACATGGCAAATGTGTCATGGTTGTGGGTGGCGTTGGCGGCTGCCGGACTCCACTTTGTCATTGCGCTTGTTTTACTCCTCGTCGCCGGGACCGGAATTAAACGTCCGATCTTTCGCGCGACGATGGATGAATTAAAGAAAGACCGGGAATGGCTAAGAAATCTGGAAGCAAATCAGCCAAGGAATTGAGGGAAGAAATCGCGCGATCGCGTGAAGAGGTGGATCGCAGGCTCAGTCGCGTTCGCGAAGAAGCCGACATTCCGCGCAAGATTCGCCGCTCGGTCCGGCGCGAACCGGTGCCATGGATTGTCGGCGCCATAGCGGTCGGTTTGCTTGTTACAGCGGTGGTGACTCGGAAGAGAAAAGTTTATGTAACCGCGAAAGGCACAGCCAAACCGAAAAGCAGTTTGTTGGAAGCCGGTTTTCTTTTGGGCGTGACGCGCATTCTTGCCGGCCTGGCCAAGCCAGTTGTCGTTAGCTTTCTCGAAAAGCAATTCGGCAGCTACGCTTCACGCGCCCGCTCAGATAAGAAGGGCTTTTGAGGTTTACGCGCGGCGGTCTCCAGCGTAAAACGGGTGGCGCGTTATGCCCCCCAGAGCGCATCCGCTGCCACATGTTGATGAATATCTTTCGGTCGGACTGCAGGCCGTCGCATCGGATGTTCATCTTGGAGTAAACGCGCCGCCAATCTGGCGATTGCACGGAAAGCTGAGTCCGATTTGGCCGGATGCACCGCTCTTTACTTCCGAGCAGACGCTTGCCTTGGCGGAAGGTTTTCTATCGGACCTCCACAAAACACAATTGAAAGAGCGCGGTGATGCCGATTTTGCCTACGCGAATTCTTTCGGCCGGTATCGGACCAGCGTCGTGCGGCAGCGACTCGGGGTCGATCTAGTGTTTCGCATCATCAACACGAAAGTGCGCACGATGGATGAGCTCGGCTTGCCCGAGCATTTGAAATTACTAACGCGCTATCAAAACGGGTTGATCCTCGTGACCGGCTCTGTCGGAAGTGGAAAATCGACCACGCTCGCGGCGTTGGTGGAGCAGGTGAACATCGAGCGACGCGAGCACATCATCACGCTTGAAGATCCAATTGAATGCGTCCTTGAACCGAAAGGCTGCCACATCACGCAACGTGAAGTGCATACTCACACGCGCTCGTTCGCGGGCGCGTTGCGAGGCGCGCTTCGCGAAGATCCGGACGTGATCATGGTCGGTGAAATGCGCGACTTGGAAACGATCTCGCTGGCCATCACCGCCGCGGAGACGGGACATTTAGTTTTAGGAACGCTGCACACCGGCAATGCTTCGCGCACACTCGATCGATTGCTTGATGTCTTTCCGCCGGATCAACAGGAGCAGATCCGCATCATGGTCAGCGAATCGTTGCGTGGCGTGATCAGTCAGCAATTGATTCCGCGCGCCGACGGTAAAGGCCGCGTGCTGGCGTTGGAAATTCTGACGAACACGCCGGCTGTCGCCAACGTCATCCGTGAATCGCGCACCTACATGCTGCCAGGAATCATTCAGACTGGAAAAAAGCAGGGAATGCAGCTCATCGACGACGCGCTGGTCGATCTTTGCAACCGTGGCTTGATCGGCGCGGAGGAAGTTTACGCTCGTGCTGAGCAAAAACAGGAAATTAGCCAGCGATTACAAATTTGACCACGGATTACACGGATAAAACGGATCAAAGAAAAGTTAATTTACGAAGAACTGAATAGATCTAACCACGGATTACACGGATTACACGGATGGGAAAAATCCTTCACGAAGAGCTCAGCAAGAAGATCATCGGAGCTGCCATGACCGTACTCAATGAATTGAAACCGGGGCTTGATGAGAAGCTCTACGAACGTGCATTGGTCATCGAGCTGAAGCTTGGCGGTCACACCATGTCGGTCCAGAAGCGATTTCCTGTTTTCTATCGCGGTGAATTTATCGGTGACTCAATCCCGGATTTGATTGTTGATCAGGCGGTGATTGTCGATCCAAAGGTTGTGTCGCGTTTCACAGAAACGCATGTTGCACAAATGATCGGCTACCTAAGTATCACCGGTCTGGACCTCGCGCTGCTCCTGAATTTCAAGAACAGCCGGCTCGATTGGAAACGAGTGCTACGCCCTGGTGCGCAGAACCGCGCAACCCTCTCTAATCTTCATGCCTGATTCTGTTATGCGTGACATCCGTGTAATCCGTGGTTCTCAAATGGCCGTTCTTGATGAGCTCTTAAAAGTGATCGTCGAGCATGGCGGATCGGATCTTCATATTGCCGAAGGTCAGCCGCCGAAAATGCGCAAACACGGCGATGTGGCGCCGATTCGCAGGGCGCCGCTCGGGCGCGATGAAACGATGTCGATGCTGCGCGAAGTCTGTGGCGAACGGAGCTGGGGGATTTTCGACGAGCTCGGTGATCTCGATTTTGCCTACGAGATGGATGCGGCGTCGCGCTTCCGCTGCAATTATTTGAAGCAAACCCACGGTTACGGCGCGGTCTTTCGATTAATCCCCACGAAAATCGCGTCGCTGGAGCAGCTGGGAAGTCCGGCCGTCGCAAGAGAATTTGCGCATCTCCGCGGCGGATTGGTCCTCATTACCGGCCCTACCGGTTCCGGAAAATCGACAACGCTGGCCGCGCTGATCGATTACATCAACGAAACTCTCTCGCGGCATATCGTCACGATCGAGGAACCGATCGAGTTCGTTCACGACAACAAGCGCAGCATCATTACCCAACGCGAGATCCCCGGCGATTCCGAATCATTCCCGGTGGCATTGAAAGCGGCATTGCGCGAGGACGCCGACATTGTACTTGTCGGTGAAATGCGCGATTTGGAAACCGTTTCGCTTGCGTTGACTGCGGCCGAAACCGGGTTGCTCGTCTTTGGAACGTTGCATACCAACAACGCGCGCAAGACCGTTGATCGAATGGTCGATGTTTTTCCGGCTGCCAAACAACCACAAGCGCGTGCGATGTTGGCGAATTCTTTAAAAGGCGTGCTCGCACAGCTGCTGTTAAAAAAAGCGGACGGCTCGGGCCGCGTGGCCGTCAACGAGATCCTGATCGCGAATGCCGCCGTCTCAGCGATCATTCGCGAAGGCGCAACTCAAAAACTCCAGGACGTGATCGTTTCCGGCAAAGGGCAGGGTATGCAATTCATGGACGACGCAATTTTCGCGTTGCTCAAGAATGGAACCGTCACACCGCACGAAGCGTTCATGAAAGCGATCGATAAAAATCGGTTCAAACAATTCCTTCCGGCTGAAGAGCAGAGTCTCGGTGATTCGGCTGGCGCAGCTCCGGACGATGCGAAGAAGCTGCCGGGCAATTTCATGAAGAAAGCTGCGGGCCGCCCAGCCCGGCGATAAATAGACGGGACGCGTCCGACATTCTGCGGCCCGCCTGCGAGGCCGTAGACTATCCCGGCATAGCGAATATGCCCGCCTGCGACGCCGTAGCCAGGCGAAGGCGCGCGTCCTGCTGATTATCGCCGCAATTATGCATATCTTGGTTGTCGAGGATGAAAAAGCAGTCGGGCATATGATTGCAATGGTGGTCGGAGGTCCGGCTTCCAAGGTCGTTCACGCGAGTAGCGGATGGGAAGCACTCATTAAGATCGGCGCTACCGCCCGGCCTTTTGACGTTGTTATCACCGACCACCGAATGCCGGGCATGACCGGCCTCGAGTTGGTGCGTCAGCTCCGGGCGAAAAACTTTCTCGGCAAGATCCTTGTTCTGTCGGCTTATCTCTCGGACGAGGACATTCGGGCTTACGAAGGACTGAACGTGGACATGATGATGTCCAAGCCGTTCGACTTTGACGAGCTGCAACAGGCGATGGCCGTTCTGGACAAAAAGCCGTCAGTGCTGGCCAACGCGTAGAAGACCTTGCAAGAAACAAGGTCCGTTCCGGCGGGTCCGGTTGAACGCGCGGTCAGGCCACGCGCGTTGCCGAGCTAGAGGGTGATTCGATAGCGAACAGCATCAGTGCCGCCATATTGCGCAGGCCTCTGGAACCGCTCAATCAGGACGCCGCCATTAGCTTCAATGACTCTGCGGGAAGCAACATTATTTGGGTCTGTCGTGATTTCGACGTATTCCAGCCCTTGAGCGCGAGCATGTTCCAACATCAATTTCAACGCCAACTTGGCATAGCCGCGGCCTTCCTTCCATGGCACAACCGCATAGCCAATATGCCCGAGGACGTGAGGCGGCAACTCTGATGTGCCCGGCTGCCAGCGCAAACCAATGGAGCCACAAAACTCTGTATCCCAAAGCCAAAGTCTAAATCCCGGAAGTCGCGCTGCGCGCGAACCATCTGGCAGCACGATCGGCGGGCCCTTTCCTTCCCGATCAGTTAAACTTTCGACGAACGAGCGGGGATCTTTCTCGATGTGCGCGAGTTCGCCAATGGAAGCGGCGGCACCTTTGGTGTTGTCGGGCGACCAGCCTCGCTTCAAGGCAGCGACGTAACTCGGTAAACGATCAAGCGATGGCGGCACAAGTTCCATCAGATGTGTCATTACGCTGAGCGCAAGGCCTAACGAAAACAAGATCAGCCACCGCTGGCGGGAGCGAGCTTTCGCAACGTCGACAACTGTTTCATAAAATCAAATCGGCGCATCGCGACAGCCAGCGGTTGGCTGCAGTGATTGGTTAGGCCATATGGGTGTGCCTTTCAAAATATTCCTGGCAGTAGTCGTTTAGTGCGTCGGGTGTAGGCTGCATAAGCATTTCCAAAGTTGGCAAGGAGAGCTCTTTCTTCCACTCGGATGCGGTGGAATAGGACAAGGAACGTGGGAACTATGATAACGAACAAACTGAGTGCCGTGCCAAGCACTACCCCGAGGCCGGCACACTGCAGAAGCAAACCGGTGTAGGAAGGATGGCGCACAACGCGGTAAGGACCGGTCTCTACGACTCGGTGGTCGCACGCTATCGCCACGTCTACCGAGAAGAAACGGCCCAGGTGAACGATGGACCACCAGCGCAATGCCGTGCCGGCAGCAAAGAGACCCGCTCCAGACCACCGCCAGGGAACGCCGGGGAGCAACCTCGGACCCACGTTGCTAAGCGCGGCAAGATGACCGGCGATGATTGATCCGACAATTACCGCCCAGAGCCACAGGTGAGAGCCCCGATCTAGCCGCGCGCTCGGAGCGCGGGACGCACGTCGTCGCCAGACGAGAGCAAGCTCGGAAATTAGCAACCCGGCGTCCAAAATAAGGTAGAACGGCGGGAAAAACATGGCGTTTGTGGCCTAACGAGAAAGAGATAAGCCACGGCAGGGTGTCGTGGCAAACACGCTGAGGTTACATCGCCAGGGGGCCGTTGTCTTCATCGATTAGATGACATGTAAAGAGCGCGGGCAAGTTGTTAAGCTCACCCGCACTTTATGAATGAGTGTCATTTAAACACTGAGTTGTCCTCACTCGAGGAAACCCGCTGCCAGTTTAATGGCGGCAGATGCGCGATCAAGCTTGCTGGTTGATGTGCATCGGGATTTTTATGTGGTGGTCGAGCAAGTGGGCGGAGCTAATCCCAAGCCGTCTCAGCGTTTTGGAAAGGAAGCGTTCCTGCACTGGGCGGCCAAACTCAAAAGCCAGAGCGAGGAAGTGCACGCGGTCTATGAAGCGTGCGGCTTTGGTTTTAGTCTGCAGCGACAACTGAGCACGCTCGGGATCAATTGCTACGTGGTCTG